>Ga0255338_1000179_pt1 | contig 255690 bp, 214 predicted proteins | sample MeOH1_35cm_T4_19_FD_203715 | JGI IMG/M metagenome (GOLD analysis project Ga0255338, IMG submission 203715) | Sandy soil microbial communities from University of British Columbia, Vancouver, Canada - MeOH1_35cm_T4_195 | ecosystem: Engineered > Artificial ecosystem > Sand microcosm >... | reverse complement strand
TTCTTTTGGAATTTCTCGGATAAGCTTTCCAAAAACAGGGTGGTCTTTTAAATCTTCTGTGGCTTTTTCAGAAAAAGCATCAGCATATTTGTCATATACGGCAAAATAACCAAGTATATCTTGTTTTTCCTTTATTGAAAGAGCCGGGATTAGCTTTTCTATATTTTCTTTAGCGGTTGATGATATCATATTAAGTTTGCAAAATTCAATAAAAAGTAATTAACCTATCTCGTAATCGTATATTTTTCTAATTTGCTATGGATACCATGAAGCATCTGATAAAAATTAAGCTAAGCCATCTCTTTCATGAGTGTTCCATGGCTTATGTATTCTATAAGTGTTAGTAGTTTTTGTATAAAGATTGAATAAACGATATATTTTACTTTCTAAAGCTATCCAATTATATTCGTACATCTTACTGTAAAGTTAATATTTTTTTTAAAACTATAAGTAATGCCAGTACTTCTTATGGTATGAATAATAACCAATAATAGACACTCACGTTAAAAGCTGCTTTGTTCTTTAAATCGAGTTATCAATTATGCTGATCATGCTGAACTTGACTCACTGTTGTCCGGTTAAAACTAATTTCTAAAGAAAATGGGGGTTAGGACGCTGATAGCAACAGGATTATGTTTTAAATCCTATTTCCAAGCCCTGGTATTTTTAGCTGACTGCTTTTATTTTCTTGTATAGAAAATTTTTCCGGGTTGTTTAAAAAGTTGAATAAGTTTATGTAGCTCATCAAATGCGGTCTAATTATAGAGCTCAGGTTTGAAAATGATCATTTCCTTTTAAGCTGAACCTGTACAAATTTTATCAGCAGATCAGAAATAAAAGTGCAATTATTTTGAAAAAATTAGAGATGAGATTATAAACTCTAAGAATTTTTCTTTTGTATTTCCAGTAACCATTCAAAAGCCTCAGCCTTTGTTGAAAACCCTTTTGTGGGCTTTTTTGGCTTATTGATTCTTAAAAAAAAGTTGAATAATAATTTTTTTGCAAGGTCGTCCACCAGTACAGCAATGGCCAAAGTATATCTAACTCCCTCATCTGACACCGCATATTTAGCTCCTTCATCGGTTAAATGCAAAAATTCATGGGGCATAAACAGCAAAGGCATTTTTTGTCCTGCTCCCAATTCATAAACTGTTTCCTGCATCTTTTTAAGATGAATTGTTTCAATATTATCAATAGATGGGTCCCAGTGTATTTCAATAATTCCTTTATTGTGCAGAAAGGCTTTTAAAAAGTTCTGGTGATGAACTTCCTTAACTATTAAATTCTTATTGTGGATTTGTTCCAAAAGTAAATTATAACAAAATACTTTGCCGAAGATAATAGTTTTTAGGAATTGACAAATTAATTATATAGCCCCGCGCTAAAGACAGGTAGTACGCCAAGTCCTTTTCGGTCGCAATGCTATTGGCCCGTCATCGCGAGGAGCTTGTGTTGCATGAAAGCGACGAAGCGATCTTTACGGATGCACGGTTAAAGATTACTTCGGCTTTCATTGATCTCTTTTTGTGAAAGCCTCGTAATGACGAAATCACTTCATCATTCTCCAAAAGTAATTTTGTAGTTTATTTTCTTTTTACTTTTCTTTAGATGAAAAGTAAACAAAAATCAAGGCGTTTCGATCCTTCTGCCCTCACTTAATTTTTCCGGAAAATTCAAGCGACGTAACTTATTTTGCGCTGTTAGAAATACTGCAAGCGCAAAATAAAAACGCAAGCGCCCTCGCTGAATTTTCACGGAAAAATTAATTCTTGCCAAGGCTGCCTCGGCGAAACGCCAGCCCACCGCTCTGATTATCTGTGGGATTTTCGTGCTTAACTGATTACTGCAAAAATTTTAAACGCAAGCGCCTTTGCTGAAAATTAATTCTCGGTGAGACACCAGCAACCTGCTCTTAACATTCAAATAAGAGAATATAAAATTAATCTCCAATAATTACTTTTTGAATGGCGCTGTATTTGCCATTAAAAACAAAATTGAATGAATAAACGCCATTTGATAATTTAATTTTATCGCTAACATCTATTGTGTGTTTTCCTTGAGTCAGGTTTATAAAGGTTTTATCAAAAATAATTTTACCGCTTATATCGGTAATGTATAAATCAACATCGCCGTTATTGGGTATATCGATGTTAAGACTGATATTTTTTTTAGTTGGATTAGGAAACACTGAAACCATAAACGGATTTCTACCATCAACAGGTGTTATTCCGGCGGGTTGGGCTTTTACAAGCCATACTTCATAAATAACATTATGAGCGCTGGTTACAGAGGTGGTGTTAGCAGTAAATGGATTGATCTGAGGGCTGTGTATCCCACCATAAATATGCCCTGCTAAAACAGAATCGCCTGTAAGATTGGAAAGTTTAATTATTTCAGAGGAGTAATGAGGAATATTATGGTTAGGGATAAATTCGGCACCAGCGCCAATAAGGGCCGGCATTTCTACCGGAAAAACACTTTCCTGTAAATTTCCTGCTGCATCACGTGAAACCCTGCTGATTGTTTTTACAAACGGAACAGTATTATCCTGCGTTAACACATTATTTATATAGTAATATTGGCTCATGCCTCCGAAAAAGATGGAATGCATGGTATTATTAATGCTATCGTACATGGCCGCCTCTGCCGAATGATAATTGCTCAAATACTGATTAAATAACGTCTGTGGAGTATATCCACTTGCTTTTATATCTACAGGATACAGGAATGGAAGGTCAACCCCGGTTTGAAAAACACCTGAAGAAATTGTATAACCTTCTTCGCCGTTAGGGAAAACCTGGGGAACTAAGTTGTAATCTCTTCTATGAAGATGAACCTGATCGGTAATTAAAGTGTAATTTGTATAACTCAGTTGTGAACCGGAATTATTGATATTAAATTTCTTTATCCCGCTAACATATGTTTGAGTGAAAGTCGGGTTTCCAAGCGCATTGTACCGGCCATCAAAACGCTGGCCTCCTACTAAGTAAAAGGTTGAGCTGATTTTTCCTAACTCACCCCCTGTTACTGCAAAATTTTGATCGGTTATTTGTTTGAAAAAAGGTGTAATTGAATTTCCATTTATTATTGCATTAATTAAACCGCTTACTGAAACAGAGGTTAAATTAGGATAAGTAATATGATCAAGAGCAGTAGCGCTATATCCATAGCCTCCAATTATGTAAAGCGAATCCATATCCTGATAAAAATTCATGTTTGTTGATTGCAACTGTTCTTTCAGTCCTGTTGCAAGAGAATTAACGGAAGCTGTCCAAAATTGTTGGGCATTTACATCAATAACATAAATATCAGTATTGTTACTTGCCGCAGGAAAAGCATTAAAAGGCTGGCGCGCATGCAAGCCGTCTTTTCTGCCGCCAATAACCAACCACTTACCGCCTGATTGTGCCATGGCAAAAGAGTGCAAACCCGGAAGGTTGGCGATTGTAACTGGTTTTAATTTTACGGAAAAGTTAAATGGAATTTGCTGTGCAAATCCCAAACCTGTTGTAAGTAGGGCAAATAAAATAAGCGCTTTCTTTTTCATAAAAATTAATTACAGTCAAATGTATTTATGCCACAATTCTTTTTATGTAACAATTGTCACATTATAATGTGATAATACGTTTTATTGGAATAGGTATTAATATGTAGAAGTTATTACTCACAGCTTAGGCCTGAAGTGTAATAATATGGAATAATGAAATACTAAGCCTGTACTAAAGTTCAAGGAGTTTTGATAGGTTAAATAGAGTGCCTGGCACAAAGATTGATCAAAAATGAAGATGCTGTATACACTCCTAACAAGAATATAAATCAGCACCTGATAATTTTTTATTAAGCCTTAAATCAAAATTATGAAATCACTTACCGTATTTAGAAGTAAAAAAATAAAAGCCGTGTTGTTTATGCTTGGCTTGATTACAATTATGGCTTTTAGTATAAGCGATGACTTTGAATCTATTATGAAAAAAATGAAGGCGGAAAAACCCGCCATCATGAAAAGGCAACAAGATTTGCTGAATGAAAGATACGATCTGAGTAATAACCCCTCTGACATGCAAATGTCGGCAAAAAGAAAGTTTATTCAGAAAGGTGTTCGTGTAAAACTTCCAAAGGGTATAACGTGGGAGCAGCTTGCTTCTATGACGCCTGAAGAAATAAAGGAAAAAGGATTATGGCCACTTGGATTTTATCCTTTGCCGCATCCTAACCAACCCGAAGGCGGAATGTTATTTCCGCTATCACATATCAATGAAATTAAAAAGCAGGAAGGACGGGATCTTACAAGGTTTGATCTTGACCTGGATTTACCTGAACATTTCTTTCCTGAATTTCCTTCGCCTATATATCTTACAACAAGACCAGACCTTGGTGATGTTTCCAAAGGAAAACTGGTTACCATTAAAAATTATTACGAGTTATTTAAAGGCATATTAAATGAAAAGCAACTAGAAGGTTTACGCCTGCTGGTTACACCGTTTCCGCAACAGCAGTTTAATGCAACGGACGATCGCAGGTCAGAGTTTGCCAGTTTGGGAGTTACTTGTTTCGACTGTCATACCAACGGCCACTCCAATGGCGCTACTCACCTGGTAGGAGATATTCGCCCGCAGGATTTTCGTCACCGCCTGGATGTTCCGACGTTACGAGGCGTTAATATTCAGAGATTATTTGGCTCGCAGCGGGCATTGAAGACCATAGAAGATTTTACAGAATTTGAACAGCGCGCCGCTTATTTTGATGGTGATATAACCCTGGCCGCCAAAAAGGGCGTGAATGTTTTAGAGTCGGGCAGCCAGGTACATTTTATGAGTGAATTCCAGGAGTTACTGGATTTTCCACCGGCTCCTAAACTTGATATTTACGGGAGACTGGATTCAACAAAAGCAACCAAATCAGAACTTAACGGAGAGAGGATATTTTTCGGAAAGGCTAAGTGCGGCACCTGTCACGTAGCGCCTTATTATACTGATAATCTCATGCACAATTTAAAAGTAGAGCGTTTTTATAAACCACAAAAAATAAATGGCATGACAGCGTCTGCTGACGGACCTATTAAAACATTTCCTTTAAGAGGCATTAAAGATTCGCCACCATATATGCACGACGGGCGACTGCTCACACTTGAGGATGTTGTTGAATTTTTTAATCTGGTGCAGGGTATTAAACTTACAACCCAGGAAAAGCAGGATCTTGTGGCTTTTTTAATGACGCTTTGATAGTATAACGAAATAATATCGATACTGTTCTTTATTTTATCTGGCTTAAAATGTATTCAAGAACTTTATCTTTTTCATGAATTTTATCCTGAAGATTATTTCTTATCAGCTTATCCGGCATAACAGGTTGATAGGTATTCTTATTACAGTTGGCGCCAAAATCAAATGAGGTTGTTGTTTGCATTTTTATTTTACTATTTGGCAAAACAAAAACATAGGCTTCTCCAAAATCATTCGTGTTTTCGCCTGTTGGTTCACCTATAAGTTCAGCAATTTTATATTGTTTGGCACCGTCGGCTATCATGTTGGCACTTGAAAATGTAAATGGCCCTGTAAGTAAATATACTTTACCAGAAAACTGGTTGTTGTTCTTAAATCTGTTTTCCTGTGGTTCGCAATTTCCTAATTCCCATACAGTACCGTTTGCTTTTTTTAGATAATCGTTAACAGTGTCACCTTTTTGTTGCAGGTAATTTTTATAGATTGCACTCACTTTCCATTTTCTCCCACCCATCATAGTATATTTTTTTGTGGTGATATAACTGAATAATAGATCTCCGAGTACGGAATTACCGCCGCTATTTTTACGTATATCAATTGCAACATGTTTGATATTATTTTTTTTAATAACTGTAAAACACGAATCTAAAAATTTATCAAAGCGGTTAAAGTCGCCCGACATACTCATAAAGTCTATGTATCCGAGTTTATCGGAGAGGATATTAAAGCTGTATTCGTTCTTAATATGAGGCATGGTTACAGCTAAAGCATCTTTAAATTTAAATCCTGTTGCAATGAATTTGCTTTTTATTTTTCCGGATGAATCAATATACTGTATTTGAAATGGAGCCTTTATACCCGAAAGAAATAGAAAGTAGCTAAAGAATTTGCCGGACATTTCTTTTACATAAGCCTTATTACCACCAATATATTTTTCCATTTTGGGTAAAAGGGTATTTACGTAAACACTGTTTATAGAAATAATTTCTCCACCTACAGGAAGGCCGGAATTTATTGCAGCGCTTTTAGGGATGAAAAGTTTATTGTTATGGCTTATTAAATTATAAGGGAAAAATTGTTCTTTTCTTAATTCATCAATAATTACTGTTTGAACAATAAAGGGAGTATTGTGGCCATCCTTTAATAGCGCAGAAAGCCGGTAAAGCAATAGAATAAAATCGTTTGTGCTTATCGAATCACCAAGACTGTTCTTCAGCTTTTCAACCTCCTGGTAATACGCTTTCTTTTGAATGAACAAAAAAGGGTTTACATGAACTTCTTCAATAGTCTTATTATAAAAGTCAATATCATCAGCCGCTTTTTGTTTTGAAATAAATGTTTGTGAAAAGCAGTTTGCTGTTAATAGTGTAAAAAGAAATAGTGTGATTGATTTCATTAAAGTGCGGGATTCAAAATTTATAATTAGTGTGCCGAATATAATAAAAACAACCGTTTAAGGCTTAACTGAATATCAGGTTTTTAATTTGTTTATTCTCGCGTTAAGCGAAGGAATATGTTCTTTATAAACTTGCGTTAAAAGTAAATTCAGTTTCTCCTTCAGCTTTATGTCCCGAATACTGAATTCATAAAGCGCCTGAATGGAATTTACTCTCACAATTCTGGAATTTGTTTTGTCTGTGGTCCATCCACTCAGCAGGTCCCAGGCACTCTTTACTTCCTTTGGCGTTAAGTTTAGTCGTGGCAGTAACAATGCCAGGTGCCATTTCAGTTCTTTATTAATAGCGGTTTTGCAAAGCTGAAGAATCTTTTTTTTATGCTTGAATAAATATTGCGGATAGTGAATTGTAATTTTTTCAACTGCATCGGCAGTACGCATAACAATAATTCTGTCGGAGTGATCTAAATACTTCATTAAATCATCAAAATCATCCTGGCTTTTTACAGTTGAAACAACAGAGTTACTTTTCCCCAACGACCGAAGATCTCCTCCTGAAAGTAATTTTTCGAACTTATTCATTGCAATTACAATTTCTGACTAACTCATTGCTGGAAAAAATTATTCCAAACAAAAACGCCGGCTTTAACCGGCGTTTCAAATTATTTTGCTTTTGCTTTAACGTACTGATGTTTTTCGTAGGTTTCACGGTTAATGTCGTGATCACCTCGGTAACGCGGTCCGCCAACCTTAGATTTTTTTGCAAAGCGAAGTTTTTTAACTTCTCCGCCTTTTGCTTCAACCGCTTCTTTTATTCTGGCTTCCAGTTTTGAAGCGCGGGTAGCGGCTAATTCAGCATTATTCTTATACGCTCTTGTAGGAACAAAAGACGCGCTTGCGTTAATGCTTATCATTACAGTTTTTTTCTTGCTCATCTCAACAATGTTATTAATAAAGTTGGTCCAGGTTTCTGAATCATCATTAATATTCTTGTTGTATCCAAAATAAAACTCGTATTCAGAAGGGGTTAAGGCAGTGCTTACATCAGAACCTGACGCTTCACCCACAAGTAATAAAGTTTTAGTTATGCGTTTAGCGCCTTTAACACCGGCAGTTGCAAATGATACAGTTTCAGATGCCGAACCATCTCCAGTTGCTGAAACCTGGTATTTGGTATCAGCGCCAAGTTCCATTCCTTTAACAACGCCTTTAGCGTTTGTAGTTGCTTCTACCTTATTTCCATCCGCATCGGTTAATGTTACGTTTGCATTGGCAACAGGTTTCTTTGTTTTTTTGTCCTTAACAATTACATCAAGTACAAGATCTTTTGAAGTAATTTTTTCAGGCTTACCGGTCATATAAACAACCTGGTTAATGATTTTACCTGATTTAACACCCATTGTACTGATTTGACCAACCGGAGACTTTTTACCATCAGCTTCAGCGTACATTGTGTATTTTTTGTCAGCCTGTAAGGCAATGTTCTCGTATTTACCTTCAGGGTTTGAATCAAAAGTTTGAGTTGCCCCTCCTTCTTCAACAAGTGTAATCTTTGCACCTGCTACAGGTTTTTTGTTTTTATTATTATCAAATATCAGAGCGTTAAGAAGTATAGCTTTTTGTTTTGCCCTGATTTTTCCAAGCAATTTAACAGGCTCAAGGTTTACCTCACGCTTAATCTCGTTGTAGCTAAGATCACTTGTTACATATACATCTTCATTATAAAATTCTTCTCCCTGCGATTGGTATGAGAAATTATATTCCTTTCCCGGAGGAAGGATAGTTGAAAAAGATCCGTTTACAATCTTAGGGCGGTACACCCCAACTATTTCCCCTGTTTGCTTATCATGAACTATAATTGTAAGATCTTCCGGTAATTTTTCTCCTTCTGCAGGAATGATCATACCTTTAAACAGGGCCAGCGGTTTTTCAGTAGCTTGTGGAATAGAGATCATGTAAATATCTTTTTCACCCAAACCACCTTCTTTAGCTGATGAGAAATAACCACGCTTGCCATCAGGCGATGCGATGTAAAAAATATCATCATCTGTTGTATTGATTGGGTAACCAATATTTGCCACATCGGTAAATGAATTATTATCCTCACTTAAAGTAGCGAACATAATATCAAATCCTCCCATGGTTTTATGACCTCTCGAAGCAAAGAAGAATGTTTTTCCGTCAGGGTGAATAAAAGCTCCATCTTCATCGTACTCAGTGTTAATTGAAGCGCCCATGTTAAGGGCCTTGCTCCATTTTCCGTTTGGCAGTTTTACACAACGGTAAATATCACGTCCGCCAAAACCACCAGGCCTGTTGGAAACAAAGAAAAGAACATTTCCATCGTTGCTTAAGCAAGCATGCGATTCCCAGTATTTAGTGTTTACATCCGATCCGAATTCTTTTAAGGTGCTCCAGTCCTTTCCATCATAAGTACTGTAGTAAATATTTCCTCCCATGCCATCGCCGGCATCTTTGTATATAATCAGCGTTTGCCCGTCTGGAGTCAGGTTAATGGAAGCTTCCATGCCGCTGCTATTGATGTTTGCTGATACAGGCTGCGGACTGCTCCAGTTGCCCATGTCATCTTTATAAGACACAACAACATCTTCATTAAACATTCCGTTAAGATCTTTGATGCCGCCGGTTGTATTTGGCCTGCGGGTGGTGTAAATCATCATTCTTTCATCAGCGCTTAATACAGGGCTGTAATCAGGATACTGGCTGTTAATGCTGTCTCCAAGATTAGTGATCTGTATGTTCATTGGAACTTTGACCCATTCTTTGGCAAAAGCGCAAATTTCTTTTTCCCGATCTACCATTTTTTTCCATTCCTTATCTTTCGCGCTTACGTATTTGGCAAACTTATCGTATTGTTCTGTTGCTTCGTCAAATTTGTAATTAATGTGAAGAGCCTGGCCATAATAATAATGAGCAAGAGGCGGCGCAGCTTTTTCCTGGTAATTATCATTTTTGTAGTCTCTTGAAACGCCCGCAATCGCTTTGCCCAGGTAGTACTCGGCTTTAGCCTTTTGTGTGGCTGAATGCAGGTAGCAAAGGCCCATGAAATAATTAATGTTTGCATTGGTAGAATCGATTTCGTAGGCAGCCTCAAAATTTTCGGCAGCCATAATAAAATTATCCTCCAACAGCAGATAAGAACCTTCCTGAAAATAGTCCTTATAACTACCTCCGGCCTTTATTTGTGCGTTTGAATTAAAAGCGGTAACAATCAGTGCAAAAGCTAATAACTTCCTCATTTATAACAAGATTAAATAAAGGAGCAAATATATAATTTAATTTTAAATATTACAGATTGGTGGGTTAAAGGGCCGTCTTTATCGATACAGGTCCGCTGGTCAAGGGGCTTTGGGAATAAAATAAGAGCTTAATTTTTCTATCTTTGCCAGCCATTTAAAAGAACAGATGACCTTTACTGAAGAAATAAAACGCCGTAGAACTTTTGCAATTATTGCCCACCCCGATGCGGGTAAAACCACTTTGACAGAAAAATTGCTGTTATTCGGAGGGGCTATTCAAACTGCGGGAGCGGTTAAATCCAATAAAATAAAAAAAGCCACTACTTCCGATTTTATGGAAATAGAAAAGCAGCGTGGAATTTCAGTTTCTACTTCTGTAATGGCATTTGATTATAAAAATTACAAGGTTAATATCCTTGATACCCCCGGTCACGAGGACTTTGCCGAGGATACATACCGTACACTCAGCGCGGTTGACAGTGTTATAATGGTGATTGATTGCGTTAAGGGCGTTGAGCCGCAAACGCGCAAGTTGCTTGAAGTTTGCCGCATGCGCAACACCCCGGTGATTGTTTTTATAAATAAGCTTGACCGCGAAGGACAAAATCCTTTTGATCTTTTAGATGAAATTGAAAAAGAATTAAAAATCAAAGTAAGACCTTTAACCTGGCCTATTGGAATTGGTAAATCATTTAAAGGAGTATACAATCTCACAGAAAAATCTTTAAATCTGTTTCAGGGAGACAGCAAAACAACAGTTGAAGAGACTGTAAAGATCACTGATATCAACGATAAGGAAATTGACGCCCGTGTAGGAAAAGATTTTGCCGAGCAATTGCGCGCGGATGTTGATCTGATAGATGGCGTGTATGATACCTTGAATGTTCAGAAATATCTGGAAGGGCAGATTAGTCCGGTGTTTTTCGGAAGCGCCGTAAATAATTTTGGTATTCACGAATTACTGGATTGTTTTGTTGAGATAGCTCCGGGACCAAAAGAGAGAGAAACAGATAACGGAATAGTTAAGCCCGATGATAAAAAGTTCAGCGGCTTTGTGTTTAAGATTCACGCAAACCTTGACCCAAAGCATAGGGACAGAATTGCATTTCTGAGAATATGTTCAGGTGTATTTGAAAGAAATAAATATTATTATCACGTAAGAGAAAAGAAACAGTTACGATTCAGTAATCCAACGGCTTTTATGGCGCAACAGAAATCTGTGATCGACGAGGCTTTTCCGGGAGATGTAATTGGTTTATACGATGCAGGAAATTTTAAGATAGGAGACACACTTACCGAAGGCACAAGCTTCCAGTTCAAAGGTATACCTAGTTTCTCGCCAGAACTGTTCAGGTATGTAAATAATTTAGATCCGATGAAAACCAAACAACTGCAGAAAGGTTTGGAACAATTAACAGACGAAGGCGTTGCTCAGTTATTTACGCGTAAGGTTGACGGAAGAAAAGTAATTGGTACCGTGGGGGCGCTTCAGTTCGAAGTTATTCAGCATCGTTTAAAGGCGGAATATAACGCCAGCGCGAGTTTTGATCAGTTGAATTTGTACAAGGCTTTATGGATAAGCTGCGATGATAAGAAGAAACTAGATGCTTTTATGCAGGATCGTAACGCGCACATTGCATTGGATAAGGAAGGTCGTCCGGTGTTTCTGGCAGAGAGCGCCTGGCTGTTACAAATGGCAAAGGAAAAGTTTCCGGATATTCAGTTTCACGTAAAGAGCGAATTTTAGCGCAGGAAAATATTCCACACTTTGAGGTTCAATAATTTATTCATGTAACGAGAGGAATGGTGTATGGGTATGAAAAGCCATTCGTTTTGTTTCCGCCTCATGGAAAAGATTTCTGAATCCTGAATGCTGTCTTGGGATCATAACAATCAAATCAATATTATGTTCTTGTACAAAATCGTTTACACCTTCAACAACATCGTCGTTTTGGGCATAATGATAGGAATGCTCTATGTCTTCAAGCAGATGATCGATTTTAACCCCCACAGCAGCTTCATCGGTGGTAGGAATAATTTCAGCTTCTTCGCGAACAACGTTCACAACAAAAATTTTAGCATTGAATAATTTTCCAAATTCTTTCAGGCTGCTAAGTGTAGCGTTGCTGATTTCCTTGTAATCGCAGGCCAGCGCTATTTTTTTAATTGGTTTGTAACGAACTTCTCTGTCAATAATTAATACCGGGACTTTTACCTTTTTGATGAGTGATGTGGTAACGCTGCCAAGAAGCTTTTCGCTTAAATAGCCAGCGCCCTGCGTTCCAACCACTATCAGATCTACCGAATTCACCTTTAAATAATCTTCCATCTCATCAACCACTAGTCCGCATTCGCATTTACAATCAACGTTTAAGCCGCTATTGTGTGATAATATTTCCTGTTTGATTTTTTCTAGCCCTGAAAGGCAATCTTTTTCAAGGTCTTCCAGCGTTGGCATAACCACGGGCATGTCGGTGGTAACCACGGGCACATGATACACATGAAGCAAGGTAAGAGAAGCTCCGGTAAGTTTTGCAATTTCTACCGCATACCTGATAGCGTTATCCGACACGTCAGAAAAGTCAGTTGGTAATAATATTTTTTTCATGACCCCTTTTTTTATCAGATTAAAAAATAAGTGCCAAGCTCAGGCAAGATAAGTTAACTGATCATTAATGGAGTTTCTGTTAGGCTACAAATAATTACCTCACTGCTAGGTCGCAACTTAAAATGAATGTGTTTGCTGCAAGCGATTTTTTAACAATCTCAATGGCTTGTTGTTGTTTTTCTAGCGCCACCACTTCTTTTTCTTCAGCGTTACTTAATACGCCCAATCTGGCAGACAAACTTTTTAACGAATAGGCTTCTTCTCTCATTTCTTTTGCCTGTTTTATTGAGAATGCGGCTTCCTGTTTAAGTTCGCTTGCTAAGACGTACACAGTAGTGCTTTCATCAAGTTTAACAATAAGCGTGTTAAATGTTACAAAATTTACATTGTACTGTTCCAGATTTAATTTTCCGTTTATTTCCGAGGCTAATATTTGTTTAATTGTTGCCTGCATAAACAATGCAGAAGCAGAGGCGATCAGTTTCTTTTTCTCTTCATCTTTTTTAGTTTGGGCTTCTTTTCGTAAAGTATTTTCTCTAATGGTAAGTTCCTCCGCCTGTTTAATTAACTGATTTGCATAACTGCGTGTATTGATGTTATTTGTTTCGCCAGAAGTAGATTCGGTATTGGCCGGGATTTCGGTGGAAAGGAGTGTAGGATACACTTTCTCTTTGTTGTTTGGAGATATGTCGCTTGTATTTGTGTTTGCAGCTTTACTACCAAGTACGGGCAGAATACGGTATGAATTCTGGCTGCCGGATGTCTGGCCGTTTACCATTACCTGAATGGTAAGAACCAGCAATGCTGTGAGTAAGTTTGTAGTTTTCATGACAAATTTTTTTTAATAGGTTTATTGTTATACTCATAAAGTGTTTAATTCTATATTTAAAAAAAGTTTATTCACCATTGAAATTGTTTTAAAGTTCAATGTTTAGCAAGGACTGCGATTGATGTATGTGCTGTTTCACATATTATATTTTACGTGGGCGGTTTTAAAAGGTTCTGTTTAGTTTCACTTATTTTTAAATATCTTTACTATATGCTTAAAAAGTTATTGGGTTTTTTGATGATTTTTTCCTTATCAACATATTATGGACAGGAAAAAAACATTTCCGTTTCAACAGAGGCTGAGGTTGTTGGAGGGAAAGAAGCTATTGAGCAGGTTTTGCAAACCCAGTTGACTTTACCAAAAGTTTTACTTACTAAAAATTTTAGTCAGCAGTTTACAGTTTACTTTGAACTTGATTCTTTAAATCACGCAAAAAGTTTAACATTTAATGTTACGCTTAATAATGTGTTAAGAAAAGAAATTATAAGGATTATGCGTTTTCTTGAGTTTAAAAGAAAAACCGCAATTTCTGAAACTCCTTATGAATATTATCTGAATTTTTCAATTACAACTGATAAATACAATAAGTATGCAAAGCAACGCACCAAGGCATTTTTAAAGCCTAAGCCTGCTGATAGTAGTTTTGTTGTTTTTTCAAAAGCGGACCGGTCTCCCGAATATTATAAAAAAGGAGAGGAGGGTTTGGCTGAATTTGTAGTAAGTGAAATTCAGTATCCTGATGTTGCCAGGGAAAAATCAATAGAAGGAACCGTGGTGCTGGAATTTGTTGTAGAAACAAACGGTTATGTTACCAATATTGAAGCCCGGCAAGGTATAGGTGGCGGCTGCACTGAAGAAGCAATGCGGGTTATTAGTCAAACAAAATGGATTCCTGCGGAGATAAATAATAAATACGTGCGGTATAAAATTACTTACCCAATCACTTTTAATTTAAGAAATACATTCAGGGATAACAGTTCCTCCAGGGAAGGCGGTTACTGATTATTCTGTTCTGCGTTCGTATTGACAACTTTCCGGTAAATTGGAATAGGCATAATCGTCTGCAAAGTAAAGCTCGTTATCATGACCGGCCTTAGCTACATTTTTAAGAATTTCGTTAACGCTTGTGATGGTAGTATCAACTTTAAACGTCAGCAATTTTGAGTCTACATTCCAGTCTGCATCGCTCACACCTTTAATCTTACTTGCGTCTTCTATCCGCTTCTCACATTTTCCGCAATTGCCCCATACCTTAACTGATTTTTCAACAACTGCACCATTAGAGTTACGGCAGGAGTATGAAAATAAGGTAAGAACAACCAACGACATCAGTACTTTTTTCATGTTATCTCGAGGGGTTTAAATTCAAATTGCAAATTTGCGAAATGTTTAAGAAATAATGGCAATGTATATCTTAAATTTTTTTCCGCTTTAACATTATCATGAAATAGTACAATACTCCCGGGCCCGGAATTACCAAGTACGTTTTTCAGACACTGTTCTTCTGTTATTTTTTCATAATCGTAGCTTATCACGTCCCAAAACACTACTTTATAACCTTTTTCTTTCAAAATTTTGTACTGGCTGCGTTTTAATTGGCCGTATGGGGGCCGGAACAGGTTATTTGACACAAGATCTCGGCAGGATTCAACTTCCGTTAAATAACTCTGAACACTGTTTTTAAAGCCTTTAACGTGATGCATGGTATGATTTGCAACAACATGCCGCTCGGCTTTAATACGTTCAAAAATAGACCGGTGTTTTAAAATATTATCGCCAACACAAAAAAAGGTGGCCCTGGCGTTATAATTCTTTAACTCATCTAATACCCATTCGGTAAGGCCCGGGATGGGGCCATCGTCAAAAGTGAGGTAAAGCGCTTTTTCATTTGTATTAACTTTCCAAAGAGCCTGGGGATACAGGCTTCGCATTAAAGAATTTGGTTGTATAAGAAGTAAATTTTTCAATTCAGTTCTAAAAAAGGCAGTAAAAAGGCCGCGATCCCGGGATCAACGGCCTTTAAGTTTTTTATGGCATTGCTGCTTCTCCTGGCATCACTTCTTCAGGAGGCATAATGGCCGACATTCGTTTCATGAATTTTTGAGAGAGATCGTTCTGTTTAAATTGCTGAGTTAAACCGGTTAATCGTCTCATTATTTCCTTGGCCTGGTTAATTTCCCTTCCAAAAGCTATGCGGTGATTTCCTTTTTGTTCGTTGTATATTTTGAGATCTCCTTCATAAATATCAAACAATTTATTGGCAAGCTCATTGGCTTTTTTAGTTTCGCCAATCTGGTAATACCCGGCACAAATTGTAAATATTGTAGCGTCGTATGGGATGTTTTCATCAGGCATTTTCTCGAGGCATTTATCCAAAACAGCTTTTGCCTTTTTGTTTTTTCCTTCATTTATTAGCGCTCCTGCAAGAACTCCCATTTGCATTCTAAGATTACCGGTCATGCGGACACAATTCTCATCAAGGTTTACACCTTTTTTATCCATGCCTCCCCAAAGGAATTTATTCATGATGTTATCATACATGGCGTCAGTATTTACACGGCCACCCTGTGCCTCTTCCATGTCTGTTTGTTTAATAGGAACAAAGCGGTAAGCTAAACCTTCCAGCTGAAAATATCTCTTCAATCCTACATAAGCTTCATCGCCGGTGGTTACGGCAAAATAAATCGGGCGTTTCCAGTCGTTGTGCGCAATAAGATCAAGAACCATCAGGTCGTTTTTGGTAATATAACTTCTGCCGCCAAGATCCCAGGTAATACGTTTTGTTAACCTTGCGGTGTCTTTAACAGAAATCACTTTATTCTTCATCACCTTCAGGCTGTCTATATTAACATATAAACTTTTTGCAGGAAGTATGTCGATGAGTTCTCCGCCATTGTCCATTTTAGTATTCGGATCATCGCTGATGGCTTCTGCCAGTGCGGCTTTCAGTTCCATTGATTTTGGATTTTGTGTGTTTACAACAAGATATTCAAGCTTTGATGCCTGGTACTTTTCTTCTGGTATTGTAAACGGTACAGGAGGACTATCATAAGCTGCGCGGCGCATCTGGTTAATGTACCAGTCGGTTTGTAAAAGACTTAAATTCACAACACGAACATCGGTTCTGATACCTTCCACTTCCTGCGCGTACCATAATGGGAAAGTGTCGTTATCGCCATTTGTAAAGAGTATGGCGTTAGGCGCACAGCTTTGTAAATAATTAATAGCGCAGTCTCTTGAAAGCGTTCGTAAAGAACGGTCATGGTCGTTCCAGCCTTCTTTAGCCATAATGCCAGGCACTACCAGGCTTAAAGCGGTGGATCCAAGCGCTGCGCCCATTGTAGCTACTCTGCTGCTGAGTTTCTCATACAGGAAAAGCACACCAAAACCAATCCATATCGCGAAAGCATAGAAGCTTCCGGCGTATGCGTAATCACGTTCACGCGGCTGGTAAGGTGTTTGGTTAAGATAGATGACAATAGCCAAACCCGTTAACAGGAAGAAGCATAACACAACCCAGGCATCTGGCTTATGACGCCTGAAATGAAAGATCATTCCAAGCAAACCGAGAATGAAGGGAAGGGCGTAGAAATGGTTTGTAGCAAAATTATTTTTATCGCGATAAATTACTTTGTCGGTATCGCTGTCCAGACGGAAATTATCAAAAGGTTTAATTCCGCTTACCCAGTTTCCTTCCATGGTATTTCGCATCATTCCCTGAACATCATTTTGTCTTCCAACAAAATTCCACATGAAATAACGTAAGTACATAAAGTTAACCTGGTAAGAAAAAAAGTAATTGAGGTTAGCCGCCATCGTAGGTATCTCAACGCTTTGAGTCTCTCCACTGCGTGTTTCCACTACTTTATTTTTGTGATGCTCGGCTACATTGCCCCAGTATTTATAAGCTGATTCGTGGTGCGCCTGGCTGCTCCACATACGCGGAAATACAGTGCAGAACTCTTTTTCGTATTTAGGTATTGAGTTTTTACGCGAATCAACTACTTTGTAATTTTTATTCTTTTCATCTTTTGCATAAATCGGATCGCCGCTGCCAAATTCACTTTTGGAAACTGTTGGAGCGTTGTAGTATTGACCGTAAAGTAAAGGCCAGTCGCCATATTGCTCACGTAACAAATACGATAACATGTTGGGCGCGTTTTCCGGATCGTTCTCATCCATTGGTGTGTTGGCAGATGAACGAATAACAAGAACAAAGAAAGAAGAATAACCGATGAGCAAGGTGGCAAAACTCAGAAATACTGCGTTAAGCGTAATGGTTTTATTTTTAAATTTATGAATGGCGTAAAGTATTCCCGACATCATTACAAGGCGCCAGAACATACCGCTGCCACTTGGCGCTGTAATAACGGCAAACCCTGCTAACACAATCGCTGAATAAAAACCAATTTTGTAATGCTGCTCCTTTTTGCTTACCGTGTATATGATAAACCCTGTTAAGGAAACAATAAGAAGTATAAAAAATACAATAGTTCCAATGCTGTATCCAAGTCCCATTTTATTTGTAAAAAACACCTCGTAATCGCTAATAAACTTTACCATCTTTGGGATGATCAGGTTCTGGATAAGTCCGAGTATAAGCACTGAGGAAATACCGGCGATAAAAAATCCTTTCCAGGTGAATTTGTATTTTTTAAAATAAACAACAAAGCCTATTGCAGGGATAACAAGGAGATTTAACAAGTGAACCCCAATTGAAATACCTACCAGATAACTGATTAGCACCAGCCATCGAAGCGCTCCTGTTGGATTAACAGAATCTTCTTCATCCCATTTTAAGATAGCCCAGAAAACCACTGCAGTAAAGAAAGATGACATGGCGTATACCTCGCCTTCAACAGCGCTGAACCAGAATGAGTCGGAGAAAGTGTATGCAAGGCCTCCAATAATACCGGCACCAAGAATTGCCCATTGCTGTCCTTTTGTAAGTTCAGCGGCTGATTGTTTTAAAACTCTGATTCCCAAACGGGTGATGGTCCAAAACAGGAACAGAATTGTGAAAGAGCTGGAGAGGGCGCTCATAACGTTAACCATCATGGCTGCGCGCGAAGGATCATCACCGCCAAGCAAGGAGAAGAAACGGCCAAGCAAAAGAAAGAAAGGAGCTCCGGGCGGGTGACCAACTTCGAGTTTATACGAACAGGCTATGTATTCGCCACAATCCCAGAAACTTGCTGTTGGTTCAATGGTGCTGCAATAAGTAACAGTAGCAATGGCCCAAACTATCCATCCTACGAGATTGTTTAACCGAATAAAATCTTTTGTCATCATAGTTAATAATGTTTGCGAAGTTAGTATTTTAACTGGTTTGGTAATGAACGATTTTTATCAAAAAATATTTGCGAGAACTAAAAAAATAGTATCTTTGCAACCTGTTTTTATGTTCTTTTAACGAGAGCAGATAACAATGCCCGATCGTCTAATGGCAGGACTTCAGATTTTGGTTCTGACTATGTTGGTTCGAATCCAGCTCGGGCAACAAAAAAACCCACTGCTTGCGGTGGGTTTTTTGTTTTAGAGCGTTTAGGTTTAAAAAGCTATGACGGATGGTTTTAACCGACAGATATAAAAGCTTCAAATAAAAAAACCGCAAATGTTTTCATTTGCGGTTTGATTGAAAAAAGCAAGTTTTACAAAGTGCCTCTTAATGCCTGTTCGCGTTCAATAGATTCAAATAAGGCTTTAAAGTTACCTGCGCCAAACCCTTTGGCCCCCATTCGTTGAATAATCTCATAGAACAGGGTAGGACGATCTTCCACTGGTTTTGTGAAGATCTGAAGTAAATAACCTTCTTCATCAGCATCAACAAGAATTGAAAGTTTCTGTAATTCCTTAATATCTTCTTTAAATGCGTCTTTATGAATTCCCAAACGATTAGGCACTTCATCGTAATAGGCCTGCGGAGGTGCTGATAAAAACTCAACTCCTCTTGCTTTAAGTTCACTAACGGTTTTGATGATGTCATCAGTGGCTACGGCAATGTGCTGTGCTCCCGGACCTTCATAAAAATCAATGTATTCTTCAATTTGAGATTTCTTTTTTCCTTTAGCAGGTTCGTTGATTGGAAATTTGATACGGCCATTTCCATTACTCATTACCTTACTCATTAAAGCGGAATATTCTGTATGGATTTGCTTATCATCAAATGAAAGGAAGTTAACAAATCCCATTACATCTTCATACCATTTTACCCAGGTGTTCATCTCGCCCCAGCCAACATTTCCAACCATATGGTCAATAAATTTTAAACCAACTGGTGCAGGATTGTAATCTGATTTCCACTCTTTAAATCCCGGAAGGAATAAACCTTTGTAATTTTTGCGTTCAACAAACATATGAACTGTTTCGCCATAGGTATAAATACCTGAACGCACCACTTCGCCATGCTCATCTTTTTCAACAGTGGGTTCCATAAATGGTTTTGCGCCACGTTTTACAGTTTCTTCAAATGATTTACGTGCATCTTCTACCCAAAGAGCAATAACCTTTACTCCGTCGCCGTGTTTTTTAACGTGCTCTCCGATTGGAGAATTGCTGTTTAGGGCAGTTGTTAATACAAGGCGGATCTTATCCTGTTTTAATACATAAGAGGCACGGTCGCGAACTCCTGTTTCAAGTCCTGCATAAGCTAGTGATTGAAATCCAAAAGCGGTTTTGTAATAATGCGCTGCCTGCTTAGCATTGCCTACATAAAATTCAACATAATCGGTTCCTAATAGTGGAAGGAAATCCTGTGCGCCTTCGAAAATTTTTTCAAGGCCGTATTCTACATTTTTAATTGGTGATGACATGTGTTATTTTTTGGTGTGTAATAATAAATGAATAAACTATTTGCCATTTGATTAATGGCTGTTGAAAAACTGGAGGTTTAACTCCACATGGCCATTATGGCCGCTTTGATTAAGTTTTTGTTTATCATTTAATTCACCCAAAGGTAACGAAAGCCCAAAAATTAACAAAATGATTCTATCGGATTATCAGGTGATTCGGCGAATAATTTTATCCCTCCGATTTAAAATTTTTAAGACGCTGTGGATAAATGATCAGCTGTATGAAATTAAATTCGAGCTGATCTAAAAATATTTTTTTCCCCGTTAACGGTTCCACCGAAAGATTAGGGAAATACCGAAGGTTTGTTCTTAGCACAAAGCCCTGGAGTTTATCAGGCAGAATGTCCCATCCGGCAATAATTCCGGGAGCTGTTTGGTTGTTGATTGATAGGTTTGTTGATCCATTATGGCTATTTGAGAATGACAACCACTCATATCCAAAGCATGCTCCTAAGTATGGATTGAACCCGTGATAATCGAATAAATATTTAAAGGCTTTCGCGGTAAGGGCAGTGCGCTGGTATTGCTGACTGACGCCGTACCCACTGATTTTTTTTGAGTTGTATCGAAATGCCAATTCTGTGTGAATTCCCCATGGTTCGTAAAAATAACCCGATGAAACTTCAGGGAATATTACAGAATGCGGTTTGTCCATAAACGTGTAAAATTCATTATTGAATGGCGAATGTTTAGTGAAAAAGGCCGAAGAAGGGCCTGCTCCAAAATACCAGGAGCTGAGTTTTTTTGCTTTTTTATATTTCTGGTACCGCTCCTCTGTTGTTCCATCGAGGTAATTTTTTTCTGATGCTACAGTTGTTTCAAGCCATTTTCTAATTCCGATCCACGCCATGAGCGATGGCATTTGCATTTTCGTTGGTGTTTTTTCTGAAATATAATATGGAAGGGAAGGATCAAAATTGTAGTTAATGCCCGCTTCAAGCAGATACCGTCCGGTGCAATAGTTAATGCCGGCTATTAAAGGAATTTTTATTCTTGAAACTACAGGGCCTTTTAATCCCGGGGATGATTGATGATAACTGACTGCAGATACTGTTGCTCCAATAAAAGGCCTGACCTTCTTTTTCTGAATAGGCCAGGGATAAATTTTTGTACCAAAAATATCAGTCTGCTTAAAATTATAAGAAGTAGTATTATGCATTAATTTCGATAGTGATCCCATCTGAAAGGAAAAGAAAAATTCCGCATGGCCCCAAAAATGAACACCTGAAATATAAAAACGCGGCGCAAGGCCGGATTTAAAATCGAATTCCTGTAAACCACCAGTTTCGTTGATATAGGATGATTGACCACCATAAGAAGTTTGCAAGTCAATTCCGAAGACAGATTGAGCAAAGCGGTGACGGGTTTTGCCATTTTGTTTTAAATATGGCTGTGATAATAAATGAAACGGAAGAATAAGGATTATTAAAAGATTTTTCATGATAATTTTTCTTACTGATTAACAATACCAGGAGATTTTTGGAAGCGGGCAATTTCATAAAAAATAAAAGGGACAATAATTAGTGTTGGCGCCAGCCAGGCCACAACCTGCGGCATTCCCATCCAGCGGTTATTGTTAACTGTAAATGCTGTTATAGCGCCAATATAGCTTCCAAGCATCCCGCCTATATGAGAGAGTAACCAGTAATTAGCACCTTTTACTTTTCCTCTTAAACGTTTTATATTGGATGCGCTCAAACGTATGCCAATTACACCAAACACACTGCATATTATTCCAAACTCGATGTTGTTTTTAAGCAGAAGAATAATTCCAAGTATAATTAATCCACCACATGCCAGGACATTAAACCCTTCGATAGCCCAGTCTGTTTTTAATGGTTTTTGCCCGAGATGAAGTTTTTTTAATTTAAGTGAGCGAAAGGCAGTGATACAGGAATGAAAAGTAAATACGCCGATAAAAAACAGGAAAACGCTTTGCCTGTATATCGAAAGGTACATGGCCGTAATAAAAATAACCCACATGCTATACAGATAAATTTTTCCGAAAGGCTTATGCACTTTAACTTTTTTGCGCGCAAGAATAGCCCCCAGGCCGCTTAATAATGCAAGGGAACCAGCAATAATGTGTACAATTCTTGAAATGGTAATGAATGTCTCCATAGTTTATTAAATTAATATGCAAGCAAAAGTACGATTGCAGGAAAGGGCTTGTCAAATTAAAGGGCTGAGGAACAGGTTATTGGGATAAATGAAAGCTTTTGGGATAAATGACAAGGCTGTGGGATGAATAACAAACTAATTTTCTTTTAAAAGTTCATTGATTACCGGAATAAAATTGCGGGAAACGGGAATGACATCGTCCGTTTCATGAAAAAACAATTTATAACCGGCGGCGTTGCCCTCCACTTTTTTAATTTTATCGAGATTAACAATATAGGTTCTATGGCACCTTACAATTTTTGGATACATTAGTTGATTTTCAATCCGTTTTAAGCTACTTCGGATAAGCTGCTTTTTTCGTGCCGAATTTTCAAGAAATACAATGTTTGAATAATTATCTGCCGATTCTATAAAAAGAAGTTGAGAAGGTAAGAGGTTAACGGTATCTTTTTCGTTTTCAGCAATTAATGTGATTTTATTGTTTTGAGATATTTCTTTTTGTTCAGGACTACCCGGCGTTTCAGGATTTGGTACGGAATTATGCGCCAGTTGCTTGTTTAATTCTATTGTTTTCTCAAGATTAATTTTTAAAAGCCTGTTGTGCTTGCGAATTACATGAATTGTAATTGGGAAAACACCAATTACGCATGTAACTACCAGGGCTATCAGGTAACCTTTGAGTGTGATGGGTATAATGCCAAGCATTCGGCCATAAAAAAGATTGCCTAATGCAATAAGAGAAAGTACAATTAATATGCTTACAATTTCTTTTGAGATGGTCCATTCTTCGTGTGCTTTTGCCGGCAGTAGCGAGACGGTTAACCAGTTGATAATTGTTGGAGCCAGAAAAGATATAAATCCAAATCCTGCAAGCTTTAAAATCTTATTTGGCGTAATCCACTCATTAATACCGAAAGGCTGAAAGGATATTAGAAATAGTGCAACAAATAATCCGATAAATAAATTGCCTATTGCGCTTTTTTGAAGGCTGCGCGTAAAAGGATACGGTTTATTTAAGAAGGATAGGAGCATGGTTAAAATTAAACCAATTCCCCATATAAATCAAAATCGGTTGCGCTTGTAATTTTAACCTTAGAAAAGTCGCCAATGCGTACGTAATTGTTTTCGGTAGCTTTTACAAGTACTTCGTTATCAACGTCGGGACTGTCAAACTCTGTGCGGCCTATAAAATAACCTCCTTCTTTGCGGTCGAATAAAACTTTAAATTCTTTCCCGATTTTCTGCTGGTTGAGGTTAAAGGAAATTTCCTGCTGCGCAGCCATTACAGCATCGGCGCGTTTTCTTTTAATTTTTTCAGAAACATCGTCTTTTAAAGAAAAGGCATGCGTATTTTCTTCGTGCGAATAGGTGAAAATTCCCAGGCGATCGAATTTGGTTTTTTCAACCCATTCCATCATTTCTTCGTGATCCTTTTCTGTTTCGCCGGGATATCCTGCAATTAAAGTTGTGCGAATTGCAATGCCCGGAACGGTATCGCGGATTTGATTTACAACATCAATTGTTTTTTGTTTCGTGATTCCGCGACGCATGCTTTTAAGCATATTATCGGTAATGTGCTGAAGCGGCATATCCAGGTAATTGCAAACGTTTGATTTCTTCTTCATTACATCTAAAACTTCCATTGGAAGACCACTGGGAAATGCGTAGTGCAAACGAATCCATTCGATACCTTGCACATCGCTTATCCGGTCAACCAAATCGGCAAGTTCACGTTTTTTATAAATGTCCAGTCCGTAATAGGTAAGGTCCTGAGCAATTAACAGAAGTTCTTTTGTACCTGATGCAGCCAGTTTTTTGGCGCGATCCACCAATTCTTCCTTTGCCACAGAAACATGTCCACCCCGCATCAGCGGAATGGCGCAAAAACTGCAGGGTCTGTCGCAGCCTTCGCTTATCTTAAAATAGGCATAATGATTAGGAGTAGTAAGCAAACGTTCCCCAACGAGTTCGTGTTTATAATCCGCTTTTAAGGTCTTAAGTATTTTCGGAAGTTCACGGGTGCCAAAATACGCGTCCACCAGTGGAATTTCTTTCTCAAGATCAGATTTATAACGTTCGCTCAGACAGCCGGTAACATAAACTTTTTCAACGGCCCCTTCTTTCTTAGCTTCTACAAATCGCAGGATGGTATCAATGCTTTCCTGCTTCGCGCTCTCTACAAAGCCACAGGTATTAATAATAACAATGTTGTGGTCGTCTGAAGTGCTTTCATGTTCAACAGAAAAATTATTCGCTTTAAGCTGGCCCATAAGCGTTTCGCTGTCAACCAAATTTTTACTGCAACCTAATGTAACAACATTGACCTTATTTTTTTTAATTGTCCTGGCTTTCATCTAATTTTTTTTCATTAATAGCCCGCTATTAGCTAACTTAGGCATATATTAAAACAAGGTTATAAAGATACGCTATCAGCGCAGCATGTTAAAATTTTTAAGAGAATATAATCATTTTTTAACGCCGATATACATTCTAACCGCATTGTTACTCGCGGGAACGATGGGGTATATGGTAATTGAAAGCTATAATTTTATTGATGCCTTTTATATGACCGTAATAACCATAGCCACTGTGGGATATGGTGAGGTTTCCCCACTTAGTACGGCCGGCAAAATCTTTACTTCCTTTCTTATTATAACAAGTTTTGGTACATTTGCTTATGCTGTGAGTACTATTACCAGGTATGTAACAGACGGCGAGTTTAACGTATTTTTTAAAAACAGAAGAGTGAACGCGGCAATAGAAAAGTTACAGGATCATGTGATCATTTGCGGTTTCGGTCGTAATGGCAGGCAAGCCGCCCATATTCTTAAAAAGCATGATAAGCGATTTGTCGTAATTGAACAGGATAACCGTATTACCAATACCATTACTCATAAATTTTCAGACCTTGTGCTTTCTGGCGATGCTACGCAGGATGAGATACTTCTCGAAGCGGGCATCATGAAGGCCAGCGCTTTAATCACAACTTTGCCCACCGATGCCGATAATCTTTTTATCGTGTTAACGGCGCGGTATCTGAATCCCTCACTTAATATTATTTCGCGTGCAAGCGATGACGGAAGTGATACGAAACTTAAAATTGCGGGTGCTGATAATGTGATCATGCCTGATAAGGTTGGTGGCGCTCATATGGCAAGCCTTGTGATGAAGCCCGATGTGATGGAGTTTATTGACCAGATTACAATACAGGGAGGGGAAAATATTAATCTTGAAGAAATAACTTTTGACAAAATATCGCCTTCGTTTAAAAATAAAACGCTCAGGGATCTTGAAATCAGAAACAAAAGTGGCGCTAATATCATAGGATTTAAAACTCCCGGAGGAGAATATCTTGTAAATCCAAGTGCTGATACAGAAGTAATTCCTCACTCAAAAATTTTTGTACTTGGAACGCCTGATCAGATTAAGAAGGTAAAAGAGCTTCTTGAAGAAGAATAAAAAAGTAGTAGCTGTTTTTAAGGATAGAGAGGCTTTACTATCGATAACAATCCAAAATTAATTCTCTTTTATACAGGATCAACATCAATCTGTACTTTAAAATTCCATTTCTTATAATTATTCTCCAGGGTAATCAGCGCTTCCTGAATAATATGACGCACCTGATGTGGGGATTGCTGCTTATTGGTTTTTATTAGCAGTGTTTTATAATATTGATTTTTAATTTTTGAAATAAGTGGAAATTCCGGCCCGAGAATATTGTTTTCAAAATGTGTTTTCAGTAGCAATAATAATTCGTGCGATAAATGATTCACTTCATTAACATCTTTGCTAACAACGTTTAATTCCATTAATCGCGAGAAAGGTGGATAAAAATACTGGCGGCGTTCTTCAAGTATGGTATTGTAAAATGCCTCAAGATTATTTTCGATTACTTTTTCAATTACAAAATGTTTTGGCTGGGAGGTTTGAATAAACACTTTTCCCATTTTATCGCTTCTTCCTGCTCGGCCTCTCACTTGGGTTATGAGCTGATATGCTTTTTCAAACGAACGGAAATCAGGAAAGTTGAGCATAGAGTCTGCATTTAAAATGCCAACAATACTCACGTTATTAAAATCGAGTCCTTTGGTAACCATTTGTGTTCCTATAAGTATATCAATTTGTCCGGCTTCAAAATCATCAATCAATTGTTTGTAGGCATACTTACTTCGTGTGCTGTCAAGATCCATTCTTGCCACTTTAGCAGTTGGAAATAATATCTGAATATCTTCCTCTATTTTTTCAGTTCCCATTCCTTTAAAATGCAACTGCGCGCTGCCGCATGCAGCACAGGTTTTAGGAGGTGTAACAGCATAGCCGCAGTAATGGCAAACCAGTTTGTCGTTATGTTTGTGATAGATAAGAGAAACGTCGCACTGTATACAGTGAGGCACATGGCCGCATTGCTTACATTCGGTGTAAGGTGCAAACCCGCGCCGGTTCTGAAATAAAATAACCTGTCCCTTTTTGCTTAAAGTTTCAGTTATAGCTTCAAACAAAGGAGGAGTAAGACAGGTTTTCATCTGGTTGCTCTGCTCATAAAAAATAGTATCGCATACTTCTACATTAGTTCCTCCGCCCTGCACAAATTGAGTCGGAAGATTTACGAGCGCAAATTTATTTTGTGTTGCATTATAAAAAGATTCAAGGGATGGTGTTGCGCTTCCAAGAAGTACATTGGCTTTGTGAAGGGAAGCAAGATACAATGCTGAATCACGGGCGTTGTATCGGGGAGAAGGATCGTGTTGTTTGAAAGAATTGTCGTGCTCTTCATCAATAATAATTAGTCCCAGGTCAGTAAAAGGAAGAAACAAAGCAGAACGGGCTCCTAAGATTATTTTATAATGATTACTGTTTGTTGATGCTAAATTATTTAATGCCTCAGAGTTTTGATTGAGTACATTATTCCAAATCTCAACGCGTTCATTTTCGCTAAAGCGCGAATGATACACTCCAACAATTTCTCCAAATACCGCTCGCAATCTTGTAATAAGTTGGGTGGTGAGTGCAATCTCAGGAATAAGGAACAGTACCTGCCGTTTTTTTTCAAGCGATTCGCGTATAAGCTGAATATAAATTTCTGTTTTTCCGCTCCCGGTTACACCCTGAAGCAATGCGGTTTTATTGTCTTCAAAAGCGGCACGGATTTCTTTATAAGCTTTTTCCTGAATAGTACTCAGATTTTTGTTTGCTGAATTTCCTTTTTCAAAAAGTAGTCGTCCAACTTCGAATTCCTGTTCTAGTAATATTCCTTTTTTAACCAGTGAAGAAATCGCAGATGCTTCGGTTTTTTTAAGCAGCTCAGATTTCCTGATCCATTTATCTGTTTTGGTTGTGTCTGTTTTCGAAAGATGTAATAAATATAAAAGTGCTTCCGCCTGCCTGAAGGCTTTTTTTTCGAGCTGATTCAGAATTTCATGAAGTTTATTTTCGTTCTCAAATTCTTCAGAAATCCTGACAAAGGAAACAAGTTTTGGTTTGTACTTATCTTTAATTTCTTCAAACACTACAATCGCATTTTTCTTTAAAAGCTTGTTAATGAGCGGGTGGATTGATTTGAGATTCAGAACCTGGGCAACATCATCAAAACTCAGATTGTTATTTAAATGAAGCGCGTCGAGTATACCGTGTTCCCTGTCAGTAAAAAAAGTGTGTTCAGTTTCCTCGAAGTTAAAATCGGGATTAAGTTGAATATGGGAAGTACTACTTAGTTTGAGACCAGATGGCAAAGCCGCATTCATCACATCGCCGGGGTGGGCGCAGTAATAAAACGAAATCCAGTCCCAAAATTTCAATTGAAGCGTTGTTACAATTGGAGCGTCATCTAAAACAGCTTCGAGGTATTTTGCTTCGTAACCTTTTGGGGGCTGCTCGTGAATGCTATAAATTATTCCGGTATAAAACTTTGATTTACCAAACTGCACCAGTGCTCTTTTTCCAATTGCAACATCATCGTTAAGGTCAACAGGTACTCTATAAGTGTATTTGTTTGGTACACCTAAAGGAACTATTACATCTGCAAAAAATGTTTGTCGTTGCATCAACTTATCAGGTAAGCCAATATAATACCGCTAATCATCATCACCACTTTAGCAATATTATATTTATGGTGTTCGCTGGTTTCAAATAAAATTGCTGTGGAAATATGAAGAAAAATTCCAATTACAAGAGCAAACGCTGCATGGCTGTATCGGTGATAATTATGTAAGCCAAATGACTGTAAAGTATAACTAAATAAATAACCCAGCGGTGTCATTAGTGAAAACCCGGCAAGCAAAAGCACAATGTTAGTATGAGAAGTTTTATGCTCTTTTAATAATAAAACAAAAGCAATTGAAATTGGAATGTTGTGTAAAATAAGTCCGTATATAAGCTGGTGGTTAATTTGTGAAGTATGCGCACTGGTACTATTTAAATTATAAATTGGCAGGCCTTCAAGGAAAGAGTGCAGCATTAAACCAATAATGATTCCATAAGGTAAATGATTATGACATTCTTTACTGTGCAGGTGCACGTGCCCGTGTTCAATACCTGTACTGAAAGTATCTATTACCAATTGAAGGCAAAAACCAAGCACAATGAAAAGCCCCGTTAGCTTAATATCTGTTCCAATAAATGCTTCAGGTAATAAATGAATGATAGAAACAGAGAACAGGTACGCGGCGCTTAACGCAAGTAAAAGACGCAGGTTGTTTTGGTTAACCGATAATTTAAGCGCAATTAAGCCCGCTATAATAATGGGGCTGATAAGTAAAATTATGGCAAGTGTTGTATTCAAAAGATTATTTTTTAAAAATAAGTATAAGCCTGTCAGAAGTATTTAAGTCAAATGGATTAAGAGCGTAATCTCCAAATGTTTGAATCAATTTAAAACCACTTTTAGTTGCAAAAGATTCAAAGTCTTTTAGTTCAAGTAAAGAAACACTTTCCTCGTAACAATACTTCATGCCTTTGTCGGTGAAATTAATTTTTTTAAAAATTACGTTATCATTAATCCGTTTTTGTATATGAAAAGTTATGGCTCCTCTCGGTTCAGTGTAATCTGTAACCAGTGTGTTTTTAACTTTATCTGCGTTAAAAAAATCGATAACAAAGCAGGCACCTTCTTTAAGTGCGCTATGTACATTTTTAAACACAGTGAAATTGTCTTTAGGATTTTTAAAGTAGCCAATACTGGTGAAAAGATTTACAGCGCAATCAAAATAATTGGTGCGGAAAAGCTGGCGCATATCGTGAACATAAAACTCAACATTTGGTTCTTTATTTTGCAGAGCTTCATTAATGCTATTCTCTGAAAGATCTGTTCCTGTGGCCAAATAACCTTTTCTGGCAAATGCCAACGTATGCCTTCCTTTACCACAGGCTATATCCCAAATCTTTGAACCGTTTGGCAATTGAAGTTTATCACACAAATTGCTGATAAAAAAACCGGCTTCGTTTTCATCGCGTTTATTGTACAGTAAATGGTAATATGGCGAGTCAAACCAATCTTTAAACCAGCAGTTTTCCATCCTGTAAAATTAATAAAATTGAGGACTAAACTTCTTTATAGTTTTTATTTTCTCCAGCCCGCCAGCCTGTTAATTTTTCAAGCCAGTACAGGAATTTGTGTCGCAGGCTCAGTTTAGCTTTAGTGCGATCATAAATGAATCTCCAGTTCGCATTGCTGATCCGGTTTTTCATTATTGCGGGATGACTTCCCTTAAACTCTTCCAGCAGATCTATCCTGGAATAATCAAACGCTTCTACAACAGGAATGTTTTTTTTCATCCATTCGTCATCATGCCACATTTTATGAAAACTCTCTTGCTTGGCCTGCTGCGCTTCCGGCGGCTTCACCCAGCCATAATGATAAATTGAAGCGTTGATCTTTTTAACTTTCAGTTTAGTATTATCGGTGAACCTGAATCCCTGCGCGTCTTTATATGAGCGTATCGTTTTATTGTTTTTAATAATGCGGATTTCGTGCTGATACCACCGACGACCGGCGCCTATGTAATTATACTGACCGTAGAAATGCTTATAATTGAACAGCAGGCCATCCACATGTTTATCATTTTGATAGATTATCGCTGCTTCTTTTATCGTGTTAAGGTCCTGTTCGTGCACACATTCGTCACTTTGAATGTAAAAACACCAGTCAAATTCTTTTGGTATGGCATCAAATACTTTATTTGTTTCGGCGGAAAGAACCAATCCTCCTTCACGTAAAGTATCATCCCAAACAGTGTCTATAATTATTATTTTATCAGAAGGTATAGATTCAATTAATTGCCTGGTATTATCTTCACTTTTTCCTATTCCTACGTAAAACGCGTCGCATATTGGGAGTATGGAGGTGATGGCTTCAACTACAGGATAGTCGTATTTGATTGCGTTCCGGATAATTGTAAAGCCTGCCAGTTTCATGTGAAATTTAAAATGGATAACCGATGCCAAAGTTAGCAACAATCTGATTCCATGGTTGTTTATCAAAAGTCCACCTGTCAACAGCGTCATACTTAGGGTCGCGTAATGGAACCGCAAGATCCAGTCGTAATACGAAAAAGCTAAGATCCCACCGGATACCCATCCCACCTCCAATAGCAATTTGTTTGTAAAACTCATCCACAACAAATTCAGCATTTGGTTTATGTTCATCTTTATCAAGTCGCCAGATATTTCCCGCGTCAACAAATAATGCTCCGTTAAACGATTTGATAATATGAAACCTATATTCAAAATTTCCTTCGAGCAGCATGTCTCCAATTTTATCAAAGCGAGTTGAACTGGTACGCGGGTCGTATCCTCCAGGGCCTAAGGTACGGGCACGCCAGGCTCTGTTACTGTTAGGACCTCCACTGAAAAAACTTTGTTCGTAAGGTAATACACCAAGGTTAGCCAATGGTTTTCCAATGCCTCCAGCCAGCCTGTAAACGATCCTGCTTTTTCTTCTTACAGGAATATAAATACGGTAATCAATATCAGTTTTTAAGAATTGTGCGAATGGAATGCCGTAAAGTAAATATCTGCCAAGTGAATCACGTTGCGCGTCTCTTGATTTAAAATATTGTCTTAGTATATTACCCGATGACATGATATTCCAGCGGATGTAATGAACTGGTTTTCTGCTTGTATTTGTGTTTTCTTTTGAAATATAGGTAATGCCGTATTTACTAACGGTTGTTATGTGATCCTGAAAGGAGTTAAGCAGGAACGCATCGTTTAGGGCAATCAGATCTTCCCTAAATGTGCCGAATAAATTAGCACGAACAAGGTAAGCTTCAAAAGGTACAAAATCATGACGTAAGGTGTTTTGATGTGTTTTAAAACTGAAGCCATAGTTAACGTCAGTGATTACGCGGCTGAACTCAGGGCGCGACTGATAGTTTACTGATGAGCGAACAAACGTGCGCGGCGCCATTTCTTTTTTAAAGGGTAGAAGCGAAAAAGGAAAAAACGCGCGGGGTACTGAAAAAGTTCCCTCGGGACCAAACTGAAGGGTGTTAAAAGTTCTGTCAAGCTGCGTAATATCCTGCGAGGCGTCGGTATTAAATTGCTGCTGCGCTATAAATGCTCCCTGCAACTTTATTTCAAATAGTTCGCCTCCTTTAAAAATATTTTTATTCTGATACACAAGACTGCCATCTACACCAAGATTTCCTGAGGTGTTAATGCCTTCAGTTTCTGCGGTGATAGATTGTTTAATCAATGGATTGCATATAATATAACAGTCAAGCTGGTTGCTGTAATTTTCACTTTTTAAAAACTGAATAGTCACATTTTTAAATACTCCAAGTCCTAGCAATGCTTTGTAGGTGATTTCAGCCGTATCTTTTTTAAAAAACTGACCTTTGTGAATGTCAATATTGTTGTACAAAGCACTTGGGCGAAAGGCAAGCGGTTTATTCAGAAGGAAAATCACATCACTTTTTTTAACCCTTAATGTATCTTTAAACTGGGCCTCGCGCAAATTGCCTGTTACAATTTCTGTAATTACATAAACATTTTCAATTTTGTAACGCGTGTGATTAACATATACCAGTGAATCATTACTTGAACTGTAAGGACGGGAAAATCTTTTTAATTTAACTTTTACACCAACGGTTTTTTTTGCCGCGTTAGAGTCAACTTCAAATTTTAAATATGCGTTTTCAAAATAATAGTATCCGTTGTTAAGAGCGAAATTTGTAATGCGTTGACGTTCGTTTTGAAACTTTTCTGAATCATAGGTCATCCCTCTTTTTATGAGAGTACGGATGGTGTCTTTAAGAATTAAATCGCCAAGCTTTGGATCTTCCATTTCCCATGAAATACTGGTGATTGTATAAGCAGTTCCGGGATGCAGCACATAATGAGCTACAGCCTTGTGTGTTTTAGGGTTGTAGCTGACGCTGTCTGTAACAGAATTATTAAAAAAGCCCTTGCTAAATAAATACTTTGATAACTGGAGTTGTGTTTGCTGGGTAAGATTAGAATCAAGAATTACCGGAGGCTCTCCAATGTCCCTTAAACTTTCAAGAAAAACAGGACTGTCTTTATCTTTAAATTTCGGTGTTTTAGGTTTCTTTCCTTTTTTCTCGCGCTTCGCATTTATTTCTTCGTAACGTTTTGCTTTTTCCGCATTGCGTTTATCGTACTTTAAATTTCTTTTTTCTCTCTTGCGTCCTATTTTTTCCGGATTAAACTGATTATACCACCACACGTAAAAATGGAAAGTCCTGAAAAGCTTGCGATTGGGTTTTTGCCTTATAAAGGCTTCGAAGTTTTCCTTATCAATTTTAGTTTGTTTTGCATTATAAATTTCAACCTTATCAAGTAGAAATTCATTAGGTTTTAATTTTTTTGTAACGTTACAGGATGAAATAAAAATCAGAATAGCCGGAATGTAAAACAGGAAATAAGTTTTTCTGCTCTTGAGAGAAGTAAATATTTTCGCTAATAAATCCAAAAAGTACTCGATAAATTGTACTAATTTAGGCTAAATATTATGATTAGTAAAAATCAAATTAAGCGTATTCAATCTCTTCACAGAAAAAAAGAAAGAGATGAATTACGCTTGTTTCTTGTTGAAGGGGTTAAAACAATAAGGGAATTGCTAATGCTGCGACCTGAGCTTGTGAAGGAAGTTTTTGCAACAGAAGATTTTATTAATGATAATCTGGCCCTGCTTAAAAAAGCAGATATAGCCTTTAATGCTGTTATTGAGCGTGAGCTTGAACAGATCAGCTCTATGACCACGCCAAATAAAGTAATTGCAATTTGCAGTTATTTTAACGAGAGTAAAGGCGGTTTTGATTTCAAAAAGAATTTTACACTTTATCTCGATGACATCCGTGATCCGGGAAACCTTGGAACCATAATACGTCTGGCCGATTGGTATGGCATTTCAGAAATTTATTGTTCTCTCACAAGTTGTGAATTGTATAATCCCAAGGTAATACAGTCTACCATGGGAGCTTTTATGAGGGTTAAAGTAACTTACATAAGTCTTGCCGAACTTGTAACGGTAAACGAAATAAAAAGCGTTTACGGAGCGGTTTTAAACGGAAAGGATGTTTACAAAGAGCAATTAAATAACGGGCTTATTATTATTGGTAATGAAGGAAGCGGGATTAATAAAGAGAATCTTAAACTGATTAACAGACCAATAACAATTCCGTCTCATGAGGGAAGCGGTACCGAATCGCTCAACGCGGCAATGGCAACAGCTATCATCACTTCTGAGTTTTTCAGGCAGTTGCAGCACTAATCATGTTTTAAGCACCACGCCTTTGTACCGGAGTTTATGAGGTCCTTTGGAATCGTTACTTGTTACGCTTACGGTTCTGTCCTGCCTGTCGTAAGCTGATTTAGTATCGAAAATAATAGTAATAACTGAAGTTTTTCCCGGGAGTATAGGGTCTTTATCGTATTCCGCAGTAGTACACGAGCATTCAATTTCGATATTGTTTAACAGAAGAGGTTGATTGCCAATGTTGGTAATTTCGTAATCCAGCTTCACTATATCTCCTTTCTTCACAAAGCCAAAGTTTTTCTTTGCATCTTTTATCTGGAGTTTTGCCTGAGAAAAACCGTTAGCACCAATTACTAATAGCAGAAGGAGTGTAAGCTTTATTTTAAGAGAAGAATTCATTATTTAAATATCAGTTTTCTGAAACAAAAAATCCCGATACAATCGTACCGGGATTTTTTGAAAAATTTAAACATTAATTTTCAGTTACAGGTTTTGGTTTGATCTCACCTTTGATACGAACTTTTACGGTACTTAGTTTCGCATTGGAAGTAACTGTTACGTTCTTTTCAAAACGACCTTCGCGTTTAGTGTCGTACTTTACTTTTATTACACCACTTTTGCCGGGTAATATTGGTTCGGTAGGCCAGCCTGGTTTACCATCAATGGTAGTTGCGGTACAACCACATTCACCGGTAACACCTGTAATAGTTAAAGGTGTTTTACCTGAATTGGTAAATTTAAATTCACGGATACCGTTGGCATCCCAATCAATTGATCCGTAATCAATCACTTCGCTTTCGAATTTAATTTCCGGAGCATTAGGGTCAGGATTAGGAATTACCGACTGGGCGTTTGACGCTACAGTCAATCCAAACATTACTACTAAGAGAGAAAGAAACTTTTTCATTTTTATTGTTTTTAATGCTAATATCTACACAAACGCGATGCCAGAAAAAATAAGCTGATAAATATTAACCTTTTTTCTCAGTTGGAGCTCCCTGTGGTGTTTTATTTTCAGGGAAAGCAACATCAACAGGCTTCTGTTCAACATTACCTTTAATAGTTAAAGTAACAGTACCACTCTTTGCGTTTGAGTTAACGGTAACTGTTTTATAAATACCGCCAATGCGCTGAGTATCGTATTTTACTTTGATCTCGCCGCTCTTGCCAGGTAAAATTGGTTCTTTAGGACATTGAGGAACTGTACATCCGCAACTTCCCATGCAATTTGTAATTACTAATGGTTCTTTACCATTGTTGGTAAATTTAAAAGTACACTCGCCATTATCGCCTTGTTTAATATTGCCATAATCATGAGTCATTTTATCCATTTTAATATCGGCTAAGCTTGCCGGAGCCGCTGTTGTTGTTGTAGCTGCGCCATGGTTGTGCCCGTCATTAGCGTTGTGTGCGTCCTGGGCAAAAGAAAATGCAGATAATCCTGCAATCAATCCTAAAGTAAAAATAAACTTTTTCATAATCGTGTTTTTAATTTGTTTTGGTTTATGCGAAAACCGTGCCATAAAGATATAACATACGTCCAATTCTTTCCGTATTTTTGCGAAATTTAACAAAATATTTTAGAGTAGTTTAACATGGAAATAGCCAAGACCTATAACCCGCAGGAAGCAGAGAGCAAGTGGTATCCGTACTGGATGGAAAATAATTTCTTTAAGTCAGTACCCGACGAGCGTACTCCGTATACCATTGTAATTCCTCCGCCAAATGTAACGGGCGTGCTTCACATGGGGCACATGTTAAACAACACCATACAGGATGTTTTGATTCGCCGCGCGCGTATGCTTGGCTATAATGCCTGCTGGGTGCCTGGTACAGATCATGCCAGTATTGCCACAGAGGCAAAAGTTGTAGCTCTGTTAAAAGAAAAAGGAGTAAGGAAAACCGATCTGAGTCGTGAAGAGTTTTTGAAACACGCCTGGGACTGGAAAGAAAAATATGGCGGAATAATTCTTGAACAGTTGAAAAAGCTTGGAGCAAGCTGCGACTGGGACCGTACACGTTTTACCATGGAGCCTGACTTAAGCGAAGCGGTTATTGATGTATTCATTGATCTTTATAACAAAGGCCTGATTTATCGTGGAGTGCGAATGGTTAACTGGGATCCTCAGGGATTAACCGCTGTGAGCGATGAAGAAGTGATTTACAAAGAGACGAACAGCAAACTTGTTTATGTAAAATATTTAATTGAAGGAACCAAAGATTATATAGCAGTTGCAACTACACGTCCTGAAACAATCATGGGCGATACCGCCGTATGCGTGCATCCGGAAGACGAACGCTATAAACATCTTAAAGGAAAGAACTGTATTGTTCCAATAGTTAATCGCGTTGTTCCGGTAATTTTTGATGATTATATTGATAAAGAATTTGGTACAGGCGCTTTGAAAGTAACACCTGCACATGATATCAACGATTTTAATTTAGGTCAAAAACATAAACTGCCAATTATCGATGCTTTAACTGCTGACGGAAAAATTAGTGAAGCGGCTGGTGCTTATGTTGGTATGGACCGCTTCGCATGCAGAAAGCAAATTATCAAGGATCTTCAGGAGCAAGGCCTGGTAGACAAGATTGAAGAAATAAAAAATAAAGTTGGACATAGCGAACGTACCGACGCGGTAATCGAACCAAAGCTTTCCATGCAATGGTTCCTGAAAATGGACAAGGTAAGTAAGCCCGCACTCGATGCAGTATTAACAGGTGATGTAAAGTTAATTCCTGAAAAGTTTGTAAACACCTATAAGCACTGGATGGAAAATGTTCACGACTGGTGTATCAGTCGTCAGCTTTGGTGGGGACAGCGTATTCCGGCCTGGTATGATAACAAGGGAAACACAGTTGTTGCTAAAACATTTGAAGAAGCAGAAGCAAAACTTCGGACTCTGAACGCCGAACTCCAGACCGAAAACGTTAAGCAGGATGAAGATGTGCTTGATACATGGTTTTCATCATGGTTGTGGCCATTAACAGTTTTTGATCCGAAAGTAATCAGGAATGGCTGGGAAAAAGCAAATGCTGATTTAAAATATTATTATCCTACCAATGATTTGGTTACAGCGCCTGAGATTTTATTCTTTTGGGTTGCTCGTATGATTATAGCTGGAAAAGAATTCACCGGAAAAAAACCTTTCACCAATGTTTACCTTACCGGAATTGTACGTGATAAGCTTGGAAGAAAAATGAGTAAGAGTTTGGGTAACAGTCCTGATCCCCTTGATCTGATAAAAAAATATGGTGCGGATGGTGTTCGTGTAGGTATGCTGTTAAGTTCGCCGGCTGGTAACGATTTGCTGTTTGACGAAAGTTATTGCGAACAGGGAAGGAATTTTGCAAACAAGGTATGGAATGCTTTCCGTTTGATAAAAGGTTTTGAAATCGGAAATGTTGCACAACCACAATCTTCTAAAGCTGCCATTAGGTGGTTTGAAAATAAATTATCAGAACAACTTGAGATCATTAACGATCATTATTCCAAATACAGAATGAGCGACGCCTTAATGGCAACATACAAGCTTGTTTGGGATGATTTTTGCGCGTGGTATCTTGAAGCAATTAAGCCGGAGTTTGTTGATGGTAAAGCGCAGCCGATTGATAAAACAACTTATGATGCTACTATTAATTTTCTTGAAAGTTTATTAAAAGTAATGCACCCATGGATGCCGTTTATTACGGAAGAGATCTGGCATCTGATTAAAGATCGTGATAAAAAAGATTGTATTATTGTATCTAAATGGCCTCAGATAAAACCTACAGATTCGCGAATACTTGGAGAATTTGAAGTTGTAAAAGAAATTGTTACACAGATTCGTGGTTTACGTCAGCAGAAACAAATTTCTCCTAAAGAAAAACTTGAAGTTATTGAACGCTCAGATGCAACACATTCTATATTCGATGAAGTTGTTGTTAAGCTTGCCAACCTTTCTTCTTTTAAGTACACAAAAGAAAAGGTTGAGGGAGCGTTTTCATTCATGATCCTATCAACAGAATTTTTTATTCCGTTAGCAAAAAATATAAATATTGAGGAAGAGAAAGCCCGGTTGAAAAAAGAACTTGAGTATAACATGGGTTTTTTAAAATCTGTACAGGTAAAACTGGCGAATGAAAAATTTGTAGCAAATGCAAAACCAGAACTTATTGCGCTTGAACGTAAAAAGGAAAGCGACGCGAAAAGCAAAATATTATCTCTCGAAGAACAGATAAAAAATCTTTAGTTGGCAAAACATTCTAAAATAAAATTTCAGGATGTTAAGTTTAAAACTGTCGACGAGTTTCTGGATTATTTGCCGGAAGAAGAATTAAAGGTTGTAAAGTTTCTTAGGAATCTTGTTTTCGAATGCCTTCCTGAAGTTCAGGAAAAGCTTTCCTACAATGTCCCTTTTTACAAAATTCATAAAGGATTGTTTTTTATCTGGCCTTCTTCAGTCAAATGGGGCAAAAGTCAATCATGGGCAGGAGTTCGTTTTGGTTTTCAGCAGGGATATTTATTACACGATGAAATAAATTATCTTGATAAAGGGGAAAGAAAACAAGTGTACTGGAGAGATTTTAATTCGATTAAAGAAATAGATGTGCCGCTATTGAAATCATATATTTTTGAAGCCGCGGTTCTTGATCAGGTTCTTGCCAAAACAAATAATTTGAAATGATGGAACCTCTTAAAGAAATGTTTAATAAAGTTTTTTATGAAAACCTTGCTAAAGAATTTAGTAAGGCTCATAAAGATTTTCCCAAGGAAATTTTTTTGAGGGATGTTATGCTAGATATTACATCGCTTGAGCTAAATCAACGATTAAGGCGAACTTCCGAAACCTTAAAACAACATCTTCCTTCAGATTACATCAGGTCAATCGGGATAATGAAAGAAGTGATCCCAAATTTAACCAGGGGATACACAAATCTTGTATTTCCCTATTTTGTTGGCTTGTACGGTAAGGATCATTTTGATTTTTCTCTAGAAGCATTAAAATATTTTACTGAATTCGGCTCTTCTGAATTTGCAATCCGCGAATATTTAAAAACAGATTTCGTTAAAACTATTAATGTAATGTACAAATGGGCCGATGATTCAAACCATCATGTCCGCCGCCTTGCTTCTGAGGGCAGCCGTCCCAGATTACCCTGGTCGTTTAAATTGGATGAAGTAATTAAAGAACCTGCGCTTACATTTCCTATTCTTGAAAAACTTAAACATGATTCCGAATTATATGTCCGAAAATCTGTGGCTAATCATTTAAATGATATTAGCAAAGAGCATCCGGCTTTTGTATTAAATGTGATAAAGAAGTGGAAAGGAAGTTCTTCTCAGGCAGACTGGATACTGAAACATGCAAGTCGTACGCTTTTGAAAAGAGGTGATAAAGAAATTCTGAAACATTTTGGGATTAAACACAATGAGGATGTGTTGCTGAAAGAGTTTAATCTAAAAAGCAAGACTGTGAAAACCGGCAGTGATTTGAATTTTTCTTTCATTATTAAAAATAGTGGTAATAAAATTGTTAAAACAAGGTTAGAATATGCGCTGTACTTTAAAATTGCTAATGGCAAACTAAGTAAAAAAGTATTTAAAATAAGTGAAAGGGAATTGAAGCCGAAAGAAGAAGTATCTTTTAACCGCAAGCATAGTTTTAAAATTATCAGTACGCGCAGGTATTATCCCGGAGTTCAAAAAGTGGCTGTTGTTCTAAACGGAGTGGAAGGAAAAGCAGATTCATTCATACTCAAGTAATAATTTCTCTCGCCGGTTATACTTTTTCGATTATCCTCAGGTATTTGTTTAATGAATTTCTTTATTATCTTTAGGCTACTTACTAATCACATGCGTATTACCTTAATATTCTCATTACTGATTTTATTGTTTTGTTTTTCCTGTAACAACAGCGAAAAAGAAAAAAATAATTTAGTTGGTATAAGTGATAGTGCTACCGTAAATCAAGTGTCAGCCAAGCCAATTGTTGTAATACACAGGGCAAAGCAAAAATTTACTTTGGCAGGCAAGCCTTTGGTTGCCAAAGCAGGAGCACCTAAGATGTTTACGGCCAATAGCAATGTTGTAAAAGTAGATGACTTAACAACCTTTCCTGCCGCTACAAAATTTACAGTTGTAACCCCGGGTACCGATACCTTTCCTCAGCCCAAAAAAATAAATACCAGCGCTAAAGTTGTAAAATGCAGGCAACCACTTCCTGTAAAGGCGCAGGCTCCACGCTTTAAAGACGCGGCTGTTTCCGATATCCAGTATATGGATGTTGATCAGGGAATGAGTTCTTCTTTTATTAAAAGCGTACTTACAGATAAAAAAGGGAATTTATGGTTTGGTACAAATGGGGGTGGGGTTAGTCGCTACGATGGAAAAACATTTTTACACTTTACTGAAAAGAACGGATTAAGTCACAATAAGGTTCTTACCATTTACCAGGATAAGTCCGGTGTAATTTGGTTTGGTACCGAAGGTGGAGGAGCATGCGGATATGATGGAACAAATTTTTTATGGATAACAGAAGATCAGGGTTTGGGAAACAACACTGTTCTTTCAATTTGCGAAGATAAAAATGGGAGTTTATGGTTTGGGACTAACGGTGGTGGCGTTGCCTGCTACGATGGAAAAACACTAACTAATTATACAGAAAAGGAAGGTCTTAATAATGGCAGTGTACGCAGCATCATTCTGGATAGTAAAGGTAACTTGTGGTTTGGCACGTCAGGTTCAGGAGCCTGCAAGTTTGATGGAAAATCATTTACCTATTTTGGTGAGGACGAAGGATTAAACAGTTCTATCATTCACGCGATTATCGAAGATGAAAATGGTATTCTGTATTTTGCTACCGATGAAGGCGGCGTAAATGTTTACGATGGCAAAACAGTAAAATATATTACCGCAAAAAGAGGACTTAGCAGCAACTGTATTATTTCACTTAAAAAGGACAAAGCCGGAAATCTTTGGATAGGAACTTACGATAGCGGCTTATGTAAATACGACGGAAAAGAAATTGTTACTTTCTCAACAGCGCATGGTCTTACGAATAATTACATTCTCTCCATGTGCGAAGATAATTTCGGAAGCTTATGGTTGGGCACGCTTGGTGGAGGTGTTTGTCGTTTCAATAACGGATCTTTTAATCATTATACCGAAAAAGAAGGTTTAGGCAGTAATACGGTTCGCTCAATTACTTCTGATAAAGATGGTAATTTATGGTTTGGAACGTTTGGTGACGGGGCTATTTTTTACAATGGAAGTAGCTTTAGTCATTATACCGAGGCCGAAGGACTTCCTGCAAATCGTATCAAAGCTTCTTTAAAAGATAAGTCTGGCAATATCTGGTTTGGTACGGAAGAAAACGGGGCTGTTCGCTACGACGGAAAAACATTTGAAAACTTTACACCTGATCAGGGATTAAACAGCAATTACATTCTTAGCATGTGTGCTGACAGAGAGGGAAAAATATGGTTCGGTACCGATGAAGGCGGAGTATGCTGTTACGATGGAGTTCAGTTTATGTCAATTATTGATGAAGATGGATTAAGTGAGGGTATTATTCTGTCTATCATTCAGGATCGTGCAGGTAACATGTGGTTTGGCACCGACGGATATGGGGCGTGTTGTTATGATGGAAAGTTTTTAAAGTGGTACACCACCAAAACCGGTATGGCAGGTAATATCATAAAGTATATTGCCGAAGACAGGGATGGGAATTTATGGTTTGGTACAGAAGGAAAAGGTATTAGTAAGTTAAAGGCAAATACCATCAACAGCAAAGAACCTGTGATTGAAAATTTTGATGAAAAAAATGGATTAAGTAATAATTCCATTCGTTCTTTAATGCAGGATAAAAATGGCAATGTGTGGATAGCCACTGAACATGGTCTTAATTACCTGACAAGCAGAAATGGAAAAAATGAAATTCATGTTTATACTTCAGCGGACGGTTTAAAAGCAAATAATTTTTTCAATAGTGTTTTAATTGATGATCGCAATGTTATCTGGTGGGGTAATGGAAAAGCGTTAACCAATCTTAATTTAAATAACTACAAACTTCCTGATAAAGCTCCGGTTATACAGTTAACCAATATAGAACTGGAACAAACTTTTATTGATTTCAATTCTCTTCAGGACTCGTTAGAATCAGGATACAAAGTAGAAGTTGGAGAAAAGGATAAAAAGGATCTGAGAAAAATAAAATTTGACGGAGTACAGCCTTTCTATAATTATCCAAAAAATCTAAGTCTTCCGCATTATATTGATCACATTGAATTTCAGTTCAGCGCTATTGACTGGACGGCCACTAATAAAATACAGTATCAGTACATGTTGGAAGGAAGCGGTGAGGACTGGAGCCCTTTAACTATAGATAATAAGGCATCCTATACAAATTTACCGCATGGAAAATATGTATTCAGAGTAAGGGCCCTGGGAGTATCCGGTAAGTGGAGTGATGAATTTGAATATGCTTTCACTATCAGGCCACCGTGGTATCTTACAATATGGGCGTTTGTTCTATACACCATTGCATTTGTAGGAATAGTTGTTGGCTTTAATAACATTCGTACACGACAGCTAAAAGTAAGACAACAGGAACTTGAGCAAACTGTGGCTGAAAGAACTGCTGAAGTGGTAGAGCAAAAGACTTTAATAGAAGAAAAACAGAAAGAGATAGTAGATAGTATCAACTATGCAAGGCGGATTCAAAGTGCCATGTTGGCCAGCGATCATTTGTTCGCAAAAAATCTGAAAAATTATTTTGTTCTTTTTCAGCCTAAGGACATTGTAAGCGGTGACTTTTACTGGGCTTCGCCAATAGCTGACGGAAAATTTGTGCTGGTTACTGCGGACAGTACAGGGCATGGTGTTCCTGGCGCTATGATGAGTATGTTGAATATTTCCTGTTTAAATGAAGCAATTAATGAGCGTAAGTATTACAGTCCAGCGGCAATTCTGGATCATGCTCGTCAGCGCATAATTTCTTCCCTGGCTGAAGACGGAAGCGAGGAAGGAGGAAAAGATGGCATGGATTGCAGTGTGCTTGTATTTGATTTTAAGAACAGAAAATTAACTTTTGCCGCTGCCAATAATCCTGTGTGGATTATGAGAAAAAAAGAAAGTGGCGTTTCTTCAGAATTAATTGAGTTTAAGCCAGATCGTATGCCGGTGGGCAAGCACGCTAAGGACAATGTGCCTTTTACAGAGCATATATTTGATTTGAAAGAGGGAGATGTAATCTATACGCTAACCGATGGGTATTGCGATCAGTTTGGTGGGCCGGGACAAAAGAAATTTACGTCGAGAAGATTAAAGGAAATTCTGGGAAGGATTTCTGATAACTCGAGCAAAATGCAAAAAGAATACCTTGAAAAAGCATTTGACGACTGGCGTGGCGCAAACGAGCAGGTGGATGATGTTTTAATAATTGGAGTAAAGGTGTGATATATTTTATTAAAGTTCTAATTAAAAAGGTTCGGTTTTCGAGCCTTTTTTAATTTATAAGACAATCTTTTTTTGTTTTTAATAAAAATTCCTGAATTTCTGGTGAGAATCAAAAATTCTAACGGAAGCCCCGTTATTACTGAAAACTTCAAAATTTATATCCGACAACAAACGATTACAATTGCTTTTATCCGGATTTAAACGTGTAAAAACCAAATAAAGTTTTTTAACCACTGCACCTTTGCATCGTCGATTTGAAACAACGCGTTGAACTTAACAAACCGATAACGATTTAAAAACATAAAAGTAAAACAATTAAAAACTAATAGTTATGATGAACATTAAAAATCACGTACAACTGATCGGCCGCTTAGGATCAGATCCACAGGTTAAAATTTTAGATAACGGAACAAAGCTGGCACGCTTTACAATCGCTATAAACGAAACGTACACAACAAAAAAAGGAGAAAAGGTAAGCGATACACAGTGGCATAACATTGTAGCCTGGGGCAATCTTGCCGGCATAGCAGAACGAATACTGCATAAGGGCACACAGGTTACAATTGATGGAAAGTTGTTTAATCGCTCTTTCACTAATAAGGAAGGTGTAAAGCGCACAAGCACAGAAATTATCGCAAATGAATTCTTTGTTATCAATAACACAAGTAAAGCGGCTTAAAAGCATAAAAAAACTAAAAAATAAAATCAATAAATAATAACAAATAAAAAACAGAAAACATGAACACAGTAAACAGAGTACAATTAACCGGTAATTTAGGTAACAAGCCAGAAATCAAAACGTTTGATAACGGTAACAAATTGGCCCGTTTTTCAATGGCAACAAGCGAAGAGTACACAACAAAAAAAGGAGACAAAGCCACTGATACCCAATGGCACTTTGTGGCCGTATGGGGCAAGCTGGCTGATATGATCGAAACCGAACTTGATAAAGGAAGTCAGGTTAGTGTTGAAGGTCGCCTTGTTACCAGGAATTACACAGATAAAAATGGCAATAAAAAATACATAACAGAAGTTGTGGCCAACGACGTTCTCGTAAAAACTAAAAATTAAGATTTAATTTTTTCATGAAGCCCCGGTGTAAAAGCGCCGGGGTTTTTTTATTGCCATTATTGAGCAGAAAGCCTAAAAAAAGTATAAATTTAGGCCATTAAAAACCTGAATAAACAGGGATAACAATAACATGACAGATTTTATCCGTTCCAAAATTCAAAGTTCAATCGATCTTAAAAGCAAATTGCTTGACAGTAAAGAAATTTTATCGTCAGTAAACAACCTTACAGAAGATATAATTACCTGTTATAAAAACGGGGGCAAAGTTTTATGGTGCGGTAATGGCGGCAGTGCCGCCGATGCTCAGCATTTGGCCGCGGAACTCAGCGGACGTTTTTATTACGACAGGCCTCCTTTATTTTCTGAAGCATTGCATGTAAACACCAGTTACACAACAGCTGTTGCTAACGATTATAGTTACGATGTAATATATAGCCGCCTGGTTAAAGCCATGGGAAAAAAAGGCGATGTGCTCATTGGGTTAAGTACCAGTGGAAACAGCGCAAATGTTGTTAAAGCTATTGAGGAAGCGAATAGCCTTGGATTAATTACAGCAGCCTTTACCGGTGAAAGCGGAGGTAAAATGAAGGGCCTTGCAAAATATCTTATCAATATTCCGAGTACGGATACTCCGAGAATCCAGGAATGTCACATGTTATTAGGCCACACCATTTGCGAATTGGTTGAATTAAAATTATTTCCAAAAAAATAATTCAGAAACAACCCCCGGTGTTTAAGAAAATCTTTTTATACGTTTTATTTTTTGTTGTACAAACCTGCTATTCTCAAAGCAGAGTCGTAGATAGTCTTTTAAATCTCGTAGGTTCTTCCAGCGATACAACAAAAGTTTTACTCTTATCCAAAGCTGCTAATTTTATTACGCGTAATGATCCCGCAAAAGGCGAAATCTACGGCGATAGCGCACTCAGACTTGCTAAACGCTTAAAATATGGTGCCGGCATTGCGGCCGCATATAATAGCGTGGCTTATGCTCAAACCACCAAAGGAAAATATGATCTGGCCATAAAGAACTTATTGAGCGCAATTGATGAGTTTGCAAAAATAAATCACAGGAAAGGCCTCACCAATGCTTATAACTCGCTGGCTAACGCGTACCTGGGATTAAACGACTATAAAAAGGCATATAATAATTATTACAAATGTTTTGAACTTTCTAATCAGGAACCTCTGAATAAACACATGATCGCGGTGTCGAGTGTTGGCCTGGCTAACATACTTGTTGAAGAAAAAAAATATCAGCAGGCAATAGAATATTTTACTACTGCTGAGAAGGAGTTTTTAAATGAAGATTCAGAATTAAACGCGGCTTATGCCAGAGGAATGATAGGCGAAGCCCACTTCAGGGATAGTAATTATGACGAAGCAGAAAAAAATATATTAGCGGCTATTCCGGTTTTTGAAAAGAATAACGATGAATACGCTCTTGGATTAAATTATTACAACCTCGGCGCAATTGATCTTGCGAAAAAGAAATACGAGTCGGCAATTAAATATCTGAAAAGATCTTTTAATTATAGTGTCAAACGAAACGCATGGGACAATATTCAGCAAAACGCGCTTTCATTAAGCGACGCGTATGAAAAGAACAATAATCCTGCAGAGGCCCTGAAAATGTATAAAACATATATGCAGTACAAAGATTCTGTAATCAATAAAGAAAGAAATAAAGCAATTGCGGATGCTGAATCCAAATACGAGTCAGAAAAAAAAGAACAGCAGTTAAAATTAAAAAACTCTGAGCTGGAGAAATCTGAACTTAAAATTTCGAAAAGAAATAACTTGATATACAGCTTTGGTGGCGCAATAGTAGTGTTTTTGGTTCTTTTGTTTTTTGTTTACAGACAGTTTATACAAAAGAAGAAAGCCAATATCCAACTTCAACATAAAAATGAACAGATAGAAAAGCAAAAGGCCATTATAGAGGAAAAAAATAAAGATATTACGGATAGCATTAATTACTCAAAGCACATTCAACAGGCAATTATACCTTCCCCTAAAAAAGTTAAACAATTTCTTCCTGACTCATTTGTGATATTTAAACCAAAGGACATTGTAAGTGGCGATTTTTATCTTGTGGAGGAAATAGAAGGCCTGATTTATCTTGCTGTTGTGGATTGCACGGGTCATGGTGTTCCCGGGGCGATGCTAAGTGTGTTTGCTAATTCAAGTATTAAAAACATTATTTCAACAAACCAATTCCGCAATAACGCGGCAGGTATATTAACTGAATTGTGTCTTCACTTTAAAGCTAATCTTCAATCGCACAAAACATCAATAACTTTAAGTGACGGAGTGGATATGAGCATTTGCATCATAAACAAAAAAGAAAGGAAAATGTTTTTTGCCGGTGCAAAAAATGGAATGCTTCAATTAAGAAACCTGGCCCTTATCGAGCACCCTGCCGATCGCTGGGGCATAAGCGGAAATAATGAAGAAGCACATCTTACATTTACCAATCACGAAATACCTATAGAAGAAGGTGATAAGTTCTATCTGAGCACGGATGGATTCATAGATCAGTTCGGAGGACCAAAGGGTAAAAAATTCAAACAAAAACAATTAAAGGATTTAGTAGTAAATTACAGTAATCTAAGTTTCGATCATCAGGCCGATCATCTCATAAATGATTTTATAATCTGGAAAGGTTTGCTTGAACAAATTGATGATGTAACCCTGATTGGATTTGCCGTATGATAACAACTGCAATCATATTAGCCGGAGGTTTTGGAACCCGCTTACAATCTGTAATAAGTGATCTTCCCAAACCTATGGCGCCCGTAAATGGTGTTCCATTTCTTGATTATCAGTTGAACTATCTGAAACACTTCGGAATTAAGGAAGTAATTATTTCAACAGGCTATCTTTCTGAAAAAATACGTGATCATTATCAAAACAGGTTTAATAATCTTCAGATAAAATATTCTCATGAACAACAACCTCTGGGAACGGGCGGTGGAATCAGGATGGCAATGGAAATGGCTGAAAATTCCGAATTACTGGTACTGAATGGCGATTCTTTTTTTGACGTAAATATCAGTGATTTTTTTTCGCTTCATCATAAAAGCAATACGCAGTTTTCACTGGCACTTCGAAAAGTTGCAAATGCCTCAAGGTATGGAACGATAGAATTGGATGAAAGTAATGATATAATTTCCTTTAAGGAAAAGTCCGGCCTGTCAGCCTCAGGCCTTATTAACGGAGGGGTTTATATTCTAAACAGGGAATCGTTCCTGAAAAATACGCCGGCGCAAACAAATTTTTCGATTGAAAAAGATTTTTTTGAAAAGCAAATCGGTAAACTGTCAATAAAAGGATTTGAATTTGAAGGTTACTTTATTGATATTGGGATACCCGAAGATTACACCAAAGCGCAAAATGACTTTAAAGAATTTAAATATCGATAAGAGCTGGACTCTGTTTCTTGATCGGGATGGTGTTATTAATAAAAAGTTGGATAACGACTATGTAAAACATTGGATCGATTTTGAATTTCTTGAGGGAACATTTGCCGCGCTAAAGAAATTAAATGATGTGTTCGGTAAAATAATTGTTGTAACCAATCAACAGGGAATAGGCAAGGGATTGTACCGCACCGAAGATCTGGAAATAATTCACAAAAATATGCTGTACGAACTGGCATACTTTGGAGGAAGAATTGACAAGGTTTATTTTTCACCATATCTTGCTGCGGAAAATCATCCTACTCGTAAACCGGGTACCGGGATGGCTTTGCAGGCTCAAAAAGATTTTCCTGAAATAGATTTTAAGAAAAGCCTGATCGTGGGCGATAGCATGAGTGATATGGAATTTGGTAAAACACTTGGAATGATAACAGTATTTATTTCTCCCGAAAAAAAGCAGGATTCAAAAATCGATTTTAATTTTTCTTCTTTACTTGAGTTTAGTGAAAACCTATAAATAATTTGAAAGTTTCTATCATAACCGTTACCTATAATTCGGTCGCTACCGTTGAGCAAACTTTGCGGTCAGTAATAGGGCAGGCTTTTGACAATATTGAATACATCATTATTGACGGAGCATCTACCGACGGAACTTTAGAAATTATTAATAAGTACAAGTCAAACATCTCAAAGATTGTTTCAGAAAAAGATAAGGGTCTTTACGACGCGCTGAATAAAGGAATAAAACTAGCCACAGGCGATGTGATTGGAATCCTGCATTCCGACGATTTTTACATTCATAACAATGTGCTAAGGGATTATGTGAATGTTTTTGAAAAACAAAAGTGTGATGCTGTTTATTCCGACCTGTATTATGTGAAAGCTGAGGATACAAATAAAATCGTTCGGAAGTGGAAGAGCGGAATGTATAAGCCAGGAGCTTTTCTCAACGGATGGATGCCCCCACATCCTACCTTTTTTGTAAAAAAAACTGTTTACGAAAAGCATGGCCTCTTTAACACTTCATTTAAAACCGCTGCTGATTACGAATTAATGCTTCGTTTTATCCATAAATATAATATCCATCTTGCTTATCTCCCTGAATATACTGTAAAGATGAGGGTTGGCGGAAAAAGTAACGCCTCTGTTAAAAACCGGGTAAATGCAAATCTGGAAGACCGTAAAGCCTGGGAGGTAAATGAACTTAAACCGCGATTCTATACACTCTATCTAAAGCCTCTAAGAAAGATCCTTCAATTTTTTTAAGGAATTTTTGCTCACGGTAAGCCTCAATTTTTCTGTGTTTCCCCGGGATATTTTAACCTTTATTTCCCTCAAAAGTCCTATCTTTACTTCCTTTAAAATCTAACATGCCTGCTATATCTCACAAAGCGAAAGCAATGCCTGCTTCTCCCATTCGCAAACTGGTTCCATTTGCCGAAGCTGCAAAAAAGAAAGGAATAAAAATTTACCATCTTAATATTGGTCAGCCTGATATTGAAACTCCTCCGTCTTTCTTAAACGCTGTAAAAAACGCCGATATCAAAGTTCTGGAGTACAGTCATAGTGCGGGAAACGAAAGTTATCGCAAAAAACTGTGTAATTATTACAAAGAGTATAACATTAATGTTGATCCTTCTGAAATGATTATTACCTGCGGTGGAAGTGAAGCTATTTCTATTGCCATGATGACTTGTTTTAATCCAGGAGACGAAATTATTATTCCGGAACCCTTTTACGCGAATTATAATGGCTTTAGCTGCGCGGCAAATGTTGTAATTAAACCTATTATCAGTACAATTGAAAATGGTTTTGCATTGCCGCCGGTTTCAGAATTCGAAAAAGTGATTACGCCAAAAACCAAAGGCATTATGATTTGTAATCCGGGTAATCCAACGGGTTATTTGTACACAAAAGCTGAACTGGAGGCTTTAAAAGAACTTGTAAAAAAATACGATCTCTTTTTATTAAGCGATGAGGTGTACCGAGAATTTTGTTACGATGGTAAAGAATATATAAGCGTAATGCAGCTTGATGGAATTGAGAACAATGTAATTCTTCTCGATTCAATCAGTAAACGGTATAGTGCTTGTGGCGCGCGTATCGGAGCAATGATTACAAAGAACAAGGAAGTAATGGCTTCCGCATTAAAATTCGCGCAGGCAAGATTAAGTCCACCAAGTTATGGTCAGATAGGGGCAGAGGCGGCACTTGATACTCCGAAAAGTTATTTTGAAGCGGTTAGCAAGGAATATGTTGCAAGAAGAGATTATGTAATTGAAGCTCTTAATAAAATTCCTGGTGTTTTTTGTCCTAAACCAAGTGGAGCTTTCTATTGCATCGCAAGATTGCCAATTGATGATGCCGATAAATTCTGTCAGTGGTTACTGGAGAATTTTAGCATCGATTCAAAAACAGTAATGCTTGCGCCTGCAACAGGTTTTTATTCTACCCCGGGCGCTGGTAAAAATGAAGTAAGGTTAGCCTACGTTCTTAAAATTGAAGATCTGAAGGCTGCAATGATGTGCCTTGAAGAAGCTTTAAAACAATACCCTGGTAAAACTACTGTGAATGGTAATTAAGATTAGTAAATATTTATTATTGCTTGGCACTGTTTATCTTATTGCCTGCAGCTCACCTGATGATGTTGCATACATAGAGAAGACAAAAAAAGATTCGGTAAAAGCAGTAACGGCACAGGAAAATAATGCTACCAAAACCTACGACCAGTTGGTAGAGAAACCTGGCGTTGTAGGGGTTTTTGATGTTCCCGAAATGCTTACTATTTGCAGAAAAGATTCAGCTAAAGCGGAAGATATGGCTTCCGCATTTGCGAAAAATTACGCAATGCTGGAAGCTGATTTGAAATATCTTGGTATGAAGTCTGACGGGGCAGCTGGATCAATTTATTACAATAACGATCCGTCTAACTTTATTTTTGAATGTGTTTATCCTATCTCTGAAATTCCAAAAAAGAAACCAAAGGATTCGCAAATAGTTGCGCTTGAGGCGTCCCATATGCTTATTTACAATTATTTTGGCGATTACCGCAATTTGTACAAAGCTTACGATGAAATCAAACATCATATCTCCGAAAATAATCTGGAACAAAGCGGGCCTTTACGTGAATTTTACATTACTGATCCTATAAAGGTAAAGGATACTGCTAAATGGATGACCCGGATAATGGTTCCGGTGATGGCAAAAAAGAAAAAGAATTCTTAATTCTGGATTTTACTTACGCAGCCAAAGTCGTACTTAAGCTTTATAATTTTCATGCTTTTGTTCACATGGTCTCTGATCACCAGCGATTTCAGCAGGTTATTCTCAGCATCTGTTATGTAACTCAACTCTTTGGTAAGAACATCGTTTTTGTAATGTTTTTCCGTTAACAATTCGTTATTACTGTCATATTCGTAAGTAATTTTCAAAACTACATTATTGTTTGCGTTACCTTTAAATTCGGCAGAAATAAGTCTGTCATTCGCGTATTCAAATTTTTGTTCCTGCTTAATCCAGGCCGCTGCTGTATAGTATTCATTCACTGATTTTTTTCGCTTAAGACTGTCGTATTCAATCGTCTGTTCCTTATAGGGGCGATTTTCATTATTGAGAAGTATACTGGTTAGTTGCCTCTCAGAATATTTTTTATACTGAAAGCTGTCTTCGCTTAATAATAATTGTCCGCCCAGTATAAAAACAGATTTATCCTTACTGTTATTAGTCTCTCTGAATCGAAGTTCTTTGGTTAGATTATTAAGGGAATCGTAACGATAATAGCGACTTTCGTAATACATTGCGCCGTCGTGGTATCGCTTTAAAATAAGATTATTGCCTGAATAGAAATACGAAGTGCTTACTGTATCATAAAGATAATCGTTATAGGTGGAATAACGCGGGGTTCTTCGTCTGCCGGAATAAGAAATGACTTGTTTTTCAATTGTCTTTACAATGTTTGTATAATAAAACCTTGATAATTTTCCCGAGTCGTTGAATTCATAGGTTTCTACAAGGTTTTTGTCAATTGGAATTTCGTAATCTTTCTTGTCAACAATTTCAAACGTAATTTTTTTTACGTTCTTTTGTTTGATAAGTTCTGAATTGAAATTATGCTGGGGTTCAAACGCGCTTTCAGGGGTACACAGCAGTATTTGTCCGCGAAATGTAGCAGCAAGGGCAGTTAAGATGAATATTAAAAGATATTTATTCAATTTGTTTTAGTGCTTCTTCTATTGTTGTTACGGGCAGTTTACAGGTTTTATTTTCGCAAACATAAATCATCGTTTTGTTGTCAACTAGCCGGTCCTTTAGCAAGGGTAAATTACTTTTACCTTCACATACAGCTAAAATCGTGTTTGTAAGGCTGTGTTTATGAAGCTCCTGAAGTTTTTCATTAACATTTTTACCAACAATTACCACCTCCTTAAATGGATATGTTAAAAGAAGCGACAGGCAGCCCCAGTTACTGTATCCTGAACCATAATGCTGTAGATCATCAGTAATCATATTCAGCATTTTGGAAGCTTTTAGAAGGTAATTCTCGTTGGAAAAATAGGTGCCCAGATAAAATAAGTTAAGGGCCATTTGTGAATTTGAAGAAGGGATAACGTTATCCTGTACTTCGGTACTTCTTGCAATAAGATTAGAAGATTCTTTATCCGTATAAAATAGGAATTCGCTGTTTGAGTTTTTAAAATTATCCAAAGCAAAATCAGTGAACTTTTTTGCTTTCATTAAATAATCTTCATTTTGTGTGATCAGATAAACTTCAATTAATGCTTCTATCACAAATGCGTAATCATCCAGAAATCCGTTGATTTTTGCTTTTCCGTTTTTATACGTTCTGTAGAGTTTTCCATTTTTCTGAAGTAATTCAGTAAGAATAAACTGAATGTTTTTGATAGCTACATTTTTAAAACGTTCTTCACTAAATGTAAGATATGCGCGGCAGAAAGCACTGCAGGTCATAGCATTCCAGGAGGTCAGCGTTTTGTCATCCATTCCCGGTTTTATTTTTTTATCTGCTGTCTTTCGTAAAATTTTTTTACACGAATCAATTTTCAGTTCTATTTCATCCTGTTTCAGGTTAAATTTCATTGCTAACTGCGCCACATTTTCATTGCGCATCAGTATGTAATTGTCATGTTCCCAATAACCGGTATCATTAACCTGAAAATAATCAGCAAACAAATCAAAATCGTCTTTTAAAGTGGATTGCAGTTCTTCTTTTGTCCATACATAAAATTTTCCTTCTTCGCCTTCACTGTCTGCATCAAAGGCTGAGTAAAAAAATCCATTTTTATTGAACCATTCTTTTTCAATAAAGTCAAGCGTTTCAAATACTACCTGCTTGTATAATTTATTTTGATTATGCCGGTAAGCTTCGCAATACAATGAAACCAGCTGCGCGTTATCATAAAGCATTTTTTCAAAGTGAGGAACTTTCCATAGAATATCAGTGCTGTACCGTGCAAAGCCTCCGCGAAGCTGATCATAAATTCCTCCGTTTGCCATTTGGCGGAGCGTTAACTCCACGTGTTTTAATACTTCGTTATCCTTTTCAAGCAAAGCAAAACGCAACAGAAACTGGTAATTATTTGGCATAGGAAACTTTGGTGCTTTATTGGGGCCTCCAAAATTTTCATCAAAGCGCTCTTTCCACTGGTTTACAGTTGCAATAAGTGTTTCGCGGCCAATCTTAGCCGATGATTCTTTTTGTGTTGTTATTAACTCCGACTGTTTGATGCCTTCTGTAAGATTATGGGCGTACTGCGAAACTTTTTCAGGCTCATTTTTATGAAGTTCTGAAAGGTTAATCAGCACATTGGCCCATTGGTGTTTTGGAAAGTAAGTTCCGCCATAAATTGGCCGGCCGTCTGGTAAGGCAAAACAATTCAAAGGCCATCCGCCATGGCCGGTCATTAGCTGAACCGCCTGCATATACAGCATGTCCACATCGCTTCGTTCTTCGCGATCCACTTTTATGTTCACAAAATTTTCATTCATTAGCTTTGCGATATTTTCGTCTTCAAAGCTTTCATGCTCCATTACGTGACACCAGTGACATGCGCTGTAACCTATACTGATAAGAACAAGTTTGTTTTCACGCTTAGCCTTGGCAAAAGCTTCTTCAGTAAATGCCACCCAGTTTACCGGATTATAGGCATGCTGCAGAAGATAAGGACTGCTTTCTTGAATCAGTTCATTTGGATTGCGCTCTGACTTGGTCATTTTGCAAAGGTAGCGTATAGGGTTATAACAAAAAAGCGCGGACCCTTAAGCCACGCGCTTTTAAAGAAGTTTAGTGCTTAAAATTGTTAATTTTTGATCACTTTGCTAAAGCCGCTGAAATTATGCCTCTTTAATTCCAAAAAATAAATATAGATGCTCATAAGTGGCTGGTAAAATCGTATAACTGGGAAATGGGATTAAAGGACAAAAACTCTTCTTTTCCACTGGTGGTAAATATTCATTACAGGTACAGTATTTTTAATTGTGGTTTTAACCGCAGGCAATTAATTATGTTTAATTTTGGTAAGTATTATCTCAATGAAAAGAATTTATTGGATCATTTTAATCGGAGTGTTACTTATTGCTGCTGTAATAACATTTCAGGTTGTTAAAGGTGCAGCGCCCACAGAAGTATACACTGAAAAAGCCGCCGTACGTAATATTATAGAGGTGGTTTCTGCTACCGGAAAAATTCAGCCTGAAACTGAAGTGAAGATAAGCAGCGATGTAAGCGGCGAAATTACAGAAATGCATGTGAAGGAGGGTGATCAGGTGAAGAAAGGTGATTTACTTTGTCGTATTAAGCCCGATCTATATGTGAGCGCAATAGACAGGGTAAGCGCAACAGTAAATACAACAAAGGCAAACCTAAGTACTTCTAAAGCCCAGCTCGATCAGGCTAAAGCTAATCTTGCAAACGCTGAGGCTAGTTTTAAACGCAGTCAAAAGTTATTTGAAACTGCAGCCATTTCTCAGCAGGAGTTTGAAGCTGCCAAAGCTCAGTACGAATCAGCAAAAGCAAACGTACAGGCGATGGAAGCAAATGTAGATGCCGGTATTTACAACATTCAAAGCACTGAAGCTTCATTAAAAGAAGCAAGCACTAATCTTGAAAAAACATTTATTTATGCCCCGGTAGACGGAACCATTTCAAAATTAAGCGTTGAAAAAGGCGAAAGGGTTGTTGGCGTTACTGGGTTACAAGGTACCGAAATATTGCGTTTGGCTAATTTGAATGAAATGGAGGTAAATGTTGAGGTAAATGAGAATGATATTATTAAAGTGCATAAAAATGATACCGCATTAATTGAAGTGGATGCATATATGGATAAGAAATTTAAAGGTATAGTAACTGAAATAGCAAATTCTGCGAATACCACTGGGATGTCGATTGATCAGGTAACAAATTTTGTGGTGAAGATCAGAATGCTCCGCGAATCCTATGCTTCTCTTGTAAGCGAAAAGAATCCTGTTCCCTTTCGCCCCGGAATGAGCGCCAGTGTTGATATTCAGACAACCAGGGTGTTCAAGGTTGTTTCAATTCCAATACAAGCTGTTACTACACGTAACAAAGATTCTTTAAGCAATAAGGTAAATGGTGAAATGGACGGATCAGAGGTTACCGTTAAAAATGAAAATGAAGAAAAAACGAATAAGAAACCGGAAACAATAATTACTGAACTTGTTTTTGTATTGGAAAATAATGTTGCCAAACAAAAAGAAATAAAAACCGGAATACAGGATAATGATTACATTGAGGTGAAGAGTGGGCTTTCGGCAGGCGAAGAGGTGATAAGCGGACCTTACAGCGCGGTCTCGCGCGTACTACGGAATGGAAGCAAGGTTAAACTTGTGAAAAAAGAGGACCTTTATAAAGCGGAAAAATAATTTTGAGCCTTATTTTAAATATTGAAACTGCAACCACAGTTTGTTCTGTTGCTGTATCGGATAAAGAAAAAACTCTTGCGTCCAGGGAAGTCAATAACGGTTACACGCATGCTGAAAATCTTCATGTGTTTATGAAAGAAGTTCTTTCTGAAGCAAACATTAAACCGCAGGAATTATCCGCTGTGGCTGTGAGTAAAGGACCTGGCTCGTACACAGGCCTTCGTATAGGCGTTAGCGCGGCAAAAGGAATCGCATACGCTTTAAATATTCCGCTCCTAAGCGTGGACACCTTACAGATCATGGCTCAAATTGCTCAACAAAACGTAAAAAAAACCGGATTGTATATTCCAATGCTCGACGCGCGAAGAATGGAAGTTTACACCGCTACATACAATGAACTTGGAGAGGAAATAAGTACGGTAAGCGCGGTAATTGTAAGCGAAGAATCTGTACTACAATTTAAATGCAATTCTCCGCTTTATTTTTTCGGTGACGGAATGCCAAAGTGCAAATCTCTTTTGGAGATTTTACCTGGTAGTATTTTTATTGAGAATATTGTGCCTTCCGCCGTGTTTATGCCTTCAATTTCATATAAGAAATTTCAACAACAACAGTTTGAAAATGTAGCATATTTTGAACCATTTTATCTCAAAGAGTTTTATCTTCGCAGCGAAAAAAAATAAACCCCCGTTTATGCGAAAACTGTTACTTTTTCTTGTTTTAATTCTCATTTGCTCTCCGGTTTTTTCACAATTAGTTAAAGGAAAAATTATTGATCTGGATAATGGTCAACCCGTTTCTTTCGCGGTTATTGGTATTGATAATTCCAATCGTGGTACCACCGCTGATCTTGACGGAAATTTCATTCTTCAGCTTGATGGTTCTGAAAGTTCTATTACTATTCAGGTTATTGGGTATAATAAAAAAGCGGTTCAGGTATCTGAACTTAATTCCGGTAAAATCAACATAATTAAATTAAAAGCAAGCGATATAAAACTGCTGGAGGTCGTGGTTACGCCAAAAGAAAATCCGGCAATTCCAATTATCCGGCAGGTAATCATCAATAAACCTAAATATGATATCGGTAATTTAAAATATTATTGGTGCACCACCTATGGTAAAACTTATTTTACGTTAAGCGGCCGCAATGGAGAAGAGGATTTTTACCAGAAGGATACTGTAGTTTACCGTAAAACGAAAAAGCTCCTCGATAAGCAGTATCTGTTCTTTATGGAATCAGTGACGGAGAAAAAATATAAATATAAAAATATCAACCAGGAAAAAGTATTGTCTTCCCGTGTTTCGGGTTTTAAGAGTGCGCCTTTCGGTGCCTTCGCCTCGCAGTTACAGTCATTCACATTTTATAGCGAAAATATAGAACTTCTCGGTTATAAATATGTTAGTCCCCTTATTTCAGGGACTTTCAAGCGGTATAATTTTGAAATAAAAGATACGGTTTTGTCGGGACCAGATACTACGATCCTTATTACATTCTCGCCAAAGAAAAATGCAAAGTTCAATGCAATGAAAGGTGTTCTTTATATTCATAAAGGAGATTATGTTTTGCAAAATGTTATTGCTGAACCAGCTGAAGTCAAGTCTGACGGAACGGGTGTAAAAGTTCAGCAATTATATGAGAAGATTGATTCTGTTCACTGGTTCCCGAAGCAATCGAACACAGAAATTCTTTTTTATGGATTGAGCGTGAGTCCTGATGACAGTGCTAAAGTAAAAGATAATATTATGAAAGGTGTAAGCAGGCTTTATGTTAAAGAAGTGAAACTGGATAGTGCGATAAAAATCAGAAATAAAAGTATTACCACACTTAACGATAAAAATTTTGACAAGCAGGACGAAGCATTCTGGAATCAATATCGTGCGGATTCTCTTAATAAAAAAGAGTTAAATACTTATCATGTTATAGACAGTGTTGGTAAAGATGCAAAGCTCGATCAGAAATTAAAGTGGTTTGGTGCTCTCTCTTCCGGCAAATGGCGTTTAGGTTACTTTGATCTGGATTTGAAACATTTGATACGACTTAATGAATACGAAGGCTTTAGGGCGGGTTTGGGCATAAGTACTTCTGACAAGCTCTCCAGATGGTTAAGTGTTGGAGGTTATGCGGGTTATGGCACCAGTGACAGAGCATGGAAGTATGGAGGAAACGCGAGAATTAATTTTAACACGAGACAATCTGTTTTTTTACTGGGTGAAGCAGCCAGTGAAGTTGTTGAAAGTGCCGGAACTTCCTTTTTGGTAGAAAATAAAAGTTTTTTGAGTACCGAAAATTTAAGAAACCTTCTTGTTTCTAAAATGGATAAGATCAGTTACGGAAAAGTAAGTTTAAATGCTACAATCTTTAATGTGTTAAAGACCTCAGTTTATTTTCAGGTGCAGGAAAGGGAATCGCAATATGGATTATTTACCACAATGGAAAATTTTGTTTATAAGGAACAAAAAAAGTTTACTATTAATGAAGCGGGAATTCAGTTCAAATTGTGGCCTGGCGAGAAATTCACAGAAACCATGGGGCAACTGGTTTCCATGGGGAGCAAATGGCCGGTGTTTTTTGCAAACATTTCGCGAGGGTTAAATAATACGGTTGATGTTTACACTGGTGATCTGGAATATTCCAGGTTTGATTTTAGGATGGATCATCAATTAAATTTCAGAATCAAAGGATTTATAGCGTATCAGATACAAGCTGGAAAAGTTATTGGCAACGTGCCTTATTTCCTTCAGTATAATAATAAAGGTTCTCGTTCAGATAGTTATTATATCAGCGTTGACCGCACATTTGAAACCATGTATCTGAACGAATTCATCAGCACGCAGTATGCCGCAGTTTTCATTGCAATTAATTCAGGTAAGGTGTTCAAGAATAATAAGTATTGTAATCCTGAATTTGAACTGGTGCATAACTATGGAATTGGGACTCTGGATAACCGCGAAAAACTTACTAATATCGAGCTAAATGATATTAGTAAAGGATACTCAGAAGTGGGAATCAGAATTAAGAGCCTCTACAAAAGTGGTATCAGTGCCATTGGTGCGGGAGTCTTTTACCGCTATGGGAATTACGCCTATGAATCGCAGGTAAAAAACGTTACTGCAAAGCTGGTGATTGGCTTTTCTTTTTAATCCAGTAGCTTTTTAGCCTTCTCAGAGTAAAAACTATTTTCTTTTGCAATTTCTTTTAAAAGAACAATGGCTTCTTCCTTGTTTCCCATTTCATAAAGCGATAATGCTTTGTAATACTGTGCTTCGGGCAAGAAAGTGTTATTAGTATGATTAAGGCAGGCATTAAAGTTTTTTATCGCGGCTTCGTAATTCTTCTTATGATAAAAACACATTCCTGAATAAAATAAACAGTTAATGTCGTTTGGATTTATCTCAAGTATGATGTTCAGATCACTCAGGCATTTCGAATAGTTCTTTTTGTTAAAATGCAGCATGGCATCGGCAATAGCCTGGTGCAGATAATATTTGTAAGCGGGACTAAGTACATCGCTTTTTTCTGTTTCTTCATAGTTGGCATAAGCTGGATCAAGTCCATCGTGATTGCTGAGTGCAACAAATTTGTTGTGTCTGAAATACAATAAGGAGTAATCGGTTATTTTCATGTCATGTAAAAAAATAACCGGGGCATTGGGAATGTAGCGGATCTGTGATTCGTTAAACTGGGTGCTAAACTGGTTAATGTTGGTTATTGGTGTCGCATTAAGTGTTTCAGCCGTTTCTGTTATTGCAAGCTCATCTTTTACTTTGGTTATTAATTTCTCACTTCGGTTTAAAACAAAGTTCTCTGCCACTACTTCAACTGTATCCAATGTTTTAATGGAAGCGGTGTTTTTGTTTGGTATATTTTCCCTGTAAGCATGCTTAGGAACTGTAAATATTTTTGGCGCGTTATAAATAGTAAAGAATACAGTAATTCCGATAAATACTCCGGTTAGCAGGCTTACAATTCCAAAAAACATTCCATTGTTGTAAGAAAAGCTCCGGTCCTTCACTTTTTTTTGAAGTTCGCGGATATCAGTCTCATTCGTGCCAACTTTTTCGAAGCCAAGCTGAGCAAGATATTCCAGATCGCTGATGTTTTTATTTTCAGGCTGCATTGTTCTTTGTTTTTAATTTTTCTTCAATCAGTATTTTCAAATTTCTTTTACCATTCTGTATCTGACTTTTCACTTCGTTAAGTAACATTCCTGTTTTACTGCTGATCTCCTGATAGCTGCTTCCCTGAAGATAGAACAGCTCTATACAAATGCGCTGTTTTTCCTTAAGCAAATGCATGCTTGCCTTCATGTGTTCAAGCAGTATATCATCACTGATAGTTTCAGCAGTAAGCTCTGTTTCGTAAGTTGTTTCCCTTAATTCAAAATCAAGATATGTTTCCGGAACAAATTGCCTGTTTTTATTTTTTCTTAATTCGCTTATGCAGTGGTTCCTTACTACAAAGCTTAGCCAGGCTTTAAAATTTTCGACTGGCCTTTTCCTCAGCTCCGCAAGAAGTTTTTCAAAAATCTGCATCACCATGTCTTTTGCTATGTCTTTATCCCTGAAGTAAAATAAACAAACCCCAAAAACAATTTTCACGTGCTTTTCAAAAAGATCACCAACCAGCTCTTTATTACCTGTTTGGTAATATTCCGAGGCAAGCTCTTCATCAGTACGGTATTTTTTCTTTCTGAATAACCACATAAATCCCGCTGTCTATAAATAAGACGCATTAGGTTGAATTTTCCATAAAATTAATTTTTTTATGGAATCTGGCGGTATTCCCGTCTTATTTACAGAACCGGTTCATAATTATTAATCTTTTAAAATAAAATATCATGAAAACAAATCAATTAAAATCAGTAATGGCAATACTCTTTACGGTATTTACCTTTGGAGTATTTGCGCAGGCCGGAGTTGGTGAGATCAGGGGAATTATCAAGAACAAAGAACTTGAGGTAGTTCCATATGCAACCATAAAAATATTGCAGGGAAACATCCTTATTGGAGGGACCCAAAGCGATATCGAAGGCCGCTATAAATACAAACCCCTAACTCCAGGCACTTACGAAATGGTGGTGATAGAGCCGGGGCATCAGACCCAGCCAATAAATAAAATTGTTGTAATTCCCAATGAGGCTACCTATGTTGATGTAAAACTTACCCCCAATACATTAGGTACTGTTACAGTTACGGCAAAAGCCATCGACTATACGAAATCGGGCGTAGATAAAAACATGTACACTTTTGTAAGTCTGGATGCAAAGGAGATAAAGCAAAATGCAAGCATGAACCCGGGGGATATTAAAGGCATACTTGCGGCGGTTAAGTCGGATGTTGTGGAGCAGGGGGGCGAGATACACGTAAGGGGTTCAAGAGGTAACGCAACTTCATTTTACGTTGATGGTGTGCGTACATTGGGCGCTAACACTATTCCCGGACTTGCAATAGAAAATGTTACTTTTTTTAGTGGTGGTGTGCCGGCAATGTATGGCGATCTTACGAGCGGAGCTGTGATTGTAACCACTAAAAGCTATTTCAGTGGAATCAGGGAAAAAAATATGAGGAATGCGGAGTACCGCGAAAAGCAGGAGGCAAAAAAAGCAGAAGAGAAAGCGAAAAAGGATGAAGAAAACAGACAAAAGGAAATAGAAGAGGAGAAGGCTAAAGAGAAACAGCTTCGGCAGGAAAGTTAGAATTTCATAAAAATGCTTTTTCAAAAAAGATAATGCCGGGCTGATTTAACATCACCGGCGTTTTCTTTGGTTAAAACTTAATAAGTTCTTCAAACAACTCTTTTACCGGCAATCCCATAACGTTATAAAAGCTTCCGTCAATTTTGTCAATGCCAATGTAACCAATCCAATCCTGAGCGCCATAACCTCCGGCTTTGTCGTAGGGACTGTAATTGGTCAAATAATATTCAATTTCGTCGTCTTTCAGTTTTTTAAAATAAACCTTACTAGCGTCGAAAAATGTTGTTTGCTTATTGGCACCTTTCAGGCAAACGGCAGTAAACACTTCGTGCATCCTACCGCTTAAGGATTGCAACATTTTTTTTCCTTCAACAAAGTTTGCCGGTTTGTTATATACTTTGCCTTCACACCACACAATGGTATCCGCGGTTATCAGCACTTCGTTTTCTTTTAATTCTTCCGGGTATAAGGCAGCTTTTTTTTCAGCAAGGTGCATACATATTTCCTGCGCCTGAAGGTCTGAAGGCCACTCGCTTTCATCTGCGTTTATCGGATTGATGATAAACTCAAATCCCAGGCTTTTTAAAAGTTCCTGCCTGCGTGGTGATGCGGATCCTAAAATAATTTTAAATGGATATTCTTTAATTATAGTATCAATGCTGTTCATGAGATGTTTAGTTATAATAAAAAATCAGGCCATAACCCAAACCGAGTAACATGATAAATTTGAGCAGGAGACTGGCATTTTTAAATTGTTTCGGTTCATTTGCTTTTAAAATCATCACAAGCAAAAGGGAAAGGGGAACAACAAGAGCACCTATAATATACAGTATATCCATTGTGAATAAAGTTCTGTAATATTTAAAGGAATTATAAACCACAAAAAGTAAAAGCAGCATGGTTATAAGGATCAGAAAAAATGCGGTAAGTTTACTTGATTGCATCCCCCAGTATATTGGCATTGTATAGCCCCCTGTTTCCTTGTCTCCTTTAAAGTCTTCCATGTCTTTGATAATTTCCCTGGCCATGCTGGTAATAAAAGCAAACAGTGAAAAAATAAAAACAATCTTAAAGCATGAAAGAATAACAAGAGGATGATCGTACCTGAAGCCAGGATGCGTATGCTGCATTACTCCCATTTCATAAACAAAAGGAATAAAAGCTACCGAAGCAGTTAACAACGACACAACTATATTTCCAATCAGTAATTGCTTTTTAAAGTTGGTACTGTAAAACCATAAAAGTATCGCGGCAGCGAAATGAAAGATTGCAAGGCGAAGGTATCCTGTTTTTAACGCGCAATACATGCCCAATAAAATACCCGTGAGTGTAAATGTAATGTGCAAAATAATCGCCCAGCGTCTTTTAATGGCGCGGTCAATTACAACAGTGTCGGGATGATTGATCATGTCGGTTTTTACATCAAAATAATCGTTGATGATGTATCCGGCCGCGGCAATAAGAACAGTACTTAAAACAAGCAAAGAGAATAATTTGTGCGTTAAGCCCAGTTCAAGCTGGTTTTGTTCAAGAATTTTTTCAAGAACAAAATAACGTATTAGATATTGCGTAAGCGCAATCATAATAAGATTCTCCGTTCTGATGAGTTTCAGAAAGGCAATAAACTTATTATCCAATAGTCTTTTCAAATTACCAGTTTCTGATTTCCCAGTTACCCTGCGATTTTAATACTTGTTCAATAATATCCCTTACACAGCCTTCCCCTCCGTTTCTTCCAGAAACGTATTTGCAGATTTCTTTTATTTCCGGTACGGAGTCTTTCGGACAAACCGCAAGCCCTACTTCACTCATTATGGCATAATCCGGAAGATCATCACCCATATAAACTATTTCTTCGTCTTTAAGATTATTAACCTCCACATAATTTTTATAGCAGGCCATCTTATCGTGCTGGTTGATAAAGATATCTTTTATTCCCGCTCTTGACAAGGCATTTTTTACAGCAAGATTGTTTCCTCCGGATATAATTACAATTCGGTAACCTTTGGAAACAGCCAGATGAATAGCGTATCCGTCTTTTCCATAAAGATTGCGTATTACCTCTCCATTTTCCATTACAAGAACTTTTCCATCGGTAAAAACTCCGTCAATGTCAAACATAAAAGTGGTAACACGGGTTAGTAATTGTTTAAAGTTAAGCATGTGCGTTTTGTTGATGCTCAATTAGTTTACTGAGCTGTTTGTACAGTTTTTTTAATTCTTTGTTGTTATTAAGTAAAGCAAGATGTTGTTTCATTACTTCCTTATCGTTTCTTTTTGCCGGCCCAGTCTGCGCTTCTTTTGGAGACAATCTCCCTAGTTTTAAGTTCGTTTGATTTATAAGGGGGAGAAGCAGATTGAAATTAATTGCTTTGGCCTTCACATTCTCAGAAATAAATTTATCAGCTTCTGCATACAGCGCATTGGTAAAGTTATTTACGAGAACGGCGGCGAGGTGCAGTTTCAGTCGTTCAGCCGAATTCAATAAAATAATTTGATTTGAAAAAAGAAATGCCAGTTGTTTAATTTGTTTTTCATTACTCTCACTGTTTGCTTCAATTAACAATGGTATGTCTTTCCAGTTAATCGTATCTTCTTTTGAAAAGGTTTGTAAAGGATATAACACCGCTTTGTTTTTCGCTTTTAGCTCCTCAATCGATTTACTGCCAGAGCAGTGAATAACTAATCCTTTAGTGCGCATGATTAACTTTGAGGTCTTTTTTATTGCCCTGTCCGGCACGCACAAAAAATAAAAGGCAGCATCTGTAATAATTTCCGATAAAGTATCTACTGTGTTACAATTAAGCTTTGTTTTGAATTCGCTTAAGGCTTTACTTGCTTTATGATTGTAAACGTATATCTGAAACTTTTTGGTAGAAGATAAATGTTTTGCCAAATGCCAGGCCAAATTACCGCAACCAATAATTACGATTTTTTGCCCTGATTCGGTCTTCATACTTTTTCTGATTGTACTTTGAATTTACGAATTCTTTCAATAATGGCAATAACCGTTCCGGCAGCCATTATCAGGCAACCAAGCCATAGAATATTAATGTACGGAAAAACATACGCCTCCATTACAATAAAGTCTTTGCTGTTCGAAAGCTTTTCACTCATTGTAATTTCTACTGTTCCGTTTTCAGGATTGATTTTCCAGAAAACAAATTTTAATCCAAGTTTGTCAATCTCATCTCCTTCAGGTATAACAAGATCATTTTTAATAATGTATTTAGGATAAGCTTTATAAATGTTCGAATTAATATCAATGGCTTTAAGCGTAACAGTTACTATCAGTAGCGAATCACTTTTTTTAAATTCTTCTTCAGATAAATTGGTACGTAAAGAATCAATGATCACAAACGCGTTAGAAGCAAAAATAGTATCACCAATATGTCCAACATAATTCTTCGCGTCTGTATACGCGTTCTTTGCGGTTGACGAAGTGTCTTCGTCAAGTTCTGCCGCGGTAACGTGAGTATAGATGTCGCGGTTTAAATAATGCTTCGTATCGGGATTAGCGGCGCGCCCCATCCGTGGATTATCCTGAATGTGCGGCTCCAGAGTGAAATCATACTCGGGTTTATTATCTTTTCCAGGCTTGAGGTAATCTACTTTAAAGAAATAATCAATGCCATCGCGTCGTTTACCTGTGTAGGTTACAAGGTATGGCCCCATTGGCAATGTATCTCCTTTGGTAAGAAGTATGCTTACCTTATCATCAAAACCTTCTCCCAGTTCAGATACTTTTTTTGATGAAGTGTTTTTTGAAAGCGTTGTTTTTTTAGAAGTGGAAATTAAAGCTCCGAGAAGTATCATGGCAAAACCGATATGGGCAATGGCGGCACCACTCTTCGATATTTTTCCTTTTAAAATATTAATGCTATAATCCGCGTTTCCAAACACAACAAACAACGCGGTTATAAACAGCGCTGAATAACCCATATAGCTCCACGAAAACTGCTGGTTATTGATAAAGTATAAAGGAATAACACATGCTAAGCCGAAAACCAATGCGAGAACGAACGCGTAAGAAATACGTTTAAAAAAATTTTTCGTATCTGTTTTTTTAAATTTTAAAAATAATACAGGCGCTATCAGAATCATTAATGCAATAGCAAATGGTATCATCCAGTTATTGTACACAGGCACTTTTGGTGGAGCATAATCAACATTAAACAATTTATTAAGTACAGGTATTGATGTAAAGTATGTGATGATGAGTGAGGCTAATAATAATACAAGTGATCCCAAAAACATCCAGAATTCTCTTGAAAACAACTCTTCTTCTTCTTTTTCTTTTGGAAAATATTTGACGTAAGAAATAAATGTGATAACGGTAGATCCAAGAAGCCATATCAGAAGCATCACTTTCTTACCACCATACAAAACGCTGAAGAACAGCATCAGTAATGACACAATCACGTATGAAGTTTTAAATAATGAATCTTTGATTAGTAATGCAACGCTGATAAAAATAAAAGTGAGAACATAAATCACAAGCTGACCTGTCATTCCAAGATCAGTAAAGGCATGAACAGACGCATTTCCCAAAACGCCGCTTCTCGTTAAAAAAGTTGAGTAAAGTACCAGCAGAAATCCTCCTATGGCAAGAAGATGCGTAGTAAATAAAGACCCCCCGCGTTTTTTATTAATAATCATGGTATGACCAGCTGCCACTAAAATCAGCCAAGGAACCAAAGAAGAGTTCTCCACCGGATCCCATGCCCAAAAGCCGCCAAAGCTCAAAGCTTCATACGCCCATGCGCCGCCCATCAATATTCCTACGCCCAGTATCAGTATGCCAAAATAGGTCCATGGCAAGGCAATTGTTTGCCATTTGTTATATTGACCGTTCCATAAAGAGGCAATAGCAAACGCGAAAGGTACAAGTGTAGATGCAAACCCAAGGAAAAGGGTTGGTGGATGTATAGTCATCCAGTAATTCATCAGCAGTGGGTTTAATCCTCTTCCATCCAGTTTGGCTAAATAATTAGGGTTCTGTAAAAAAGGAATATTACTGTAATCTGAATGCTCGCGCAATAACAAAAAAGGATTACTTCCAATTTTATGGCCGAATAAATAAACACCCAGTAACATACTTGCCAGAAAAACCTGAACCAGCGCAAACATGGTCATTACCGGCACTTCCCATTCTCCGTTCTTTAATTGTTTTTTTAAAACCAGGCCAAGTACAACATTCCAGAAGGTCCACAGCAAAAAACTTCCTTCCTGTCCTTCCCAGAAACAGGATAGAATATATTTCATATCCATTGATGTATTGCTGTGCTGAAATACGTACTGGTATTCGAAATAGTGATTAAAGAGCATAAAGAACAAAGTTCCTGCAATACCTATTACGCTAAAGCCGTGAAGATTGAATGCAAAGCGCGAAAGCTTTACAAGGTTATTGTTCTTAAAAGAAAGATAGTAGGATACAAAGCTTAAAAGGGCGGCTGTAAAGGATAGTACCACAAACGCGTTGCCAAGATGGCCGGCCCACAAACGTTCGCCTATATATTTGATTTCGTCCACAGGCCTTAGTTATTCTGTGTGATCTGTGTTTTCCCGTCGTTATACTTGCTCGGACATTTCATCAGAATATCATTCGCGTGAAATTGTTCTCCGTGCATTTTTCCTATCAATACTATTTGTTCGCTCTTTTCAAAATCCTGTGGTTTGCTTTTGTGCAAAACAACCTGTTTCGAAATTCCTTTATTGTCAATCATTGTAAAGGTAAATTCATCCGCGTTGATCTTTGGATCATAAATCTGTGGCTGATCCTTATCCAGTTTTCCCACAACGTGATATTCAGTTCCCGGATTCGCTATTGCCTCAGCAAAGTCAGCATATGAGCTGGTGTTCTTTAGTGAAACAAAAATAACACCAATGGCAACTGCAATAATAATGATTCCTATAATGTGTAACTTTTTCATGTTCTTATTTATTGTTCATTTTATCTTCAAGCTTCTTTAGCTTTCTTTCCAGTAATATTAAAAATATCACCAGCGCAACAAACACAATTCCAATAACTGTGATCACAACATAAATCTTTCCGTTTTCACGCAATGCGTCCGCCATTTCCGGACCATCATTCTGCGCGTTTGCAGCAAAAGCAATGAAGAAGAATAAAAGAGATATAATTTTTTTAATCATTTAATTTCGTTTTTATAACACTCATTCTGTTTTTTATTTCAAACAGCCAATAGCTGAATAAAACCCAGCCAATAACTGCCGGATAAAAAACAAGTCGCATGTTATTGTCCATATCGTATTTCGCGAATGCCGGATTGCCGCCGTTTCCGGGATGCAATGAATCTGTTAAGCGGGGAAGTATCATAATAAATATATTCATCATCACAAAAGCGAAGATGTTGTATACCGCCGAAATTTTAGCGCGTTTCTGTTCGTCATCAACCGAAGAGCGTAAAATAAAATAAGCAAGGTACATGAGTATACTAATTGCAACACCGTTTAACTTTGGGTCCTGAAAAGTCCACCAGGTGCCCCACGTGTATTTGGCCCAAAGGCTTCCGGTCGCAATCCCTGGCAGGCTAAAGAAAAATCCGGTTACCGCCGCGTCATATGCTTTTGAATCCTGAACAAGTGAGTTGGTTGATAAGGTTCTGATGCTGAAAAAAAGAGAAACTGTCATCATAAACAGCATGGCAAACCAAATCGGCACATGATAATACACATTTCGGATAGTTTCATTTAAAATATCAAGCCGCGGCACATTGCCAAGCAATCCCCACACCAGCGTGTAAAGAATCAGCAAAACAGAAAGTATTTTATACCAGGCTTTCATGAAGCAAATTCTATGTTCGGAAAACTAAAAACGGAGTTAAAAAATTCAAAACCCCGAACCCCAGATTCCAAACTAATTTAGTCGCGCCAAAGATAAGGAAATAATAGGAAAGAGAGGGCTACAGTTAATACATTTAAGGCTACTAAAATGCTAATAAAACTAAAACCCACACCTGCCCATTCTATACCGTCTACAGCCTGTTTGCTAAGGCGGATCACTACTAAAATAAGGGGCATAATTACCGGGAAGCTCAGGATGCTCATCAGGGCAAAATTACCGTTGGCTTTTGCTGCAATTGCGCTCATTAAACTAAGTATTCCTGCCAGTCCGGTTGAAGCCAGTACGAGAACTATGAGAAATAGCACAATGTTATCCACCTGGTTGGTTATAAAGAAGGCATAGAAAAAAAAGGTCACAAGGCTCAGTACCAGCATAAATACCATGTTGTAGAGGATTTTGGCAATAATGAACTGCTGTGGAGAATAATGCAAATAATTGTAAAGTCCTTGCCCTCCGGTTTCTTTAAGGAAACTTTTTACACTGATGGTAACCGAGGTAAACAGCGTTATCACCCAGAATAAAGCGTTCCAGGTGGCCTTATCCAGTTGCTTGCCTTTAAAGCACAGAGCTGTCACAAATATGGTTCCTATAACGTATACCAGCACGCCACCTAAGGTCGACTTCTGCCTGAATTCCAGTAAAAATTCTTTGCGTATCAGCTGTAAAAGCATGCAACAAATGTACTTTTTTTAAGCCGCCATTGCACAGATTACAAAGATAATTTTAGACAAATTCTATGAAGCCTTGATCCGCCACGGCGGATTGCTTCTTTCTTGATCAAGCAAGAAAGAACGGCAATGTATTCCGGGCAGAACATTAACAAAAAACTTTACCTTAGTATGCATTATGCGCAGCATCTTTTTATCCTTTTTAATAATAATCAATTTCAGCGTAGCACAAGCGCAATACTCCAAAGGCGATACCCTCCGCGGCTCTTTAAACGAAAGCCGAACCTGGTGGGATGTACTGAATTACAAGCTGCATGTAAAAGTAAATATCAATGAAAAAACATTTATAGGAAGCAACACCATTATTTATAAAAAAGTGGCGGAAGGCAAAACCATGCAAATTGATTTGCAGGATCCTTTGCACATTGATAGTGTTTTCTTTCATTCACAAAAATGTACCTGGAAACATTTGTATAATGCATGGATGATCGATCTTCCGCAAAATTCAAATGAAACCGATTCTGTTGTCATTTACTATTCCGGCAAGCCGCGCGCTGCAAAGTTTCCGCCCTGGGATGGTGGCATTAGCTGGAAGAAGGACGATAAGAATCGTCCGTGGATAGGGGTATCGTGCCAGGGACTTGGTGCCAGTGTGTGGTGGCCTAATAAAGATCATCAGAGTGATGAGCCTGACAATGGAATGACTATCGCTGTTACTATTCCCGATTCATTAATGAATATCTCCAATGGAAATTTTGTTTCTGTAACAAAGCACGCCGATAAAACCGCAACATGGACCTATCGCGTGAAGAACCCTATTAATAATTACGATGTTACAATGAACATTGGCAATTATGTAACGGTAAAAGATTCGTTTCAGGGGAAGAATGGCTTACTGAAAATAGAATACGTTGTACTCGATTATAACAAGGATAAAATTGAGAAACACTTAAAAAAGGATACTCATGACATGCTGGCTTGTTTCGAATATTGGTTTGGTCCGTATCCTTTTTATGAAGATGGTTATCGTCTTGTAGAAACGTCATATTTAGGAATGGAGCATCAGAGCGCAATTGCTTACGGCAATAAATTTAAAAAAGGATATATGGGCGTCGACAGGTCAAAGACCGGTGTTGGACTACTTTGGGATTTTATAATTGTGCACGAAAGCGGGCATGAATGGTTTGGTAACAATATCACTTGCAAGGATAATGCTGATATGTGGATTCACGAAAGCTTCACTACATACTCAGAAGTACTGTTCATGCAATGGACACACGGTAAGGATACAGCAAATATTTATTTAACCGGACTAAGAAAAAATATAATGAACGATAAAAATGTTATTGGCGATTACGGTGTTAACCGCGAGGGTAGTAATGATATGTATGATAAGGGGGCCAATATGTTGCACAACATCAGGCAGGTAATTGATAACGATACATTATTTCATCAGATACTGTTAGGACTTAACAAAGACTTTGCAAAGAAAACAGTAACAACTAAAGAAATTGAAGATTACATGATTGTTAAAAGCGGAAAAAATTTGCAGCCAATTTTTGATCAGTATCTGAGAACAACAACTATTCCTGTTTTTGAATATCAGATTACCAGAAATAAAATAACGTACCGTTATAACAATTGCAACAAAGATTTTAATATGCCGGTAAAGGTGCTGCTTGACAATGGAACAAGCATTTGGCTTTATCCAACAATAAAGAAAACAGAAACGCCTTTACCAAAAAGAGTTAAAATGATTACCGTTGATAAAAATTTTTATGTGCGGGTAAAGGATGGGTTTAAGTGATCGGAATATAGAACGCGTGTTTCGACTCCGCTTACAAATGTTTCATCACGAGCGACAAAGGAGCGAAGCATTTTTTATAGAATCGTCCTTTAACTCGAACATACTTTTGGCTTGATCCAAAAGTATTTTTCAAAAGATCAAGGCTGCATAGAATTTGTCTAAACTTCTTTGTTCTTTAAGCTGAAGCTTCGAACTCGTTCCTCCTGTCGTCGGAACTCAAACAGCGAAGCTTCTACGCACAGCCTTTCAGAAAAAACAGAATAACACCATTTACTTTTTGATCAGGCAGTTTTTTCTGAACTCCGTTTAAAGAACAAAGCAGTTTTTAACGACAAATTCTATGAGGCCTAACCTTATGGGTTTCCCGCTCTTCAGTATTTGTCTCGTCGAGTAGGCTGAGAGTTAGGAATACAGCCGTATCGAGACGTCCTTTTAGTTTTCTATCAGGAGGAAAGAATAAGGAACTGAGATGCTGAATCAAGTTCAGCATGACGATCAGAATTATTGATAACTTCTTTTTAAAGAACAAAGTAGTTTTTAAAGACAAATTCTATGAGGCCGTAACTCACTTTGTTTCGTCGAACAGGCTGTTAGAGAACTGCCAACCCAAACACCAAGTGATTATGTCAACTTGTCATATAAGATATGTATAGGATATGTATATGATATGTGTATAAAATGTATAGGATATCTATAATTTATAGCAAGAGATTGAAAAGACTTGCCTGAACTTTGATGTTGCTAAAGGAAAAAGAATATGGCAAGAGTTGAAGGTATAGTACGGTTTAAAGGAAGCCTGGGAGGCATTTCGTTTTACAAGAGTAAAGATGGTTATGTTGCACGGAGCAAGGGAGGACCGGATAAAAAGAAAATAAGTAATGATCCTGCATTTGAGCGAACGCGTGAGAACACTACTGAATTTGGAAAGTGCGTAAAGTGCGCAAGCATTATAAAACAAGTAACGGTTAGCTTAAACAAGAACAGTAAAGATCACAGAATGACCTCACGACTGAATGCAGTAATGTTTGCTTTGAAGGAACTGGATAATATTAATCCGAGAGGCCAGCGGGCTGTTGCGACAGGAATTGCAACATTGGCCGGAAAGGAATTATTGAAAGGTTTTGAGTTTAACAAGAATGCAAGATTGAACAGCGTTCTTAAAAAACCATATACACTGAACACGAATAATGGAGCAGTGCAAATAAACAATTTGAAGACTGATGAGGACATTGTGTTTCCGCAAGGCGCTACTCATGTGTGTCTTACCAGCGGATGGGCCAGAATAAATTTTGTAACCGGTGAAAAAGAATTTGCGGTTAGCAATACAACATACCTTGCAAGGGGTGCTGCACAACAAACAGTGACGCTGACACCGAACGCGCTGTTACCTATTAATGGTACAGATATTTTTGTTTTGCAGCTTAGGTTTGTTCAGGAAATAGGCGGCGTACAATACGAGTTGCATAATGGGGAGCATAATTGTATGAGAATTACAGGGGTTAGCTGAAACGACGATGTTGTTTTTAAGTGATACCAAGTTTAGTAAAGCAATCGCGTTACATTTTGTCTTGACACAAAAAGTACCAATCCCGATAGCTATCGGGACAAGGCTGCATAATTTTTTTGCTAAAATCCACGCATCATCAAGCCGATGATTTTTAGCGCTGCGCGAGATACAAAATCATCTTCGCACCAGCCAACGCGTTTGATAATGCTCGATTTTTACTCAAAACTTTGTGAGGCCGAACATGGACAAAGGATTTGGCGTTAAAAAAAAACAATACTTTCTTTTTTGATCAGTCTGGCTTGAAGAAATTAGTATTCATAAACTTTACTTTTGCTCAATTGGTTGCAAAAATATTTCAGCCCTTCTGGCGTTAAGACTTTCAGGCTCAAAAATACTAAGTTCTTTATCGTAAAATTGGCAGTAGTAATTTTGATTATATATGTGGTGAAATTTTCTATCAATAATATTTGCAAAAACCAATGGAGGTATACAATTACCATTCTTAAATCTCACTCTTACCTGTTTTAGTAAGGTATCGCAATATTTTGAACACCATGGAACTGTAGAATTGTGTGTTAGTATTAAAGTGAATGCAAGTAATGATTTCTGTGAAACCATGGGAAATATAGGCAAACAACCATATTTTTTAATTAACCTTTTAAGTTCAATGAGGTTTAAACTATCAACCTCATCCCTTTTTTGATTAATTATTTTCTTATGTTGTTTATAATTGGGATCACTTTCAGAAATATTAAAATCAGCCCTATACGCTTGATCAGTAATTAGCATGCTCTTCAAACTTTCATCAAACTCTCTATTATACCCGCTAACTAATTTACCAAGGATAACAATATAGCTTCTCCTAAAAGTAGGCACTTTATCTTCTAATAGATATAAATTTTTATTGGTAAAACAAAGATCACAATCAAAACTTGAATACCCTAAATCATCATATTCAACTCCCAAAGACGCAAGTTTTAAAAAATAAATTGAAGCTTTACTAAAGTTCCCTTTTTTGAACGACAATGTTCCCGCACAACTGCTTGCCTCTTTGCTATATTTGTAATTTTTTATAAGACTATCATAAATAATAATTGCCTTATCCCACTGTTTTTTTGCTAACAACTTGTCTGCATAATATAATCTTTTGTAGTATAAAGTATAATCTTCCTGACATATTGCAGATTGTAAAATTATGCAGAAAAAAAATATCAGAAATCGAGTCATATCCAAAGCTATAAAAAAAATATATTAAAAAGTGGGTACCGGTTGAATTTGGGAAGTTTTTTAATATCAAGGCAAAAGAAAGGAGTCAACAAAAATTATCTTGTTAAAGTTTAGCCCTTCGCTATAACGGAATGATACCGTCATTACGAGGCTTTCATAGGAATTAGGAAGTAAAAGCCGAGGTAATCTTTAACTGTATTGATTTGTAAAGATCGCTTCGTCGCTGATCATACAACCGGCGCTCCTCGCGATGACGATCGACGTTATTGAAAGTTTGGTTAGTTTTTTTTCTGAACTCCATTTTAAAGAACAAAGTAGTTTTTAACGACAAATTCTATGAGGCCATAACCATACAGGCTCCCCCGTCCCACATGTTTTGTCTACGGCGAGTAGGCTGAAAATTTGGAATACAGCCGTATCGAGACGTCTAACACCCAGACGACAAAAAAATTATGATGAACGGGATTGAAATTGATTTGGTTCTCACTTCAGCGCGATCATTTTTGCAAGTAATTCACACGATTTGAAAAGCCATTATCGGAGGTTTGGCTTTACAAAGGTCATGTTTGAATTTCGTTTCCCATATATTATGATGGACAGTTACCTTATAATCGAAAGGATCACAATTATTTTATTATTTCACTATACTCAGCTTTCATTTTTTCAGTAATGTGATAACCTGCCGGAGGTTTTAGATCATATAAAAGACAATCTTCATATAGTGTAGGCATATTATATTGGTATCTTATTTCATCAACTTTTTTACAATCATCAACAGGCTCAATAGTGCGTGTTTTTGAAGAATAAAACCACCCGAATTTTTGGTTTTTATTATATTTCCATTTATACCGTCTATCAATTATAAGCATGTAAGACCTATACTCCAGCTTATTAGTCTTACACAAGTTTGTAACTGTATCCATTAAACTTTCAGTAGCTGGCCAATCATACATAATTAAATGCATAATAATTGTTTCAATATTTTCATCCACTGAAATAAAAGGATAAATAGGAAACTGTTTTCCCTTTACGAAATCCATAAGAGAGATTAGATTAATCGAGTCAACTTTTACCATATCTTTCATAGCTGATGGGTGACTGTCATCACGTACACGCTGGTCATTATGAAAGATGTTTTGAATAAAGTGCACTTGCTCTTCGTCTCTTATTAGTTTATTAGCCTTCTGCACACAATCCTTAGTTTCAGTCATAAAACTTTTCCATTTGTCAGTTCTGGTTATCTTCTTTCCTTTAGTTTCATTAATAATAAATTCAGGAGAATATCCCAGAAAAATGGCCTTTTTAAAATAGGCGATTGCCGAATCCTGGTATTCTGGAAAGATAGAATAGTAATGTGCTAGTTTAAGTGAAAATATGTAATTCTCAGGTGCTATTTTTCTTGCATTAAGAAAGTTTTCAGATGCGGTTGTGTATTTTCTGTATTTAGCCGCAATTTCAGCCTTAATAAGATATTTATTAAAAAGATAATAATTGTTTTGAGCATTAAAGCTAAAATGAATAGCTATTAAGAAGAATAAAGATAATCGCATTGCATTATGGTTAGTAGTGTGATCCGTGCGAATACCACGCTATCGTGGATAATTCTGGACCAGTTCACTTGGTTAGTCATTCAAATCAGTTGCTATTTAAATCATTACTTAAACGCAATTCTTTAATAATTTTTTCATATTTTTTTTTAAGATCTTCAGGCACCTTATATCCTGAAGGTAAAATAAAATTTTGATAAAGACTTTGTTCAAATAAGGTGTTCATACCTAACATCAATCGCTTTTCATCAATAAGCATGGGATCAACAAAACGTATATTGGTTATTTTACTAAGATTTATTGCGCCATAGATAGTTTTATTATCCTCTAGTGCTTCTTGTTCATCGGCATAAGTAAAACAATCAAAATGCAAATTGCCAACTCTACAGTTCGTAGCAATACATGAATCTAAATATTTGTTCTTGTATCTTCGTAAATGTAGTAAAAGGACAGAAAGATTAGCATCTCGTGAAACATCATTATCAGTAATCATTCCATAGGTTTTAATGAATTTATTTAATGTATCTAAATTTAAAGAATCGACGTTATTGATATTGTTTAAAATATCTTTTGATGTGCCAAGAATATCAATTAAACGCCTCGCTTCCTGATCTTTTAAAAACAAACCTTTTGCAAAAGTGTACTTAAGTAGATTCCCTTTATCGTTTTTTGAACAATAAAACTTGGAAAAATGTTTACTGTAATAATTATCCAGTAATTGAGTTTTTATTGCTTGTTGAGTTATTGAGTCAAAAGAATTTATTTCAAAATTCCGGCTCTCCGCGGGCGTCATGCCGGTTAGGACGCACTTTAAAAGATATTTGTATGCTAACTTGTAATCTTTTAAGTCTAAAGCGGCATAAAAAGCTAAACTATAATACCCATAATTTTTTGGAACATAAGATCCTAAAGCTGTATGATGTGCTAACGCTTTACCTAATAAGTGCTTACTTTTATAAATCTGAAAACAAGTATAATGAAAGTTTTTTTCTACTTGAGTATGGCCAAAAGAAAAGGTAAATAGAAAAAAGAATAAAAAAAATGTTTTAGTTATCATACTTTACTTTAACAATAATAAAGATATGATTTTTTAAGTATCCACCCGTTGGCGTGGATCTGTGATTCGTGCGCATACAACACAAAAAACTTTTTCTGAGAACCAAATGCATAACCTGTGTGGTTTAAGTATTTATCGTAATTAATTATAAATTAAACCCTCACTCCAATAATACAAATATCGTCCACTTGTTCCAGATCGCCTTTCCAAACAGTTAATGTATTTGCAATATTTTCTTTTTGTTCGTTTACAGGTAAGTGTGAAATTGAAATAAATAATTCCTTTAATTGTTTATACATAAACTTTTTTCCTTTAGGGCCTCCAAACTGATCGGGCATACCGTCGGTTATTGCGTAAACCATGTCTTCTTTTCGCACATCAATTGTATGTTGTGTAAATGATATGGAATCTTTATCATGTTTACCCACAGGCATTTTATCAGGCGCAAATTCTAAAATTTCTTTTCCTCTCACAAGCCAAACAGGGTTGTTGGCTGCGGCATAGGTAAATTTGTTGTTTTTAAAATCAAAGCTTATTAAACTGCAATCCATCCCGTCTTTTCCACCTTCTTTACTGCCATCTTTTTTTAAACGTTCAATAATTGTAATTCGCGTTTGGTTTAAAATGTCTGCCGGATTATCATGCCTCTCAATTGCTTTTTCAAGACTCGTAATGTTTAGTAAGCTCATAATAGCTCCGGGCACACCATGTCCTGTACTGTCAGCCGTGGCCAGTGCAAATTGCCCGTTATTTAATTTGCTTGCCCAGTAAAAGTCCCCACTCACCACATCCTTTGGCTGAAAGAAAACGAAGTAATCTCTGAGGTTTTCATCAAGTAAATTTTTTGTTGCCAGAAAACTTCGTTGAATTCTTTCCGCGTAATTAATGCTATCGGTAATTTCCTTGTGTTTTTCTTCTATTACGTGTTTTTGCGCGTTTATAAGTTCGTTTTTATTCTCCAGTTCAATATTGGCTTTTTTCTTAGCCAGGTAATTTTTAAACACATAAAAACTGAAGATCCCGATTAATATTAAAATTACTGTGATGGAATAAATAATTATAGTTTGTCTTTTCTTTTCGTTTTGATGTACAATGTTTTTTTTCTCCTGTTCGTTTTTCAATTGATTTTCCTTTTTCTCAAATTCAAAACTTAATTCCTGATGCAGAAATTTTTCTGTGTTTTTTTTGTTGTAGATCGAGTCTCTTATTTTAATGCTTTCTTTATAATACTTATATGCGTTTTTAATATCGTTGCTTTTTTCGTAAGCCAGGTTCAAACAACCGCAGGCCGATAATTGCCTGTCTAAAGATTCTGTGCTGTCTGCATACAACAGACCTTGTTTGCAAAACTCAATTGCTTTGGGCAAATTATTTTTGTAATAATAAATAAAACCCTGTCCGGTTAAGTTGGCTGAAAAATTGTACATATAATCAGCTTCTTTATAAATGTTGTAAGCATAGGTATGAAAGGCCAAAGCTGAGTCTAAAAACTGGGAGGGGAGTATTTTGTTGTTGTTAAACAATGCGCCGTTTGTTAGCAGTTTATATTTAAATGCCTCAAGTAACACTACACCTGCATTTTCATAAATGCTCGCTAATCCCAATAAATTTTCGTCAGCCTGGTGAATGCGGAAAGATTCTGAAAAATATTTGAGTGCCAGATCAAATTTTTTCAATTCAGTATAAATGTTGGCAATATTATTTTTTACGTGGGCTTGCTCGTTATTTTGAGGCAGCGTATTGTAAATGGAGTCCGATCTGAAATAGTATTTTAATGCTTCAGGGTATTTTTCCTGCTGATAAAATAATCCGCCAATGTTATTATAGTTATTGGCCAGACTTTCTTTGTTATTCATCTCCTGGTTTATTTTTAAACTTAACAGATAATATTTATAGGCCTCGTTGTATTTGGTGACGTTAAAATATAATCTGCCAAGGTTGGAGTAGCTTTTGGCCAGTATTTTTTTATTATTTGTTTTTTGGGAATACTCAATTGCTTTAATAAAATGTAATTCACTGTTTTGATTATCTCCCAGAAACGCGTATGAGGTTCCAATGGTGTTATATAATTTAGCGCTCGTTAAATGATAGTTGTTTTTAAGAGAGATTTCCAATCCTCTTTTTCCATACGTTAACGAAGAGTCAAAACTACCGCTATATCTTAATTCACTACTGATATCATTGTATATTTTGGCTTTGGTCGAATCAGGAATGTTTTTCTTTAATTCTTTTATTAAACTATCGGTTACAGATTGACCTAATATTTTACCTGAGATAAATAATAAAAAGATAAGGCTTTTGAGAAGTGGGGATTTCATCGCTGGTTATTTAATGGTGCTTATAATATGCAATATATTTCATACAGATTTTAAAATACGATTGCACTAACGTTGCTTTTTAAATATACAAAAGGTTTTAATGAGCCACAAGGCGTTGGATTTCTCTTTTTATTCAGGAAATAGCTGATTAGTTAGTACAAATTCAATCTTATCCATTTTTGTTTTTGCCCTCCGAAACGGGAACTCTGATCCTCTGACCAAAGCAGAATGGTATTTTTATTCTCAAGCAAAATCATGTAAGCTTTTATATATACTGGCGTGTCAAAGTTTCCGGTTGGACCTTTATCCATTAGTAAACCTTCAAATACATAACCGTTATCACCATTCTTTTTAAAATTCTTCCATTTAATCTGGCCAACTGAGTATCCATACTCCATAGAATTTTTTGGAACACGAATAAGTAATCCAAACCGGGTACTGTCTAATTCGGTTACTTCTATAATGCAACTATCCTGGGTTTCTGTAATTCCTACACCGGGGTTCAGAAGTTGGTCATCTACTCTGTACCATTGACCAATAAGATCTTGCTGTCCCGATAAATACAGGCAGCTAAGTATGCATACTAATATATAAAGATGCCTGAAACGGCTCATAATGTTAATTCCGATTCATAATTAAGTAAAAATACTATAAAACACGAATTGATGAAGATTACCTTTTAAAATGATCATCAGCACTATCGGACGGTAGCGTTTGCTTTATTTTTGATCGATAAATTATAATTAGCAAAAGAATGGAAACAATCACAAAATTAGAAGTAAAGGAAATAACATGGCCTGGTAAAACGTTTATCAGTAAAAGAACAAAAATGAGTTTTGATAAACTAAGTACTTTTTTTGGAGAGACTTATGGCGCTATTTACTCAGCTCTTGGTAAACAGGGAATACAATCTCAGGAACCACCGTTTTCAATTTATTATTCGGTTGATGAAGCAAAGAAGGAAACAGACCTGGCAGCGGCAGTTGCTGTTCCTGAATCAGCTAAAGATATTGAAGGATTTGAGAAAGTAAACATACCCCGATCAAAGGCCTTACTTGTAACTTATTACGGACCCTATGATAACATGAGGCCCGCTTATGAAAAGCTGGATGAGTATGTCGCCAAACATAACTTAAAAAGGGAATGGATGCTGGAGCAATATTTCTCTGATCCGCAGGTGGAAAAAGATCCTGCAAAATGGAAAACTGATATTTATTTTATTGTAAAATAATGATTGAAAATTTCTAATGCCCGACCTTTTTCTTTTTAATTTCCTCCAGAAGTTTTTCAGGAATTGGTCGGCATTTACAATTCTTTTCATGTGCTAAATGCCATTTAATCCGTTCTTCAAGCGATGGATTTTTTGGCATTTTATTTTTTAAATGCCACTCCTTATTTATTTTCATGGAAGTCGCCATGCTAATTCATTTTAATTTCTTTCCCGTTTTTATAAAAGATTGTATCACTGGTTTTTCCGGTACGACCATTGCTAAAAATGTACCATTTTCCCTGTTTGCGTCCTGATGCATCAGTACGGTTAATGGTATCTCCCTGATAAACCTCGAAAGATACTATAACATCGGATGGTGTGCTGTTAGGATGTGATGGCGGGGGCTGACAGGATGTAAGAACGTAACAAAAGCAGAATATTTTAGTGTAAAATAAAACAATTTTCATGCTTAGAGGATTTTATACTAAATCTACTGAAAAATTAAAAGAATGGCAATGAGTAATCGATTGAGCCTAAATAGTCGAACCTCAAAAAGTCTTTTTATTTTCTTATTTACTTTTCCTTAGATGAAAAGTAAACAAAAATCAAGGCCCGTCGATCTTTCCTTGCGCTCTTGATTTTTCTTGAAAGTCAAGCAAAGTAAAAAATGTTTGACCATTTGATAACTTCAAGCCCTGCCAAAAATTTTAAACGCAAGCGCCTTTGCTGACTTTCTAACGTAAAATCAATTCACCCTTCCGCACGCTCAGCGACGGGCCAACCAACCGCACAGAGCAAAGTAAAAATTAATTTTCGTCCAACTGGCTCAGTAAAAGGCCAGTACCACAACTCCAAAATCCACCGGATTTTCGATCAAAACTGATTATTTTCGGAAAGTTCTTACCCTTGTTTTTTTTAGAACAAACTGTTTACAAATCAAACATTCAGAGTATTTGAGTAGCGACTAAATAGAATATTGGCTTCGGGGAAATTTATGGCTGTAAAATAAAAAAGCCAAAACGGGCAATCTCCATAAACCCGTTTTGGCTCAATTTTTTGTTATAACTAAACAAAAACCCTTTTAAAGAACGTACTGTAAAATTAGTGCTGAAAAACTTCTGTTTTTTAACGTTCAAATAAGTGGTCGGTTTTTTCTTATAAGTGGTTAACTTAATCGTTCAAGGAATGCGTCTTTCTTCCTCCTCGATATCTCAATCTGGGTACCATCGCTCATTACCGCGTAACCTCCATCGGTTTTAAGAAATCGTACCACATGATTCATATTAATAAGATGATGATGATGCACGCGGATAAAATCACTCTCAGGCAGTAATTCTTCGTAATGTTTTAAACCGGCGCTTACCATTAGTTTGCGTTTATCTGCCAGATAAAAAACCGTGTAGCTTGTATCGGCTTCGCAACGTATGATGTCTTTAATGTTTACAATTTCAAACGCGTTTCCTGTAGGAAGTGTTATCTTCTGAAAATTATCATCCGCCTTTTTTAATTGCTGAATAAGGAACTGTAGATTTTCCATATTGGGCGGAGAGCTTTTTTTCTTAATTGCTTTGTCAACAGCGGCTTTCAATTCATCAATATCAATTGGTTTAAGAAGATAATCGCATGCGCTGTATTTAATAGCCCTGATAGCGTGCTGATCGCTGGCGGTTGCAAATATCAGTTCAAACTTATGACCCTGCACTTTTTCGAGTAAGTCAAAACCACTGCCGTCCGGCATGCTAATGTCTAAAAATACAAGTTCAGGATTAAATGAATTGATCATTTCTACACCTTCTTTTACGTTTTTTGCAAGCCCAACAATTTCCAGTTGCGGACAATTCTTCTGGATGATACCTGCGAGCATTTCGCGGCTTTTTTGTTCATCTTCAATAATTAATGTTTTCATAATATTTTATCCGTTAATTGGTATAAACAGTTCTACTTTAGTTCCCAGTGCATTTCCTTTATTGTCCTTTAGATCAGTAATATTCACGCTTAACATTGAGTTGTTTACTTCGTTAAGTATTCTCAGGCGGTCTTCGGTAATTTTCATGCCTAAGGATTTATGTTTGCTAACCGGCATAGTGCGTTTTATCTCAGCGGCTTTTTCACGGCCAATGCCATTGTCAGTTATAGTGCAAATTATAAAATTATTTTTTGATGTAAAAGCAATCGTTAATTTTCCTTTCTCTGGTTTAGGATTTAATCCATGAAGTATGGCATTCTCAACATAAGGCTGTGTTAACAGTGGAGGCATGATGTCGTAATCTGTATCAACCGAAGGATCAATAATTATTTCATAATCAAATTTTTCTTCAAAGCGCATTTGTTCCAGTTCAAGATATAGTTTAAGTGCCTCAATATCTTCACCTACTGTAACGGTTGGTTTATTGGAATTATTTAAAATAATCCGCACCAGCCTCGCAAACTTACTCAGGTATTTAATAGCCTCGTCACTTTTACTGTTAAAGATGTAATGCTGGATAGAATTAAGTGAATTGAAAATAAAATGCGGATTCATTTGAGAGCGTAAAGCTTTTAATTCTATTTTGCTCATTTCAACGCGATGCTCAAATTCCTGTTTTTGTTTACGTTTAATATTTCTAATCCTGAGCATTACAATCGTATAAATTATTCCCGCTGTAGTTCCAATAACAAGAAGGATGAACCACCAGGTCGTATAGAAAGGTTCTTTGATTACAAAACTGAAACTTGTTTCATGCTTGTCCCAGATACCTTCATCATTACAGCTTCTCACTTTAAAGGTGTATTTGCCGGGGGCAAGGTTGGCATACTTGCTGTAGTCTTCGGTATTGGGCGTGCTCCACTCTTTTTCCAGTCCTTCCAGCTTCTTAACATATAAAACTTTATCAGGATTAGTTAGGCAAAGCCCCTTGTAATAAAAAGTAATAGTGTTTAATCCGCTTGGTAATTTTGAGCCGTCTGCAAGAAGTGTGTCTTCGCTAAATATTTTTATCTTCTGAATAACTGTAATATTAGGGTGAGTGTTCTTTTTTAAATTGAAAGGTTCGTGTTTCACTAATCCACTTATTGTTCCAAACCAAAGGGTACCGTCACTGTCTTCCCATATCCCATTTGAGTTACACTCAACGCCCATAAAACCCTGCAACTTGCCGTATGAAGTAATATCAACCGAATCTTTTTTGAGAAATTTTTGAAGGTTCAGTTTATTAATTCCCTGGTTAGTTCCAATCCACATGGTGTTTTTATTCTCCGCAAATTCTATGGAATACACAAGTTCTGAATTTAAGCCGTCTTGTTCGGTAATGTACCTTACTTTATTTGTTTTCAGGTTAAGCACCATCATGCCGTTAAGACTTGCTGAAAACAAATGATCTTTATAATACCTCAGTGCAAAATAATCATCCTCCTTAATATTAAGTTGCTCACTCATATTATAGAAAGTATCTCCAGCAAGTTTAAACAATCCTGCAGGCGAAGTACCTATCCACAGATTATTTTTATCGTCCTCACAAAAAGCATACACCTGGTATTTTGATTTTACGGGCAACTGATAAAACCGCGTTTCAGGTTTATTGTTCTTCCAGGTCAACGCTGTTATTCCGTTAGTTCCCGCTATCAAGGTTCGCAAATCTTTTGTCTGATAGATCAATTCAATAGGTGCTGAAAAACCTTTGGGTAAAGGAATTTCAGTGAACTTTTCGTTTTTAAATTGCATCAGTCCATTTTTAGTTCCGAATAATAAACGACCTTCATTGTCTTCAATGCCAGTTTTGCATACGTTGGTTCCTAGTCCATCGTTCATTCCATAACGTTTGAAATAACCCTGATAGAATTTATAAATCCCGTTATTCTCTGAGCACATCCATAAGTTATCCTTACCATCCCTGAAAATTTGGAATATAAATGCATTGCCAGGCCCATTAATTTTGTCAAAGGTAGAGAAGGAATTATCGCGATATTTGAAAAGACCACTGTGACCGCCAATCCAGATATTCTCCTCACGATCCTGTAATAAACACCTAACTACATTTGAATTATTATCGTACCCAATATTGTAGTACTTGAATTGCTCACCGTCAAATCTCAGCAAACCGGTGTGAGAGCCTATCCAAAGGAATTTATTGTCCTGATTCAAAATTGAAGAAATATTTTCGTCAATCAACCCATTCTCAATAAAGTAATTGGTAATACGTTTTGTAATTGTATTGTAAAAGCTTAAGCCTTTATCGGTACCTATAACAATTAAATCTTCTTTCTGAGTAATGCAGTTAATGTTGTTTGATGGCAGGCCGGAACTTTTGTCTATAACTTCAAGTTTGTTATCACCATACAGAATGAGTCCTTTATCAGTACCAATGAATACGTATGATGTATCCGATTTATAAAGGCATCTTATTTGATAATCTTCAAGCTTTGGAACTTTATTGATCTTATTTTTACTAAAGGTGTAAAGGCCTTTTTCAGTTCCTATGTACATATTATGCAGGTGCCCTTTACAGAAAGAGGTGATGTTAAGATTTTCAAGCCCGGCAGCACGACCATAATTATGAATCTTATTTTGCGAAATAATGCTTAACCCTTTATTGGTTCCGGCAAATATGTTCCCATAATCATCCTGCGCAATAGCGGTAACGTTATGGTCAATAAGTCCGTTCTTGGGATTGTAATTGATAAAAGTTTTACCGTCAAAACGGGTTAAGCCTCCAAAGCCACCAGCCCAGAGATAACCCTGCCTGTCCTGAAATGTACATGATACCTGAACAAAGGGCAATCCGTTTTCGGCGCTGTAATTTTTAAAAAAATACTGCTGTGCGATGGCGGTAACGTTTAATAGCGCTGCTACAAGAAAGAATATGTTACGGATCAGATTAATAGCTAATACTAATGTATTGTTAAATAATTAAAAAGTAAAGGAAGTACAATTAACTGGTGGGTTTGATTTTTTAAGTGGTATGATACGCGAGGATTTATAACGGAAAGGAGTGTTAAAAGATTCGGCGTTTTAAGCGAATTTTATTTCTTTAACAGTCCATGCCAATGGCTTATCGTTAAACAATACCTTGGTTGCGCCCCATACTTTTTCAAATAATTCTGATTGCCGATATTTTTCTACAGAAGCGGCGTTATCCCAAAGGCTGTATGTAAAAAAGACAGAAGGGTTGTTTTCATCCTGCAGTAATTCAACATGAGTACAGCCTTCAAAATTTTTGATGAACTGCCAGTTGGCTTTAAAAATATTTTTAAAATCCTCCACCTTGTCTGGCTGAAAACTCATTTTTACAATGCGTTTAATCATAAAATTCTATTATCAGGTTAAAATCAAACTTAGCTCCAATATCGCGCGGACAAAGCATTTTCTGAGCATTTCCACCGTTAATGGCTACTTCAAGATGACCAAAACTATTGAAAATAATCACGGGTTGGCCATGCTTTACTTCGTCGTAGGTATTATTAATTTTTGTAATGCGTGTTCCAGGTAAAGTGATATTGAAATTACGCTTTGAGGCTACACTCTCAAATTGTTCCCGTGTAATATTGGTAATGATGTTTCCGAAATCATCAATATAAATTCCTTTTCCACGAAGGATATTGCCATTCACAAAGCTTTCAAATTGCATGGCTTTATAGTAATCCGTTGTTAGAATGCCAATATCTTCTATTTTATTTTTTTTGAGGAGGTGAGTTGCAACGTCGGCGAAGACATCCTTCAGAAAGAAATGATGTTTGGTATTATCTTCATAGTAAAGCTGGTAAACAGGCGCGCTGAAGTTATTGTCCAGTAAAGTAAAAAGGCCATTATCAGGGCAGACAATAAATTGTTCCTTATATGGGCTAAGCAGATAGCGCGTATTATCTATTGGGTGATTTTTGTTAAGTCCGCTGTTGCTGGCAATAAATTTTACAGCAACAAGATGGATTGTGCCAGCAGGAAAATGAGGTAAGGAGTTCTTTAAAATAAATGCCGCGTCAGAAATATTATTGTCTTTAATATCGCAACTAAGATCTATGATCTGAACGTCGGTATTTTGGGTGAGAAGTTTTGCTTTAACAATAGCCAGGTATGGATCGCGATAGCCCAAATCTGTGGTTAAAGTAACAATGCTCATTTGTTCAAAAGTAAATATTATTTAAGGCATAAATTTTTTTAAACTTGATGAGACATTAACAGGGTTATAAACAAAATGCCTGCGGGCAGGGACTTAGAACATGACTGAAAAAATAATTACACTGGAAAGCATAGAGCCGGTAGAAATTTATGGTGTGAATGATGTTAAGCTCAATATCATAAAAAAATATTTTCCCAAACTTAAATTAATTGCAAGGGGATATTCGTTAAAAGTACTTGGTGAGCCAAGCGAAATTACACGATTTGAAAAGAAACTGGATATGCTTGTGGATAATTACCACAAAAGCGGAGTACTAACCGAAAGTGTTCTGGAGCGCCTGCTCGGGCAAACCGGAGATAATATACTTGGCGCAAAAGAAGAGGCCCTGGGTTCTGACATTATTCTTTTTGGAAATAACGGCCTTGTTATTAAGGCCAAGACAGAAAATCAGAGAAAAATGCTTGCAAGCATAGCTAAAAATGATATGCTTTTTGCTATTGGGCCCGCAGGTACCGGAAAAACTTATACAGCTGTGGCCCTTGCGGTGAAGGCCTTGAAGAATAAGGAGGTAAAGCGGATTATTTTAACGCGTCCTGCCGTTGAAGCAGGTGAAAATCTTGGATTTTTACCGGGGGATCTTAAAGAAAAACTTGATCCATACATGCAACCACTTTATGACGCGTTAAGTGATATGCTCCCAACCGACAAATTAAATCAGTTTATTGAAAACCGGACAATTCAGATAGCGCCATTGGCTTTTATGCGCGGGCGAACGCTTGATAACGCTTTTGTAATTCTTGATGAGGCGCAAAACACAACTGAAAGCCAGATGAAAATGTTTCTTACAAGGATGGGAGCAAACGCTAAGTTTATTGTTACTGGTGACGCAACCCAAATTGATTTACCGATAAAACAACCCAGTGGATTATTGCAGGCCCTTAGGCTACTTAAAAAAGTGGAAGGGCTGGATGTAATTGAGTTGGATAAAACGGATGTTATCCGTCACAAACTTGTAAAAGCAATTATAGAGAAATACGATGAAGCTAATAAGTAGGGACTATCTAAGATATTTGTACCTACCCAATCTCTTAACTAATTAATCTCTCTCGTCGTTAATCTGATCTGGCTTAAAGCCTTTGGTGTCAAATACGAAGAGGTTATCTGCAAGTTCAAGATTTGGTTTCAGGCTTTTAATCTCATATACCTGCGATCCTCCATCTTTCATAAGCATGCGTAGTTGATTAACCTGCTTTTTGTTTTTATCGATGTATAATTTTATGGTGTGAAACTTTTTCTTTTCTGGTTTTACTGCCGGATAGAGGTCAATTACATGATAGGTTGATGCTCCAATTTTTTCTTCCTTATCGTATTTGTATTTATACCCTGTTTCATACAATGTAAATATCTTGCTCGGGTTAAGCTGATCTTCGTTATCGGCGTTAAATGTTTTTATAGTTACTTCTTTAGCGTCCTTATTATGAGTCCAGATAGTTTTGCCATCACACACAATGCTGCTGCCCGGAATCTCAAGTTTAAATTTTTGACCTTTAATCTGAATCTTACCGGTCTGCTTTTCTACCTGTTTCTTGTCCTTGCCGTAAATGGTAAAAATATAATCAGCCGAAATAGTTTTGTAAGCTTTCGTAGTTTTGCTTAGGTCGTCTAAGATTGTTTTAGCTTTCGGATCCTGGTCCTGTGCACTTAACGCAGTGGTTATTGCTGCAAAAAGAAATAAGAGTAATTTTTTCATAAGTAAACGTGAACAAAGTTAATGCCAAATAAGATCACGAAAGTACAGAAAAGTTTAAAGAAGGTTACTGATTTCTTAATTTTTGTAAAATTTCATCCAGTTGCATCATATCTTTAATCAGTACTTCACGCGCTTTGCTACCCTCAAAAGGCCCGATAACGCCGGCAGCTTCGAGCTGATCAACAATGCGGCCGGCACGGTTGTATCCAAGTTTTAGCTTACGCTGTAAGAAGGAAGCGCTTCCCTGCTGGAATTGCACCACCAGCTTTGCCGCTTCGTCAAACATTTTGTCACGCTCACTAAGGTCAACAGCTTCTTTGCCATCACTGCCATCTTCGCCAACGTATTCAGGCAGCATAAAGGCACTGGGGTAGGCTCTTTGGTTTCCTATAAATTCACAGATCTTTTCAACTTCCGGTGTATCCACAAAAGCACACTGAATCCTGATCAGGTCATTGCCTGTACTTAATAGCATGTCACCGCGGCCAATAAGCTGTTCTGCACCGCCGGCATCAAGAATAGTTCGGCTGTCTATTTTGCTGGTTACCCTGAATGCAATACGTGCCGGGAAGTTGGCTTTAATTGTGCCAGTAATGATATTTACAGAAGGTCGTTGTGTTGCAATAATCAGGTGAATGCCTATTGCACGAGCTAACTGTGCAAGACGTGCGATCGGAGTTTCTACTTCCTTACCCGCTGTCATGATCAGATCTGCAAATTCATCAACTACAAGCACAATGTAAGGCAGGAATTTATGTCCATCGTTAGGGTTTAATTTTCTGGCTACAAACTTTGCGTTGTATTCTTTTATGTTTCTGCACTGCGCGTCCTGTAGCAAAGCGTAACGGTTATCCATCTCAATACACAATGAATTCAGAGTGTGAATTACCTTGGTGTTATCAGTAATAATCGCGTCTTCAGAGTTAGGGAGTTTTGCAAGAAAATGTCTTTCTATTTTATTAAAAAGGGTTAATTCTACTTTCTTAGGATCAACCAATACAAACTTTACCTGTGCGGGATGTTTTTTATAAAGCAATGAAACAAGTACTGCGTTCAATCCAACCGATTTACCCTGGCCTGTAGCTCCCGCCATTAAAAGGTGGGGCATTTTTGCAAGGTCAGCAATAAATATTTCGTTACTGATGGTTTTACCTAAAGCAATAGGCAATTCAAAATTAGAGTTGTTGAATTTTTCAGAGGCCAGAATATTTTTCATGGGTACCATTTCCGGAGTTTGGTTTGGTACCTCAATTCCAATAGTGCCTTTGCCAGGAATAGGAGCAATGATACGAATGCCAAGAGCAGCAAGACTTAATGCAATATCATCTTCAAGGTTTTTGATTTTACTGATACGCACACCGGCCGCAGGAACAATTTCATACAGTGTAACCGTTGGGCCAACTGTAGCGGTGATCTTATCAATTTCAATTCCGTAATTTTTTAAAGTTCCAACAATACGGTCCTTATTCATTATCAGCTCTTCCTGGTTCACTTTAGAGTGAGAATTGCCATAATCATTAAGTAAATCAAATTCAGGAAATTTGTAAGCGCCAAGATCAAGAGTAGGGTCGTACTCACCAAACTGTTCCACCAGCTTGGCGGCTTTGTTTTCTTCATCGATATGTTCAGGTTCTACAACGGTTTTTCCGATTTCAAATTCGGGTTCGCCGGTGTTTTCTTTTTTAACTGGCTCTATCGTCGCTTCAAGTTCGATTTTATTTTCTTCCGCTACCAGTTGTTTTTCTTCTTCTTTTATTTCTTCAACCGGCGACACTATTTCAAGTTCAGGTTCTTTGTTTTGTTTATCCACTGGCGCAATCACTAAATCATCACCTTTTTGAATAATTTCAAAATTCAGCAACGCAGCCTCCTCTTCTTCAGTAAGAGCCGGTTCTTTCACTTCATTAAACGCGGTATTAAAATCTTTTTTTATTTCTGCCGTAGTTTCAACAGAAGTAATTTCTTCTTCAATAACTTCATCAGCTGCAAGCACAGGCTTTTGCGGTAATTTAAAATTAAGATTGATTACGAGTACCAGGAAAGTAAGCATGGAAAATGCAATAAGAGCAAGAAGACCTACATTCCCTACCACATCACTTATCCGGGAATTGATGAAATAACCAAAACCTCCGCCCATAAAAAATAATCTGTCAGAAAAAATGTAAGAGAGAAGAAGCGAGCTCCAGGTCATCATGAATAACCATTTTGCATTGAAAGAAGAAATATTGATGAATTTTTTCTGAACTACTTTCTGTAATCCAAAAATAAAAAATACAGGAACAAGAATAAACGAGGCAGCGCCAAAGGCTTTGTATATAAACAAATGCGAGATCAATGCTCCGGCTTTTCCAAGCCAGTTACTCACTTTTGTTTCAGGATTAAACAGGGCCGATGCGGTGTCAAGCACTTTATCCTGATCAACGTCCCAGGTGAAAAAATAAGAAGTGAAAGCAATAGCCAGGTACGACGAGAAAAGTACAAGCATTAAACCCACAATTTTTTGTGTACGTTCGTTGCTGTAAAAGCTCTGGATCTGCTGCCAGCGCTGGAGCAAACTTATTTTTTGCTTTTTAGGGGTTGCGTTAGGAACAGTTTCCGGCTTGGTTTTGGGCGCATTCTTTGGTTTTGTTTTCTTTTCAATCACCTCTTCCACTTCCTGGCGCGGACGTTTTTTTTCCTCTGTCAGGCGTTCTACCTTGCTGAAAGGGTTTTCCTTTTCCTCCACCACTGTTTCTGCAAGAGGTTTATTCCTGAATTTGTTCTTTTTTTCTGTGCTCATTATCTTTTAAAATTAAACTCTTAATGCCTTGTAAAGCCAATCTCAGTCTCAATGTTTTTAACTATTGTGTGTTAATCAATATCACCCTTGTTTTTTCCAAAAAAAGGCTGCATTGCAACCATTTTGAAGCCTTTTAAATAAAGAAATTGTAATATTGTTTTATGAAACGAATTTTAATACTGCTTTTTTTAGCATCATCGGTTTGTTTGAAATCCCAGAACAGAGATAGCGCCTGGGTTTACAATAACTATACAAAACAGGAGCAACTCATTCCTATGAGGGATGGAGTAAAGCTCTTTACGAGTATATACCTGCCAAAAAATAATGCAGAGAAGCATCCTATTCTTGTAATGCGTACTCCATACTCCGTTGGACCTTATGGTAATAATCAGTTTAATCCAAGGCTGTATCTCACTTATTGGATTAACTACCTTAAAGAAAATTACATTGTTGTGCTGCAGGATGTGCGTGGTAGGTATATGAGTGAGGGTGAATTTGTAGATGTAAGACCATTTATTGCCAACAAGATGAAAAAAACTGATGTTGATGAAGCAAGCGACACCTATGATGCAGTTGATTGGCTGATTAAAAATATTCCAAATAATAGCGGCAAGGTTGGTTTCTTTGGAATTTCTTATCCCGGATTTTATGCTACCATGGCAGCGTTGAGTAATCATCCGGCAATTAAAGCGGTTAGTCCTCAAGCTCCGGTAACAGAATGGTTTTTGGGAGATGATTTTCACCACAACGGTGCATTTGCGTTAATGGATGGCTTTGGCTTTTATTATTCATTTGGTGTTCCAAGGCCTAAGCCAGTATCGAGTTACGGCAAAGAATTTAAATTTCCGGAAAAAGATAATTACAGTTTTCACCTTAAACAGGGGGCATTAAAAAATTACAAAAAATACATGGGCGATTCTATTCGCTTTTGGAACGATCTGATGGAACACCCGGATTACGATGATTGGTGGAAGGCCCGTGATGCACGAAGGGCGTGCAAGAACATTCAAGCCGCTATGTTAACTGTTGGCGGATTGTTTGATGCTGAAGATTGCTATGGAGCATGGAACCTGTATAAAGCAATTGAAAAGCAGTGTCCAACTACAAACAATAAATTAGTTATGGGGCCTTGGTTTCACGGAGGCTGGAGCAGGGGAGCCGGAGCCAACCTTGGTAATGTTAGATTTGGATCAAAAACTTCGGAGTATTATCAGCAGAATATAGAGATCCCGTTTTTTAGTTTTTATTTGAAAGGAAAGGGAAACGGAAATAATTTACCCGAAGCAAGTATATTTTTTACGGGTGAAAATAACTGGAAGCAACTGGAAACCTGGCCGCCGAAAAAAACAGAACACCAGGCAATTTATTTCCAGCCAGATCAAAAACTAAGTTTTGAGAAGCCTTCCGGTTCAAATTCATTTACCAAATACATCAGCGATCCGAATAAACCGGTGCCTTATACCGAGGATGTGCATTTGCGCCGCACACGTGAATACATGAGCGACGATCAGCGTTTTGCTTCACGCCGAACAGATGTTCTTGTCTTTGGCACAGATGTTTTGAATGAAGACTTAACCCTGGCTGGCACATTAATTGCTGATCTGAAAGTTGTTATCTCTACAACTGATGCGGATTTTGTTGTGAAGTTGATTGATGTGTTTCCTGATGATTTTTCATATGATACTTCCTTTTGCTGTAAAGGAGTAACGAATGAAGCAGAGATGGCAGGATACCAGATGCTTGTGAGAGGTGAAATTATGCGTGGCAAATACAGAAATAGTTTTGAAAAACCTGAACCTTTTGTTCCTGGAAAAACTGAAACTGTAAAATTTGAACTTCCTGATGTTGCGCATACATTTAAGAAAGGACATAAGTTAATGATACAGGTTCAAAGCTCATGGTTTCCATTGTTTGACAGAAATCCGCAGCAATTTGTAAACATTTACAAATGCGATGATAAGGATTTTGTTTCTTCGGAGATAAAAGTGATGCATCAGGCAGATGCCGCTTCTTCAGTGTTGCTTCCGGTACTTAAAAAATAGGCGTAACTTTGTATAATGATACAGCAGATTGTAGCATATGGATTGGTTGGAGTGGCACTTGTGTATCTTCTTGTTAAAATATTCAGGCCCGGCAGAAAAAAGGATTGTGACAAAAACTGTAATTGCAATTAATTGGATTTATGAAGATTTTATCGGCTTCACAGATAAAAACAGTAGATGAATTAACTATCTCCAGGGAAAACATAAAATCTATTGATTTAATGGAGCGCGCTGCAATGGCTTGTGTTCGAAAACTGACGCGCCTAATAAGCGATGAACAGAAAATTTATGTGTTTTGCGGAAAGGGAAACAATGGAGGCGACGGACTGGCAATAGCACGATTGTTGTTGAACAGAGATTGTGATGTAACCGCATTTGTAACTCATCACAAAGAAAACTTTAGCAACGATGCTCAGATTAATTACGACCTGCTGAAACAAAAATTTCCATCAAAAGTTGTAGAAATTCAAAAAATAGAAGACTTAAATTCTTTTGATACAGATGTTAACGCTCAAGTCATCGAAGCAATTTTTGGAAGCGGAGTTAATAAGCCGGTAGCGGATTTGGCAGGCGATGTAATTCAGTTTATAAATAGCAAGTTTAAAAAAATTATCAGCATCGATGTGCCTGCAGGATTGTATATCGATTCTTCCTCCCGAGGAAATAAAAATATAATTCGTTCTTCTGTAGCGCTTTGTTTTCAGTTGCCAAAACTAGCTTTATTGTTGCCTGAAAACGGAGAGTTTGTTCCTGAATTTGAATTGGTGGATATTGATTTGGATGAAAAAGCTATTAACGAGCAGGCATCAAACAATTATTATATCACTAAGGAAGCAATAACCCCTTTCTTAAAGAAGCGGAATAAATACGATCATAAAGGAACTTATGGACACGCATTGTTATTAGCAGGGAGCAGAGGAAAAGCAGGAGCGGCAGTAATGAGTGCGTTTGCCTGTTTGCGCAGCGGCGCGGGATTATTAACAGTGCATTCAACCCATGAAGTCTTAAATGCTATTCTTCAGCGGCTTCCTGAAGCGATGAGTAATGAGGACGATTCACAGGATCATATTTCCGGAGTTGAAAAACCAGAAAATTATGACGCGATAGGATTTGGGCCGGGTGTTGGTTTGCACGAAGAAACACAAACAACGCTGAAAAAAATTCTTCAGTATTACACAGGCCAACTGATAATTGACGCTGACGGTTTAAATATTTTATCAGAAAATAAAACATGGTTAAATTTCTTACCTGCTGATACTATTCTTACGCCGCACATTAAAGAGTTTGAACGACTTGCCGGAAAAAGTGATGATGATTTCGAACGGCTTGAAAAATTGCGTCATTTTTCAACCAGGTGCAATTGTATTGTTATTCTAAAAGGCGCTCACAGCGCTATTGCAATGCCTGACGGTAATGTGTTTTTTAATTCAAGCGGCAATCCGGGATTGGCAAAGGGAGGTAGCGGCGATGCCCTAACCGGAATAATATTAGGATTACTTTGCAGGGGATATAACCCTCCGCAGGCAGCGCTAATCGGAACTTTTATACACGGGTATGCGGCTGACCTCAGTTTAAAGAAAGCAAGCATGGAAAGCATTCTTATTACTGATGTGATAAATCACCTTCCAAAAGCTTTTAAAAAACTTGAAGAAAGTGTTTAAAATAAAAAAGCCCGTTAATTAAACGGGCCTTCAATTTTTGATTTCAATATTATTTTAAAAGGTAATAAATATTTGTCAGCCACTTAGCTGTGTCTTTTTCAGCTCCTGGGTCTGTTACATATTCTTCAATTACAACATTCTGTGTCATTCCTTTTTTCTTCATATAGTCATCCATTGCGTAATGCGCATTCGCACTTTTATCATAAGCGCCGTAGTATGCAATGTGCAGCACTTTTGAGGCCGGATAGGTAAAGTTTTCATATCCCTTTAGTTTCACGTCCTTCCCAACTTTCACTACAGCGGCAACATCCGCTTTTTTGTTTGCTTCATCCCACATTGTAAACAATGCTGAAGGAGCTGATTCGGGATTAATTTTGTTTTTTCCCAGCTCCTGAAAAATTGCCGAATAGTGCTTTCCGAAAAATTCAGACATTTTTTCAAACGAAACAGTTTCTTTCTTACCAACGTAATTTGATTCAGGCCATTCAATTTCTTTGATTTCATATTCTGTAGTCGCGGATTCTTCCTGCAAACTTTCTAATGAGGTCTTTAGATTCGCAAGTCCTTTTTCAAAATCAGGACCAATCATCTTATCCATATTCATAAACATCATGATTGGTCTTGCAAAGAAGCCAATTTTCATATCCATGCCCCAGGTAACGTTGGTTCCATTTTCTTTACCCTTTACAATGAAATAAACCTTTGAATCGCCCATTCCTTCAAAACTTAGTCTTTGAATAATACTGTCACCATTAAACGCAACAATGGCCATAGTTCCCTGTCCAACTTCCTTTACATCAGAGGTCCAACTTAAACTGTGACCAACTTCGCCGGCGTTACCAGTATAGTTAACGGTCATAGAAGGATCTTTTTCAGTCCAGGGACTCCATTTTTCATGAAAGAATTTATGATCGCTCATTTTACTTTTAACGATTTCGGCGGGTTTGTTAATGGTAATTTCACGCTCAACAACAATTCTTGATTTACCAACAATTGCAAGGATAAGGTAAACAACAAAAATTCCAATCAGTACATACAATACTTTTTTCATATTAATAAATTTTAAGGGTTAAGTACAAAAATACACTTTTTTGCAAAAGTTCAATTTTGCTTATTAAAAGGATTGGGTTTGTACAGATAGTTGATGCGAATATCGTTTTTGTTTTCAGTTTCCGGTGGAGCTTCCATATCGTTCTGCTCGCTCTGTTCAGTAATTTCATCGTCATCAGAATCCTGTTCTGTTTCCCATTCGTAAACTTTGCGTTGAGGTCCTTCCTTCCTGTAATTAAACGCAACTAATACCCCGGCCAAAGCACCAAATAAATGTCCCTCCCAACTGATTTCATTTTTCAGAGGAAATATTCCCCACATGATGCTTCCATATAAAAATACAACGAGCGCAGATACAACCATTAGTCTTAAATGCTTTCGAAAAACGCCGCTGAAGAAAAGAAAAGTTGCAAGCCCATAAATAAGCGTGCTTGCGCCAATATGATACACCGGGTAATTTGGATTATTTCTTCCTCCGATCCACAACCATATGCCACTTACAAGCCAGATCCAAAAAAAAGCTGCTTTGGCAATGCGTTTATAAAAAAAGAACAACATCATACCCAAAACCATTAACGGCCATGAGTTGGAAAGAATGTGATCCAGATCCCCGTGAATAAAAATAGATGTAACAATTCCCAAAGTACCTTTTGGTGATCGTGGTAAAACTCCAAATTTGTTAAGGTTTAAATGATAATGCTCGCCGATAAAAAAAACAATCCAAAGCCCCAGTAAAAAAAGGAAGGGATAAAAGCCAATGCTGATTGTTTTTTTAAGCAGGTAATTCTTCACCCTATAAAAATGCTCAAATTATTCAGAGAATGGGGTTAAAAATTTGAAATTAAGGCTTAACCAACCAAGAATCAATACTTACATTTCATCTGTGGAAATAGTAAATTCAACGATTGTTAAATTTGTATTATATTGAAAATTAATTATTTACAATATATGAAATTTGTCATAATAAACGAGTATTTGTTGATGTTTGATTACCTTTACCTGAGTTTTAACTAAAACAATAAAACCAGTATGAAAAAAAATGTAATGATTATTACAGCGTTGTTCTCTGCAATGCTGACGTACTCCCAGGAAACTGGAGGAGACGAGGTTGTCAAAAACAAAAAAGGGTATGAAATCCTTCCCAAGGCCGGAGACATTGGTCTGGGTTTTAATGTTGTACCTTTAATGGATGTTGTTTCTAACCTCATCCGTTTCAATCAGCCGGTTGGGGCTTTTAATTCAAATGCCAACCAGTACGTTCAGGGTTCAAATAATCAGATCGTAGGAAAGTATTTTTTAACTGCAAAATCAGCAATTCGTGTACGTTTTGGAGTTAATACATTATCAGGCTCATTTACCAATCAGGTACAGGATGCCAAGGCTATGTATAATGCAACACTTGGTACTGCTGATGATGTACAGGCCGCTTCATTATTAAGAGTAGAAGACAAATTAAAGTTTTCAAAGAGTAATGTTCTGGTTACTGTTGGTTATGAAATGAGAAGAGGATATCGCCGTCTTCAGGGCTTTTATGGCGCTGAGTTAGGAGTTGGTGGTACTTCTGCACGCCAGACCGTGGAATACGGTAATGCATTCTCAGATCTTTATCCTGTGCAATACACCAATAACTTTAATGCATTTACAACTGCAACTCAAAACCCGGGAAGCACACGTATAACAAGAAATCTTGATGCGCGTAACCGTGGTGGTCTTCGTTTTGGTTTAAGAGGTTTTATAGGTATTGAATATTTTGTATTCTCAAAAATATCTGTTGGCGCTGAATATGGTTGGGGTTACTCAATTACAACAAGAAGAGGACAAACTTCAACTCAGGAAGTTTACCAGGTAGGACAAAGCGGTCCTTCAGTTTTTGTTGAGGAAGTTGATACTGATAACTCAGAAAATCTGAAAGGTTTTTCGGTGGATAACAACAACGGAAGTATCTTTTCGATGAACAATACATTGGGTGGTAACACTGCATTAAGTGGTGGTGCCGGCGCCATCTCAATCATTTTCCATTTCTAAAAACAATAATTAATCATTTAAAAAACAATAAATAATATATAAGTCATGAAAAAATCATTATTAATACTTTCAGCTGCAGCGATTTTATTTTCGTGTAAAAAAGAAAAAACGGCAGGTGAGTTTTCACAAACAGATGTTACTGGTACAACTGTAGTTAGTGGTTCTGTTAGCAAAAACGTAATCACTCCGAATGGTTCGGGAGGATGGATTAATACTACACGTGTTCCTGTAGCAGGAATTAATGTAAGTGTGAAAATCAATAAAAGCGCATTATATCCCGGTTCAAACGCTGTAGGCGCAGATGTTTATAACACAACTACTGACGCTCAGGGTAAATACTCTATCAGTGTAAAGACAAATGCAACAGGTGCTCAAGCGCTTATTACTGTTGACGGTTTCTCAGGAACTCTTGATACATTAATCAATGGAGTGGTAAAAACAGGATTATACGCAACCTATGCAGGAACAAGCACAAGCCCTGTTCTTTACATGGGATCAAATTATACATTCAATCATGCTTTTACTGCTTCGAATGTTTCAACCAATCCTAATAACATTAATATAGGTTCGGCAACAATCACAGGTTCAGTTAGCATGAATGTAGTTAGACACGTAACTACAGGCACAGTTGTTACAATTACTACTACAAACATTCCGGTTCCCGCAGGTACTAAAGTTTATCTTGATTTCAGCAACGATCCAGTATTGTTAACTACTAAGCAATATAACACTACTACTGACGCAATGGGTTCTTATACTTTCAATATCCCAACTGTTGCTGCAGGTACAGCAGGTTTCCCACAGAATGCTTTAATCTGGTTAGCTGATTACGCAACAACACGCGATACAGTTAAATATATTGGCAGCACTCCAACTTCAACTGTTCCAGGTTTACCGGGTGTTTTTAACAGCATTAACACATCACAATTTGGTGTTTATAATACTGAAATCAGAAACAGTGTTAACTTAAACTACGGAGCATTTACTCCAAACTAATTTTAATATAAATAATTAAAAAGCTTCCGAAAAACGGGAGCTTTTTTTTTGCACTTAAATGGAAATGTTGGTTTTGTTTTAGATTTATGAAACAGTACTTTTGAAACATGTCAGAAGAAGCCCAAAATATTAATACTCTTGATCCTTCAAATTGGGTGAGCAGGTACTCTGATTATCTGTTTTCTTTCGCATATTATCGTGTTAGCGACCAGCATCTGGCAGAGGATCTGGTACAGGATACCTTTTTATCAGCCCTTAATGGACGTGAAACATATAAAGGACAGGCTTCTGAAAAAACCTGGCTGGTTAGTATTCTAAAAAACAAAATTGTTGATCATTATAAAAAAGCTTCAACGCGTAATGAATCACCACTGCAATTAAACACCTACGAAGCCCCATCTTACGACCACTATTTTAATAAAAAGAAAATGGGGGCATGGCAAAAAGGCGCTGAACCAAAGGAGTGGAACTTATCTCATACTCAGCCGGAAACAAAAGAGTTTTTTATGATTCTGCAGAAATGCATGAATACATTACCTGTAAAATGGCAGGGAATATTTAAAATGAGTTTGCTGGATGATAATGATTCGAAATTTGTGTGTAAGGAATTTAATCTTACATCGTCTAACTTTTGGGTAATTATGCATCGCGCCAAACTGCAGATACGGGAATGCCTTGAAAAGAACTGGATAAAAGTTTAATGGAAGAAATTAAAGAATACAAATATAAATGGTACGAGTTTGGCTGTAAAGACGCGTCTTACCTTGTTACAAAACAGGAGTCTGTAATGCTTAGTTTTTCAGAAAGGGCGATGTTGAAATTTCACCTGGCAACCTGTAGTCACTGCCGTCGCTTTGTGAAACAGGTAAAGGAGATCAATGAGTTATTAAGAAAAGGTTTGGATATTTCTTCTTTAAAACTTTCCGAAGAAAAGAAACATGTTATCAATCAGTTAATTATACAAAATTTAACTAAAAAATAATTTTTTGTTGTAAGGAAGGATAGGTTGGTTTCGTATATTAGATATAACTTAAACATAAAAGACAAATGGAAAAAAAATCAACATTAGTTACCTGCTCAATGATTGCAGGCGCGTTATTAAGTGTTTCAGCTGTTAAAGCTACAAACAGTTTGCTTGAGTACAATGCCTTAGGTTCGGCCGGCGAAGTTCGTTCAGGTTTGGTTAAAACTATAGAGGCAACTTGCGGAGAGAAAAAAGCTGCAGACACTAAAGCAAAAGATGCTAAGTGTGGCGAGAAAAAAGCAACTGACGCTAAGTGTGGTGAGAAAAAAGCTAAAGACGGCAAATGCGGAGAAGGCAAATGCGGTGAGAAAAAAGGAAAAGCAAAAGATGGCAAATGTGGAGAAGGCAAATGCGGTGAGAAAAAAACATCTGAAAAACCTCACTAAAAATACAAAACCTGCCCTCACAATGAGGGCAGGTTTTTTTAAATCAATTTCATGCTAAAAAGGCAATATACAGGTATAGGTTTTAGAAAAGATTTCGCTGAAGAACTTTTAGAAAGCGAAGTGCTTAAACCTTCCTTTATTGAGCTTGCTCCTGAAAACTGGATCGGCATGGGTGGATACTGGAAGAAGCAGCTTGATAAAGCAGCGGAAAGGTTCCCTATGACATGTCACGGTTTATCATTGTCAATTGGCAGTCCGGACGAACTGGATGTTGATTTTGTAAAGCAGGTAAAGAACTTTTTAAATCAGTATAAAGTAAAAGTTTATTCTGAACATCTGAGCTATTCTAAATGCGATAATGCGCATTTGTATGATTTATTGCCAATACCTTTCAGAAAGGACGCGGTGAAGCATATTGTTCAAAGAATTAAACAGGTTCAGGATATTCTGGAAAGGCCCCTGGTTTTAGAAAATGTTTCTTATTACACTCCGATTGCTGCAGAAATGAGTGAACATGAATTTATTACCGCCATTGTTAACGAATCAGGATGTGAAATGCTTCTTGATGTGAATAATGTTTACGTGAACGCGTTTAATCATCAATATGATGCAAAAGAATTTATAAATAAGCTCCCTCTTGACAAAGTAGCATACATTCATATGGCTGGTCACGAACAGGTTTCTGATACTTTGATAATTGACACACACGGCCAGGCAGTAATTGACCCTGTGTATGAATTATTTGATTATACCATTGGCTTGATAAAACCTGTACCTGTTTTACTCGAAAGGGATTTTAATATTCCCGAATTGGAAGAACTACAGGAAGAGCTTGTGAGAATGGATAATATCATTGCCGGGAAATGGCTGAAGCAACATGCAACTGCTTAACGAAGAAACATATTTACAGCAGGCAAAGCTCGCAGGATATTGCAGGAACGGAGAAACGCCAACGGGCCTGATTGGGATTAATAAAAATAATCTTTATCAATACCGCCGGTTGGTTTATAATATTGCTACCGATATTCTTGAAACAGCTTACCCGATAACATACAGTTTTCTTGATAAAGAAATCTGGAATGATCTTGTTTCGAAATTTTTTTCAGAACATAAATGTAAAACGCCGCAGGTATGGCGTATGCCTCTCGAGTTCTATGATTATTGCGTAGAAAAAAATATTGCTCAAAAATTAAATATTCCTTTTTTAAATGATCTTCTATACTTTGAGTGGCTTGAAATGGAAGTTCACACTATGGAAGATGTTGAATATCCTTCGGTTGTTGAAACGGGGGATTGGATGCATGGTGCGATTGCATTGAATCCGGAACACAGACTTATAAAATTGAATTACCCGGTTCACACAACAGCGCCAACAGAAATTTCTGAAGAAAAAAAGGGCAACTATTTTTTGCTGATTTATCGAGAAAAGGAAAGTGGAAATGTTCAGTTTATTGATCTTTCAATGTTTTATACTTTTATTTTAGAGAATTTAAAAAATGGTGTACTTCTGAAAGATATTCTTGAAGAAGCGAATTCACTTTTTCAGATTAACGATATAAAATTATTAGAGCAACGTTCAATAGATTTTTTGAATGATCTCAGGAACCGCAATTTTATCATTGGTTTTCTTCTTAAATAGCCTGAAAAAATTCTCAATTAATAAGTAATCAAACCTCTGTAAAAGAGGAATGATTATTTCTGTTTTACAAAATCTTTAAACGCAATACCTTTTCTGATAGAATCGGTGTAAATATAATCTCGCATGATATTAGTCCACTGCTGTGGAGTGTACACGGTATAAAACAATGACGGTTCAATTATTTTTCCGAAATGAATTTTAATGGTGTTGCCTTTTTGTTTAAACATTTCATCAGGAAGAAAAAGCATTTCGATGTTTGCTTTTATTCCAATTCTCTTGCGCCAGCGCGCGAAATTGTAAAAGAAGTTTGAATTGTGACCTTCAATAAAAACAGGAACTATTGGCTTGTTATACTTAATAGATTTATTAATAAAGCTTTTGTTCCATTCCAAATCACGAATTCCTTCTGGAAACTTACGACTTACCAAACCTGCAGGAAATACAAGAATTGCAACATCGGTTGCGTAAACCTGTTCAACGTATTGCAAACTGTTACGGCTTTGTCCACCAACCTTATTTACTCCAACAAAAACATCACCATAATTTTTTATGTTCTTTAAAATGTCGTTTACAATAAAACGTACATCTTCCCTAATATCACCAATTGCTTTAATAAGGGCCATCCCATCCATTCCTCCCAAAGGGTGGTTCGCCGCAACAATCACTCCCCCTGTTTTTGGCAAATTTTCTACGCCATGAACTTCAACTTTTACGTCAAAGTATTTAAGCACTTCAGCATTAAATTCCAGGCCATGAAACTGAGAGAGATAAACCATTCCCTTGTTAATGTCATCTTCATGAAGTTTGCGTTTTAACCAGCTAATTGCAAACCGGGGTAAAATTTTGTAAAGAGTTTTGGCCTTTTCTCTTAGAACTTTCTCTACATCTATGAACTTTTTATGGGACATTTTTAGCTTGGGCAAAAGTAACTCACGGATTGTTAATATCCTAAGTTAAAATTACGGCTTTTGATCGGGTTTTTTCAAACTTATCTGTTTCCTGAATCCCTTGATAAATAAGGGATTTGAAAAAACAAATCTATTTAATAGCAACTAAAAGCCCCTCATTTTGAAGCTGTTAACAAACCTGATTTTTCAACAATAGTGGTAAAAAGTGGGTTCTGGTGGTAGAAAGTGGTAAAATTATGCTTATTTTTGCTTGAATCATTAGAAATCGAGCAATGACAAGCCTTATAGGGGAATATGACTGCAAAGTGGACGCAAAAGGGCGCTTCATGTTTCCTGTGGATTTAAGGAAACAGCTCGATGCCGTATTTGAAAAAGGTTTTGTGATAAACAGAAACCTTCATCAAAAATGTTTGGTATTGTATCCGATTAACGAATGGGAAAAGCTGAACAAAAAATTAGGCAAACTCAATCGTCTCATTAAAGCAAACGATGTTTTTGTAAGAAAGTTTACCGGAGGCGCAACCAATGCTCAGCCTGATTCAACAGGTCGCATTCTTCTGCCAAAAGCTTTAACTGATTACGCTGTAATAACAAGTGATATTAAAGTTCTTGGCAGTAACAACGTGATAGAGTTATGGGATAAAAAATTATATGAAGACTTCCTCAACCAGGATATAAATATCGAAAAACTGGCAGAGGATGTTTTGGGGGGATTGAATTTTAATGACGGTGAAGATGAGTAAGGATAATACTTATCACACTTCCGTTCTTTTACAAGCCTGTATTGACAACCTTAACATCCAGACATCTGGTATCTATGTTGATCTTACTTTTGGTGGAGGCGGACACTCCGCTCACATTTTAAAAAGTCTGGGTCCTGACGGAAAACTCTTCGCGTTTGATCAGGATGTTGATGCGCAGAAGAATGCGTTAACGGATAAACGTTTCACATTGATACCGCAAAATTTCAGGTTTATTAAAAACTATCTGCGATTGTACGGTGTTACAAAAGTAAATGGCATTCTCGGAGATCTCGGTGTTTCCTCTCATCAGTTCGATGAAGCAAGTCGCGGTTTTTCGATAAGATTCGAAGCCGAACTTGATATGCGGATGAATCAGCAAAGTGAACTCTCTGCAAAAAAAGTAATCAATGAGTATCCTGAAAAAAAACTGTTGGAGATTTTTAAAAATTATGGTGAAGTTCCGAATGCAGGACGGCTGGTTCAATTGATTTCGGAAGCACGGAAAAATGAAACAATCGCAACTACTGAACAGCTTAAGGAAATAATAAAACCTGCCACGCCAAAATTTGAATCGCATAAATATCTGGCAAAAGTGTTTCAGGCTTTGAGAATTGAAGTAAACCAGGAAATTGAAGCTCTCAAAGAATGTCTAACGCAATGTGTGGACTTGCTGGATAAAAATGGAAGACTGGTGATCATTTCCTATCACAGCCTTGAAGACAGGTTGGTGAAGAATGTGATCAGAACTGGAAATGTTGAGGGGATAGAAGAAAGGGATGTAGTATTTGGTTCAACAAAAAAAGTTTTTAAAAACCTGACATCTAAACCAATATTACCCTCAGAGGAGGAAATTAAAAACAATACAAGGGCAAGAAGCGCGAAACTAAGAGTTGCAGTTAAACTATAAATACTAAAACATTGGCAAATAAATACCGGGAAATAACCACTACAGAAATTGAAGAGGAGATCGTGCAGGTTGAAGAAACTGTTGAAGAGAAACCTGCCAGGTCTTTAAAGCCTCGTAAAAAAGGTGTTCTTGCAAAGGGGTTATCTTCGGTATTTAGTGGAACTTTTCTATCGAGCGATAAAACTCTCAAGCATCTTCCATTCATTTTGTTCCTTGCCCTGATAGCCATATTTTATATAGCTAACGGTTATTACGCAGATGATAAGATTCGGGAAGTAAATAAGATTTCAAATCAGCTTAAAGAATTACGATCAGAATATATTTCCACCAAAAGCGAGTTGATGTTTGCGAGCAAACAGAGTGAAGTGGCAAAGTCTGCTGAAAAGGTAGGATTAAAAGAACCAATCGTTCCGCCAACTAAAATTGAGGTTGATAGTATTCAGCTTTATAAAACAAAATAATTGGATAACAAAAAACAAATATTAACCCGAAGTTACATTGTATACATATGCATGTGCCTTTTTGCAATCGGCATTATCTATCGTATTTGTGTAATTCAGTTTGTACAAGGTAGCGAATGGAAACAAAAGGCTCAGGCTTTCACTACCAGTCTTGTTTCAATCGAAGCAGTGCGTGGAAATATTTTTGACGCTAACGGTGCTCTGCTGGCAACAAGTTTACCGTATTATGAAGTTGGAGTTGATATTTGTGCACCTTCAATTGACGATAAATTATACAAAGAGAAACGCGATTCTCTTACAATGCTTTTAAGCCAATTATTTAATGATAAGAGTCAGAAAGAATACGCGAAAATTTTAAATAAAGCACGCCGTGATAAAGATCGTTATGTGGTTATTCAGCGTAATGTTTCTTACAAGGATCTTCAAACACTGAAAACTTTCCCGATTTTCAAAAAAGGAAAAAGAGGTGGGCTTGTTACTCTGCAAACAAATAAACGAGAGCGTCCTTTTCAATGGCTGGCTGCACGCACCATTGGCATGTCTCGCCCGGGTATTAAGCCTGTAGGCCTAGAAGGAGCTTTTGATTCGGTGCTTACGGGCATAAGTGGAAAGCGTTTGATGCAGAAGATTGCAGGCGATGTATGGAGGCCAATTAATGACGAGAATGAAGTAGAGCCAAAAGATGGGAGCGATCTCTATACAACAATTGACATAAATATCCAGGACGTTGCGGAACATGCTTTAATGAAAGCCTTAATCAAAAATCAGGCATCGCATGGTTGTGCTGTGTTAATGGAAGTAAAAACAGGTGCAATAAAAGCCATAGCAAACCTTACAAGAAATGGCAACGATTCTACATCCTATTCCGAAAGCTTGAATTATGCTATTGGTTATGCTACAGAACCGGGTTCTACATTTAAACTGGCTTCTTTACTTGCTGTTATGGATGAGTACAATGTAGGATTGAATGAAAAAGTTACGGTTGGTAATGGTGAGGTTACTTATTACAATAAAACGATCAAAGATGCTCACGCTCCAAAGAAACCTGTTTTAACCGTTCAGGAAATTTTTGAAACATCCTCGAATGCAGGTACGGCAATATTGATTCATAAGTATTTTTCTAAAGACCCTCAGAGATATGTGAACAGAATCAATTCATATCATTTGAATAAAAAATTGGGAATTTCTATTCCCGGAGAAGGAAATCCTTTAATAAAGAACGTAAAAGATAAGGAATGGTCTGGTATCACATTAGAGCAGATGAGCTATGGATACGAAACGTTAATTACACCACTTCAAACTCTATCGTTGTATAATGCAATTGCTAACGACGGTAAAATGGTAAAACCACATTTTGTAAGAGAAATTAAACGCAACGGTATCACCACTAAAAAATTTGAAACAGAAATCCTTGTTGACCAGATCGTAAAAAAAGAAACTCTTGCAAAGGCCAAAATAATGCTGGAGGGTGTTGTTCAAAATGGTAGCGGCAAGGGATTAAATATTACTGCTTTCAAAGTAGGAGGCAAAACCGGAACCGCTCAGATTGCTAAAATTGGCGCAAAAAGAGAGAGCGGACAAACTGCTTATGGTGCCGTTGGCGATCGTTCATACCAGGCTTCTTTCGTAGGATATTTTCCTGCGGAAAATCCTTTATACACTTGCATTGTGATTATTAATTCGCCAAGTAATGGAATTTATTACGGAGGATTAGTTGCTGGTCCGGTATTTAAAGAAATCGCCGAAAAGGTTTATTCAAGCAGTGTTGATTTTATTCAGCCAATCAACATTAAAAAAGATCTTTTAACCAAAGCGCCAAGCGTAATTACAACTAAATCAGAAGAACTGAATGGCATCGCGAAGGCATTTGCTCTTCCTGCCACTAAAATAGATGCAGATAAATACGTATCACAAAACCAAAGAGACACAACAAAAATATCATTATCGGAAAATTCAATTGAAACGCAATTAAAGAAGGGCATCATGCCAAACTTAATAGGCTTGTCTGCTAAAGACGCTTTGTTTTTATTGGAAAACCATGGACTGTATGTTAGGCTTCAGGGTTTTGGAAGCGTTAAGAAACAAAGTATTGAAGCGGGACAAAAAATATTAAAAGGAAATAAAGTAACACTTACATTAAGTTAAATCGGCAGAAATCTGCGGAAATGAAATTATTAAGCGACATATTATACAAAGTAAAACTCGAAGAGATAACCGGCTCTACCCACATGGCTATTTCTACGGTAACTTTTGATTCACGCAAGGTTAGAAAAGACTGCTTGTTTGTAGCTACAAAAGGAACCGCGGTAGATGGACACGAGTTTATTGGTAAAGCCATCGAAGGAGGGGCGGTTGCAGTTGTATGCGAGACATTACCTGAGCAGAAAGCGCCTAATGTTACTTATGTAAAGGTTGATGATACTTCAAAAGCGCTGGGAATAATTGCCTGCAATTATTACGATAATCCTTCTGAAAAATTAAAGCTCGTAGGTATTACCGGTACTAATGGTAAAACAACTTCCGTTACGTTACTTTTTAATCTATTCAAATCACTTGGATATTCAGTTGGTTTATTATCTACAGTACAAAATAAAATAAACAACACAATTATTCCCGCTACTCATACAACCCCCGACGCCTTAACTCTTAACGAATTACTGCATGTGATGGTTGAGCAGGGATGCGAATATGCTTTCATGGAAGTAAGCTCACACGCGGTGGTACAAAATAGAATTGCAGGAGTTTCTTTCGCCGGAGGAGTATTTACAAATATTACACACGATCATTTGGATTATCATGTAACATTTGACGAATACATTAAAGCAAAAAAGAAATTCTTTGATGCTTTACCTAATACAGCCTTTGCTCTGGTAAACAGGGATGATAAGAACGGCGTGATAATGTTGCAAAATACACGTGCCGAAAAGCACACATATGGATTACGCAATGTAGCGGATTTTAAATGCAAGATAATTGAAAATCACCTGAACGGACTTTTACTAAATATTGACGGACAGGAAGTGTGGGTAAAGCTCATCGGCACATTTAACGCGTATAATGTTTTATCAGTTTATGCCACAGCCGTTCTTTTAAAACAGGATAAGACAAATGTGCTTACAGCATTAAGTAATCTTAATTCTGTTGAAGGAAGATTCCAGTATACAAAATCAGACAACGGTACAATAGGAATTGTTGATTATGCGCACACCCCGGATGCGTTAAAAAATGTACTTGACACAATTAAGGATATCCGTACCGGAACTGAGCAGGTAATAACAGTTGTTGGATGTGGTGGTGACAGAGATGCTGCAAAACGTCCTGTTATGGCAGCAATCGCGTGTGAATACAGCAGTAAGGTAATTCTAACTTCTGATAATCCAAGAAGTGAAGATCCTGAAGAAATTTTGAATCAAATGCAAAAAGGGATTAATCCTGTGGATGCAAAAAAAGTGCTGCGTATTACAGACCGGAAGGAAGCAATTAAAACAGCATTAAGCCTTTCCAATGCCGGAGACATAATTCTTATTGCTGGTAAGGGGCATGAAAAATACCAGGAGATAAAAGGTGTTAAGTACCCTTTTGATGATTTTGAAATTTTAAAACAAACTTTTAAAACACTGGGAATCTGATGTTATATTATTTATTTCAATATCTCGACAAAGCGTTTGATTTTCCAGGAGCAGGAGTGTTCCAGTATATTTCATTCCGCGCTACTCTGGCATTAATAGTGTCATTACTCATCTCTCTTGTGTTTGGTAAACGCATTATTAATTTTATCCGCCGTAAGCAAATTGGCGAAACAGTTCGTGAGCTTGGACTGGAAGGACAGACTCAAAAAAGTGGTACACCAACAATGGGCGGCTTAATTATTCTTGCTGCAATCATTATTCCAACTTTGTTATTTGCAAAAATCCTGAACGTTTATATAGTGCTAATGTTAATCTCAACAATTTGGTTAGGCGGTATTGGCTTCCTGGATGATTACATTAAAGTATTTAAAAAGAATAAGGAAGGGTTGCAGGGAAGATTTAAAATTGTTGGTCAGGTTGGAATTGGATTGATTGTGGGTTGTGTGTTTTATTTTCATCCGGATGTTGTAATCAAAGAAAGGTTAACTCATAACGAGCAGAAAGCCTGGCGCATTTCAAATCCTGATATGGAAAATGAATTAAAAATGCCAAAATACGCAACTGAGCCCGTTAAAAATTTAAAAACTACTATTCCGTTTTTTAAGAATAACGAATTAGACTACGGTTCTTTTATTTCCTGGGCTTGTGATGATTGCATTAAGTATGGCTGGCTCATCTTCATTCCTATGGTTATTATTGTTGTTACGGCAGTTTCAAATGGGGCTAACATCACCGATGGAATCGATGGTCTTGCGGCCGGAACCAGTGCTATCATTGGAGTTGTGCTTGGTATTCTCGCCTATGTTTCCGGTAATACTGTATTCGCGGATTATCTCAACATCATGTACATTCCAAACTCGGGCGAACTGGTTGTATTTATTGCAGCGTTTGTGGGAGCCTGTATCGGTTTTCTTTGGTATAACGCTTTTCCCGCACAGGTGTTTATGGGCGATACCGGAAGTCTTGCTATAGGTGGAATCATAGCGGTATATGCAATTGCTATCAGAAAGGAATTATTAATCCCGATTTTATGCGGCGTGTTTTTAGTTGAAAATGTTTCTGTAATTCTTCAGGTTTATTATTTCAAATATCAAAAGAAAAAGCGTGGGCTTGAATATGCTCAAACACATCGTTTATTTAAAATGGCGCCTTTGCACCACCATTATCAGAAAAGTGGTTTTCATGAATCAAAAATCGTTATGAGGTTTCTGATCATTGGGATTGCTCTTGCTGCATTAACATTTGTAACGCTAAAGCTGAGATAGTTGAAAAAAAGAATGGTAATACTTGGAAGCGGAGAAAGCGGTGTTGGCAGTGCAATACTGGCAAAACAAAAGGGTTACGAAGTTTTTGTAAGCGATAAAGGTACTATTAAAGAGAAATATAAAAAACAATTAGAAGAAGAAAATATTTTGTTTGAAGAGGGGGTACATACTGAGGAAAAAATTCTTAATGCCACTGAGGTGATTAAAAGCCCTGGTATTCCAGATAAGGTTGATCTTGTTCAGAAACTTAAGGCTAAGAAAATTCCGGTAATCTCTGAAATAGAATTCGCAGGAAGATACACTTCAGCAAAAAAAATCTGCATCACTGGCTCAAATGGAAAGACAACTACCACTCTGCTTACTTATCATATTCTTAAGAAAGCAGGATATAATGTAGGTCTGGGAGGAAATGTTGGAAAAAGTTTTGCCTTCCAGGTGGCTAAAGAAAACTTCGATTATTATGTGTTGGAGTTAAGCAGCTTTCAGCTTGATGGAATGTATGACTTCACTGCGGACATAGCGGTTTTGTTAAATATTACACCCGATCATTTGGATCGATACGATTATAAATTTGAAAATTATGTAGAATCAAAATTCAGAATAACCAATAACCAAAGCAACCAGAATTATTTTGTGTATTGCGCCGACGATGAAGTTATAACCACCTTCATGCAACATCATAAAATTAATTCAACACTTATCCCCTTCAGCATCAAAAAACCGATTGATGGTGACGGGGCGTACTTAACCGGCAACCAAATAACCCTTAATTATAAACCAAACCAAAACCAACCCTTAATTATGACAATTGAACAATTAGCGCTGCAAGGTAAGCACAATGTTTACAACAGCATGGCAGCATCTCTTGCTGCACGCATCGTGGATGTACGTAAAGAAATCATCCGTGAAAGTCTTCAGGATTTTCAGAATGTTGAACATCGTCTTGAATTTGTAGCGTCAATCAATGGTATTGAATTCATCAACGATTCAAAAGCAACAAATGTAAACTCCACGTGGTATGCGCTTGAAAGCATGCAGAAGCCTGTTATATGGGTTTGTGGCGGTCAGGATAAAGGAAATGATTATAACGAACTGATGGATCTTGTGAAAGCGAAAGTGAAGGCAATAGTTTGTTTGGGTAAAGACAACAGAAAGATTGTTGAAGCTTTCAAAGGAGTTGTTGATGTTATAGTTGAAACTGATAACGCTGCCGATGCAGTAGCTGCTTCTTACAAAATTGGTAAGAAAGGTGATGTTGTGCTTTTATCGCCAGCCTGCGCAAGCTTTGATCTCTTTCAAAATTATGAAGATCGCGGTATGCAATTCAAAGCTGCTGTTAGATCACTGTAATTTTTGAATTACGGATTTAGAAATTTAACTTTTTGTAATCATGAAGCTGTTTAACTATTTAAAAGGCGATAAAGTCATATGGGCAATTATGTTCCTTTTGTCCCTGCTCTCCATTCTGGTAGTTTATAGCGCTGTGGTTACACTGGCTCATAAATTCAAGCAGGGCAACACCGAATACTATTTGATCAAACACTTTGTTATTATTGCACTGGGGTTTGGTATCGCGTATGTGTTTCATAAAATAAAGTATACGGTGTTCAGTAAAGTGGCGCAGATTGGTTTTATTCTTTCCATTCCGTTATTACTTTACACTTTGTTTAAAGGTGTTAGTGCGGGTGAAGCGTCGCGCTGGATAGAGATTCCCGGGTTGGGTCTTACCTTTCAGTCGTCTGACATAGCCAAGCTGATGTTGTTGATTTATGTGGCAAGAGTTCTTACTGTAAGGGCAAAAGAACTTGTAGATTTTAAATCCGTACTTAAGTATTTAATGTTGCCTATCGGTATAGTTTGTGCGTTAATTCTTCCGGCTAACTTTTCTACTGCTTCGCTTTTATTTGTGAATTGTTTGCTTCTGATGTTTATCGGAGGAATTCCAACAAAAATAATTCTCAAGATATTTGGCATTTGTATCCTCGTTGGCGGTTTATTCTTTAGCTGGATCATGTTTGCTCCTGAAACAATACCTGGTGGTCGTGGTCCAACATGGAAGGGCAGGATAGAGGGTTTTTCAAAAGGAGATGCAAAAAGCAGTTATCAAAGTGATCAGGCAAAAATTGCAATTGCCACCGGAAGTTTTATTGGAAAAGGTCCGGGTAACAGTACACAACGTGCATTTCTTCCCCAGGCATCTTCAGATTTTATTTACGCCATAATTATTGAAGAGTACGGTTTACTAACGGGCTTTGTGATGCTGTTCCTTTACATGATACTTTTATACAGAGGAGTAAAAATATTACGCGACAATGATAAACCGTTCGGAAGTTTTGTTGCAATTGGCCTAACACTCAGTCTTGTTTTTCAGGCTCTCGTAAATATGGCTGTTGCGGTTAATTTGTTCCCGGTAACCGGGCAGCCTTTGCCACTGGTAAGCATGGGAGGAACCTCAATATGGTTCACTATGATTGCTATTGGAATTATTTTAAGTGTAAGCAAAAGTATAGAAGATAAAACCGAAGAAAAACTTGAAACAGCTTAAAGTCATACTAAGTGGTGGCGGAACAGGCGGTCACATTTTTCCGGCAGTGGCAATTGCTAATGAAATAAAAAATCTTGTGCCTCAGGCCGAGATCTTATTTGTTGGCGCCATAGGAAAAATGGAAATGGAAAAGGTTCCGGCGGCAGGATATAAAATTGTGGGTGTTCCTATTGCGGGCTTTCAACGAAAATTTACACTCGCAAATTTGAAATTACCTTTTTTAATTATAAAAAGTTTATTACGGACACGTAAAATAATAAACGAATTTAACCCGGATGTGGTTGTTGGTACAGGTGGTTACGTGAGCGGCCCCATTCTCAAAGCTGCAACAGGAAAGGGAATTCCGGCATTAATTCAGGAGCAAAATTCTTTCGCTGGAATTACAAATAAAATTCTTTCAAGGAAAGTAAATAAAATTTGTGTGGCCTATGAGGGAATGGAGAAATTTTTTCCGGCCAATAAAATAATTCTTACAGGAAATCCTGTTCGGCAGGATATCAGCAAAGTTTCGGAAAAGAGAGATGAAGCGCTTTCGTTTTTTAAACTGAATCCAGGTAAAAAAACTATTCTGGTAATTGGTGGTAGTCTGGGTGCAAGAACAATTAATGAAGCAATTGGATCAGGACTCTCGGAAATAGAAAAGAATAATATTCAGTTGCTTTGGCAAACCGGTAAATCTTATTATCCTACCGCGAAGGAACAGGCTTCGGTTTATTCCGAAAAAAATATTTACGCCCTTGAATTTATTTCAAGAATGGATCTCGCGTATGCAGCCGCTGACATTGTGATTTCCCGTGCTGGAGCAAGTTCTGTTTCTGAACTTTGTAATATCGGAATGCCGTGCATACTGGTTCCTTCTCCAAACGTAGCCGAAGATCATCAAACGAAAAATGCGATGGCTCTCGTTAATAAAAACGCGGCTATTTTAATAAAGGATGCAGAGGCGCGGGAGAAACTTGTAAAGGAAGCTATTGTGCTGATCAATAATACAGCACAGCAGGTAACATTAAGAAATAACATCAGCCAGATGGCTTTTCATAATTCAGCTAACGTTATCGCTAAAGAGGTACTAAAGCTGGCAGGGTACAATTTGTAATGAAAATACTGAACTATAAGCTCTATTATTTTTTAGGCGTTGGAGGTATTGGTATGAGCGCTTTGGCGCGGTATTTCAATCACTATAATAAGAAAGTGATTGGGTATGATAAAACCTCTACTGTATTAACATCGCAACTGGAGTCGGAAGGAATATCTTGTCATTATGATGAAAATTTATCTTTATTAAAGGATGTTTTGAGCCTTTTTAATAAAGAGGAAGTATTAGTGATTTATACGCCAGCTGTTCCAAAAGAACATGATGAGTATAAATACTTGCTGGAGAACGGTTATGCGATATTTAAGCGGTCGCAGGTACTTGGAGAAATTACCAGGCAGTTTAAAACTATTGCTATTGCCGGTACTCATGGGAAAACAACCACAACTACCCTTGTCACTCATCTGTTAAAAAGCGCGGGCATTAATTGCTTTTCCTTTATGGGAGGCATTTCAAAAAATTACGGAACCAATCTTTTATTGGGAGATATTAATGACAAGGACGCTTACGTTGTGGTGGAAGCTGATGAGTATGATCGTTCGTTTTTGACCCTGCATCCGCAAATTGCCGTAATTACAAGTGTTGACGCAGATCATTTGGATATATACGGAAGCGCTGAAGACGTGAAAGAGGGATATACGTTATTTGCAAATCAGGTGAGCAAAGACGGTGTTTTGATTGTTAAAAAAAATGTTGATAACGAATTGAAGCTCACAGCTAAACGCCTCGTCTACTCGCTAAATTTAAATACGGAATATTGTGCCCAATCAATTACTATTGAGAATGCGCAATTTCATTATGACATTAAAAGCCCTGTAGAGCCTATAACCAAGGCTACGCTGGGTTTGCCGGGACTTCACAATGTTGAGAATTCAATTGCTGCGGTAGCAATTGCGCAACAGTTAGGAATAAAAGCAAATGTTATTAAAGAAGCTTTACGTTCTTTTAATGGTGTTAAACGCAGGTTTGATTATCGGGTTAAAACTGATCGCGCAATATACATTGATGATTACGCGCATCATCCTGAAGAACTCAAAGCTACCATCGGCTCGGTAAAAAAATTATATCCTGATAAAAAAATAACGGGAATTTTTCAGCCGCATTTGTTTTCACGAACAAGGGATTTTGCGGATGAGTTTGCCGCAAGTCTTGATATGCTTGACGAATGCATTCTTCTGGATATTTATCCCGCAAGAGAAAAACCGATCGAAGGTGTAACTTCAGAAATGCTGATAGGAAAAATGAAACTTGCAGATAAAAAAGTGTTAAGTAAAGAAGGCGTGCTTGAGTTGTTAAAATCAAACACGCCGGAAGTGTTACTTACAATGGGCGCTGGGGATATTGATAGGTTGATAGAGCCGATTGAAAAAATACTCACTGCCAATAAAAATTAGGTTTGAAAAAAATAAATTATAGAAAATTAGTTGTTGCCGTTCTTTGGATTATTGCTATTGCCGGCTTAACCAGTTCACTTGCTTTCGTTTCAAAAAGTGAAAGAAATGTGAAGGTTAAGAATCTGGATATTTCAATTCGTAACAATGATGAAAATTTATTTCTTACCGAAGTTGATGTGAAAAGTTTTTTGGCCGAAAAAGATCAGCCTCTTTTAGCCAATAAATTTAAAAACATCAGCATTCCTCAGTTGGAAAAAGTTTTGAATTCGCACCCTGCAATTGAGAACGCGGAAGTTTCAGGAGACATTAACGGTGAGGTGAAGATAGCAGTCACCCAACGTACTCCGGTTTGCCGCATAATTAACCTTGATGGAGAGAGTTATTATCTGGATAGCCAGAGTAAGTTAATGCCGCTGAATGAAAATTATTCCGCCCGTGTTATTGTGGCCAGCGGAAATATTGCTGAACCGTATGCTAGGCGCTACCAATACAGTGTTAACCAGATAAAAGCGAATAAAATTTTTAGTGAAGTAAGTGTACTGGATGATATACTGGATGTAGTAAATCATATAAACTCGGATACTACGTTAAGTTCTTTGATTCATCAGGTATATGTTAATGATGAAAGGGAACTTGAACTGTTTCCGGCAATAGGAAATCATAAAATAATTTTAGGCAAAGCAGAATTTATTGCCGAAAAGTTTAACAAACTAAAATTATTTTATACCGAAGGACTTAATAAATCTGATAGCTGGACCAAATATTCAACTATCAATTTGAAATATAAAAACCTGGTGGTTTGCACCAAAAAATAAGTATATGGAAAAACAATTTAATCAAAGCAACCAAAATTTAGCATCTGAACTCGTGGTTGGTTTAGATATTGGTACAACAAAAATTGCGGCCATAGTTGGGCGCAAGAATGAATTTGGTAAAGTAGAGATTCTGGGAATTGGTAAAACTGAATCATTGGGTGTAAATCGCGGAGTTGTTGTAAATATTGAGCAAACCGTTGCTTCTATAAGAACTGCAGTGGCAATTGCGGCTGATAAAGCTAACGTTGATATTGGAGAAGTAATTGTTGGTATCGCCGGTCAGCATATAAAAAGTATGCAGCATCGTGGAATGATCACGCGTCAGAGTCTGGAAGACGAAGTTTCTCAGAAGGATGTTGATCATCTGATCGATAATATGCACCGTCTTGTTATGAGCCCAGGTGAAGAAATCATTCATGTAATCCCGCAGGAATATATTATTGACAGCGAATCGGGAATTAAAAATCCAATCGGTCACGCGGGAATTCGTTTAGAAGGAAATTTCCATATAATCACAGGTCAGGTAAGCGCGGTAAAAAATATTTTCAAATGTGTTAATCGCGCCGGTCTTGAAACTGTTGATCTTCATCTTGAGCCTCTTGCCAGTGCTGACGCTGTGTTAAGCGATGAGGAGAAAGAAGCAGGTGTAGTTCTTGTTGATATCGGAGGTGGCACAACTGACGTTGCTATTTTTTATGATGGCATAATTCGTCATACTGCGGTGATTCCTTTTGGCGGAAATATTATTACTGAAGATATTAAGGAAGGTTGTGGTATTATTAAGACACAGGCCGAGCAATTAAAAGTACGGTTTGGTTCAGCCCTTGCACAGGAAAATCAGGAGAACGAAATTATATCAATCCCTGGCTTGCGCGGACGTCCGCACAAAGAAATTTCTATAAAGTTCTTAGCGCAGATTATTCAGGCGCGTATGGAAGAAATCCTTGAGTTCGTGTTGTTTGAAATTAAAAGCAGTGGATACGAAAGAAAACTTTCTGCAGGTATTGTAGTAACCGGTGGTGGTTCTTTATTGAAACATTTGCCACAGTTGGTAATGCTTACAACAGGTATGGATTGCCGTATTGGAACTCCCAATGAGCATCTTGCAGGAAATGATGACGAGTTAAAAAATCCATTATACGCTACAGGTGTTGGATTAGTGATGAAAGGAATTGAAAAATACGAGCGTGATGCTAAACGTGGTGTAAATTCTACAAAAGCAGAAGTTCCTGTTGAAGTTGAAACAGAAACTTCAAAAGCTAAGGAAACTAAAAAAGTTGTCGGTCACTCTAAGAAAAAGATTGGAAGCTTTTTTGAAAATATATTTAAAAGCGCGCAGGATTGGATTAGTGATGATATTGAATAACCAAAGTAACCAAAAATTAACCCTTAATTAAAAACAAATAACCATGATGCAATTTGAATTACCACAAGAAGAAAACTCGATCATTAAAGTGATTGGAGTAGGCGGCGGCGGAAGCAATGCCGTAAATCACATGTTCCGCCTGGGAATTAAAGGGGTGGACTTTATTATTTGTAATACCGATAAGCAGGCTTTGGATAAAAGCCCTGTTCCTAATAAAATTCAGTTAGGCGATCTTTTAACCAAAGGTTTAGGCGCAGGCTCTATTCCTGAAGTAGGACGCAATGCCGCTCTTGAGTCAATCGATGAAATAAAAAATTATCTTACCGGTAATACTCAGATGGTATTTATTACTGCAGGTCTTGGCGGTGGTACCGGAACCGGTGCTGCTCCGGTAATTGCGAGCATTGCCAAGGAGCTTGGAATACTTACTGTTGGCATCGTTACAATACCTTTTACATTTGAAGGTAAAAAACGTCGTCAGCAGGCTGAAGCCGGACTTGAAGAGATGAAAAAATATGTTGATACCTTATTGGTTATAGGTAACGACAAATTAAGGGAGATCTATGGCAACCTGAAAATGAGTGAAGCGTTTGAACACGCTGATGATGTACTTACCGGCGCGGCAAAAAGTATCGCTGAAATTATCAGCCTGCACATGCACATCAATGTTGATTTCAACGATGTGAAAACTGTTATGCAGGACAGTGGTGTTGCTATTATGGGATCGGCAATTGCAAGCGGCGAGAGAAGAGCTATCAAAGCAGTAGAGCAGGCATTAAACTCTCCGTTATTAAATGATAATGATATTAGCGGCGCTCGTCATGTGTTATTAAACATAATGAGCGGAAGCGATGATATTGATATGGATGAATTTGGTGAAATAACCGATTACATTCAGGAAGCAGCAGGAGGAACAGCGGAACTGATTACAGGTTATGGAACTGATCCTTCGCTTGGTGATAATGTAAGTGTTACAATTATAGCTACAGGATTTAAGTCAAAACAAAGTACTGGTTTCGAAGCTCCTGTATTTAAAGAGCGCAAGATTGTTAATCTGGATGAAAAAACAGAAGTTAAACCTGCTGATGAAGTAACGCAAACGAATATCATTGATGAGATTCAAAAATCAGAACCTTTTGTTTACATAAAAGAGGAAAGTGTTGAAAAGAAAAGTGACATCACAATAACAAGTCTTGATTCAAACGTTGAGGAGGACTTTAAAGTAACCGTTAACGAAGAAGTTACAACTGTTGTAAACGAAACATCTTCTATTACCGAATTTACGTTTAATGAAATAAAAGAGGAATCACAAACTGTTAGTTTAAAAAACGATACGGCTGACAACGACGCTGTGTCGAGGGAAGAGCAGATAAAGCTTGCGCAGGAACGAATTCGTAAACTGAAAGAGATTACTTTGAAAATGAAAAGTCCTGAAGGCTTAGCGGCTCTTGAAAAGCAAACAGCATTTGAGCGAAAAAATATTTCCCTCGAAAACAAAACTCCAAGTACTGAATCAAATGTTTCACGTTATACATTAAGTGAAGGAGATGATAAAAAAATTGAGATCCGTCCTAACAATTCGTTTCTGCACGATAATGTAGATTAAGCAGTTGTAGTTTATTACAAAACAAAAATGCGGTCAGAAATGGGCCGCATTTTTTTCTTACACCGGTAATGATAATTTAACTACGGCTCCTTTGTTATTGCTGTATCTTACTTCACCGTCTATCTGATCAGCAAGAGACTCGATAAGAGTTAAGCCTAATGACTTATCACTTCTTGTATCGTTGTCAGGAAATCCTTTACCGTTATCAGCAACTTTAATTGCAATAAGCCCAAAATGTGTGGTAAGACTAACTTTAATAACCGGATCAATGCTTTCATTGGAAAATCCGTGTTTTAAGGAATTTGTGAGAGATTCGTTCACAATCAGGCCAATTGGCACTGCCTTTGTTATATCAACCATAATATCCGCCAGTTCTTCTTCAATTTTTACACGGTTGTTTAACGGATGACCCCGTATAATTTCCTTTGCCAGATCAGATATATAGTGTTTAAGATTGATATGAGAGAGGTTGTCTTTTTTATAAAGTTTTTCATGCACCATGGCGATGCTTAAAACACGATTCTTCGCTTCACGGAGGGCGAGTTTTGCTTCTTCATTGTCGGTGCTGTTTTTCTGAAGATTGAATAATCCGATCAGAACTGACAGGTTATTTTTTACTCGATGTTGTATTTCCGCCAGAAGAACATCTTTTTCTTTTAAAGAGTTTTGAATAGTTAATTGATCTGATTGACTTCGTTTAAGCAGATCGGTAAGTTCACTGTATTGCCTGTTAATTAACCGGATTACAAGGTATACCAAAATAACTGTGAGTATGGCAACCAGGTTCACATTAAATCTGAATATTATATTATTCTGCTCGGAAGTAAGGGCACTGCTTCCGGGTAAGGATAAGTGCATAAATCGGGAGCAGAAAAAGGTTAAGGCGAAAAATCCAAAGAAAATAATATCCCGGGTCTTTCCTTTATTGGGATTGTGTAAAAGAGCAATGCAGAATATTATCGGGAAGTAATACAGGTAATTACCCGCTGCTTCATCGTATATTGTGTTTGCGAAAAACAAAGTTAAATTCATTGAGATTACAAAGAGATAATCTGAAATATGAAATTGTTTTTTGTGATTTAAAACAAGAATAGATGTGCTTGCGGCAAGCTCTAATAATACAATTGCAGCAGGAGAAGTGTGACCCAGGATGTAAACATTTACTGATCCTGCAAGACTGCCGAAAATAGTGATAAAGGCAAAGAGATTTAAAATTTTCGTTTCCCTTTTCTGATAAAAATCCAGGTCTTCTGAAATTCCAATATTTAAGATCTTAGTGAGCATTTGGATGTGGAATTTTGTAGACCCAATTATACGTAATATTTAAATAAAATACTACACCACCACATTCACAATTCTCTTCGGAACCACAATTATCTTTTTTGGAGTTTTTCCTTCAAGATATCTCTGTGTTTCTTCGTTGGCCAGAATTATTTTTTCGATTTCGCCGGAACTCAATGTCACAGGCAATTCAAGCTGGAAGCGTGTTTTACCGTTAAACGAAACCGGGTAATTGAAGTTATCCTCAACAAGATATGCTTCATTAACTTCAGGAAACTTCGCGAATGTAATGCTTTCTTTATGACCAAGTTTTTCCCATAATTCTTCGGCAATGTGCGGAGCGTATGGTGAAACCAAAACCAATAATTGCTCGAGGATTGCCCGCTTGTTGCATTTTTGTTCAGTCAATTCATTTACGCAAATCATAAAATTACTAACGGATGTATTGAATGAAAATCTTTCAATGTCCTCGGTAATTTTTTTGATTGTTTTATGCAATGTTTTTAATTCTTCTTTTGTTGGCTCAGCATCTGAAATATTAAATACATTGTTCTGATAAAATAATTTCCAGAGTTTTCTCAAAAATCCAGACACGCCGGTAATACCATTAGTATTCCATGGTTTACTTTGTTCAAGAGGACCTAAAAACATTTCGTATAGGCGTAAGGTGTCAGCTCCGTATGACTCACAGATCGAATCCGGAGTTACAACGTTATACCAACGTTTACTCATTTTCTCAACAGCCGTTGAACAAATTAATTTGCCATTTTCAAGTTCAAATTGAGTGTTAGCAAAATCATCACGCCATTTTTTTAAAGCTTCAATATCAACTACGTTATTGTCTACAATATTTACATCAATATGTATCGCTGTAGTTTCATATTTATTTTTAAGTCCAGCCGAAACAATTTTATTTTCATTATTCACCCTGTGAACCATCGTTGATGTTCCTTGTATCATTCCCTGGTTAATCAGTTTCTTTGCTGGTTCATCAACTGAAATATATCCCATATCAAACAGGAATTTTGTCCAGAAACGTACATACAATAAATGTCCTGTTGCATGCTCGCTTCCTCCTATATATAAGTCAACATTCTGCCAGTAGTCGGTCAGTTTTTTATCTGCAAATGTTTTATCATTTTGCGAATCCATATAGCGCAAAAAGTACCAGGAACTTCCTGCCCAACCGGGCATAGTGGTCCATTCGTAATCAAATTCTCCTTTATATTTCCAGTCTTTAGCTCTGGCCAAAGGTGGTTCTCCGTCTTCAGTAGGTAAAAATTTATCTACTTCAGGTAATACCAATGGCAATTCATTTTCAGGTAATGCATGTGGAATGCCATCCTTGTAATAAACAGGAATTGGTTCTCCCCAGTAACGCTGGCGGCCAAATACTGCATCACGAAGACGGTAATTAATTTTTCCTTTTCCTAAATTTTTCTTTTGTATTTCTTCAATCGCTTTTTTAATGGCGGCTTTTACTTCAAGGCCATTTAAAAAATCGGAATTAATTATTTTTCCTTCTTTGCCATCGTTTGATTGTTCCTGCACATCCGCTCCTTCAACAACCTGTATAATTGGTAATCCAAAATGTTTTGCAAAACGGTGATCGCGTTCATCGTGACCTGGTACCGCCATTACAGCCCCTGTTCCATAACCGGCAAGCACGTAATCTCCAATCCAGATAGGAATCGCTTTTCCTGTGAAAGGATGTTCAACATAAGCGCCGGTAAACACGCCGCTTACTTTTGTTACATCAGCCTGTCTTTCGCGCTCGCTGCGATTTTTTGCCTTGATCACGTAATCTTCAACGGCCGCTTTTTGTTCTTTGGTAGTAATTTTTTCTACCAGTTCATGTTCAGGAGCAAGCGTTACAAACGAAACTCCGAAAATAGTATCCGGTCTTGTTGTAAATACTTCCACTTCAAATTCTGAACCCTGAACTTTAAATTTCAAACTGGTTCCTTCGCTTCTGCCAATCCAATATCTCTGAGATTCTTTCAAACTTTCAGGCCAGTCAATTTTCTCAAGTCCGTCAAGCAGTCGCTGCGCATAAGCTGTAATACGCATACTCCATTGCTTCATCAGTTTTCTTTCCACCGGATGACCGCCGCGTTCGCTCACACCATCTTTTACTTCGTCATTTGCAAGCACGGTTCCTAAAGCCGGGCACCAGTTAACATAAGCTTCTCCAAGATAAGCAATCCGATATTGCATTAACGTGTCTGATTTTTTCTTTTCAGAAAAGGACTTCCATTCCTGTTCAGAAAATGAAATTACTTCATCATCACAAACCGCATCTATTTTACTGTTTCCGTTTTTTTCAAATTCAGAAATCAGTGTGTTAATGTTCTCAGCTTTATCAGCGGTTTTATTGTACCATGAATTAAATAATTGTATGAAGATCCACTGTGTCCACCTGTAATACTTAGGATCAGAAGTTCTCACTTCCCTGTCCCAATCAAAACTGAATCCTATTTTATCAAGTTGTTCGCGGTAACGGTTGATATTTTGTTCTGTGGTAATTGCAGGATGTTGCCCTGTTTGTATGGCATACTGCTCAGCCGGCAAACCAAAACTATCATATCCCATCGGATGAAGTACATTAAATCCTTTATGACGTTTGTAGCGAGCCATAATATCGGAAGCAATGTATCCTAAAGGGTGACCAACATGGAGGCCCGCACCGGATGGATAAGGAAACATGTCCAGCACATAATATTTTGGTTTGGATGAATTGTTATCTGCTTTAAATGGTTTTTCTTTGGCCCAGCGAGCCTGCCATTTTTTTTCTATTTCCCTGAAATGATAGTCCATACTAATTCTTTGAATGAGAGATGCAAAGATAAGATTTTAGAGGGGCTGGGCAAGAGATAGAAGAGGGGCCGGAGGCTGAAATTATTATTTTATTTCAAACCGGTCGGCATCCAGTCCTGCGGGGAATATTTTCCTGAATTCATCAAGATAATTTCTGTCGAGTTCAAGGGTTTCGATATTGTGTTTATTGGCTTTGGTTTTGCTTATGATTTCTCCTCTCGGATTAATAATCAAGCTATCTCCGGAATGTTCGTAACCGCTACCATCCTTACCAATACGGTTAACGCCAATTACATAACACTGGTTTTCAATTGCCCTTGCAATTAATAATTGTTTCCAGGGATAGCGGCGTACTTTGGGCCAGTTGGCAACGTAAATCAAAACATCATAATCCCACTGGTTCTTTGCCTTTTTGAATTTGTTTCTGCTCCATATCGGAAAACGAAGATCATAGCAAATCAGCGGGCAAAATCTCCAGTCGTTTATTTGCGTGATAAGTTTTTTCTTTCCTGCGTTATAATGCTGATCTTCCTTGGCCATTCTGAAAAGATGGCGTTTGTCGTATGTTTTTGTTGTTCCTTTTGGTTCAATCCAGAATAAGCGATTGAAATAATTTCTTCCATCTTTTACTGAAACGCTGCCTGTAATCACTGCTTTTTTTTCTCTGGCTTTTTGTTTTAACCATTTTAAGGTTTCGCCTTTGGCATCTTCGGCAAATTGTTCCGGGTTCATGGTGAATCCAGTAGTAAACATTTCGGGCAGGATGATCAGATCAGTGTTCTCTTTAATACCATCGATAAGTTTTGAAAAATGAGCGATATTTTTTTCGCGGTCTTCCCAAAAAATATGAGTTTGAATGATGCTAACTTTCATCTGCAATATTTATTAAACGCGTTAACGGCGGGTTGAAAATTGTTTTGCGCTGCTATTTTAAAATCTTCGCAGGGATTAAGTCTTTGATTAACCTTTGCAACACCGCGCCAGTAATAAGCTTCAATGTAATTTGAATTCAGTTTTAAACAAAGATTTAAATCGTTAAGGCAGGACTGAAAATCCTGCTTCTTCCCATACACTATTGCCCGCTTAAAATAATATTCCGCTTCATCAGGGTTCAGTTCAATGCATTTATTGTATTCGGCCATAGCTTCGTTAAGTTTATTCATATCGTTATAGCAATTACCAAGAATAAAATGTGCCTTTATATTATTTGGTTCTGAAGAAAGCACATGGGTAGCATCATTTATCGCTTTGGGGAAATCATTCAACATATAATACGCGGATGCCCTTCCTACATATGCTTTGGAATATTCGTAAAGGTCCAGGGTTTGATTAAAGCTTTTAATGGCAAGCTCTGGTTTATTGTTCTTAATATAAAGTAAGCCCCTGTTATAATAACCTTTGTAGTTTTGAGGCGCCGCCTTGATTGCTCTGTTTAAATATTCCAGCGCTTTCTCATCATTGTTTATGAACATACTTTCTACACCAGCGCTGTTAAGGGCAATAAACTGATCGGGGTATTTTCTGATAATGTCTTCGTACAAAGAAATTGCACTGCTCCAAACACCGGATCTGGAAAAAGTCAGCAATGAAAAGATAAGAATGAATGCCAGGGTGATAAATTTTGAAGGTATTTTTATTCTCGAAAGTAGGATTCCAATTATCCACCCAAATCCTATCATTGGTATATACATATAACGGTCGGCATAAAGCACTTCTCCGAAAGGAACAAATTGCAGTACCAGCGCCAGGTTAAGAATGACGAAAAGGATAATGAAAATCCAGTTGTAATTTTTTTTCTTTGCAAATAGAAATAACAGAATAAGTGTTGCTGTAATTAAAATATAGCCGGTAATGAACACCGTTGTTTTAACAGCAGGATAAGGATAAATAACGCTCAGCTTAGCCGGGACAAGAAACAGCAGCATGTATTTTACCAAAGCAAAGCCTGCAAATCCAATTCTTTGAGGGTAAGGAAAGGCGTGAGAATAATTGATAAAAAGATCAGCCGTTTGAGTTTTCATGTTGATAAGGCCGACAATAATAGATATTATCAGAAGCGGGATTTTATTTAGCAGTTGTTTGGGTTCAAATTTATTCTTAAGAAAAAGATCAAGAACAATTAATACAAGTGGAAAAACAACAACGGATGATTTACTGAAGCATCCGAGTATAAAAAACAGAAAACAGAAGATGTAATATTTTACCCGGCCGGATTGAGAATAGTTTAAATAGGAAATAAGAGCCAACAGATAAAATGTAGTTGAAAGAATATTTTTTAATTCACTTATCCAGCCCACTGACTCTACCTGTAAAGGATGTAGCAGGAATACAACAGACGCGAAAGTGCTTGCAGTTTCATTTTTAAATATGCGTTTGCCGGCCTGATAAACCAGAATGCCATTTATTACATGAAATAAAATGTTTACAAGATGATGTCCCCAATCGTTATTCCCGAAAAGAAACCAGGCAATTGCATGAAAAAACATTGTAACAGGAATATAATTCCCTACATAATGATCGGTGAAAAGCGACTTGAGATCAAATGTTTGTACTGCTTTGTTTTTAAAAACCATATCCGGGTCGTCCCAGCTGATATGCCCGAAAAATAAAAATTTGGAATAAACGGCAAGGGTTATAATAACCGCAATACTTAGCGCAAGATGTTGATTAAATATGTATTTTATCTGCCTTATCACTTAAGCAAAAATAGTATTTTTAAATCGTGATAAAATTATCTGTAGTAATAATTACTTACAACGAGGAAAAGAATATTGAACGCTGCCTGCAATCGGTGCAAAAAGTTGCTGATGAGATCGTTGTTCTGGACTCATTCAGTACAGATAAAACTCAGCAAATCTGCGAAAAGTATCACGTAAAATTTTTTCAGCATAAGTTTGACGGACATATTCAGCAAAAAAACAGGGCCATCACTTATGCTTCGTCTCCCTATATCCTTTCGCTTGACGCGGATGAAGCACTGGATGAAACATTAATTGAGTCTATTCTTAAAGTTAAATCTGATTTTAAGAAAGATGGTTACTACATGAATCGTCTTACCAATTATTGTGGACATTGGGTAAGGCATTGCGGATGGTATCCTGATACAAAACTAAGATTGTGGGATAGCAGAAAAGGCGAGTGGAGGGGAATTAATCCACATGATAAGTACGAATTATTTGAAGGCGATAAAAATACCGGCCACTTAAAAGGAGATATTTTACACTATAGTTATTATTCGCTTCAGGATCATTATAAGCAGGTTGAATACTTTACAAATATCGCTTCAAAGGCTTATTTCGAGAAAGGAAAGCGTGCGCCGTTTTATAAGTTGTATTTAAATCCGGTAGCTAAATTTATTGATCATTACCTGCTCCATCTTGGTTTTTTGGATGGAAAAGCTGGATTTCTGATCTCAAAGATCTCCGCATACGCCACTTATTTAAAATATAAAAAACTCAAAGAGCTTTATCAAAACACTTCCAGATAATTTTAAGATCATTCTTAGCAGGACCGATAGTATTGGTGATGTTGTGTTAACACTGCCAATGGCCGGGTTCATAAAAAAACATTATCCTAAATGCCGGATATATTTTTTAGGAAGGAATTATACCAAAGATATTATTGCTTTGAGTGAACATGTGGACGAATTTATCAATTACGATGAGATAAAAACGTTTACTAGGCAAAGACAAATTGAATTTTTGAAATTTATAAAGGCCGATGTGATTGTTCATGTGTTTCCGCTTAAAGAAATTGCGCAGTTAGCAAGCGCTGCAGGAATCTCTTTACGGGTGGGAACAACCAACCGTTTATATCATTGGTTTACCTGTAATAAATTAATCAGGCTTTCAAGAAAAAACTCAGTTTTACATGAATCGCAGTTGAATTTTAAGTTGTTGAACTTTTTGAATGTGCATACTGAAATTGCTTTAAACGAGATTCAGTCTTATTATGGTTTCAACCGGATACCTGAGCTTGAGCAACAGTATTATTCTCTCATTGATAAAAATAAATTCAATGTTATTCTGCATCCCAAATCTAAAGGAAGCGCTAGGGAGTGGGGGCTGGATAATTTTTCAAAATTGATTTTAAGTTTACCAAAAACGAAATACAACATTTTTATTAGCGGAACAACGGAAGATGGTAAGCTGATGCAGGATTTTATTAAAGGGCATCCCGACGCAATAAATTTAACCGGTAAATTAACATTAAGTCAATTCATTGCATTTATCAATCACTGTGATGGATTAGTTGCTGCAAGTACGGGGCCCCTTCATATTGCCGCGTCACTTGGTAAAAAAGCAATCGGATTATTTTCTCCCCGCAGGCCAATACATCCCGGACGTTGGATGCCGATTGGAAAGAATGCGCATTATATTGTTTACGATGAACAATGTGAGCGTTGCCATAAGAAAGAAGATTGCAATTGTATTAGTCAGATTAATCCTTCACAAATTATAGCTTTGCTGGAACAAAAATGAAAGAATTTAAAGATAAAGTCATCTGGATCACCGGCGCCTCATCAGGAATAGGGGAGGCTTTAGCGCTTGAGTTCGCGAAACGGGAAGCGCGGTTAATTCTTTCGGCAAGACGAGAAAAGGAGCTACAGCGTGTGAGAAAGCTAACCGGATTGGCTGATCTGGATCTGATGATTCTTCCGTTTGATCTTTCGGATACATCAAAAGCGTCTGCTTATGCTGCACAAATCATGAACAAATTTGGAAGAATTGATATTCTGATTAATAATGGAGGATTTAGTCAGCGTTCGGAAGCAATAGAAACTCCACTGGAGATAGACCGTAAATTAATGGAAGTTAATTTTTTCTCTTACGTAGCTTTAACCAAAGCGGTTCTTCCGTACATGAAACGACAAAAAAGCGGGCATATTGTTGTTATTAGCAGCATTGCAGGGAAATTTGGTTTTTATTTGCGATCATCTTACAGCGCGGCAAAGCACGCTTTGCATGGTTTCTTTGAATCTTTACGACTTGAAACAGAATCACTCGGAATACAAACACTTATTGTTTGTCCCGGCAAGATTAAAACCAATGTATCTTTAAACGCTGTAACAGCAACAGGTTCTTCTCACAGCAAAATGGATGAGAGTCATGAAAATTCCATGAGTGCCGAGGAATGCGCGAGACAAATTATTAATGGTATCTTAAAAAATAAAGAAGAAATTCTAGTTGGCGGGAAAGAGTTATTAATTGTAAAAATAAAGCGATTTTTTCCAAAGTTGTTTGGTACGTTAATCAGAAAACAGAGTCCGTATTAAAAAACAGGTTTGAATTTTATGAAAAAACCATACGATTGAAACTCATCATTATGTAAATTGGGGATTAAGTTTTAGTGTTGAGTATGGGTACGTTTTTCCTAAGGGTTTTATTTATTAGTTCTAAGGGTTGACTGATCTAAGTGGTTGATTCATAGTTTTTAAGAGTCATCTGCTAATATCTCGCAGATCCATTAACATTATTATTCGCAAATTTTTTTATCTTTACTCTAAATTTTGATAAAGCATAGAAATATACTTTTCCTTCTCGGTTTATTTTTTTTCCTGTCTTATTCAAGGGCTGCTACATGTATTTCTCTTGGAAGTGGAAGCTGGACCAATGCGTCCAACTGGTCGTGCGGTGCTGTACCAACTTGTGGAGATTCTGTTGTAATTATGGCGGCTCATACAGTAACCATCAGTTCTCAGCAGGATTATATGGGTTGCGGTGGTGCGCCAATGAAAATTACAGTTTATGGAACATTATATTTTGTAACTGGAAATAAATTAAAAATGCCATGTGGCTCTGCTGTTTATTTGATGCCCGGGGGCAGCGTTAATCCGGGAGGTGGAGGGGGAAACTCAAATACAATTGAAATTTGTAGCGATGTATATTGGAAAGCAGGGGATGGTCCGCTTACAGGTCCAAGCTGTTTACCGCCTACCCAGCCTGGCTGCGGAGCAATTTTGCCGGTTGAGCTGGTTTCGTTTACGGGAAATGCCTGTTCAGACAACAAGGTTTGTTTACAGTGGGTTACTGCAACAGAAAAAAACAACGAATATTTTGATGTGGAACGGTCGAGCGATGCGGTAGATTTCAACGCTTTGTTTTATGTAAACACTAAAGCTGTTAACGGGAATAGCAACACTAAATTAACTTATGACGCTTTGGATACAAACCCAGTTGCAGGTACAAGTTATTACAGACTTAAACAAGTAGATAAGGATAGAAGGTTTACGTACAGTCCAATCGTAGCCGTTGAAATAATTCCTGAAAAGAACATTAAGTTTGTAGTCTATCCAAATCCTAATTCAGGGGAGTTCACTGCCGACATTTCAGGATTGGAAAACAACCATGAGATAAAAGTTGTTTTGCGTGACATGAAAGGAAGGTCTTTATTTGAATCGTCTTTTTATACTTTCGATCAAAACGCAAACATTCAAATTGTACCACAGTCAAAATTAAAAAGCGGTATTTATATCTGTTCACTTTACCTTGAAGAGATTGAATATAAAGTTAAGGTGGTAGTTGATGCCGGGTAAAAAAAATCCGCGAAAATTTAGTTGACCTTAATAAATTTCGAATAGCGGATAGGAGAATTCTTAGAGTTTATTTTTAAAACATACACTCCTGCTGGTAAATCTGTAATTGTAATTGTATTTCCGAAACTTTCTGTTTTCATTTGATTTCCGCTAACATCAGTAATTTGAATTCCTGTAATGGTAGAACTGCCTGCATCGTTTATTGTTATTAGTTCTTTTGCGGGATTAGGAAAAACGGTAATTATTGGTAAAGAAAAATTTTTCTGAAGAGAAGCCGGAATAATAAACTGACTTAATTTATACTGCCTGAAAAATCTCCAAATCTCAATAGAAGCGCTGAAATCCTGGTTGGTGTTTGCAATCACATTTGCCGCGCCAGGCCAGGAGTGGCTTCCTCCAGTGATCTTGTACAGCTCAACCGAGCTTCCGTTGGTTCCACCGGTATATTTGTAATTTATTGCCGTGCAATTGTCGGAAGTGTTGATATTTGGTACTGAAAAAGTTACCGGAGCTGAATTACAATTATTATACACGCGCCATTTTTTAATAACGCTGTCAATGGGCGCAAAGGTTCCATCGCCATTATAAGGAACTGTGCCATCCGATGTTCCATGAATTTCCATAACCGGAAAAGGTCTTGGAGGTGTGGGAAGGCCAGTGAGCCATGTATTCAGCATACTACCTGTAACCGAAGCAATGGCAGCAATTCGGTTGGATAAATTGCATGCAAGGTAATAACTCATAATTCCTCCGTTGCTCATGCCGCAACTGTATACTTCGTCAAGATTGATATTGTAGGATGCTTTTATTGAATCAATGAGGTTACTTAAAAACTGCACATCGTTTGCCCCTGATCCAAATCCCGCGTTCCAGTATTGATTACCAAGAGGAGCAGTGCCTTCAGGATGAACAATAATAAAATTGGCCGTATCGGCTATTGGCATGAAATTGGAATAAAATTGCTGCTGGGTGGCGTTGGAAGTATAGCCGTGTAAATTAAGGATTAAAGGAACTGAAGTGTTTGAATTGTAAATGTTTGGTATGTAAAGCCTGAACTTTCTCTGAATTCCTCCGGAAAGAATACTGTCCACAATGGTAACACCATTTTGACCTGTAACGAATAAAATATTCAGAAAGAAAAAACCTGCTAAAAAAAATCTTTTCATTAACTAAAGATACTTATTTTGAATGCGTGATAAAAGTTAAAGTTCCTTCAATTCAGCTTCAAACAACAAAGAAAAATTCTTTTTAAGTTTTTCTTTTATTTCTTTCATGTCCACTTCTTTCCCCAGTTCTTTTTTTACACTTGTAACCGCTTTATCGTTAATTCCGCAGGGAATGATGTTATTAAAATAATTAAGATCGGAATTTACGTTAAAGCCCCATCCGTGCATTGTAACCCAGCGGCTGCAGCGCACTCCCATTGCGCAAATTTTACGTGCTTTGGTTTTATCATCAGCATCCAGCCAAACACCAGTTTCACCTTTACTTCTTCCACCTTCAATGCCATATTCCTTTAACGTAAGAATAATTGTTTCTTCGAGTAATCGAAGGTATTTATGGATGTCGGTAAAAAAATTATCAAGGTCTAAAATAGGGTAGGCCACAAGTTGGCCCGGACCATGATAAGTGATATCACCGCCGCGATTGATTTTATAATAGGTTGCTTCTTTTTCTTTTAATTGTGCTTCGTTTACCAATAGATTTTTTTCATCGCCGCTTTTGCCTAATGTGTATACATGCGGGTGTTCAACAAAAAGCAAATAGTTTTTAGTAGGAGTTTTTTTCGCTTCAGGAAGTTCTCGGTTTTCTATCTTCTGCTGAATTATTTCGTTGAATAATTTTTCCTGATAATCCCAGCACTCCTTGTAATCCATTAGCCCAAGGTCACGGAATAATATTTTCCTGTTTTGCATGAAAATGAGGACGTGATGAGAGAATTAAAATCTTGCGAGTTCGCCTTTAAGATGATCGATTACTTTTACTTCAACAGGATCAATTCCTTTGATATCCGCTAGAAAGCAGCTAATCCAGTCACCAATATTGATCAGATAAAAAAACTGTTCAAGTTTCGACTGGCCTTTCGCCTGAATATCAATTACACCACTTGAATATTTTTCAAATAAAGGTTTGCAAACTTCGTAGCGTTTCACGGTGCGTTTGTAATCGAATGAGGTGTGGAAAGTTACCACGGCAAGATTTTCATTTCTTGTTGTCCAGCCCACCAGTTCATTATGATTCATTTCAGGAAATACGTGATGCCAGCAAAGCATTTTACTGTTCTCATTAATCTGTTGTCTGAAACGAACTGCCGCGCCTTCGCATGTACCAAGAGAATATATAACAGGAATTTTATTATGAAGTTTTTTAGCGATGGCTGAGGCTTCCAGTTTAATAGTAGCGTTTTCTGTTTCTAGTAATTCAATTGTTTTGTCAAGATCAGAAAATAAAGATGCTGGTGCAAATCCTTTATCAACCAGTAATTTGATAAGCTGCACCAGGGAATATCCTATACAGGAGCGAGGTGGCATTCCCCCTGGAATTTCAATAAAATCAAACTGATGTTGTTTGGCAAGTTCAAGAATTTTACCACCGCTTGTAACACAAGCTATGCGCGCTTTTTTGCTGATTGCCTGTTGCATTGCGCTTAGTGTTTCTTCGGTGTTTCCTGAATAACTTGAAATAATTACAAGTGTGTTCTCGTTTACAAAAGCGGGCAGGAAATAGTCTTTATTAATTACAATGGGAACTTTACAGGAATCGCTTATAAGTTCTGAAAGTATGGTTCCACCAATACCGGAGCCGCCAAGCCCGGTAACAATGATATTATGGATATTGTTTTCCTTGCTTACAATAGCTTTTTCCGCTATTTGTTTAGCTGTTTTTAACTGCCCGGTAAATTTTTGAACTAATTCCTTCATAACGTAAAATTAATTATTTTATATGAGTCCTTTATCGATGAGTATTTTTGTTTTTAAAATTGCTGCCATACTTAATGAGTCAGATATTTCCCCATTCATAACCATTTCAAAAGCGGTATTAAATGGAACTTTTTTTACCTCAAGTACTTCACTTTCTTCGGGTTCTGATTCAGTGAAACTGAGGTCCCTGGCAATATAAATGATGCCATGTTCATCTGTTACCGAATTACTGGTATGGATGCGGCATAGCTCGGTGTATTTATTAGCAATAATTCCGGCTTCTTCCTTTAACTCACGTTTTGCTGATTCAAGGGGATCAATTCCAAGCGGACCTCCACCTTCAATAATTTCCCAGCTATACTCCTTAAGAGGGTAACGCCATTGCCCCACTAGCCAGGTATTAAGGTCGTTGTCGAGCGGAACAATGCCAATTGCTAGATTTTTAAAGCTTACAACCCCGTATAACGCGGGTTTTCCCGCGGGGTTCAAAACATCGTGTTTCGTTACAGTTATCCATGGAGTATCAAACTTTTCTTCAATTTTTAAAGTTTTCCAAGGGTTTTTCTCGTTTTTTTCCATCATTAAGTGTCCAAATTACCTAATTTAAACAATAGTTTCACACAGGCAAACTGTTGATTAAGTCCTTTTAGAGTATTATATTAGCAACTAATTATGATCTACATTCGTATTAGTTTTATATGAAAAAACCCCTACTATTAATTTTATTCATAATTTTTTCATTTGCCAGGGCACAAACCCTTTATTGGGTTGGCGGATCGGGTAATTTTAATGACCCGAAACACTGGAGTTATTCATCAGGGGGTGTTACTGCAAATGTTATACCTGGGGCCAATTCAGATGTGATTTTTGATAACAATTCGGGCGCCGGGTCGGTTACTATAAATGCTGAAGGTATTAATTATGCAAAATCATTGCGTTTTAATAACGATTTTCTGCCTATAATATTAAGTGGGAATAAGAGTAGCGAACTTCATTTACATGGTGACTTTGATTTAAATAACAAAGTTGGTTTAAATTATTCAGGCCGGTTATTTTTTAACTCAGGTTCGTCTTCATTTCATAAGGTTAGATTTAATAACCAATTTAACGGTGATGTAATTTTTAATAATGGCAGTTGGGATTTGATGCATGTTAACGTTGGCAAAAATAATTCCATTGAGTTTATTTCCGGAAATTACCGGATACACAATTCTACAGTTCGCGCCGGTAATTTAAAAGCAGGGGATCAGGTTAACTTTGATGTGAAATCTGGTATAATTGATGTTGAGGATGAAATTACTCTGGCGTCAAATACAAAATTCAGTTCAGATAAACTTTATCTGAAAGCTGAAAAATCCAATCCTTTAAAATATCATGTCCCTGCAAATTTCAATTATGGAAATAATTATAAGTTACTAAATTCTTCAAATACAAGTGTTGTTTGCGGAGCCACGCTTACATCTGTAGGCATTTCATGTTCTGGAGTGTGCGATGGAAAATTAATTTTAGATATTGATGTAAGCTGCGCCCCATCTCCATTTACTTTGCTTTGGTCAAATCCTTCCTGTACAACACCTACTCTAACAGGTGTGGGGCCTGGAACATATACTGTAACTGGCTTATGCGCTTGTCCCGACTTTTACTCGGTTATTGTTTTTGATGGTATCGGTAATATTCTTGCTATTTCAAATGCCACTAATATTGCCGGGCAATCAGCAATAAATTTTATTCCTGTAGGTTTTGTTCAGCCAACCTGTAATGGACTATGTAATGGATCGATAACATCTAATTTAAGTGGAAGTACACCTCCTTATACCGTTACTGTTAACGGTAGTGGAACTTTTGCAGTTCCAACCGGTAATACCACCTATACCAATCTTTGTGCAGGAGTAAATACATTTGTTGTAGTAGATTCGAAAGGTTGTTTAAAAACTCAGACTGTAACTCTTGTCCAACCGGCGCCGCTTGTAACAAATTCGGTACTTACTAATGTTTCCTGTTTCGGTGCATGTAATGGTTCGCTTACTATTTCGCCAACAGGTGGAACTGCGAACTACACAGTAAATTTCAGTACAGGTGCATCGTTTACTTTAGCAGCAGGAGGAACAGCCTCTGTTACGAACCGTTGTCCGGGTGTTATTTCAGCTACAGTTACTGACAGTAAAGGTTGTACCGCAATCGCTTCAGGCAATATTACTCAGCCGTCACTCGTTACGGTGGTAGCCTCTCAAACCAATGTTTCCTGCTTTGGCTTATGCAATGGTACTGCTTCAGTTTCCGTTAGTGGAGGAGTAACTCCATACACCTATACCTGGAGCCCGGCATCGTCCAATACAAATGTTGCAACCGGTTTATGCGCTGGTACCCAAACAGTAACTATTCAAAATAATGGTGGTTTGTGTACCAACACACAAACATTTAATATTACACAACCAACTTCAATCACAATAACGCCAACTATTACACAAATACCATGTCCAGGTGGTTGTAATGGTTCCGCTACAGTGAGTGCTACGGGAGGCGCAGGTGGAATTACTTTTACATGGACTCCTCCATCGCCCGGAACACCTTCAACCGGAGTATCTATCAGTAATCAATGTGCTGGTGTCTATACAGTAGTCGGAAAGGATGTAAATACCTGTACCAACTCCGCAGTTGTTACTTTAACTGCACCGCCTGCTTATACAGTTACTTCAACTACGCAAACATTAACCTGTTTTGGTTCCTGTGCAGGGGCCGCATCTGTGGAAGTTTCAGGCGCTAATGGTCCGCCATACAGCTTTACATGGACGCCCGCAACAGCTTCAACTGTTGTTAATGGAACAACTACAGCTTCCAACTTGTGCGCAGGTAACTACACTGTTTCAATTAAAGATGGAACATGCTCCGCAACCCCTGTTGTTGTTACTATTACGCAACCAACAAGTATAACACTAAATGCAACTACAACTTCCTTAACCTGTAATGGTGTTTGTAACGGGCAAATTTCGGTTGCTCCAACCGGCGGCGCGGCACCATATACCTATACACTTTTGACACCTACTGGTGGAACTATTGTTGCAGCTCCTCCATTTACTGGATTATGCGCTGGCATTCATACAGTAATTGTCGCGGACCAGGTGCCGTGTACACAATCTTTCACTACCAATATTTTACAACCCAATCCTTTAGTCCCTTCTGTTAGTTCAACTTCTGTTAGTTGTTTCGGTGGATGCAACGGAGTCTTATCAGGTAACATAGGTGGCGGGGTACCAGGCTATACACTGGCATGGAATACTCCGACCGGAACGGTTAACGGTGGCATTATCAGCGGCATTTGTGCTAATGTAACCCATACCTTTATCGCAACTGATTTTAACGGGTGTGTAGCTACGTTAACCGCATCAGTTAATCAGCCTTCATCAGCCATTTCCGCAACTATTAATGCAACAAACCCTTTGTGTAATTTAACGTGTAATGGGGTATTAAATGCTGTAGTTGCTGGTGGAACACCTGGTTACACCTTACAATGGTCTAATGGTTTTACAGGTAATCCTAATACAGGCCTTTGCGCAGGGAATTATACATTAATGATAACCGATTCTAAAGGTTGTCAAAGTCCTTTTACTGCTACTTTAACATCACCACCTGCTATCGCACTTACACAAACGGTTACAAATCCTGCCTGTTCCGGCCAAGCTAGTGGTTCTGCAACAGTGGTGGCTACTGGCGGAACCGGAATCATAACCTATCAGTTAAATTCACCAATAACAACAAATACCACCGGAATATTTACTGGTTTAGGCGCCGGAAATTATATTGTTAGTGCAACTGATGCTAATGGTTGTTCACAGTCTACCAATTTCTCTCTCACCAATCCTCCCGCTTTAACACCAGCATTAACCGGACTTGTTTCAAGTTGTAACGCATGTACCGGAGGTGCCACTGTAACCCCTGCGGGTGGAACTCCGGGCTATACTGTAACGTGGGTCAATTCAGCAAGTGTTACGGTTGGAACAGGAACTGCAGTATCCGGCTTGTGCCCTGGTAACCACACCGCAACCGTTATGGATGCTAATGGTTGCGTGGCAACTGTTACAGCAGGTGTTGTGCAAACAGTTAGTGTAACAGTAGTAACAGGCGGAACTGGTATTCAGTGTTTCGGTGCGTGTACCGGATCAGCTGTTGCCAATCCTTTGGGGGGAACAGCCCCATATTCTTATTCATGGTCTCCAACTGCCCCTACTCAAACTAATCAAACAGCAACAAGCCTGTGCGCAAACTCTTATTCAGTATTAGTTACTGACTTCCTAGGATGTTTTAATACAGGCACAATTACTCTAGTCAATCCTCCCCTGCTTACGGTAACTGCAACACAAACCAATGTTACTTGTTTTGGTCAGTGTAACGGAATTATTTCCGTTACAGCAACAGGAGGAACTGGCCCTAAAACTTTTTCATGGAGTCCGGGAGGTCAAACAACAACTTCCATCACAGGCGTATGTGCTGGAGTATATACTTTAACCGTAAAGGATCTGAATAATTGTACAGACATTTCAACCTATACAATCACCGAAAACAACAATATTACAGCTACATTTACTACAACCCAGCCAACAGGTTGTGGCGCCACTAACGGAAGTATTTGCGCAACTCCAAGTGGAGGAAGCGGTGCGGGATACACATATACTTGGTCTCCTACTGCCGGAAACGCAAGTTGTTTAACCGGCCTCAGTGCGGGTGTATATTCATTGGTTATCGCTGATGGAGCCGGCTGTACAACTACCTTATCTACTTTATTAACCAACCCAAGCGGCCCGACATTATCAATTAATACAGGGTCGGTAAACTGTTTTGGTGGTAGCACAGGATCGGCTACAATTGCAATGAGCGGATTGGCACCTTTTCAATATACATTTACACCAGCTTCGGTAGGATTTACTCAATTAGGAAATACTGTTACTGCAACAGGTTTAATAAGTGGAACATATGCAATTGCTGTAATGCAGTCAAACAGTTGCGTTACGACTCAAAGTTTTAATATAACCCAGGCCCCTTCATTTACGGTAAATTCATCCATTACCAATCCAAAATGTTTTGGCGCATGTAATGGTTCTATAACTTTATCAACTCTGGGAGGTACGCCAAGCTATACTTTTGCATGGATTTCCGGAACGGTTACCGGACAAGGAACTCAGACAGTAACAAATTTGTGTGCGGGACAATACACTGTAAGTATTACCGATGCAAATTCATGCGTAAATACACAAACATTTAATCTGACAAACCCTGCATTATTAACTCTTACAAATACGGCAACCAACGTTAAGTGTTTTGGCGCATGTAACGGATCAATTGTTGCAACAGCTGCTGGCGGAACAGCTCCATTATCATATACCTGGACCCCGTTACCTCCTTTTAGTGGATCAACTACTGCAACTGTATTAAATTTATGTCCTGGTGTGTATACGGTAACAGCTGTAGATGGCAATAGCTGTACTGCAACTAACACTATCAACATTACAGAACCTTCGCAATTAACAAGTACCTTAACTTCAGTAAACGCAAGTTGTTCTAATTCATGTAATGCAACCGCAACAATTACAGGCAGTGGAGGTACCCCAACATACTCATTCAGCTGGTCTGGAAGTGGTGCTGTAACGCCTTCTGTTGGCGGACTTTGTGCGGGAAGTTATTCCGGAACAGTTATTGATGCCAACGGATGTACATCGGTTCAGGCATTTACAATTTCAGCGCCATCTCCGTTTACAGCAACCCTCACTCCTACAAGTCCATTATGTAACGCGGTATGTAATGGAAGTATATCCACGGTTCTTTCCGGATCGCAGGGTACTGTTAGTTTTAACTGGGTGCCATCAGGAACTGGACAAAACCCTACTTCTTTATGCGCGAATAATTATACTTTAACGGCAACAGATGCAGCAGGTTGCCAGCTCAGCAGCGTAACAACTCTAACCAATCCTCCTGCGATCCTGGCAAATATTACAACAACTAATCCGGCGTGTAATGGAAATTGCAATGGAATTGCGTTGAGTACGCCAACCAATGTGTCAGGAACTGTGAGTTATAGCTGGACCCCTACAGGGCCGCCAACGCAAACAACTCAATCCGCAAGTGGTTTATGCGCAGGAAATTACACCCTCACAATTCAGGATGGAAATGGTTGCCAGGCCATTCAAACGTTTACACTAAACAACCCGGCTCCATTAAATATTAATACATCTATTGCTCCGGCTACATGTAGCCTCAACAATGGATCTATAACAGCATTGCCAAGTGGAGGAACTCCCGCTTATTCGTTTACATGGATTCCTTCGGTTTCTACAGGTTCCGTAGCTACTGGTTTAGGAGCAAATATTTATACCATTATTGTAGTAGATAACAATAACTGTACGAATTCAGTAACCGTTCCATTAAGTAATTCTAATGGACCAAGCTCATCGCCGGTTACGTCATCCAGCATAAACTGTTTCGGACAATGTACAGGAGCTGCCTCTGTTAATCCTACAGGAATTGTTGGTGGCACTTCGCCTTATACAATTAGTTGGGTAAGTCCGCCGTCGTCAACTACAGTTAATCCTCAAACAAATTTATGCGCAGGTGATTATACGGCTCAGGTTACGGATGGAAATAATTGTATATTATTTACTGGTGTTAGCATTACACAACCAGCTTCAGTCACAGTTAATTCCAGCATTGGTTTACCAACTTGTAACGGCGTTTGTAATGGCACCGTTGGAGTTACATTATCTGGCGGAACCCCTTCCTATACTTACAATTGGTCTCCACCTGGAGCAAATTCACCAACCATCACAAACGTATGTGCTGGAACTGTTACACTTCAGATAATGGATGGTAATGGCTGTCCTGCGACACAAACGATTAATGTTCCGGCTGCCGCTAATCTCGCTGCAAGCATAACATCTGCAACAAACATTTGTTTTGGTGATTGCAATGGTACAGCAACCCTTACTGCTCTTCCGCCATTTGCTTTGCCGGTTAATGCAAGCTGGAGCAATGGTCAGAATTCTTTTAACGCCAGTAGCTTATGCAATGGAACTTATTCTGTAATCTTAACAGATGGCAATGGCTGTAACAATACTTTCACAACCACTATTGCTTCACCTGCACAAATCACAGCTATTACTTCTGTTCTATCACCAAGCTGTAACATGTGTAATGGATCAACAACTGCAACAGCAAGTGGCGGAACAGGACCGTATACATATAGCTGGACTTCCGGAACCAGCGGACAAACTGCAACTAACCTTTGTGCAGGATTATACCAGGTATTAATTACTGATAATAATGGATGTACGCAAACACAAAATGTAGCCATCAGCAGTGCAACCGGAATTACAGGTGAGAATTTTAATATTCAGAATGAAACATGCGCTGGTATGTGTAATGGCGCTGCTACTGTAACGGCAATTGGTGGAACAGCGCCAATTACGTATACATGGATGACCATACCTTCGATTACAAACTCTGTAGCCACAAATCTTTGCTCTGGCCCTGTGTTTGTTCAAATGAGTGATTCAGCAGGATGTATCAGAACTTCATCAACATCAATCAGCAGCGCGCCGGGCTTGACTATAGCGCCATTTATTACGCAGCCTGCATGTGGCACAAGCAATGGTAGTATTACTGTTGTGGCAAGCGGAGGTACCGGATCTTATACATATCTATGGTCGCCGGGAGCTTCCACCTCTTCAGTATTAACCAATGTAGGTCCGGGTAACTACTCCGTGACTGTTAGTTCGGGTGGTTGTAGTAATACACAGGCATTTACAATTAGTAATTTTGGAAATCCATCAATTACTTATACTCAAACCAATATTGACTGTTTTAGCGCTTGTACCGGATCTATAATAGCCATTGGAACCAGTACGAATGCTGGCTCTATACTATATAATTGGAGTAGCGGAAGTACAAATAGTGTTGTTACAAACATTTGTCCTGGAGTAATTACACTAACCGTTACTGACGGAGTTGGATGTATTGCCTTACAATCGTTCACATTAACCGATAATCCGGCAATGCAGTTAAGCGCATCCAATGTTGTTAACGTAAAATGTTTCGGAGATTGTGATGGCGAGATTACCTTGATTCCAAGTGGCGGTACATTACCTTATACATTTACATGGTCACCTTCAGGTACAAGCAATCCGCAATTCTCTTTGTGCGCTGGTTCTTATTCTGCTACGGTAATCGATGCAAAAGGCTGTAGTATTACAACTACTGCTGCCATAACTGGTCCTTCGGCATCTCTTACAGCAGTGACAAGTTCGGTTATCAACTCATCATGTAGTTCAATTGCTGATGGTTCAGCAAGCGTAACCATAAATGGAGGAACCCCTTCTTACACATATAACTGGACAGGTAATCCAACATTCACAGCCACTACCCAAAATTTGAGTGGTGTTCTTGCAGGAACATATACACTTGATGTTGTAGATCAGAATAGCTGTACAGCTACTCTTTCTCTGGAAATAATTCCAACAGTTACAATTGATGCCAATGCAGGACCTGATTCCACCTTCTGTACCAATTCTTCAATAGTATTAAACGGAGCAAACTCAGTAGGTGCAAACGGCGGATATACGTGGTATAGTATAACCAGTACCGGTTCTCTTGTTATCGCTAATTCACCCACTGTAAATGTTACTCCTGCAACAGGGTCATCAACGTTTGTTTTAATCGCTGTTTCAAGTGTTTCAACATGTGCTGATACTGATGTAGTGGTAATTAATTCATTACCACTACCTGATGTTGATGCAGGACCAACATTTACAATTCCAATGTTTACCGGTGTTACAATCGGAGGATCTCCTACATCTGTTTCGGGAATTACATTTAGCTGGTCGCCGCCTTTCGATCTTAGTGATCCTTCTATTCCAAATCCGGTAGCTAATAATACAGTAAATACAACTTATACAATTACTGTTATAGATGCCAATGGATGCCGCGCCAGCGACACCATGCAGGTGCTCATATATCCTGAGATTAAAATACCTAATGGATTTAGTCCTAATGGAGATTATAAGAATGACACATGGATCATTGATAATATCTATCAGTTTCCTGATTGTGTTGTTGAGGTTTATAACCGCTGGGGTGAATTATTGTTCATGTCAACTGGTTACACAACTCCGTTTGATGGAAGATATAACGGAAAACGACTGCCTGTAGGAACTTATTATTACGTAATCAATTTAAATCATCCGGCTTATACTAAACCATATACCGGTCCACTAACCATATTCAGATAAAAGATGAGAAAATATTTTTACATATGGTTGTTTAGTTTTATTGGTTTGTACTCGGTTGCACAGCAGTTGCCGCAATACACTCAATACATGCTTAACGAAATGGCCATTAACCCAGCCGTTGCCGGAAAAGATGAATTTGCAGATGCCCGCTCCAATAACCGTTATCAATGGGTTGGCATTACTGATGCACCAAGAACTTATATGTTAACAGTTCATGGCCCTATTAAGGCGAAAAACATGGGACTGGGAATGCATTTGTTTACTGATATTGTTGGACCAACCCGTCGTACCGGACTTAACTTTTCTTATGCATACCATTTAAAACTAAAAGATGACATGAACCTTTCTATGGGATTGAGTGCCGGAATTTTGCAGTGGGGGATTGATGGAAGTAAGCTGGTATTACACGATGAAGGAGATGAAAGTCTTTTAACTACTTATCAAACAACATATGTTCCTGATTTTGGAGCAGGAATCTATTTTCATAAAAAGGACAGATTTTATTTTGGTTTTAGTTTACCTCAATTGTATCAGGCACCCATCGGTTTGTATCCGGGAGTTAGCAAAAACAGCAAAATAGTAAATCATTTTAATTTAAACGGTGCATATAAATTTGATCTGGGTGACGATTTTAAAATAGAGCCTTCTTTCCTTGCTAAATATGCAATTCCGGCACCTCCTAAAGTTGATGTGGGATTAAGAGTTATTTATAAAGAGCAGGTTTGGTTAGGAGGAGCTTACCGTCATAACGACGCATTCACTGCACTAATTGGCTATCTCTATGATAATTATCTGATGGTTGGTTACTCGTATGATTTTACAACTACCAATATCAAAAAGTATACTACAGGAACCCACGAAATCATGTTGGGTATACGCTTCTCTAAAAGGCAGGCTGCCACCTGGGAAAAGATCCAGAAGACAGACCCGCAGATAAAATAAAAATTAGTGATTAATGATGATGCCCACCCGGACCATGAACGTGTCCGTGTTCAAGTTCTTCATTTGTCGCGTTTCTTACATCAAGAACTTCTCCGATAAAGTGAAGGTCGAAACCTGCAAGAGGATGATTAAAATCCATCTCAACAAAAGACTCAGTAATTTGCAGTACACGACCTATTAATCTGTTGCCTTCCGCGTCGTTCATTTCCACATCGTTTCCAACTTTAACGCGTGAATCATCAAATTTACCATCAATTAAAAAAGCGGCTTTATCAACTTTTACTACATAATCTTTTTCAAACTGGCCGTAACCATTTTCAGCCATTATTCTGAAATCAAATTTGTCGCCTTTTTTCTTCTGAGATAAATTAGCTTCAAAATCCGGTAATACACCACCGAAACCAAAAAGGAATGCAAACGGATGCTCATCTGATGTTTGTTCTATCAATTCTTCTGGTCCGTTGTCTTTGTTTGCTGTTAAGGTATAGCTTACCGTCACTACTTTATCGTCTGTTATTTGCATAATAAAAAATTTCAATGAAGTTAAGCTTTTTAATCTGAACAGTTGTTACGAAAACTTCAGATTTTTCTCGAGTAAAAAAATTAATTTTTCTTTCGAAAGCTGCGGATTTATTTCCCCCCCTGTGGTTAAAGATACAGCGCCTGTTTGCTCGCTTACTGAAATGGCAATAGCGTCGGTATTCTCAGTTATGCCTACGGCTGCGCGGTGGCGCATGCCGTAGTGAGCAGGAAAATTTTCTTTTTCAGTTACCGGCAAAACACATCGTGCCGCTATGATTCTATTGTCTTTAATAATAACGGCGCCGTCATGTAAAGGAGAATTTTTATAAAAAATATTTTCAAGCATTCTCGATGATAATCCGGAATCTATATAATCACCGGTGCCAATAAAAAACTTCAGATCCGATTTTCTTTCAATAACTATAAGCGCGCCTGTTTTGGTAGCGCTCATGCTAAAACAGGCATTGGCCACAGCTTCCACATCCAATACAATTTCGTTTACAGCTGTAGATGAGAAGTTTAATTTCAAAAGATTTTTCCATTTTACGTTTCTGAGAAATTCATTTGATCCTATGTAAAGTAAAAACTTTCTTATCTCCTGCTGAAAAACAATCATAACAACTATTACACCAACATTCACAAATTTTCCAAGAATGGAAGAAAGTAATTTAAGGTCAAAAGCTTTTATGACTATGTATGCGATGTAAATAAAAGCCAGTCCAATGAAAATATTAATAGCTGAAGTTCCCTTTACGAGATTATAAACTACGTAAAGAATGATTGCTACAAGAAAAATATCAATGGCATCTGTGATACCGAATGAAATAAATAATATGAAGGGGGAGAAACTCAAAACTATCCGGGTTGCCCTATTGTATATCGTTCATACATTTCGTGAACAAGACCATCTGATAAACCAATCTGAGGTACAAATATTTTTTCAATATCAGCGTTCTTCATTACGGTTAAAAATATTTTTGCTGCCGGTACTATTACATCTGCTCTGTCAGGCTTCAGGTCAAGCCTTTCAATTCTTTCCTGGTAGGTGTATGAGCTTAGCATTTCGTAAATTCCTTTCAGGCGATCGTAGCTTAGGTGCTTGGTTTCTTTTTTACCGCTCATCTTAAATATTTTATTGATGTTACCGCCGGAACCAATACCGAAAAGAGGATGAATTCCAAAAGTGTTTTTCTTTAACCAGGCTTTCATTTCATCCCATTCAGTTTTTTCTACCTTGTCCAGCAGCATACGAACGGTACCAATATTAAATGATCTGGCCGCTATTACCTTATTGTCAAAATACAATGTAAGTTCCGTACTTCCACCACCAACATCAATGTAAAGATACGCGTGCTTTGGGTTAAGCATTTCCTCAATATGATTTGAGAATACAAGAGAGGCTTCGTTTTTGCCATCAATTATTTCTACATCCAGATGAGCTTCGTTTTTAATCCTGGATATAACAGCTTCACCGTTTGCGGCATCGCGCATTGCACTTGTCGCTACCGCACGGTGACCTTCCACTCTGTAAGCTGTTATCAGTTCATGAAATCCTTTTAGGGCTGTTACCAGCCTGTTAGCCTTATCATCAGATATGCGACCATTTAAAAAAACATCTTCGCCTAAACGTATAGGCATTCGTATCAGTTCTTCTTTATTAAAGTGGGGTTTACCGTTAACAACATAAACCCGGCAGAAAAGGAGCCTTATTGCGTTACTTCCAATATCAATTGCAGCAAAAACCATTAGTTACTATAGATTACTTTTTGTTGTTTTAATTGTTTTAAATATTTGTCATTATCCTTCAGCAGGTAATTATAAACTTCATCCTGGGCCCTTACTTTCTTTTCTCCTGGTTTTGCTTTTTTATAATGGTTTTCCTGTTTTTTATCGAGAATACGAACCTTTGTATTGCCAGATAACTGAATATTAATAATATCCTTAATTTGTTTTCTTACTTCCTCATCATATATAGGCATTGCAACTTCACTGCGGCTATCAAGATTACGGCTCATCCAGTCGGCCGAGGAAATATATATTTTTTCCTGCCCGTTGTTATGAAAAATAAATACGCGTGTATGTTCAAGATATTTATCCACTATGCTGTAAGCTTTTATGTTGTCGCTCCAGCCTTCCAAATCTGTAACGAGTGAGCATGCTCCCCGAATTATCAGGGTTACTTTAACACCTGCTTTACTTGCTTCATACAACTTCTCTATCATTTCCTTGTCAACAAGGCTGTTCAGTTTTAAGAGAATAGAAGCCTCTTTTTTACTTTTCGCGTTTGTGATTTCTTTGTTGATCAATTGAATCAATTCCTTGCGCATAAAAAATGGTGCAACTAACAGATGTTTAAACTGGAAGACCTTGAAATTGTTTTCATAAAAATCAAAAACTTTAACAAGGTCATCGGAAATTTGTTTGTTAGCTGTGAGCAGCGAAAAATCTGTATAAATTCTCGCGGTTTTTTCGTTAAAATTTCCGGTACCGATGTGCGCGTAATTTACAAGTTTGCCGTTTTCCCTGGTAGTTATCAGGATTAATTTTGAATGCACTTTTAATCCGGGAACGCCGTATATAACCCGCGCTCCTTCTTCCTGAAGTTTGTTTGCCCAGTAAATATTATTTTCCTCATCAAAGCGAGCCTGTAGCTCAACAAGCACCGAAACTTTTTTTCCGTTTTTTATCGCATTGATCAACGCGTTGGCAATCTTTGAAGAATCGGCTACCCTGTATAAGGTTATTTTAATACTCTCTACTTTAGGGTCAATTGACGCCTCGCGCAAAAGATTTATAATGTGATTGTAAGTATGATATGGATAATGAAGTAAAATGTCCCTTTGCTTTATTGCGTGAAGGGTTGTGAATGGATTATTCGTCAGATACTTGTGCTGAAGGGCAGGAGGGTGGTTGTATACAAGACCTTTGTCTCCCAAATTCGGGAAGTTGATGAAATCTTTAAAGTTATGATAACGTCCGCCCGGAATCGCATTATCTTTTTTGGCCATTCCCAGCTTTTTCATAATGTATTTGAGCATGTCGTTAGGCATTGCTGCGTCATAAACAAAGCGCACAGGTTGTCCTTGTTTTCTTGCCTTTACACTTTTGGTTATTTTTTCGATCATGCTTTTGCTTACATCATTATCCATATCCAGCTCAGCATCTCTGGTGAGCTTAATGTTGTATGCTTCAACTGTGCGGTATCCGAATACATCAAATATTTGATCGGTATTAAAACGAATTACATCGTCCAGTAAAATGATGTAATGTTTATTGCCTTGTTTTGGAAGCACCACAAACCTTGAAATAATCTTTGAAGGAATTTCAATTATGGCAAATTTATTTTTTTGTTTCTGCAAAATTGATTCCAGTCGCAGGTACAAATAACTAGCCTTATCCTTCATGTATGGAAAAGGTTTGTTGTCGTCTATCATTACCGGAAATAACGTTGACATTACTTCCTGGCTGAAATATTCCCTGATGTATGTTTTTTGTGTTACGCTCAGTTGTCTTTCGTTAATTATAAAAACATTGCTGGCAGCAAGTTCTTTCAATAATTCCTGGTAAATATTCTCAAAACGATTCTGTTGTTCAATTACTCTTCTCTGAAGTTTTGTTAAAAGTTCTTTAGGGTCTTCGCCGTAAACGGTAATTGCCTTGCGGCCCAGTTTTGATAAGCGGCGTACTGTTGCCACTCGCACCCTGTAAAACTCATCACGGTTGTTGCTGAAAATGCCAAGAAATTTCAGTCGCTCTATCAGTGGGGTGGTTCTGTCAGCCGCTTCCTGCAATACACGTTCATTAAAGGATAGCCAGCTTATCTCGCGGTTTATATAGGGTATTTCTTTTTTTTTCATGAATCTTTAAGGAGGACTTAATCTTTATTTTTAAAATCTTTAGGAAATTGATAAAAGCTGAGTTCGCCTTTGGTACTGCCTATTTCGCTCCACTTTTTTGCAGAAAATTTTATACCAATTATTCCGCATGTAGGAACGTTGTCAATAAAAAAATCCTTAACGATATCATTACAAAAATTTGTAATTGCAGGATTATGACAGAACAGCATCACTGAATTTGCTTCGTTGTCGGCCGTTCTGGCAATATCAAGAAGTGCGTCTGCCGATGATTCGTAGAGGTTTGGTTCCAGTCTGAAATTCTTCATGTTAAATTCACCGGCGCGTGCAAAAATCAACGCGGTGTTTAGAGCCCTTGTAGCGGGGCTTGAAATGATCTGATCAGGAAGAATTTTATGTTTGGTAAACCATTCACTCATAAAATAAGCATCGCTGTAACCCCGCTCGTTCAATGGGCGGTCAATATCTTTCAAAAATTCAGTTCCCCAATCACTCTTTGCGTGTCGTACAACTATTAATTCTTTCATCGGATAATTTTAATTTTTTTGTGATGTTTGTTTGTGCTTCAGGGGCTTTTAACATTATACATACAGCGTGCCACCATGTTACTAATGTTTGAAAAGTTGCGACAAATAAAAAAAATAAAAACTATAATTTTACATAAAACAAGGCTTTGTTATGAGCAATAATTCAACAGTTAAATGTCCTAATTGTAACCACGAATTCCAGATTGGGAACGCTTTGGCCCAGGAGATTGAAAATGAGATCAGGAATAAATACCTGAAACGTTATAATGAGGATAAACAGAAAATGGCGGCGGAAGAAGCTAAGCTGGCAAAGCAGGCAGAGTTGATTAAGCAGCAGTCAGAGGAGCAGGAGAGGATAATTGCCGATAAATTAAAGCTGGCAAAGCAACAACTGGAGCAGGAAGCAATTAAAAAAGCGGCCGGGGAAATGCAGCTGCAAATGGAAATGCTGAATAAAGAGCTTTCAGAAAAATCACAAAAGCTAAAAGAAAGTCAAACCAAAGAACTTGAATTACTGCAGAAGGAAAAGCAGATTCTTGAAAGAGAGGAAAGTTTAAAGCTTGAGCTTGAGAAAAAAATGCTGGAGCGCCAGAAAGAGATTGAGGAGAAAGCTAAAAAAGTAGAGGGAGAGCGTTATGAATTAAGAATCAAAGAATATGAGAAAAAACTCTCTGATCAGGTCGAGCAACTGGAAATCATGCGTAAAAAAGCAGAACAAGGCAGTATGCAATTGCAGGGCGAAGTGCTTGAGCTGGCACTTGAGGAATTATTGCGCAATTCCTTTCCGTTTGATGTAATTGAAGAGGTTGCAAAAGGCGTTAAGGGTGCGGATTGTATCCTTCACGTTAATAACACGCTTTCACAATGTTGTGGTAAAATAATTTATGAAAGCAAACGTACCAAGGCATTCGCGAATGAGTGGATTGAAAAACTGAAGGCCGATATGCGTTCTCAGCAAGCCGATATAGCCGTGATTGTAACCGAAACTCTCCCAAAAGATATGCCGGCATTTGGCTTCAAAGATGGAGTTTGGGTTTGCAGGTTTTCAGAAGTTAAACCTTTGTCTTATGTTTTGCGAGATAGTCTAATTAAAATAAACACTGCAGTTGTAAGCCAGGAGAACAAAGGGGAAAAAATGCAGATGCTTTACAATTATTTAACAGGTAACGAATTCCGTCAGAATATTGAAGCTGTGGTAGAAGGTTTTATTTCGCTTAAGGATGGCATCACGCGGGAAAAAGTGCAAATGGATAAGATTTGGAAAGAGCGTGAAAAACAACTTGAGAAAGTTCTTACAAATACCGTCCAATTCTACGGATCAATAAAAGGCATCGCCGGAAACGCTGTTGGAGACCTGAAATTGCTGGAATAATCGTAATTTTGTATGGTGTTGAGATGAGAATAACTTTCACAATTTTAGCTTTGTTTTTTTGCGTTACTTCTTTTTCGCAACAGAAGAAAAAGGATATCAACGATTTTTCCGTTTCCCTTCACGAAGAAACGGTGAACAAAGTATTAGCGGCTGTTGGTGATATCAGTGGAATGAATAACTATGATGTGATGCTCATACACGGCAAATATCATTGGATCATTAAAAACCCAAAAATTAATATTCGCCCTGATAGCAGTGATTTTACCTGCGACGCGTTTGTTAACGTTGGTCCGTTTAATTATACAACAACCGTAGTGGGTAATGTTAAAATAACCTATGACAATGAGAAAAATCTCATTTATATCCGCATTTCAAGGGCAATATTTGAATTGTACACGATGTTTTTTGGAAAAAAAGTTCACATCAAGGATGTACACCTTGAGGAGTATTTCAAGGAGCCATTTGCTTTTGAAGGGCCACGCAGTATGGCTACAGACATGGAGTTTACAATGCCAGACAGTACTGTTAAAAAAATTTATGTTCAGCCTACTGAGTGCAAAATGGAATTGAAATGGAAGGAAATTTGCACTGCTTGCGAGGTAATTGCCAGTGATAAGCCTTTTAAGCCTGTAATCAAGGTAACTCCGCCAATTGAGGCAACCAAGCCTGGCACGGTTAATCCCGGGCAACCTAAAAAAAAATAAGTATTTTTACAATACTTTATGCTCAGTGTATTTAAGCTTTTCTGGGATTACAATCTGCCCCGCTGGTCCATTCTGATCATCGATACAGTAGTTTGTGCCTTTGCACTGGGACTCGCGTTTCTGGTAAGATTTTATTTTGACGCGGATGACATGTCGGATTTAGACCGGCAAAATCTTCCCTTTGATTTTTTGATTGTATTAACCGTTCGTTTAGTTTCCTTTTTCCTTTCAAAAACCTATAAAGGAGTTGTAAGATATACCAGCTCCCGCGATGCTATGCGCATCTTTGCTGTAGTAATTGGAGGAAGCATCGTGGTTTTTTTATTTGATTTAATATCAAGATATTTTGTTCTTGGTTATTACTTTATTCCAACTTCGGTAATCGTTATCGATTCCTTAATGACCTTGTTTTTGATGATTACTTCGCGGCTGGCGGTTAAGGCTATTTACTTTGAGAGCAGAAATCCTGGAAAGGAAAAAATGAATGTGATTATTTATGGTGCCGGCGAGGCTGGCATTATCACAAAGCGAACACTTGACCGCGACGCGGCTATTAAGTATAAGGTGGTTGGGTTTATTGATGATGATAAGGAAAAATTAGGACGAAGTCTGGAAGGTGTTTTTGTTTATTCTCCTGAGAATTTAAGTGAACTAATATCTGAAAATGAAATTGAGTTTGTAATTATTTCCATTCAGCAACTTTCCCCAAAAAAGAAAAACGAAATCACTGATTTATGTCTTGCCCATAATGTGAAGGTATTGAATGTACCACCGGTTACCAGATGGATCAATGGCGAATTAAGCTTTAATCAGATTCGTAGCATTAATATTGAAGATTTATTAGAACGTGAGCCGATAAAATTAGATAACGATATCATTAACTCCAGTTTAAGAAATAAAGTAATTCTGATTACCGGGGCAGCCGGAAGCATTGGCAGTGAGCTGGCGAGGCAATGTGCAAAATTTAATCCGGCAAAAATTTATTTATTAGATCAGGCGGAAAGTCCATTACATGAAATGGAACTTGAGTTCGCGGATAAGCTGAAAGACATTAAGTATGAAGTTGTAATGGCGGATGTGAGAAATTACGAACGAATGAAGAATGTGTTTAATACATTCAAACCGCAAATTGTTTTTCATGCCGCTGCTTATAAACATGTGCCTATGATGGAAAATAATCCATCTGAATCTATTCTTACCAACGTACTTGGAACACGCAATACTGCTGATCTGGCGGATGCACACGGGGTTGAACGTTTTGTATTTGTTAGTACCGATAAGGCTGTTAATCCAACAAATGTAATGGGTGCCAGCAAGCGAATAGCTGAAATATATATTCAGAGTCTTGGTAAAAAGTCAAAAACAAAATTCATTACAACACGTTTCGGAAATGTTTTGGGATCAAACGGATCGGTGATCCCACGGTTTAAAAAACAAATAAGCGAAGGTGGTCCGGTAACTATTACGCATCCGGAAATTACCAGGTACTTTATGACTATTCCTGAGGCCAGCCAATTGGTACTTGAAGCGGCGAGTATGGGAAAAGGGGGCGAAATATTTTTATTCAACATGGGTAACTCCATCAAAATTGTTGACCTTGCCCGCAAAATGATTAAGTTATCCGGAATGAAAGAGGGGAAAGACATTAATATAGTTTACACGGGTTTAAGGCCCGGAGAAAAACTGTATGAAGAATTGTTAGCGGACGCTGAAAACTCTCTGCCTACCCATCATCCGCAAATCCTTATTGGTAAGGTAAGGGAATATGAATATGTGCAGGTAAAAGAATTTATAGAAGATTTAATTAAAAGTTTCAACACGCAAAATAACGAGTTGATTGTGCAGCGCATGAAAGATCTTGTTCCTGAATTTAAAAGCAATAACTCTGTGTATCAAAAGTTGGATTAATATGTTTCGATTAACAATTATTATTTTAGCATTTACTCCTCTGATTTTTAACGCGCAGAATGTTGTGGCCGGAGACGCTTCTTCTGAAAAAACTGAGAAGGCGGCGGAAGCTGCTTTAAAAACCCGGTTAGCGACTGAAGAAACAGTAAAGCCAAAGCTGATCGTTGGAATTGTTGTTGATCAAATGCGGAATGATTTCATTTACCGCTATTGGAACCGTTATTCCAACGGTGGATTCAGAAGGCTGGTAAATGATGGTTTCTATTTTAAGAACAATCACTATAATTACATTCCAACTTATACCGGGCCGGGGCACAGCAGCATTTATACCGGAGCCACACCGCGTGCACATGGTATAATTGCAAATGAATGGTATGTAAAAAAATCAAATACTCATACTTATTGCGTGCTGGATACTTCAGTAAGAAGCGTAGGTTCAGGAAATAAAAACGGATTAATGTCGCCAAAAAATCAGTTGAGTTCAACCATTGGAGACGAATTAAAAATGACAAGTAATAAGAAAGCAAAAGTATTTGCTGTTGCATTAAAGGATCGCAGTGCTGTGCTTCCCGCCGGTCACGCAGCAGACGGAGCTTTCTGGTTTGACGAGGAGTCTGGAAATTTTATTTCGTCAACGTGGTATATGAAAGAACTTCCTGAATGGGTGAAAAAGTTCAATGAGAAAAAACTTGCCAGGCAATATCTCGAAGGGGGATGGAGTACAATGAATTATCCGGAGGGTTATACAGCATCAATCTCCGATGATAACAATTACGAGGGTGTGCCAAACAAAAAAGACAAACCTGTATTTCCTTACTACTACAAAAGTTATATTGAAAAGAACAGTTTCGGAATTATACGCGCTACGCCTTTTGGAAACAGTATTACAAAAGACATAGCCATAGAATGTATAAAAAACGAACAACTCGGAAAGGATAACATAACCGATCTTTTTTCAATAAGTTTTTCAAGTACGGATATTATCGCTCATTCTTATGGCCCGCGTTCGGTAGAGGTGGAAGATACGTACCTGAGGCTGGATAAAGACATTGAGGAGATATTAAACACACTTGATAAAGAGGTTGGAAAAAATAATTATGTTGTATTTCTTACCGCAGATCATGGAGGTTCTGATGTTCCAAAGCACTTAATAGATAATAAAATCCCCGCCGGATATCTGTATGAAACGAAAGTAAAAAAGGATGTTCAGGGCTATTTGCAGTCTGTTTACGGTGATAGTTTAATACTGAAAGACGTGAGCAATGAGCAATTGTTTCTTGACGAGAAAAGAATTGTGAATGCAAAATTAAATAAGGATGAAATTGAAGAAGCGATTGCAAAATTTCTTCTAACAATTAATGGAATTGCGGAAGCATATCCTTCTAAAATTGTTAAGTACGAAGGATTCCCAATAAACGATTACCGCAACCTGTTACAGAACGGCTATAATCATACCTTAAGCGGAAATATTTGTTACCTGATGAACCCTGCCTGGATGGATTACGCGGAAAAAGGAACAACGCATGGCGCGGCTTATAATTATGATACCCACGTGCCATTGTTGTTTTACGGAAAAGGCATTAAAAAAGGTTTTTCGTTCAGCTATACAACCATCACGCAGATTGCTCCAACTGTTTGCGAATTAATTCAAATTAACCAGCCAAACGCTACAACTTCTCTGCCGTTAAACGATTTTTTTAAATAAAACTTTCTGAGAATTATAAAAACAAAAAGCTTCTTCTGCAAGAAGGAGCTTTTTGTTTTGTTTGGGTAAGTAATGGGATTCGAACCCACGACCCTCAGAACCACAATCTGATGCTCTAACCAACTGAGCTATACCTACCATTTAAGCGTATTTGCTACGCTTTAAGGACTGCAAATGTACTAAAAATAAAATATTCGAAAAAATTTTTGTTCTGAAAAGGTATCTTTTCCTATGATTTTATCTTAATGTATTTAAAATACTGATACTCTCTTGAAAATTGATAATCCTTACCTGAAAAGTAAACTCCTTTTTTATTGGAAAGAACAACTATGATATTCCCCGATGTGGTTGTTGCGAGCGATGAAAGGTTTGCCGGGGTAACTGTAACGGTGTTATTGCCCTGATTAAGAATTGTTGAGTAATAACCATTCATACTGCCGGTACCATCGTATATAATTAAAGATCCCATACTGCTATTGCTTATATTATTAATGGCCAAAGTAAATGTGCTGCTTTTACTAATACTGTCGGGTAACATTGATAAATCGCCACAGGAAGGTGTGATAGCGTTTGTTGTATAGCTAAAAGAACCAATGCCATTCATTCCGTTAATTGACCATGTTTCCGATGCCAAATTAACCTGTGAATAAGCCATATAGTATTTTTGAGTAGGGTTATAGTTCAACGAATCGCCATTAATGAACACCTTGCTAACGGTAACAGCACTTGCAGGATACATAGCTACTACTGGTTGATTGCTGAAATAAGCACTCGCGTTAGTATACGAAGTTGCAGGTAAGCCCGGGGAAATGCTGGTGTAAACTCCTGAACGGAATAATCCATAAAACTGAGTAGCATTAGAAGGTATTGGGGTGCTGCCACCGGTTGTGCCACCCCCGCCGGTATTGGTTGTTTGTGCTGGCTGGGTTTCTTTCTTTTTGCACGAAGAAAAACTGATAATAAAAATCAAAACAAGAGTAAAAATTTTGGTTGCACTGGGAAAATTTAAATTTTGCATATATGATTATTAAGTTGTTATCTCACCAGTGTTACATTTCCTTTTCTGAAGGTTTCCTCACCATTAAAGCACTTCACTTTCAGGTACCATCCAAAAACTCCAACATCCGCAGGACGGCCTTTATATAATCCATCCCAGCCCTGGGTTTTATCTGTGGTTTCAAAAACCATTTCGCCCCATCTGTTATATACCGCGAAATAAATTTCCTGAACTTTTAAACCCCTTACAATAAAGTAATCATTGTTTCCATCACTGTTAGGAGTAAACGTATTAGGAATAAATACATCCTTCTCAATACATCCTTCAGTGTATGCTTCTACAAATACAGTTGCCTTGTCGGCACAGGGTCCGTTTGTGGCAACAGCAGTATATGTTGTTGGTTTGTCGGGAGCAGCCGATACCGTATAACCGGTTGTGGGACTAGTGCTTCCTAATGGGTACCACGTTACGAAGGCTCCCGGTGAACCAATATAAGTAAGTGTGGTTGAATTACCCGTAACTACATATGGAGGAGTTGCAATTGCGTTAACCGGAACCGAAGACTGCTGAAATACTGCAACATCGGTAGTTAAAAGAAAAGTACAACCATTGGTAGAAGTAATTACAACCGAGTATTGTGTACTTACGCTGGGTGTAGCTATTGGTGTAGAAATGTTAGAAATGTCAAGCGACACGGTTGGTGTCCATTGATAACTCGAGCCTCCGCTTGCGCTCAGTTGTGCCGATTTGCCCCTACAAATAAGGGTGTTACCATTGATCGAAACAGCCGGAGGGACAGGAACGTTTATGATCTGCGTAGTAGTGTCTTTGCAACCGTCAGTATTTGTTGAAACTAGAGTAATGGTTTGCGTACCACCGCTGCTGTAAAAATAATATGGATTTTGAGTAGTGCTTGTAGCAATTGATGACAAAGTCCATTGCCATGCCGAAATATTGGCGGTAGAAATGTCGGTGAAGTAAACTCCGCCCCCGCAAGGATTAAGGCTGGCATTGAAGGCGGCGTTTGGCTTAGGGTAAACTACTACCTGGGTGGTTAAGGTTTGATTGCAGGAATAGCCAGGCCCGGTATTATTAATGTTAACTGTATAAATAGTTGTAGTTGTAGGACTCACTGATATTCCACCAGCTCCTGATCCTGTACTCCAGGTGTACGTTGTACCTCCGCTGGCGGTAATGCTTGCGTTCTGCCCTGAGCAAATAGTTGCAGAGTTTACCCCTGGTATAAAATTAAGTATACCAACCGTGTTTGTGCTTGTAATACTACAGCCATTTATATCTGTTGCGGTTAATGAAACGGTGAATACACCATTGTTTGTATAGGTATGTGAAGGATTTGTTGAAGTATTCAAAGCTGATCCATCGCCCCAGTTCCATGAATATGGGTTGCTTCCGAAATTACCAGTTGAAGTATTAATAGCGCTTACGGAATTGGTGCAAGGTGCGACGTTTAGTGAGAATGTTGTGTTTGGTGAAGGAAGTACCGTTATATAATTCACTGCACTGTCCTTTTTATTGCAGGTAGCTGGATCTATTACTACTAACGAAACAGTATAATTTCCAGGAGCAGTGTAAGTTGCTGTTGGATTGGGAACAACGGATGTAGTTATTCCATTACCTAAATACCAGGTGTAGGAAGACCCGGGGGTTGCATTAGTGAATGTGATAGTAAGTGGCGCGCAGCCTGACAATGTATTAGTGTTTATTGTTGAAATGGCAAGCTGCAACTGAAAATCAAGTTTAATAACTCCATTATTGCAATTTGAATTTAAATTAGGCCCAGGAGGACAACTTGTTGGGGTTATACACGGCCATGCACCCGGAGTAACAGGAAAATCATCATTACCCCCACAACCGGCACACACAGACTGGTAAATTTTTCCTTTCGGATCAAAACGGGAAGTTCCTCCATCAACATGTTCTTCACTTAAGTTTCCTCCAAAATAAGACCCATATTTTAATACTGCACAGTTGGAATCTAAACCCATAAAATAAAAATCATGACCATCGGTGGTGCTTTGTGTAGCAGCCATTAATGGCATATTACTTAAAGTTGGCCCTGTATATAAGAAATTTGCACCCCAGCCGGAAAGATAAATGTTATTACACTTGTCTACTGAAAAAGCCGCAGGCGAGATATCCCAGTCGCTTGTGTAGTTTCCAAATACGGTTGACATATTTAGGCTGTTTAACGTTGAGTTAAATCTTGAAATGAATTGATGTGTATTTGGGACATTAAAGATAGTGCTTGATGTTGCGGCAATAACGACAGGGATATTTCCAAGTGATTGACCATATATGTATATGTTCTTTTGTTTATCAGACTGTATAAAGAATGACTGATCATAAGAAGAAGTTCCGAAGTAAGTTCCATTCAAAACAGAATTGCCGGATGAACTTATTCTTATTACGTAACCATCTGCATTACCGCCCTGGTAGGTTGTTTGATATCCTCCCGCAGAATAAGGAAAGTTCTGACTAGATGTTCCTCCGGTCATATAAACTTCAGTATTGCTTTCCACTATCAAACCATAACCGGCATCGGTACTGCTTCCACCAACGAAAGAAGAATTTAAAAGCGTACTGAGGTTTGAATCAAATTTTATGAAAACGCCATCCTGTAATCCGCCTAATGTGTTGTCGAAACTATTAACTGTAGGGAAATCAGAGGATCTGGTACTGCTCGATACATAAATATTATTCAGAGCGTCCACCTGTATTTCGCCCCGGCATTGGTCGCCGTAATTACTCATCAAACTATCGTAATCTGGCTGGTATACTGTTATGTTTCCCGTTGCAGGTGGTGTTGCTGGAACCAGAAAGCTTTGCGAGTATTGGTCGGTATGATTTAAACCGTCATTCGCGCTTCCTCCAATATAGGTAGATGCAAGCAAGGAGGTACCCGTTGAATTGAATTTTCCAATATAAATATCAGTTCCATTTACAAATCGCATTCCGTTATAAACAAACATGATAAAAGAACCTCCGTTAAATGAATTGTCGTAAGAGTTCGAATTCATTGGAAAATTGGTGCTGCTTGTTACGCCATAAAAACAAAGGTTATTGTTATTATCTACGATCATACTGTTGATCGCTTCAGTGTAATTGCCTCCAAGGTAGGTTGAGTATAGTAGATTGTTTCCGCTGGAATTATATTTTGTAATAACTATGTCGGTATTTCCATAATAGGCAGGGCCAAAAAACGAACTGCTGTATGCTCCGGTAGTTGTGGGATAACCAACATTAAAAACAGTTCCACCTGAATACAAATTTCCCTGTGGATCAAATGTTGCGGTCATACCAAAATTATCAGCTGTAGAACCGCTCTGAGCGGCGAATACCAGAACAGGATCAATTACAAGTGTAAATCTTTTATCATAACCATTCGGAAATTCATAAGTAACAGTATTATGTTTTAGAATAAAATTACATTCAACTTTACTTACTTTGTCATTTATGATCTGATATGCATAAGGTCTTTGTTCAATAATCTCGTTAATCTGCGGCTTAATTATAAGTTTTCCATCTTTGATTTTTACATTGTCAACACCATCGTATTTTAGTTTAATTGACTGTGCATCTGCACCGGGCTTTACGTGAAAGTTATATTTAATACCGTTGATTGAGGCTATTAGCTCATAATCTATATTGTTATATAAGTTGCGATACCATATCTGATGAAAGTTTTTAACCGAGTTTTGCCATTTGGTTTTATCATTTCCAATAAAAAAGTTTTCATAAAAGTTTCCTTCCTGATATTTTTCAATACTGGTTGAAGGATTGCTTCCTTCAAATAGAATATGAAAGGCATGCCCTTTGATGATTTCATCAGCAGGCCGGTTTTTTATTGCTGAAATGCCGTGAAATTTTCTTGCCTTTTGCTTGTCGTAAAAGTTAAAAGTAAGCTTGTCTTTTTCCAAAAATAACGCGCCACCATCAAGTCCTGCACGCATAAGAATTTTGGAATCCCATTGACCCTTGTTTTCAGTGAAGGTAATTCCAGGATCAATATGGGGTTTCACAACCTCATGTTGACTAAAACAATTAATTATAAACAGCAATAATATGCCGGTAAAACTAAATTTACGCACCTTATCCAAATATACATCAAACCGTATTCTTTTACAAGAGCAACTTTGCGCTTATTTTAGTACTTTTGCAGCCCATGCCAAATATAATAGCCATAGTAGGTCGCCCCAATGTAGGAAAGTCCACACTTTTTAACCGTATTACGGAAACCCGCCAGGCCATTGTTGACGAAATAGCCGGTGTAACGCGCGACAGGCATTATGGCAAAGCCGAGTGGGGTGGGGTGGAATTTAGTCTGATTGACACCGGAGGTTACATTCAGGGCAGCGATGATATATTTGAAGGAGAGATCCGTAAACAGGTAAAGATTGCTATTGAGGAAGCTACCGCTGTTTTATTTGTAGTGGATGTTAATGAAGGTGTAACGGCCTTTGATAAGGAAGTAGCTGATATTCTCAGGAAAAGTAAAAAGAAGGTTATATTAACCGCAAATAAAGCCGATAACCATGAGCGTTCCGCCTATGCCGCTGAATTTTATCAGTTGGGCCTGGGCGAGGTATTTCCTATTTCCGCAATTAATGGTAGTGGTACCGGCGATCTGCTGGACGCTATGGTGGCCGCACTTCCAAAAGATGAAGGCGCTATAGAAGAAGCAAATATTCCGCGTATTGCTATTGTTGGAAGACCAAATGTTGGTAAATCGTCCTTAACAAACGCTTTACTCGGAGAAGAAAGAAACATTGTTACCCCCGTTGCAGGAACAACACGTGATACAATCAATTCACGCTACACAAAATATGGATATGATTTCTGGTTAATTGATACTGCCGGAATGCGTAAAAAGGCCAAGGTTCATGAAGACCTTGAATTTTACAGTGTGATGAGAAGTATTAACGCGATCGAAAACAGTGATGTGTGTTTGCTGATGCTGGATGCAGAACAGGGAATTGAAGCGCAGGATTTGAGTATTTTAAGTTTGATTGAAAAGAACCGGAAAGGACTTGCCATAATTGTAAACAAATGGGATCTTATAGAAAAGGACACCAAAACAGCCAAACAATACGAGGACAGAATTCGTGAACGCATAGCCCCATTTAAAGACGTTCCAATTATCTTTATATCGGTACTTGATAAGCAGCGTTTAATGAAAGTGGTAGAGGTGGCAATGTACGTTTATGAAAATAAAACCCGTCACGTTAAAACCCGTGAGCTGAATGATTTTTTACTTCCGCTTATTGAAGCGTATCCACCTCCGGCCATTAAAGGCAAGGAAGTTAAAATAAAATACATTTCGCAGTTAAAAACAGAACCTTTATTCATGTTCTATTGCAATTTACCGCAATACGTAAGCGAAAGCTATAAGCGATTTCTTGAAAATAAAATCAGAGAGCACTATGATTTCAGCGGAGTTCCTCTTGTAATTAGTATGCGTAAAAAAACGTAAGGAACTATTGTTCTTTTTTACCGTTATCCAACCAGCATTGAAGAAGATTTTTTTCACTAGCCGTTAATGGACTGTTAGGTGCCGGGGGCATTATGCTTGGGTTTTCATCAAGTACTCGTGCTTTAATCCGGTTATTATCAGCCTGGGCTTTTACCTGGGTATATGTTTCCAGAAAAACCCCACCGCTGGGAGAAGGACCAACATGGCATGCGGGTGTAGTAGAACACTTTAAATCAATGATGGGTTTAATGTGTTTAACGTAAGTTATCGTATCACAAGCGGAAACGGGCAGAGGCGTAGTGGCAGCGGGTAATTTTCCAACTTTTTTCTCGCAGCTCATCATCAAAAGGATAATAAGAATGCCTCCTGTAAACCAGGTAAAAATTAGTTTATTCATAAATTACAAATGGTTTTGTTTTACTGTATGTTTTTGTTTCAATATTAATAAAGTACTGTCCTTTTGTGAGGCCTTCCACGTTAAATGAAAATTCACCAAAACCCGCATTCATATTCACAGGGAATTCCCTGAGTAATTTTCCTTCCATCGAAATTATTTTTGCTTTTGCAAGCATTGTCGAAGGCGAAAAATAATTTAGAGAGGCTGTGGTTTTTGAAGGATTTGGAAAAACATTGTAAAGCTGAATAGTTTTAACCACATCATTCTGTAACTCTTTAATTCCCACAATGGGCGAATTGTCAACTACAATGTTTTCATCTCCCGGCTGATACAATAAAAAGGCAAAATAGGCCTGCATCATTTCATCTGTTGTACTTTCTCCATAGCTTACGTTAATAGGAGGAGTACTTGGATTGTTGGGGTTAGAGGTTGTGTTATCGTATTCTGTTATACCATATATTTTGGCGTTTGAAACAATTTTTATTGGATTGCGGAAAGAATAGATACCCTGCCATTTAAAATCCCAACGCGGAATATAAATTAAAGGTGTTGTGTCGTTAGTTGGACTAACGGAATATACTTTGTATTTTTTTCCGAGCAAATGCATGTGCGGTGCCACAGATAAAATTGTGAATGCGATTGGATAGGTGTTGGTGTATTGTTGCGTGAAGGTTTTTACTGTATTTGCAGGAATGGTAAACGGAGTGTTTGTGATGTTACTCTCACTTAATATTGGAGCAAGAAAAACTTCACGCGGTGTGCCGCTTGCAAACTTTATATTTACACGTGTGCTGTCTAATTTAAGGTATGTACCTTGCGGGTAATGTATCTGAAGAATTAGCCTGGTGTTTTTTCTTAAACGCACCCCCATTCCCGAAGGAAATTTAATTGGCGCGGTTCCCGGAACCCATTCTCCCACAAGTTTTGAATCGTTGCTGCCGGTTCCGAAAAAGGAAGTGTATCCTGTTCCGGCATCTGAACTGTCTTTTGTTACAACTGTTTGTGTAGTGTCTTCAAAAACAAGCACGTGATGCACAATTGTCGGATCACCTGGTTTTACTTCAATTTCTGCCGCAAATTTATCAGTACTGAAATTGGTATTGATAATAAAACACCTGTACAGATCATTAGCTGTATTCACAACGTAATCCTGCATCTTACCGGTGAAATCAATAGAGCTTAGTTGTGTGGAATTGTTTGTATAGGTTGGTGGAGTTGGGGCGTTTGCCAAATTTCCCTGAGGCGCGTTATTTAATACCCATGAGGAAATTTTTGCCTTATCTGAAGCAGAAAGAATTCTCTCAAATGCAAGATGTTTGTAATTGGCATCCGGCGGCCATGGTGGCATATAATTACTGTCAACATACTGCTTTATCATTAATCTGTAATTATAAGCGTCGTTGTATGTGATTAAGGAATTAGGAGCCAAGCCTCCGGGATGATGACAGCTGGTGCAATTATTGTAAAGTATTGGTGCAATGTCTTCTGCCCATGTAGGACTTTGTGATTTTATGTAGCCCGATAGCAGTAAGTACAATAAAAATGCAAGTTTTAATTTTTTTGTCATAACATAAAAATAAAAAACTTTTTTCATTATTACGTAATAAATGGTAAATTAGATTCGACTATCAAAACTGAGTTTATGAGCAGATTTTTATTTGTTTTCTTATTTATTTCCCTTTGTAGTTTCGCGCAAAAAGATAAAAAAGGCGGAGGTGTATTTAAAGATGCTGGTGATGCCGCTAAAATGGTTTTGGCTAAACAAAAGTTATACGCTAATCAGTTTGCCGCTGCTTTAAATATGTACCGCGAGGTGGAAAAGAATGAACCTGATAATGGAACTGTTCTTTATTACGTTGGGTATTGTTATTACGCTTTAAAAGATATTTCCAAAGCAAAGGAGTATCTTGATAAAGCAAAATCCAGCACAAAAAATTTTAAAGCTGAAACAGATCTTATGCTTGGTAAAGTTTATCAAATGGAAGAAGATTATGATAAGGCAATTGAAGCGTTTAATACTTATAAATCTTCAACCGTAAAGGATAAGGAAAATATTGATGAGACAGATCTCTTGCTAAGCCAGTGCCAGAATGCTAAAAAAATGATCGCGTCACCAATTGATGTTGAGATTACTAATCTTGGCGCCGACATTAACAGTAAATACGACGATAAAAATCCTTGCGTTACCGCGGATGGTTCACGCCTTGTTTTTACAACAAGAAGGCCTGAAACTACTAATGCGGAAATAGATGCGGAAGGTGATGGAAAATACTTTGAAGATATTTATATTTCGAATTATGATACTGTAGCCAAAAAATTTGGCAAGGCAGATGAAGTTCCCGGATCAATTAATACCAAGGCGCATGACGCGTGTGCAAGTATCTCTCCTGATGGAAAACAAATTTTTATTTACAAAAATGATATTAATGATAAAGAATCTCGTGGTGGAGATGTGTTTGTGAGTAAAGTAAGCGGTGGTAAATGGAAAACTCCTGAGCCAGTTGGAAAACCAATAGCTTCAAGTTACTGGGAAGGTGGCGCGTGCATTTCTGCCGATGGAAAAAGATATTTTTTCTCCAGCGAAAGACCCGGAGGATTTGGTAACAGTGATATCTGGATGGTTGAACGGATCAGCAAAAAAGAATGGGGTAAGCCTGTAAATCTTGGCGCTGAAGTTAACTCGGCTTATGATGAAGGCGCTATGTTTCTGGCTCCCGATGGTAAAACATTATTCTTTTGTAGCAATGGCCCAAACAGTATGGGTGGTTCTGATGTTTTTAAAACAGTGTTTAGCAATGGTAAATGGAGCGCGCCTGTAAACCTTGGATATCCTATTAATAGCAGCTCTAAGGATGGACAATTATCAATCAGCGCTGACGCCAAATATGCTTATGTTTCAAGCGAGCGAAAAGGGGGATTTGGTGAAAGCGATATCTGGAAAATCGACCTGAAGGATTATGCCATACTTGAAAGCGACGGAAAGAAAAAAGTAAGTAGTGGTTTAAGTATATTAAAGGGAACAATTCGCGATGGGTATGAAGGTTATGGGCTGCCTGATGTAGAGATTATACTTACCGATGACAACGGCGCGCAGATTGCCTCGACAAATACAAATGAAAATGGCGAATACTTTTTTACTTTAAAAGGCGGTAACTATAATTTAACTGTAAAGAAAAAAGGCTTTAAGGACATCACCGAAAAAATTGATCTTAAAGTAAGCGATAAAGAAACAGTTACTCTTGAAAAAGGATATTTGCTGAAAAAATAAACAGAACTGTAACTTTTTTATTAAAAGAAGTTATTAAATGAAATGATTAAAATTCTTTTCTGTTTTATTTTTACCCTTACACTATCTGCACAAACTAAAACAACCGTTAAAGCTCCTGATTCTGTATTTGCAGATTGTAACAGGGCAAGAGTCATTAAGCTTACCGGCGACTACCGCATCGGACCAACTCTTCCACCTTCAGGCACTGGTACCGTCGAAGAACTAAATGATAAGAAAAAACGTTCAAAGTATTCTATCAATGGTGAGCATAACAGCGCTTGGTACAGAATCGAAATAGGCGCAAGCGGATATCTCTGTTTTAATATTATACCTGTAAAGAAAGATGATGATTATGACTTTATGTTATTTAAAGGAAGAACCTTGTGCGATACTTTAGCAAAGATTAAAATAAATCCTGCTCGCGCATGTATTTCGCGTAATAAAGTTGAATTGGATGGGAAGACAGGTGTAAGTGACAAGGGGTTAAAAGAGCTCATTAATGAAGGTCCTGGCGATGCTTATGTTAAACCATTACCAGTTATTAGAGGTGAGGTCTATTATCTTTTAGTTGATAATGTTTATGCAAACGGACAAGGCCATACGATTTATTTTTATTTAGGAGTTCCAAAAGAGATTGCCGGAGTTATTACAGATGAAAACGATAAGCCTGTGAGGGCTGATATAACCCTGACAAACGCAAGGGGCGACACAATTGTTGCTACCAAATCAAAGGTTGATGGTTCCTACAAATTAAAACCTTTTCTAAATCTTAATGGTAATTACGGCCTTAATTTTTATAACGATAGTTCCTTTGTGTATTCACGTACTATTACAATAAAGGATACGGTTGGCTTAAGCAAATTAAATACTGTTTTGCCTAAGTTAAAAAGGGGAAAGAAATATTCTATCGGTACAATTAATTTTTATCCGGGATCCGATGCCTATTTACCAGTATCACTTCCTGCAATAAAAAACCTCAGGCGGTTAATGCAAAAAAATGATTCACTACAAATCATGATCATTGGTCATACTAACGGTTGTGGATCGGGTGTTCAGCAGTTATCTGAATGGCGAGCATTAACTATAAAAAGCTGTTTAAAGAACATGAAAATATCGCCGGAGCGGATCGAGACAAAAGGGCTAGGCTGTCAGGAAATGTTATATCCGGCCATGGGTACAGAATGGGAACAACAGCAGAACCGGCGTGTTGAGATCATGGTGCTGCGTTATTAGATTCTTCACTCACCGACTTTTCGGATTCATTTACCGATTCCAACTTTAACAGTGATAGCTGACTTTCTAACTTTGATGCATAATTTAAAAGTAATGAGAGGTTTAGAAGAACAATTGAATACCGATGAGCGTTTCCGTAATTGGGAGAAGAATCAGCGCCGCGGCCGCGTGTGGGCGGGCTTACTGATAATTTTTGCCGCAGGGCTTTACTTTTTAAAAGAAGCCGGCTATTTAATTCCTTCCTGGATATTTACATGGCCTGTCCTTCTAATCGCAATAGGAGTAGTTTCCGGAATAAAGCATCAGTTCCGCAACAGTATTTGGATTATATTAATTTTAATAGGTGCAATATTTTTAGCAGGCGATCTTATTACTGCATTTTCATTCTATAAATACCGCATTCCGTTAATCTTGCTGCTCATTGGACTTGTACTTATCTTCAAACCTAAACATCGCCACCATCATCATTTTGCTAAGTACCATTACAGGCATCACGCTCGTTGGAACATGTGCTCAGATTCTACCATGAATGATAGCAACGATGATTTTGTTTCTCTTAATAATTTGTTTGCAGGCACAAAAAAAAATATCATCAGTAAAGATTTTAAGGGAGGAGATATCAGCAACACGTTTGGGGGCTGCGAACTAAATCTCATGCAGGCAGATATGGAGAAGGAAGCAGTTATAACAATTCATCAGCATTTTGGAGGTACTAAGCTGATAGTTCCTGCTAACTGGATTGTAAAATCGGATATTGCGTGCATATTTGCGGGAGTTGAAGATGAGCGCCCTGTTATTAATGGAGGAGATGCCTCAAAAACCAAAACTTTGTTGCTAAAGGGACAGGTAGTAATGGGTGGAGTTGAAATTGTTTCATATTAAAATATATATAACATGAATTGGTATTTAAGTAAACTTATATTTAGCATTGAACCGGCTGAGCAGGGAAATAAAGCGCAGTTTGATGAGCAATTACGTCTTGTGCAATCATCTAATGAAGCTGACGCATATTTTAAGGCAAAACAAATTGGTAAATCTATTCAAAGTGAATTTGAAAATGAAGAAAAGGAAAATGTTCAATGGCGATTTGTTGATGTGAGTGAGGTTATTGAAATTAAAGAGATAAAAGATGGCATGGAAGTATACTCCACTACCCATGAAACTTATGAGAAAGAAAATTTTATAAATTCGGTGCTGCAGAAAGGGATAGCTATTCAAAGCAGGCATCTTTCGTTCTGCTAAAAAGAATGAAAGCATTCAGACTGCCATCTAAATTACAATTAATAATTACCGGAGTACTCTGGTTTATGATTTGTATTTCCTTTCAGGCGGTGCTGATAAAGCAGGTTACAGGTATTATTCATATTATCGATATTTCAATTTCAGCTGCTGTATTAATAATTGTAATATTTTTTATTTACATCCTTCAGCGTTTTACTTCTCATTATTTCAACCATTGGTTTACCCGCCTTGCACTGTCGGTAATTTTAATTGCCAAGGTTGTTTTTATAGAAAGATTTCTTGGCAACAGGCTTATTTATGAAAATGGATATAATGCCTTATTTCATGATACAATTATCATACGGTCGTTTGTGGCTTTTCTTGTAATCTCTTTTTTTTCAATTATACTCTGGTTAATTTTTTATATCAGAAGAGCAGGGGAGCAGGCCAACAGGAAACTAAACGCGGATAACGCTTTGCGGGATGCCGAACTGATAAAATTAAGACAGCAAATTCAACCACATTTTTTATTCAATAGTTTAAATTCCATTAACGCTTTAGTTGGCACTGAACCAAAACAGGCGAGGAAAATGATTGAGAATTTATCTGATTTTCTGAGAGGCACTCTTAAAAAGGATGAAAACCTTCCTGTGTTATTAAAAGAAGAAATTGATCTTCTTAAATTATATCTTGATATAGAAAAAGTAAGGTTCGGACATCGTTTAAATATAAATTTTGATATTAATGAGCAAGCATTAAACCTGAAAATGCCTCCGCTTTTACTTCAGCCAATTGTTGAAAACGCTATTAAATTTGGATTATATAACGTTCTCAATAATGTAGAAATAAAAATTAAAACTTCTCTTAAGGATCATTTACTTGAAATTGTTGTCAGTAATCCTTTTGATTCGGAAAGTGTATCTTCAAAAAAGGGAGAGGGTTTTGGTCTGCCTAATATTCGTCGCCGGCTTCAGTTAATTTATCACCGCAGCGACCTTCTGAGAACTGAAAAGACTGATAATCTCTTCACAACAGTTGTATTAATTCCTCAATCATGATTAAAGCAATTATAATAGATGATGAACCTCTGGCACGGCAGATCGTGAAAGAATATTTACCGGCTTTTCCGGAAATTAAACTCGTTGCTGAATGTGGTGATGGATTTGAAGCGGTTAAGGCTATCCAGCAACATCAGCCTGATTTAATATTTCTGGATATTCAAATGCCAAAAATAAATGGCTTCGAAACTCTTGAGCTTTTAGATAAACGTCCGGAAGTAATTTTTACAACAGCGTTTGATGAGTATGCATTAAAAGCTTTCGATCAGAATGCAATTGATTATTTACTTAAGCCTTTTAGCAGCGAACGGTTTGAAAAGGCTGTAACTAAATTTTTAAATTCCAAACGTTCAAAAACTGACGAAAATCAGTTACCTAAATTAGAGCGACTTGACAACTCGCCAAAAAAACATTCTGAAGAATCGTACCGGATTGTTGTGAAAAACGGAAGCCATATTCTAATCATGCCCATTAACGATGTTGTTTATCTTGAAGCCCATGATGATTATGTAAAGGTTTTTAATAAAGAAACATTTTACCTGAAGAAAAAAACCATGTCGTATTATGAAGAAATCCTCGATTCATCGCAGTTCGTACGCGTTCATCGTTCTTTTATTGTTAACATTGATTATATCACAAAAATTGAACCGCTTGATAAAAACAATCTTCTGGCAATCCTGAAAACGGGAGCCAAAATTCCATTAAGCAAATCAGGTTATATTCGCCTGAAAGAAGTTCTTAAACTTTAAAATATTTTCGCTTATTAACATTATTTAAAGCATTGAACAGCAATCTTCAGCGATGAATTTTCGTTATAAAAACCGATTTATTCCGCTATATTTGTGCTAATGGAAATTGTGAAAGGCTCCGGTTTTATTCCCGGAGAATTACTTGCAAAAATTAATTCACCCGCAGACTTAAAAAAGTTAAGGGAAGACCAACTCGAACAACTCAGTTCCGAATTACGACAGTATATCATTGATCTTGTTTCAGTAAAGGGTGGCCACTTTGGGGCCTCTTTAGGTGTTGTTGAGTTAACTGTCGCACTCCATTATATTTTTAATACTCCATACGATCAACTGGTTTGGGACGTTGGCCATCAGGCATACGGACATAAAATTTTAACCGGACGACGTGATGTGTTTCATACTAACAGGGTTTATAAAGGCATTAGTGGATTTCCTAAGCGCAGTGAGAGTGAATATGATGCCTTTGGTGTTGGGCACTCTTCCACCTCTATTAGTGCAGCACTTGGAATGGCGGTTGCCAGTAAATATCAGAAGAATACAGACAAGCAACATATCGCTGTTATAGGCGACGGATCGATGACTGGCGGCCTTGCCTTTGAAGCGCTGAATCACGCTGGGGTTGAGAATGCCAACTTACTTGTTATCCTTAATGATAACTGCATGAGCATTGACCCAAATGTCGGTGCGCTTAAAGAATATCTGACAGACATTACTACCTCTCACACGTATAATAAAGCGAAAGACAAAATATGGGAACTTCTTGGTAAGATCAGCAAGTTTGGTCCAAACGCTCAGGAAATTGCCAGCAAGGTTGAAAATTCTATAAAGACTGGTCTTTTAAAACAATCCAATTTATTTGAATCATTAAAGTTCCGCTATTTTGGTCCTGTTGATGGACACGATGTTGTTCGCTTGAGCAAAGTTCTTGCGGATTTGAAAGATATTCCGGGTCCTAAATTATTGCACGTTCTTACAAAAAAAGGAAAAGGATATAAATATTCAGAAGAAGGAAACGAAACTGTTTGGCACTCTCCGGGATTGTTTAATAAAGATACCGGCGAGATTATCAAGGTTATTCCTAAAAGTCCGCAGCCTCCTAAATATCAGGATGTGTTTGGGCATACTATGGTAGAGCTGGCAGAAAAAAATCCTAAAATAATGGGCATCACTCCTGCAATGCCTTCTGGCTGTTCTCTTAATATTATGATGAAGGCTATGCCCGATCGCGCGTTTGATGTTGGAATTGCGGAACAGCATGCTGTTACTTTTAGCGCCGGGCTTGCTACACAGGGCTTAGTGCCTTATTGCAATATTTATTCGTCATTTATGCAAAGAGCTTATGATCAGGTGTTGCATGATGTTGCTTTACAGAATTTAAAAGTAGTTTTCTGCCTTGATCGCGGAGGTTTGGCAGGGGCTGATGGTCCAACACATCACGGTGCTTACGATCTTGCTTACTTCAGGTGTGTTCCAAATATGGTTGTGAGCGCGCCAATGAACGAAGAAGAACTTCGCAACTTAATGTACACGGCACAACTCGATGAAACTAAAGGTCCAATCAGCATTCGTTACCCTCGTGGAAACGGAGTGATGGTAGAATGGAAAACACCGTTTCAGAAAATTGAAATTGGAAAAGGAAGAAAAATAAAAGACGGGAAAGAACTGGCAATCCTTTCTATAGGTCACCCTGGTAACTTGGTAACAGAAGCAATTGAACAGTTAAAGGAACAGGGAATTGATCCGGCACATTATGATCTGCGATTTGTAAAGCCACTCGATGAAGCGATGCTTCATGAGGTATTTGCGAAGTACAAGAAAGTAATTACCGTTGAAGATGGCTGTATTATGGGCGGCATGGGTTCAGCAGTGCTGGAGTTTATGGCCGACAACAATTATTCAGCAAAAGTTATACGATTAGGTATCCCCGATAAATTTATTGAACACGGCGAACAGCCGCAATTATACGAAGAGTGTGGTTTCTCCCCCGGCCGCATCGCACAAGCGGCGATCCGTCTCGTAAAGGATAAAAAAGAAACTAACATTAAGCACGCGTAAAATATGGACAAGTTTAAGATAACCGTAAAACTGAATTGCAAAGCAAAAGATGTTTTTACCGGTTGGCTAAACAGCAAGACACACTCAGAATTCACAGGTGGAGCAGAGGCAGTAACAAGCCCTAACGAAGGTGGAACGTTTTCGGCATACGACGGTTATATAACCGGTACCAATGTTGAAATTTTTCCTTACAAAAGAATAATTCAAAAATGGCGGACAACCGAATTTGCTCCTGAAGACGAAGATTCTGTTTTGGAGCTTCTATTTACTCAAAAAGACGATTATACTCTGGTTGCACTTTCGCATACCAATTTACCTGAAGGTGAAGGCGAGAAATATAAAAAAGGCTGGAAGGACCATTATTTCACCTTTATGAAGAAATACTACGAGAATTAAATACTGTTAAACTTCAAAAAAGGCAAGTATTTAATTTTGTATCTTTGAACACTGAAAGATTATGGCAAAAGAAACGGTTTTAAGATGCTCGCTGTGCAACCGCGATAAAAAGGAAGCAAAAATTCTGATTGCAGGTATTAATGGTCATGTATGCGATAACTGTATTACACAGGCTTATAATCTGATTAAGGAAGAAAGCTCCGGCGACCAGAAACAACAGATTCAGCATTCGCTGAATCTTTTAAAGCCACATGCCATAAAGACAAAGTTGGATGAATACGTAATTGGTCAGGATGATGCTAAGAAAGTATTGAGTGTTGCGGTATACAATCACTTCAAACGTATATCCCATGTTGTAAAAGACGCGAAGGATGAGATTGAGATTGATAAAAGTAATCTGATTCTTGTAGGAGAAACCGGAACCGGTAAAACTTTACTGGCAAGAACTATCGCCAAAATGCTTAATGTTCCGTTTTGTATAGCTGATGCAACTGTTCTTACAGAGGCAGGTTACGTTGGTGAAGACGTTGAAAGTATTTTAACCAGGTTATTGCAGGCGGCAGATTATGATGTTACCGCTGCGGAAAAAGGAATTGTTTTTATTGATGAGATTGATAAGATTGCTCGCAAAAGCGATAATCCGTCAATTACCCGAGATGTGAGCGGAGAAGGGGTTCAGCAGGCTATGCTTAAATTGCTGGAAGGAACCGTTGTAAATGTACCGCCTCAGGGCGGCCGCAAGCATCCTGACGCGAAGATGATTCAGGTGAACACTAAAAACATTTTATTTATATGTGGAGGTGCATTTGACGGTATTGAGAAAAAAATAGCGAACCGCTTAAATACGCAGGCGGTTGGCTACTCTGCCAGCATTAGCAACGAGCAGATTGATAAAGCAAATCTTTTACAATACGTTTCACCGCAGGATTTGAAAGCCTTTGGTTTAATTCCTGAATTAATAGGGCGTTTACCTGTACTTACTTATTTAAAACCTCTTGACAGAGATGCTTTACGCAGAATTTTGACTGAGCCAAAAAATGCTCTCATCAAACAATACAGTCACTTATTTAAAATGGAAGGCACACGCCTTGAATTTGAAGAAGAGGTTTTAAATCTTATCGTAGATAAAGCAATAGAGTTTAAGCTTGGCGCACGCGGGTTGCGTGGTATCTGCGAAGCTATCATGACTGACATCATGTACACTCTCCCTTCAGACGAAAAACAGCCAAAAACCTTTACAGTAACATTGGATTACGCCCTTGATAAATTAAAGGCCGCTCGTTTGAATCATTTGCATGTTGCTTAAGGAAATCTGTCTTAGGTATTGGAAGTTTTTTGAAAGAAAAGATCTTATTTTCCGGGGCAAATCTTATTTTTAGCTTATGAATTTTAAAGACTATAACTTCACTGTAACAGATCGTTTTGTCCGTTACGCAAAGATTGATACACAATCTGATCCTAATTCAACAACCTGTCCAAGTACTGAAAAACAAAAAAATCTTGCAAAAGTTCTTGTGGAAGAACTAAAGCAAATGGGAATCAAAGATGCTGAAATGGATGAACATGGATATGTGTATGCTACCATTGAAAGTAATACAACTAAAAAAGTTCCGGTAATCTGTTTTTGTTCTCACATGGATACATCGCCGGATTGCAGCGGAACAAACGTGAACCCGGTTATTCATAAAAACTATGATGGCAGGGATATTATTCTTCCTGCCGATAATTCTCAGATAATAAAATTCTCTGAACATCCTGCTTTAGCTGAACAAAAAGGAAATGATATTGTTACAGCAGATGGAACCACATTACTTGGCGCGGATAATAAAGCCGGTTTAGCTGAAATTATGGATGCGGCAAATTATTTAATGAAGCATCCGGAAGTTAAACATGGTAAAATCAGATTGCTTTTCACTCCTGACGAAGAAATTGGAAGAGGTGCGGATAAAGTAAATATTAAAAAACTGGCTGCTGATTTTGGTTATACAATGGATGGCGAAACGCTCGGTCATATCGAAAACGAAACTTTTAGCGCGGATCTGGTGACCCTTATAATAAAGGGGTTTCCAACACACCCGGGATTTGCAAAAGATAAAATGCAGCATGCAATTAAAATTGTCGCCGAAATCGTTAATAAAATCCCGAAGGATAAAACTCCTGAAACAACTGAAAAAAAACAACCTTTCATTCACCCGGTTTCTATAAACGGTGGGTTGGAGCATGTTGAAATAAAATTTATTATTCGAGCGTTTGATACAAAAACGCTTCATGAGCTTGAAGAGGAATTGCGTAAGATAACGGTTTCGGTATTGACGAACTATAACAAATGCAGTTACGAGTTTAAAGTTACTGAGCAGTATCGAAACATGAAGGAAGTACTGGATAAATGTCCGCAGGTTGTTGATTATGCGCTGGAAGCAATCAGGAGAACCGGAGTAAAACCTGTATTATCAAGCATCCGAGGAGGAACCGATGGTTCACGATTATCCTATATGGGGTTACCATGCCCGAACCTTTATGCCGGGGAACATGCCTTTCACAGCAAGCAGGAATGGGTTAGTGTGCAGGATATGCAAAAGGCCACCGAAACAATTGTACATCTTGTCAATATCTGGGAAGAGAAAAGCTGATATTTACCAATAGACTTTTCCGCCTTTATGGATGAATATGTTCCTGTCATTCAGACTTTACAATATCCTGGCCACGGAATAGATGTTCTTCGCCTTGATCTTGTGCATCCCTTATATGGAGGGAATAAATATTTCAAGCTTAAGTATAATTATCTCAAAGCAAAAGAACTTGGTTATTCTACCGTTCTAACGTTTGGCGGGGCACATTCCAATCATATTTATTCAACCGCTGCTTTTTGTAAAGAAAAAGGTATAAAAGTTATCGGCGTTATTCGTGGGGAGAAGGAAATGTTGGATCAATCTCCGGTTTTACAATTTGCCATTGAACAGGGGATGGAACTGTATTTTGTTTCACGGGAGGAATACAAATACAAAGCAGATGAAAAATTCATTAATAAATTATGTGACAGGTTTGGTGATTTTTATCCTGTGCCTGAAGGGGGAAATAATTACGAAGGTGTGAAAGGTTGCACTGAAATTCTGACGGAAGACTTAAAAAAATACGATTATGTTTTTTGCGCCTGCGGAACATCCGCTACTTTTTCAGGAATTAAAATTTCGTCCAGGCCGGAACAATGCGTGGTTGGTATTTCGGTTTTGAAAGGCGAGAATACATTAATTGGCGAAGCAAATAAATGGCTCGGTAAATTTGACTCTAATCCCATTACCCAATTCTCAGGAGAGGAATTAAATCAATCTACAATTCTTGACATATATCATTTTGGTGGTTACGCAAAACACACCGAAGAATTACTGGATTTTAAAGTACAGTTTGAGAGCCGGTACGGTTTTCAGTTGGACTATGTTTATACGGCAAAAGTGTTTGCAGCTGCGTTTGACCTGGCGGAAACAGGAATTTTAAAAGAGAATGTTTCAGTATTGATAGTTCACACTGGTGGTTACCATGCAAACCCAGGGTATGAAAAGCGTTACCAGTTAAAGCCTATCCTGTAATTAATACTTCCCCAACCATACGATTGTTTAGGACTTATTCGGTTTGCCGCCTGAGAAGAAAGAATTCTTGCGAAACCAAAGCCAACAGAAAAATGTTGAGTAATTGTATTCTCCGGTTTTCCAAGCCTCCAGCCAAATTGTGTTTGTATTGAGTAGGCTTCAATATTTCTAAGAAACATGTCAACCCCGTAACGAATACGTGGTCCGAGAAAAAATTTAGCATTGTCTTTTTTTCCAATGTAAAAGTTAAGATCAAGTCCGCCAATAAAATTAATGCCCGAATTATGCGGAACAAAAGCGCCGGCGCTGTCGGACTTTACCCTGTATATCGTTCCAATAGGATCAAAAGTTATTATTGCAGGTATTACAACACCAAATGTTCCTTCTTTGTTCAACCTTTCGTAACATATAGTTGCCCGTCCAAATAGCAGATTAAACGGTTGTACGCTCAAGAAGTTTCTTTTAAAATTTCCGTTGATATGTTTTGTACTGTCTCTACGGCTTTTCTTTTCCGTGAAAATAAAAACCCTGCCATCATAGCGTTCTGCCATAATGATTTCACTTTTAGGAATTCTATATGTATTTACTGAAGTGTCGGATGTTTTAAATAACAGGTAATCGGATAATATAGAAACAATTATTCCATTCTTTACTTCGCCGGTTTTGAAAAACAATTTATCCTGGCTTTTACAAAAGCAGTAATTAAACACAATAAGTATGATTAAAAAGTGTTTCAAAAATTAAATCCTATGTTTATACCTAAGTAAATCTTGGGCAGGTAATTAAACCGATCATTACTGTTATCGTTTAACTGCTCATTCAGGCCTTCTTTGTAATCACCCCTTAATCTGAAAGCGCCTAACCCGGCAAGAGTTCTCAAAAAAAACTGCTCATTAAAAAAGGTGTGTGTGCCAATAGTAACAAGTGTGGCCATTTGTTTGCCGGTGGTGGGGATGTATGTAATAGTGGATGAATTACCCGATGTTGAATCCTTAATTACTCTGTCAAAATTAAACGACGTGTATTTGATCATCATTCCAATATAAAAGTTTGTTTTGCCGGTAAATTGAGTTGGGTACCAGTTACATGTTAGTCCCAGGTCATAATTTTTTTTTGCATTCGAAAGCGGCGCAATAAATAAATTCTGCGCACCTGCGTATGCATTAAAATTATATGCGCCCATTACGCCCAATCCGATTTTTTTGCTTTGCGGAACATACTCGTAAAAACCTGAAATATCGGCGTTACAAAGGGCCAGTGTATTTACTGAGGCGTAATGGTTGCGAATTAATTCCTGTTTTGCGGAAGTTTGGTTTTTCGAATTTGGATTGTATACTATTTCTTTTTCAGGGGAATTTACAATCTCAACTAATCCGTTTTTAAATTCAATAAGAAGGATTTCGGATCTCAGGATGTCTTCATTTCCATTGCTGGCAGCAACAATAATGTTCTCTGAAGAAATTTCAAGAACCTTACATTCCCTGGAAGTACCGTTAAGAAAATATATTTTATCCTGTGCGAAAATGCTAATTAAGCTGATGGTGAATAGAAATAAAAGTATTTTTCGCATACATCAAATATACAAAAAGCGGTGTTAGCAATTAATGCCGCGAATGCTACATTGGTTGTTTAAAGCCTTAAAAATCACTATCTTTACAACACTAAATTTATAATATGGGATGTAGCGGATGCGCCAGCGGCAGGGGTAATAGTAACGAGAGTAACGGAGTACCGGCTGGCTGTAATAATAATGGTTCCTGCGGTACGTCAGGTGGATGCAATAAACTGAATGTTTTTGATTGGTTGGGTAATATGAATATGCCTGATGGTCAGAAACCTTTTGATATAGTTGAGATTCGTTTCAAAAACTCGCGGAAAGAGTTTTTCAGAAATACAAATAATTTATCATTGAATGTTGGCGATGTCGTCGCGGTGGAAGCTGCATCAGGACATGATATTGGCATTATTTCCCTTACAGGAGAGTTAGTGCGAATTCAGTTAAAGAAAAAAAATGTGAGTTTTGACAGCGATGAAATTCGGAAAGTTTATCGTAAGGCAAAGCAGGGAGATATTGATAAATGGAAAGAAGCCCAGAGTCTTGAAGTGAACACCATGTACAGGGCGCGTACCATTGCTTTAAAGCTTGGTTTGGAAATGAAATTGAGTGATGTGGAATATCAGGGCGACAAATCAAAAGCGATTTTTTATTATACTGCGGATGCCCGCGTTGATTTCCGGGAATTGATTAAGGTATTAGCCGATGAATTTAAAGTGAGGATTGAAATGCGCCAGATAGGAGCAAGACAGGAGGCTTCGCGTTTGGGCGGAATAGGCGCGTGTGGACGTGAACTTTGCTGCAGTACATGGTTAACGGATTTTAGAACTGTAAGCACAAGCGCAGCAAGGTATCAGCAATTATCATTAAACCCGTTAAAACTTGCCGGCCAGTGTGGTAAACTGAAATGTTGCCTGAACTATGAGCTGGATAGTTATCTTGACGCGTTAAAGGAGTTTCCTGACATGGAGGGGAAAAGACTTTATACAAAAAAAGGAGAAGCTTTTCTTCAGAAAACTGATATTTTCAAAAGGATGATGTGGTTCAGTTATAAACATGAATCGGATGTGTTCATTCCAATGAAAGTTGAGAAGGTGAAAGAAGTGCTAACTATGAATTCTAATAACGAGCAGCCAGAAGATCTTGTTTCTGCAATAACACAAATTGCTAAAGCAAAAGTTATTGAACCTAGTTTTGAAAATGTAGTGGGGCAGGATAGTCTTACTCGTTTTGACAGAAAGCCAAAAAATAAACAACAAGGTCAAAGGCAAAATAAACCACAGCATTCTGCAAATAAAAACAAACCAACGCAGAATACTAGTGCAGGGCAAAATAAAACTCAGCAAGGACCAAAGACAGAGGCTAATAAAACCCAACAGCAAAACAAGCCCCAAAACAAACCTCAGCAAAACAAAGGAACTGCTAACCCTAAGCCGCATGGCCAGGGGAATAAGCCTGTACATAATAAACCAAGAAACAATAATCCAAATAGAAATAAAGGAAATTCTGATACCAACAGGCCTAATAACAATCCTAATAAGCCAAATAATGACAATACTCAAAAATAAAGTTTATCGTTTTGCATTCATTGCTGTGTTATGCGTTTTTTTGTTTGCTTCCTGTAGCAAGAATGTTGTGTACAGTAAATATGAAACATTTAAAAATAACGAGTGGTATGCAAAAGATAAGGCTGTTTTTGATGTTGAAATTACTGATACAGAAAGTTTGAATAACATTAATTTAATGGTGAGACACGCTGATTCCTATCCATTCAGTAATTTGTTTCTTTTTGTTACAACTAAATATCCCGACGGAAAAGTGTTGACAGATACTATGGAAATTATTCTTGCAAACTCAAAAGGAGAATGGCAGGGTAGTGGGGCAGGAGATATTTTTGATTTTAAAATTCCCGTTAAGAAAAACGTAAGATTTCCTTTGGCCGGAAAATACCAGTTTCAGTTTGAGCAGGCCATGCGCACAGATCCGTTACCAATGATAATGGATCTTGGTTTCGAAATAGAAAAAAGCAAGTAAAAAGATTATTTTTTAAGTAAGGCATTCCAGCCCTGGGCTTTCAATTCATGAACGCTGCCCGATTTTGAAACCATCAGGTGACCTTTGGCAATATTGGTAATATGTCCTATTACCGTAAAGTCCGGCAGGTTTTTAATTTTATTGTATTCACCAATATCGATAGTAAACAGTAATTCGTAATCTTCTCCACCACTTAACGCGCATAAAGTAGGATCAAGATTAAATTCACGCGCGGTATCATATGTAAGAGGGTCGATTGGAATTTTTTCTTCGTACAATTCAACGCCGGTGTTTGACTGGCTGCATATATGCAGTATTTCTGAAGATAATCCATCGCTGATATCAATCATTGATGTTGGTTTAATTTCCAGCTTCTTAAAAAGTTCAATAATGTCTTTTCTGGCTTCGGGTTTTAACTGCCTTTCGAGAATGTAATCCTTTCCTTCCAGATCAGGCTGCAGCTGTGGGTTTTCTTTAAACACAGATTTTTCTCTTTCAAGAATTTGTAGCCCCATATAAGCGGCGCCTAAATCACCACTAACGCATAGTAAATTACCTTCTTTAGCGCCATTCCTGAAAACAATATCTTCTGATTTTGCAGAACCAATAGCTGTAATGCTTATTACCAAACCACTCAGGCTCGAGGTTGTGTCTCCGCCAACAAGATCAACGTTATATTTTTTGCAGGCGAGTAGCATGCCAGCATATAATTCTTCAATGGCTTCCAGGCTAAAGCGGTTCGAGATAGCAATTGAAACAAGTATTTGCTGAGGTTGCGCATTCATTGCGTAAACATCACTAAGGTTTACGATAACACTCTTATAACCTAAATGTTTTAAGGGAACATAAGTAAGATCAAAATGAACTCCTTCTACCAGCATATCGGTTGTAATAACCGTTTGCAGCCCTTTATGATCAAGTACTGCTGCATCATCTCCAACACCTTTAATGGTTGATTCTTGTCTTAACTCTACATGTTGTGTGAGATGTTTTATTAAGCCGAATTCTCCTAATTCAGATAATTCAGTGCGTGATGTATTGTCAAAATCCATGATATAATCCAGGAAACAAAGGTATCAATATTGAACGAATAATACCTACAATACCAATAATCAATCGGCCATTTCAACGCTTACTTTTTCCACATCACCGTTCATTGGAGGGAGCAGCTTGGTAACTTTAACCTGTAATTTTATGATAGAAGAAAATTCGCTACGGATATTGTCAAAAATACGTTTACATACCTGCTCAATTAGTTTGCTCCGAACTGTCATTTGTTTTTTGCAGATTTCATAAACAGTACAGTAATCAATTGTTTTCAGAAGATCGTCGGTTGCCGCGGCTTCGGAAAAGTTGGTTACCATGTAAACGTCTACAATATAATTACCTCCAATTTTGGCTTCTTCTTCAAGACAGCCATGATAAGCGTATAATTTTATTCCTTCAATGTTGATGGTGTGCGTCATAATTATTTTCCAAAATCAAGACCATCCTGGTTACCCTGCTGGTTATCCATTCCTTTCATTTGTTTACCACGCTTAAAGATGGAAGCATCCATTTTCCCGAAAAGATAAGTAACTGTAAAACGAACATAACGGCCCTCGCGTCTGCGTGAAAGATCCTGGGTATAGTAAGGGGTTTCATAATGCGTGCCCATACGGCGTGTATTGAATGCATCGCTGAGCGTGGCGTTCAGTATCCATTTCATTCCTATCATTTTATTCAAAGAAACATCCATTGAATAGATTTCATTACTGGACCCAAGTAGCAGTATACGCGGTGATTCATAATTTCCGTTAACCTGTAAAGTAATTTGTTTAGGCAATTTGTAAGAAAAAATTGCTTTGGCATTATAGGCGTAGCCTTCGGCGGTAACTTCCGGCTCTGTTGAAACAACCGTTCCGCGGATGAATATGTAAAATGCATTAGCATTTAATGTAACATCAAAATCCTTAAACAACGTGTATTTAAAAGTGTTTTCAATTCCGTACCTAATACTGTTTTTTCCGTTAACTGTTGTGTTCACAAGAACACTGGGGTCACCTAACGAAGGATAAGCTACGTCAGTGATGGGCTGTTCTTCGTATCGGAAATATCCTGAACCAAGATAACTTCCCTTGGTAAATGTTTTGTTGTAATTGAACTCGGCAATGTTTTTAAATTCAGGTTTCAGTTGTGGATTTCCTATCCTGTAATTTTGTTTATCAGCAAACATTACAAAAGGCATCATCTGAAAGAAATTTGGCCGGCTTATTTTTCTACTGAAATTAACCTGCAATTCCTGGTTATTCTTTAATTTTTTTGAGAAATAAATACCGGGGAAAAGGGATTTTAAAATGTCATCGGTAGTACCGGGATAATTATAAGAGAACGATTGTTTTTTATCTGTAATATTTCCTTTGTAATACGATTGCTCAAAACGAAGACCAGCCTGATAGCTGATATCCCAGAACATTTTATCATTATAGTTCACATAAGCGGCGTTAACCATATCATCAATTACATAATTGTTGCTCATGATCGAATCTCTTGTATATACATCCGGCGTATTGATTGCATTTGCCGCATTATTACCGGTAACTGAATTTTTGTAAAAGAGTTTAATTCCTGCTTCAAATTTCTTTGTTTCTGTTATAGGATTTGTAAAATCGAGCTGATATACAAACTGATCTGCATTGGTTCCACCATCATTTTTTTGATAGGTGTTAGGAATGTAGGTTGTATCAGGATTTAAGTGGGTATATGTTGTGAAGAGGTAACCGTTATGTGAAGTAGTATGATTATAACTCAAATCGCTGTTTAACTCTTTGCCGGCCTTAGGAAAAGTTTTTTTGTAAAGGAGTTGGGTATTGTAGTTTTCAAATGCGGCATGCTGTTCGTTAAGCCGGTCGCCATAAAGAACTTTGGTAGCATTCTTGTCAAGCATTTCATAAAGCTGATAATCCCTTGTTTTAAAACGGCCGGCAACAATCATTCCATTAAGTGAAATTGTATTTCTGTTGTTAAGGGAATAATCAATTCCAAGTCTTCCAAAATTAAACTGATTCTTGAAATTGGTTTCGTTATCCTGGTTAAAGTATCCTGATGGATTTTGAACACTATCTAATTGGGTACGTTTTGTGTAACCGTTGGTGATATTTATTGCCTGGTTATAAGTGTACATCAATGAAAAGTTCCATTTGCCTTCCTTGAGGTTCAGGTTTGTCATTCCGCCATAGCGATCACCTGTTCCCACATAAGCCATTACCATTCCATTATAACCGGGTTTGAGATTTTTTTTCAAAATAATATTAAGTATTCCACCGGTTGCACTTGCATCGTATTTTACCGAAGGGTTGGTGATAATTTCAATCCGGTCAATCTGATCAGCCGGAATTTGCTGAAGGGTAAGGCTGGTTGGCCGGCCGTCAACAAAAATCATCGGGTTTTGATTTCTTAACTGGGCATTACCATCGGCATCCACCGTAACACCAGGAACATTCTTCATAACGTCCACCGCTGTGCCGCCTTTAACAGAAAGATCTTTATCAACATTAAATGTACGTTTGTCTATTGACATTACAACCGCGTTTTTTTCGGCTGTTACCTCCACTTCGTTCAGTACCTTTTCATCTATTTCCAGTTTAATGTTGCCAAGATCCTGCTCTAGTTTGTTTGGCATCTGAATATAAATTTTGGTTTCGTAATTTTTATAACCCACTTGCGAAACCCTTAACCTGAAGCCACCCATTGGAGGTAGATTCTCAACATTAAAATCTCCATTATCCTGCGCGAGAGCCCCACCTATCAAACTATCCTTATTGTACCATAAAACAACAACTGAAGCGTATTCAACCGGTTTTTTTGTTTTTGAATCAATAATTTTTCCGTAAACCCGTCCTTTAATATCCTTCATGGCCTTCATCATATCACCATTGCCACCTTTGCCTCCCATGTTTGGGTTTTGCGCCATAGAAGTAAGTGAAATAAAGAATGTCAGTATAATGTAAAAATGTTTCATTGAATTATAAGAAGTTGTATGCAAAAATACCCGAAAGATTAGGATAATAATGCGTTATAGGATTAAAGGCCAAAGATAAGGATGGCAGGCCTTTAATGGGTTTCTTAACTTTATTTAAGAGTTATGAAAAATCTCATATCTTTGCGCATGCTTAGCGGCAAAATGCTCATATTCTCAGCACCTTCCGGTTCCGGAAAAACTACTATTGTGAGGCATCTCGCCAAAACCTTTCCTGATAAACTTGAATTTTCTATTTCGGCTACAAGTCGCCCGCGACGAGGGATTGAAGAAAATGGAAAGGATTATCATTATCTCAGTATAGAGGAATTTAAACAAAAAATTTCTAACGAAGAGTTTCTGGAGTGGGAAGAGGTTTATGCAGGTACTTATTACGGAACCCTTAAATCAGAAGTGGAACGGATATGGGCAAAGGGCAAAGCTGTTATTTTTGATATTGATGTGGAAGGTGGATTAAACTTAAAGAACCAGTTTAAGGAGAGGGCCCTGGCTGTTTTTGTTATGCCGCCAAGTATTAAAATTCTTGAAGAACGCTTGAGGAGCAGGCAAACCGATAATCCTGAAAGCATTGCCAGAAGAATTGCTAAAGCGGAGAAAGAGCTTAAAACTGCCGAACTCTTCGATGTTTTTATTCTTAATGAAAAACTGGATGAAGCCTGCGAAAAAGCGGATCGCCTTGTAAGCGAATTTTTAAAACTGAATATTTAATCTCAGTTTTTGCAGCTCATCGAAAAAAAAAAGGTTTTTTTCCTTTGTTATTCCGATTGTAGTATTTTTGTATGATGACATTTAAAAGGTTCTTAACGATAGCTTTATCGGTATTTCTGTGCTCAACCGTTTTCCCCCAAAAATCTTCAATGACATGCGAGGAAATAATGGTTAAATCCATAAAATCCATTAAGGAGGTTAAGGGATTAAAATACCATTTAAAAATTACGGAACGCGGAAAAAAGGGATTTAACTTTTATGAAAGCGCGGTAAAATTTAATCGAAAACCAAGACTTATTTATTTATACATTAAAGGTATTGAGGTGTTATGGTTGGAGGGGAAAAATAAAGGCCGCGCTCTTGTAAAACCTAATTCATTTCCATATATAAATCTGAACCTTGATCCTATGGGAGACTTGATGCGACAAGATCAGCATCATACCCTGAATGAAATGGGTTACGACTATTTCGGAAGCATTATCGAGTATAGTATGATAAAGCTAGGGAATAAATTCGATGAGTATTTTAAGCTGGAGGGAGAGGAACGAATCAATAACCGGCCTTGTTACAAGGTTAGCATAAACAATAAAGATTTCGGCTACACGGATTACACGGTTCAGGAAAATGAAAGTATTACCAGTATTGCAAGAAAGTTTTATATAAGTGAGTATATGATTTTGGAGAAAAACCCAAAGTTTAAAGATTATTTCGACATTCTAAAAAAGGGCCAGGTTATTAAAATTCCAACCTGGTACTGTAAAACCGTAACTATATACGTAGACCAACTTTATTTTCTACCTATAAGTGTAAAGGTAGCCGACGAAAAAGGTCTCTTTGAAGAGTATAATTATCACTTTCTTCAGGTTAATCCCAAATTTGAAGATGGGGAGTTTACCAAAGATTATAAAGATTATAAATTTTAGTGGATCACATTCCTAAAAATCTAAAAATCTTACTTTGTACTGTGTTGCTAAGTAATATGTATATTGCATTATTGAATAAAAGAGGTACCAACGGGCAAAAATTGTAGACTAACCGGCATAACCTTTTTTTTAATAAAGAGTATAAATTATAGGCCCTTACATTGTGAATAGGACTTTTTTAATAAATAAAGACGGGAACTTTAAAGAGTTTTAAATTAAAAATGTACCCCTATGAAAAAATTTTTACTTTTTATTTTACTGCTCACAGCTAAAGAAATCTTTAGCCAGTGTGGGGCTGGAACCCCCAGTTTTTCAGTAAACCTTTCTTCTGCTCCAAACGCTACCTGGGTAAGCCCTTCGGTTCCGCGGGCGGATACATGTTGTGGTTGGACAGGTAGTGATGTTTGTATCAAGTTTACGTTCACCCTTAGCCCTTTTTCAATGGGAATAAACTTCGGGATTGCCTCAGGTGCAGTTCCACCGGGCGCTTTATTTTACAGTATAAATTGCGGACCTCCGATTGCAGTGGGTACACCCATTTGTTTAAGTGGTGCCGGCCCTCACGTACTTACATTTTGTAAACCGGGTAATAATGCCAACTCCTATTCAATAAGTGCTATCCCTACACCAGTTGTGCCTGATTCCATTACTGTAAGAAATGGATGTACGCAAACTCTCTCTGTTTCCGGATTTTCAGTACCAACAATAACATGGAACTCAATCAATCCTGGTGCGCCAGGAGCTTATAATTCGTATTTAAGTTGTACAAGCGGCTGTGCCACTGTTGTAGTTACTCCAACGGGAACGCCACCTCCTTTTGTGGATTATGTGGTTGGTGGCTTTGGTCAATCCCCATGCCAGGCAAATTATTATCAGGATACTGTGCGGGTTTATTTTTATAGTAATTTACTTGCGGGTATCAATCCAACTTTAACTACAATTTGTGCGGGAAGCACCAACGCAGTTCTTACAGCCACAGCTTCCGGTGGATTGCCGCCTTATACTTATTCTTGGTCCCCGATAGCAAGCTCAAACACTGTTGTTACAGCTGGGCCGGGTACATATACCGTTAAAGTATTTGACAATACCGGATGCCCGCCTACAACGGCTACCGCGGTCGTTAATCAATACACTCTTCCAATATCGGCCAATGCGGGGCCAAATATAGTTATTTGTAAAAGCAGTCCTACGGTTGCTCTTAGTGGTACGGTAACCAATGCAACGGGCGGTGTTTGGTCCGGTGGCGGTGGAACTTTTTCTCCTTCAACAAGCTCATTAACTACCAACTATATCCCTACTGCTACTGAAATAAGTACCGGAGTTCAGTTATACCTTACTACTACCGGAAACTCAGGATGTCCGCCAAAACAGGATACAATTTTTGTAAGTTTTCAGAATGTGCCAATTGCCAATGCGGGGCCCAATTTTACTGTTTGTGCCAACAATAGCGCTGTTAATCTTAATGGTGTAATTTCAGGCTTTTCTTCTACAGGGCAATGGAGCACTTCAGGCACAGGCGCATTTACATCAACAACTAATTTAAGCACTGTATATAATCCGAGTGCGGGAGATGCCGCCGCTGGAGTTGTAAATATATTTCTTACTTCTACCGGTAATGGTGTGTGCCCGGCAGCAAAGGACACCGCAAAAATATTTATTACACCTTCGCCAACTGTTAACGCTGCTGCAAATCAAACTGTATGTACAAACAGTCCTGCGGCATTAAACGGAACAGTAACCGGCCCTACCAACACAGGAATGTGGAGCACTTCAGGCGACGGTTCATTCAGTCCAAGTAATACACAACTTAATGCCAGCTACAATCCAGGACCTAACGATGTTTTAACCGGTAGCGTTACGCTTGTGTTAACGTCAACAGGAAACGGAAATTGTCTTGCCGTTACAGATACCATGAAGTTATTCATAGATCAGCTTGCGGTTGTTAATGCGGGAAGCAGTCAAACGTTATGTTCAACTATTAATAGTATTAATCTGAATGGTATCGTGAGTGGAGGAACAAGCACAGGAATCTGGTCAACAAGCGGTACGGGAGGTTTTACACCTTCCAATACGGTTCTCAACGCGGTATATAACATTAGTGCGGCTGATAAAAATAATGGTTTTGTGGTTCTTACTTTAAGTTCAACCAATAATGGTGTTTGTCCTGTAGTTACCTCTTCAATCAGCTTACAAATAGTACCATTGGCAACTGTTAGCGCCGGACCAAATCAGGTAATTTGCAGCAATACACCAACTGTTGGATTATTAGGATCGGTTGTCGGCCCATCTACAGCAGTTTGGAGTTCAGGCAGTAGCGGGAGCTATAATCCTTCCAATACAGTTCTTAATCCTGTGTTTGGCATTACAACGGCGGACATCAATAACGGATTTATCAATTTCACGCTTACGGCAACGGGTAATGCCCCTTGTCCCGCGGTGAGCTCAACAGTTCAGATCAGTATAATTAAAATTGCTACAGTTACTGCGGGTCCAAGCCAAACAGTTTGTTCAACCATAAGCAGTATAAACTTAAATGGTAACGTGAGTGGTGGAACAACCACTGGTATTTGGTCAACAAGTGGTACAGGAGCTTTTACTCCGGTTAACACCGCGTTAAACGCCGCTTATAATATTAGTACCCCTGATATAAGTAGTGGATTTGTTACATTAACGTTAAGTTCAACTAATAACAGTGTGTGTCCTGTGGTGACTTCAACACTAGGTTTAACAATAGTTCCTCTTGCAACTGTAAGTGCCGGACCAAACCAGGTAATATGCAGTAATACATCAACTGTTGGATTATCCGGTACAATTTCTGGTGCCGGAACCGGAATATGGAGTTCAGGTAGTAGCGGAAGTTACAATCCCTCAAACACAGTTCTTAATCCTGTGTTTGGTATTACAACAGCAGACATCAATAATGGATTTATCAATTTTACGCTTACTGCAACCGGTAATGCTCCTTGCCCTGCTGTGACGTCAACTGTGCAAGTAAGTATTATTAAAATGGCGACAGTTACTGCCGGTCCAAGTCAAACTGTTTGTTCAACTATTGGCAGCATAAATTTGAATGGTAACGTAAGCGGTGGAACTACCTCAGGCATCTGGTCAACAAGCGGTACTGGAGTGTTTACCCCTTTTAATACTGCTTTAAACGCAGGGTATAACATCAGTACTGCAGATCAGAATAACGGATTTGTAGTGCTAACATTAAGTTCAACTAATAACGGTGTTTGTCCTGTAGTTACTTCTACTCTCGGTTTGCAGATAATGCCAGAGGCAACTGTAAATGCAGGGCCAAATCAAACTATATGCAGCAATACTCCAACAGTTGCATTGTTGGGTTCTATTATTGGACCTACTACAGCCATATGGACTTCCGGAAGTGCCGGAGGTTACAGCCCTTCCAATACCGTACTTAACCCTGTGTTTAGCATAACTCCAACCGATATTAATAATGGATTTGTAACTTTCACGCTTACAGCTACAAATAATGCGCCTTGTCCTGTTGTAAGTCAAACAATGCAGCTGACTATTATAAAAATAGCTACAGTTACAGCCGGACCAAGCCAATCCGTATGTTCGGCGGCAAGTACTATTAGTTTATCTGGAACTGTGAGTGGCGGTACCAGCTCAGGTTTCTGGTCTACATCAGGAACAGGGGCGTTTAACCCTGGAAGTTCTTTCTTAAACACAAGTTACTTTATTAGTGTAGCCGATGTAGCTAATGGCTTTGTTACATTCACTCTCAGTTCTGGTGCAAATGCTCCTTGTCCTGTAGTTACAAGTACTACATCATTATTAATAAAACAACTTGCAACTATTAATGCCGGCGTAAACCAGGTAATTTGCAGCAATACAGGAACTATTGGTCTTACAGGTAACATTGGCGGTGGCGCTTCAACTGCAACATGGAGTTCAGGAAGTAACGGAAGCTTCTCGCCATCAGAAAGCACTCTCACTCCTGTTTATAACATAACTTCGGCAGATATTCTTACAGGTTTCGTTAATTTTACTTTGACATCTACCGATAATGGCCCATGTCCTGCTGTTAGCGATTCGGTAAAAGTAAGTATCATACGGATGGCTACTGTTACGGCAGGGCCTGATAAGGCAATTTGTTCAACACAAACCAGCGCTAACTTTACAGGAACAATCGCAGGTGTTTCCGGTACAGGAATATGGAATGCTATCGGCTCCGGTAATTTTTCACCTTCAAATAATTCGCTTAATGTTAATTACAATGTAAGTAACAGTGATGTATTAACAGGTTATGTATTTCTTATTCTTTCTTCAACAAATAATGGAGTTTGTCCGGTTGCGCGTGATACAGCTAAACTTAGTATTTTCAGATACCCTGTAATTAACTTAGCGGATGATACAACAGTTTGTGAAAAACAAAATCCTATTACCGTTGGAGCGAACATTATTGGTGGAAGCGGAAATATTGCATGGACAACATCGGGAAGCGGAAGTTTTTCGAATAATAGTTTTAATCCTGTAAATTACAATTTCAGCGCGACGGACATCAGTTCGGGCTTTGTATTGCTTACCTTCAGCAGTATTAATAACGGTCCATGCGGAGTTGTTAGTGCAAACATTAAGGTAAACATTAAACCTAGCCCAACTGCAGGCTTCTCTCCTTCTACCTATACGGCTTATATTCCTAATGATCCTGTTCAGTTCACAAATACAAGCACAAATGCCAATGCTTATTTCTGGGATTTTGCGGATGGATCTACCTCAACACTTTTCCAGCCTATTCATAATTACCCGGTAGTTGGTTTTTATACTATTACACTTATCGCAACAAATCAGTATAATTGTACTGACACAGCAACGGATGTGATTAAAGTTATCAGTGATATTCAGTTTCCTAACGCGTTTACGCCTAATCTAAGTGGTTCCAATGGCGGGGCTTATAATGTAAATGAGTATAACAACGATGTTTTCTTCCCTTATACTGCAGGTGTAACAGAATATAACCTGATGATTTTTAACCGCTGGGGTGAGCTTATTTTTGAATCCAACGATATAGCAGTTGGGTGGGATGGGTATTTTGCCGGCAAGCCATGCCAGCAGGACGCTTATGTTTGGAAGGCCAACGTTAAGTTTTTCGATGGAAGAGTGTATAAAAAAACCGGTAGCGTAACTATTGTTCGATGAGAAGAAGAATTCTTGCATATCTTTTAAGTTCGGTGTTTTGCTTTGCATTTACACTTTCTTCTTTTTCGCAGGGTACAAAAGCATCCAAAAAAGCGTTCAGAAAGGGTGAGGAGGCTATAGCGAAAGCGGATTATCTCAGGGCTTATAATTTATTTGCCCAGGTTCTTAAAGACGAGCCTCAGAATATGGATGCTGTTTATTATTCTGGTCTTTGTTTATTCGGAATAAATAAATCCGATACCGCTGCCCTGAAATATTTTATTGCCTCAAAAGAAAAACGACCTGAGGCTCATTTTTACATTGGTCAGATTTACCATTTACGCGGATACACACGAAATGCTCTTGAAGAATTCTATTATTTTAAAAGTGTAATGAATCCTGAAGAGTTTAGTCAGGAAGAAGTGAATCAATGGATAAGGACTTGCGAGAATGAAATAAAACTTGAAGCTCAAAGAGAAAATTATATTATTAAAAACCTTGGGGAGAAGGTAAATACAAAATATCCTGAGTACGTACCGTTAATATGGAGTGTAAACGGAAGCTTGGTTTTTACTTCAAGAAGAGACAACAGTAAAGGCGGTAATATAGATCCTTACGGCAGGTTTTATGAAGATATTTATCTTGCTAAAAAAAATACCGAAGGCTGGGATAACCCTCTTCCTTTCAGCGACACCATAAATTCTGCTACTCATGATGCCTGCGTTGCTTTTTCACCTGACGGAAATGAACTCATCATTTATCGTACAGACGCGAAGCAAACCGGTGGTGATTTTTATATATCACGTTATGATGGCACTTCCTGGTCCACACCGGTAATAATGGGGCCTGAGATAAATTCTGAATTCCTTGAAGCCAGCGCTTGTTATTCGGCTGATGGAAATGAAATTATTTTTTCAAGCAACAGGCCCGGTGGTTTCGGAGGCAAAGATCTTTACAAAATTGTTCGGTTCATGAACGGTAAGTACAGCAAGCCTTTTAACCTTGGCTCAGAAATAAATACCGCTGAAGATGAAGATGCTCCTTTCATTGATGGTAAGGATAATTCACTTTACTTTAGTTCCAAAGGCCATAACACCATAGGTGAGTATGATATTTTCAGATCAGAATACAATACAGAAACAAACCGCTGGAAAGCACCTTTAAACCTGGGTCTTCCAATTAATTCTACCAATGATGATATTTATTTCGTGAAACTGAGCGATGATAAAAGCGCGCTTTTTGCTTCCAGGCGAGATGGCGGTTTTGGCGACGCGGATATTTATGAAATAGATCTTTCAGCTAATGAACCTTTGGTTATTAATTGTAAAATAAATCCGGGAAGTATTGATATTTCTCGTGTAAAAAACCTGCAGTTATCGCTTTACAATATTGAAACTGGAAAACTTGAAGGTATTTATCGTCCTGGCAAAGGGCGATTAAATATGGTATTGGTTACAATAAAAGACAAAGCGTATAAACTGATACTGGAAGGAAGTAATATTGAACCCGTTGTTGAAACGGTTTCATTTAATGAGACAAAGAAAGAATTGACCATAGATCTTAAGGAAAAACTGAAATGAACATTAAGCGCCTGTTTGGCTACATATTAATTTTTATCGCCTGCCGGGAAGAGCTGTATTCGCAGCACTATCAGTTTTCTCAGTTCTATGCCGCGCAAACCTATCTTAACCCGGCCTTTGCTGGCGCTAACGTTTGTTCCCGCGTATCCATTAATTACAGAAATCAATGGGTAGGTATTCCGGGAGGTTTTACAACTTATCAGCTTTCTTACGATCATTATTTACGTAACGTGAAAAGCGGTATTGGTTTTTTAATGTTTAGCGATAAAGCAGGAGCAGGAAGTTTAAAAACTACCCAGTTTAGTATGCAGTACGCTTACGAGGTAAAACTCAGCAAAGAGTTCATGGGCAGAGGTGGCATTTCGTTTGGAGGGGTTCAGAGAAGTATTGATTTTAACGCATTAACTTTTGGAGATCAGATCGCCAGGGGTGGAGCTTCTTCTTCTGTTGAACATTTGCCGGGCGACCGCATTATGTATTTTGATCTTGGAACCGGTGTATTGTTGTACTCAAAAACCTACTGGGCAGGTTTTTCTGCTTCGCATATAAATAATCCAAACCAGTCTTTATTGGATGGTTTGAGTCCTCTGCCGCCTGAGTTCAAGTTGCATGGTGGATACCGTTATACTATTTATGAAAGTTCGGGTAATAGCAAAGATATAAATGCGGTAACCTTTGCCTTTAACTATAAAAAACAAAGAGCTTTCAATCAGTTTGATCTGGGCGTGTACTATTCAAAAAATTACCTTGTAATAGGAATGTGGTACCGCGGTATTCCTTTTTATAAACCAAGAAGTGGTTACCGAAACAATGATGCACTGATATTTTTATTTGGTGTGGCGGTTGATAAATTTAAAATAGGATATTCATACGATTACACTATTTCAAAGCTTAGCAATGCAAATTCGCTTGGTAGTCATGAAATCAGCATGTCTTACCAGTTCTGTAGTCCAAAAAAGAAAAGGCAGAAACGAATCCTTATTTCTTGTCCGAAGTTTTAAACTCCTTTCGAAACATCATTTAGCGGTTCAAACATTTTTATTTTCACTCCTTTATAAATGCATATTAAGGAGATTAGCATAATAACATGCGCAATGTCTTTATAATTAAACCATTCGCTGATGGAGAGTTTTAAAGAATGAATTATAATAGATAAAAATGAGATAATTATTCCCCAGGCAATGTAAGGGCTGCCTGTTTTTTTATACGTGATTAGGTGAATGATGAGCGAATAGGTAAGCACAATGCCCGCATGAATTTTTATTAATAAAAAATTGTTTTGTAGGAACGTGAAAATCAAAAGTACAACTATCCATCCGATTACAAGCCATGTTGTGTACTTGCTGGGACCTTTTCTTCCAATGGAGAAGTAAATATTAGCAGCTTTAAAACAATGGTAAATTGCAATTAATGAAATTGCATTCATCAGAAAGATTGTTGTGTTTAAAAAAGCTGAACCAAGCTGAAAATGAACTCCATGCGCTATGGAGCCTATTATACTGCTGGTGCCAATGAATAAGAAAAATCTTGCCCAATGGTGAGCCAGCGTTTTTTTTAAGGGGTTTATTTTTAGAAAGGCATAGAGACAATATGAGGCAATGAACAGGTTTGTTAATATTGTAACCGGTTCAAATACTATCAGTTTAAATAAAATTATATAGGTGTAGTCAAAGTTCATAATACAGTTGAAAAACTATTTGTTGTGAAAAATTTTATACCAGCATCTATTCATCTTCCTTTTTAAAGATGCCGGTTATTTTACCGGTTACCTGTTTCAGTTTTTCAAACCTTTGTTCAATTGCAATACTTGTCATGTCGCTGATCCGGCCATCAGAAAGTGTTTTGGTTATTTCAGGGTAAAATATCGCGAAGCTGGTAAACTCGCTGTTGCGGTTAAGGTTTTTTGGCATGTCATCAACATGAAAATCATAACTTACGGTTTGCTTCCTTGCGCTTAAAAAAACAAAAAGGTCATCTTCTTTCGGATTAGTAACCGGTTCAAAATCTTCAAAAGTGTTTGTTTCTATATAATTGTAAAATATTTTTTTACGATCATTAATTACAACTGAGAAATCCTTAAGTGCATCGGGTAAACCGTAGATAAATGTTTGTTGTCCAATTTGCTTTAATAAAAGATGGAGTTTTGCGGCTAATCTGAAAAATCCATTTTCAAGCTCGGCATTTGGCGACAACACAACTATTATCCGATGAAAAGAATTTACGGGCTGAAGAATTTTTGAAATGATAATCGCCTGTTTGGATTTACTTAATAAATTATCAGCAATACTTCCAAAAATAATATTTCCTGAACCATGCTGTGCTTTGTAGCTGATAAGAATATCAGTAATGTTATAAGCTTTAGCTGTTCTTACAATTCCGTCAACAATACTTAAATCAACTTTTTTAAGGATCTCAACTTTTTTGTCACCGCTTGATATTTGTGCGGCGGCCCCTTCAATTACTTTCTTTACAACATTAATTTTCTCATCTGCGTCTGCGTCGTCCTCTACAATCGACAGTGGATAAATTGCCTCTGGGGAGTTTTGATCTTTGATAAGAAGCGCAAAATCTATAAGTCGTTGAATATTTTCAGGGTTGCTTACCGGAATAAGTATGCGTTCAGGTTTTTCATTTGTACGCCTTACTACTTCTTTTTCCTGTATAGCAATTTTTCGTGCCGCGCGCTCACTCACAAATGAACTAACTAAACAGGAGATGAGAATGAGGATAATGGTACCGTTGACGATATTCTGATCGAACAGGCCAATGTCAAATCCTACTTTGATTATTGCCAGTGTGGCGGCTGCATGCGATACGCTTAAACCAAAAATAATATTCCGTTCGTATTTGTTGAACCTGTATATAAGTGCTGTAGCGTATGCTGCAAAATATTTTGTAATTAATCCTACAAGGCTAAGTATCCCTGCAAAAATCAGCGCATTTCCTCCTTTAAAAAACAATTTAAGATCAACCAGCATGCCGGCACTTATTAAAAAGAACGGTATAAATAAAGTGTTGCCAATAAAAACAATTCGGTTCATAAGAATGCTGTTGTTTGGAATTACCTTGTTTAAGCCCAAACCAGCCAGAAACGCGCCTATGATAGGCTCGACACCAGCGAGTTCGCTAAGGAAACCTGAAATAAATACAACAGCAAGAACATAGATGTATTGTGAACTTGCCTGAGACTCAATATTGCGGAAAAACCAGCGACTGATTTTTGGTAATAAATAAAGTGTTGAGAAAATAAGCAGCGAAAGAGAAAATATTACCCTTAGCCAGAAACTGTGATCCATTTGTCCTGTAACAATATTGGTAATAACGCCAAGTAATATAAGTACTGCAGAATCTGTTATGATGGTGCCTCCGAATGTGATCTGTACAGCGCGGTTCTTTATAATCCCCATGTTACTTACAATAGGGTAACTGAGAAGCGTGTGAGTGCTGAACATGCTTGCAAGCAAAACTGACGATAATAGTGAAAAATGAAAAACGTAAATGCAGACAAAATACCCTATTGTAATAGGAATTAAAAAGGTGAGTGCGCCAAATACAATACTTTTATTTCGGTTGTGCCTGAATTCATGCATATCAATTTCCAATCCTGCCAGAAACATGATGTAAAGCAAACCTGTTTTTGAAAGCAATTCGAAACTGTTGGTTGACTCAATAATGTGTAAAGAGTTTGGGCCAATGATTATGCCCGCGATGATCAATCCTATGATGCCTGGTATCCTGAACCTGCGAAATAAAAGAGGCGAGAATAGAATGATCAGTAACGTTAAGGCGAGTATCAACACCGGATTCTTTACAGGAAGGTAATCGTGCAGAAAGTGCTGGAGTTGCAATAAGTAGTTGTAGATTCCCTCCATAAATTATTTTTCTGCTTTTTCTGTATCCAGTAAGTACCTGCTTTTTGTTCCGCTGAATATTTTATATATCGAAGGCACCCTTAGATTATAACGAAGCCCAAAACTGTAGCAAACATCCATTATGTTTAATTGCTTTCTGTCGGCCTTACCAACGCGCATTTTGTAGTCCATAAAAAGACTAACAGCTTTAAAACGATATTCATAGCCGGTTCCAATGTTAACTCCGAACCAGTTTGTTGAAACAATTGTATTGGATTTATACTTTTCGCCTACTCCCAAAAAATCATTACGGCCCGTAAAGTACCCGGAAAAAATGTTGTAGCTTACTCCAAACAGTGGATAAAAATATGCCTTGTTGTTTCTGAATCGCGCTATTATCTGACCATTGACTTCTGCGGTACTTGCATGAATATCGTACCAGGTAGGCTCAATATTAATGGTATTGTACCTCGTGTATTCAAAACTCATTCTGAAAAGTTTAGCGCCGTCGTAGATAAGTGAAAACGAATAACCAAGAGCGTCGTTATCCTCTTTTACATTTCTGCTCAGATAGAGCACGCTGCGGGTTACACTTCCGCTAATTGCAAGATTAGTGGATTTTGGATAACTTTTTTTTGCGGGTTTTATAACGCGGGTTTGAGAATAAACTGAGTTTGAAAGAATAATAAACGCCATCAGATATTTAAGAAACCCCTTCATTCCTACAAAGTTAGCTTAAATTATCGGGAAATTCCAGTGAAACTAATTTTTGTTAAAGGAAAAACCATGTTCAAAAAGTATATTACATTTATGGGGTGAAACAATTCCTACTTCTACTCATTACCGTGTTTACATTTTCAACACTAAGTGCCCAAACGGTAACTCCTCAAAACGGCCTAAATAAGCCTGAACACGCTTCCTTAATTCAATTTTCGGGAGTTGTGCTTGATCAGGATAGTTTAACGCCGATACCTTTCGTTTCAATTTTAATTAAAGGCACCAAGCGTGGCGCGGTTTCCGATTTCTATGGTTTTTTTAGTCTGGTTGTAAATCCCGGAGATGAGCTTGAATTCTATTCGGTGAGTCACAAAAACAGAAGCTATAAAATTGCAGATACGTTAAAACAAAAATATTATTACGCTATTCAGGTATTAACAAAAGATACTATCCAACTGGATCCTGTGGCTGTTTACCCATGGCCAACAAAAGAAGAATTTAAAAGGGCTTTTTTATCGCTTGATTTGAGTGACACGGACGTAGAAAGAGCTGATAAAAATTTACAGAGCGAGGCGCGTACGTACCTGGAAAGAAACCAAACAGCCAGCGCGTCTGAAAATTATAAATATGTCATGCAGGCATATTATACCAAAGTTTATACACTTGGCCAGGCACCAAGTATCTCCCTCCTTAATCCTGTTGCCTGGGCGCAATTTATAGATGCGTGGAGAAAGGGTAAGTACAATAATAAAAATAAGAAAAAGTAATTGCCGTTTAGTTAACCTTCTTTTTGCTTCTTCGTAGTTGTTTTCTCGCCATTCGTTTCTGTCGCTTTAAATCCTTTTTGTCCCCTCTGGCCATTCGCGCACTTGGCTTGTTTTTGGCTTTGGCGTCAACGTAAGGGTTATATGCTTCACGGTTTTTTTTCCAGCGGCGCCATATGCGCTTGCGTTCTTTTTTTTGCTTAAACATTTCATTCTGTTGCGCACTGAGATGATCAATGTTAACCGTAAAAACAAACAGGAGTAAAAGTATTTTAACTAATAGTCGCATTTTATACTACAAATAACGCAATTTTAATACCTTAGATACAAACGCCTAAAAGCGAGTTATTAACCCCATTGGTTTTAAAGACTATTTTGCTTTATACAAAGGAACGGTACTGCAGGGTTCGCCGTACATTATGCTTTTTACATGAGGTTTTAGGATGGTTGCAATCTGAACATAAGCGTTTATAGGTATAACTTTTTCCCCACAGCCTTTAATTACAATTCTTGCATCTTTGTATTTTGCAATATCCAGCTGTGTAAGCTTTTCGGTAAATACAAGTTTTTCAAGTTCGTCTAAGGTACCGAATACAGTTTTTTTTGCATGCGGTTCAAGGGCAATTGCTATCAGCATGTAAGCCCAGGTTGGAACAATAGCATCACTTGAACAGGTTAAGGCTACGAGTTTATTTTTGTATGTTGTCCAGTCATGATTTTTAATGAACTCACGAAAATCCTTTTCCTTTAAAATAAGTTCCTTGAAAAGCAGTGGCTTAATATCAAAGAGTACACGTTCTCCTTCAATATTGAATTCTTCAAGATCAATAGTAATGATGCCGCTATTTGCTACTTTATTAACTATTTCGTTTTCCATATTGTAATTACATAAAACCAAGTTCAAGCTGGGCAACTTCACTCATCATATCTTTTTCCCAGGGTGGTTCAAAGGTCAGTTTAAGATCAACAGAGTTAATCCCAGGCAATAACTGCAGTTTATTTTTTACATCGGCCGGTAAAGATTCAGCTACCGGGCAATTAGGGGAAGTTAAAGTCATGACTACGCGCAGATCGTTGTTTTCATTAAGTTCAAGCTCGTAAATAAGACCGAGTTCCCAAATATCAACCGGAATTTCAGGGTCAAAACACGTTTTTATTTCGTCAATGACCCGCTGCATCAGTTCTGTATTTTTTGTAATTATAATCGCTGCCATTTTATTTACTTAAAGTTAAGGCGTCTGTCTTCATTCTCTTGATCATGCTCACAAGCCCATTAGCCCTCGTGGGTGAAAGATGTTCTTTTAACCCGATCTTATCAATAAAATCAAGTTTTGCCTCAATAATATCTTTTGCTGCCTGATTGCTTAATACTCTTACCATAAGTGCAACCATCCCTTTTGTTATAATTGCATCACTGTCGGCTGTAAAAAATATTTTATCTCCTTTTTTCTCAGAGTGCAACCATACACGGCTCTGACAGCCTTTAATAATATTTTCTTCTTTTTTAAATTCTTCTTTAATGAGTGGAAGAGATTTTCCAATATCTATCAAATGCTCGTATTTGCCTTCCCAATCATCGCCAAAGATTTCAAACTCTTCAACTATCTCGTTTTCTATTTCCCGGATGCTTTTACTCACGTTAAGATATTCTGTGATTTATACGATCTATGATAATAACTGTATTACTTTTTTAAGTTTTTCAATAAAATAATCAATCTCAGTTTTGGTATTATAAATAGCAAATGAGATACGTATTGTGCCAGGAACTAAAAGTAAAGCCATTAAGGGTTGAGTGCAGTGATGCCCGGTTCGTACGGCAATACCATATTTATCGAGCAATGTTCCAACATCGAATGGATGTTGATTTTTTATATTGAATGAAATCACGGCAGCTTTATGTTCGCTTTTCCCGTACAAATCAACTTCAGGAATTTCTGCCAAACGCTTTTGCGCGTAGTTTACCAGATCGGATTCATGTTTGTAAATGGCATCCATACCAAACCGGTTAATGTAATCCAGTGCGGCTGCAAATCCTATAACTCCTTCAATGTTGGGTGTACCGGGTTCAAAACGCAAGGCGCCCTCTGCATACTCCGTTTTTTCGAAGCTAACGGTTTTGATAGTTCCACCTCCTGGCTTTGTTACTGGTAAATTGTTTAACCAGTAATCACTCATGTATAAAATTCCGGTTCCGGTAGGGCCATAAATTTTATGGGCGCTGCAAACAAAAAAGTCAACATTCAGCTTTTGCAAATCAACCTGCATGTGCGGTGATGATTGAGCTCCATCAACAACAACAATGAGATTATGTTTTTTAGCAAGTTCTTTTACTTTTTCCAGATCCGTGATAAGACCTAAAGTATTAGACACATGAGCAATTGCAATGATCCTGGTTTTTTTTGTAATAAGTCCTTCAATCGAATCGTAATCAAGGGTATGATCCTGTTTCAGTGAGATCACTTTAAGTTTGCCTGAATTCTGTTCGGCCCATAATTGCCAGGCTAAAATATTGGAGTGATGTTCATAGGATGAAACAATAATTTCATCGCCCGGCTTTAAAAAACCTTTTCCCAAACCATTCGCAATAATATTAATGGAATCAGTAGTACCGGCAGTAAAAATTATCTGCTGATCGTTCTTAACATTAAAGTGTTTTGCAACCGTTTTTCGAGCGTTTTCGAAAGCTTCGGTAGCTTCCCTGCTTAAGGTGTGTACCCCCCGGTGAATATTTGAATTGCTGTTGGAATAAAAGTTTGTAATGGTTTCTATTACATGTTTGGGTTTTTGTGTTGTTGCGCCATTATCAAAATAAACCAAAGTGTTATTGTTGATCTTTCTTGTAAGAATCGGAAAGTCTTTTCTTATAAGATCAACATTTAATTCTTTGTTTTTATTTTCCTGCAACAACATTATCTGTTAAAACCCAATTTATTTTCTACAAATTGTTTTAAGCTTTCAATTTCAATTTCATCAAGCACTTCTCCGGCAAACGCGTTCAATAAAATACGTTTTGCTGTTTCTTTTCCAATTCCCCTGGCATTCAGGTAAAACATGGCATTTTCATCTATCTTGCCGGTAGAAGTTCCGTGCGAGCATTTTACGTCATCGGCGTAAATTTCAAGTTGTGGCTTGGTATTTATTGTGCCATCATCGCTAAGCAATATGTTTTTACTGCTCTGATAAGCATTTGTTTTTTGAGCATCTTTTCTAACAAAAATCTTTCCGTTAAAAACGCCGGTACTTCTATCGTTAATAATGCCTTTATAAAGTTCGTTGCTTTGGCAGTTGGGAACCTGATGATCCATTAATGTATGGTTATCTACAAGCTGAGTGTTTGAGGTTACAAATAAACCGTTGAGATGCGCTTCGCTGTTTTCGCCGGCCAGTTCAACATTGTGATTATTTCGAACAAGCTGGCCGCTTAATGTAACTGTAGTGTTTTCATATTTTCCGTTACGGCTCAACCTCACCTGGTTTGTGTTTACAGAAAAACCTGTTTCTTTCTCGTCCTGTATGGTATAAGTAATAAGCTTTGCATTATCCTTCACAATTTTCTCGCTTAGAAAATTAGTGAAAACTTTACCGCGACCCGCTAAAACCTGGTGCTCTATAATTGTAGCTTCTGAGTTTTCGCCGAGTTCAATTATATTTCTTGGATTTACGAGGGCCTGATCGTGTGAGGAGGAAATATAAAGAATGTGCAGAGGTATCTGTAATTGTTCGTTCTTTTCTATTTTTAAATGAAAACCTTCGCCACTGAAAGCCGTATTTAGCGCTATGAAGGCATCTGATTCGGGGTTTGCCAGTGACGCGATATCCTTTTTTCCTTCAGTGTCAAGGTTCTTAAATGAATTTATGTGTAGGCCTTTTAAAATTATTTTATCACTTAATCTTTCGTTGAAATTTCCATTCAATACTACCAGAGTGATTGTATCTGCCAGCTTAAATTCATTAACTGAAGCAACTTCCTGAAGTTTCTGACTTAAGTTTTTAAATTCTTTTTTGAGAAAATAATCCAGATTACAGTATTTGTAATCCTCATCTTTATTGGTAGGAATTCCTTTGTTTTCAAGGTAAAGCAATGCCTTTGATAAAACATCATCGCTGATAAAGTCAACTTTACCTGCGGATGGCGTGATAGCGTTAATAATATTTTGTGCGGTATTTGTTTTTTCAGCAATCATGATTAAGCCGGTTCTTTTTCAAATTCCTTTTTAATTTCATCATAACCTTTGGCTTCCAGTTCAAGCGCGAGTTCTTTAGTCCCGCTTTTTACAATCCTGCCATTATAAAGAATGTGTACAAAATCCGGAACAATATGATCAAGCAAACGCTGATAGTGGGTAATAACTATATACGCGTTGTCTTTTGTTTTCAGTTTATTTACTCCGCTGGCAACAATTCTTAATGCATCAATATCTAATCCTGAATCGGTTTCATCAAGAATTGCCAGTTTAGGTTCCAGCATTGCCATCTGAAAAATTTCATTGCGCTTTTTTTCGCCGCCGCTAAAGCCTTCGTTAACACTGCGATTGGTAAGTTTAGCGTCAAGCTCCACAAGTTTTTGTTTCTCCTTTATCAGCGCTAAAAAATCTTTCGCTTCCATTGGAGGTAGCCCCTGATAAGCACGTTTTTCGTTAATTGCCGTTTTAAGAAAATTAATATTACTAACGCCAGGTATTTCTACAGGGTACTGAAACGCAAGAAACAAACCTTCTCTGGCGCGATCTTCCGGTGGCATTTCCAAAAGATTTTTTCCGTTAAATATTACTTCTCCATCAGTAACTTCGTAATCTTCTTTTCCAGCCAGAACGCTGGAAAGGGTAGATTTGCCGGAACCGTTAGGTCCCATTATAGCATGTATTTCTCCGGCTTTTACTTCCAGGTTTATTCCACGTAAAATTTCTTTACCATCAACTGAAGCGTGGAGATTTTTTATTGTGATCATAATGTGTGTATCTGATTAAAAATATCTTAATATTATCCAACGCTGCCTTCAAGGCTTATTGCCAGCAGCTTTTGTGCTTCCACGGCAAACTCCATTGGCAGTTTGTTGAGTACTTCCTTGCAATAGCCATTTACAATAAGTCCAACCGCTTTTTCTGTATCAAGGCCTCTTTGCTTGCAATAAAACAATTGATCTTCGCCAATTTTACTTGTGGTTGCTTCGTGTTCAACAACAGCGCTTTTATCTTTAATTTCTATATAAGGAAAAGTGTGCGCCCCGCATTTATTTCCCATCAGCAAACTATCGCATTGCGAAAAATTTCTTGAATTGGTTGCTCCTTTTCGGATTTGAACAAGCCCGCGATAGCTATTGTTGCTGTATCCGGCAGAGATACCTTTTGAAATAATGGTAGAGCGCGTGTTTTTTCCAATGTGAATCATTTTTGTTCCGGTATCTGCTTCCTGCCTGTTATTTGTAACGGCCACCGAATAAAATTCTCCAATACTGTTATTACCTTTTAAAATTACTGAAGGATATTTCCAGGTAATTGCCGAGCCGGTTTCTACCTGTGTCCACGAAATCTTTGAATTATCTTCAAGACAGATCCCGCGTTTGGTAACAAAGTTGTAAATACCACCTTTTCCTTCTTTATCGCCAGGGTACCAGTTTTGCACGGTACTGTATTTAACTTCTGCATTTTTATGCGCTACAATTTCTACAACGGCGGCGTGCAATTGATTTTCATCGCGCTGGGGAGCTGTACAACCTTCCAGATAGGAAACGTAAGAGTCTTCATCTGCAATAATCAGTGTTCGTTCAAACTGACCTGTTCCGCTTGCGTTAATACGGAAGTAGGTTGATAATTCCATTGGGCAACGAACGCCTTTTGGAATGTAGCAAAACGAACCATCGCTAAAAACCGCGCTGTTAAGTGCCGCAAAATAGTTGTCGGTATAAGGAACTACCATTCCCATGTATTTTTTAATCAAATCAGGATGTTCCTGAACCGCTTCGCTAAACGAACAAAATATAATTCCTTTTTCTGCTAACGTTTCGCGGAAAGTAGTTTTAACGGAAACACTGTCAAATACCGCGTCTACAGCAATGTTTGAATTAACACCGGTTAAACGTTTTTGTTCTTCAAGTGAAATTCCGAGTTTTTCAAATGTTTTTAAAAGTTCCGGATCAACTTCATCCAGGCTTTTTATTTCCGGTTTTTTCTTCGGAGCCGAATAATAAGAAATATCCTGGTAGTTAATTTTCGGATAATGGATGTGCGCCCATTTATCAGGCTCTTTCATTTTTTGCCAGGCTTTGAAAGCTTTTAAACGAAACTCAAGCATCCACTCCGGTTCGTTTTTTTTCTTACTTAAAGCTTTTACAACATCTTCGTTTAACCCGGGTGCAAAAGTATCAGTATCAATGTCGGTTGTAAAGCCCCATTTATACTCGTTTTGTATATGTTGTTCTAAAATTTCGTTACCCATTATAATGTTTTAATTATACCGAAAACGATTCGCCGCATCCGCAGGTGCGTGAAGCATTCGGATTATTAAATACAAAGCCTTTTCCGTTCAGTCCGCCTGTATATTCCAACTCGGTACCAACCAGGTATAAAAAACTTTTTCTATCTACAACTATTTTAATGCCTTTATCTTCAAACTGCTGATCACCCTCTTTTAAAACATTATCAAACTCAAGTTTATAAGATAATCCACTGCAACCACCACCTTCAACCCCCACGCGAATAAAGGTGCCTTCGGGTCTGTTCTCAGCTTTGATTAAATCCAGAGCGTGTTGTTTGGCATTTTCACTCACTGTTATCATAATTGATTGATTTTTAATTAATTGTATTCTTAATCTTAATTAGATTAATTCCATTTTAGTACAAAAATACCATATTTATGGTAGTTTTTCAAATAATTAGGAACAAAAAAAGCAAAATGGTACGATCATTGGAATTTGAATGAAAGTTATATGCGAAAGATGATTTATAACCATTGAAGTATATTAACAATGCAATGAGTATAAAACCTTAACAAAAACAAAACGCGTCCTCATTTTATAAATAATTTCATTTTCTAGTTGAAAAAAATTTTCCTCATATTTTTCACGGTACTAAATCCTTTTTTATACCTGTGCCAGACAGATACTTTAACCGTTAATTATCTTGTCAAAGCACCTTTTGCTTCAGGCAGCAGCACTGTAAACCCAGTAGGAATAGAGATAGATATTATTAACGATTATGTATTATGGTTAAAAACTACCAAACAAATTAACGTGGTGGTTAAGTATGTGCCATTACCCGAGTTTGCCACTTTTTATAATTCTATAAAAACAGCAAATAAAAGTACTATTGGACTCGGCGCTGTAACGGTGTTGCCGGAGAGGGCAAAAGAGGTTGATTTTACAGTGCCTTATCTTAAAAATGTGGCCTTTTGCATTACCAATGGAAATGCCCCTGATATTAAAGCAAAAACGCAGCCTGAAATTGTAAAGGGTCTTGGAAGTATGACAGCTGTTACAATTCAGGGATCAAGTTTGAGCAAATATGTAAACGAATTAAAAAAATTTATTCCTGATCTTAAAATAAGTTATCAGCCTACTCAACTAAAGATCCTTGACGAGATTGCAAAAAATATTTTGAATTTCGGTTATGTTGATGCAATAGAATTCTGGTTTTACCTAAAAAGCAATCCTCAAAAATTTTTAAAAATGCAAAAAGTGTTGAACCAATCCAGGGAGGATCTGGCGTTTATTATGCCAAAAGGAAGCCAGCATAAAGCTTTGTTCAATGAATTTTTCTCTGGTCCGAAAGGTTTTAAAAACACCCGAAACTATCGTACCATTCTTGAAAAACATTTGGGGTCTTACATGACCCAAATGATGGCTGTGAATTAAACAACTCGCTAAAAAACCTTCATGCAAAAAATTACAGAGATCAAAGAGTATTATACCGTTAACCGAAGAGAAAAGGTAGATGGTGAGGTTCGTTTTGTGCCCAAAACGAAGATGCGTTACAAGGAAGTACCCTATGTTTCAGGCTGGGCAAGGTTCGGGCATTTTATGCTGGACAGGGTTTTCTTTATCATCTTTACGCTTTTATTTTATGTAACACTTGGGCTTATCCTGGGTCTAACAAATAACGCGCATCTCATAGAGGATCTGCATCTCGAAGATTATGAAATTTTTTATAATTGGTTAATCCTGCACCCATTATTTTACTTTATCTTTGAACTGTCGCTTCAGGGTTCTCCTGCAAAGGCTTTGCTGGGAAGGGTAGTGGTTGACGAGTACGGTAATAAACCAACTGTAAAACAATTCTTTATTCGTTCAATTTCAAGATCAGTGCCTTTTGAACCCTTTTCCTGTTTTTCTGAAACAGGCTGGCATGATAACTGGAGCGGTACATTTGTAATAAGAAAAAAAGATCTGGCGGAATTGCGCTTACTTCAAAAAATAAACGACATTGGAGCGCCAGATCAGGGAGAGCAAAAAGATGATAGCAATTGATAAAACGCTGATCAGTGAAGATCTGCTGGAGAAAAAATTTGTATGTGATTTAAATGCCTGCAAAGGAGCCTGCTGTGTTGCAGGTGATAGCGGCGCGCCACTTGATGAGGATGAATTACCTGTTCTGGAATCTGTACTTGACGATGTAAAGCCATATATGGTGAAGAAGGGAATTAAGGCCATTGAAAAACACGGAGCCTATGTAGTTGATGGAGATGGCGATTACACAACTACGCTTGTTAGCGAAGGCGCCGAATGCGCATTTGTTTATTTTGATGAACATAAAATAGCCAAGTGCGCGATTGAAAAAGCGTATTACGAAGGAAAAATTTTGTGGAAGAAACCAATTAGTTGCCATCTTTATCCGGTAAGGATATCAAAATATAAAGACTACGACGCGGTTAATTACGATAAGTGGAGTATTTGTAAACCGGCCTGTGAATGTGGTCAAAAGCTGGACGTACCCGTTTATAAATTTCTTCAGGAACCGCTTATACGTAAATACGGCAAGGAGTGGTTCAAACAGCTCGAACAAAGCGCCACCCTTTATCTGAAAAAATAATTTTAAATTCGGATCATGAAAATTTTAATAACCGGATCAAACGGACTTCTTGGTCAGAAACTCGTTTACAAACTACGTAATCAACAAGGGATTACCTGTATTGCAACAGCAAGAGGAGAAAACCGCCTTGTGAAAAAAGATGGTTACGATTACGAAACGCTTGATATAACCAGCAAGGAAAATGTAGAAAAGGTTTTTGCAAAATTTTTACCCGACGCGGTTATTAATACAGCGGCAATGACCAATGTTGATGCCTGCGAAACTGAGCGTGAGGCTTGTTGGGCAATGAATGTTACCGCAGTTGAGCATCAGGTAAAAACACTTGAGCAATTAAAGAAATCCAATTCCGGTTACAACCCGCATTTTATTCATCTTAGCACCGATTTTATTTTTGATGGAACCCACGGTCCGCTTGATGAGAATGAAAACCCCAACCCGTTAAGTTATTATGCCGAGAGTAAGCTGGCCGCTGAAAAAATTGTTCAGGCATCGCAGTTAGATTGGGCGATAGCGCGGACCGTACTGGTATATGGCATTGTTGACAATATGAGCAGGAGCAATATTGTTTTATGGATTAAATCGAACCTTGAACAGGGCAAAAAAATAAATGTTGTTGACGATCAGTTCAGAACACCAACACTAGCGGAAGATCTTGCCGATGGCTGTATCCTGATTGCGAAGAAAAGGGCCAGAGGTATTTATAATATTTCGGGAAAGGATTTTTACAGCATCCTTCAGCTTGCACAGGTAGTTGCTGATTATTATGGTTTGGATAAATCGTTGATTAATCCAAGCAAAAGCTCTGATATTAAACAGCCCGCAAAACGCCCGCCAATTACAGGTTTTATTATTGATAAAGCTAAACGTGAACTTGGCTATAACCCACATAGCTTTACAGAAGGAATAAAAATCCTGGAAGAACAGCTCCGCGAAATATCCAAATAACAGGTTTTTACAAGTTTCGGTTAATATCTTAAGTTTTATTAGGGATTCATCCGTTTCATTAATTTTTACCTTTATTTTTCTAAGAATTAAGGGTGTCACACGGATTGAAAAAACTGGCAGGTCAAACGGTCATCTATGGCCTTGGAACAATTTTGCCCCGGTTTTTAAATTATTTTCTTACACCAATTTTAACAAGAGAATTTCTTCCGGCTGAATATGGAATAAATAGCGAGTTGTTTGCGTACATCTCCTTTCTTAACATAGTCTTTACCTATGGAATGGAAACCACGTTTTTCAACTTTAACTCAAAATTGGATGATAGGCAATCGGTTTATAACACGGCTTTAATTTCGCTGATAACATCATCAATAATTTTCAGTTTAATCCTTTTTACTTTTTCTTCCGTTATTGCCAATGCATTATCAACGCCCAACGCCATATATCCTGTTCAGTTTATTGTATGGAGTATTCTCATTATTGCTTTAGATGCTATAGCTGCAATTCCGTTTGCCAGATTACGTGCGGAAAATAAAGCGCTGAAATTTTCCATGCTTAAATTGGTTAATGTAATCATCAATTTCGGCTTAACGGTTTTCTTTGCTAAAATTTGCAAGGATGCTTATGATAATAATGATCAGAGTTTTCTTTCATCGATCTATAATCCTGAAATAGGGATTGGTTATGTTTTTCTTGCAACGCTAATTGCTAATCTGATAACGGTGGTGCTACTGGGCAGGCAAATTATTTCCATTCAGTTGCATCTGAATACTGAACTTTTAAAACAAATGCTGAGGTACACCTGGCCTTTGATTATTTTGGGTTTAGCAGGAATGATAAACGAAACGCTCGACAGGATTATTCTTAAAAAATTAATGGTCGATAAATCCGAAGCGCAGGTGGCACAAGGTATTTATGGCGCCTGTTATAAAATAGCGATTTTAATGACAATTTTTATTCAGGCTTTCAGGTTTGCGGCTGAGCCATTCTTTTTTGGCAAGTCAAAAGAAAAAGACTCTAAAAAATTATACGCTGTAGTTATGAAATACTTTGTGATCTTTTGCCTTTTACTTTTTCTTGGAACGGTAATGAATTTGGAATGGATCAAATATCTTGTAGATGAGCCCTACTGGTCAGGATTAAAAGTTGTTCCGGTGTTATTACTGGCCAATCTTTGTCTCGGAATTGTTTACAATCTTTCAATTTGGTATAAACTAAGCTCACAAACAAAATATGGGGCCATTATATCGGTTATTGGTGCGGTAATTACAATTGTTGTGAACGTGATTTTTGTTCCTTCATACTCTTATGTTGCATGCGCATGGGCAACGCTCGCTGCTTACGGAGGAATGATGGTATTATCATATATTCTTGGCCAAAAATATTTTCCTATAAAATATAATCTTCGTGCAATTAGTGTTTACACCGTTATTGCCCTTGGATTATATTTTCTGTCTTTTCTGTATAGTAACATGGAAAACGTTGTGTTAAAAGTATTTTTGAATAATTTGTTGGTAATACTGTTTGTGTTTTTGGTTTATAAATTAGAATTTCCTAATCTGAAAAAACTGAAAACAAATGTCAACACTACCTCTTAAAGTTGTAAATCAATCCAAACACGCCTTACCTGAATACGCTACTGAACACGCCGCAGGACTTGATCTTAAAGCCAACATTTCAGAACCGGTTGTATTGAAGCCATTACAAAGGCAATTAATTCCTACCGGATTGTTTATCGAACTTCCTGTTGGTTATGAGGCGCAGATAAGACCAAGAAGCGGCCTTGCTTTTAAAAACGGGATTACGGTGCTTAATTCGCCGGGTACAATTGATGCTGATTACAGGGGTGAAGTGAAAGTATTGCTCGTAAATTTATCTGATACTGATTTTACAATTAATGATGGTGAACGTATTGCTCAGATGGTTATCGCGAAGCACGAGCAGATTAAATGGGAAGTTGTCAATTCTCTGCAGGAGTCAGCCAGAGGAACCGGTGGCTTTGGAAGTACCGGAACAAAATAATAAGTTAAATTCTACCTGCAAAAATTATCACGTACTTCTTCGGCAATTTGTGAACCAGCCTGAATTGCCCGGTTTATTACTTCACAGGACTTTGTGTTGGTTTTTAGACCATGATAAATATAAGCCAATCCAAGGTACGCATCGTAATTTTTTGGATCCAGATTAATGGTAGTTTCATAATCTTTAATAGCTGCAGGATAATTTCCTAAAAATTCATTCCAATATGCACGTGAATAATATGCGAGGGAATACATTGGTTTCAGTTCAATGCAGGCGTTAAGATCTTCAATAGCTTTATCATATTCCTCCATAAGTCCAAACGCCAGTGCGCGGTTATATAAGGCTTTCAGGTGCCTGGAGTTTTTTGCCAGTACTTCATTAAATTCGTTAACGCTCCTGCCATAATTTTTTGAAGAAAGAAAAATTAAACCATTTAAATAATGTACTTCATAAAATGCCGGATAATTTTTTTGAAGTTCTTTACACAGTTGCTTAGCATGAGCAATATTGTTTTCTTTTAATTTAATCAGTGCTTTATAGTAAATCACACTGTCCTTATAAAAGTTCGCGCTGTTACACGAATCCAGAAGCACAGCGTTATTTTTATTAGACAGGTCAGAACGAACACGGGTAAAAACCGACTGACTGCTTAATAAACAGCAGTTAACCATAATAAGATATGTAATCACCAATTTCATTCTAAAAGTCAAGGGCCGGACACTTTGCTACTGAGCGTCCCCCAACGTATTTACCTCCAAGTCCCATTGGCGCAATGCCAATCATAATTTCGTAACTGTTTCTTGCGGCTGCTCCAACTTTGTTTGTTGAATAGGAATAAGTTAATCCAACAGAAAGATTTTCTAAAACGCGAACCTGAAAAATCCCGCTGAGGAAACTTGTGTTTCGCATGGAAGCGCCAAAACCAAAACGATTTCCATAGTAAAACATTAGAGTAGGATTAATGCTGGGTGCACTTACCAATGCCATGTTAACTGCAACCGAAGGTAACATGATCATATATTCGTTTAAGCTGAACACCTGGCCATATGAAACAAAAAAAGTAGGATTTAATTTTGAGGGCCCTCCCAAATGTTTGCCTTTGAAATCCTGTTGTTGTGTAACACTGATTTGGCGAGCGGACACATCAAAAAAGAATTTTTTATTTGAGATTCTAATGCCTGGAATTAAATCAGGATACACAATGGTTTTAAATGTGCCGTTGCGGGCAATAGGATCATTGGAGTCTATTATTCCGGGACTCAGGTAAAATTCCCTTACCCCACCATAAACACCAAAAGAAGCGATAAGATTTTTTCTTAAAAGAAGGTGGATTGTGTAACTCAGATAAAAACTATTGTTTGAAATAATGCCACTCTGATCGCGCTCCACCAGGCAACCAACATTTTGCCAGTAACTATAACTGCGTGGGGGACGAATGGTATATGAAAAATTAGCGAAGGTTGCTTTTGGTGAGTTATCAAATCCGATCCATTGGCGATTTGCACCGAATACATAGTTTATTTTCTGATTGATGTTCAGGCCAGAAGCAGCTGGGTTCATTCCGGCCTTATTAAAAAGATACTGGGTATAGATGGCAGTTTGTTGCGATTTAGCCTGAAGCAGAAAGAAAATAAAAATATATATGAAATTAAATCTCAAATAATTTATTGCATTGATATTACAGCCCACATTCGCCCGGTTTTTCCTTTATCTCTTCTATAACTGAAAAAATCATTTTCATGAGTACAGCGGTTCATAGTCCAGATATTTTTTGGCGTAATGCCGATTTGCTCCAAAACAAATCGGTTACATTTTACTAAATCAATCCTGCTTTTTATCCAACAATCATTTGGAAAACCTTTTTCCTCAAACTCTTTTATCACTTCCGCGCCAACTTCAAAATTTGCCTGGCAAATTCCCTGGCCAATGGCTACCTGGGTTGTTTCCGGATTGGCGCCAAGCTCTATCATTGCTTTAAGGGTTGTTTCTGCAATTCTGTTTACTGTTCCGCGCCAGCCGGCATGAGCAGCTCCAATTACGCAGCTAACTTCATCATAAAATAAAATGGGATAACAATCTGCTATACTTATTGCCAGAACCAGGCCCTTTTTATTGCTTACAAGCGCGTCGCCTTCCTGTTGACCAATTTTAGCGTTGTTTACTTTATTGCTGTGAACCTGTTTAAGGTTGCAGAGATTATCTATGTTTAAACCCAGTTCGTTTAAAGCAATTACACGATTTTGATTAATGTTTTCCGCAGAGTCTTCTGATCCGCCCAGATTTAAGGTATCAAAAGGTGCTTTTGAAACTCCTCCATGCCTTGTGGAGAATCCATGAACGCAGTTGATATTTGGAGCGGTTAGCCACATTAGCTAATATAGCTCAGCTTCATCATGTTTGTACGGCCTTTTTCCTTCATTGGCATACTTGCAATATTAATTACAAGGTCATCATCTTTTACAAAACCTTCTTGTTTGATAAATGCTTTCAGATCATTAATCGTTTCATCTGTGCTTTCGTACTTATTGTAATAGAAACCCCGAATACCCCAAACTAAACTGAGTGTGGTTAAAAGAGGCTGGTTATCTGTAAAAATAAATATGTGTGCTTTTGGTCTGTGGCTTGATAATTTGAAAGCTGTGTACCCACTGTTTGTCATACTGATGATAGCCTGTGCTCCAGCATGATGCGCCAGAGAGCAAGCGTTATAGCATATACTATCGGTGATGTATGTTATGGTTTTAATTTGCGGAGTATGTTCCTTGTAATAAATCGTATCCAGCTCTTCTACCTGCGTAATAATTTTACGCATCATTTCAATCACACGCATTGGATATTTACCAACTGAAGTTTCAGCACTTAGCATAACAGCATCAGCGCCATCCATTACTGCGTTTGCAACGTCGTTAACTTCAGCGCGGGTAGGGGAATAACTGGTGATCATGCTTTCCATCATCTGGGTTGCAATAATAACAGGCTTTCCAATCTCAACACATTTCTGTACAATCATTTTTTGTAACAAAGGAACCTGTTCCATTGGAAGTTCTACACCAAGATCACCGCGCGCTACCATTATACCATCTGTTACATCAATGATGTTATCAATTTCTTTTATAGCTTCCGGCTTCTCAATTTTAGCGATCACTTTTGCACGGCTTCCGCGCTGACGGATGATCTCTTTAAGATCAACAATGTCGGTTACGCTTCTTACAAATGATAATCCGATCCAGTCGAAATCATTTTCCAGCGCGAATTCCAGATCGCGAATGTCTTTGATGGTAAGGCAGGGAAGCGAAATTTTTGTATTTGGTAAGTTAACCCCTTTTTTAGAAGATAATGTTCCTCCTACGGTAATCATACATTTTACTTCATCTCTCTGATTGGTATCAATCACACGAAGATGTAATTTACCGTCATCAATAAGAACTGTTTCACCAGCCTTCACATCCTGAGGAAACTGAGGGTATGTAATATAAATATGATTCTCGTCTCCTTCACATTCCTTTGTGGTAATAGTAATTGGTTTACCGGGAGTTAAAGTGATGTTGTTGTTTTTTACAATTCCTATACGAAGTTTTGGACCCTGCAGGTCGGCAAGAATACCAACGTGCCTGTTAAGTTTTTTATTAAGTTCACGTATATTATTTACAGTGCTGGTTACTGCATCGTAATCTCCATGTGAAAAATTAATGCGGCAAATGTCAAGCCCTTCATTGAACATGCCTTCCAGGGTAACAATATCCGCAGTGGCAGGGCCCATGGTCGCAACAATTTTTGTTCTGTTAAAAAAATTCATAGTAAAGATGCTTTTAAGAAACATCTAAGTTAAAAAAATGATTGGACTAAAGTAAATTAAGAAATTCTTATTTTTTTACTCCAGTTGTAGAAATTTGCTAATTGGAAGAAGAGTTAATTTACATTACGGGTGGCGCAACCGGAATATGTTTTGCTATTATAGCTTAATGTGATTGATCTTTCTCTTTTTTGTCCGCTTGCCTCCTCTTCGCATTCTTTCATTTCAATATGCACACTGAATTTTTGTGATACGGCTTTCCTGTTTTCTTTAATTACTTCAGATATACTTACTTTATAGGATTGATCTTTATCAATGTTGGAAAAATCATATTTGATCTCTGTATTTATTTCGCCATGATCCAGCTGAAGTTTCACACGGTCAGAAAAAAATTCAGCATACCACCCTGGTTCAAAACCTCTGGCAATCAGCAAGGGTTTTGCGGCAATACGTCCAGTTATTTCCTGTGATTGAGTGGTAACACTTTCAGTTTCCTTTACGGCCGTTTTGGTTTCAGTGGCAATAGTATTAGTGGTGTCTTCTGTTTCCTCCAATGAAGTAAGCATTTCCACCTTACTGGTTGGAACGTTATCTTCTTCCTTTATTTGATTGCAGCTAAACGTGAAAGTTGAGAACAATAATATCGCGCAGATATTTCTCATTTTTTGCGCGCCATTACTTTTTCAACGGCTTCGATTATGTTTAACGAATCAAGACCGTATTTTTTCATCAATTCATCCGGTGTTCCACTTTCTCCGAAGCTATCGTTAACCGCAACAAACTCCTGTGGTGTCGGCAGCTTTCTTGTTAATAATTGTGCAACGCTATCACCCAAACCACCATTCATCTGGTGTTCTTCTGCGGTAACCACGCATTTTGTTTTTGCCAGTGATTTTAAAATAGCTTCTTCGTCTAAAGGTTTAATCGTATGGATATTTATAATCTCAGCTTTAATCCCTTTAGCGGCAAGCAGTTCACCGGCTTCGATGGCTTTCCATACCAAATGCCCTGTGGCAATAATTGTTACATCAGTACCTTCATTAAGCATTACTGCTTTTCCTATTTCAAATTTTTGATCTGCGGCAGTGAAGTTAGGCACGCTTGGTCTGCCAAATCTTAGATATACTGGTCCGTGATAATTGGCAATAGCAATGGTGGCTGCCTTTGTCTGGTTATAATCGCATGGATTAATCACCACCATTCCCGGCAACATTTTCATTAAGCCGATATCTTCCAGGATCTGATGTGTTGCTCCATCCTCGCCTAAGGTTAAACCAGCATGTGAAGCGCAGATTTTTACATTTTTATGTGAATAGGCAATACTTTGTCTGATCTGATCATAAACGCGGCCTGTGCTGAAATTTGCGAAAGTTCCCGTAAATGGAATTTTTCCGCCGATTGTTAATCCCGCAGCAAGCCCCATCATGTTTGCCTCAGCAATTCCAACCTGGAAAAAGCGTTCAGGATGGGCTTTTTGAAAAGCATCCATTTTTAATGAACCTGTAAGGTCGGCGCATAGGGCCACTACATTAGGGTTTGATTTTCCCAGTTCTGATAAACCTGCGCCAAAGCCTGAGCGTGTATCTTTTTTTTCTGTATAGGTGTACTTTTTCATCAATCTAAAATAATTTCACTGTTTGAGGCATTCCTGATTTCACTTCAAAATTTCTTTCAATTGTTTTTATAGTTTCCTTAACAAACTGATACCTGAAAACTGCCTTGTATTTTCCGGGTTGTAAATATATAATTTCGTTTTGTAATGTGGGATTTAAGTTACAAACCCAGGTTACGTTTTTTCCATCATCAACATAAATGCTTCCGTAGCCTGCCCCTTGTTTATTAAAAAAAACGTTACCACTGGTTGGAATTTTAATGGTATTGGTTGTGCTTTGTTTGATCTCAACATCTTTAAGATTTATCCTTGGCAAAGTAAGAATTTCAAGATCATATTTTCCAACAATGTATTTTTCGGTTTTTCCAAAATCGTGAACATTTAATGTTTTCAAATCGCTTCCTTTTCGAACAATAGTGGTAGGAAAATATTTACTTAATGGCCCTTCCAGTTCCAAACGCAGGAAGCCTTGCGGCGCATCAAGCGAAATGATGTTGTGTTTTCCTTTTACAATGGAAATATTTTTTTTCTCAACGGGTGGTATTGTATGAACCATCAGGTCGTATTTAAGATCGGGGTCTAAAACCAGGGTGTCCGGATTCCCGCGATGGTTAATGGTGTGCAGATAATTGTATTTTACTTTATCAGTGCCAAGCTCGTAAAAGGTCATGTCCACATCCGTTTCAGAAGGTTTTTTATTTATATCTAAAAGATCCACTTCAACAGTAGTTTGTGATAATGCCTCGGTAAGAACGAGTTTAAGTACGTCTTTAAAATTCGCTTCATTGCTCACATCATAATATTTGCCCATGCATCCGAAAACATCTGCAAACTTTACATCCAAACCAACTCCTATTACAAAAGGCCGGAGAAAGATTCCTTTCTTTTGCAATTCAATACTTACCTGACATGGATTTCCGTTACATTCTTCAATCCCATCTGTTATTAATATAACAATATTTCGGCAATTACCGCATGGGGTGAAATCATTCACGCATTCGCCAAGAGAATATGCGATTGGAGTTGTGCCAAGAGGCTCCAGCTTATTGATTCGCTGCTTTATTTTAAGGTAATTTGTTTTTGCAGATGCGAATGGCACTTCCAGTTTACTGTCTTTGCAATTACGTTCTGGTTTAAAAAAGGTAGTGTGCCCATAACATCTTAACGCGAGTTCTAAATCCGGTATGTTTTTGAGGCTATCAAGAAATTCTCCCATAACCTTTTTCGCCACTTCAATTTTGATATTACTATTCCATGGAGCATACATGCTGTAGGAATCATCAAAGATGAAAAGAATGCGATTGGTAACCTGAGATTTGGAAATTAAGAATGAAAAATTAAGAATGAAAAAAAGTAACCTGATATGAGTTTTAGTATTCAATTCTCAACTTTTAATTTTTAATCTCAATTTGAAAATATAATCCTAATAATCTCCTTCGGTTACAAGTAACTGATCTAAAGCCAGCTGAAGTTGTTCATCGTTAGGAGCGGTACCATGCCATTTGTGTGTGCCCATCATGTAATCAACGCCCATTCCCATGTCTGTTTTCATAAGGATGATGATTGGCTTTCCTTTGCCAATGAATGTTTTGGCTTCATTCAGAGAGGATATTACTTTTTCAAGATTGTTGCCCTGATTGTTTTCAAGAACCTGCCAGCCAAATGCTTCGAACTTGGCTTTTAAATTGCCGAGAGATAATACATTCTCAACATCGCCATCAATTTGCCTTCCGTTATAATCCACAGTGGCTATATAATTGTCAACCTTATTACCGGCTGCAAACATGGCTGCTTCCCAGATTTGGCCTTCCTGGAGCTCACCATCGCCATGTAGCGAATAAACAATATTTGAATCCTTATTTAATTTTTTTGCAAGGGCGGCGCCAACCGCAACGCTCATACCCTGGCCCAGAGAACCACTGGCAACGCGCACTCCCGGAAGTCCTTCGTGAGTTGTGGGATGCCCCTGCAGCCTGGAATTAAGTTTTCTGAAGGTTTTCAGTTCTTCAACCGGAAAATAGCCTGTGCGTGCTAAAACGCTGTAAAATACCGGACTGATATGGCCATTGCTCAAAAAGAAAAGATCTTCGTTGATACCATCCATTGTAAATTTGGAAGGATTGTGCTTCATAATTACTTTGTAAAGAGCTACAAAATATTCAACGCAACCCAAAGAACCTCCTGGGTGACCTGAATTAACCGCATGAACCATCCGAACAATGTCTCTTCTAACCTGAGTACATAAATTTTTTAATGAAGCTATATCCTGCATAATCTTGTAATGAAGCTTCAAATTTACCTTTAAAAGCCGTACATAAAAACATTGTTAAAAAACATTCAGGTATGTTAAAAACTCAGCAAATACAATAGATTTATAATATCATGGTAAGTGAAGTATTGGTATATTTGTAGATTCGAAAAAATTAATGTTGAAACAGGGTTTAATCATATTAGTGCTTATTTTGTTTGCATTTGCCTGCAAAAAGAAAAAAGATACTGAGCCGACTCCGGAACCGGTACCTGAAAAAACATGTGCTCTTACTATAGAGTTACAGAGATACGATTCTTTAGGGGATTTGGAAACGGATCATTCCGGTGTAAGTGTTAGTCTTTCATTGAACGGGCCGGTTGTTTCTATATCCGGGACCACAACTGCCTCTGGTATTCTTAATTTTCCTAATGTACCGGCAAGAATTGGAGTTCCCAATATTTTCAAGTCAGGTTATGATGGCGCCCCGTTGATGTTTGATCTTACAAATTCCACTTCTTATACTATTTCCGGCGTTCCGGTTGCCAAGGTGTCGCCGTTCAAAATTCAAAGCTTTACAGGCCAGTTTGTCAATAAAGATTCCATTACGCTTTCGTTTACAATTGATAAATCTATTCCTGCTGGAAAACTATTAAAAGTAGCAGTTCTTACCGGCACTAACAGTGGTATTTCATCAAGTAATCACTTTTCTGCAGATTTAATATTCCTTAATACAACAACAGTTAATAAATATAACATAGCATTACTTCCGTCGCTAAAATCTAAACTAAATACTTTGGCTTACGGAACCACTTTTTACATAACAGCAATTCCGGTGTCGTATGGTTTGTATCAAAGCAATTTATATGGCGGATCGGTGGTACTGGGAGATAATAATTATTATCCTTCAGCGCTTTCTTATGTAAAGAACTGGTAAAATTTTAATTTAATATATGGCACTGAAATGCGGAATTGTTGGGCTTCCCAACGTAGGAAAATCTACCTTATTTAATTGTTTAAGCAATGCAAAGGCCCAGGCGGCCAATTTTCCTTTTTGTACTATTGATCCTAACGTTGGAACAATTACTGTTCCTGATGAACGTTTAAATAAACTGGCTGAATTTGTTAAGCCACAGAATATTCTTCCTACAACGGTAGAAATAGTTGACATCGCGGGCCTGGTAAAAGGTGCAAGTAAAGGCGAAGGACTTGGAAATAAATTTCTTGGAAATATTCGTGAGTGTAATGCAATTTTACATGTGCTTCGTTGTTTCGACGATCCTAACGTTGTGCATGTTGACGGAAATGTGAATCCGGTTAGGGATAAGGAAATTATTGATACAGAGCTTCAGCTAAAAGACCTGGAAAGTGTTGAAGGGAAAATTAAAAAATTTGAAAAACCTGCAAAGACAGGAACTGATAAGGAAGCGGTAAGGACTTATAACGCCCTTATAAAAGTAAAAACGGCATTGGAAGCTGGTAAATCGGCACGCGCTGCAAATCTTGAAGAAAACGAACTTCCGTATGTTGAAGATCTTCATTTGCTTACAATTAAGCCTGTGCTTTATGTTTGCAATGTTGATGAAGCTTCTGCTAAAACAGGAAACGCATACGTGGAAGCTGTAAAAGAAGCAATCAAAGGAGAAAACGCTGAGGTAATGATTATCACCGCTCAAATGGAGAGTGAAATTGCAGCCCTAGAAACTTATGAAGAGAAACAAATGTTTCTGGCTGAAATGGGATTGGACGAGCCGGGAGTTAATAAGCTTATTAAAGCGGCCTATCATTTGTTAAGGCTTCAAACTTATTTCACGGCAGGTGTAAAAGAAGTACGCGCATGGACTATTACTAAAGGAATGAAAGCTCCGGAAGCCGCTGCTGTAATTCACACGGATTTTGAAAAAGGATTTATTAAAGCAGAAGTAATTGCGTACAACGATTTCATAACACTGGGATCAGAAGCCGCTTGTCGCGATGCGGGAAAGCTTCGCATAGAGGGAAAGGAATATGTTGTGAATGATGGTGACGTGATGCACTTCAGGTTTAATGTATAAGTAGCTTAAAATTATAATTTAAATTTTATAACAATGAACAACCACGAAATTGATTACAAACTGATGGGTGAGGAAATGCAGTGCGTGGAAATTGAATTAGATCCACAAGAAGCTGTTATTGCCGAACCGGGAAGTTTTATGATGATGACCGACGGGGTAAAGATGGAAACTTTATTTGGCGATGGTAATGAAAAGGGAATCATGGGAAAACTATTTTCTGCCGGGAAACGTTTGCTTACTGGTGAGAATTTATTCATGACTGTTTACACGAATATTTCTTCTGAGAAAAGACAGGTTTCATTTGCGGCGCCTTATGCGGGTAAAATAATTCCTCTCGATTTGTCAAAGCTTGGAGGAAAAATCATTTGTCAGAAAGATAGTTTTCTATGCGCGGCAAAAGGTGTTGCCGTTGGCATAGAATTCCAGAAAAAATTAGGCACCGGATTATTTGGTGGAGAAGGATTTATTATGCAAAAGCTTGAAGGTGATGGAATGGCCTTTGTGCATAGTGGTGGCCATGTAATTGAAAAAACACTTTCTCCAGGTGAACTTTTTAAGGTTGATACTGGTTGTATTGTTGCCTTTGAAAGCACTGTTAATTATGATATTCAGTTTGTTGGCGGAGTAAAAAATACTTTATTTGGTGGCGAAGGAATGTTTTATGCTACTTTACGCGGTTCGGGGAAAGTATGGATACAAACACTGCCTATCAGTCGCCTTGCAGGAAGAATCCTGTCATACGGCAGCGGATCCAGAAGAGAGGAAGGAAGTATTTTAGGCGGCATTGGTAATTTACTTGATGGTGATTAATAAACAATCTTGAGTTAAAGCCCAAAATCAAAAGTTGAAAAGTAGGTTAATTATTAAACACTAAAAACTTACTACTAAAAATTAAAGAAAATGGCAAAATCAAATTATACAGAAGATAATATACGATCACTGGACTGGAAAGAGCACATTCGTACACGTCCCGGTATGTATATAGGAAAGCTCGGCGATGGAAGCGCGTTTGATGATGGAATTTACGTCCTCTTAAAAGAGGTGATGGATAACTCCATCGATGAGTTTATGATGGGTGAAGGAAATCGCATTGAAATAAATGTGAGAGATGGCGTGGTTTCAATTCGCGATTATGGCCGGGGTATTCCATTAGGAAAAGTGGTAGAGGTTGTTTCAAAAATGAACACTGGCGGAAAATATGATAGCGAGGCATTCAAAAAATCAATAGGTTTAAATGGAGTGGGTACCAAAGCAGTTAATGCTCTTTCAGTTAACTTTAAGGTAATCGCTTATCGCGACGGGCAATCTAAGACCGCAGAATTCAGCAAAGGTGAGCTTGTAAAAGAATCCCGTTTAACTTCTGCTCCAGGCGAAAAAAACGGAACGTACGTAGAGTTTCGTCCGGATGATACCATCTTCAAAAAATATCATTTTGTTCATGAGTACATTGATAGAATGATATGGAACTATGCATTTTTAAATACAGGTCTTACACTTGTATTAAACGGACAGGAATATAAATCTCTTCACGGCTTAAAGGATCTCCTCGAAAAAAACATTACCGGCGAAATACTTTATCCAATCATTCATTTAAAAGGAGAAGATATTGAGCTGGCAATGACTCACAGTAACGAACATTTCAGTGAGGAGTATTACAGTTACGTAAACGGGCAGTACACCACACAAGGCGGAACTCACCAGGCTGCTTTCAGGGAAGCGATAGTTAAAACGGTAAGGGAGTTCTATAAAAAAGATTATGATCCTACCGATGTGCGTAAGTCAATTGTTGCCGCGATATCAGTTAAGGTTCAGGAGCCTGTGTTTGAATCACAAACAAAAACAAAGCTTGGATCAAATGAAATTGCGCCGGGCGGACAAAGTATAAGAAGTTTTATTGGTGATTTTATTAAGCAAAATCTTGATAATTATCTTCATAAGAACCCTGAAACCGCAAAAGCAATTGAAGCAAAAATTCTCGCCAATGAAAGAGAAAGAAAAGAACTATCCGGTATTCAAAAGCTGGCAAGGGAAAGAGCAAAGAAAGCTTCGCTGCATAACAAAAAATTACGTGATTGCAGAGTGCATTTGGATGATATAAAGGACCCTCGTCGTTTAGAAACTACATTATTTATTTGCGAGGGGGATTCAGCGAGTGGTTCAATCACTAAAACACGCGATGTGAATACACAGGCGGTATTTAGTTTAAAAGGAAAGCCACTCAACTGTTTCGGCCTTGGAAAAAAAGTGGTTTACGAAAATGAGGAGTTTAATTTACTTCAATCAGCATTAAATATTGAAGAAGGCCTTGAAGACCTTCGCTATAATAATATTGTAATTGCAACTGATGCGGACGTTGACGGAATGCACATACGTTTGCTACTGTTAACTTTTTTCCTTCAGTTCTTCCCTGATCTTGTAAAAAATAATCATGTAAAGATTCTTCAAACGCCATTGTTCAGGGTACGTAATAAAAAAGAAACTGCTTATTGTTACAGTGATGAAGAAAGAAAAGCCGCTATTGCAAAACTGGGACCTAAGCCAGAAATCACGCGATTCAAAGGTTTGGGTGAGATAAGTCCGGATGAATTCAAACATTTTATTGGGAAAGATATCAGGCTTGAACCGGTGTTGATTGATCAGAAAGCAAGTATCCAGGAGTTATTAAACTACTACATGGGCAAGAATACTCAGGATCGTCAGGAGTTTATTATTGAAAATTTACGTATTGAAAAGGACGTTGAAGAGGAATTGGTAAAGTAATTGTTAAAAGATTTAACAATAATAATTCAAATTTGAACCCAAAATGGCCTGAAACTGTTAAAGCACGTTAATTTCAAAAAAATAAATATCTTTGGCATAATACGTGGAATAGCAACACTCAAGAATAAAAAACATACATCAAATGAAAACAACAAAATTACTTTTAATCCCCGCTATCGCAGTTTTATCTTTAGCAGGTTGTAAATCTAAAAAATCAACTCCTGTACAAAAGGAAACAGGCGCAGTAGAAATTTCAGTTCCTTTCAGTGGTAAAGAATTCCGTAGCGACGCCGATAACTATCGCGCTAAGCAGGTTGGAAAATCCCCTGATCTGGCTACAGCTAAAAAGATTGCTTTTCAAAATGCGAAGTCTGAAATGGCAGGAAACATTCAAAGTATGATTAAGCGTGTAACTGACCAGTACACTAACCAGCGTACAGTTGGAAATACACAGGAGTTCGAAAATAAATTTGAAGAATTGGCACGTGAAGTTGTAAACCTTCAAATGTCAAATGTAAAAGAGATCGGTGAGAAAATTTTCAAAGAAACTGATGGTTCATACAGTTACTGGATTGCAATCGAAGCGAACAAAAAAGAAGTGTTTGATAAACTGGAAGCAAAAATTTCAAACGACGCTAAATTGAAACTTGATTACGACAAGCAAAAATTTCAACAGATCTTTGATGCTGAGATGAAAAAATTAGCCGAAGAAGGCAAATAATAAAAATCAATTCAAGAGCATCTTAAATCTTAAGATGCTCTTTTTTTAACCCTTTATTTTTGAAAACACATTTACAGATATTCTCCCTGGTGGCGTTTATTGTCCTTAGCGGATGCTCAGGTACAAAAAAATATTTTAAAGCCGCTGAAAGACTTGAAAAACAAGGGTTGGTTAATGAGGCTGCTGAATATTATCTGGAATCGTTGCAGCGTAAACCAAGCAATGTTGAAGCAAGAATTAAACTAAAGGAAGTGGGGCAGAAATATGTTTCCAATCTTTCAGCTGATTTTTTCCGAAATTATAACACCCAACAGCTAGAAGCTTCTCTTGAAACATTTGAACGTTTAAAAGAATTTACCGGAAAAACATCCGCGGTTAGTGTTACCCTCGATTATCCAAAAGGATACGAAGAAGATTATCAAAAAGCAGTGGATACTTACTGTGCTAAAAACTACAACCAGGCTTACTTTCTTGTTAATCAAAAAAAGTATAACGACGCTTTAACTTATATAAATAGAATCAAAAAATATAATCCCTCTTATAAAAATCTGAATCAGCTTGAAATTATTTCTGTTTGCGAACCATTGTATCAAAACGCTGTAGCATGTATTGAAAATAAAAATTATTCAGGCGCGTTAAATCTGCTTACCAACATTAAATCAAAGACTGAAAGCTATAAGGATATGCAGGACCTGCTTTTCCTGGCAAGCGCCCAGCAAACGAAAAGTTTTATTTTATTCGCACCAAAAAATTCCCCGGACAGATCAGAAAAGGAAATTGAAGACTACCTGTTTAATAGTTTTAATCAGGTGGCCGCGCAAAAATTTACTTACGCTAAAGTTATAAATAACACCCCGTTTACCTTTATACCTGATGTTTCGGGCAATTCGGTAAATGTGGATTTAATTCAGGCTGTGCGCAAAGCAACTGGCGCCGATTATTTTTATTCTTATGATATTTCAAACAGAAAGGAATTTAATTCGGGCCCTCAAAAATCCAATTCAAAGGCCTATCTTAAGGTTACCACGGTAACGGGAACCGTTGTAACAACAAGTTATAATCAGGTTGATTACAGTAATATAAAAGCCAACCGTTCATATTCGTACCAGTATAATTATAAACTTATTAACGCGTATACCAATCAGATCGTATCTTCTCAAACGCAGAATGTTGTTGCTAAAGATGCTATCGAATACAATGAATTTGCCCGTAATTTTAAAGGTAATCTTAATAATTTATTTCCGTATAATCCTGAGCAAACAGCGCCTGTAGCGCAATACAATCCTTCATCATGGCGAAAGTTGTTTAGCGCTAACAGTACATTAAAAACATTTGATGAGCTGAAAGAGGAAGCGAATAATCAGGCCGTTAAGTTGTTTCAGAATTCAGTTACCACCAATATTAAATAAGTGAAAAAAATATTTGTCATACTTATTATTGTTTCTGTTTTTGTTTCATGCAAAAGCAAACAGGCAGCTGTGCAAGCGGTACCTGAGGTGAAAGCTCCTCTTTGGGTGAGTAGCCGTCCTAATAACGGTTTTAAATATATTGGTATTGGCGTTGCCGATAAATCAAAAAGTTCAACATACCAAATGGAAGCCAAGAAAAACGCTTTATATGATCTAGCGTCAGAAATTAAGGTAGATATTTCAAGTAACTCAGTATTATACACCGTTCAGAACAACAACAATTTTAACGAGAATTTTAATTCACTTATCAAACTTTCCAACAGTGATAACATTGAAGGTTACAGTCTTGTGGACTCTTATGAAAACGATAAACAGTATTGGGTTTATTATCAGTTGGACAAGCAGGAGTATGCTAATCTGAAAGCTGCGAAAAAACAGCAGACTGTTACAAAGGCAGCTAACCTGATAGCCTCAAGTTATGCCGATGAGCAAAACCAGGATTTTTCTTCATCGTTAAAAAAGAGAATTCAGGCTTTTGGAGTGTTAACCCCATATTTAAGCGAAGAAATTAATTTCGACGCTGCTCAAACAAAAGGAATTAAAAATGTATTTGATCTCACTAATTTAATTCAGCAGCAGTTGCAGTCTGTTTTTGTTAGCGTTCAAAAAGAAATGCCACAATTAAAACCTTACCAGTTAACTTATTCCCCCCCGGTTTATAAACTTGAATTAAAAAATAAAGCGCCGCTACAGAATTTCCCTTTTCTTATAACTAGCGAAGAAGATAAAGTAAAAGTTGGTGAAAAGGCTACTACTAATCTTTTAGGGGAGATTCAAATTAAGGTAAATTCTGTTGAGCCTCTTAATCAATCCGTTGCTTTTTCATTAAATCCGGATATTTCAGGACTTATGGGTTCTGATTCCGTTGGAAGGGCTGGTATCAGGGTACTTCAGCAATTCATACAAACCCCTTCACTTAAAGTTCAGGCAAATGTAACTCCTGTAAATATTTTTGTTTCATCAATTGAAAAAAACTTTGGTAAAACAACAGGAACAAATATTATCGAAAGTTTTATTCAGCAGCGTTTTAACGGTCAGGAAGTAGTTATAACAAGTAACGATGAAACCGCGGATTATATCATTGAAGCAAGTGCAGATACCCGCGAAGATGTAAGCAGCGATGTTCTGGAAAATAATTACCAGATAAAGCTTGCGGCGCTTGTAATTAATCTGCAGTTAACAAATAGGGTTACCGGCGAAACAATATACAAAGGCCAGATCAATGATGTTTATGGCTATGCTAACAGTCTTGAAAAAGCCGGGCTTAACGCATACTCAAGCAATAAATTAAATGCCAGTCTGAGCGAGGCAATTTTCTTCCTTAAACGCAAAGTGCTCGTTTATTAAGCCCTTTTTGTGAATATCTAATCAACATTTTAGCCCTATTTAGGGCGGAATGGCAGCAATTTTCGGTTCCAAAACTTATATTTGCATTTTAAAATTTCTCTGCATTTATGAGCAACGATATATTTGATGGGTTAGATAATGAGAATCACAATGACATTGATAACATTAGGCACGTTAGCGGAATGTTTAAAACATGGTTCATTGATTACGCTTCCTATGTAATTCTTGAGCGTGCGGTTCCAGCGATTGAAGACGGATTAAAACCGGTTCAGCGCCGTATTCTGCATAGCATGTGGGAACTGGAAGATGGCCGCTATAATAAGGTTGCCAATCTTATCGGTAATACCATGAAGTATCACCCGCATGGCGACGCCAGTATCGGTGACGCTTTGGTGAGCATAGGACAGAAGGACCTTCTCATTGACTGCCAGGGTAACTGGGGTAATATTTTAACCGGCGATAGCGCTGCGGCCCCACGTTACATTGAGGCGCGCCTGTCAAAGCTAGGTCTTGAAATTCTGTTTAACCCAAAAACTACAAACTGGGGTTTAAGTTACGATGGCCGTAACAAAGAGCCTATCAATCTTCCTGTAAAATTTCCTTTGCTTCTTGCTCAGGGCGTTGAGGGGATTGCTGTGGGTCTTGCCTGTAAAATCCTTCCTCACAATTTTAATGAGTTAATCGACGCTTCTATTCAAATTCTAAAAGGAAAGAAAGTTGCCATCTATCCCGATTTTCAAACCGGCGGAATTGCGGATTGCAGTGAGTATAAGGATGGATTACGCGGTGGTAAAATTAAAATACGCGCGCGGATTAAAGAACTGAATCCTAAAACTCTTGTTATTACGGAAATTCCCTTTGGAACAACAACCAGTTCGTTAATAGACAGCATTCTTGCTGCTAATGATAAAGGGAAAATTAAGGTTAAAAAGGTTGAAGACAACACGGCGGAAAACGTGGAGATTCTGATTCATCTTCAGCCAGGCATAAGTACCGATAAAACAATTGACGCGCTTTACGCGTTCACCAATTGTGAAATGAGTATTTCTCCAAATGCCTGTATCATTGAAAACGATAAGCCGAAGTTTATTGGTGTTAGTGAGATCTTAAAAATTTCCACTCATAAAACACTCGAGCTTTTAAAGCTGGAGCTTGAGATTGAGAAAAAAGAGCTGGAAGAAAAATGGCATTTTGCTTCACTTGAAAAAATATTTATTAAAGAAGAGATGTACATCGACTTTAAAAAATATTCCACTAAAGAAAGTTTATACCAATATTTATACGACAGGTTCAAGCCTCACCGTAAAAAATTATTGCGTGACATTGTTGATGAAGATCTTCAACGCTTAACACAAATTCCAATGATCCGTATCACCCGCTTCGATTCTATTAAGGCGGAAGAGCATATGAAGGAGCTGGATGCAAAGATCGCACAGGTAAAACATCATCTCGAAAATTTGGTGGATTACGCGGTTGAATATTTCAAAAACCTTAAGAAGAAATACGGAGAAGGACGCGAGCGTAAAACTGAAAGCAAGCAACTTGAAACCATTGTGGCTACACAGGTTGTAATGGCTAACGAAAAACTATATGTAAATAAAGCTGAAGGTTTTGTTGGTACCAGTCTTAAGAAGGATGAGTTTGTTTGCGATTGCAGCGATATTGATGATATCATAGCGTTTACCAAAGAAGGTAAAATGAAAGTGTTTAAGGTTTCCGATAAAGTATTTATTGGAAAAGACATTATTCATGTAGCTGTGTTTAAAAAGAACGACGAACGCACTACCTATAATATGATCTATCGCGATGGCCCTAAAGGTATCACCTTTATGAAACGCTTTAATGTTACCGGTGTTACCCGCGATAAAGAATATAATTTAACCAAAGGAACTCCGGGTAGTGCAGTGTACTGGTTCACAGTAAACCCTAATGGCGAGAGTGAAAAAGTTATTGTGCATTTACGCCAGGTAAGCGGATTAAGAAAACTGGAGATCGATGTCGACTTCTCGGAAATGGAAATAAAGGCACGCAGCGCGGTTGGAAATATTGTAACAAAGTACACTGTAAATAAAGTTACGCTTAAAGAAAAAGGCGTTTCAACCCTTGAGGGAGAAGATTACTGGTTTGATGAAACAGTTCATCGTTTAAATAAAGATGAGCGTGGAACTTATCTTGGCAAATTCAGTGGCGAAGACAAGATCATGACCATCACTTCCAAAGGTTATTACAAATTGTATACTTACGATCTTCTTAATCATTTTGATGAAGATATTATTCATATTGGAAAGTATTATTCCAACCAGGTTTTAACCGTTATTTATTACGACGGGCAAAGCAAATCGTATTTTACTAAGCGTTTTGAGCCGGAATTAACAACGGCCAAAGTGCTGCTTGTAACAGAGCACGACCAGTCGCGTATCGAATTAATAACCGACCAGGTGAATCCAATTGTTGAGGTTAAGTTTGCAAAAGAAAAAGGACAGGAGATTCCGGAGGAAACTCTTAAGATGGTTGAGTTTAGCCCGATGGTGAACATGAAAGCCAAAGGCAAAAAACTTACTTCATACAAGGTAAAAGAAATTAATCTTAAGGAGCCTGAAGAAATTAAGGCGGCGCGAAAGTTTTTAAAAAACAACGACGATGAAAAAACAGGGTTGTCTCCCGTTGAGCTTCATCGTCGTGCAATGGAGAAGCTCAACAAAGGAAGCGCTAAAGATTTTTTCGATAGCGACGGACAGATAACATTTGATTTTTAAAGGCTGATAAAAACGCTTACTTTTATTGAAATTTCACTCAATAAATTTAAAAGCAAGCCGTTAAGATCAAATGCCCAATAAGGTTTTATTTATTTCAAGCTGGTATCCAAATCCACAGGATAAAACTCATGGCATTTTTGTAAAACGTTACGCTGAGGCGATAGCCTTGTTTAACAATGTTGCTGTAATTCACGTTTTTGGCGATGAACATTTTACAGATGAAGTAAAAATAGAAAGCAGAACCGAAAACAATGTTTACGAAGTATACGTTTACTTTAAGAAGAAAAATTCAAATTCAATTTCCAAATTACTGAATTACAGAAAACGTTATTTGCTGGGTTTGGATCACTTGCTAAAAACGTGGGGTAAACCCGATCTTGTTCAGGTAAATGTTGTGTTTCCTGTTGGAATTGCCGGATTAGCCATTGCTGAAAAACTTAATATTCCGCTTGTTGTTTCTGAACATTGGACAGGGTATCATCCAGAGGATAGAAATTATTCGGGAATGTTTAAGAAATTCTTCACTAAAAAAATAATCCGCAGAGCAAAGGCAATCATAACCGTTACAGATCATTTAAAGCAAAGCATGCTTCATCACGGACTTAAGGGTGATTATTCTGTTATTCCAAATGTCGTTAATACTAATATTTTTAAATATTCTCCTAAGAGTAAATTGGGAAAATTCAGGTTTCTGCATGTGTCTTCCTTAGAATCGCGTCAGAAAAATGTTGAAGCAATAATCGATACTTTCAAAAAACTACACCAACAAAACAATTCTACCGAACTAATAATTGTTGGTGATGGCGATAACAGGAAAGAATTAGAAAACCGTTGTGGTAATCTTTTGAACTCCGCAATATATTTTCCGGGACAGAAATTTGGATTGGAGATGGCCGATGAGTTTAACAAAGCCGATTGTTTTGTGCTTTTTAGCAACTTCGAAAATCTGCCGGTGGTTTTGCTTGAGGCAATTTGTTGTGGAATGCCTGTTATATCTACTGATGTTGGTGGGATAAAAGAATTTGTGAAAGCTGAACAGGGGAATTTGATTCCCGCTGGCAACAATATTGCGCTTTTAAATTCAATGCAAAATATGGCAAATCAATTGAGTAAATTTGATAGAGTAAAAATCAGTAAATACGGCGAAGATAATTTCAGTTATGAAAAAATCGGAAGATTATTTACCGATGTTTATAATAAGGCTTTAAAAAAATAATTTAAAAACATGGGCAAACTGACTAAAGCAGTAAAAGCATTTCAATTAATACTTAAGAAACCGGCATTGCTTAATCTTGTTCTGGATTATGAGGAGAATTATAAAAAACTGGTGCTCGAAAAGTATAATTTAACTTCAGGTTTAAAACGCATTCATTTTGATCAGTTTTTATCAGAGGTTAACACCGTTGATCCGTTTACTTTCCTTGAAGGGGGAAGCTTGCCTACTGATTATTTGCTTCTTTCAGCGCTCAGCAAAAAATTAAACCGTCCAACCTGTTTTGAAATTGGTACCTGGAGAGGCGAAAGCGCGCTTAATATGGAGCGTTTCGCAAAGCATGTTTATACCCTTAATTTAAGTCCGGACGAATTAAAACAATTGGGTTTTGATAAAGCTTATGCTGATATGCAGGGATCAATGTGCAAAGGAAAAGAAACCATTACGCAATTGTGGGGCAACTCCTTTAATTTTAATTTTGAAGAATATAAAAGCAGATGCGATCTTGTTTTTGTTGATGGCGACCATCATTATAAGTCTGTTGTTAACGATACTAAAATCGCTTTTGATTTAATACGAAATGATGAAAGCGTTATAGTATGGCATGATTACGGTAATGGCACGGAAACCGTTAGGTGGGAAGTTCTTTTAGGTATTTTGGATGGAACACCTGAAGAAAAACGGAAGCATCTTTACGCTGTGAACAACACGCTTTGCGCTATTTATTATCCTTATCCGGTTGAAAGCTTTACTGCTTCATTTCCACAAAGTCCGGAAAATATTTACAAAGTGATAATTGAGAAAAGTTAGACTCCAGGAAGGTCTAACTAAAATCTTTAAAAAAAGTTCTTGTTCCCAAATAAACCGCCCCTCCAATACTATCGCTTTTAGCTTTTGTTACCGATTTTAAAGTATTTACTTTTTCCTGCAAACGCAGGTATCCTAAAAACGCAAAGATCAAAGCTTCTTTAAATTGAATAGTTTCATTGTCGGGAATAATTATTTCTCCATCATAATGTTGAGAAATCTTCCGAATAAGATGTTTGTTAAAAGCCCCTCCGCCCGTGATTAATACTTTTTTGAGACTGCTGCTTTTCAGTGTGTCGGTTATTTCTAATGCAATGTAATCGCAAAAGGTAGCAAGTTTATTTTCTATCGAAAGATTCTCGCCTTCAAGAATTGGTAATAGCATGGTTTCAAACTGCTCCCTTGCAAGCGAGAATTTCTCATTAACAAAAAGCGTTTTTTGAATCTCTGAAAGAAGGTTTTGATTCACCGTTCCGGAAGCTGCAATTGAGCCGTTTTCATCATAAGAAAGTCCCAGCTTTTCAGCAAGGTAATTCAAAGTCATATTTGCAAAACAGATGTCAAATGCTATTCGTTCCCCTTTTTTATTATCAAAGGAAATATTTGCAATCCCTCCAATATTGAGACAGGCGTCATATTCTGCAAAGAGCAACTTGTCACCTATTGGTACTAATGGCGCGCCTTGCCCCTCATTAGCTACATCCAGGCTTCTGAAATCGCAAACGGTTGTTATTCCTGTTTTAGCGGCAATTGTAGCGCCGCTCCCAAGTTGGGTCGAGAACCCCGAACCTGGTCTGTGAAAAATAGTGTGTCCGTGTGAGGCAATTGCATCCGGTTTTTCTGAGCATCCTTTTAAAAATTCATTTACTTGTTCAGCTATAAAAGCTCCATATTCATGATTTAAAGCAAAATAATTTTCAGCCGTTGCATCCTTTGCAGAATGAAGCGTTTTTTTCCATACCTCTGAATATTCAATTGTTGCAGCTTTATACACTTTATAGGAATATGAACTTCCCAGGTTTTCAAACCTGCATAAAGCTATATCAAGGCCGTCGAGCGAGGTGCCGCTCATGAGTCCAACGATGGTCATTTTATGGGATGTTTCCTTAGCCAAAATTTCTTGTTTGGATGCCTGAAATACTTATATTTGCAAGGTTACAAAAAATAGTATAAACCATAAAAATTAATACCATGCACTTTGAGTTATCAGAAGAACATTTAATGATACAGAACGCGGCGCGCGAATTTGCACAGAACGAATTAAAACCCGGCGTTATTGAGCGTGACGAACATCAAAAATTTCCTACAGAACAGGTTAAAAAAATGGGTGAGCTTGGATTTTTAGGTATGATGGTTGACCCTAAATACGGTGGGGGCGGAATGGATGCGATATCTTACGTTCTTGCGATGGAAGAGATCAGCAAAGTGGATGCAAGCTGCAGTGTGGTAATGAGTGTAAATAACTCACTGGTATGCTGGGGTCTTGAACAGTTTGGAACAGAAGAACAAAAACAAAAATATTTAGTGCCCTTGGCTAAAGGCGAAAAAATTGGCGCATTCTGCCTCAGCGAGCCTGAAGCCGGAAGTGATGCTACATCGCAAAAAACAACAGCAATTGATATGGGCGATCATTACCTTTTGAATGGTACTAAAAACTGGATCACCAACGGAAACAGCGCATCAACTTACCTGGTTATGGCTCAAACGAATGTTGAAGCTGGTCACCGTGGTATCAACTGTTTAATTGTTGAAAAAGGAATGCCCGGCTTTACAGTTGGACCAAAAGAAAATAAAATGGGAATTCGTGCCAGCGATACTCACTCTTTAATGTTTGATAACGTAAAAGTTCCTAAAGCAAATCGTATTGGTGAAGATGGCTTTGGTTTTAAGTTTGCCATGAAAACCCTCAGCGGTGGCCGTATTGGAATCGCTTCTCAGGCCTTGGGTATTGCTAGTGGCGCTTATGAGTTAGCATTGCAATATTCTAAGGAGCGTAAGGCGTTTGGAAAGGAAATCAGCAAACACCAGGCTATTCAGTTTAAGCTGGCTGATATGGCTACTAAAATTGAAGCTGCTCGATTACTTATTTATCGCGCGGCTTGGTTAAAAGACAACCATTTACCTATGGACAAAGAAAGTGCGATGGCAAAAGTATTCGCAAGTGAAACGGCAATGTGGGTAACAACCGAGGCCGTTCAGGTGCATGGCGGTTATGGTTACGTTAAAGAATACCATGTTGAGCGTTTAATGCGCGATGCAAAAATTACCCAGATTTACGAGGGAACCAGCGAGGTTCAGCGTATCGTAATCTCACGCCAGGTGTTAGCGTAATTTTATTTACAATTGTTTTAAAAATCCGCTCCGAAAGGGCGGTTTTTTTTTGCCTGCTTTGCAGTAATGATGCGGGAATAATTTTTAAAGTGTAGTAATAAAGCCTGTTGTTTATAATGGTGATTTGCCCATCAGATAAGCTCCGGGTCAATGTTAATTTTGCAGAATTGGCGATGATTTTATGTATTGATTGTCAGTATTTTAGATAATAAATAAATTAAATTAGGTAACGATAACCTATAACTTTTTTTAAAAAAACCAACACATTTAACTGGAATTATTATCGTAAATTTAAGTGCCTGTTTACAGATTTTTGTGAGAGCGAAAGTGAGTAACAGCTTATTAGATTAAGGACTATGAGTGATTTTAACAATGACGCAGAGGGGCAGGATAAAGAGTTTGAGCGGAATTTAAAGAGATTTGAAGATATGCTGACCACCGGTCAGTCGGAGTTTTTTGATGCGGATGAGATTGAAGAAATAATAGACTATTACCTTCAATGGCTAAATTATGAAAATGCAAAAAAAGCCATTGATTATGGTCTGGAAAGATTTCCTTATTCCAGCATTATTAAAATTCGTTACGCGCAATACCTTTCCAGTCAGCATTACACGCATGAAGCTTTAACGGTTTTAAACGAAGTAGAGCAAATAGAACAGAATAATTTTGAACTGTATATGGCCAGAGGCTATATATACAGTCAGATGGGGCTTGGCGAGCAGGCAATAGAAAACTTTAAAAACGCCCTTCCGCTTGCAGAATTTAAAGACGAGGTTTATGTTGCTTTGGGAATTGAATTTCTTAATGAAGATAAACCAAATGATGCCCTCTACTATTTAAAAAAGGCTATTAAATTAAATCCAAAGAACGAAGTTGCATTGAACGAACTTTCCTTATGTTTTGATCTTACAGGTAAGTCAGACGAAGCCGTAGCTTTCTTTGAGCAGTATATTGATAATCATCCTTACAGTTATTACGCGTGGTTTAATCTTGGCTTATCATACGGACGAATAGGTCTGTACGAAAAAGCCGTCGAAGCTTATGATTATGCTTTAGCAATCAATGAACAGTTTGGCTCAGCGTATTTCAATAAAGCAAACGCTTTAGCTCAGCTGGAGCGCTATGAAGACGCGATTGAAGTTTATAAAGAAACCTTTAAATACGAAGAGCAAGACCCTACAACTTATTACTACATTGGCGAGTGTTACGAAAACCTGCACCGTTACGAAGAAGCGCTTGTAAACTATAACAAATGTGTTAAGCTGGATCCGGCAAATGGAGATGCCTGGCTGGGAATAGGAGTTGTGCTTGACGCAATGAACCGTCTTACCGAAGGAATTCATTACATTAAAAAAGCGATAGAAATAAACCCTAACGATGCTGAATACTGGTACGTTTTTGCCGAGGTGCAGCAAAAGCTGGGTTTCCTGGAGGAAGCCGCAATGGCTTATCAACGCGTTATAGAACTTGAATATCCGGATTATGATGTGTGGCTTGACTACAGTAAGCTTTTGCATGAAGCAGGATACATTAAGGATGCCATTGCTACTTTAAGCGAGGGGATTAAATATTTCCCGGAGGTGGCCGAGCTGTATTATCGCATGGGAATAATTCTTCTTGATAAGCAAAACCGGAAGGAATCCCTGGAGTTTTTTGCCAAGGCCCTGGAGCTTGATTATACTAAGCATGAGGCCATTTTTGAATACGCTCCAGCTTTGAAAAAAGACGCTGAACTAATAAATTTGATTTCTCACTATAAAAAATAATTATGCCTAATCAATATAACTTCCATCTCCCCCATTTACCAGAAAGAAATATTAAACCCCGAATGAATGGTGTCACCATGGTTATGGACAAAGGCATCAGCTTAAGACAGGCTGAAGACTTTGTTAGTACAAGTGCCGACTATGTTGATTTTGTTAAGCTTGGGTTTGGAACCTCAATCGTTTCAAAAAATGTGAAGGAGAAAATTAAATTATATCAGGGTGCTGGTATCAAGGTATATGTTGGTGGAACGCTTCTTGAGGCTTTTGTGGTAAGAGATCAGTTTGACGATTATCTGAAATACATAGCTTCATTGGGACTGGATGCCGCAGAAGTAAGCGATGGCAGTATAGTACTTGATCACGATAAAAAATGCGAATACATTTCCCGGTTGGCTAAAGAATATACGGTGTTAAGTGAAGTTGGAAGCAAAGAAGAAGGGGTAATAATTCACCCGGCAAGATGGATAAAAATGATGCAGACCGAACTTGAAGCCGGCGCCTCAAAAGTAATTGCCGAAGCTCGTGAGAGTGGTACGGTTGGTATTTTTCATAAGAACGGAACTGCTCATGCTATGTTAATTAACCGTATTGTGAATAAAGTAAAAATTGAAAATATTATCTGGGAAACTCCTCAAAAAAGTCAGCAGGTGTATTTCCTGAAATTGTTTGGGGCAAATGTAAATGTTGGTAATATTGGTGTTGACGATGTGATTCCGTTGGAAACATTGCGGTTAGGACTTCGGGGAGATACTTTTTTTACATTCCTTCCTGAATCAATGAAGCACGAAATTCTTTAAAATAAATAAATCAAAAACAGTATGAAAGAAATAACCGTAAAGGAATTAAAGCAGCTTATTGATTCCAATGCTGATTTTCAGTTAATAGATGTAAGAGAAGAGTATGAATTTGATGAAGCAAATATTAACGGTCAGTTAATTCCTATGGGAGAAGTTATGTCTAATCTTGATAAAATATCAAAAGATAAACAAGTTGTAGTTCATTGCCGCAGCGGCAAAAGAAGTGCCAGTGTTATTCAGGCACTCGAGTCGCAGCACGGGTACACCAACCTGTATAATCTAAAAGGCGGAATTCTTGCTTACATCGATGAAATAGGATTATAATATGGGTAGCATTATTGATTTTTTTCTGCATCTGGATAAACACCTGGCAGATTTGATGTTCGAATATCAAACAACTACTTACCTGATTTTATGTTTAATTATTTTTTGTGAAACAGGATTAGTGGCAACTCCTTTTTTGCCGGGTGATTCATTATTGTTTGCCGCGGGAATGCTTACAGCCAGCAATGGAATACTAAACATCTGGCTGCTCATTATTTTACTTATAGCTTCAGCTATATTAGGAGACAACGTTAATTATTTTGTTGGACGGTTCTTTGGCGAAAAGGTTTTCGAAGTAAAGTTCCTTAAGCGAATAGTTAAGCGGGAATATCTTGATAAAACACACGCGTTTTATGAAAAGCATGGAGGTAAAACCATCATCATGGCACGCTTTGTTCCTATTGTGAGAACGTTTGCGCCGTTTGCAGCCGGAATTGGTAAAATGAATTATACCAGGTACATTACTTTTTGCGTTGTGGGTGCAATGCTTTGGGTTCCTTTATTATCATTGGCCGGATATTATTTCGGGAACATTCCGGTTATCAAGAATAACTTCGAAAAGGTAATCTTAGGAATTATTTTTATTTCCGTACTGCCGATTATTATCGGGTATTTTAAGGGTAGAAAAAAGGCTTAGTTATCTAGCAGCTTCTTTAAGACAGGTTTCCAGGATTTTGGTGATTTTTGAATTCCTGTCTTTTGAATTAATCCAAGAATAATTTTTTGTTATTTTTCGAACAGTTTTTTTATCAAAATCAACGGTATAGAATACAACAATCCAGTTTTCACTTATCTTTAATTCTGTATAATCCTTGTCTGCTTTTGAAGGAGCATTAACGGTTATTATCTCAAATAAAATAAGTTTTTTGTAATTGTATTTATTAATTTCTGGTGTCATTTCAGGTAAAATAGAAATAAGGTCACAATTCTTCTTTTCGCTTCCTGAATAGAGTTGAACAATTGGAGGATCGGCAAAAAGTGATTGAATCAGTGAAGTCGTGTTTCTTATTTTATTAAGCTCCCTGAAATTAAATTTGTTTTTTGTATCAATAAGTGAATCTTCATAGTATTTGGCAATACTGTAGTATTCATCGCCAATTTCATTTACAACTGCATGATTATAATCATAAATAGGCTTACCTCCCGGCTTTGTATATGTATCAATATTAAACAGCCATATGCGGGATTTTTTGTATGAAGTAATTTTCTGTTTCAGATACTTATAAGAAGCGCCCACCTTTTGGTACTCATTCTCTAATTCCGATACATCTTTTATGTTTTCACAAACCAAAGAAGAATCACTATTTAGCATCCTCAACAAATTAAAAATGCATGCGCCTTTACTGATTTTTTTTGTAAAATATGCCAGGGCATCATTATTAGTAAGAAATTCAATTGTGTCATTCAGTAAAAGTTCCCTTGCTTTGATATTTTTAAGATCATTTTCCGTCAGGTTATAAATTTCACTTTGAAGATTGGCAAAGATGGATTGTGACAGATTTTTTTTGCTGACTTTTTTGTTATTATTAGCGAGCACTGATATTACTGGTAGATTTTCGGAAGAGCTGAGATTTCTATAATTCGCAGTGATGAAAAATTCTTCTCCGAAATTTTCATCAATCAGTTTTTGTCTTCTTAAACACTCGGTGACAAAAAAAAGATAAAATTCATCAGTGGGATTGTACAAATACTGAAGGTAGGCCATTTCCAGGCATTCGCCGTAACGGAGTTCTTCAAAGAGCAGGTAGATAGTTTCGTCAATGGCCCGCTTTTTTATTTCTCTGAATGTAACAGAATCTACCTGAAATTTCCTACCTGAAATATTTTTACCTTTGAAGAAATTATTTGCATTCTGAATCCGCTCCTCATCCGAAGGATGAATAGAAGAGTAAATATTAGGCCTCCAGGTACCCTGAAGAAGTTTTGAGTATTTTTTGGTAAGGTTATTAAAATTGACAAAAGTTTCAACGATACTCTGAGGCGAATAACCGTTTTTAGTAAAAAAGTTATGAGCGAATGTATCTGCTTGTATTTCCTGTTCCCGCTGGAAACTTTGCAGATTATTTAATATAATAGATCTCCCCACGGGAGAATTTGATATGAGCCAGTTTTTAAGTTTCTTTTTTAGGTTTCGTTTTTTGAAATCAGTAAAGTTGTGATTGGCATAATAATGTCCAAATTCATGACAGAATATAGCAGCCAATTCAGCTTCATTTTGCATAGATGATAAGAATCCGGCCGTAACGGCAATGTGTCCATCCTCCATGCAAAACGCATTAGGTTCAGGATCTCTGACTACATAAATTTTAACTTCGTTGATGTTGAAATTTTTCGGAATAGTAAGTTCGAAAACTTTTTTCACATATTCAGTAGCTTCAGGCCAATTTGTATAAACCTGATTGGAATTAAAGAAATATTCTTTATATATTATGTCTTCATTAATGTACTCTTCTAATTCTGCGGATTTTGATTTTGCTGAAAATTTCTTATAAAGTTTTTCTTTGTATGCTTCTTTATCAAAATCGGTTTGTGGAAATGCTGTTGGAGTTATAGCAACTTTATGAGAACCGAACGTCTGAGCAATGATGATGTGAACTGATAAAATAATTGTAATTAAAAAGAATATTCTTTTCATAAAATGTATTACTGATTTTTCGTTTGTAATTTATTAAAAATACCTTATCCATTTTGGTAAATTTATCTCGTTAAGACTTCATTTTACGCTATATTTGTGAAAATTATTCTATGAAAAAAATCATCCCCCTGGTGGTTGCTCTGTTCCTTGCAGGTTCGGCAACGTCTCAAAGCTCATCCAATTGTATATCAAAAGGAAAAAATATTGTTAACCTTTATTACGGTGTAAATGTATGGGCCGGTGTTTATAAAGCTGCTGCTGCAACTGATGCAATTGATTTAAAAGTAAAAAGCCTTGGTCCTGTTGGGTTAGTGTATGAACATTTGGTGACTGATAAAATCGGAATTGGCGCAGAGTTTGGCTATTCTTCAATATTAATGACGTATCGTGATCCCGGAATCAATTTAACCACAGGATTAGCCGAAGATTTCGAGGCTGAGTGGAAGTTTACCACTATTCGTGCGATGTTCAGAGCTAATTTTCATTTTGCTGAAAGCGAAAATTTTGATGCGTATGGCCTGGTAAGCGCCGGATATCGTGGTACAACCTTCTCGTTTAAAACCAACGATCCATCGTATGATGAAGCCAACGTAACTTTTAGGGGATTTATTCCTTTTGGAATTAAACCGGGTTTAGGTTTCAGATATTTTTTTACCGGGAATATCGGAATCAACTGCGAACTGGCAGCAGGAACGCCTCTTATTGCTGGTGGGCTGTCACTTAAATTTTAAAACACATCTATTAAGTAAGAAATGAACAAACATAAAATACCTCTTACTTTACTTATATTGTTTATCCTGTTTGGCTTTACAAAGTTTCAATCCGTAAAAACCAAACAGGTTAGTCTTGATTTTACTTCTAAAATTCTTGAAAAGGGAAAGTATATTGCTGTATCCGGCGAAATGTATTACAGTATTCCTGATAAAAGAATGACTACACACTTAACTATTCCCTTCGAAAATATTACCATTGCCAATGCAAATGGTGAGATGAAAATATATGATGCAAAGGAAAACACTGTAATGTATTCTACGTCAGAGGCAAACTCAACGGAATCGAGTTACTTCCATCATTTCTTTAATTCTTCAACTTCTGATATGGGGTTGCAAAAACTGGGTTATACAATTTTTAATACTAAAATTGACGATGGCATGCTTGTAACAAGCTGGATGCCTAAACAAAATAATACGCCTATAAAAAGAATTGTTTTGGCTCACATGAAGTCCAACATTATGTATATGGAAATTGTTTCAGGAAAAAATAAACCCATGGGTAAGGTATTTTTTTCAAAACATTCCAAAGTGGGTGAGTTTACAATTCCCCTTTCCATTACCGAGTTCAGTTACTCGGATAATGGTGATTCGGTTGTTACCAAAAAGGTATATTCCAATCCAAAGGTGAATGAGTTGGTAAATTCAAAGTATATCAATTATCAGGTGCCTAAAAATGCCAAAGTGGTTAAAGTAAATAAGTGATGAAGCGTTTTTTATACTCGGTGCTTTTATTTTTGTTTGTCTTCAATTGTATTTCGCAGGTTAAACCTGATGCGGAGTTGCTCCTGGCGCATCAGACATATGAAGAGAAGTTTGAACAGAAGAGAAAAGTTGAATACTTATTTAAGAATAAGAATGCCTTCGTGAAATATAATCCTGTAAGTTTATTTTTTGGTGGCGCGCTTTATCTTTATCAGTCAACTATTTCAAAGCAAATTGGCGCGGCTTGTCCTTATGAGTACCACTGTAGTCATTTTAGTAAAGTCTGCATTCGTAAATACGGTTTAATAAAAGGGATTCTTCTAACTTCCGACAGGCTTACCAGGTGTACCCGTCTTGCTGTGATTGACATTAATGAAAACGTTGATATAAGAAAAAGAACAAGTAAAATTATTGATGACCCGGATGAATATTCGTTTAAGGCACATAAGCATTAAGGTGCCCGCGTGGTTACCGCTAATTTTGTTTTTTTTCTCGCAGTTAAGAGCTCAGGTACCAGTAACTAATGACCTGGATTATGTAAACTATCTCATCACCAATAATCAAAACAGAGACGCCCTCTTTTTTCTAAATCAGATAGACACACTAAAAATATCTGCTGCGGCAAAAGATTCGGTTTTTCATTTTTATGGAATGGCCCATCATTATCTGAAAAGCCTTGATACTGCCGCATCTTATTTCGGAAAAGTAGGAGGCCAGTCGGGTTATTATATTAAATCATCTTTTTTTCAGTCGCTCAATAATATTTACGCTAATAAACTAAATTCTGCACGGTATGATATATTGAAGATTAATGTAGATTCTTCTTCAGTATTTTCCCAGCAAAAAAAACTTCAGTTATGTGGGATAGCATTGCTTAACAGAAATATAAAAACCGCCGATTCACTTTCTGCTTCTTTTGATTACGCTAGTCATCTTTATAGCGAAGAACAAACTTCGCTTGTGCGTTTAAGTAACGAAGCAAAAAAAATAAATAAAAAAACACCGTTTAAGGCTGCCATGCTTTCCGCTCTTGTTCCCGGTTTAGGAAAATACTATGCAGGACGTAGAGGGCAGGCAGTAGCGACATTTTTTTCGACCCTGGGCCTGGCAGCACTTGCCGGAGAGAATTTATACAGAGGTGGTGTTACAAGTCCTCAGTTTATTATAACAGGAAGTATATTTTCTGTTTTTTATTTTGGTAATATTGTTGGCAGCGCTTACAGCGTAAAAATGGTTAAGAAAAAAAATAAAGATCTTGCAGATCATGAAATCAGGAGTGCGGTACATAAACCTCTTAGGCGTATTTTTAATTAGTTGGTTTAGCGCAGGGGCTACAACCGACACGCTTCAACTGGCAAAAAGCGCTGACAGCCTTTTTAGGTTAGAGCATTATTATGAGGCCGGAAATTTTTATCAGAAAGCCTCTTATTATTGTGTTTCTCAAAAAAATAAAATTTCATTCTTATTACAGAAGGTAAATTGCCTTAAACAACAAGGATTGTTTTCGGATGCCGAGGCAATAATTGCGTCTGTTAATACCGATTTACCCGATACGCTTTTAAATGAGCTTTTATCGCAGGGCGCTTTATGCAGCTATCTGGGCAGCCAATATGTAAAAGCCGAATCCTACCTTGTTACGCTTGACTATAAGCTTAGCGATCGCCGCCTTATGAATAGTAACTTAGTTTTGTATTCTCTCGTGCTGAATGAGCAGGCAAGATGGGCTGAAGCTAAAGAAAAACTAAAAAGTTATATAAATAATAATCCGCTTTTTGATTCTGTTATAAAAGTGGCTTACGTGGATGAAATCAATATTCTTTATAATTCCGGGCGCTTCCCAAAACTTAAAAACCCTAAAAAGGCAAAAACCATGTCGCACATTATTCCGGGACTTGGACAAATGTATGCGGGCTATTTTGGTGAAGGCTTGAGTTCTCTTGCATTAAATACAATTACTCTTGCCGGTGCAGCGGTAGGAATTTACTTTCAATATTATTTTACAAGTATTGTGCTTGGTAATTATTTCTTTGCAAAGTTTTACCTTGGCAATGTATCGCGGGCAGAGTTTCTTGCCAACAAGCGCAATTATTTGCGCATCAATAAATTTAATTCTGAGCTTAAGCCTAAGATTTTAAAGTTATATCAATAAAAAAAGGCCACTTATTAGCGGCCTTTTCATTTATTTTTTGGAATAAAATTAATCTAACCAAACAATGTATTTGTCATTGTTTGCGTATTTGTCCATAGCTTCTTTATCAAATACTACCCACCAGAAATCAACGCAACCATTGATACCACCAACTACAGGAATACATAAGTACATTGCCCACATAGCTTTTTTATTTGTTCCCATGTAGTAACGGTGTAAAGCGATCGCTCCGCAGAAGAAAGAACGAACCAGGTAACCACCACGTGTTTTAGTGTCAGAAGCCATAGCTTTCATGCTCATACCTTCGTTCACCAGGTTTAATTCTGAACTCATCTTTTGTTCAAAAGTAATTTCGGTGCTCTTTGCGAACATGTTGTCAACTTGTGCTTCGTCTAACGTGTATTTGTTAGCACTGGCTGTAGCGCTTAATCCTAAGGCTAGAGCACATGATAAAATTAATTTTTTCATATCTGTTTTTTAATTTGTTATAGGGCAAAAATAGAAACAATCCCCATCTAAACAAATTTTTTTAATAAAACTTTATGACAGCTACAATTGATTTATTTCCGTTTGATCTGTTCTATTTCCACCTTTAATCCCCGCAACATATTCATAATGCTGTCGAGGTTCAGCTCGTTATTGTCGTACTGGTTCATGTTCAGGCAGCAGGTGTATTCCCATAGCTCAAGTACATCTTCTGTTCTTACCTTATACGGCTGATAGATTTTATTATCAGAGTGAAGTTCGAGAGTTCCTTCTTTTTTATTATAAGCCATAATTCGTTTGTAGGATAAACCGTCTTCTTTAGTTACTACTATGTATGTATGGCCTGTTTTAAGATCTTCAATTTTTTCAAGATATTTTCCGATAACAAATGAACCTTCTTTAATGGGCGGCATGCTGTCACCCTTAATAGGAAAAGCGCGGTGCTTACCTGTAGGCAGAAAAGGTAATTTCATCTGTGGCAACTTTTCGATGTACTCGGGATCTGCGTAACCTTTTAAATATCCTGCCGAAGCTTTTAAGGGAATTAACTCTACCATGTCGTTTCCTTCGTTATCCAAAAGTATTGGGAACAAAATACGGTTCTTTCCAATTTTCATCAGGCCGTCCAGGTTTGTTTTCCTGAGATCACCTCGTACAAGCGCGTCTATAGCTATGTGAAAAAATTCCGAAAGCCTTATCAGTAAATCAATTGGCGGTTCATTACGCGCCTCTTCATAGCCCCCAATGCGTGAGCGCGTTACTTTTAATTCATCTGCCAGCTGTTCCTGTGATAAGCCCTTTAGCTGGCGTAAAAACCGGATGTTGTTTGCTATTTTACTCATTGCTATAAATTATAGTTTAAAATTACTACAAATTATGGTTAATTGCAAGCCTGTTTAAAATTATAATTTTAAATTTATTTCGCTTTCTGCATTACGCCTTTTTAGTATTTTTACCTTTGTATATATGGTGAGCAAGCCCGGCAGCAAATTCGTTAAATGGTTATGGATTTTATTTCTTAGCCCTGTATTAATCATTTTTGTCCTAATTATTCTAATAACCATGGGCACTTTCGGTTCTTTACCAAAGGTAGACGAGCTTATGAATCCCAAAAACAACCTTGCAACCATTGTTTATAGCGGGGATATGAAAATTTTGGGTAAATATTACAGCGAAAACCGCGTGAATGTTGGTTTTAGCGAGCTGGACCCTGATCTCGTGAACGCGTTGGTTGCAACGGAAGACGCCCGCTTTTATGATCATAGTGGTGTGGATGTGAAAGCCCTTGGACGTTCTGCATCTGGAATTTTTACCGGAGGAAGCAGGGGCGGAGGAAGTACCATCACCCAACAGCTGGCCAAAATGATGTTCCCGCGTAATGAAAAATTAAGCAAACCAGGCCTAGTTATCCGTAAAATGAAGGAGTGGGTTATCGCTACTCGTCTCGAGAAACTTTATACCAAAGACGAGATCATGGCGCTGTATCTGAACAAATTTGATTTTTTAAACCTTGCTGTTGGAATAAAGTCTGCCTCACAAATTTATTTTGGAAGAACCCAGGATAGTTTAAGAATTGAACAGGCCGCCATGTTAATTGGTATGGCTAAAAATCCTGCTTTGTTTAATCCTGTCCGTCATCCTGATACTACTATGCACCGCCGTAATGTAGTACTTAACCAAATGGTGAAGTACGGCTATTTAACTAAAGAAAAATATGATAGTCTAAAAGTTCTTCCTCTGGGTTTAAATTTTCATCGCGAGGATCACAACGATGGTCTTGCTACATACTTCCGCGAATATCTGCGCGATAATTTTTTAAAGGCCTGGTGCGAAAAACATATTAATCCGGAAACTGATAAGCCATATGATATTTATAAAGATGGTTTAAAGATTTATACAACTATCGATTCACGCATGCAGCAGCACGCTGAGGAAGCCGTATTTGAGCACATGCAGGACCTTCAACGGATGTTTAATAAAGATCTTAAACAAAAAAGAAATGCTCCTTTTGCATGGAATGTTAACAAGCAGGAAATCGAAAATATTATGAACGCCTCCATAAAACGGAGCGATCGTTACCGTTCAGGGAAAAGACAAGGCCTAAGCCATGAACAAATTGTAGCAACATTTTATAAACCGGTGCAAATGACCGTTTACAGTCTGCGAGGCGAGATTGATACCACCATGACCCCATTTGACAGTATAAAATATTACAAAGGATTTTTACAAACGGGTTTTCTTGCGATGGAACCACAAACAGGTTATGTAAAAGCCTGGGTAGGTGGAATTAATCACAAACATTTTAAATACGATCATGTAAAAGTAAGTAAGCGTCAGGTTGGCTCAACATTTAAGCCTTTTGTTTATGCCCTGGCCATTCAGGAAGGATATTCGCCTTGTCACCAGGTTCCTAATGTAAAAACCTGCATTCCTTTACCGGAAGGAACGGATTGGTGTCCTGAAAACTCAGATGGCCCTAACGACAAGAACAACGGGAAAATGATCACGCTTAAAAAAGCTTTGGCTAACTCCATCAACTATATCACCGCTTGGGTAATGAAACAGTATGGCCCGCACGCTGTTGTTAGTCTTGTAAAGAGGCTGGGTATCACTTCCGAAATTCCTGAAGTTCCTTCTATATGCCTTGGAACAGCAGATATCAGTGTGTTTGAAATGGTTGGGGCCAATTCCACTTTTGCAAACAAAGGCACATATATTCAGCCTACTTTTATTACCCGTATAGAGGATAAGAACGGCAAGGTGCTTGAAGAATTTATTCCTAATACCGATGAGGTTTTTAGTGAAGAAAAGGCCTATGCAATGATACAACTGATGCGAGGAGTAGTAGATGGAGGAACAGGATCGCGTTTAAGATCACGACATAAATTAATGAATCAGATTGCAGGTAAAACCGGAACAACGCAAAAGAATGCCGATGGTTGGTTCATGGGACTTACCCCCGAGCTTGTTGCCGGAGTTTGGGTTGGTGGTGAAGATCGCAGCGTACATTTTAACTCAATGGTAGAAGGCCAGGGCGCTACTATGGCTTTACCTATATGGGGTAAATTTTTCAGTAAAGTGTATGCCGATAAAAATCTTAAAGTAAGTAAAGGCGATTTTCCACGACCAAAAAATCTCGATCCTAATCTGGAACTGGATTGTACAAAGTACGACTCGAGGGATGACGATGGCAATATTGAGTTTAATGAATTTGAATAACTATTATTAAATAATTATGATCAACAGAGTTGTAAAAAATGTAGAAGAAGCTACAAAAGACATTAAAGATGGAATGACCTTAATGGTGGGAGGTTTTGGCCTCTGCGGCATTCCTGAAAATTGTATTGCACAGCTTGTGAAAATGGGTGTGAAAAATTTAACATGCATAAGTAATAACGCTGGTGTTGATGATTTTGGGCTTGGCTTGTTATTACAAACTAAACAGGTGAAAAAAATGATTGCCAGCTATGTTGGAGAAAACGATGAGTTTGAAAGACAAATGCTGAGCGGTGAGCTTGAAGTTGAATTGGTGCCTCAGGGAACATTAGCCACACGTTGTCTTGCAGCAGGTTATGGTATGCCCGTAATTTTTACTCCGGCTGGTGTAGGTACTGAGGTAGCCCAAGGGAAAGAAACGCGAAAATTTAAATTCAACGGGCAGGAAAAAGAATATTTGATGGAATACGCTTTTGAAGCAGATTTTGCGATAGTAAAAGCTTGGAAAGGAGATACTGCCGGAAATTTAATTTATAAAAGTACAGCCCGCAACTTTAATCCAATGATGGCAATGGGTGGTAAAATTACCATTGCTGAGGTTGAAGAACTTGTTCCTGCAGGCGAATTAAATCCTGATCATATTCATACTCCTGGTATTTATGTGCATCGTATTTTTCAGGGAGAAAAATATGAAAAACGTATTGAGCAAAGAACAGTACGTAAGAAATAAAAATCCTAATGGCTTATCGCGGTGAAATTCATATCGAACTATAAATATAACCTGATTCTGGCCGGGTTTATTTTATTGTTGTTTTTTCTGAATGCGTACAATTTAACCTTTAATTACAAGCCTACTCTTGCACATCAATGGAGGCAAAGCGACTGTCTATCCATAGCCAAAAATTACTATGAGGAAGGGATGAACTTCTTTCAGCCCAAAATTCACTGGCAGGGAACAAAGGGCGGAAGGGCTGTTAGCGAACTGCCAATCCTTAATTTTACAGTGGCTGCTTTATGGAAAGTATTTGGTCAGAGCGAAGGTATTTACCGCTTGTTCAACTACCTGATATATGTCCTGGCAATTTTTATACTGTATTCAACATTCAATATTCTGAATAAAAGCCGGTTACTTACTTTCTTTCTGGTGAGTCTCTTGTTAACTTCGCCGTTACTGTGTTATTATAGCTATAATTTTCTTTCGGATGTACCGGCCTTTTCTCTTGCCATTATCAGTTTTTGTCTTTTTTTTAAATTTTATTATCACAGGAAAGCGTGGCTTTTTTATTTATCGCTGGCTATTGGCGCCCTGGCTGTGTTTCTTAAGGCCAGTGCCGCTGTGCCTATTATTGTTATAACTTTGTTTTCCCTGGCCGATTTTTTAAACCTTAACAAAAAATTAAAAACTCCAAAGCTTTTTAATCGCAGGGTTTTGCCGGCTGTTTCAATACTCGCAATGTATATACTGATTATACTTTGGTATGGTTTTGCGAGGCATTACAATGTGGCTAATAACTCAGGAGTATTTTTGCTAGATGTATTACCGGTTTGGGACATGACTGAAAAAGATATTCTGAAAAACCTTAGAGATCTTTTATCTGATCTGCTGCCCATTTTTTTTAATCGGCCCGTATTATTTATTTTCGTTATTAGCAGTATATACGTTTGGTTTAATCTTAAGCAACTTGATTCTTTACTTAAATACGCGTTTATTATTTCCTTCACATCGTTCATTTTGTTCATCGTTTTATTTTTTAAGGTATTTGATGTTCATGATTATTATCTTGTAAACATGATGATATTACCGGTAATAACATTTCTTTGCTTAGCAAAAATCCTGGAAACTAAAACTATACTTGTAACCAGGCATAGGTGGGTGGTTACCAGTCTCATTATTATCATAGTTTTTAATTCCTTTTATTCGGCTGCTTTTTACAGGCTGAGGACAATAAAAGATGATAAAATATGTTACTGGTATCCCTTTTTCAGTACCATTGAAACAAAATATCATACCGGTGACATGTGGATGTATAGCAAGACTATGGCTCTTCTGGGTACCGTTACAGCTGACCTTAGAAAACTGGGAATAAAACGGGATGACCTGTTTATCAGTGTTCCCGATGTCAGTCCTAATTCAAGCCTCTATCTGATGGATCAGAAAGGTTATACTCTTTCGCCGGATGAGTTTTCAAAAGATACAACATGGAAATCGCGCTGTCATTTCTATGACTGTAAATATTTTGTAATATCCGACACTGTATTCAGGGATTCACTATCCTTTAAGCTCATTGCTACCGATCTTGAGAGGGTATTTAAAAAAGAAAGAGTTGAAGTATATAAGATTAAAAAACCGGCAAATGCTTTTTAACTCCCTCCACTTTTTAATTTTTCTTCCAATAGTTGTTGGAATTTATTACTTGTTGCCTTTTCGTTTTCGATGGATCCTCATTTTTATAGCCAGCTGTTATTTTTACATGGCTTTTGTGCCAAAGTACATCCTCATCTTATTTCTCATTATTATTGTTGACTATATTGCAGGATTAACGATTGAGCAAATACAGGACAAAAAGCTAAAGTTATTTTATTTAATACTCAGTCTTGTTTCAAACATTGCTCTGCTGGCATTTTTCAAGTATTTCAACTTCATTAATTCAAATCTTGAATCCTTGTTTCATGTGTTTGGCAAAGAGTTTAAACCCTATAATCTTAATGTAATACTTCCCATAGGCCTTTCCTTTCACACCTTTCAGTCGATGAGTTACACAATTGAAGTGTATAGAGGACGGCAGAAAGCTGAGCGTCACCTTGGTTATTTTGCAAACTACGTTTTGTTTTTCCCTCAAATGGTAGCTGGTCCTATTGAAAAGTATGAGACCCTTGGCAATGAATTAAAGAAAAACGTAACGCCTCTTTACGATAATTTCGCAAATGGTTTTAGGTTGATTTTATTTGGGTTATTTGTGAAAATGGTGGTGGCTGATAATGTAGCGCCAATAGTTAACGCTGTGTATAATAATCCGGCTGAGTATCACTCAGCGGAAGTATTGGCTGCAGTATTGCTTTTTTCTTTTCAGATATACGCGGATTTTTACGGTTATTCTACAATAGCTCTTGGAGCCGCCAGATTACTTGGAGTAAATCTTATTGATAATTTTAAAACCCCATATCTGGCTACCAGTATTACCGATTTCTGGAAGCGGTGGCACATTTCTCTGACAAGCTGGTTCAGGAATTATGTATATTTTTCTTTAGGGGGTAATAAAGTAAATGCCTTTAAGTGGATATTAAATATTCTGATTATTTTTTTTCTAAGTGGCTTGTGGCACGGGGCAAGCTGGACATTTGTTGTATGGGGACTTTTACATGGAATAGTGTATTTGTTTGAAAAAGGTTTTTCAAAACTGTTTAATTTTAAAGTTAAAGAAGGTTTTAGTTTTTTAAACCTGCTGCTTGGTATAAAAACATTTTTACTTGTTTCTTTTATCTGGATATTTTTCAGAGCAGAAAGTTTTGCAAAAGCCAAACAAATTATCAGTTCAATGTTTAATAACTGGAACATTCAGGCGGGAAATCTATATTTCGGTTATTCCGTACTTTTTGTCGCATTAATGATGTTAAGCGATGTTTTGTTTTACAAAGTTCGGGCAAATGAATGGCTGGCCGCTAAAACTCCAGCACTCAGATGGGCAGTTTATAGTCTACTTTTATTTTTTCTTATTTGTCTTTCAGGAATTGAAAGTTTACCATTTATTTATTTTCAGTTTTAATGAAGAAGAAAATTTTATATAAATCCTTATTGTTTCTTCTGATTATTGTCTGTATAAATGTTATTTATAGCTATACTTTCTTTTCTTCAGATCTTAAAAAAAATTCTCCCTGCGCATATCAGTGTCAGTTATTACCAGCCGGTATCGATGTAGTTTATTTTGGAGAATCTTCAAATACGGCTTTTGCCAAGGACGATTCAACTCGAAAAAGTATTTCGGGACTTGTACAGTTTTTTAATCCGGAAATTAAAATCGCAACCATAGATACTTTTGCGGTTCATGCCGGAATATATAAACACTGGACTTTTCAATTTAAGGAAAACAAACCAAAGGCCTTGGTTGTAACCATGAATCTAAGGTCTTTTGACGCAGCCTGGATAAATTCTACTCTTGAAACACCTTTACTTAAGTCTATTCGTTTGGTTCAAACACCTGTTTATGGTTTTAACCGTTTAGCGCTTGCTTTAAAAATGCCGGATGAAAAAACTGAAAAGGAGAGGGAGCAGGATATGCTACAAACATGGATTGATGATGAACTCTCGTTTCCGTATCCATTTAGGTATAAAAACGTAAGGCAATGGGATGATGCTATGGCTAATGGTGAGGCCAAACCTATTGGTACTGAATTTACAAATGAACAGATAATTCTTGGTTGCCATTATATTAAAGGGTTTGCATTTAACATCAGAGAGTCTAATCCCCGCATAAAAGATTTTGATGAAATTGTTGAATGGGGTAATGAAAATAAAGTGAAAATTTATTTTAATTTGCTGGCTGAAAACATTAAAGAAGCTGAATATCTTGTAGGTAAAGAATTAGTATATTTAATGAGGCAAAACAGAGATTATCTGGTTAATCGTTATACGAAAATGGGAGCAGTAGTGATAGATAATATGGAATTACTTGAACCGGAAAATTTTATTGACAGAAACTGGACTACAGAGCATTATAATGATAAAGGTCGCATTGCGATTGCAAAAAATATTGTGAAACAACTTAGTATTAAAAAATAATATGTTAGACAAAAACGGTATTGCAAAACGAATTGCAAAAGAAGTAAAGGATGGTATGTTTGTTAATCTTGGAATTGGAATTCCAACGTTGGTAGCTAATTATATTCCTCAAGGTATAAGCGTTGAACTGCAATCTGAGAATGGTATTTTAGGGATGGGACCTTTCCCTTATGAAGGCGAAGAAGATGCGGATCTTATCAATGCCGGAAAGCAAACCGTTACCCTGCTTCCAGGCTCTTCAATTTTTGACAGCGCTATGAGCTTTGGAATGATACGCGCACAAAAAGTGCATCTTACAATACTTGGTGCAATGGAAGTAAGTGAGAATGGAGATATTGCAAACTGGAAAATTCCTGGTAAAATGGTGAAAGGAATGGGCGGGGCAATGGATCTTGTTGCAAGCGCCAAAAATATTATCGTTGCAATGCAGCAGGTTAATAAGGCTGGTCAGTCAAAACTGTTGCCAAAATGTGAATTACCATTAACAGGTATAAGATGCGTAAAAAAGATTGTTACTGAGTTAGGTGTTTATGATATACTTCCTCAGGGTGGTTTTAAGTTACTGGAGCGTGCCCCTGGAATATCGGTTGAGGATATTAAAAAAGCCACAGCAGGTAAGCTTATAATTGAAGGCGAAATACCCGAAATGACAATTTAATTTTTTGTTATTTGATGCTGAATAACAAATATGTTGTTAAAGCCTTTTGGTTTTTAATAATTATTATTCCTTTTCTAATAGGTTTCAAGCAATATCCTTTATTTATTCTTGGAACCGATTTATCTTATCTTCCAGGGGATTATGGAGACGCGCGTTTTATTAATTACGTCCTCGAGCATGGTTATCAGTATATAATTGGTAACAGAGATTCCTTTTACAATGCTCCGTTTTTCTATCCCGCCAGCAACGTTATCGCTTATTCTGATAACATGATAGGAAATCTTCCAATTTATGCCATTTTCAGGTTTCTAAATTTTTCGAGAGAAGAGTCGCTACAGCTGTGGTGGCTTGCACTGTTTGCACTTAATTATTTCATTTCATTTTTATGCTTTTATAAATACTCAAATAATATTTTTGCTTCGGTTGTTGTATCATATTTATTCACTTTTGGTATTATTAATCTAAGCCAGCTCAACTATCTTCAAATAAACGCCAAGTTTATGCTTCCGGTAATCTTTGTGTCCTACTTACTATGGTTAATAAAAGCTGATCTAAAGTATTTTTATTGGTTTGCGGCAGCAGTATTTGTGCAGCTAATTCTTGGAATTTATTATACAACTTTTGTTGTTTTGTTTATATCGGTTATAACACTTGTATATATTTTATTAAATAGAACTTTCACTCCATTTAAGCAGTTGTTTAATATTAAAAAAAACAAAACGCCCTTAATTCTAATTACAATTATAGCGGCTTTGTCTATTTTGTATATGCTTCCTTATATTGAAGTTGCAAAAGAAGGCGGTGTGAAAAAATACGCAAATGTTGAAAATCTGGTGCCTAAATTCCAATCTCTGATAAGTGCGCATCCTGCCACCATTTGGAGACATGTAATAGGATTTGGAGACCGGTATTTCCCTGATTCATTTTGGTTACATCAATATTGCCCAGGCATTTTTCCTTTTATAGTTCTCCTAAGCATTTTAGTATTAATAATTATCCGTTCTAAGTTTATTCTTTCCTGGGAAATGAAAATTACACTCTTCTCTTTCCTGATTTTACTTTTAATTTCTGTTCGGTGGAACGATCATTTTTCGCCGCTGCAACTTTTTTACAAAATCAAACTCATGGGAGCAATAACATTTGTTTCCCGAATTCTTTTGGTGCTTGATGTTATCTTTTTACTCATGGCTTTGAATTTAATTTCGCGAATGTTACAGTCTGAAAAAAAGTATGTAAATTTTGGTATATTTAGTGTTTTATTGGTTGCGGTAATATTGGATAATTACTTTGATGATTCTAATCTTGTGCGGATTGAAAAACAAAAAGTAATTGCCAGATACCAAAAGTTAGATGAAGTTATTCCAAAGGAAGATTTGAAAAGAAAAAAGATTATGGCAATAGTTCAGGAAAATGTAAATAAGCCGGATCGTAGCTTTATGCTTGATGCAATGATGTATTCCCAATCGCATAATATAAGTTGCGTTAACGGTTACTCAAGTGGTGCGCCAACAAATATGCATTTTTTTATTTCAAATCCAGCAAGAAAACAATTAAAAAACTGGTGTAGCTCAAGGGGAGTTGATACGTCTGTAGTTATTATTGTTGATGCACCATTATTTTAACGATGAATCAGGTATTAATAAAAATTTTGATTCTTTTTTTTATCGTCAGTATTTTTTCAGCGTGTGAAACCCGGACCGTACTTGCAGATGAATTAATTACGTTTAATAAGGGAACCGTTTCTTCAGGAAAGGTCATGGAAGATACGGTAATTAAGGGTCATTATTTCAATAGGATGGATTCCGGTTCGCAGTATGGTTTTAAATATGTTTACCATTTAAAAAATGAAGATTTTGAAAAACCTATACGCCTAATTCTAACAGGTAAGGTTCGAACAAACTTCGTTCATTCAACCGGTGCAATTACTTATGTTCATGCAGATAGTATTAAAGTGATAAACTGGGATGGAAGTAACCTTACAAAACACGTTTCAGATCTTAATAAATGGGGATACTTTAAAGAAGTTGTGAATTTTAAAAGAAGCGATTCGTGGGGGCGCTACACACGTATCGAGTTTCAGGGTTTGTTGGGAGATCCAAGATATGAAGTGTTTGATCTGGATTCAATAAGAATTAAATTAATTAGGTTTGATTAAAAAAATGTTTCCAATACCATTAAAAAATCTGATTGCTCCTGTACTTTTTTTTACGGCGCTTATCTGGTTCTATAATTACCTTGGTTTTTTTGAAACCATGCAAATGCGTCCTTCTTCCATTCATATGTGGGCGCAATGCGAAAGGGCATCTATTGCTTTAAATTATGCGGAAACTGACATGAATTTTTTTCTTCCGCGTATTCATAAGTTTAACCAGGGTGATGGTATTACAGGAATGGAATTTCCGCTGGTGAATTATGTACCTGCAATTTGTTACAAGCTCTTTGGGTTTAACGAAATTTATTTTCGCGGATTTGTTCTGTTAACTATTGTTTTGGGACTCTATTTGTTTTACAAACTGCTTTTGATGGTTACAGATAATAATTATTTTTTATCCCTTGGCTTAACCGGCGCTGGCTATTTCTCTCCTGTGCTTATATATTACAGTAACAGTTTTATGCCTGATATTACAAGCCTTGGCTTCGCGCTTGCGGCATGGTATTTCTTCTTTAAGTTTGTGAAGAAAGGGGGTAGAAAAACATTTTATTTTTTCTGGACGTTCGCTGTTCTCGCCGCCCTGGTTAAAATCACCTCCTTACTCGTTATACTTGTAGTAATGTGTGTTCTGGTACTTGACCAGTTGAAATTTTTTAATAATCAGGAAAAAGGTTTTTTGTTTGAGAGACGGGTTCGCTGGAAAATATTTCTTGCGGGCATTGCGGGTATTATAGTTGTAGCATCATGGTATTTATACGCCCGATGGCTTTCCAGTCATTATTCGGAAGGTTTCGCACTTGTGGCTGTACCGGTAGATAACCTTGAAAATTTTCACATTGTATGGAATGAAATTAAACGAAGTCACCGGTATGAATATTATTCATATGAAGGTTACATTTTGTTTATGTCTATCATAGCATTACTCGGTGTTGGATTTAAATTTGTTAATCGCCTTTACTTTATAGTTACGCTTTTAACAGTGCTTGGAAGCATGTGTTTTGTTTATCTGATGTTCTGGCAGTTTAAGGATCATGATTATTATATAATCACAATCAGCACATCGGTTTTTCTTTTGTGTTTAACCTTTGCCGATTTTCTTACCCGTATCGCTTTCCGTTTTTCCAAGGTAATTCCATTTGTATTTATAGTGATATTATTTTTTAACACTAAAGAATCTATTGTGGCTTGTAAAAAAGATTTCAGTAAACGATATGATCCAAAGTATGTAAGCTGGCTCGGTGATTTTTTACCTTATCACGACCTTGAACCTAAATTGCGGAGGTTAGGTATTTCACGCACTGATTATACTTTGAGTGGGTTTGACTGGTCTTTTTGTAATAGCTTGTACCTTATGGATCAGCTTGGAGAAAATTTTGATGATTATACTTCAGAAGAAAAAATTAAGCAGATGCTTAATGATCCGCGATATAAATATCTGGTAGTAAATGATTCCGCTAAACTGAATAAAAAAATTCCTGGTAACGATTTTTCGCAAAAAATTGTAACGACTCACAGGGGTTTGTTAATTTATAAGCTTAGATAATTCATTATTTGAAAATGAGATATTTGGAACGCTTTCTGGCAGATAAACTTAAGGAAAATGTGATTACGTTCCTTTTTTACTCAATAATCATCTTGTTTTTTTATCGTGGCCTTACATATTTTCACTCTATGGATGGCCCGGCCCATTTTTATAATTCTTTTTTACTTAAAGAATATCTGGGAGGTAATGAAACTGTAAAGCAGCATTTTGTTTTAAATGCTTTTTATGTACCAAATCTTTTCTCAAATTATTTTATTTCATTTTTACTGTTTTTTTTATCCTTTAAAACTGCGGCTGCTGTTTTTTTTATTTTATACTATTTTTTATCTTTTTATTCAGCGCGATATCTTTTTAAGGCCTATGAGGTTAGTTATGCCGGTTTTTGTTCGCTTGTTATTCTCGTTTTTTTTAATTCGCTGCTATTAAATCTTGGCTTTTACAACTTCTCATGGTCCATTATTTTCTTAATGTTTTCTTTTGGTTTTTATCGCAAGTTCCTAAATGAAAAGGATAAAGTTTTACCGCGGAATTATTTACTTTATTTTCTCTTATGTTTTTTGATGTATTATTCAAATGCTCTTACGCTTATGTTTTTCTTAGTTTATATTTTTATAATTGAAGGAATAAGGGCAGTCAATTTGGTTTTTCATAAACAAAAAACTCCGTATAATGTTTTACTTCCGCACCTGATTAAATTATTTTGCGGTACGCTTCCATTTTTATTAATGATGCTTCTTTTTTACCTGAATGCCCCTCTCGAAAAAAGTGCAACTCCAAATGATTATAATTCGCTAACTAAATTATTAGTAAATGTTAGTTCATTAATTGTTTATTCCTATCCAGAAGAGAGTGTTTTTACCCAATACATTTTTTATTTTATCTCTGCTGCAATGATGTACACGATTATCCGGAGATTAATTTTAAGACTTGGTTTTGTAAAACCTGATATTTTTCTGATGTTGGGTGTTTTCCTTCTGATACTTTATTATTTAATTCCTGATGGCTCAAGTGTTGGAATGATGTCGCCCAGATTGCAGCATTTTTTTTATCTATTCATCATTGTGTGGTTAATCATGCAAAAGGATAGATTCATGCCGGTAATTTTAACTGTTATGCTTGTTTCTCTATCGGTTTATAAATTTCATAAAGTACATTATCCTATTCTCAGGTCTTTTGATTCACAGGCTATGCAAATAGCCGCTGTGGAAAAGTATATTGAGCCTGATAAAAGCGTAATGTCTTTAAATTATTCTGAAAATTGGCTTTTACCACATGGGTCAAATTATTTAGGATTAAATAAACCTATGATCATACTGGATAATTATGAAACAATTCTGGCATGGTTTCCACTATCGTGGAATTATAAAAATATGCCTATTTATCAATTCGCTAATGAAAGGGTAAGTTTTGTTATTGATGAATCACAAACCATCAAAAATGAAAGGAGAAAGGCGGACTATGTATTTGTTTTTGGAAATTTAAATAAACTCGCTGAAAAGCAGGAGTATACCGAAGAACTTAAAAATAATTATCAACTAGTTTATACCGATTCGAAATATCTTGAGTTATTCCGTTTAAAATAATCAGGAATAGATGGCCGCAGCCTCCAGAATACTTTCAAACAAAAATTTCCCATCTTCATTTCCAAGCTCTTTATCAGCAGCTCTCTCAGGATGAGGCATCATTCCAAAAACATTTTTTGTAGCGTTGCAAACACCCGCGATGTTGTCAGTAGCACCATTCGGATTAGCTTCAGGGGTTACGTTCCCTTGTGCATCGCAGTATCTGAATAATATCTGGCCGTTTTCGTTTAGCTTTTTTATTGTTTCAGCATCTGCATAATACTTTCCTTCGCCATGAGCAATAGGTATTTGAAGAACTTTATTAACTGGGATTTTGGAAGTAAGTGTAGTGTTATTGTTTTCAGCTTTAATAAAAACATTCTTACAAATGAATTTGCGGCTGTTATTATGTAATAAAGCTCCTGGCAATAAACCGCTTTCACAAAGAATCTGAAAACCGTTACATACTCCAAGAACAAAACCACCTTTGTTAGCGTGCTCAATTACTTTTTCCATAATAGGAGAAAAACGGGCAATAGCTCCGCTACGCAGATAATCTCCATATGAAAAACCTCCAGGAAGGATTATATGAGTACAGCCTTCCAGATCGGTATTTTTATGCCAAAGCTTTACGGTTTCCTGTCCCATAATATTTTTAAGGACATAAACCATGTCTTCATCACAATTAGAGCCGGGAAAAACAACAACGCCAAATTTCATGTGTATCTAGTTTTTTATTACAGCAAAGGTACAAATTGCTTTTCATTTTTGACCATCGGTTTTTAACAAAATTGGTTAACATAATTAGTAACCAACCCGCTTTTTCAAAGCATTAATGGGCTTTTCTATAAAACGATACGATAGCGCTGCAGCAGTGAAACACAGAATAAAGTAAAAAGCCCATGCGGTTTTTTTATTATCGGTATGTATATGTGTATTTTGGGTAAAAACATCCCAAAAAAAAGCTGGAATAAACAAGTGAATTAAATACACACCGTAGGATATCCGGCCTATGTAGTTAGAGAATTTATTTGTGAGCAAAAGGTCTGTAATTCCTGAAAAACCGCTGATCGAAGAAGTAGCAACAAAAAAGGCACTCACAACGGCAAATAAATACTCGTCCAAAACAGCGTTATAAAAGGAATTTGCCTGTTTGAATGAAAAGTAATAGTACAATAGTCCGTAAATAACCAAACCAACGTATGCTAATCGGGGTTTAAAAAAATTGTAAAAAAATACTACATTTTCCTTTTTGATAAAAGCGAGGAAAGCCCCTAATACTAATGGTAAAAAAAGATTCGGTGTAAAATACGCGGCAAGCATCCATTTTTCCGGATAGAGGCAGTGGCAGGTGAGTCGACTAATAAAAGATACAATTATAGTTGCAATAAAAAATTTAAGTAAATGCTTTTTAGGAATAAAAAATATTAAAAAAGGCCAAACAATATAAAATTGTTCTTCTACAGCAAGTGACCATAAATGATTAAAGTTTCCTACGTATTCATTTGTAATGCTTTGGTAAATATTGGAAGTATAGGTTACAAACCATATGAATAGCTCGCGAGTTTTTGGATAATTAACATAATATAGAAAAAACAACAGAAGGTAGTATGCTGGAAAAATTCTTAGGAAGCGCCTTACATAAAAAACTTTTAGTGATTTACCAATGGTACTCTCACCATTGGTAATTTTTTCTTTTTGATTTAAAAGTATATCTGTTATCAAAAAACCGCTAATTACAAAGAACAAGATCACCCCATGTCCCCAGGGAGCATGTTTTAAAACAGGATTGTAAGCTTCCCATGAAATCCAGTGTCCAACGAGTACGGCTATTACTGCAAAAAAGCGCAAGCCATCAATTTGAATTTTATAATTCATGCAGGGGAGTATAACGTTTTAAAACCAGCCTTTTTTTCTTTTGCTTCCAAGGCCAAGCACACCAAGAAGTCCACGGGTAACCTCTTTTACAACGGTTCTTCCTATTTGCCGGGCCATGGTATTTTCACTCACCTTTTCAAGAACCGATTTTTCTTCTTTCTTTTTTGATTTGGCTTTTTCCTGGGGTTCCTTTTCTGAATCTTCAGCCGCGCTTTTAATTTTTTCTGTTAAAATCTCGTATGCGCTTTCCCTGTCTATAGTTTCATTATATTTTGCAACAAGACCGCTTGCCGAAATACTTTGGTTTAATTCTTCGGTGGTAAGTGTTCCGATTCTGCTCATAGGGGCTCTCAAATGAACAGCGGCGAGTGGGGTAGGGACACCCTTTTCATTTAATGCTGTAACAAGCGCCTGACCAATTCCAAGCGAAGTTAAAAGTTCATCGGTTTTATAGAATTCTGAGATAGGATAATTCTCCGCTGTTTTTTTTATTGCCTTCCTGTCTTTTTCAGTAAACGCCCTAAGTGCATGTTGAATTTTTAAACCCAATTGAGATAAAACTGAATCCGGAACATCGTAAGGATTTTGGGTTATAAAATAAATCCCAACACCTTTAGAACGGATGAGCTTGATGATTGCTTCTATCTGATCCAGCAAAGCTTTAGAAGCTTCCTTAAAAATCAGATGTGCTTCATCAATAAAGATGCAGAGTTTCGGTTTTTCCAGATCGCCGGCTTCAGGAAAAGAATTATATACTTCTGCCAGCAGGCAAAGCATGAAGGTTGAAAATAATTTTGGCTTATCCTGAATGTCAGATAAACGAATAATAGATGCAATTCCATTTCCGGTAGAATCAGTTCTTACAAGATCCATTACATCAAAACTTTTTTCTCCAAAAAATAATTCAGCACCCTGGCTCTCCAGTTCAATTATTTTTCTGAGAATGGTTGAAGTGCTTGCAGAAGAAAGATTACCGTATAATTTTTTTATTTCATCTTTTCCCTCATTAGTGGCAAAGTGTAGCAATTGTTTGAAATCCTTAAGATCAAGAAGGGGTAATTGTTTGTCATCCGCGTATTTAAATAGTACCGCAACTACTCCGGCCTGAGTATCATTCAACTCAAGGATCTTGGAAAACAATATCGGACCAAATTCTGA
>Ga0255338_1000178_pt1 | contig 257133 bp, 210 predicted proteins | sample MeOH1_35cm_T4_19_FD_203715 | JGI IMG/M metagenome (GOLD analysis project Ga0255338, IMG submission 203715) | Sandy soil microbial communities from University of British Columbia, Vancouver, Canada - MeOH1_35cm_T4_195 | ecosystem: Engineered > Artificial ecosystem > Sand microcosm >... | reverse complement strand
TGATATGTATTTTATTTTTTGATGCTATTAACCTTAGCCTGAATCTTTTAAATCCAAGTTACTGTTGCTTCCAAACTTTCAAAGATCTTTTAGCGTTACTCCCGCTACCCGTTTGATTGGGGTTGCAGAGGTAAGACGCTTATTTTATTTAACCAAATATTTTTTGAAAAAATCTCAAAAAATATTGAGTAAAGAAAAGTCGATTTAAAGAACTGTTTTTTATTTTTCTTAAGAAGGATTTACCTGTAAAAAGATGCGGTAAAACTGCCTGTATGAACTTCCGTTTTTATCGAACGGGCGGCAAAAGTAAGGATCTTATTTGAACCACCAAATTTTATTTGCAAAACCAGTGATTTTTTTTGCCGTTCATTTCAACTTATCCTTCAAAGAGCAGCGCCTTTTTTGTCAGGCGGGTTGCAAAGATAAGCAGGAAATTCATCTGATCAAATGTTTTTGAGAAATAATTTCATCGCAGTTGAGAAAGTCCTTTGCCGGCAGGGGTTTCAGCAATAAAAAAAATTAAGGATAAATTACGCGCACCAGAAATAATCCTTGCGGGGGGGTGCTGAAATCTGCCTTACTGCAATCTTTTGCAAGGATGATATTTTCAAATTCCTGCAGTGTAATTACGCCCCTTCCCACTTTTACCATTGTACCCACCAATCCACGAACCATGCCACGTAGAAAACGATTGGCTATAACGGTATAACGCAGCTTGTTTTGCTCAGGTAATTCCCAGCGCGAGTCCATGATAGCGCAATTATGGGTAAATACCTGTGCGTTTCGCTTGGCAAAACTGGTAAAATCGGTATGCTTCATTAGCAGAGTGGCCGCTTCATTCAGCAGGTTCAGATCCAGGTGATAAGGGTAATGCCAGCCCCTGTCTTGCATAAAAGGATCCTTTCGGGTATACAGGTAGTAGTGGTACTCCCTGGCCACTGCATCAAACCGGCAGTGCGCATCGGGCGCCACTTCGCGGATACGGTGTACACTGATATCTGCAGGCAGAATGGCATTGAGATTATACAGGTGCCGGTCGGTCATCGCCAGCGTTGTATCAAAGTGAAAGTAATTCTGTAAAGCATGTACGCCTGCATCGGTGCGGGAAGACCCCGTTAAAGCGATATCGGTCCGGAAGAGCACTTTCAATGCTTTCTCCACTTCAGACTGTATAGTAACTGCGTTATCCTGTACCTGAAAGCCATGATAGGCCGTTCCCTTATACCCTAATTCCAGAAAATACCTTGGCATCGCTTACTGTTTGGAGATCTTCTTGCGTACAGCTGTTCCCGGTATTGCAGGAATAAACAGCACTATTGTATCGGCTTTTGAACCGTTCTTTACCCGGTAAACCTGGTTGATTCCGTTTTCAGCAACTTTTTCCAGCAGTTTTTGAACATGTTTGGAAGAGGACTTATTGGGAACATATTCAGATGTGATCCCCCTGATCTCTTCCATGGATACCATGTCTTTCAGTATCCACTCCCCTTCGGGCGTAAGCTTTAAAGAATATCCTTTCGGCTTGTTTTCTACCGTGAAGCTGTATGTGTATTCGGGATACTGATCGCCGGCAAACCCGATCACAATGGAATAATCGCCGTTGCCCAACTGCGGGATCAATAAATAGCCTTTGGCATTGGAACTGTAATTATTACCCCTGAGCTGCAGATAATAGGGCTGGCTGTTCTCCGATTGTATATAAAGGAAGTTATTGGACTGTGCTGCAGCCGCCTGCGTCATCAGCCAGAAACCCATCCCCGCCAGCAGGGTTTTTATGTACGATTGCTTGAACATGAATCCGGTCTTTTAACAAATTTACTTAAAATGCAAGTTGGGTGCACTTTTCCCTCCACTTATCTTTAGCGTCTCAATCAGAATACATGAAGCAGATACTATGGATCGTTTTTGTTTTAGCAGCGGAATTGACCGTGGCCCAGGAAACAAGGGAAGAATGGAAAGGCATTTACCGGGAAACCGCCCCAAAGATCAACAACCTGAAACATACCAGGCTTAATGCCTCTTTCAACTATGAAAAATCGCAGGTGAATGGTAAAGTGTGGCTCACACTGCAACCGCACTTCTACCCCACCGACTCTTTGCAACTGGATGCAAAGGGCATGGAGATTAAACAGGTAGCGTTGGTAAAGAACAACGGCAACCTTCCGCTGAAGTATGTTTACAATGGAGAGCAGCTACAGATTCAGTTGAACAAAACCTACACCAGCAAAGAACCTTACACGGTATATATAGACTATATCGCCAAACCGGATGAACTGGAAACAAAGGGAAGCGCTGCCATAACCGATGCAAAGGGATTGTATTTTATTAACCCCACCGGTGCAGACAAAGGCAAGCCCACACAGATCTGGACACAGGGCGAAACAGAAGCCACTTCGGTTTGGGTGCCCACCATCGACAAACCCAATCAGCGTTGCACACAGGAGTTCAACCTTACTGTTCCCGCCAAATATGTTTCCCTGTCTAACGGCAAACTGGTAAAGCAACAGAACAATGGCAACGGCACCAGAACAGATCAATGGGTGATGAACCAGCCCCATGCACCTTACCTGTTTTTTATTGGCGTTGGTGATTATGCTGTGGTGAAAGACAGTTACAAAGGAAAGGAAGTGAGTTACTATGTAGAAAAAGAATACGAGAAAGTGGCCGGAAAGATCTTTGGCCTTACGCCGGAAATGATGCAGTTCTTCGAAAAGAAGCTGGGCATCGATTATCCATGGAGCAAATACAGCCAGATTGTTGGAAGGGATTATGTTAGCGGCGCCATGGAAAACACCACTGCCACACTGCACCAGGAAAGCGCGCAGCAGGATGCCCGCCAACTGACAGATGGCAATGAATGGGAAAGTACCATTGCGCATGAACTGTTTCACCAGTGGTTTGGCGACCTGGTTACAGCAGAAAGCTGGAGCAACCTGACCGTGAACGAAAGCTTTGCCAATTACAGCGAAGTACTTTGGTCGGAATACAAGTATGGTAAAGATGCCGCTGCGTACGACAACACAAAAGACATGCAGGCTTACCTGGGCAGCAAGTCTTCTGCCGGCAAAGACCTGGTTCGTTTTTATTATGAAAGCCAGGAAGACATGTTCGACCTGGTGAGCTACCAGAAAGGCGGGCGCATTCTGCACATGCTGCGCAATTATGTGGGAGACGAAGCTTTTTTTGCAGCGCTCCACCAATACCTCGTTCACTACAAATTCAGCAATGGCAGCGCGCATAAACTGAGAATGGTATTTGAATCTGTTACCGGTAAAGACCTGAACTGGTTCTTTAATCAATGGTATTTTAACCATGGTCATCCAAAACTGGAGATCACCTACGGATATGATGCCGCCGCCAAACAGGCCAGCGTTGTATTGAAACAAACGCAGGGATCCAACCTGTTTAAACTGCCTCTAACCATTGATGTGTATGAAGGCGCCGCCAAAAAAAGGTACAACGTATGGTTGAACAACAAACAGGATAGTTTTTATTTTCCTGTTACAGCAAAACCGGATTTGATTACTGCGGATCCGGAACGCATTTTACTGGCTGAGAAAAAAGAAAACAAATCGTTGGAAGAATATGCGCATCAATTGAAGTACGGAAACAATTTTGGTGACAGGATGGAAGCCGTTGAAACTGCTGCAAAGGAACCCGCCGACCCGCTTGCATTAAACATCCTTACCACTGCATTGAACGATCCTTTTTTCAGGATCCGCAGCAAAGCGCTGAACGGCCTGGAGCAGGCCATGCTGAATGCGGCTACTTTGCAAAAAGTAGAAGCTATTGCAGCGAAAGATCCTTCACGAATCGTTAAAGCTGCTGCAATAGATGTATTGGGCAAACAAAGAAATCCTGCCTATGAAGCATTGTTCCGGCAGTCCATCAGCGACTCCTCTTATTCTGTTGCCGGTGCTGCACTGGAAGCCTTATCGCTGATGGACAGCAGTACTGCATATACTACTGCGCTGAAGTTGTCTAAAGAACCTTCCAGGGGTAAACTGAACAATGCCATTGCCATGGTGATTGCCGCCTTTGGAGATGAATCGGGCTACGATTATATAGCAGGGAACTTTAAGAACATGCCGCTCTCTACGGATAAATTCACCGCCATGTTCACTTTTTCGGAATGCCTGAACAAAGTAACGGATGCGGCAAAATTCAAGGAAGGCGTTGACCTGATCGTAGCATTCAGGGATTCCATTCCAAAAGACAGCAAGGCGCAGACAGATCCGTATATCAACAACCTGGTACTGAAAGCGCTGGCCAGCGGGAAAGAAACGAAGGGTTTACAGGAACTGGCAGATTATGTAAAATTGAAAATGATACAATAACCATCAGTTCAATTCCTTCAGCCGGGTTTCTGCAGTAATGCTGATGGCCACAGGGAAGCGTTGATCACCTGTTTCGGAACTTCCGTTATAACTGGTGCTCAGCGTTTCCCTTTTTAATATTCCGGTTGCAGGATCATACCACCGGTATCCTTTCGTATATCCCCTCAATTGCTGTAACATGGGTTGGTGCTGTTGCATGAAACGGGTTTGGAGCTGAATTTCACTGAATACCATTACTTCCAGCGTATCTGCTGTTGTTTTGGTAACAAGGTACCGGCTCAGGGTTTTGCTGCTGTCCGACATTGTAGAATCGGACCAGCTGTATCCCTGCTTCATATCCGCTGCTGAAACGGGCAGCAGGAAACGGGAAACATCTTCCGGCTGCAACAACAACATTGCCCCGGACGAATCCGGTCGTATTTGCTGCTGATTATTTCTTACGCTGATCCGGAGGGTTTTATGCAACAACGCCTGCATCGCCAGCGAATCTGCAGCCGGCATTCCGGATGGTGTGGCCGAATTGTATGTTTGCTCCTGCCCGAATGCAACCAGTTTACCGGTAATGGAAAAAGTATTGGCTGTTACATCGTACCCGTTGGGAAAAATTTCTTCCACCGCATAACGGGTATGGGTAGTTCTTTCACTGTAGAACAGGATCGGTTCTTCGTGCACATGAAGGGTAGTGAAATTTTTTTGCTGCTGTTCTACTTCAAATCGTTTATGACTATAACGATTAAACTGCTGCGCATATAACGTAGCTCCTGCGGGGATACTGAAAAGAAATATGAAAAGGAATTTCCGCATGGGGTGCTTTAAATGGATTTACCAGCTTCCTCCGGCACCGCCGCCGCCACTGCTGCCTCCGCCAAAACCACCGAAACCGCCGCCACCAAAGCCTCCTCCACCGCCAAAACCACCACCACCGCCACGGTGTCCTCCGCCCAGCAGGGATGTCCAGAACATGGCTTCTGCAACATTTCCCACTCCTCTGCGGCTCATCATCCCGCCGCCCCTGCCGCCGCCACCGCGGCCAACAATTATTAATACAACAAACAGGATGACCAGGAATGTAATAATGGGCTTACCGCTTCCGGTAGGTTTCTTTTCGCGCTTTACCTTGTACTCACCTGCCGCCGCTTTGGATAAGGCATCCACCGCATTGTTAATACCCCGGAAATAATTCTGCTCCCTGAATGCGGGAACAATTTCATTTCTGTATATACTGGAAGCCGTTACATCGGGGATGGCGCCCTCCAGCCCGTATCCGACTTCGATTCTTACTTTTCTGTCGTCAATGGCCGCGAGAATCAATACCCCGTTGTTGGTTTTTTTGTTTCCGATCCCCCACTCCCTGAAGAGTTTGTTGGCATATTCTTCTATCGGATAATCATTGAGCGTTTTAATCAGCACTACGGCAATCTGGTTGGAGGTACTGTCGTCCAGCGCCACCAGCTTCTGTTCCAGAATGGCTACCTGCTCGGGAGATAATACCCCCGCAACATCATTCACCAGCCGTGGCGGATTGGGTTTGGGCAAAATATGCTGTGCACCGGCCCAAACCAGGTTCAGTGAAAACAATAATATAAAAACAAGTTTCTTCATGGGTTGCTATTAACAAAGCCCCTTCTGATCATCAAAGGGGCTTTGCAGTTATTTTCCGAATACGATATCATCCGGTAATTCATTCTTATCCCTTGTAGCATCGTAAGGGAAATGCGTAACCAGGGCTTCGCCGATATCGCCAATAATATGTACGATTCCTTCCAGGAAATGTTTCTGGTGAAATTCGCTGATCATTACCGCTACTTCCTTATTCCAGAATTCATCCCCCACCCGCTGGTGTATACCATCATCTCCCCAGACAGCAAGCTGACGGTCTTCCATAGCCAGGTAGAGCAACACCCCGTTACGGGCATCGGTCTGGTCCATTTTCAGTTTAACGAAAATTTCTTTTGCCCTGTGAACCGGGTTCACCAGCTTGCATTTGCCTTCCACATAAACCCTTACCTCGCCGCTGGTGCGTTGTTCGGCTTTTCGTATTGCTGCTACGATGGCATCATTCTCCTCCGCAGAGAAATAAGCTTTCGGTGACTTTTTGAATATTCCGAACATGCAGGTTTTTTAGAATTTTACTTCAGGTGCTTTTTCAGAACCAGCTTCGGCTTTAAAGCCTTCTTTTACTTTAAACCCGGTGATACCTGCCAGAATGTTCATTGGAAAGGATCTTGCCTTGATATTGTAATCTGCCACAGCGGCGTTGAAATCGTTTCTGGAAACCTTGATCCGGTTCTCTGTTCCTTCCAGCTGTGCCTGCAATCCGCGGAATGCTTCGTTGGCGCGCAGGTTAGGATAATTTTCGGTTACCATCAGCAAACGGCCCAATGCCTGGGACAATTGTCCCTGTGCGGCCTGGAACTCCTGTAATTTTTCCGGAGTAAGGTCTTTCGGGTCTACTTTCAGCTGGGTAGCGCTGGCTCTTGCTTTTACCACATTTTCGAGGGTAGTCTGCTCAAAATTGGCTTCCCCCTTCACGGTGTTCACCAAATTGGGAATCAGGTCTGCCCGGCGCTGGTAGTCACTTTGCACGTTGTTCCATGCCTGACCAACTTTTTCGTCCAGCTTAACCAATCCATTATATCCGTTGCAGCCCATTCCTCCTACCAAAAGGATTAAACCGGCAATTACAATCAGGGTAATGTTTTTCGTACTCATAATTTGTATTTATTTAATGTAAGTTAATTGTTTGTATGACTTACCTGCCTAAAATTACAAATCAAATGCCATTATTTTTTTATGGCATTATGGCATTTGGAGGCCCCCACATACCGAATTTCACCTATTTTTGCCCCGAAATTTAAAATTCCAGAAACATTAGGCTATGTCAGTACTCGTTAATAAACACTCAAAGATCCTGGTTCAGGGCTTTACCGGAACAGAAGGTACATTCCATGCTACTCAAATGATTGAATATGGAACCAATGTGGTTGGTGGCGTTACGCCCAACAAAGGTGGTACAACCCACCTGGATAAACCAGTGTTTAACACCGTAGCTGACGCCGTAAAGCAAACCGGCGCCGATGTGAGCATTATTTTTGTGCCGCCTGCATTTGCGGCTGATGCTATTATGGAAGCTGCCGAAGCAGGCATTGGCCTGGTGGTTTGTATCACGGAAGGGATCCCTGTTCAGGATATGGTGAAAGTGAAAAACTATCTCCAGGGAACCAATACCCGTCTTGTAGGCCCTAACTGTCCCGGTGTAATTACTGCCGGTGAAGCCAAAGTGGGTATCATGCCAGGCTTCATTTTCAAACCGGGAAAGATCGGTATCGTATCAAAAAGCGGAACACTTACTTATGAAGCTGCCGACCAGGTGGTGAAAGCAGGACTGGGTATCAGCACGGCAATAGGTATTGGCGGTGACCCGATCATCGGCACCACTACCAAGGAAGCGGTAGAATTATTGATGAATGATCCTGAAACAGAAGGAATCATTATGATCGGAGAAATCGGCGGAAGCATGGAAGCAGACGCGGCCCGCTGGATCAAAGACCATAAAACCAAACCTGTGGTGGGATTCATTGCAGGCCAGACCGCTCCTCCCGGAAGAAGAATGGGACATGCCGGCGCCATCATCGGAGGTGCGGATGATACAGCAGCTGCCAAAATGAAGATCATGGCAGAATGTGGCATCAACGTAGTAGCCAGCCCGGCCGATATCGGCATCACCATGGCTGCAGCGCTGAAAAAATAAAACAAACTGACTATAAAGAGATCCCGAAGCGAAAACTTCGGGATTTTTTGTGCATATGGCCTTGTTAAAACAATGATAAGCGGGATCCTTCACCCGGCAAATAGGGCTAATTTTACATACATACTTTTTGAGATGCGAAAATTGCTTTTTTCCCTTTTTTGCCTGACCGGATTTTCCTTTGCTGCACAGGCAGGCGATTCTTCTTATGCCAAAACCTGGTCGGTAATCGATACGCTGATTATGGCGAAGGACCTTCCTCAATCTGCCCTGGCGGAGGTAAATAAATTATACGATCGTGCAAAACGCGAAAAGCAACCGGCGCAGGCCATCAAATGCCTGCTATATACATTAAGCCTGGAAAACAGGATCGGTAGCGACGATATCAATCAGCAGGCTGGCCGGTTGAGAAAAGAAATTAATCGCGCCGAAGGGTTGGCAGAAAAAAGCATACTCCATACCCTCCTGGCCAAACTGTATCACCGTTTTTACCAGGAACAGCGCTGGACTATTTTAAACAGAAAAAACACCTCTGCAAAAGACAGCTCGGACCTCCATACCTGGAGCGCGGAAGATTTGCAAAAAAGCGTGGAAGAAAGCCATACATCCGCTTTAAGGCAGGCTGAACTGCTCTACAATATTCCACTGAACAGCTTTGATGCCGTTGTGCTGAAAGGAAATGACAGTACAGGTATTTACAAAAATAATTTACTGGACCTGCTGGCAACGGAAGCGTTGGAATATTACAAGGCTTATGAAAACAATGGCTACAAAATTTCTTTTAAAAACAAACTGACCAATCCGGCGTTGCTGAGCACGGCAGCAATATTCATGCACACTGATTTTGGCGGAAAGGGCCGGGAGGAACCGCAGTGGAAAGCCATCCTGCTTTACCAGCAATTGATGCGCATGCACTCGCAGGCCGGTAATACAAACATACTTGCACAGTACGATATTGACCGGATTGAGTGGATCAACAAAAACGGGCAATTTGGCAAAAAGGAACAATTGTACCGTTCCGCATTAAATAGTATGCTGAAAGCCCATAGCAACAGTACTGCAGCTGCAAGACCGCTGTATCTGCTGGCAACACTGGAGATGGACCATGCGGCTTCTTATGAACCCTTTGGCGATACCACGGATCGTTATGCTTTCGGTAAAGCGCTGAAAGTAATTGATACTGCCAAACAATTGTTGGGCGAAGTATCCTGGGGAAAGAACGGCTTCCACCGCCTGTATCACCGGATCACCTCCGTTTCGCTGAATGGAAAAGTGGAAAAAATCAATCTGCCCGGAAAACCTTTTCGTGCATTGATCAGCTACAGGAACCTCGATACGGTGTATGCCAGGATCTACAAAACGGATTTCATGGAGTTCCTGCAGGGCGATTATGAAAATAATTACGAAAAATTATTGGCGGGGATCAGCCCGGTTGAACATTTCAGCCAGGCATTGCCGGTTACCAACGACTACCAGCAACACAACGTGGAAATAAAAATAGCAGGGCTGCCACAGGGCGATTATTTTATTGTATTCAGTTCCGGGAAGGAATTCCATTTCAAAAAAGATGCCCTTTCAACCAGCCGTTTCTCCGTTTCCGGTTTAACCTATTTCAAAGACAGAGATCAGTTCTTTGTAAGAGACCTGCTTACCGGCAAACCCATTGCTTCGGCTGATGTAACCGTTTATACAAACAATTACCAGTATACGATCAACAACAACGAACGAAAAAAAATCCTTCGCTTGCACAGCAGGGTAAAAGCCGACCAGAATGGTGTTTTCAGGCTGAACAATCTCAAGAACGCTTATGCAGCCTATGTGCTGGAAATCCGCAGCAACAACCATTACCTGGTTGCAGAAACGGAAACCATGAACGCTTATGAGCCCGATCCTTCCATAAGCGATCAGGAAAAAACAGCCGCCAGTTTTGAAAAGAATAACCGGCGACTATTCTTTTTTACAGACAGGGCCATTTACCGGCCCGGACAACTGGTACAATTTAAAGGGATCGCCATTACCAGCGATTACCATACCAAACACAGTAAGCTGATTGAAAGCGGGGAAACCATACTGGTGCAATTGAAGAATGCCAACTACCAGGTAATCGATTCCATTCATTGTACCCTGAATGAATTTGGGTCCATTGCAGGCCGGTTTCATTTACCGGAAACCGGTTTAACGGGAAGATTTTATATAGAAGCCAGCCGTTTCACAGGTTCTATGTTCTCTATCCGGGTAGAAGAATACAAACGGCCCGACTTTACGGTTGTATTTGACCGGATGAATGCGGCTTACCATATCAACGACAGTATCAACATCAGTGGTAACACAAAAGCGTATGCAGGCAACGCCATCAGCGGGGCCAAAATTTCCTATACCATCAGCAGGAATATTTTCTTTACCGGCCGGAGCAGTTATTTTCCCGACAGGTTGGCCAACCAGGTTGTAACCGGGGAAACAGTTACAGATACAAAGGGCAATTTTATCATTCCATTTGCGCCCGATATTGCATCAGATAATCCGGACGATCATATTTCCTTGCACTACACGGTTGAAGTGATGGCCACAGATAAAAACGGCAGAACAGCGCAACATCAAACCCGTTTTAGTGTATTCAGTCATGAAATAGACATACGGAATAATGTGCCGGTTACGCTGGAGAAAAACAGTTTCTCCCAAATAACGGCAGATGTAAAAGACCAGTTTGGCAAACCCTATGATACCAGAGTCATCATCCGGTTGATGAAGGCCCGCGTACCCGACAGGCTGCTCCGTGAACGTTTATGGCAGCGTCCTGATCAGTTTGTTTTTTCCGAAAAAGAATTTGTTGCCTACTTCCCCAACGATGAATACGGTAACGAGTCGGACTACAGTTCCTGGAATTTAACGCCCGTTGTACTGCAAGACAGCATCCTGCAACACGGTGAACCAAAACGGCTGCCGCTTCAACCGGGCCTGATCACCGCGGGTGTTTACAAGTACCAACTAAGGGCTTTCGATTCCGCAGGACACCAGGTAGTGGTGAACCAGTACGTATTTGTGTATGACCAGGCCAACAAACAAATGCCCTTCCTCTCCTATCACCTGACGAACAAAACCAGTGCAGAGGTATTACCTGGAGATACGGCCAGGTTCCTGAATGCGGGCAGCATCCACAAAAGATATATTACCCGGAAAATCAAACGGGAAACCGGTACCGGCCGGGAACGCTACCAATATCTGCAGGTAAACAACAATGAAGAGTTGCTTTTACAGGTTGAAGAAAAAGACAGGGGCAGTATCATTGTAACGGATGCATATGTTGCGGCAGGAAGATTGTATACCACGCAATACCGGGTACATGTTCCATGGAACAATAAAAAACTGCAAATCAACTATACCACTTACCGGAAGGAGAATGAACCGGGCAGTAAAGAGACCTGGAACATTGAGATAAGGGACGCTTCAGGGAAACCTGCAGCAGCAGAATTACTCACCGGCATGTACGATGCCAGCCTGGATGCCATTACCAAACAGAGCTGGATGGCGCCTCCGCTCTGGACTTCTTTCAACAGTTCCGGCCAGTTCAACAGCAGGCAATTTGAAACCGGCTGGAACAGGGATCGTGAGGCAGCGGTTCCCTGTGTGGAAGAATTTTACCTCACCAGGGATCTGTTGGCCGGCTCCGGGGAAGATTATTGGAACTACAACAGCAATGGTGGAATGAACAATAACCCAACGATTTTCCCGGATGTATGGATGAATTCCTGTGCTGAGGCAGTTTCCCGTCCAAGGACTGAATTATACGACAAGGCTTTCGCAATGCCCGCCTCTCCCGATAACAGCAAGATGGCTTTGAAGGAAGCGGTGATTACAGGCAAGGGCAGAAGCACTGCAGCAACCGGCGATACCAACGGGAACGAAACCGAAGATGCCGAACAGGTGATCATTAGGAGAAACTTTGATGAAACCGCATTTTTTCTACCACAGTTGCAACCGGACAGCAGCGGAAGTTTTCGATTCAGTTTTAGTTTTCCGGATGCCGTTACCCGGTGGAAATGGATGAGCCTGGCCCATACCAAAGACCTGGCATTCGGAACAAATACGGCAGAGATCGTTACTAAAAAAAATATCATGGTGCAACCCAATGCGCCGCGGTTCCTGCGCGAGGGCGACCATATTGAATTCAGTACCAGGATTGCCAATACCAGCGAACAGGAACTGACCGGTTTGGTAACCCTGGAACTGGTTGATGCAACTACCAACCGTTCTGTAGACGGATGGTTCCAGAATATTTTTCCGCAGCAGTATTTCACAGCAGGTGCAGGGGAATCGGTGGTGATCCGTTTCCCGCTGGAAATCCCTTATAGCTATAACAAACCGGTTACCTGGCGGGTGGTAGCAAAGGCCGGCAGGTACAGCGATGGAGAGGAAAATACCCTACCGGTGCTTACCAACAGGCAACTGGTAACGGAAACCCTTCCGCTTTATTTGCCCAATGATACTACGCAAAAATTCAGTTTCAATAAGCTGCTGCAGCATAACAACGACCGAATCAGTAACCAGTCTTTCGCGGTAGAATATACAGTGAACCCGATATGGAATACCGTCATGGCCATACCATACCTGACCGGCACTTCTGCAGAAACAGCCATACAGATCTTCAATCAGCTCTATGCCGTTCAACTCGGCGCATATATACTGAACAGGAGCCCTGTAATCAGTACCGTATTTGAAACACTGAACAAAGACAGTACGGTATTGCAAAGCAACCTGGAAAAAAATGCCGCCCTGAAACAATTGCTGCTGGAAGAAACACCCTGGGTATTCGCTGCCGGAAATGAAACCTATAACATGCAACAACTGGCGCAGTTCTTTACCCGTAACACCAGCAACTTTGCGGCAACAGAATGGATCAGCAAGCTGGAGGAATTACAATTGCCCGACGGCGCATTTTCCTGGATTAAAAATGGTCCCGCAGACCGGTATATCACACAGTATATCTTAACCGGTATCGGAAGATTGAAAAGACTGGGAGCGCTCAGTCCCGATCTGGCGCTGCAACTAAAACCCTTATTGCTGAAAACATTAAAATATGCGGATGCCGCGATCAGCAGGGATTACCGGGAACTCAACCGGCCAAAAATCGTTCAGGCAATTGCCCCGCTTCAGTATACCCATATTGAATACCTCTATATGCGTAGTTTCTTCAGAGATATTGCCATTGATGATAAGGGGGCGTATGATTATTTCTACAACCTGTGCAAAACAGGATGGCAAAAACAAAACAGTTATGCCCGGGCAATGATTGCATTGATTACCTACCGGAATAAGGAAGAGCAATGGGCCGTACAGCAAATTGTTCCTTCTTTGCTGGAAAACAGCATCAACGATCCCCTGAAAGGGATGTTCTGGAAAACAGCCTATACCCGCTCCTGGTTTCAATCTCCGGTAACACACCAGAGCATGCTGATCAGTTGCTTTGAGGAAATCAACCTGGAAGAAAAGAAATACACCCGGGCCATTAATGCCATGCGTACCTGGCTATTGCTGAACAAACAAACCAACAACTGGAAAACGGATATCGCAACTGCGGATGCCTGTTATGCATTGTTACTGAATGGCAGCAACTGGCTCAACGATAAGCGGAGCGTGCAGATAGACCTGGGCAAATACAATATCAATAGCGCTACGCAAAAAACCACCGCCGGCAGCGGGTACCTGAAAGTGAATATCAACCCCGAACTGGTTGTTCCTGAAATGGGCGATATTACGGTTCGGGTGGGTGGAAACAATCAACCCCAATCGGGCCAGCCATCTTATGGCGGCGTTTACTGGCAGTATTTTGAAGAGCTGAATAAGATTACCCCGGGAAACACCACCCTCTCTGTGAGTAAGGCATTATTCCTTGAAAAAATAACAGCAACAGGTACGGTATTGGTTCCTATAAGAGAAAATGAGGAAATCAGCATCGGCGATAAAATAGTTATTCAGTTAACACTCAGGTCGGACCGCGATATGGAATATATTCACCTGAAAGATATGCGGGCCGCCGCCATGGAGCCGTTGAACGCCATCAGCGCCTACAAATGGCAGGAGGGGCTTGGCTATTATGAAAGTACCCGGGATACCAGGTCCGATTTTTTCATCGGATATTTGCCGAAAGGAACCTACCTGTTCAATTACGAAGTAACGGCAACGCATGCAGGCAGGTTCTCAGCAGGTATCGCCACGGTTCAAAGTATGTATGCACCGGAATTCAGCAGCCATTCTGCGGGCATGAGCATTCGGATAAAAGAATAAACAACACCGATGATTGATTATATAGTAGTAGGTCAGGGGCTTTGCGGAACCTTCATGAGCTGGAACCTGATGAAGGCAGGAAAGAAGGTTTTGGTCATTGATGAATTGAGACCATTCAGCGCCACCAAAGTGGCCAGCGGGGTCATTAACCCGGTGACCGGAAGAAGAATTGTACGCACCTGGGAAATTGAAAAGCTGATGCCTTTTGCGGTGCAGGCCTACAGGGATTTAGGACATGAGTTGGGAATACAACTGATCCGGCAATGCAATATCCTGGATTTTCACTCCACGCCACAGATGAAGCTGGCATTTGAAGAACGCCTGCCGGTTGAGCGGGAATACCTGCGCATTCCCGATAACAGTGATCAGTGGTGGAATTATTTCAATCCTGCCTTCGGTGTGGGTGAAATTGACCCCTGCTGGCTGATTGATCTGCATGCCATGTTGCAGGGATGGAGAAAAAAACTAACAGATGGCAACGCTTTACTGGAGGAACGTTTTGAACTGTCAGATTGTGTGATCGGTTCAGCGCAGGTGGAATACAAGGGTATCCGGGCTTCGAAGATCATCTTCTGCGACGGTACCGCAGGATTCGATAATCCGTATTTTCATTTACTGCCCTATGCCAGGAACAAGGGCCAGGCCATTTTTGCTTCTATCCCCGGCCTGCCGCCCAACCATATTTATAAACAAGGCATCAGCATGGTTCCCTGGAAGGATGACCTGTTCTGGATCGGATCCACCTACGAATGGAATTTCACCCACCTGAATCCCGATGCAGATTTCCGGGAAAAAGTAGAAAGACAGTTGAAGCATTGGCTCAAACTTCCCTATACCATTGTGGATCACCAGGCATCGGAACGCCCTGCCAATATGGAACGAAGGCCCTTTGCAGGACTGCATCCGGTGCATACAACCGTTGGATTGCTGAATGGCATGGGCACCAAGGGTTGCAGCCTCTCCCCTTTCTTTGCAGCGGAATTCACGGCTTACCTGCTGGAAGGAACGCCGATTCATCCATTGGCCGATGTGCAACGTTTTCGTAAGATTTTAAGCAGATAATTTGCTGCAAAAATTTAATATTGTCTTTTACCAACTAAACTGCCTGCATGATCCATCCAGCCGAAGAAGTACATGATCTGAGGATATTACCTGAACCTACCGATTCAGAAGATCAGTATATCATACCATTGCAATACAGAAAGATGGAAAACCTCCATATTGTTTTCTGGTTGTTCAAAGATGTAGCCTGGTGCATGGGTTTAAGATGGCTGGGAATGGCCATGATTGTTCCCACCCTGTTTATCTCCATTGTAATTGCTTACAGAACCAGGGAATACATGTCGGAACTTTGCCACAACCTGGCCATTACCATATGGATCTCTGCCAATTCTTATTGGATGGTTGCAGAATTCCTGCATTTCGACAACAACATTGTAACGGGAGAAATCACCTTCAAGCACCTGGCACTGATTCCTTTTATTTCGGGGATTTTGATACTGGGTTTCTATTACCTGATCTGGAAACCCCGGCATAAGAATGAGGTTTAAACAAATAAGCCCCACTCATCTTCAAATGCATCTTTCTGAAAAGTAGAAACCCATTGTTTAAAGAGTTCCCTGAATTTGGCAAGCGCTTCTTCTATCACATTCTTATGTCCTTCATCGGCCCATCCCATGAGCACGGCAAAGCCCAGTTGTTCGGATAATTGTTTGCAGTTGGTGCGGATCACAGCTGCATTCTCCATTTTCAGCACATATAAATCCATGCTGATGGCCCCAATGATTTTGGGTGCAACAATCATGGCATTTTCATAAATCAGCGCCTTGGTAGAAGCCGGATGATTTTCTTCGCCATCGTCGGCCAGGTTTTCAGCAAAGGCAATCACCAGGCCAAATACCTCCCGCCATTGTTTATACATGGCTTTGGCAATAGCCCTGGCAGGGCCTCTGCGCCACTCCTCCCCTGCTTCATCCGGGCCAACCTTGTAACGGCTGTCATCCCACTCGGGCAAAAAATTCAGCTCATTTAAATCCATGTATTGAAGATAATATAAGTACGGGGTATAACAATGCTAACGCATTTCAATCTTTAAGAACCGGGCGGTATGACTGGTTTTGTTTTTGATCATAGCTTCAGGAGTGCCTTCAAACAAAATGGTTCCTCCGCCATCACCTCCTTCGGGTCCCAGATCAATGATATGATCTGCCACTTTCACGACATCCAGGTTGTGTTCAATCACCAGTACGGTGTTTCCCCGGTCCACCAGCTTATACAGCACTTCCAGCAAATGCTGTATATCCTGAAAATGCAGGCCGGTGGTTGGTTCGTCCAAAATATAGAACGTTTTACCGGTATCTTTTTTCCCCAGCTCCGTAGCCAGCTTCACCCGCTGTGCCTCGCCGCCACTCAGTGTTACGGCAGACTGCCCTAACGTGATATAGCCCAGGCCTACTTCCTGCAGTACTTTAATTTTACGGTACAGAAACGGTACCGGCTGAAAAAATTCACAGGCATCGTCCACGGTCATATTCAGCACATCACTGATGGATTTTCCCTTATAGCGTATTTCCAGTGTTTCGCGGTTGTATCGTTTACCATTGCATTTTTCGCAGTTCACATATACATCGGGCAGAAAATTCATTTCTATTACCCGCATACCGCCGCCTTCACAAACATCACAACGCCCTCCCTTCACATTAAAGGAAAATCGGCCTGCATTGTATCCGCGAATCTTTGCTTCCGGAACAGCGGCAAACAGGGTCCTGATTTCGGTGAAGAATCCGCAATAAGTAGCCGGATTGCTTCTGGGGGTTCTGCCAATCGGAGACTGATCTATTTCAATCACCTTATCAATATGCTCCAGTCCTTTTACCGATTTAAAAGGCATGGGCGAACCCTTACTGTTATAACAGTGTTTGGAAAGGATGGGGTACAATGTTTCGTTGATCAGGGTAGACTTTCCACTGCCGCTTACACCACTCACCACAATTAATTTCCCCAATGGAAAAACAACATCCACATGATGCAGGTTATTGCCGGATGCGCCTTTCAGCACCAGGCTTTTGCCATTACCTGCCCTTCTTTCTTTGGGGATGGCAATGGATTTTGTGCCATTAAGATATTGGGCCGTATCAGAATTGCTTTTCAATACTTCCTGCGGTGTGCCGGCAGAAACGATATGCCCTCCATATTTTCCTGCGCGGGGACCAATGTCTACGAGGTGATCTGCAGCCATCATAATATCCTTATCATGTTCCACTACCAGCACGCTGTTACCGATATCCCGAAGGTTCTGCAATGCATGGATCAGCTGCTGGTTATCGCGCTGGTGCAGGCCAATGGATGGTTCATCCAGGATATAGGTGATGCCCTGTAACTGGGAACCGATCTGTGTGGCGAGCCGGATGCGTTGCGACTCTCCGCCGCTGAGCGAACGGGAAGGGCGGTTCAGCGATAAATAAGTAAGCCCAACGTCCAGTAAAAACTGCAATCTTTCCCTGATTTCCTTCAGGATATCTTTGGCAATCAGGTTCTGCTTTTTTTCGAGCCGCTTCTCAATTCCGTCAAACCAGCGGTACAGTTTATCTAGATTGAGGTCGCTGATCTCCGCAATATTTTTTCCATCTACTTTAAACCAGAGGCTTTCTTTTTTGAGCCGTTGCCCGTTACAGGCGGCGCAGGTTTTCAGTTCCATGAATTTCTCCACCCACTCGCGCATCCCTTCGCTGCTTACGCCTGCAAACCAACGCTTCAACATGGGAATGATTCCTTCAAACGCACCGTCGTATGGTTGCGCAGCAGCGTATTCGTCGAGGTCTTCCATTTCCAGTGAACCACCTTCCGGATTACCGTACAACAAAATATTCAGTGAAGCTGCACTCAGCTCCTTAATGGGTTTACTCAAACTGATCTTGTGTTTCTTAGACAGTGTTTCCACATTGCGGTACATATAGGCTTCGCGCTGTTCACCCAACGGAACAATACCTCCTTCCTGCACCGATTTATCGGGGTCGGGAATAATGGCGCTGAGGTTGATGGTATACACATTGCCCAGGCCCTTACAGGTAGGGCAGGCGCCGTACGGCGAGTTGAAAGAAAATGCATTGGGAGAAGGTTCCTCGTAACTGATCCCGGTTTCTTCGCACATCAGTTGCTTGGAATATTGAATGGTTTTACCAGAATCATTCAGGAGGAGGAACAACAGGTCCTTTCCCATTTTAAGGGTTTGCTGCACACTCTGGCTCAGGCGAACTTTCATGTCTGGGGTTACCTGTAACCGGTCTATCACAACTTCAATATCATGAATCTTATAGCGGTCTACCTGCAGTTTGGGCGTAAGGTCCATCACTTCTCCATCCACCCGTACTTTCAGAAAACCTTTCTTGCGGATATCTTCGAAGAGTTCCCGGTAATGTCCTTTTCTTCCGCGCACCAGTGGCGCCAGCAGGCTGATTTTCTTTCCTGCATATTTGGTAAAAACATTCTCAACGATTTCTTCTTCGCTGAACTTCACCATTTTCTTCCCGGTATTATAACTGTAAGCTTCCCCGATACGGGCATACAGCAGGCGAAGGAAATCGTACACTTCCGTAACTGTTCCAACAGTGGAACGCGGGTTTTTATTGGTGGTTTTCTGTTCAATGGAAATAACAGGAGAGAGCCCGGTAATCTTATCTACATCGGGTCTTTCCATATCTCCCATAAACTGGCGGGCATAGGCGCTGAAACTTTCCATATACCTGCGTTGCCCCTCATTATAAATGGTATCAAATGCCAGTGAGGATTTACCACTTCCGCTCACACCCGTAAACACCACCATCTTGTTTTTGGGAATGCGGATGTCGATGTTTTTCAGGTTGTGTTCGCGCGCACCGAAAACTTCTATAAAGTCTTCCTCCGGCAGGAAAGCCGAAACGGATGCATTTTGTTTTTTAGCCATACGATAGGTAAATATACAAACAGCGGGGAGGCTTATTGGTTGAGAAAGGCAATTATTTGATAAGAATTTGTATAACCTATAAATTTAGTAGACTAATATTTGGCCATTTGAATATTCCTTCCTACTTTTGCATCAGTTCTTTAATATACTTATCAAGAAAGGCAGAGGGTCTTGGCCCTATGAAGCCTTGGCAACCCATACAGCTCACTCAGCTATATGAAGGTGCCAATTCCAATCCTGTACAACAGGAGAAGATAAGTCAGAGTAAAAGCAAATACAATATCTACCGAGAGGTACATTATATTCGGCCCATCTGACTTTCAGCTGGGCTTTTTTATTGCCCTTACCTGCTGTTGCTGTACAACACTTCATGGCGATGCCTCCTTCCTTTCTTGAACGGTTTTAAGGATTTTTTTCAACATTATTCATTTCCTGCCTGTACAACAGGCAGGGCCAAACTGTTTAACATGCACACAACCACCGCTTTGATTCACAGCATCCCGGTAGATCCGCTTACCGGCGCAGTATCCGTACCCATTTACCAAACCTCCACTTTTGTGCAGGAAGCCCCGGGGGTCAATAAAGGATATGATTATTCCAGGACTAACAACCCTACCAGGGCAACGCTGGAAAGCCTCGCAGCCGGGCTGGAACAGGGTTCTACGGGCATCGCATTTGCGAGTGGCCTGGCAGCCATTGATGCCATTGCCAAACTCCTGCAAACCGGTGATGAAATTGTTGCGGTGGATGATATATACGGCGGGGCGTACCGCCTGTTTACACAGGTCTATGAAAAATTCGGTATCAAAATCAATTTCACCGATACCAGCAACCCGGAGCATGTTTTCAATGCCATTACCCCAAAAACAAAACTGATCTGGCTGGAAACCCCTACCAACCCAACCTTAAAGATTTCTGACATTGCAGCCATTGCTAAAATTGCAAAAGCGTTCAATTGCCTGCTTTGCGTAGACAATACGTTTGCAACACCTGCATTGCAACAACCGCTTTCCCTGGGTGCAGATATCGTTGTACACAGCGCTACCAAATACCTGGGCGGACACAGCGACCTTATTGCAGGCATCGTGGTAACAAAAGATCCGGAACTGGGTGCAAGAATCAAATACCTGCAAAACGCCTGTGGCGCCATTCTCGGGCCTTTCGACAGTTGGCTGGTTATCCGTGGTATAGAAACCCTCCACCTCAGAATAAAACAACATTGTACCACTGCGCTGGAGATTGCGCAATTTTTACAAACACATCCTGCAGTGGACCGGGTATACTATCCCGGTTTGCCTTCGCACCCCAATCATGCGGTGGCTAAAAAACAATCCAGTGGGTTTGGCGGTATCGTTTCCTTCACTTTAAAGAATGATACGGAAGCTGCTGCAGTAGCGTTGGTGAGCAGTACGGGCTTATTTAAACTGGCGGAGAGCCTGGGAGGTATTAAGAGCCTGATTTCACATCCGGCCAACATGACCCATAAATCCATCCCTGCCGAAAAACGCAGGGCTGCAGGCGTTTCAGACAGCCTGGTACGCCTGTCGATTGGTCTGGAAGATGCATCTGATCTGATCAGCGACCTGAAACAGGCCCTGGATCAACCATACACAAGAACAACAAACAACCATAGTATTCAACAAGTATCAACAACAGCGAACTAAACATGGAAGCACACAAACAACTCACGATCGGATTATTTGGTTTTGGCGTAGTGGGCGAAGGATTGTACAAAGTGTTACAGCAAACCCCCTCTCTCAAAGCCGGTATTAAAAAAGTATGTATCAAAAACCCGGAGAAAAAAAGAAATGCTCCGGCCAGTTTATTCACCACCAATAAAAATGACCTCCTCAATGATCCTGAAATCAATGTAATTGTGGAAGTGATCGACGATTCGGTAGCTGCATTCGATATTGTACAAACGGCATTAAAGAACGGCAAATCGGTGGTCAGCGCCAGTAAAAAAATGATCGCGGAAAACCTGCAGGCCATTCTCACATTGCAGCAGGAAACAGGCCAGTCATTTTTATGCGAATCGGCTGCCTGCGCCTCCATCCCCGTTATCCGGAACCTGGAAGAGTACTACGACAACGATCTGTTACATTCCATCAAGGCCATTGTAAACGGCTCTACCAATTTCATCCTCACTAAAATGTTTGAGGAAAAACTGAGTTTTTCAGAAGCCCTGCTGCTGGCGCAGCAACTGGGTTTTGCAGAAAGCAATCCAAAGCTGGATGTGGAGGGGTATGATGCAGTGAACAAGTGGACCATTCTTCTGAACCATGCATACGGTATTGTTACCCATCCCGACCGGATTCTTTTCTCGGGTATTCAAAATATACAGGGAAGCGATGCCGCGGTGGCCAGGGAAAAAAGTTACGATATCAAGCTGATAGCACAGGCCAAAAAATTGAAAAACGGGAAGGTGGCTGCATTCGTATTACCACAATTTGTGGAACTCAGCGACCCGCTTTCTTTTGTAAAGAACGAATACAACGGGGTAGTGATTGAGAGTGGCTTTGCCGACAAGCAATTCTTTTATGGCAAGGGCGCCGGTAGCTTTCCCACCGCTTCTGCTGTGTTAAGCGATATCGCTGCGCTGCGATACAATTATAAGTACGAGTATAAAAAACTGTACCACCACAAACCCCACCTCCTCACCAACGACTATTACCTGAAAGTGTACCTGAGTTTCGACGACTGGAAATATATTCCGAGAGAAGAATTTGAATGGATTGAAGAATGGCATGCCCAGGCGGAGAGAAAATACCTGATCGGGGTGTTGCATTGCGAAAAGCTGGTTAGCGCCAAATGGTGGAAATCCAATAACACTTCACTGATCCTTACACCTGATCCGGTCATTGATAATCTCGATATTATTCATCTCAAAAAACGCAGCCTGGAACTGGCCGGTGTTGTATAAGTTTTTCTTGTTTTTTCGTTGTACAAGAAACCCTGTTCTGTGGAGCAGGGTTTTCTTATTGGCAGAAGGGCTATTACCTATATTTGCCGTATAAAACAGTTGCTGTGGAATTACTGAATACCGAATCGTTCAAGAAAGGCGTTTTACTGAGTTTAACCACGGGCCTGGTGCTGATTGTGCTTTCTTATCTCGGCGGAAAAGAAGACCTGTTCCTGCTGCTGAACCACAACCTGGGAAGTGTGGCCGATTTTTTCTTTCACTATATCACCTACCTGGGAGATGGCATCATGTGGGTTCCTTTTGGCTTGCTGGCGCTTTATTTCAGGAAGAAATTATTTCCGATGGTCCTCTTCGCCATCATCATTTCCACGGCGCTGGTACAGTTTGGCAAACACTATGTTTTTGCCAATGAAGCTAGGCCAACCGCAGTTATCACCGATCAGGCCCTTGTGCACACTGTTGAAGGAGTGGAACTGCATAAATCCAACAGCTTTCCCTCCGGGCACAACACCACGGCCTTCAGTATTTATCTGCTGGCCTGCCTGGTATTTCGCGCAAGGTATTTCTGGCTGCCCGGTTTCTTCCTGGCCCTGCTAACGGGTTATTCCAGGGTTTACCTGGCACAGCATTTTCCGCTGGATGCAGGAGCCGGAATGATTGCGGCTGTCATATCTGTATACGGCGCCATGGCCATACAACAAAAATGGTTCAGTAAATCCGGAACTTAATCCTTCCACCTCCATTCACCGGCAATTTCCAGCGGCACTTTCAGGTTATTCTTCAACAGGAAGGACCTGGTTTCTTCATCGGAAAAGGGCTTTGCCTTAATCTCTTTTGCATCGGCAATACCATAAAGCAACATGGCTCCGTTGCGAACGGTGCTTTTAATTCCTTTTTCATCTACCAGTTTAAAATCATCGCAGTCTGCATGATAACAGGGCCCGGCATTATTGGGCAATTTACCATCTGCGCCACCGCCGGTGGGTATACCCTGCAACATGAAGGGTTGGTGATCGCTGTGCAATCCGGCCCCGACCCTAAATGAATTTTTATAGCTGGTATCGTAGCCCAGGGTATGTGCACCAATCGCCAGAAAAAGTTCCCTGCTTTCTTCCGCAGTGGTGGAATATCCTTTCGGATCGTTGGTCATATCATAATTGAGCATGTAACGCAACTGGCGGATGCTTTGATCCTTCACGGCTTCTTCCACATATGCCCTGGAACCAAGCAATCCTTCCTCTTCGCCCATGAACAGAATAAACTCAACGGTACGCGCCGGGCGGAGTTTTAACGCCTGGAAAGTTCTGGCCATATCCATTACCGCAAATGAACCAATGCCGTTATCGATAGCGCCTGTAGCAAGATCCCAACTGTCGAGGTGACCGCCTACCACTACTTTTTCCGATGGTATCGTTTTCCCTTTAATGGTTGCAATCACATTTCTGGCCTTGATCAGGCCGGAGAAGTTGGTCATGCTGATAGAAGCATATTGTTTACCGGCAGCCAGTTGGTCTTTCAGTTTCAGGCCGTCTTCCTTGCCAATACATACGGCTGGTATCGGAATCAGTTTGCCGGTTACAGATGCAGTACCGGTTAACAGGATCCCCCCGGTTGCTGTATTGATGATGATGACACCCTTTGCTCCGTATTTGGTAGCCAGTGCGGTTTTCTCGGATCGGTGCAGGCTCTTGGTACCGGGCTTGGAACCAGGCAATACCCCCAGGTATACTACTGCAATTTTTCCTTCCGCTTTTCCGGGATTGGCCAGGTAATCTTCTTCCAGGCCATTGCCCATATCAGCCAGTTCCAGGTTCACCGATGCTTTAACGGGAGAATGTGCCAGTGATACTGATTTAACGGGTTGCATATTAGAAGCATCCGGACCTGTCTGCACAGTCAGCGCTCCCCTGCTCCAGCTCTCTACTTCAAATGGCTGGTACCGCACATCTTTGAACCCGTATGACTTCAGTAAATTAAAAGCGAACTCCTCCGCTTTCTTCCCATTCTCTGAACCGGTCAAACGGTGACCAATGGTTTCGGTGGCTGTTTTAAGACTGCTGTATGCTTTGGAATTATTTTGCACTTCTGCATTGATCTTGTCAAATACAGTTTTCCATCCGGGGTTTTCCTGCGCCTGAACAGCAGCACTGAAAATCAATCCGGCAACAACAGAAAGAATACGATGGCTCATAAGTAAAAATAATGCGGACCTTGCAGTTAGTTTTTAAAAGTCCAGTTAGTATAAAAGTTCCTGAGTGTAAAATAAGCTTTCTTTTTCTTTCCATCGCCGGTAAGTAATCCTTTTCTGTTCCATCCATCCTGTACACCGGGCAGCAGCCGTTTGGGGGAACGGAAATCGGCCAGGATCCAGGGGCTCATTCCACGCACACCGGGTATCTTCATAATCATTTTCAGGTTCTGCTCGTAGAGATATTCCTGGTATTCCTCCGTCCATCTCTCTTCTTTGGTTCCGTGCAGTCCGTATTTGGCATCGCCGCCAAACTCAGAAATCACTACCGGCTTATGGTAGCCGATTTCCCATTTCATATTTGGCGCATCTTTCAGCGATCCGCCATACCATCCGGTGTACTGGTTAAAGGCAACAATATCGAGGTGCTGACCAATCGAATCGTTCACCATATGTACGCCGCTGTTACCGGTATGCTGTTCCAGCGCTGCGCTCACCAGCCGGGTGGCATCCTGCAGCCTGGCCTGACGGATCAGTTGCAGCAGAAAATAATTTCGTTCGGAAGTGGGTGGCGTTTCATTGGCAACAGACCAAATGATCACCGACGCCCTGTTCTTATCCCTGCTGATCATTTCGGATAATTGTGCAGCGGCATTGCGCAATACGCGGGGATTGGAGAAATCGATGGTCCAGTAAACGGGAATTTCGTCCCACACCATCATCCCCATACTATCTGCTACCTGCACCATGTATTCATTGTGCGGGTAATGCGCCAGCCTTACATAATTGCAGCCCAGTTGCTTTGCGCGGCTCAGCGATTCAACGGCTTCTGCCCTGCTGTTGGCCCTGGAGCCTTTGGCGCTGTTTTCTTCATGCATGGAAATCCCTTTCAATAAAACCGGTTTCCCGTTCAGCAAAATATCCTGTCCGGCTGTTTCAATGGTTCTGAAACCGATCCGGTCTTTTAGTTCTTCCCGGTTTGTACGAATGGTACAATTATATAAGACTGGTTGTTCGGTACTCCAATAGCGGATTGAATCCACATCTATTTCGAATGCTGCTCTGCCCGTTGAATCGGTTGCAAACTGTGTGCGCACACCCAGTTCAGGAATATCAACCTGTACGGGGCTGTTGGATGCAAACCGGTTCAGTTGAACATAACCGGCTATCTTATGCGCATTTCCCCTGGCCAGTTGCAATGCATAATCCCGGATATAGATGTCCGGCGTTTCAACCAGGGTTACATCCCGCGTAATACCTCCGTAATTAAACCAATCCGTATTGATGCCTGGAACACCGTCTTTGATGCGCCGGTTGTCGGCTTTTACCACCAGGAAATTACTGTCTGTATTCAGGTAAGGAGTAACATCAAAATCGAAGGAAGTAAAGCCGCCTTCATGTATCCCGAGTTTATGGCCGTTCAGGTATACTTCGGCCCGGTAATTGACTGCGCCAAAATGCAACAATAATCTGCTTCCTTTTTTCAGGAGGGGATATTGAAAAGACCGTTTAAGCCAGATGGTGCCTTCATAATAAAAAAGGTTTTCCTTCTGCGAATTCCAGTCGCCGGGCACCTGCATCTTTGGAGACCGGTTAAAATCGTACTCCACCAGCTCCTGCTTATTCTTAGCGTGATAATTATTATAGAATGCGGATGTAGAAGCCTTATCCACCACATCGTAGGGCTGATAGCGGTAATTGTAATAGCCCGTTTCGTACGGATCAACAATATAATGCCATTGCCCGTTCAGTGAGCTGGTTTTTCTGTTGTATACATTCTGCAATGCGGGCTGGGCCGGAAGCAGTACAGGCAAAAAGCAAAAAAGGAATAATGCGATTATTCCTTTTTTGATGATCAGTTGAATGCAATTCATGCAATAAATTTTTATTTCAGCCAGTTTACTTTAGCAGTTTTTACATCCCTGGAATTGGTGCCGATCATGATTTGAAATTCTCCCGGCTCCCAATCATATTTGAGATCATAGTTGTAGAATTTCAGGTCTTCCGGTGTAATGACGAAAGAAACATCTTTAGATTCTCCTGCATTCAAACTGATTTTCTGGAAGCCTTTCAATTCTTTCACCGGCCTTGTAACAGAGCCTACCAGGTCGCGGATATACAACTGAACCACTTCCTTGCCTTCCACATTGCTGTTGTTGGTAACGGTAACGGTTGCAGTCAGTGTTTGATTTCCTTTCAGGTTAGCTGCGCTCAGCTTCACTTCGCTGTATTGGAAATCGGAATAGCTCAATCCAAATCCGAAAGGATACACTGGTTCGTTGGAAACATCCAGGTAGTTGCTCTGGAATTTCTGGAACCAGGGACCATTCAGCGGGCGGCCTGTATTCTTATGATTGTAGAACAGCGGTATCTGGCCTACATTCTGCGGGAAAGTGGTAGACAGTTTACCGGATGGGTTTACATCACCAAATAAAACATCCGCAATGGCATAAGGCGCTTCACTTCCACCAAACCATACATTTAAGATGGCAGGTACATTCTGTTGTTCCCAGGTAAGGGTTAAAGGCCTTCCGGTAAATAATACCAGCACAACCGGCTTACCTGTTTTCAGCAGGGCGCTTAATAATTTTTTCTGTACAGCCGGAATATCCAGGTTGGTTCTGCTGCTGCTCTCTCCGCTCATTTCAGCGCTTTCTCCCAATGCAGCCACAATAACATCCGCCTGGTTGGCCACAGCCAGCGCTTCATTTAAAATCACTTCTTCCGGACGGTTGTCTCTTTTCAATGATTTACCAAACATGCCGGCTCTTTCTTCAAAAGCTGCATCGGCATCGAGGTTGGAACCCCTGGCATACATGATTTTCACCTGGTCTCCCACTACTTCTTTTAAGCCGGTGAGCAAAGAAGTAGCCTTGCCCAGGTTGGCAGCCACACTCCAGGTTCCGCCCATATTTTCCCTGTTATCGGCCAATGGCCCGATCAATGCAAGGGTTCCGTTTTTCTTAAGCGGCAATACTTTATTTTGATTTTTCAGCAGCACAAAACTCTGTGCAGCAGTGCTTCTTGCTTCTTTCCGGTTGGCATCGGTAAACACTTCTGTTTTAGCCCTGTTTTCATTTAAATAGCGGTATGGATCTTCAAACAGGCCGAGTTTATATTTGGCTTCCAGAATTTTACGGCAGGCTTCATTGATTCTTTCAAGGCTCACCTTACCCTCTTTCAACGATTGAGCGGTAGTATTCAGCAATCCTTCGGCGACCATGTCCATATCCAGTCCGGCCATCAGCGCTTTGGCCGATACGGTTTGATAATCGCCAAGACCATGGGCAATCATTTCGCTCACCCCGGTATAGTCAGATACCACCAATCCTTTAAAGCCCCACTGTTTTTTCAGCAAATCGGTCAGCAGCCATTTGTTGGCAGTAGCAGGCACCCCGTCAATTTCATTGAAGGAAGCCATCACAGAACCCACACCGGCATCCACCGCCGCTTTATAAGGAGGCAGGTACTCGTTGTACATTCTTACACGGCTCATATCGGTGGTATTGTAATCTCTTCCCGCTTCGGCGGCGCCGTACAGTGCATAGTGCTTCACACAGGAAAGCAGTGTATTGTTTTTAGACAAATCATTTCCCTGGTATCCTCTTACCATTGCTTTGGCAATCTGGGAACCCAGGTAGGGATCTTCTCCATTACCTTCTGAAACCCTTCCCCATCTTGGATCGCGGGAAATGTCTACCATTGGCGAGAAGGTCCAGTTAATACCATCGGCACTGGCCTCATTGGCTGCAATGCGTGCGCTTCGTTCAATTAAGGGCAGGTCCCAGGAACAGCTGAGTCCGAGCGGGATAGGGAATACGGTTTCATATCCGTGAATCACATCCATCCCAAACATCAACGGTATTTTCAGGCGGCTTTGTTCTACGGCCAGTTTCTGTACCTCTTTAATTTTGGCGTAGGATTTAATATTAAACAGACCGCCCACTTTTCCGGCAATGATCTTTTTAGCAATATCCGTACTTGCTGCAGCGCCTGTTACAAAATCGTTGGAACTGGGCAGGTTCAACTGACCCAATTTTTCTTCGAGGGTCATTTTTTTCATCAGCTGATCGATGAACGCATTCATCTTAGCATCCTGTGCACTGATGGCTGAGGATGCAAGCAGCATCAACAAAGCGAGTGCAATCGTTTGTAGTTTTCTCATTATTCAACATTTAATATTTTAAACTGATCTGATACGCCGTTTTCATTGATCGCTTCAATGGTATAATAATAAGTCTTCTTACTATCCATTCCCTTAAACCAATATTCATTGGCATCGTGCACCATGATACAATTGTAGAGCTTATCAGGTGCAGTTCCGTAATAAATATTGTATGCATACGCATTGTCTGCAGGACTCCAGCGAATCCAGGCGCTTCGTTTATCTTTCTCGGTACGCAGCACCATGAACTGTTTTACCGCCGGCGGTCTTGCGCCGTTCCCTTTTCCAAATACCCGCAATCCGCTGATGGCAAATTTACCGCTTGCCATATGAATATTCTCCATTTTTATGAAACGGGTCGTTACCGGTTTTTCCAGTTCAATATAATCATGCGGCACATCGGTGACATTGCTGCTTTTATCTGCCAGTACCGTCCATTTTTCCCCGTCCACAGAACTATAGAGTTTGTACTGGTGATAGAGATCGGTTCTTTTGCCCAGTACATCCGCATCCTGGTCGGCATAGTTGATCTGGATGGCATGTACCGTGGAAACCGCTCCCAGGTCGGTCTGGATCCATTCGCCCTTGTTACCGGTAGCCGCACTCCAGTAAGTCTTCATCTGCTCATCCACGGCATAATTGGCGGCATAGCTGCCATGGGTGGAAGAAACCGTTACCGGCTTTTGATAGTTCAGCAACATCCATCCGGTAAAAGCCGGATTCATTTCACGCGGGGTATTTTCTTTTTCCCGGACCGCAGGCAGGTAATGCGGATAATCCCCAAACGCCGTGCTGCTCCACATTACATCGTCTTTATCAAACCCCGCCGGCCAGATGCCGATTCTTCTTTCAAAATTATTTTTAACAGAAAGCATGATGGTACTCACATGCCAGTACTGATCGTTGTTGTCTTTGAATGTTGCGCCATGGCCCGCTCCCCGGGCAAAGCCCCCCAGTTTCATACTCAGCGGATCGGATTGCTCCGTATAAAAACCCAGCGGGCCGCCGGCAACAGCCACCCCATCGGCGTATCCGCTGAACTCCGTACCCGGAGCGCCGTATTGCAGGTAGTACTTGTTCTTATATTTGGTAACCCAGGCGCCTTCCATAAACGGGTCCAGGAAAGTATTATCCATATGTTCACCGAAACGCTGCCATCCATACCGCCAGGATTTCAATGAATGTATTTCGCGGCGGGTGCCGATTGGCTGAAAGGTTTTCCGGTTCAGTTCTATGCCATAAAGGGGGTACACATTGCTGCTTCCGTTGTACATATAAAACCTGCCGTCATCATCGGTAAAGAATGCAGGATCCCAGCCACCAATTTCAAAAGAATCCACCAGCGGCTTCCAGTCGTTGGCCTTTGGGTTGGTGCTCATCCACAATGTGAACTTACTGGTATAGGTAGACCCAAATACCAGCATGGTATCTCCTACAATACCCACGGCAGGCGCACAAAGCTCATCATAGCCCTCATTCCAGGGACGCAGGAATTTCCTGGAAATAAATTTCCAGTTCAGCATATCATTGCTCCACCAGTATCCCCATTGGTTGGTGCTGAATAAATAATAATCATTCTTATAATTCACGATCACCGGATCTGCTGTAGCACGGTGCCTGCCCCACTCCGAAAAATTAGGAATGGGCGTAAAACCATAATCTACATTGATGGGATTACAATAGGTTTTTTGCTGGGCGCGCAATGGTACGGATCCCGCAGTGCAGGCCATCAGCAATAAAAAAAATACAACGTTTTTTTTCATACAAAGATTTCATTCATTACAGGTAAGGTGCAGTGAAACCAAGGTTTCGCATTCCTCTCTTTACTTCCGGGCAGGAACCCAGCAGGTTCCAGACCAGTTTGGTTCTGTGATTTTCAATCATGATAATAATGGGTCCCTGGTCAATCGCCAGGGTTGAACCGGCAAACCATTGATCCTGCAGTTTAAACGCATCTGCAAATCCATAAGTGCCCCAAATTTTATCCCCCAGTTTATAGTAAAAGAATTTCAACGCAGCCATGCTTTCCGTTGGTGTATAAGGAAAAGATGAAAGCGCCGCAGTAGGACTGATCACCCCGATATCATTGTTAGGCTGATTGGCGGAATATCCGTTGGGAATATCACTTGCCGTAAGTCCCCAGCAATTGGCGCCGTAGCCCAGGTATCCTTTTGGATTCTGTTTGCAATATTCATAATTGATTTTGGTATGATTCACTACCTGTTGCTGATAGTCTGCATAGCGGTCTTTCAGCCCGTTGGGATCGATACCCAAAAAGGAATAGTGCGAAAAGAACAACGGACCGCCATAAGAACCGCCAAGCGGCAGGTTGATATTATAATAGGTATTGCCGGTAATCATTGCCCCGTTCCGGGCAAACCCGTTGTGGTATACCGTAGAAGGAATGGAATCCGTATTGGAAGATGCCGCCATCAGGTATGTAACAAGGCACTCATTCCATCCCTGGATTTTTAGGTTCATATCCCAGTTGTAATTGGGGCTCCAGTGCCAGTATAATACCTGCTGTCCTCCATTTCTGAACCAGTTCCATTCCACTGCATTCCAGATCGCGTTAATGTCTGCCCGCAGATTGGTTTCTGCAGTACCCGCCCCGTCGAAATATTGACGAGCGGTTAGCAGGCCCGCAATCAGGTAAGCCGTTTCCACCAGGTCAGCGCCATTATCTTTGGTGCTGAAGGCAACGGTTTTACCTGTAGCGCCGTTCAGCCAGTGCGGAAATGCACCATGGTATTTATCGGCCGTATTTTTCAGGAATGCAACAATGGTTTGCATTCTTTCCAGTCCCTGGGCCCTGGTAATAAAGTTTCTGCTGACAGCAACAGGAACAGCCATGATCCCAAATCCGCTCCCCCCGGTAGTAACCACATCGCCAGAGGTATTCCGTTCTCTCGCCAGCCCGGAAACCGGATGGGCAAAATCCCAGAAATAACGAAAGGTTCTTTTCTGAACCGAGTCCAGCAGGGCGTCATCACTGATCTGTGCAAACTTATCGGCAGGATCAATCTCAGTGGCAAATCCCACATTCAGGGCAGTAGTCAATGCGCCCTTCTTTACAGATTTCAATGTATTGTCTGCATACAGCGTGAAGCGATTGAGGTATTTGAGCGGAGCAACAGGTGTAAGCACAATGGTGCTGTCACCGTTTTCATAACTGTAGTTCACGGCAACAACAGCGCCGCCGGAAGAGATGCTTACCGAACCGGCAACCGTTGAACGGTCAACCACATTGTTCAGGCGGATTTTGGCAACGACAGTCACCGGGTAATTATAATTGGCTTCACCAAAAACACCGGTACCGTTCAGGGTGGCGGTAATCACCGCCAGGGGAACCGGTGTTGGTTCAGGTTGAACAGGAGCAGCACCTTCTTTTTTACTGCAACCTGCACACAATAATAATGTGGTAAAAATGCCAATGATAAAGCGAACGGCTTCCTTCATAGAATCAGATTAAAATACAAGTGTAGACATGGAACGTGGCAATGCAGTGATCTCTGCAGCTTTTCCATTGATCCATAAATAATAAGGAATGGTAACATTGGCCTGGTTCATTACAATCACCACTGTTTTACCATCATTGTTCTTAAATGCAGTAGTCAGCAACTGGCTTCTGCTGGCGCTGGCGCTAACACGTTTGGCGCCGTTGGCAATGAATTTGGAAAAGTGCCCGATGTAATAATAAGCATTGGTGAAAATCAGTTCATCGTTCTGCAGGTTACCATGCACCGGCGCAAAGCAGAAATTCAGTGCATGATTGGGGCCGCCGGTTTCGTCGAGTACCAGGTTCCAGTCGGTAAACCCAACCATTCCATTGTTGAAATCGTTGATCATGGATTTACCATAACGCTCTCCCAATGCCCAGTCGTTGACTCTTTTCAGGTCAAATTTCTCTACACAGCCTTCGGTGAAAAAGATATGCTTATCAGGAAAAGACTCGTATACTTTTCTGATATTATCATACATGTTTTCTCCGCCACTCCAGTTTTCGTACCAGTGAAAGCCGATACCCCAGATATATTTAGCGGCGGCAGGGTCGTTGAAATAGGTTTGTGCACGCTGGTAAATCAGGTCCCTGTTGTGATCCCATGCAATGATCTTTTTGCCGGCATAACCTGCTTTATGCATGGTTGGCCCAAGATAGTTTTTAACAAAATCACGTTCTTCTTCAGCAGTAAAAATGCAGCTCTCCCATCTTTGTTTAGCCATGGGTTCATTCTGAACGGAAATACCCCACACAGGCATCCCTTCTTTTTCATAGGCCTTGATGAATTTGGTATAGTAGCTGGCCCAGCTCTGGAAATATTCGGGTTTTAATTTACCGCCCTGAAGCATGCTGTTATTGTCTTTCATCCAGGCCGGCGGGCTCCAGGGGCTGGCAAAGAGTTTTACCTTACCGCCCGCAGCAGCAGTTGCCTGCTTAATCATCGGGATCTTGAATTTCCGGTCGTGTTCAATGGAGAAACTGTTCAGTGCCTTATCGCCCTCTTTTACATAAGTATACTGGTCGCTGCTGAAGTCGCAACTGTTGATATTGGTTCTGATAACGGAGTAACCAATCCCCTCCTCCTTGTCGAAATAAGCTTTGAGCAAACGCTCCTGCTGCGGCCTGGATAATCTGGCAAAGGTTTCAGCGGCCGCATCGGTGATGGCCGCGCCAACGCCCATATAAGTCTGGAAAGTTTTACCCGGCTCAACAAATACACAGATCTGGGTTTCCATGGGCTGACCCATTTGTTTAAACTCAACCGTTCCGGTTTTGGTTAACCGCAGGTCCGTGTTTTCGGCAGTAGTATATACCGTTACTTTTTGGGGTTGTGCAAATACAGTGGTGGTCAGTAACAAAGAAAGACCAGCTGCAGCTAAAGCTTTATTCATCATGGTACACATTTTTTTAAATAATAAAACTGGCAACAGCGCCAGGCAGCAGTTTGGATTGCAGCCAGCGGCCGTTGAGGCGAATATTGAAAGATTCTTCAACAGCGCCGTTATTCATGGTGATAATTACTTTTTTTCCGGCGGGAGTAATAAATGCAGCGGTATAAATGTTACCGGCATCCGTACTGAAAATTCTTACAGAACCTGCAGGAACAAACTTCGACGCATGCGCAACAATGTAATATCCCACATTCCTGGTTACCGTTGAACCCGATACGGTGAGCGCGCCTTTACATTCCGTACAACCGCCGGGCGTATGCGGGCCATAGGAAGGATCATTAGCCAGGTTCCATTCCAGCGCCACTTTACTGTAATTTTTCACAGAGCCGATGATCACATTTTTTACATGCCATTTCAGGTCTCCGTCGAACGAACCATTTTTGCCGGTCCACTGCTCTGTAAAATAAAGCGACTTATCGGGGTGTGCATTCTTTACCTGGGAAAGCGCGCTGATATCTCCGTTATACAAGTGAAAGGCGGAGCCGTCTATGTATTGTTTGGCCTGCGGATCATTCAGTACCGTGATCGGATATTCCGGGTGATCGCAATTGTGATCCCAGATGACAATCTTTGTTGTAATGCCTGCAGCCCGGAACTGTGGCCCCAGGTGATTTTTGATAAAATCGGCCTGCTGCAAGGCAGACATCAGCATACTGGGGTTGTTGCCGCCATGCTGTGGTTCGTTCTGTATGGTCAGGGCATCCAGGGTAATACCCTTTGCTTTCATTTCCTGGATATATTTCACCAGGTATTTTGCATAAACGCTATAGTATGCCGGAAGCAAGCTTCCGCCAAGACTGTTCTGGTTATCTTTCATCCATACCGGCGGACTCCAGGGGCTTCCCATGATTTTAATATGGGGATTGATCGCCAGTATTTGTTTCAATACCGGAATCAGGTCCACGGTATCTTCCGAAAGGGAAAACCGGGCGAGTTCAGGATCTGTTTGCCCGGCAGGCAAGTCGTTGTAACTGAATACATGACTGCTTAAATCGGAAGCTCCCACACTGATCCGGAGATAACTCACCCCAATGGAAGATTCATCATTGCCAAACAGTTCGTTGAGTAAGGTTGCTTTTGCAGAAGCAGTCATCTGATTGATCAGGGTTGCACTTCCACCGGTGAGCGTATAACCAAATCCGTCCATGGTTTGATACACCGTAGCCGTATCCACATCAATCATCGTAAATGTATTGTTGGGAGTACCCGTATTCAGTACAACGGATTGTTTGTTGAGCAACAGCGACTGATCTCCGGTGGTCACCCAACTGTAAATAGTTTGACCGGCCGGCGTTACAGGACCAGGTTCCGTTCCATCCGTATTGTTTTTTGAACAACTCCAGAACAACAAAGGAGAGCTCAGCAGGAGCATTTGCTTAAACATAAAAGAGAGTATTATCACAGTATATAATTTATTGGTAAAACAACAAAGATCCGTTGCTTCTGGCCACTACCAGCGCTTTCCCTGCACCGGCATACCTGATCCATTTAGCGTCCCTCACTTCTCCTTCAACAGCCGGTAATGATGCGCCGGTTCGGAACGTTTTTCCGGCAGGGTCAAAAGAAAAGAAAGTAGGTAATAAAGCATCATAGCGTCCTTCGTAAGGGGCAACTCCATAAAAATTCCCTGCTCCCAGGAAGCCATTGTTTTTACCGGAGGCTAAGCCGGCAAAACTAAAGAGCGGCGCCAGTTGCAATTCCTCCGGTAAAGTTATTGATTGAAATCCACCTTTCCCATTGTTGAGGAAACAGGTTGAAGCCAATATTTCGGCTTTCCCTTCTGTATAATCTTTAAACAGGTCGTAAAACATGAACTGAACCGTTTTACCGGCAACTTCCTCGTATTTCAGATAGGCTTTTTTCAGCACAGGCAATGCCCGCTCCAGTTCATCCTTACCCAGGAATGTATATTCCTTCCCATCGATGGTATAACACATCACCTGTTCAACGGTACCGTTGCGGTCAAAGTCTTTCACATAGAGTTTTACAGGGCCGTTCTTGCCTGCAATCAGTTTATTGTTCAGCCCCCAGTTACCGGCAAGAATGTCGGTGTACCCATCGCCGTTAACATCGGTGGTGTACAAACATTGCCACAAACCGGTGGAAGCGGGGATCGCCGTTTCTTTGAATCGTCCCTGCTGATTCAGGAACAGTTTCACCGGCATCCACTCTCCGGCAAGGAGCAGGTCGTCCCAGCCATCTTTATTAAAATCGGCCACAGCAGTGCTGGTAGCCATTCCCGCATTGTTCAGGTTGATCACCGAAGGATCGGCCACCGCAAACACTGCATTACCTTTGTTCACCAGCAGGTAAGATGGTTGGGCAATACCATATTGCTTCGCATCGGCAATACCGCTGATAAAGAGATCCAGATCTCCGTCCTTGTCAAAATCGATCGTACTTACCGAAGACTTATTTTTTAAAATGGTCGGAATCAGTTGATCGGATAATTTGAAGTTACCCTTGCCGTCGTTGAGGTAAAAATGATCCGCCAGTTCAGGCTTTCCATCATCATACTGGTTGCCACCGCTTACAACATAGAGATCGGGCCAGGAATCCTTATTGGCATCAAAAAAAATCGCATCCACTTCTTCCGAAGCGGCCTGCGTTGCAAAAACAGGTGCATCGGCAACACGGAACCGCCCGTTTGCAGACTGCAGCATCAACTCGCCGGGCTGGCCGGATGCGCCGCAAACATAAAAATCATCAAGGCCGTCCTTGTTCACATCGGCCACTGCCAGTTTAGGGCCCCTGGCAGACAACTGGTGCGGGATCAGGTATTGGCGATTGTAATCGATAAAATCATTTTCAGTATGCTTCCAATTGATACCTACCTGTTGCGTAATATCTTTCAGCAAAGGAGCGGCAGGCGGAAAGAAACGGTTGTATTCAAATCCGGGAATAGCATCAGCCTGGTTCAGTTTCAGCTTTGTACCGGCAGCAACGCTTTTAATCACCTGGTAACGCTGGTCCGGCCATACCACCAATACACGGTCGATGGCTTTTGCATTGTTCAACCCAAAATGAAGCACCGGCGCGGAAGCCGATTGAAAGCCCCTGGTCAGCATCAGTTGCTGATATTGTATTTTATTACCGGAAAAGAGGTAGACTTTTGCGCCGATGCCATTTTTATTGGCATTGTTTCCGGTAAAGGAAATTGAAATACTGTTGGTATTGGGCGTATTATTTTTCAGGATAACAGCGGGGGCATCAATGGCATTGATCACAATATCTACGCGGCCATCATTGTCCAGATCTGCATAGGAGGCACCATTGTAAAAGCCCTTCATGTTAGCGGTTCCCCAGTCAACGCTAACATCATTGAATCCCATGTGGCCATTTCCTTTAAAGAGGAACGGATGGGCGCTTCCCTCGGGCATTTTAGCAATCAGTTCATCATCAAACCGGTTGGTGGTATTCAGCTTCTGTTGGGCCTGCATGGCAGATACATACTGAATATAATCCATGTCCAGTGCACGTTTTACGATACCATTGCTGATGAATAAATCCTTGTTACCATCGTTATCAAAATCGGCGAACAAAGGGCCCCAGCTCCAGTCGGTTGCTGAAACACCGCTCAACAAAGCGGTTTCGCTGAAGGAAATGCCATTGCCATTGTTGCGTTGCAGGCTGTTTTTGGAATATTGTTTCTGGTAGCCATTCATTTCCAGTTTTACCTTGTAGATATCCGGATTTTCATCGCTGCCATATGTTTTGAGTTGTTTTTCATCCGGGGGAAGCATATCAACCGTAATCAGATCCAACTGACCATCGTTGTTATAATCCGCCACATCATTCCCCATGCTAAACCGGCTGTAATGCCTGAAATGATCAGCTCCTTCTTCTTTGAAGGACCCGTTCTGCTGATTTACATAGTAGTAATCATTTTCGTGGAAATCGTTGCCAATGTAAATATCTTCCCAGCCATCATTGTTCAGATCTGCTACGGCCAGGCCCAGGCCATAGCCCAGGTTGCTTTGGTAAATCCCTGCTGTAGCAGATACATCCGTGAATTTTCCTATAGTAGCAATATCATTCCGGAAGAGCCGGTCACCGGCCAGCGAATCGTATTTGTTGCGGTTACTGGTATCAACAATATTGGCATGTGGCCTGCTGGATTGGTTCAGCAGGTAGCAATCCAGATCACCATCGTGGTCATAATCAAAAAAAGCCGCCTGTGTGCTTAAACAGGAAGTATTTAAACCGTACCTGGCCGATTCTTCGGTAAATGCGCCTTTGCCGTTGTTGATGTATAATTCGTTGTGGCCTTTTAGCCCATATTTACCCGATACGGTGGATACATAGATATCCAGGAAACCATCGGCGTTGATATCGGCCATGGTAACACCGGTACACCAGTCTGAAAATCCTTTCACACCGGCCTTACCGGTAATATCTTCAAATTGAAAATTGCCCTTGTTCAGGTAAAGTTTATTGTTGCCCTTTGAGTTGGCAGTAAAATAAATATCCGGCAGACCGTCATTATTGATGTCTCCGGTAGCAACGCCGGCGCCGTTGTAGAAGTAGAGGTAGTATAAAATATTCAGTCCCTCCCTGGCTTCCAGTTGATTGGAAAAGCTAATACCGGTTTGGGATTCCGGCAATTGGGTGAACATTGTTTTCCTGTTCTTACAGGATACGGTTATTACAGAAGCTGCTGCAAGCAGCAAGAAAATGCGGGTGAGCAGGTTCCTGTTGAACATGGTATACAGTTATAGTAAAAACAAAGAGCTGATACAGAATCTGTTCAGCCCTTTGTTTAGTGTAATCACTGCCAATTAAAAAAACTATTGTTTGCCGCTAAACAAAGCAGTCACTTCTGTTGCAGTTAACGCTTTGCTGTACATTCTGAATTGATCAAGTCCGCCGGTCCATGATCTGCCCCAACCCAGGTCTTCTTTAGGTCTTCCGCCTACAACAAGGCCGGAAACTTTGGAGTCGTCCATATTGGCATCGCCATGGGTTCCCCACTGAGGAACATTGGCATTGGCAACACCGTCTACATACAAAGTCAGCTTAGAGGTAGCAGCATCGTAAACAAATGCCAGGTGATGCCAGTTATTATCCTGGATACCGGGTACTTTGTTGGCGCCTTCCCAGGCAAGCCAGGTATCCGCCTCAGTCTTATCTACCATCACAAACTTCACCACAGCCGCTGCGTCGGTTGCACCGGATCCGGCATGATCAAACAGGAGGAACATAGACGTACCTGCCCAGTGAGCATTAGAAGAGGAGATACTGAATGGAAACTCAGCTTCTCCAACCGGCATCCCGTTACGCTTCATCCAGAATGCAACCGTAAAACTTTTTGCATTGGCAACAAAGTCGTTTGGTTTAACATACTTCAGCATCTGGGAACCGTTGCCATTCAGCGCCTTACCGGTGATACCGGCAATCTGCGTCATGGTAACAGAACTAGGGAAGCTTGCCCTGATACTGTCAACCGCATTCATCAGCGGATCTGTTGTTGTTCCGTCCAATGCGGCATAGAACTTCAGCGGGCCTCCCGGCACGTTGGCATCTTTTGCATAAGCGCCAATTGCCGGATGATCCATTTTCTGACAACCCATGATTGCCATTGAAGATACCAGCAGTAAAGCTGATGTACTTCTGAATATATTTTTAATCATTGTCATATTTTTTTTGATAACGAATTGTTGAACAATTAATCTTACCATTCAGGGTTCTGCACCAGTTTGCCACCGGATTTATCAATCGCAGGCTGAGGTATAGGATAGAACCTGGCCTTGTTGGTATAACCTAAAGGGCCAAGTACAGTCACCGCATCATTCCATCTAACCAGGTCAAAGAAACGTTCGCCTTCCACACCAAACTCCACTCTGCGCTCCTGTTTAACAGCAGCACGCAACTGAGCCTGATCGGTGAAAGTGATCGCAGGAAGACCGGCACGGCTACGCACAGAGTTCACCAAAGGAATAGCAGTAGCGCCCGAACCCAGTTCATTCATACACTCAGCAGCCATCAGCATAACGTCTGCATAACGCAATACGCGTTTGTTGATCCACTCAGGGTTATCGGATAAACCGGTAGAAGTACGGTAAGCAGGATCAGCATATATCTTCTTGTTCCAGTACTTTCTTGGCAATGGACCTGCAGGCACATCAAAGGTAGACGCTGGCAATACTCTTCCGTATCCGCCGGTAGAAGGATCATCGGACTGACCGGAGAAGAGAATGGTAGAACCTTTTCTCACATCCCCTGTTTCATAAGCTGCAACCAGGTTATCGGTAGGTGTATTCCAACCCCAACCAAGGTTCCAACCGCTTGCGGTAGATGCACGTACACCCTGTGTGGTTGCATATACACAACCGTTTCTGATAGATCCGTTCGGACTTACATAGGCCTGAATTTCGAAGATAGACTCACTGCTGTTTTCACCGGCATCCTTAAAGATACCATAGTAGCTGCTGTACAGAGAGTATGTACCTGAAGCAATTACCTGCTGGGAAAGTGCAAGAGACTGCGCCCAGTTACCACGGAACAGTTGTGCCTTTGCATGCAATGTTTTTGCAGCGCCGCTGGTTAATCTGCCCGGATACTGATTACCCCAAACCAATGGGAGATTGGCTGCCGCAAAAGTAAGGTCCGCATCAATCAGCGCATAAATGGCAGAAGCAGGGGACTTGGCAATATTCGCCTGGGTTGCATTGTAAATTCTGAAGTCGATTTTTGGAACATCGCCAAAGGTTCTCACCAGGTCAAAATAAGACATGGCTCTGAAGAATTTGGCTTCAGCAATATTGATCTGGGAAGCTGCATCAGTAAGCTTCAGAGAATCGGCTGTCTGAATAGCAGTATTCGCCAGGTTAATCAGGGAATAGTGATCATCCCAGTAAGTGTTGGAGGCCCAAAGGTCTTTTACATACTGGTACCTGTCGAATGGGGCAACCCACTCAGCGCCATCAGAAGGATCAGAACCTTTTTCAGAATCATCGGATCTGAAATCGTGCATGGCGATCCATGGAATGCTGGTGAAACCGGCGCTTCCTCTCAGGTTACTGTACAAGCCATAGATCTGGCCTTCCAGTCCGCCCTGGTTCAGATCATCCAGTGTGGCGGTCAGGGGTTTCCTGTCCAAAAATTTCTGACAACCCGCCAGCATCATTATCATAGATGATAATGCCAGCATCGTGAAAAGTAGTTTTATATTCTTTTTCATATTAGAAATAATTTATTTTTCTTAGAAAGTTACATTTAAACCGAAAGTGGCAGCCAATGGAATTGCTCCGCCGGCATTATCCATACCGAAAGAAATAGCCGATCCACCAAATTCAGAAGTGTATCCTGAGTTATTCTTCCATGTCTTTAAGTTCTGCACGTTCACAAATGCTCTCACATTTTTGATCTTTACTTTAGAAAGCATTGCAGACGATAAATTATAACCTAACTGAATGTTTCTGATTCTGAAGTAGCTACCGTCTTCGATGTTGTAGGTAGAAGCCTCGTAGTTGATCCGGTGATCCTGTGCAAGAATCGGATCCCAGTTAGAAGTTCCTTCACCATGCCACCTGTTCACTTTGAACTTAGCATAGTTCACACGCTGGAAAGGAGATTCTGTACCGCCCCAGTTTCTGAACACTTCGTTTCCGTAAACACCACCCAGGTCAACACTGAAATCGAAGTTCTTGTACTTCAGACTGATGGTACCGCCATAAGCAAAATCCGGAGTAGGGTTACCGATCATGGTTCTGTCGGCAGTATTGATTTTACCGTCTCCGTTTACATCTTTGTATTTCAGATCACCAGGACCATAAGAGAATTCCGTATTAACAGGAGAAGACAGTTTATCGGCATAAGACTGATAGATACCTTCTACAATATAACCATAGAAGTAACCGATTGGCAATCCTACAGTTGTTCTGTTTACGCCGCTCTGGATAGAGAATTCTTTCGTTGCCAGAGACTCTACTTTGTTCTTGTAAGTAGTTAAGTTACCGCTCACCGTTAAGGTAAGATCCTTAGAAAGATCCTGCGTATAGCTTGCACTCAACTCAAAACCGCTGTTTCGGATACTACCGATATTATCCAGACCATTGGAAACACCCTGGCTACCCGGAATAAAGGTCATCAGGTCTTTGGTAAGTTTGTTAAAGTAACTTACTTCTGCATGCAATTTGTTTTTCAGCGCATTGAATTCAAGGCCGATCTCTTTTGCATGCACCGTTTCCCATTTCAGGTTCCTATTAGGCAGGTAAGACTGGGAGTACGCATTGTACACCAGGTTACCAAACACGGCTGCATTACCTGCAACCAGGCCCGGATAGAAAGGATAGTCATATCCGTAAGTGTTCTGGTTTCCGAGAACACCCATAGATGCTTTCAACTTCAGGTAGTCGAAGATATTCTGCCCCTGGAAGAATTTTTCCCTGCTGATTTCCCATGCACCGCCTACGGCCCAGAAATTCTGCCAGCGGCTTGCAGGAGAGATCTGGGAAGATCCGTCTCTTCTGAATGAAGCATTCAGGAAATATTTACCCTGGTAGTTGTAGAGGGCGCGAAGCAACGCAGAAGCGGTGGTTCTTTCTCTCTGACCGGAGTTGGCTACTTTAGAAGTAGGATCGGTAAATCCATTCTCGATGTACCAGAAACGGGAATCATCAGGAATAGGAGAACCGGTTGCGCTTTGTTTTGCGGAAGCGGTTCTGCTGAAACTGCCATAATAGTAAGTGGTCCAACCGGCCATTGCAGTCAGGTTGTGCTCACCAAAGCTCTTTCTGTAGTTCAGGATAAAATCCTGCTGGAATTTTTTATAAGAAATATCCTTTTCATTGACAGTAGTAGTGCGGCTGTACAGGAATGGTCTTTCCAATGTTGCATCGTAAGCATTGTATACAGGTGTGTATTGTCTCGTATTAACAGTGCTCATGTCTGCGTAGAAACTGGCCTTGAAAGTAAAATCTCTCAGGAAGTTCAGTTCTCCAAACGCACTACCCACTGTTCTGTATTCAATACTCTTGGTTTTATTCCATTCATTTTCCAGTTGAATCAATGGGTTCACCACACCGGAGTTCTGAATAGAAGGCAGATCGTAATACAGGTTCTGCGTTAAGCTATCCAATCCATAAGGATTTTTTGCTTTAACAGCAAAGGTTCCATTGCTCACCAAAGGGATTACCTTACGCGCCTCATCCAGGATATTTCTTGGGTTATCTAAGACATATGGAGCATTGTAAGGGTTGTCCTGACGGCTGGCGTTAAAGTTAACCCCTACTTTCAGGAATTTACTCAGCTTCACCTCATCATTCAAAGATATCTGCAATTTCTCCAGCTTCTCATGCCTGATGATCCCTTCGTCGGTGGTGTAACCTAACCCGAAGTTGAATTTATTTTTCTCTGTGCTGGAAGCAACACTCAGGTTGTTCGTATTGAAATGCCCTGTTCTGGTAACCGCATCAATCCAGTCTGTGTTTGAAGTGTATTTGGAATAGTCAAAAGGAGAGGTAACACCGATATTGGCTTTCTCTTCTTCGTACAATGTTTTGAACTCTTCGCCGCTGGCCAGCTTGATTTTATCTACCAGCTTTTTGAAACCATAGGAAGAATTCAGGTTGATCACCACCTGTCCGGCCTTGGCCCGCTTGGTGGTAACGGCAATTACACCGGCAGCGCCGCGAACACCAAAGATCGCCAGGGAAGAAGGGTCTTTCAGTATTTCTATAGATTCGATATCGTTCGGGTTGATGTAGTCAATATTATCATTGAAGACCCCATCCACTACATACAAAGGGCTTACGGAACCGATAGAGATGGTACCACGGATCCTGATATCCGGGGCAGCGCCCGGAGTACCGTTGTTTACAATGGATAAACCAGCTACTTTACTCTGCAGGGAAGCAACCGGGTTGGTATTGGGTTTATCAGCCACATCCTTACCAGCGATCTTTACGATAGAACCGGTCAGGTCTCTCTTGCTGGCCTGTCCATAACCGATTACCACCACTTCATCCATTTTCTGGATAGCGAGTTTCAGTTTCACATCCACAACGGAACGGCCGCTTACCTTTACTTCGAGCGGTTCGTAGCCAATACTGCTGATAACTAATGTAGCATCGTTATCAACTGTAAAGCTGAAGTTACCGTTATTGTCGGCAAAGGTTCCGTTATTGGTTCCTTTTTCCAGAACAGAGGCGCCAGCCAGCGCTTCATTGTTTTCGCCGGTGATCTTACCGGTGATTTTGATGCGGGCGTTCTCCCGTGCATCGGAAGACAGAACTGCAATGAGGTTTCCACCTAACTGTTTGTAAGTCAGATTGGTACCTGCAAACAAACCTGCTAAAGACTGCTCAATAGAAAGGTTTACGGCAGAAAAATCGACCTTGGTTTTGAGGTCTTTCAGATCAGAATTGTACAGAAAACGAAAATGACCTTCGTTTTCTATCTGCTTCAGCACCTTCTTGATCTCTGTACGGTAAGTTTTCAGGCTTACCTTCTGCCCCAGGGTAGCGGTAGCATTTACCTGCAACCCGGTTAATAAGATAATTACAATGGCAAGCTTCATAATAAGCAGTGATTTAAGAAGCACCCTTGGCCACATTTTGTGACCCGGAAGTACACTTTTTTGCATAATTTTGGTTTTGGTTTTAAAAGAATGCAACGACATGGAGTTTCCTCCAGGAGTTGTTTGCTACACTTTTGCGGGAAATGCTGCAACATTTCCCGTTTTTAATTACTTTTTATTGATTGTTATTGTTTTATTGTTTATCTCATATTTGAACGGAATCAGCAACTGTATATCCCTTAACGCCTCATCAATTGTTTCATCAATAAACGCGCCGCTGATCCTGTAGTTTTTAATTTTATCATCTGTAATCTTAATCTTTACGTCGTACCAACGCTCCAGCTTGGTTGCCACATCGGTCATTTTTTCGTCGTCGAAGGAAATCCGGTTGTACAACCAGGAAGTTTCCAGGATACTGGAATCTGCAATATGCTTAGGCAATGGGGTTACCAGGATGGTGGAAGTACTCACGGGTTGTTCCATTGGGGCTTCAACAGTATTCCCGGCTTTAGGTACGCCGGTATGCCTGGATTTATTGAACACGATTTTTTCGTGAGGTTTTAACATCACTTTAGGGGCATCAGGTTGAAAACGATCTACCACTTCAATAGAGCCGTGAATCAATGTGGCTTCGATGGTCTGGTCCACATCATAGGCTTTTACGTTGAAGGCCGTTCCCAACACTTTGATATCAATACTGGAAGTATGCACAATAAACGGATGTTCCGGGTCGCGGGTAACATCAAAATATGCTTCCCCGTCCAGCGCCACTTCCCTGAGGCCTCCTTTAAAAGAGCCTTCATAGGTCAGTTTACTGCCCGAATTAAGCCAAACCTGGGTGCCGTCGGGCAACTGGATTTTAGACTTGGAGCCATGGCCCACTTTCACCTCATTGTGCGGAAGTTCGTTTTGAGCCAGGCTGGCTTCTCTGGCGGAAGGGGTATTAAAAATGTAATAAAAGAGTATACATGCGGCAGCCAGGGAGCCAACCAGCTTAAACCACTTGGTATATCGGGCCTTACGGCCGATTTCCGGAACAGCAACCTCCATTTCGGTCTCCGCTTCAAAATCGGGCACCTGGGTTTTTAAACGGTTGATGTGGTTGAGGTAGGCGTCTTCTCCCCGCTGGTTGTACTCAGGGGAAGGTTCAGGCCTGGAATTGCAAAATTCCTGAAGGTGGTCGTGGGTAGCCGTCCATTCGGAGTTGTCATTCAGGAATTCCTGCAATAATGCCAATTCTTCGGCAGTTGCCTCATGGGCAAGCTTTTTAGACAGCAGGATCCAAAATTGTTCTTCTTTCATCGAATGGCAAGTAATAATGGAAGAACAACCAAACAGCGGTTTTACCCCTAAAAAGGTAACAATTATTTTTTCCGGGTCAGCAGGGAGTGAATTTCGGGGAACTCGTTCTTGAATTCCAGGCAGGAACGGATCCTTCGCAGGGCAATCGCCATCTGGGATTCAACGGTTTTGACGGAAATATCCAGGAGCTGAGCCACTTCGGCGTATTTCAGCCCGTCTTCCTTGATCAGCCGGAAAATGACCCTGCATTTGGGGGGAAGCTGGTTTACGGCGGCCATGATTCTTTTGATCATTTCGGCAGAAATAGCCATTTCCTCCGGGTTAAAGAAAACGCTGTCGAGGCGGGTAGCCCATTCGTCCAGTTGCGGGATCTGACTGCGTTTATTGGCTTTGAGTTTATTGAGCGCATAATTTTTGACCCCGATGAAAAGGTAGAGTTTGGGTTTTTCCACCGATCTAAGGCTGCTGCGCTTTACCCACAGGTTGATAAAAAAATCGGACACCACTTCTTCCGCATCCTCAGAGGACTTTAATATGGCAAATGCAAAGTTAACCAGCTTCTCGTTCATGATAATGAAGAGTTCCTTATAAGACTTTTCACAGCTTCTTGTAGAAACCGCTTCCAGCAACTGGTTTATATGGCTATCTGAACTCACGCAAACGATTGATGAATGAAGCTACAACTTTCCCAAAATTAAACAAGGGCATTGAGCAAATAATACTTTCAATGCAAAAAAACTAGATCCTTAAAAGATAAAAAATGATTTTCCTCATATTAGAGAATAACCAGAATCAGATTCAGTATAATTGTAATCAGTTAGTTTTGCATCATATATTACAAATAATATCTACTTATCAGTAGTAACGCTTCGATTTATGCCTAACACCCCTATTTATCAGCCAGCAGCGGCAGCGCTGCAAATGGTACAATCCAACCAACGTGTATTTGTACATGGCAGCGCAGCCACCCCAATACACCTGATGAAAGAACTACTTGCACAAAAGGACCGCCTGCACAATGTGGAACTGGTAAGTATTACCCAGCAGGGTATTGACCTGAACAGCCCCGATCTTGCCGGACATTTCTATATGAATTCCCTTTTCGTATCGGAGAGTAACCGTAAGGCGGTGAATAGCGGCATGGGCGACTATGTTCCGGTATTTCTGAGTGAAATTCCTTTGTTGTTTTTAAGAGGAATCCTGCCGCTGGATGTGGCCATTATCCAGGTATCTCCCCCCGACAGGCATGGGTATTGTTCGCTGGGAACCTCGGTGGATATTGCACGTTCTGCAGCCAGCACTGCAAAAAAAGTGATTGCACAGGTGAACCCCAATATGCCAAGGGTACATGGCGATACTTTCATACCATTTGACCGGTTTGATGTTGCGGTATGGGTAGACGAACCGTTACCGGAAGTCAGTTATTCCGAGGGAGCCAATGAGGTCCATAATAAGATCGGAAAAATTGTGGCGGAACTGGTAGAAGACGGCGCAACGCTGCAAATGGGAATCGGAACCATCCCCGACTCCGTATTAAAAAATCTCACCAATCACAAGAACCTCGGGATGCACACCGAGATGTTCTCCGACGGGGCCATTCCGCTGATCAAGAACGGAACCTTCAACAACAGTCAGAAGAAAATTGTGCCAGGCTACTGTGTAACCTCCTTCCTGCTCGGATCCAAAAAGCTGTATGACTTTGCCAATGACAATCCGATCATCAAGGCCATGGACATCAACTATGTAAATGATCCCCGTATCCTGAGCCTCAACCCTAAAGTAACCGCCATCAACAGCGCTATTGAAGTGGACCTCACCGGCCAGGTATGTTCTGATTCCATCGGAACCTATCAGTACTCCGGTATTGGCGGCCAGATGGACTTCATCAGGGGTGCAGCCTTATCGGAAGGCGGTAAACCGATTATTGCCATACCCTCCGTAACCAACAAAGGACTCTCCAGGATTGTGCCCTACCTGAAACAAGGTGCAGGTGTGGTTACCACTCGTGGACATATTCACTGGGTAGTGACAGAATACGGAGCCGTGAACCTGTTTGGCATGAATATGGAACAACGGGCCAAAGCCCTTATACAGCTTGCTCATCCCGATCACAGGGAGGAACTGGAAAGAAGTTCATTTGAGCGCTTCAAACATTGATGATCCCGGCAATCATAAATTAAAAACAATACTGTTTAAAAAAGCTAATTTTACCCGTAATTGATTATGCCATGGATAAAGTGAGGATAAAAAAGATGCTGATCAGCGGACTGGTTGCAGGAATAGTATTGTCCATCCTGTCTTATGGGGGGCTGTTTATTGCAGTGAGCATCGAATTTTTTACGCCTTTTTTTGTTGAATACCTGAGCGGTGTATTTATTTCGGATCAATCGAGGGATTTCTTTTTTTATTCTCATGCAATGCTGATCAGTTTTGCACTCTCCTTTTTCTGGGACCGGTCCAAATCCATATTTTCCGGGCCATTTCTTTTAAGAGGACTGGAATTCGGTATCACTTATACCATTGCAGGGTTACTTCCAATTCTCTGGATGACCTACAGCCAGATAGATGTATCGGAAACCATGGTGCTTTCCTGGTTGGGATTTGGTTTTTTCCAGTCTACCATTGCGGGAATTATCTTTGCCAGGATGAATCCTTAACAAATTCGACACTCCTTTAATTCAGGGGTTTCAGGTGCAGTATAAACTCCACTTTCAATTCATCTTTTGCCTTAATAACGCCACCCAGCTTACTGGGGGGAGTCAGGTTAAAATCAGAGAAATGAATCAGTTGGTCTCCCTTTAACTGAATCTGCTGCCGTTCTTCGGAAGTAAAGAGGTAATTGATCTCAAATCTTTTGGTAACGCCCGCCAGTCCTATATCTACAATACCGGTGATTTTAACGGGGTTCTTCAGATCCGGAAAGCCATTTACCGAAACAAAGCGAACCGTTAGTACAGGATAGGTTTTGGCCTTCAGGGTTTTCCGGAGATCACTGGTCATCATCTTGTTGTGACAGTCGAAGGCTTCCACACTCAGATTAAGTTTGCCATTCATAGGAAGGGTAACCCCTTTCTGGCCACCGCGTACCAGGCTGATGGTGTCGGGCATGCTGTAATTGGGTATCACGCACTGAAAAGTGTTGATATTGGTACTTCCGTTTACAGTGAGACTGCTTCCCTGCATAACCACCCAGGTTGCCCTGCCATTATCCGGCGGGGTAAACCCGGATAAAACAAACAGGAGTATAAGGAGAAATAGAGGTTTCTGCATGCAGCCGCTAAATTATGCTCTTTTAAAAAAAATAGCCGAATGAAATTAATTCATCCGGCTATAATACACCATAAAAAAACCAATTTACTAGAATCCTACAATCGCCTCAATCACATATCCATTGAATTTACCTAAAGCACGGTAGTCGCTTGAAGGGAAATCCAGGTATTTCTGGGTAACGATTTCACCTTTCAGGAGAACATTCTTAGTCATGAACCAACCTGCTGCAAATGCAGTTCTGTTTACTTTCACATCGTTTGCCATACCAGCAAGTCTTGCTTTAACAGTGTTGTATTTTGCGCCGATAAAGAAGTTTTCGTTTTTACCGATTCTGTATACACCTTCAATTACAGACTGAGTCATTTTTCTGTCATCAACTTCAGTTTTGGTTCTACCTTTAGCAGATTCCAAAGTACCGAAGATTTCCAGGCCTTTAACTTTCACGAACACGTTCAACATACCAGCATTGATTTTTTTGCTGAATCCAGGGTTAAAACGACCGGAGAAAGCAACTGCAGTATAAGCAGGTAAAGCTCCCGGTACGCCTTTTTCCATTACTTGCTGATAGTTAGAACCGGTACGGTCTCCACCATACAGTGTTAAACCGCTACCTGCCTGGCTGCTGTTAGAATACCAGCTACCGGTTACACGGATACGAACATCTTCATTGATTTTCTTGTCAATACCGGCTTTCAGGTACAGAGAAGGGTTTCTACTGGTATTCTGGTCCAGGGCAGTAACATAGGTAGAGTCGATGTGACCTTTGATCATACCATTGGTTAAACCGATCATACCAAAGATGCCATTTTTCTGCAGGTAAACCTCACCACCAATTTCAGTAGCAAACTGGTCTACAATGTGGTTATCCATGAATGGGTTGTACAGGGTACCACCGCCATCAGATCTGCGGAAGTGCTGATCACCATAGTTAACTTCCATGTGACCGATTTTGATAGTAGCCAGTTTCATCAGGTCATCCCAGAATTTTCCTTTAAAAGGAACTTTATCAAACTGAATATAACCGCCTTTTACCCAGAACTCATTGTGGTGACGGGAAGACATGTAGTTGGTCACATTTAATTTGATACCGTCGGCCAGTTGAGCATCAATGTACAGGTTGGCCTGTGCGGTCATGAAACCATTCTGTAAAGGATACAGCCTGTTAGCGCCTGTTCCTGTGTTATTGAGTGCACCAGGATTCTCATGTTTCAGATTCTGGAACTGCTGAGTAAATCCGGCGCCGAATCTTACTTTAAGGCCATCGAAAGGAACCGTATCGGCTTTACTGGTTTCAAACTGGTTGATACCTGTTTTATCGTAAGGGCGGAAATTAGACAGTTTAGGTTGTTGCGCCATCAGGGCGGCAGGCAAAAGCCCGAATACCAGTAAGCTTAAGTTTTTAAATTGAATTTTCATAAAATTTGTTTTGGTTAATAATAGTGTAGTAATAAGAAAGGGTTAGTAATCTATTTGAGTTTCAGGTCGAACTTGAGGGTAACATCATTACCGGTTTTGATAGTCCCCATCATGAAAGATGGAGGTTCCATACCAAATTCCTTCATGCTGATTTTCTTAGAACCGGTAACAGTGATGCTTTTATCGGCGTTTACTTTACAAGTAGCTACAATTTCTGCATCCTGGGTAGATCCTGCGATGGTCAGCTTTCCTTTGGCTTTCACCTGAACGCTGCTGGCATCAATGGCACTTACAGAACCGGAAGCGGCATGAAAGCTTGCAACGGCGGTTTTCAAAGCTTTATAAGCGTTTTTATCCATAGCGCCTTTACCGCTTTTCAGGGCTGTAGGGTTCGTAGTGAAAGAGATGCCGCTAATAGCTGTAATAGCTCCTGCAGAGTTCAGTGTAAAAGTAGCTTCGAAACTTCCGTCGCTGGATTTCATATCCCAGTCGTGTAAAGTAGAGGTACCGCTTACTACTAATGAAAGATTGTTTTTAGTTGTATACTTCACTTGTGCAAATGCACCAACAAAGAACATAAGACCCAGGCCAAGGAAGGCCAGTTTTTTGATTACGTTGCTTTTGAATACGGTGTTCATAAAATTGATTTTGTTAGATAATGTTGTTAATGGTCAATGGTAGGTTGTATTGTTGTTTTTTACAATACAAATGTAGAACAACCTGCCAGACTAATTGATGAACTGCATCAACTATTAATATGTTTATTTTCAATCGGAAACCTGATGCAGATCATGTTTTTGAATTGATTAATGATATTAACCATTGCTTACAATCATATGACAGTACGGACAATTTGATTATCAGATACTTAAGCCTTACAGGCCCTTGTTATCCTGCTTTTTAAAAACGCTGCACCAACAAGCGGGTATTTTGGCAAAAAAAATAGCGGGGCCAAATTGGCCCCGCTATTCGTCAAAAAGCAGACGGTTAATTGTTATTGAACCCAGATTATTTTGCGATCCAGGTTCTGGTATTCATGTTATCCGCACCCTGTCTTTGTACTGCAGCAGCACGGTTCACCCCATTCAGGGACTGCTCGGACAGCGGGTAAATGTATCGAACAGGTACCTGGTTGTTGTTCAGGTTGCCGGGTCCGGGAATGATCTCCGGCAAACCGGTTCTTTTCCAGTCAAACCAGGCTTCCAGCCCGTTAAAATAGAGGGAAACCCATTTCTGAAGGGCAATTTTAGCCAGTTTCTCTGCATCAGTACCTGTTAAGGCAATAGCGGGCCTGGTGAGGTAATCAGCAGGCATCGCAATGTTGAGGTTATATACAACAGGCACCACAGACTGCCAGTAGCTGAAATTGGCTGTGATTCCGTTCTGGTAATAAGTTTCCGCAGTGCTGGTCGTGATCATATTCTTCTGGCGGGCTTCTGCAAGAATAAACTGCAGTTCTGCATAGGTCATCATCAGGGCGCGTGCAGCAGCCGGATCGGGGGCGGCCTGTCCTGCATCATTGCATACCAGGCAGGCAAATGTATACCCTACACGGGAAACACCCTGCACACCACCATTGTACGCCAGGGCATCCACATCGCTAAGGCCATTGGGAACACCCAGGATCTGTGGATTTCCTGCAGCCACGGATTTCTGTGTAGGACGTCCGAAAATAAAGATACGCGGATCATTGAGCGTCGTTAAACGGTCGGTCAGGGTTTTACTAATCCTGAATTCGTCGAAGGAACCAACCCTGGTGCCATACAAAGGCCATTGATTTGGCGCAGCGGCCAGGTATTTCAGCTCTGCATTATCTGCATTGCCGGTAAAAACAGGGTTATTGACCGGGTCGCTCACGATCGCCTGCATCTCGGCATTCACACTTTTTTTCTTAGATAAACGCAAGAGGTAACGCAGGCGCAGGGAATTGGCCGCTTTTCTCCATTTGGCAATGGAACCGCCGTAAATCAGGTCACCGCCTAAGGTACCGGAAGCGGTAGCCAATGATTCGTTGGCAGTTTTCAGGTCGGCCAGGATACCGGTATAGATATCTTCCTGCTTGTCGTAAACCGGCTGGTACTTAGCATCGGTTTTAGCTTTACCTGCCTCCGAGTAAGGGGCATCGCCATAGGCGTCCGCCACCTGGGAGAACATCCATGATTTCAAAATTAAACCCACACCATAATAAGGATTGGTTTTATCATTATCCACTTTGGTAAAAATATTCTGAAGATTGCGATAGTTGTTGTAGACATTATTCCAGATGCCGTTGTTTTCGGTCCATCCGTAACGGTCTTCGTTAACGAACTGGATTTTGGCATGATGCTGGACAATAATGTTACCGATACCCCAGGCTTCACTCACCTGCTGGTCCATGGTGCTTTTAATTACGCCACTTAGTAACAGGTCCGGTGTAACATCCGTTGGGTTATTGGTATTGGTATTGACTGCTTCAAAATCCTTGGTACAGCCTGCCATCACAACGGAGGCCATTACAGGAACAAAGTATTTTATGATTGATTTTTTCATCTTGGTAATTTTTGTGGGTTGATTTACAGTTTGAAGCTGAGATTAAAACCATAACTGCGGGTAGAAGGAATCGCCATGTATTCGATACCAGGAAGGGCTGTTCCGCCGCTTAGCGACATATTCTCCGGATCAACATGCGGAACATTATCCCACACAAACAGGTTACGTCCTACAAAAGAGATGGTAGCACCGCGAACAGGCAGTTTACCAAAGAACTTGTCAGGAATGGTATACCCGATGGTCAATTCACGAAGTTTTACGAAAGAAGCATCGTACATAACCCCTTCTGCAATGCCACGGCCGCCTGTATAAGCAGTATGCCACTCACGCGCAGTCAGTTTCTTGGTGTTTTCGGTAATAACCCCATTGTTAAATACAACACCCTGGCCAATAACACCATTACCGGTTTTGGTCAAATCATAACCATCGGCACGACCTTCGAGGGTTTCCATAATGATACCACCTTCACGTCCCACCGTTTGGGTATGAGAATATAATTTACCGCCATTGCGGATATCGAAAAGCACGCTTAACCGAACGCCTTTGTAATTAAAGGTGTTGCCGATGCCCATCAGGAAATCCGGGTTGTAATTACCCAATTTGATTCTGTTGGTTGTAGCAATCGGCCTGCCGTTAGCGCCATAAACCATCTGCCCGGTGTATTTACCCGTAGCATCGTAATAAGGCGCTGCAGGATCAGCGCTTTGCACCCTGGCAAATCCGATTCCATATAAATCACCCATTCTTTCACCTACTCTTGCTTCAACACTCACGCTTCTGCTGGCCATTACATAGTTGGTAAGACCATCGCTCAGTTCAAGTACCTTGCTTCTGTTGGCAGAGAAGTTAACAAATGCATCCCAGGTGAAATTCTTAGCCTTCACCGGAGTACCTGTCAGCATCATTTCAATACCATTGTTTCTGATCAGGCCGGCATTGATTTTACGCGAGGCGTAACCACTGGTATTGGACAAAGGAATATTCAGGATCTGATTTTTGGTATTACTCTGATAGTAGGTAACATCAATTCCCAAACGGTTGGCAAAGAAACGCAGGTCCATCCCAAATTCAAAAGAAGAGCTGATTTCGGGTTTCAGGTTCAGGTTGGCCAGGCTGCTGGTTTCGCTGTAAATCTGGTAAGCACCGAAAGGCTCGCTTCTGTTATAGGTTTGTGTAAAAGCAAAAGGATCCGTATCGTTACCTACCTGGGCCAGGCTACCGCGCAACTTAAAGAAACTGATGGCAGAAGGCAGTTTCACCATTTCACTTATCAGTGCACTAACTGCCACGGAAGAATAGAAATAGGAATTATCTTCTTTACCAAAGGCTTTCAGGTTTTCAGGAAGGGTCAGTGCAGTACTCCAGTCGTTTCTTCCGGTGAAATCCACAAACAGTTTGTTTTTATATGCCACGCCTGCAGAACCATATAAAGAGTTGATTCTTTTTCCAACATTGCTTTGTTCAACCACCAGTGCAATACGGGAGTTGTTCAGGCTGTAAATGCCGGGAATATTCAGCTGACCGGCCACTTCTTCTTTCCACCTGGAGGTCTGGCGCATCTGGTTACCGCCCAATGTACCGGTAACGGTAAAGTCGGAGTTGATGTTTTTATTGGCGGAGAACAGGAAGTCGGTATTCCGCTCTTCGTTCACGATACCGGTTTCCCTGTATTCACCAAAAGGGAAACGCTGTGTACTGAAACCTCTGCGAAATTCTCTTCTTTCATTGCTCCAGTCGGTGGCAGTACGCACCTGCAGGTTCAGCCAATTGGTGAAATCATATTTCAGGAGAATATTACCGATAATTCTGTCGTAATACTGACCATTGGTATTTTCCATCACAGTCAGGTATGGATTATCGTGGTAGTTGTAGTTCCAGCTATACTGTTTCTGATTTTCCAGGCCGTTTTGCCAGAGACGCTTCATATCTTCCACCTGAACAGAAGCAGGTAACCAGCAGTTAAACAGGTACATAATACTTTCCGTACCATAGCTGATGGAAGGGCGGTTGTCACTTGTTCCCTTGATATAACTTACAAAAGCACGGGCCGAAAGTTTACTGGTTAGATTGTAGCCTCCGGACAATGAGAAAGTATTTCTTTTCAGGTCGGTATTAGGTACAATACCTTTTTGGTCCAGGTTGGTATAACTTAAACGGAAATCGCCATCCTTATTGGCACCCACTACCGCAACATTGGTTGTGGAAGTGTTTCCCGTTTGCAGGAAATTCTTCAGGTTATCATGATCGGCAAGCCAGGGTGTAGCAGTAATCACACTACCAGCAGGGGCATTCAGATCGCCACCGGTAAAAGGGATCGGCTGACCATTCAGTGTTCTTGGAGAATTGTACTGGGGAAAGGAAAGACCAGCATCCAGTTTAGGGCCCCAGCCCTCGTCGGTACCATCCGCCAAACCACTACCGCCACCATTTACAAAGGCGAAATCACCTCCGGAACCATTACCCTGACCGTATACTTTCTGGTACTCAGGTAATTTCAGTGCAGATTCAAAAGTAAGGTTACTGCTCACTTCAACACCAATCCCTTTTTGTTTTTTACCGCTTTTGGTTTTGATCATGATCACCCCATTTGCAGCCCTTGAACCATATAGGGCGGCGGCAGCAGGTCCTTTCAAAACACTCATGGATTCAATATCATCCGGGTTAATGAACCCGGCGCCATTGCCAAAATCCACTTCCATATTTCCTCTGCCGGAAGCGCCTGTCATGGCATTGCTTACAGGAACGCCATCCACCACATACAGGGGCTGGTTTTTATTCATATCAACAGAGCGTTCCCCACGGATGCTTACCCTGGCAGAACCACCAATACCGGAGTTACCTCCTACAACAGTAACGCCGGCAACTTTACCAGCCAACTGGCTTACCACATTGGATTCCCTGGCCAGGGTAAGGTCTTCTCCTTTTACTTCCTGAATAGCATAACCCAGTTTCTTTTTATCTTTTCTGATACCCAGCGCTGTTACAACCACTTCGTTCAGCGATTTGGTATCCACATCCAATTCAATGAGTAGTGTACTATTACCATTAACGGTATATTCTTTGGTCAGGTAACCAATTGCATTCAATATCAGCACATCACCCGACTTTGCAGCGATGGTAAACTGCCCGCCATTGTCTGTATAGGTTCCTTTGTTGGTTCCCTTCAACTGAACAGAGGCGGCCTGAACAGGCTGCTGGTCCGATTTGGAAACCAGTTTGCCGGAAATGTTTTGCGCGTTCAACAGAACGGGCAGTCCGATTAAGAGCAACAAGGAGCATATAAATCTTCCTGGTTTAAATGAAATAAGCATAAGTGTTGATTTACTTTAATGAGCGGCAAATCTTACACTTCTACATTAACGCGATCTTAACAAACTGTTATGCTATAGTTAACATTAACAGGGCTTATTTCTTTTTGGCGCCGCGCTTAATGGGTTTGCCATACTTTTTCTGCATAGCATCTTTGCGGCTTACTTTAACGTTGGTCTTTTTGTTTTTGGCTTTTTTTTCATGAAAGGCGGGACCACGCTCCTCTTTCTTAGGTAATTTGAAGGGAGGCGTTTTCATGAAGACTTTGGGTTTCTCGTCTTCGGTCAGTTCGGTGGAGATTTCCAGTGATTCCGGAAGCGGGAGTACCGGAACGGTATACTTCATTAATTGCTCAATGGCATTCAGTGCAGTCAATTCCTTTTCCGTTACAAAACTGATGGCAATCCCTTTTTTATCGGCTCTGCCGGTACGACCGATCCGATGGATGTAGTTCTCCGGAACATCCGGAAGATCAAAGTTGATCACATGCGTTACTTCGGCAATATCAATTCCCCTGGCAACAATGTCGGTGGCAATGATGAAGCGGAAATTACCCTCCTTAAACTGCTTCACGGTATTGAAGCGGTAATTCTGTTCTTTATTAGAGTGGATCACACCCGCCTGGCCCGGAAACTTTTCTTCCAGTTGCTCATACAACTGATCCGCCAGTTTTTTGGTAGCAGCAAAAATCAGCACTTTGGTCATTTGCTGATTTTCGCGGAGCAATAGTTCCAGCAAATTCACCTTGGTATAGAAATTGGGAACATCGTAGCGGGTCTGTTCAATATTTTCAAGCGGGGTGCCTGTAGGTGCGGCTTCCACACGAACCGGATCATTAAAGTAAATATCCATCAACGACTCCACTTCTTCTGTAATGGTTGCGGAGAACAGGAGGTTCTGCCTGCGGGATGGAAGAAGATCGATGATATTACGGAGTTGTGTACGAAAGCCCAGGTTCAGCATTTCATCTACTTCATCAATGATCAGTTTTTTAATGGTTTTCGTTTTGAAAGCCCCATTCATGGCCAGATCAAATAATCTGCCGGGAGTAGCCACCAGTACATCCACCCCTTTCTCCAGTTCAAGTTGCTGTGTATTGATGTTTACACCCCCATATACCCCGGTTACGATAACGTTCATATAAGGGGTCAGCTTTTTAGCTGCTTCCACCACCTGCACCACCAGTTCCCGGGTAGGAACAACCACCAGGATCTGCGGATCCTTATTCTTATCAAATTTCCACTGCCGCAGGCAGGGCAAGAGATAAGCAAAGGTTTTACCGGTACCGGTCTGGGCAATGCCGCAAACATCCCTGCCCGACATGGCAACAGGAAAGACTTTGTGCTGAATGGTGGTGGGTGTGGTATAGCCCAGTTCGTTCAGGGCGTTCAACAAAGGGGTGTTCAGGTTCAGGTCGGCGAATTGCATATATGGAAATATGCTGCGAAGGTAGTTGAATGGGGCGGATTAAATCAACCCCTATTCACTTACCAGGTTAGCCTCTTTGATGGATCCCCTGTAATGAGATTTAAAATAAAGTTGCAATTTCCCATTGATCAATGAACCGGAACCGGAAAAATCTGTATCACTATCATATATGGGCGTCTGGAACGGGATCTCAAATTGTTGCCCGGTAAACCGCGCATAAGCAACCCCGGATCCACCAATGAAAGTTAAGAAATGGTAACCCACCGAATCAACAACCGCACGTTTGGTATCCCAGCCCACCCCAACCAGGCGGGTGTATGCGGGATCGGATGCGTAGTGGCTGTAAAAAGGGGGGAAATATTCACGAGCATTCCTTGAAGAATCGTAAGGATTGCTTTTCAAAATCAGCACCCGGCAGGTATCTTTTAAACTGGCAGTAAAATAGGGATTGGGGTCAGTTGGAGGATACCCGTACATTTTATAAGAACTCACCCCGGTTAGGGTATACCACTGCGCAACATAGAATTCAAAACCTTGTTTGGAGGCTGTTCCTCCGTCATTGGTTACCGTAATACTGCCCGATGCGCCTGTATTGACCACCGCCATGATCACGGAATCGGAGACTACTTTGAAAGATTTGGCCGGCATACCCCCAAAACTTACCTGGGTGGTTCCGGTAAAACCGGTACCGGTAATCTTTACCGGTTCATTGGCGGTGACACTAATCGGCTGAAACGAATCGATCACAGGAACCGGCTTCACTGTTTTCTTTTTGCAGGCTGCTGTGAACAATACCAGCAAACAAATGGTCGTGTTGAATACCTTTCTCATACCGTGCATTTAAGGGCTTCAATGTATGCAGTATTTTTAAAATGCAATATGAAATTTTATCAAAGTCAGAGAATATTTCATAACAACTGTATTTTATTCACATTTATCAATTCTTGGATTCAAACTATGGCTACAAGGAAACTGGTACCTGCTTTGAGGATATTTCGGAACCGGGTTGTCGGTTACTTCAAGCGGGGACATGGTTTCTCCATTATACCCTGGCATGGTAACCTGTTCTGCAGAACCGTTGCCCAATGCGATATTCTTCCCGGCTATATTTCCATTAAAGCTATAATCGATTAATGCATCCAGGAGGCGGTAAACGGCATAATAATCATAAGCATCATAAGCGACTCCTACCCGGGTACTCGGCAAATTATGTTCAGCAGTATAAGTGTACCCTCCGATAACGCTTTTCTTAACCAGCATAAAATCCTTTTCAGCATCCGGGATGTTGATCTTTTTAAAAAGGTCAATGGCCATACGATGGTCGTTGATAACATCATCGTCATACACCTGCGAGATCAGTTTCGTGTTGGAGGGGAAACCCTGAATCTGCTGTTCGGTGATTTCGTAAGAATACCATGGCGCCTGAACAAAAATAAATCTACCGTTTTCGCCCCAGCCTTCCTCAACAAAACCCTTATATGCCAGGGCAAAAGAAGCTCCTCCCCCAAAGGAATGCCCCATAAACCCTACTTTCCGGGTATCAATCAGTTCCGGATACCGGGCTACTGCATTTTTAAATCCGTTCCACAAAGTAGTGTAACGGTGTTCCACGCTCGCATCATTGGTAGCATAGGGAACGAATACCACTACATACCCTTTCTGCGCTATAAAATGATACAACCCGGTATTATATATTTTATTCTCTCCCCCAAAGGGATGAGAATAAAATATAACAGGCCTGGGGGAGGTACTATTCTGAGGATAAAACACGCTGACATTGGTTCCTGCATATTCAGCATTGGGAAAATCAATTTCTGCTACTTTATACGGCCCATCCGCACCATATCCGGAAACTGGTCGCTGTATCGGACCCTGCAGATTATCCACCGGAGTTGTAGAATCATTGGTCGCACCACTATTTTTGGAGCAAGCCGATATGGAAAGCAGTGAAATAAATATCGTAAATAATTTAACTTTCATTTGATAGATATGATTTAAAAATTAAGGAGGGGGTTAGAAGTGTAATGAGAATACATCATTCGCTCCTTCTTTTTTTCATTTCGGCTTTCATTTCCTCCTTTAAATGCTGGTATTTATTGTACTGATCTGCGGAAAGTTCTTTTTTCAATTCAGCGTCTTTGTCTTTCTGAATAGTTTTCAGTTGCCTGAATTTTGATAATTTCCCGGCATCGCTTTTGAGTACCAGATCATTCTTCTGTATATAAATGAGGTTAATAGATTGAACCTGGCTTGCCTGCGTTGGGGTAAGGTTCAATTTACCAGTCATCCATTCCGTTTGGAGTTGCGCCCTTTCCTGTGGCGTACGGTTTTTATAATTAGCAATATCCTGCGCCGCGAGCGCATTAAAGGTTAGGGTAAAAAACAAAAGTGATACCCAAAAAGATTTTGTTTTGATGGTATTCATGGCTATAAAGTTTTTGTAAAGGTAAATTGTGGATCCGCAAAGAATATCAGGAAAGCAGGCTAAGCGGAAAAACTGAAAGGTGAAGTTTCCTAATTATCAAGCCAGTTTTTGAAAAGCGGTGCGCGGGCTTTACTGATCAGTATATTTTCAGGCGACGCGGGGGTTACGCTGACTAACAACCGCCCGTTAAAAAAATATTCAATCTCCGATATAGCGCTCCTGCTAATGATGAATTGGCGGTTAACCCTAAAAAAAATTGCAGGATCCAGTTGCTTTTCAAGTTGCTCAAGTGTAAATTCAATTGTGTATTTTCCTCCTTCGTTGGTGTATGCGTAAACGATTTCATGGGCCGTGTAAAACCAGGCTATTTTGGCAACATCCAAAGGAATCAACTTATTCCGGTAATTGATTAAAAAAGACTTTTTATATGCTCTTAGATGAGCGTTGAGCTGCTCCATAAGACGGGCATATTTTAAATAACCCGTTTCTGTCAAATCCGGATTTATCAGTTGGAAATATTTCTGTAAGGCGCGCCTGATCTCAGATTCATCAAAGGGTTTTAAGATATAATCAATCCCGTTATTTTTAAAAGCTTCTATTGCATAATCATGATAAGCCGTTACAAATATGACCGCTTTATTTATAGGAACCTTATTAAAAATTTCAAAGGAAAGCCCATCCGTTAGCCGGATATCCATAAATATAAGATCATAAGCGCTATCGTTCTCCGATAACCAAAGTGTTGCTTCACTTACACTACCGAGCGTGGTGACAATACCGATACCGGCATCCATTTCCGTCAGCATAAACGCCAGGTTCCTGGCAGTTACCGCTTCATCTTCTACAATTACTATCCGGAGTTTTTTCATATTGTAAGTGGCAATTTTACAATAAATAAATCTTTTGTTCTCTGTATCTCAATTTCTTTTTGGGTAAGGAGGAAAAAACGTTCATGCAGGTTAGCAAGTCCTATTCCCGTACTATTTTCCTGAATAGAAAGTGGTTGCAGGTTATTGGTAATTACCAAAAAATCTCCTTCGCTATATATGCATATCTCCAATGGTTTCTCTTTGGTGGCGATATTATGTTTGGCGGCATTTTCCAGTAAAGGCTGTAATGAAAGGTGTGGAATTTGATAATTGGAGACCTTCGTATCTACCTCTATGTTTACACTGAAAGCATCTTCTAATCGCAAAGATATCAGCTTCTGGTAGGATTTCAGGGTATCTAACTCTTCCGAAACGCTTACTAAAGTTGATTTTGAATATACCAGTGCATTCCTGAAAACTTTTGAAAGATGAAAAATATACACTTGCGCAAGTTTCTGATCTTCTCTTACAATACCGGATAAACTACTGAGTGAATTAAAGAGTAAATGGGGATCCATTTGTTTTTTCAGCAATTCCAGCTGAGTCTGGAGATACGCATTTTTAAGTTTTTCATTTTTAGAGTCCTTCTTCCTGTTTTCCCTTATTAGCAAAACCAGATGAATAATAATAGCTACTAAGATACAGGTCAGGGTAAACCTCGCGATATAGCCTCTTCCGGTTATTAGTGTAACATGCCTGTCTTTAAATAATTCAGATTGTAGCAAATGACCTGTGACCGTCGCAGTCACTACAACAAGTGCATTAAAGAGATAGTATTTAGTGAATTGCTTTTTCTGGCGGTAAATACTAAAAAACCTGTTTTCAGAAAGGTTCAGGAAAAACAATAAAAAAGAGAAAAGCAGGTTATACAGGAACTGAAAGCTGAATTCAAAAATATCAAAATGCCAATACCGGGCAATAATACCGTTTTCCCTCAAAGCCATCAACCTTGCTGAATTTACAGTCAAAGCGATCAACAAAGAGCTGTACCAACAAATCTTTTGCTCATTTTTATCCATTTGGCAAAATAATAAAAATCAGGAACAGCAGAATGCAGGGAAAGGGCGAAGTGTCCGAAATGAGGGGTGAAATTGCAACTGCACGATTTTTCTTCCGGCGTCAATGCCCGTTCCTGCCGCATCCGGTTTTTTACGCATCTTCCTTTGCTGCTTTACAATGCTGCTGATGGTAACAGCCATTCATTCCCGGGATGCCGCGGGCGAGCCAGGTTGTATCCGGAGCCCTGCTTCGCATCAAAGGGCAAATTGAAGGGTCGCTTACACTTTAGATTATTGCTCAATCACTTTATTATGCTCATCCACAAAAACCTTCGGCGCAATCCAGTTGCCCGCTTCCTCAACCGGCACAAGGGCATAAGTAATGATCACTACTTTATCACCTGCCATGCCCTTCCTGGCAGCAGGCCCGTTGAGACAGCACACACCCGTTCCCCTCCCCCCTTTGATCAGGTAGGTTTCCAGGCGCTCCCCGTTGTTCTGGTTCACCACCTGCACTTTTTCTCCATCAATCATTCCTGCTCTTTCCATGAGCTCAACGTCCAGCGTCAGGCTTCCCGTATAGTTCAGGTTGGCTTCCGTAATGGTGGCGCCATGCACTTTAGATTTCAGAATTTGAATCTGCATTTTCATTATGTTAATTTAAAAATGAACAGGAGTTGCATCTGCCAACAGCATACAAACTTTGGCAACACTTTTACTCCTCATGATTGCTATTAATATGATTCCGATTCATCGGGGAATCCACCCTCCCTCACATCCTTACAATATTGAGCAACAGCCTGTTGAATGTTTTCCTGTAAATTGGCATACCGACGAATAAACCTGGGCGAAAAATCCGTTTGCATGCCCAGCATATCATGCATCACAAGCACCTGCCCGTCGCAGTATTTGCCGGCCCCGATTCCGATAAGCGGAACGCCAACCATCTCCGTTAATTCTTTGGCAAGCAGGGCCGGGATCTTTTCGAGTACAATGGCAAAACAACCCGCTTCTTCCAAAGCCTTTACATCCCTTTTGATCTGTTCGGCTTCAGCCGTTTGTTTTGCTCTTGTTGCATAGCTGCCAAACTGATAAATACTTTGTGGGGTAAGGCCCAGGTGGCCCATCACAGGAATACCTGCATGAACAATTTTCCGGATAGTAGTTGCCATTTCCTCGCCGCCTTCCAGCTTAACGGCATGGCCGCCCGTTTCCTTCATTACACGTACTGCACTGTCCAGCGCCTGTTCGCAGCTTCTTTGATAGGACCCGAAAGGAAGATCAATCACCACCAATGCACGGTTCACTGCGCGTACAACACATTGCCCGTGATAGATCATCTGGTCTAGTGTGATGGGGATCGTGGTTTCATACCCGGCCATGGTATTGGCGGCACTATCGCCAACAAGCAGGATATCGATTCCTGCCTGATCCAGTAACCTTGCAAAGGAAAAATCATACGCTGTTAGCATAGTGATTTTTTCTCCCATTGCTTTCTTTGTCCGAATGGTATGGGTTGTGATCTTTTTTTGTGTTGGATGCATAACAGAGCATTAAGGGGCATGGGTGATTTGAAAAATATCCTGCCTATCTCTGCTTTAGAATAAAATATGGCTTTACAAAATTAAACAGTGGCCCTGTTTATATTGTCACGGAAATGTTATCAATTAGCCGGATGCCAAAATACCAGGCTGCCCCCAGTATCCGCAGGCGGTCTCCTTCATAAAAATTTTCTTTTTCCTCAAGCGTATCTGCTTCAACAACAGCAATATATTCCACTTTTTCAAAACCCGCTGCAAGTAGCTGATGCTTAGCGGCCTCTATCAAATCCTTCGGGTTTTCTTCATGTATCCGGCTGTTGATTTGCTGAAGACTGTGGTATAATGCTGCTGCATCAGGCAATAGTTCAGCAGGTATCCGCAGATTTCTGCTGCTTTTAGCCAGTCCGGAAGCCGCTCTGATGGTGGGGCCGATCACCAGTGTTGGCGTGGGATAGGTGGTATGCCCCAGCAGCATCTTGTTAATGACCCGTGTCTGCTGCCAGTCCTTTTCACCCATCAATAAACAAGTTGGCCGGACTATTTGTAAAAGCCTGTCCACCACCTGGGCTACGCCCTGAAAATGTCCCGGCCTGAATGCTCCCTCCAGCACATTTTCCAAAGTACCCAGTAAATAGGGTTCATTTATGGCAAAGCCATTGGGATAGATCACCTCCGTTGAAGGTAAAAAAAGCAGATCGCAATGGGCAGCCTGCAGCTTTTCAATATCTTCCTGCGTGGTAACCGGATACTTCTCAAGGTCCGAGGCGTTTGTAAACTGGGTGGGGTTAATAAATATGCTGCAAACAGTAATATCACACTGCGCCCTGCTCTGCTCAATTAACGAGAGATGCCCCTCATGTAAAGCGCCCATTGTGGGCACAAAACCGATCCTTTTACCGCAAAATCCTGCAAGAAAATCTGTAATCTCTTTTTCCGCCCTGGCAATCAGCATATACTATTTTTACTGCAAAACTATTGGCTTTTCCATGAACGGATAGCATAATTTTACATCCATGTTGAGAAATAAAAAAATACTGATCGCCGTTTCGGGAAGTATCGCTGCTTATAAAATACCTTACCTGGTTCGTTTACTTATAAAAGAACGGGCCGAAGTAAAACTGATCATGACCAGGGCCGCCACAGATTTTGTAACGCCGTTGGTACTATCCACACTTTCAAAAAACAAAGTCATCACCGGGTTTGTGGAAGAGGATGTATGGACCGATCATGTGATGCTGGGCAGATGGCCCGATGTATTCCTGGTTGCACCGCTCAGCGCCAATACCTTATCAAAAATGGCCACAGGCGTTTGTGATCATATTTTGCTTGCCACCTATCTCTCGGCCACCTGCCCGGTAGCCGTGGCGCCTGCCATGGATGAAGATATGTGGAAACACCCCACCACACGCCGCAACCTGCAACAACTCGTAAGCGATGGAGTTCAGGTAATTCCGCCCGGCACGGGAGAACTGGCCAGTGGACTTTCCGGGGAGGGACGAATGGCAGAGCCGGAAGAGATTCTTTGTTTCCTCAAAGAACATTTTTTTCGCTCGTCAGCCTTACAGGGAAAAAAGATTTTAGTAACCGCAGGCCCTACCTATGAACCCATTGATCCGGTACGCTTTATCGGCAACCGCTCTTCTGGCAAAATGGGTTTTGCCATTGCCCGTTCGCTCTATGAACATGGCGCTTCTGTAACGCTCATCACGGGCCCCACAAATGAAAAAGCAGTATATAAAGGGATAGAGGTAATACATATTGAATCGGCCGAAGAACTATTGGAAGCCTGTAAACAAATATCCGGTGATGCAGACATCATTATTATGAATGCAGCCGTTGCAGATTTTACACCTGCATCCGCCGCAGACCACAAGATCAAAAAAAACGGCGCCGATCTGCACCTTGCCCTGCGCCCCACCACCGATATTGCAGCATGGATGGGTTCAAACAAAAAAGCAAATCAGTTACTGATCGGTTTTGCCCTTGAAACAGATAACGAGATAAACAATGCGAAAGCAAAACTGCATAAAAAAAATCTGGATGCCGTGATCTTAAATTCCCTGAATGATCCTGGTGCAGGTTTTGGCACAGATACCAATACCATCACAATCATTGACCATGGTCAGGAACTGAACTCGGGGAATCGCAGTAAATCAGATATCGCAACATTTATCACAAGCTATCTCATTGGAAAAATCAACAACATATAATCCGGATAATCCCTTCCAACACGCCACTGTAACCCTGATCGGTTCCGGGAACCTGGCTACTGTTATGGGGAGGGTACTGCATGATCATGGACTGCAGATACGCCAGGTCTATAGCCCAACCCTGTTGAACGCAAAGCTGCTGGCGAACGAACTGGGTGCAGAAGCGATTAGCGATATAGCTTCCCTTGACTCAAAATCGGCCCTTTACCTCCTCGCTGTAAAGGATGATGCACTCCCTGCCATCGCTGCAAAACTAACTCTCTCCAACAGCCTCGTGATCCACACAGCAGGTTCTGTTTCAAAAGATATTTTGCACAATGCTGCAACGCGTTATGGCGTATTATGGCCGGTAAAGATGGTGAGAAAACATATGCAAACGCTCTCAGGATCCATCATGGTGGCAGACGGGAACACCAGGGAAGTAACCCGTGAAATTGAGGGACTGGGTAAACTATTTTCTTCTAATGTTGTATGTGCCGGCGACCATCAACGCCTGCAAATGCACATGCTCGCTTCCCTCACGGCAAACTTCTCTAATCACTTATACCATCTGGCTGCAGAGATTTGCGAAAAAGAGCAGCTATCTTTTTCCCTCTTCTATGATATTATAACGCAGTCTGCGAACAGTATCACAACAGCCCATCCGCGCGATACACAGGCTGGTCCTGCTTTCCGGGGAGATGACAGTACCATAAAAAAGCACCTGAGCCTGCTGAAAGACTATCCCGAAACAAAACATATTTATGAGGTTATGACCGAAAGCATCCAGAAATATTACCCAACAAAAAAACAGGGGTAACAACCGATTAGTTGTTCTATATGGTTTTATTTTGATTGAGGATGTTTTACAACCAGGTTTTGAATGTCTTTTCATGCTCCATTATTTATTCAAAAAAATATCCTGCTTCTTTTTCCAGATATCCCAATACGATTGCTTGTATTCCTCTGGTAAAAAAGATGCCATGATAAGATCATGCACCTGTTCATTGGATGCGGTGAATTTTTTATAACTGTTTTGCAGCACCTTCTCCGGGATCTCCAGCAACTTACCCAATGCTTCAAAATTCATCAGGCGGATATTTGATTTTTTGCCACAAAGTGTCAGGGCCAGTTCTTCCTTGTCTTGTGGAAAAACCAGATTTACATTGATCAGGTCATAGGCCGGGCTGAACAATATGGCTTCTTCTGTTTCCAGTAAGGAAAAATTTTTCAGGTGCATATCATTGTTACCTGAGAGATAAGAGAAGAGCAGGAGTTCAAAATATTTAAGCGCATCGAAACCTGAGTTCGTGCAGTATTTCAGGATAAGTTTTCCGGCCTTCTCATAAGAGCCTTTGTATTTGTTCTCTGTTAAAAATTCCGAGAGCTGGCAAAAGTCCTCCATGTGAATCTTCTTTCCTTTCTGGCGGTCGAACCTTTTGGCGATATAAGCCAGGTTCCCGTCTGTGGCGCGCATCAATATATGTTCACATACCTCTATTCCAAACAGGGATGCCATGTGCATGGTCAGGTCTTCTGTTTCCGGCATGTATGTTATCTCTTCGTGCTGCGGTTTTAAAATAAATTCACCCCACAATCCAACAATTGTCAGCCTTGCATTTTTCTTTCCTGCATTTTCAATGGTAAGTGACACCTTTGGCTGTACACCCGTTATGGCGATTCGTTTGTTGATGAATTCAGCGGCCAAATCTTTGAGCAGATCTTTATCCAACCTGAGTTCGGGTATCATGTTGGTGCCAAAAAACCGCTTAACGCATTTTTCGTGGTATTCGCGGTTTCCCGCATCCTTATAGCAGATCAGGCAATTAGGCATGATTTTCATTTTCAGGTATAATCGAAACAGCACCAATGGTATCCCTGCAGGCAACCATCAATATCTCAAAACGATCATTGGATTTTACTTTCCAATGTTCCTTTGCGATGTCCAGCAACCACCCTTCCGGGATCAGGCCGTCAAAAAACGGGAACAAGGTTTTGCTGTAATACGCTCCTTCCCGTAAAGGCAAAGTCAGGCTAACCGGTTTAGCATCAACAGTGGCGAGATACTGAGGGTCATAAACAAACCTATACCCAAAATCCCCCTCAGATATAAGACCGGCCAGGGTTTCGCTGTAGAACACTTTTGCAGTTTTAGTCATTGTTTCTCTGTTTAACGGCTGGAGCCAGTTCCATCCCAAAAAGAGCCAGCACCTGGTTTACCTTATCTACGCGCATAGAAGTTTTGCCTTGCTCTATCTCGCGTATCAGGCGCAGGCCCAACCCAGACTTGAGAGATAATTCTTCCTGCGTCAGTTTGAGAGATTTACGTTTCTCTTTAATTGTACTTGCGATATTAGTCATTTTATACCCTTTAAGGTATAAATATACTAAATTAATTAAAACTATACCTAAAAGGGTATAACAATAAAATAAATTCGTTTTTTATACCTGATAGGGTATAATTATTACAAGAAATCGGAATTTATAGCCTGGGGTATAGTAGTGTACACTTCGTTCGCACTTACAGCGTAACTATTCCAAGAATTCTTTTGTTCAGGTGTACTTGTCAAAAAAGGGCGAGTGTTTGTACTGCACCATAACGCCACCTTAACCTGATTCTTCCTGCTGCATTCGAAATTGCAACGGTTCCTTTTTGATTTTTCTAACCCATTTTTAAATGTGAAGGGCTCATTTGGGGTATTTCTGGTTCCTATAGAAAAATCCTAAAATCAATATTAACCAATGTACTCAGTCATATAAAATCCATTATTAGCAAGGGTATAGACGAGCACCAATTGCTAGTGCTCTGTGTCGGGAAGACAGAACGAACCGAAATGACTCTAATGGTTTATAAATCAATTAGTTAGTTTACAGAAGGCGCTGTTCCCCTTCTTTGTTCACCTAACCGAATAAAAAGAGCTTGATTGACTTATAAATATACGAAAAATTATATTTCATTGCAATTACCCGCTTCAATTTTATTGCATTCTACAACTTGAAATTTCTCTTCGCCTCCCTGAAAACATCATCATATTTCGGAAGATCATTCATCTGGTTTTCCAATTTCTTCTGCCATCCCGCTTTCAGGTTTTTTTCTTTGCTGAGCACCTTCTGCGCAAATTCTTCCGGCTTATGTTTTTTATTCTTTGCCTTCCGTTCAAACTCGGGTTTGTGGTGTTTTGTATCCATCTGCTCGATTTCTGTCAGGTGCCAGAAATCATACAAATCCCTGGGTTCCGTTCTGCCCATCAACGCGGCCATTTTTTCAATCAGCACTTCCGATAATGAATAACATTTCAATTCGTATGATTCTTCTGGAAGATCGGAATACAGCACAAAGGCTTTTTTTATTTCAATACCATATTCCATGATCTCGCCTCTTGTGATATCGATCTTAACATCCCTCATGCCAAGGTTTGCCTGAAGCGGCCCTATATAATCTACATAGAAAGCGATACTACCGCTTTCGTGCAGGTTGCTTTCCCTGAACTGTAAAGTGATGTTGGCCTGTTCCTTAACGAAAGCATATACTTTTTCAAATTCTGCCAGCAACTGCTCATTGGTCACTGCATCATCCAACAGCGTAAAATCGAGATCTTCGCTAAAACGGTAATCTTCGAAATATATTTTTTTCAATACCGTGCCGCCTTTAAACACCAATACTTTCGATAGTGTTTCATTGAGTGAAATACCGTACAGCATCCAGCTCAGAACATAATCCTTTTCAATCTGTGTGTCCTTCAGTCCGTGCTTTGCAGCCTGGATATTAATTTCTTTAGGCTTTATCATGTCAGCTAAAAATCGGTGAAAGAATATCCTGTTGTTCTATGTTTTGCAATATGCTCCATTTACTATTGAGTTTGCCTTTCTTTTCATAAGATGGCTCTAACAAAATAGCTGATGGCGTTTTCAAATGCTGTAGCTCTTCCAATACCGGATCATGAATATTTAGCATCTCCATCAGGAACCCTAAGCGCTTTATTACAGATTGCGCCCTGAACATTTTACAATATTCGAGTAGTTTTGGATAATCGATTTTGTCTTTGGTTTTGAACAATGCTTTAGCGATCTCCGAGATACCGCCGGCATAATCCGGTTTGTAAAGACAATCTACCAAAGTCTTTTCCAGGTCCGAGCATTGCACTTTATGAAAACTGTCGATCCATACCGGGGCATGGCCAAAGAAATGATGTGATGCATGATAAATGAACCGGAATTTTTTATTTTTTATGGTGAGCGATGCCGGTTTAATTTGCCTGTTGACTACAATCTGCTCCTGCATGGATGGCTGTGTGATCAGGCTGTGTATTTCAAGGGCACTGTAATAACCGATATAATATTTTGCATCTCCGACCAAGTACGGTGCGACCAGGTGTGTATTTGGGAAATAAAAATCCGCATTCTGTTCATATGGAATAATCCAGTAAACCCCGTCTTTTAATCGCAGCAGCAGGCCCCTGGTGACCATGTCACGCATCAGTTTTTTTACTGCACTCTGCGAAGAGTCCTTTAACAGATCTACAGCCTCCTGCATAGTAAAGGCAGGTTGATCCAGCTCCGTAAAGTACCTTATCACCTCAGCAGACTGGGTTGATAGTGTTTTATAAGTTATATCCATTTGGGGACTTTAAAAGTCCCCATAAAGATATGAAATATTTCAAATTACTAAATCGGGTTTAAGGTTTTTATTAGGAAACTCATTTAAATTGATTTTCAATTAGTTATTCATACTCCCATAATGTCACCATAATACGCAAAAAGGTGACAACTAGTGGAATACCCTCGTGACATTTTACCAACATGCACTGGTGATGGATTGAGTCATATGAAAATAAAGATAACTTGTAAACCGCTTCAAAGAAGCAACGTAAAAAATGCGAAAGGCAAACCAAAAGGTGATCTTCAGCGCTTCGCGGGTCAGGGCTTTTTTGTTCCTCGCACTTACGCGAACAAGTTCGCGACGTGCTCGAAACAAAAAAGCCAGCACTTTCGTGCTGGCTTTTTTTTTGTCGGGAAGACAGGTCGAAAAAAAACCTCCTAATATGTTAATATTCAGCGACTTGACTTGTTTTTTGAAGCCAACTCAAGGAACTACTCAGGATAAAAAATGTGTTTGTGAAAGAACTATTGCTAAGTTACAAAATAGAGGATATCAATACCGTTTTTTTTATATCAATTTCTATCAAAAATTTATAGCAGCGATTAGAATTGTCGTCCACTTGTTCAAATTATTCAGCATAATAGTCATTAAGCCGGATAGCTGTGGTTGATTTATTCCATTTCGATATATTTATAAGATCAAAAGATTAATAATGAGTTTTGATCTGCGTTTATTTTCCGGGAAGCTAAAGACCTGCAGGCAGGAACTCCAACTTGAGCCGCTGGAGGTCGCTGAAGGCACCGGACTTGCACTTGATCGACTTATTGCTCTGGAGTCCGGGCTGGTAGAACCAAGTGGGGATGAGGTTTTGATCTTCGCTGATTACTTTAAGCAGAACTATCAATACTTCATCACTAATCAGCAATCTTCAGCGAGCGAGCAGGTGAAGATACTCTACCGGAAATTCGACAGTGAATTCACTAAAGCGGACAGATGGGCGGTAAGGGAGTTCTTGTACCTATGTGAATGCGAAGCCTTTATTTTTGAGAAGATCGGCTTTGACAAGATTAGTTTTGATTTTACCTCTAGTCACCCTCTGCATACGATTCAAGGCAAAGAAGGTGCTGCTGCGTTGAGAAAAAGACTTGGCCTGCGCCCAGAGAACCTTATACCTGATCCTTACAGTACTTTAAGGAAGCTTGGCATTCATATCTTCAGAAGACGGTTAGATAATTCGAAGATATCAGGTCTATTCATTGATCATCCAACTGCGGGAAGGTGTATCCTGGTCAACTATGATGAAGATATCTTCCGGCAGAACTTTACGCTCGCTCATGAAGTTGGTCATGCTGTGTTCGATTATCGTGACGCGATCAATGTTTCATTTGGGGCTTCAGGAGAAGATAAGTACAAAGAATATCGAGCGAACAATTTCGCCTCAGCTCTTTTGATACCGCAAGAGTTCCTACAGCGATTCCCACCTGGAAGTTGGACAGACAAAACAGTTCTTGACGCTGCAAAACAGTTGCAAGTGAATATTCAACCACTGGCTATCGCGATGAAAGAAGCTGGGATAATCGATGAAGAAGGAAGCAAAGCATTGCAGGCGCGTCTGAAAATTCCAAGGATGGACAAAATCGATCCAGAATTAAAGGGATTATCAGAGGTATACTTGACGGCCAAGACCGAATTACTTGAAAGGGGACTTTCCAGCTATTATGTAAGAAAGGCCTACGCTTGTTATGAAGAAGGGCATATTACTGCTGGCAAACTGGCCGATATGCTCCTTTGCGATGAGTCATCGCTTGTTCAAATCCTTGCATCGTTCAACTTGAAATTGTCCTATGATGGTTAATATCAAGAATTGCAATAAGGGCAATATCACAGACACCTGCGCGGTGCTCAACATATTTTCATCGAGATTATTGTCTGCAAGACTTAAGGACGCTCAATTCGACTTTTCTATCACACGTTTCGTAGAATACGAATGTCTGTATAGGCCTAGTAAGACAATGACCGCAAAAAAAAGGGAGTTGCAAGCACGCATAGCAGACCTAAAACAGAAAGGTAAACTATTGGTGCATGGGTTGACTATCGCAGATCTTCAAGATGAAGTTCTTGTGCAACATGGTACAAAGTTCGGTATTGGAGAACTATCCTGTATTGCCTTTTGCAAGAAGATCAACCAATATTTTTTGACAGATGATCAAGGCGCACGGAAGATCGGAGCGATCGCTCTTGGTATCGACCGAGTGCAGACCACACCACAATTACTTGGCTGGTTGTTCTATCATGGATATGTCTCAGATGGGGACCTTCAATCGATAGTTGATGAGCATAACTCTTTCGGAAGGCCTTTAGAAAAATATTTCAGAGAAATCTATCAACATGCCCTTATGCTAAAGAGTATGGGCTAGTGAAGATTATTACCTTTGAATGGGTTTTCAAGAATCAGCTTTGCAAGCGATTTTGCGCTTTCAAGCGCATATTGCTGATTTTGGTCGTTATATTGTATTTGACGCATAGTGATCATAAACAGGGAAATAAAATATTCTAGGCTATGACTCGTCCTGAAAAAACCTTACGATTGTCAGTCCGGTTATTATAATCGATAATCAATTTATCATATAAGCTCTCGTTTCTGGTCCATCCACTCATATTGAGATCGGCAGGTTGAAAATCATAATCAATTGCATAAACCGTAAGATTTGCGTCCCCTGCCTTTCATTAATAATATTGATGTTCCCGCGGATAAGTGATTCCGTCTCTACTCTTAGCTGCATCATCGGCTGATAGGCCTGCCTGCTGTCGTCAGTAACCAAAATATTTAAAAGTGCCATTTTAATAAATTAAATGTAAATATATTATTACCTTTTCAATTGTAAATGTAAGGATATAATTACTTTTACCAAAAATATCTATGAATTGGCATGACAGGTTTAAAGCAATGAAAACAGGTTTGGGGTATACAAATGCAGATATTGCTGAAATCACCGGTAATACTGCAGACAGTATCAAATCTGCTACACAACCCAACATTGAAATCCCGCGCTGGCTGAAACTGGCCATTGTGGTCTATGAAAATACCTTGAGCAAAAGCGAGACGGCTGAGATGCTCAAAAAGCAATCAAAGGAAGATGTATTTGATTTTATCAGGCGACGCCTTTCCTTTGATGAGAACCTGATCAGCCAGTTGCGGCATATTGACAGAGAAGAAATGCGAAAGGAACACCGGCGGTTTGAAATGTCCGGTTATGAAGACAAAAAAGGGGATTGCACTTTGTTCAACCAGTCGATCCTCAATTTATTCGCTGACCTGGGGATCTATGATTATACAACCTATCTTTTTTTGGATTTTGTCAAAGGCTCTCCAACATTATACTTGCAAAATTTTTATTCACGGGAAAATCTTGAATTCCAGTTAGGAGGATATGGTACCGTGGAAATTATTTATGAAGTATTTGAAAAGACTATTTTTTCAGATAACCCACCTAGAAGAAGAGATTGAAATATGTCGTCTCGTATAAACAAAGAATACCTAAGTCCTGAATTAATTCAGGAAGTATTACGACAGGCAAATGATATTGTCTGGCGGATGGGTATATGGGGCAAATTCACGCGCAACTGGTATGACGTCTTTACTATATCCCCGGCGGGTCTCATTCATATAGCCGGAAATGAAGACACCGGTTGGAAACATATTATGGAACGTCACGGTTATTTTTCTAACGCCAGCTATTTTGGTGACGGAGCATTAGGTAACCCCAATAAGTTTACTAGGGATAGTATGCCCGGAGAAGATTTCCGAAATGTTGCAGATGATGTTTACCTGCAGCAACAAAAAGATACCAAACCACACCCCGACGAACAACTGTTTGAAAAATACAAGGGGATGTCATCACGTTACACAGGGTCTGATGGTAGTGCAAGAGAATTTCATTTGGTGTTGTATAAGGAAACGCGAATTGTACATTCAATTTATCCCACTAAAAACCTAGAAGGAAAACTCCCCAAACGTGTCCTGCCGACACTGGCCAGGGACAAAGCAAATATTAAGGCGACCACCCGCCCGATAGATGATTACTACCTGATCACCATCCCTTATCATGACAAAGAACTGGTTACCCGTTATGTCATCATCTTCAAATTGGATAAGGCCACACTGATGGCAAAAGGATATATACAACTAAACAGCCTGGGCGGGATGCCTGTCCAAACAACCTATCCCCACCTGGTCCACTTCAAGATCAACACAGTACTACCGCCTACTCCCTTCAGTGATGCTCCGATTGAATTTGTCCGGTTTATGAATGGCCTGACGCTTGCAGATTTAAGCAAACTGGAAAAGGTAATTGCGAAAATTGAGGCTGACCTACAGACATATTTTGATTCATTGCGGCTGGATAAGCCGCCCGTTTAAACCTGGACATCAAATAAAACTGCTTCGTTTCTGCCGTTTTTCTTATTTTGTTGTCCCCCCCAAAAAAGGACCTGTCTAACAGATCCAATTTTATTTACCCCAAAACTAACGTCGTGAAAAGAATCCTACCTGTAATAGTGGCTTGCCTGCTCGTTTGCCATGGATATAGTCAATCACCTGATACCAGCATATTGATCATTCCCTGCCAGCCTGGTACGCTGGTCATCGACGGTGTAGAAAAAGGCGTACTGACAGCCGATGATGCTCATCCGGAAAAAATAAGCTTTGGCGATCACTACCTGCAACTAAAAACACCTGCTAAGAAATATAACCTAACACTTAGAATTGATCGCAACCTTTCTTCCAATATTGTTCGCCTGGGCTGCGAAGAAAAACTCACCGGCACCATTAAACTCATGGAGAAGAAAATGACTATCGTGGGATTGATTAGTCCTCAAACTGAAAAAAATACATTTGGATTAGATGCCGGAGACGAACTACTGATTACCTGCAGTGTTCTCAATAAAAATGGAACAGTAAATATTTCTGTAACCCGACAGGATAATGGCGCAGAAATTTACCGCAAAGAATCATTCAACGCATTAGATCATGAACGCGTACCGATTTCTCAAAAAGGGATTTATGTAGTAGCCTTATCCACCAACGCGCTTTTAGGCCGCGATGCGAATCTCGTTCTTGAAAGACTGCCTTCAAAAAGCGGTGATGCCAATTTTAAAACAGGAGTAGGATATGTTTATGATACCAGTTTCGTTGAGGTAATGAGTACAACATCAAGGGTATTTTCCACGCTATCGGGGCACAGCAACCGCACGATAGTTAAAGTCAATCTACCAGCGGAAACTAGTTACTGGACATTCTGGATTGGTGTGGGTCAACAGTCAAGAGAGCAGTTCAAAAAATTTGTAACAGATCTAAGTGGAGTCGGAAAACTGGTCAGCTCAAATCCCCTTGTGCTATACGGAATGAAACTCATCCCTGATCTTCCGATATTAAACATGACCTCCACCGTAAGTTATCGATTCACAAATACACAAAACGCCCAACTCTTCTCTGGTGGTCAGGCTGCAAGGTTCTACGACTTCAAATATGCCGGTAATATCTCTGCAGACTATGCATTAATTAACCAGGCCAATACTGACCTCACCCTTTGCCTGGAAAATAGCAGTACCATGGTCGGCCAGGACGTAGATATAAAAGTGGTCGCCTTCATCATCAAAAAACGCTTAGCTATCGATAAATAACTTAGAGTTGTTTTTACATGGATAAACAAGTCAACATACTTATTGACCAGTTAAAAAATAAGAAGAACACATTCTTTGTGGGTGCTGGTATCTCGGTAAATTCCGGAATCCCGTCAGCCAATCAAATAAAAAATTCCATCTTAACCAACCTGCCGCTACAGACGGATCATCTGGAATTGATTGAAAAAAATAAAATTCCATTTGAATTATTTATGGAATGCCTGATAGAGAATGCTGGCAATGATTCCCTTGTCGATTTATTTGAAGGAGGTAAACCCAATGTCAATCACGTATTACTAGCTAATCTCTGCAAGCAAGGCATCATACACAATATCATTACAACCAACTTTGATAACCTGCTCGAACTGGCCCTTGATGAGGCCGTTGTAGAATACAACCTGGTATATAATGAAACCGACTTTGCAAATATACTCTGGGACAGCCCCCGCGTCAATCTCATTAAAATTCATGGAAGCATTCACGATAAAAAAAGACTTGCCATCACACTCAAAAAAGTTTCCAGCAAAGAACTGATACACCAGCGAAACCAGGTTATAGAAAAAATCTTTTCAAAGGAAGTGTCCGATACCATTGCATTTATGGGATATAGCTGTTCAGACATCTTCGATATCAATCCAACAGTACGAAGATCAGTAAACAGCCTCATATCCATTATCTACTTACAACACCGCCCCAATCTGGAAGATCCTATCGAAGTGTTACCCTTATCCAATAGCCATACACCTGATCTTTTCTCCGGATTTGATGGTCATTTAATCAGGTGCCATACAGATATTTTTACGCCTGAAGTTTGGAATCATTTTCTATCCCGTCCCGCACCAGCCATTTCCTTTGTAAGGCCAGGGCATCAAATCATTATTAATAAATGGTTCAATGATATTTTATTTTCCAAAGGCGAAGGCTTTCCTTTTTACCTGGCTGGACAATTGTTAATTACCGTTACCCAATTCTCTTTAGCGATACCTTACTTTCAAAAAGGCCTTGTGATTAGCGACAGTCTGGCAAACAATGATTTATCAGTTGATTACCTATATTCCATTGGCAGAGCTTACCAGAGCACACAAAAAACGGATATCAGTGCAGAAAAATCAATAGGCTTTCTGGAAGCGGCATTAGCCAAAAGTTTAAATAGTACACAGAAACGTAAACAGGCGATCATTCTCTTAAGCCTTGGTATTGCTTATGAGGATAAATCTCAGCACGCAATTGCTCTTGATAAGTATTACCAATCTTATCTTCTGTCCTTAGAGATAAATGATGCGCTCCTTGTTTCAAAATGTTACGGTAACATGGCAATTGTGCTGAAAAATATTGCCATCGAAACGCAGGATGCATCCTATTTATTTCCTGTTTCGCTTATTTTTCAAAACCTTTCCCTTGAGATTGCTATCTCAGAAGGGGATAAAAGAAGCGAAGGCAGGATCTATGGAAACATCGCCTCCATATTAAGTAAACAAAATAAACTTACCGAAGCGATTAGCTACTCAGAAAAAGCATTAGGTGTAGCCTGTGAATTATCTGATGTGTACCATGAAGGTATTTGGCGGCATAACCTGGGTGAAGACTATATCACGATTAATCCCGAAAAAGCAGAGGCCTATTTACTGGAAGCGCAAAAGATATTTAAAAGGGAGGGGTGGGAAAATTTTCTGACTACCTGCCATCAAACGCTGTCTAGGCTATACGAGCAACCTTTTTATAAAAAGGGATAGTTATTTCACTGCACGCCGGATCGCCTGCCGGGCTTCCTCTGATAGTTCGCACACAAAAGCAGGGTTCTCCACAAAAAGCACATATCTGCAAATATGCCACTGATCTTTTTGTACTGAATAAATATGACCAAAATCAAGATCACATTCCTTTTCTAATCCGCCAATTACTTCTGAATATAATACCATCCCGATAATATTTGGACAGTCTTCCAGTGCTTTGACAAAGCCATCAATGGTGTTCATCTTATCCATCACCATCATGTACAAGAATTGTATAGGGAAATATAAAATACCGGCTTTACCTTCCGGAATTTGCTTTGCTTCCTTTTTTATCCTACTTTGTTTAAGGATCCTCGGCGTATCGTTAAAGTCAACCGGTACACCATTAAACCCTTTTAATACATCATTTGCCTTGCACCAGGGTTCCAGTTCTTCAAAGCAGGATTCTGTAACAAAAGCAATTGATATATGATCATCAGTGAAGCTCTGGAGCCGTTTGCTTTCCCAAGCTTTATCTTTTAGTTCTTTAACTTTTTCAATGACACCATTCAATGCTTCTTTGCTCATTTGTTTTTTCAACTTTCCTGCTACAGGGAGATCAAAACCATATTGATGAATCAGATCAAAAAATATATTGTATTGATCCCCTTCACCTGCCCGTTGCTTGCTATCGTTAATGCGTGAGACCTCGATAAATATTTTTTCATCAGTTGGCTTATACGTAACTGCTATATCAGGATTTCTTGTATCATGGTTTTCTTTCGGAAAATAAACCGAAAAGCCTTCGCGCAAATGCCTGCCTGCAATTTCTATAAATGGCATTGCCTCACTTCTTGACCGTGGCTTTGATTTCAGTTTTTGTAACAGCAGAGAATAGTTACTGTCGGATTCTTTTAATGACAGCAGTATATTAACCCAATGTATCAATTCTTTCACCTGCCCTTCAGCGCCCCCCATTGATTTTATGATGAACTGGATGAGAATAACCACAGTTCCTTCTGTAAAAATTGTGTTGCATTTATCCAGTCAGTTTTTAATTCATCCGGGACCATCTGGCTCTGCTCTATTCTTTCATAAAGCATTTTCCAGGTCGGAGTGATAAACTTAATCGGGTATAATTTATACGGCATCTCTTCCATGATAAAGACAATTGAACTACTTCCCCTTGGCTACGCCGGGGTTATTAATAAACATTTCAGTTTCATACGTCGTGATCAAGGATGGAATAAACCCTTCTACACCTGGAAACAGCGTTTCCCTTGATATGTTCATTCTCCTGAGGTCAGTTAGTGCCTCCAGGCGCATGGCTGGTGACAGGATAAATTTAAACACGGCATAGTCCAATTTACCATACTTCAATAGTGCGTTTAAGTTTGATTCAAAATCAACCTGAACGGATCCCTGGATAAGAAAACCACCACTCTGGGTTTTCAGCCTGTCAAATAAATAATAAGGCTGTGTGGTATAAACATTCGGTATTTGCTTATTATAGAAAAATTCAGTAAAAAAAGGATCATCGCGAACATCTCCGTTGCGTTTCACTAATTCCTCGAAGTCAGCAGGAGACTTTTTCTCAATTAAATTGATCGAATAACTTTGAAACAACCCCTGATCGAAAGCATAAATAGCAGCATCCTGCTCAGCATTTTCAAGTGCGAAAAAAGCAGCAACATAAGGCGAAGTCGATATGTCCAATAACCGGGTAGGCGCACCGTAATGCTGCAGGTACGAAACAATGTGAAAAGTATTGGAAAGGTCAATATCGGCTCGTTTATAATGAGGCATATTTCTTTGAAAACCATTGATTATGGCTTGCTCTGCATTGCGTTTTTGGTCAACATGGGTCCGGTCAATAGAGGTTTTTAATCGCCATTTTGCAGATGTATGCCCACGAAAAAGCCATTTATTCCGGTATGAATAATCATAAAAAAAATTATCAAATCGCTGTTTTAGCGACCGCCAATTTTCATACCGCTCCTTGATAATCATTTTCCTGAAATTTATATGTGTTAAGTCTGCCATGTTTATATCAAATAATCCCGGTAAAATATTCGTTCTTGCCATCGTATCCACTTAAATGTTTATCAATGGCTTCCTTATATGCATCATGCACCGTTTTCAAACTTTCCTGTTTTTTTAGATAATCCTTATCCAGCCATTGTAACTGGTAAAGAAAATCCTTTCGCTCCTGTGGGGGTGTTGTATCATCTTCCAAAATATGTAAGGCGGTTGTTAATATCGTTTTCATAATTTCAAATACTACCGCTGGATCCAGGTTCCTTCTCGAAATATCCCGCGCGATCATAAAAAACTTATCGACATACATGCTGGAGAGTGATTTTGTAGCATGTAATTTCCTGATCATAGACGAATACGTATATAATCCCTCATAGCCGAGTTGGGTATCCTTGTCAAACCAACCGGGTATATAGACATCTTCTATCATGTCAACGCTTTCATTTATACCACTGCTTATCGCAAGTTCAGACACCCTTCTCCCTTTCATCAACAACTCCTTTACAGCCTCAACTTTCTGATGTTTGGTGAGATTCGACGCATTCACAAGGACATCAAGTAAGCTATGTAAGTTCATTACGAACAATTCGAATACATGGAACCGGTTTTGTTCTATGCAGTACACCATTGGATCAAAAATCAATTCGGGCAACTCGCGCACCAGGTAATGCCAATGGGATTTAAGCTCGTTTTCACTCCAATTCATACTAACCTTCGCATTTACGTCATTTCTTGACTGTTCATAATAATAACTCCAGGTTGGCAACTCATCATCGGTATACTTTAGCGCAAGAAAATGAGATTTGATCATCCCAATGATCATAACCGGTATTTTAGAGTGAAACTCAAAAAATAGATTTTTGACAAGTATCGATCTTATATAATCCCGCAACAGATCATCAACAGGATTGCCCCTTAGATCTATTCTCTGCTGCTCGGCAAAATAGAGGTGCACTCCTGTATTAAAGTGCAAAAGCCGTTTGCCGCAGACCTCATCTTCCTGCTTGACAATTTCGCGTTTTAAGGGATTGCAGATGGCCATCCATGCATTGAAATGCATGATAACATCAGATGATTTTGACTCTTTGTTCAGAGACTTAATCAGTTTGCCGAAAAGTTTATCCAGGACAGTTTGCGGTAGAACCCAATCTTTTTCAGCTACAGCATTTACACTAATATCGCGCAATAACATAACAGGGTTCTTTTCAACATGCCTTTCCGATTTTGACTGCATTTCAAAGGACTTTTCATACAAATCTTTAATATCATTTTCAGTGATCTTTCCGATCATATAATCTATCCTCTTTAAGGTCGTCGATTCGCCAAGAGCAAGAATGGCAAAGGGAAAAAGTGATAGTAAAAAAAGGATACTGATGATAAATGATATGTATAACAATGAAATGTCATTACCGTGATGGCTGTCTACCAATAGGAATCCAATACTGAGAAAAATGACAGTGCCAAAGAAGTAGGAAATAATTAGCCGGAACCATTTGTTATCTGTTACAAACTCTAACGTGTTTCTTCGGGTCGACTTCACGTAAAAGTTATAGACGACAATAAAGACCGTTAATAACATTCCTGAGAAACCTACCAGCATAGACAACAACCTGAAGAGCATGTCTTTTTTTCCGATCAATGTTTCAAGTCCAAAATAATCAGGTATGAATTTCATCGGCTGGAAAAATACAATCACCAGGATCAGAACATAACAAAGCAATACTCGTTTGCGTATTATCAACCATAACATGCCAAGAAATTCTTTGATCATACAATGCTTTTTCGTTTTGATACTACCTGCTTGCCGGCCATTCCATTCTAAGCGTCCGATAGGATGGTGCCACAGTAAAATGCGTACATATTTTGTCAAAATAATCCTTCCTTATCATAAGATCAGTTCCCTGATACCGTGCGATCTCATCGTCGAGCCTTGTTCTGAAACTATCACCAATATAGTCCATGCTCCATGTACGCATTTTCATGACTGGTTCGCCTGAATCATTTACAGCAACTAAACCGGAATCCGAGTTTTGGCCCTTCAGACCAAGACGCTTAACCAAAACAGGATTGAGCCAAAGAAATTTATATGACTCAAGTGGGTCTTCCTGTAAAATAGAAAAGATAACTGTCTTATCTATTTGATACTCAGGAAATCCATCCCATATATGAAAGGGATATAAGCGGTAGCCCGAATAGGGGAAGATCTTCTTGTCAGCCGCTTCATCTGAAAATACAATTCCACCAAAGCATTTAAAAGGTTTACTACTCAATCCTCCTTCATCTTTGAATTCCTTTTCATAGTGCGCTATCCTTATCCATTCTGTCTGCACGACATCGTCAGTTGTATAGTGATCGGCTAATTCATGCGGTTTTAATAGATCCGCCGGGCGCAGTGCCAATGATCGAACCTGCGCCAGGATAGATGAGGTATCTATTAATGAAATATATTTAAAAGAATCTTTTTCTACAAACCTGGAGCATGCCTTTAGTTCATTATAGTGGTCGGTATACAATGTATCCAATAAGAATTCAGAAGGATAAACATTTGGCACACTGGTCTTATATGAATTGCTCCAGTAAAGTTCCAGGTAATCTTCGTATTTGTTCCTGAACCCACCAACATATTTACTGAACACATGATCCATATCAATGCCACGATTTTCCAGGAGCTCGAATCGTATGTTCAGACCGGACAGTGTCCTACGTTCATTCTCGTTAAGGTCCGGGTAAATAAGCCTATCCACCGTATTGATTCTCGGTAAAGGTTGACCAAGTAACTGTGACAATAAAAAATCAATCAGAAACTGGTGTTTTGGGAAAATCTTCTTCAATTCTTCTTCAAAATGTAAATAGTAATTATTTCCTTTTTCCTTTTGTTCCAATAATGACTGAAGAATAATAGCCAGCACTGTATCCAGGAATTTTTCCCGCTTGTGAAAGAACCATTTCAGCGGCTTCACCAGTTTATCCTGGGTATGTTCCATAAAATAACTTAACGCTGCGGTGGCCCATTGCGATCTCTCGGTCGAGCCAGTTCTGAACCGGCTGAGAATAATGGCGATAAGTATTTCTTCAATGTCCATCTCCAATGAATCATCCAGCACAGTTTCCCATTCAATGGGATCTTGTGAGGGAAGTCGATAGCTGCTTACCTCAACCAGGTTGTTCCACATAGCAGTAATCGTAGCAGTATCATAGCCAACACTAACCAGGGCCTGTATAAGATTAGAGGAGTAGTCCATATTAAAGCCTATCTCAAGTCCGGGAGGAAGGAGCTCAAAGAGATAAGCTATTGCCTTTTTATTATCTATTGAATAGGCCTTACTAAAAGCCTCCTGGTTGACAAACCTTTCAAACCATCCTCCTGTATCAGTAACAAACCGGCACATATAGTAGAAGCAGGTAAATTGTGGCTCATGCAGAAAAAGGTCTTCCATTTCCACCTTATCATCACTCCTATTATTTTTCCTGACAATAGTTTGAATAATATTTCTTACCGGATCGGTTAATTCAGAAACCGTTTTAAAATATTTCGCAAGCGCCTTCATATCAGTTTTCCTGATACCCTTTTCTTCCAGGTAATGTAGTAGCTCATCTTCGTTCATCCGGGAAATACGGGTTGAACCCTTAGTCATTTTACTATTCGTCCTTGATTGATGCACTTCGGCGGATGCCTTTTCCGTTGGAATCACAAATTTTTTATTGAATCCACCGTCTTCAATGCTTTGGTTGTATGTCACGGCCGTAGCGTCTGAAATTCTTCTGTTGTGTTTAGGCTGTACAGAAGGGATAATCCGGGACATCAGCTTTTCTGCAAAATCAGGGTGGGTCTTTTGCAGCGCGTTATAGAGTTTGAGGCTATAGGCCACAAAATCCTCTTTATCAACAGCCGGCAAGCTAAAAGACAGAAAGAATTGAATTGCGGGATCGATGTTTTCTTTAGACGTACAAAGTAAATCAATCAGCGATTTTTCGGCGCGCCAGTCAAATCTTGTTTCACCCAACTCATGTAACAGGAATAGCGCTGCTTTGCGGAAATCAATTTTTAAAAATCGCTCTACCCACATAACAGGGAAATAGTAAGTCTCCTTACCGTCGGTATGATCAACAGCTGATATTACCAGCACCCGCACTTTCTTAAGATCTTCCATTGCCTGGGCCGGGTTTACCTTGGCAAAAAATTCAATACCATGGATGGCATCAAACAAAGTCAAATCTTTTCGCATAGTATAACCAAAAGCATATTCGACAGCTTTTGTAAAATATTGCTCAGCCTTGTCATTCTCACCAGCAGCATTAAAAAGTGATGCAAGCCTGAAATAATAAGAAGCAATATCACTGTGAAGATGATGGTCTTCCTTATCCTGAGAAAGTTCCTCGAAAACGGTGTTGATATAATTGCGATTGTCGTCAGATACATAATCACTCAGCAGCTTAAACAATGATTCGGTCGGCAACGGGCCGCCCTGGCTTCTCTGTAAGGTTGTAGTTGTCTCATTTGTTACCTTAACAAGAATATCAATAATTTCCGGCCACTGCTCTGGCGATTTTATCAACGAAAGACCCTCCTGGAACGATTGGAACAGTATGTGACGGATACTATACAGGTCGCAGGTCCTCGGATTGCCACGGAAAGGTTCAGTTGAATATTGCAGGTAGTCAAAGGCTTCCTTTATTTTGTAATCCACTACTTTGTCTGCCTTTTGTAGAACAAGTATTTTGATATAATATATCAGCCAGTTATAGAACCAGTTTTTTGCTTTGAACCGATCTATCAGACCCGCAATAAATTCATCGTTAGATACATGACTTGCCACACCGGTGAAAAAATTATTTAACACCGGCACTTCTCTTGAATACATATTGTCAAACCCGATAATCTGGTCAGCCATTAGCAAAACGGCCTGTTCGTCAAATACTACAGGAACGATTTGCGTATCCAGTAAAGACTTTACCAAAGGGTATTTTTCCGCTAAATAAGCAACGTATTGCTGGTTACCGTATTCTTCAAGTGCGGTTTTGAAAATCTCTTTCCTGTTTACTGCAGACTTACCCTCAAGCTTACCTATAAATGAATTAATCGTATCTTCTTTCTTAAGTACCAACAGTCCCCTTATAAAATAAGACAACTGCTCATCCGGCACTTTACGTGCTTTTAAGTAAGCATCCATATACAATTCCCAGGGAGCCACCACATTATTTTCATCACAGACATAACAAGCCTCTAATCCTTCTTCGGTGGAAAAAACAGGAGCCCCTTCAAATACCAGGTACTCGCTGACACAATTAAATCCCTTGATCTTACCTAATGCTTCGATGTATAAAGAGAAAAGTTCATTAAACCCATTTTCAGCAGTTCCCAGTATCTTATCAATTTCATTGAGCAGAATAACAGCCGGAAAATGCTGTTGATAGCATGCCGCCTTGACAAATAATTTATAGTTCTTTATAAGCAGGCTCCATGGTTGACCGTTTACGATACTCTGGGTGACAAAATTGTATTTTAGATGGTCTAACACCTTTTCAAATTCACCGCTTTCAAAAAGAAAGGATAAACTGTGCATGTATGCTTTTCGGTAAACAAAAAAGTCTTTGGTTGCAAACCAATCTATGACTGGTTGAAAAACCTTCTTTTCAACCGAAACACTTTGGTTTTTTAATTGATCAATGATAAACCTTCTGAAACTTTCGTGGTATATAATATACCCACTCTGCGATAAATTCACTTTCAGGACGGGAGACAGTATGGCAAGTGCCTGGGCAACATAATCGCCCTCACCTGTAATTTCTTCCAGCTCGATTTTGGTCAGACTGAAATTTACGCCTGATAAAACCTGCGGAACATCTTCCCTGGTACTTAACCGGCTGATCAGGTATGCATAGTATTCCTTCAGGTTATGGGAATAAGGCGGTAACTGATCAATGCCTGAGGGGTTGTTTCTAATTTCATCAAGCAGATATTTTATGTATAGTGGATTGCCTGAACTTCTTTGCTGTAGAAACGCAGATAAACTCAGCCCTTTTTCCATCAAGCTATTGGGAATGCCTAGTTTGGACAGAAAGGAAATGACATCTGCCTCTGTCCAATCTTTGATGAATAATTTCCTGAAATTAGTAAACCTGTCAATCTGAGGAATATTTTGAGAAACAACAACAATTTTTACATTGTCTGAGGTCACCAACTTCTGTATATTATCTATGATGGCAATATCATCGACTGCCATATCTGTAAATTGCCGGAAATGAAAAATACGGTCAATATGATCCAGTCCGTCTACAATCAACCATGTCGGCTCTTGTATATTTTGTAAAAGAATGTTTAGCTCTCTTAAATTACTGGCAAATTTTTCTTGTTTATTCGTTTTTAACGCTGGGAAAGCCTGGATAATATCATAAATAAGGTTCCCATAAAACGTATTTAGTTTGATTCTTTCCTGCTGAAGAAAATCATCCAGCCGCGTATAACAGTAATGCCTGATAACCTTAACCCCTTTTGCAAACAACTCCTTTTGGATATTTTCAATAAACCAGGATTTGCCACTACCGGGTTCTCCGGTGAGTATGATCCTTTCAAACGGAGCACTCTCTTCGATAAAACCTTCAATGATTTCCTTTTGGTGCAGGTTCTCACTTTCTACTACCGGGAAAAACTGTTCAATCCTCCCATAATCTGTTTTAATATTCAGTGCATGGAATACACTGGCTACACTTATTTGCTTTCCCTTGCTGCGGGATCTTTTAATCATAGCAAGCAACTGTAAGCTACAGGACTCCGGCGTCAAATGATCATTAGGAAAAACACCGATACCCAATTTCTTTGCCTGTCCCAATACAAGCCTTTCCAGGTCACCGGGATTATTCAGATCAAGACTAAATTTGGGTAGCTCAACTTCAATGAGCAATTGATTGCAAAAGACAAGAAATAAATCACGGTCAATAGAAGCCGATGCTTTTCTGAACTGTCGCCAGGAACTAAGCGGCAGTTTACCAGCTGGCCAGATAGCCTCACCTTTTATCCTGAATACTTTGGTTGGAAAATCTGTAAAAATATTGTGGCCAATCACAGGCACCAGGCAATCTTGTAATTGATCAACAGGCTCATTCCACGCAAGGCAAATCCTGAATTCAGTAGTGTCCCTCTCCGGGTGGTTAAGCCAGCTCGTATATAAACTATCAATGGAAAGATTATAACCGGTATTAGTAGCAAGATTAGCTTTGGCAAAGGTGTGATCAACCTGGTCATTACTATATTTTACCTGCACCTTCCGTTTTCCACCTTTACTGCTGATAAGCAGATCATCAAGTTTGTCGTTACCATACTCCTTCCTGTCAATTGTGAATTCACTCTCTGTTTCATCAAGTATTTCTTTCAGGATAAAATACGCGGTCAACAGATCCTGGTATTCATACCCTTCATGCGCTTTTTCTAATCCCATAATAATATTCTGTGACAGTAGTTAAACGTAAATCTTTTTATCGCCAACTTTAAAAATACCAAATGTTATGGCATGTCTGTAAGCCACACTAAACCAATCTATTATGTTAAAGACCGGGTAGTTTGTTACTGTGTTTCATCAACTGGTAACTTTTAATACCGTCAGGGGGGATAAATCCGGTATCAGGAATTGCACTACACTGCTATAGGGTGCTCAATATCCATTTGTTGTATAGTTGGGCGATTCTGTCTAAGAATAAAGGATCAATAACAGATTCTTTTCCCGCACGTTGCAATCTTTTAAGCGCTACCGGTCCCCAATGATCGGCCTTTGTCTTATTAAATTCAGCATCATTAGTCAACACATATTCGTTAAAGCGCTTTCTTTTTTCCTCACTGGCGAACAAAAGAAATGGAGCACCGCTTCCTCTGGACGTAAGTCCGTAGCGCCCGTCTGTGAGCAAATGTAAAAACAATCCTCGCAGTGAATCAAGGTCGTAGTAGTGGTACCAGTTCTTTTCATCTGCTGTTTGAAGATATTCCGTCTCAGGTACCGGCAACATGATCCTCATTTCGTCGCAGTACATGTATTCCAGTTCAAATAACTCCGTTTGGTGACATTTGAACTTGGCAGTACCTAAAAACGATTTCTCATTAGTAAAAAAATAACTATACACTTCCCAGAAGCCCTTCGGGTCAGACAACTGTATGGTATATTCGGGAAAACTGTTGTGAAAGAAAGTATGACTGTTGCCGATATCCTTTGTCCATTCGTTAGGCTGTTTTAAAAACAATTTCATCTTTTCAAGCGGCGTCAGATCCAACCCGAATCGCTGGTACCACATTTTTTCAATGAAGTTGATATCCGTTGACTTATCTATAGGTGTATTGGTATCCTGGTTACGCAAATAAATATGATGTGCTCTTACCTCTTTATCATTATGTCTGTAGGAACTGGTAACATAATAGGGCTTCACCGGCAAGTCGAAGATGACCAGTACATCTATTTCAACAGAATTAATGACAATCGTTTTTAATTCCATTTCCGGCCTGTTATCGCCGGCAAATTTTTGTGCACGGATAAAATCAATATAGGCTGCCTGGCTCTTACGATTTGGCTGCCCTTTTGCTAATCCCACAATCTTACAATCATGGGCAGGATCCGAGACACCCATAATAAGATACCGGTCGCCTTTGTATAATGAATTAGAAAGACTCAATATATCATGAAGAAGCGCAGCATTGTTCTCATAAGGTTCAGCTTTGAAGTCCCAGTAGGCACCTTCACGTTTTGATTTTATCAGGCTTTTTATCTTACTCTCTACATCCATTTGATTGTTTGTTTACTTTAGATTAAGCATGATATGAAACATCTCATACTTGTCATCATGTATGGTCTTTGCTATCCTGAAATTATTTACATCAGTAAATTGATTAATAATATCTGTGAAGCCTAACGAACTATTTATGGTAAAATCTGCTGGGTAGGGGATATTTAAAACATCTGTTTTGTATGTTACCCAATTAGTTTCAAAATCTGCCTCACCCTGATAATAAACAACAATATAGTATCGACTAATGCTGCTGATGTATTTAGGACATTTAAGTATATGCGTTTTGGTATAGGCGAAATCTTTTAAATTAAATGCCTCAATAAGAGCGATATTGTTTCCGCCAGCCTGAACAACAAGATCTGCGTTTCCCGCATCGGCTCCTCCAGTAGATGTTCCCATTCTAGGTTGGTCATGTATTGACCAGCCCCATATTGCAAACCGCAGGCGCAAAATGGCCTGTAAAAAATCATTGTACCTGTTCTCATGCGAAACTTGCCTGAGTGCCTCCCTTTTTTCATCTGTCACTCTGCCGGCCTGCACTATTTCATTGAGTATAAAAGTATTTAACTCCCTTTTGTCGTTAATTACCTCCGGCATCACCCGTGGAATATTTTTTGGCGTGAGGTTCCTGATCCTTTCCAGGCTGATTCTATATTTGGACAATAGTTTAACAGTCTCAGAAGCTTCAAGCATTTCCTGAACGGCGGAGGGGATTGGATAGCCGTTTGTGGTAAAATATTCAAATGCTTTTTGAAGATAATCAAATGCTATCTCATGCATATCTCTTTCCACATAGTAGTTATACACGGTCGGTATAATTTCTTCATCATACAGGTGCCGGTTCGAAAGCTGGTTAATAGTTTGATCGAACTTAACTGCATCTTTAATGGCAGCAAAATAATGAAGGCTGTTGCTCGCTACTGATTCAGCAACATCCACAAGGCCTTTCTTCTCTTCCGTAGAAAGGCTACCGGTGAAATTATCCCAATCTTGTTGCGCCTGTGCTAATAATGTTAAGTTCATTTTGTTTCAATTGCATTTAAAGTTTCAGCCCTGTATAATTGAAAAGCATACTGAATATTTTTAGGATCTTCCGATAACAGTGACTTTAAGATCTGTATTCCATCCGCGTACTTTTTCTCATCGTATATCCTGAACAAAGCGATAAAATATCTTTGTCTCTTTTCTGCCCATTGGTTGTTTTGCGGGTAGTAGTTTTCATTTTTGGGTACGGGTATATTACGCAGTTTGGTAAGATCCTTTTCCTTATAAGCCAGGAGCAGATTTACGTCAAAAAACAAATGCGTGGTGTTTTGATCATTCTGCTTAATTCTATCGAAATGCTTCTGTATTTTCTCTATCAGCGGTTTGGCCAGGCTCCAGTGATTATCTGAATTTATAGCCTCAATCATGGCAGATTGTAACTCGGTGGTTGTACTGGTGGCTGCAATAAATTCAGCAATATCTATCGAATCAATTCGCTTGGAAATAATGGAAGCCAGTTCTTTTGAATCCAGCAGATTTATGGCAGTAAGCATCCGGCCTATGTTGTTGCTTTTTGAAAAAAAGTCTTCAATAAATGTATTTTGCGTTGGCCCGTTAAAATAGTTAACGCTACGGTACAGCAATGAGGTCAACGGTTGATAGTACATATCATATTCCATCCTGAAGCGGTCATCAAATATATCTATTCGATTTTCCGTTAACACATTGGCAGAATAGGTCAGCGAAAGGTCTTTAATAGAGTGTTCCAGATTTTCCAATGTTTCCCTTACAGGCAGGCCCTCCATTTCGTACACTCCCTTTTTTTGATTGATACTAATCAACGCAAGCATCTTGGATTTGAGGTACAGCTTTATTTTTTCCAGTTGTTCGCGGTTCTGTTCGGTATATTCATTGCCCGCCGTATCAAATTGCAGGGAAGCCAAAAAACTTTCGTCGATTTGTTTCAGCACACCCTTTTTTTCAAAATGCAGAAACAGATACCCCCAATCGATGATTTCAAAACCAAAATCATTTACACCTCTGCGTGCATTTCTGCTTTTCTCCTCATCTGGATAATACGTTTCCACTACGATCTCTTCGGCAGAATAAAACGCTGTCATAAGCGTTTGAAGTAGGTTGAGCAGGCTTGCCGAAGCATCTTTTACTTTTTCAGTTTGTTGTTGCGTTAATTCTGTTTCAGAAATACGCAAGTTGCTTAAACGAAGCATTTCAATACACAAATCAAACAATCCGGATTGCAGGTGAATGAATTGGGTATGTGGTAACAATGGATTAGCCGCCTTCTTACTCAGGTATTCTGTGATAGTCGGAAGAACGGTGAAGACAATTCTTGGACTTATGGGTGGCTTCGGGTAAACATTACTTACCGTTATTCTTTTAGTACCTAATTTAACTAACGCCTCATCATATTTTTTCCTATACGATAAGTGATGCGCAGTATGATCCGGGTTTTGGTTATTGGAAACAAATATTTTATTGGCAGCTTCCAGCAAAACTCTCGCTAAGGCAATGCCATACTCCTCTTCATAATGATTTGCAGCCGAAATATTCTCCAGGGTAACGTCAAACATTTCAAGCCATAACTGTTGTTTTAACTGATAGCCCGCCTCATTCTTTTTAGTACGATCCGGATCGCCAGGCAGGAAGGCAGCATCAATTTTTATTTGATCGGTCAGTTCAAAAGCAACCGGAACAAGCTCGGTATCTGTAAGAAGGTAAGGAATAACCATTGGGTAATGCCGTCGTATCTCTTCATATAGCGTCCACACTAAATAAGGACGCGATACGTCTTTTAATATTTTCACAATATTCTGGAAGGGTACAGGATACAGCGGATCGTTTTTGATGATCAGCCGGAGAAGTGAATAGCAATGAGATCTCATACCCTGCAGATCAAAAATATCATGCATTCTGAAAGCATGGTACTTTACGTTTTCAATAAAACCGTAGGTATTTGAATAATCAAATACAACACGCGGAATTGGTGAATGAATATCTACATGATGGTAACTTGGGGAGTCAAGCCAGACCTTGTGAAACTCGTCTTCAGATTGCCACAGATCCGGCTGGTCATTTAAGAACCGAATGGCAAGGTCTACAATTGAATTGGTTTTTTTTCGGTTTAATAGATGCTTCAAACTGCCAACCCAGATTCTGGCTCCCTGAATGAGTTTAAAGAACAGTGCAAATTCAGCGTCGGTAGCCTCTTCTCCGGCAACCAGAAGCCAGAGAGTAGCTGAGATCTCATCTCTTAAATGTCTTTCATATTCTCCCACCATCCACTCATAATGGTTTTTGAGGGCGTTAAATTGCACGATCTTCCTTTGTTCAAAGAACCCGATACTTAAATCCCGAACGCCTTTCTGTTTAATAACCTGATTAAGTTTTTCCAGAGAGATGCTAAGCCTGAAGTCTTCAAAACATCTTTGATAATACAACTGAAGACAAAGAGCTAAATCTTTTTTTTCATCCGGGAACTCTACAGCTTTGCCATCCTTTTCATCACGCCCGATCTTCCAGATAAAACTTTGAACGATCGATGGTATCCTGATTTCTCCCAAGACATTTCTAACCCAATGAATTTTCTCAAAATCTTCATAAGTTAACTCTGTAGAATGCTCGTTGTTATACTCATCGATAATATTTTTGAAAACTTCTTTGGTTCGTTGAACAAAATTCAGGTTGAGGATCATATGTGCTAACACCCACGAAAGGTTGAACTGTAAATTTTCGGACTTTATATCCTGATCGATATGAGCCTGGTACGAATTCTCCTCGCGGGCAAAATGCTTTAGCCGCTCGCTCAACGATTTTACTATTTCATCCCCGTTGTATAAATTTAAAAACTGCATCCCACTAAGTTGAACCATTGGCCTGTAAAAAACAAATAAGCCTTAAGTAGATGATTATCTGACAATTAGATGAACTATGTGTTGCAAAAACGCCCACTATTTTATGATGTAGAAATTTTCAAGAAACTTTGTCAGTAACGGGTCGTCATGTTTTTGATTGATCCTGATGTAATCAATCAGCTTGGCAAAACTGTCGTTTGGAGGGAAAAGTTCAGCCGCTTGTTTTATCTCTCCATAATCACCTTCCGGGTTTAAGTAAATGGCCAGGAATATTTTGGTAGCTGCAAAATTCTTATTTAGCCCCCAACCCGTATGCATAAACCTGGCAGCCTGTTTATCGGGTCTTAAAAATGGAAGTATGGAAGGTCTCATTTTAAAGTAATCCAGTTGTTGATCCTCGGTAGGGGCTACCAGGTAAATAACAGGTGGGGCAGTGGGCTTAATTTCTTTAATATCCTGATAGGCATGGTGAAAAGGCGTATCGCTATCTACATATTTTCTTAATGCGAAAAATAATGCCACATCGATATCAGGCGTTACATCAAGACCCACACTGGGCAAACCATAGTGTTGTGCCAACGCCAATCCAAAAGCATTGAAATTGGAACTTGATTGAAAGTTAATAATCGATCTCTCAATATTTTTCCTTTCTCCCTCCGGCATTCTTGCCATTACGCCTTCAATATATAGGTTTATGATAGCCATCCATGAAGGAAGTATATCTTCCAGTCTTAGATTTTTTCTTGCCGCAGAGGTAACCAAGGAAGGTTCTTGCGCGTTTTCATCACCATATAATCTATATAGCGTTTCCTTATCACGTTTGATCGGGTGCTCTGAGAATTGTCCCCGGTACAACACCACCAGATCAGGATCCCTGGATTCAATACCGGAAAGAATAGCCATTAATTCTGCTCTATTGTTGACCAGTATTTTCGGGATCTTCCTGAAGGGTACCCGCAGGAAACCCTGGTTAGCCAGGTGGTCACCTGAATATTCTGGTATTTTGTCAACCTGTCCATAAATAAAAGCATCCTTTGCTAAATAATAATCGTCATATACCAACCCATAATTTTCATCGATATAAGCTTTCCCCTCGCTATGTTCATTGTTTATCTGGCTAAGATCACAAAAAGGTGATACAATGTTTCGATACGTAAGAACGTTTTGTTCCGAAGTGTGTATCCTGCTATCAAAGGGTATAAATCCATCCATATTATAAAATTGTAGACAATCCTTTTAAGTGTGCCGCCTGCTGACATTCGATGTTAAAATTTTCTCTGAATGGAAACCTGTCAACCATCCCTGTAAACCGGTAACCATTAAATACATTGGACACATCCGAATAAACCCCTACCTCAAATGGATGAAGCGCTCCGTAATATTGTGCTATATGCCCTTCAATATAAATAAACAGGTCAGAATTCATTTTAGGGAGATAATACTTTTGCATCGGCAGGCTGCTGACTTTTTTCCAATGCTTGGCCATGTGTTCGATGAAACCTAATAACATATTCAATGGCTTGGTAAGAATATCAATGATACAGGATTCGCATTCTACCATAAACAAATGTTTGGCTGTAGGATCCATCGTATTATAACCAGGATTCAACTTGAACTCTGTTTCGATCCTGCCTGTAAACCGGTAATTATAAAAATAATCCCATGTTGAAGAGTTTATCTGTTTGTCAAGATCTGTATAATAGCGTAAGACATCTATTGTCTCTTTCGGTATGGCGGCACCTTCCAGTAATTGATTAAGCAACAAAAGAGCGTCTGAATCATTTGCATTATCCAACACCCCAGAGCCTAGTATATACACCATATAAGCAGTCGCATTTTTTCTATCCCTTTGGTATTGTTTTACAGCGTTTGAAAGATCCCGCAGGCCGATCTGACTTAATATCTGACGCTGATAGCTTAATTGATCCATTGCTATTTTTTTGTGTTATTGAATACGCCTTTTATCTAGCTGACCACCTGCATCCAGGAATGTCTCGTAAACAGGCAAACCGGCAGGGTATTTATTTTTGATGATATCCAGGATTTCTTTGCGATCAGCAACAGGCATATTATAACCCAGTATAATCTCTGAAACGGCATCCGGTTGGAAATAATGATACCTGTCGCAATAAACTCCCACACCCGTTGTAAGAAACCGGAATTCCTCTTCTACTGCCCATTTTAATTTCTTAAAGTACAAACCACTCGGGTCACTCTGCTTGTTGAAAAAACTATACTTTATCGGGGCATCTCCGTATTCGACATACCCATAGCCACCCTGGATATGCCTGCATAATTCCACCGTCTTAAACCCGATACAATAACCCGCATGATTGTCTCCATATTCCAAAGATTGCCATAAGGACCCGTTAAGGCCGCTTTTGCCTGTACTGAAGATCCCAAAGACATCAAAAAACGCTTTGTCTGCATTGTGCGCTTTTTGATTTGCTATGATAAGACCGGGATTGGCTTTTGTTTCTTCCCATTTGTCTTCAGCTAACTTTCTTATTTCAGCCCTCGTATTGCCCGCACCTGGCTGGGAAGAAGCTGAGTCTAAAAGCTTCTGGAAATAACGGGGATCCTGAATTTCATTTAGATCAAATTCAGTCTCTGGTCTTGCTTCTTCCGGATCGTTTAGTGAAAAAGGATGTGCAAAATAGATTTCATAATCATTTAGAAGCGCTTTATGATGCACATCTTTCCATGTACGATACTTATATACGACCGATGGCGCATTAGCCGCCAGATCGGCTTCTATTTCTGCAAAATTATCAAAGGACTTAAACATGTTAGTTGGTTACTTAAAGGTTGCCATTACAAGATAACACTTCTATCTAAGTATAATTAATCCATATATGAATATCTGCAGCAAGCTGTTGTTTTTCCCTTTTGTTCTTCTTGTTTACCGGGTATAATAACCGCCTCCACCATTCGTTGCGTCGCACTCTTGTAGTTCTGCCCTTTATGCATCTTCAGTCTCTTAGTTCAGCACCACCTTTTTCCGCACTATACCCTACACTTTCAAACTCACTTTTTCAAAGATCACTGTTAGGGACTTGCTCCTCCCGGAGCAGGTTTTTCTTATCAACCCCTTTCCCGGGGGGTGTAAGGGGATTGATAAGAAAAACCCGCTTCGCTGTTAGAGGCGAAAAAGTACTTGGGGCACTGGAGGATGTACTGAAATGTGCATTCCCTTTTGGTTCCCCGTATTGGTTCGGTCACCCTAAATCCGTCACCAAAAAATAGATATATGAAACACAATTTTGAAGAAAGGAAACAAAACAGGATTGAGTACGTTAAAGATCAGTTAGCCAAAAATGAAACGCAATCCGAAAGCCTGTTTAACCAGGCACAACAAATGGCCTCCGTAATCCCACTGGGTCAGCCCATTTTAGTCGGGCATCACAGCGAAAGCCGGGACAGGAACTATCGCGGCAAAATTGATAACACGTTTACCAAATCTGTAGTGGCTGGTAACAAGGCTGAATACTTTGCCTGCCGAATAGTTACAACCTGGTATTGGAATGGCGAAGGAACAATTCGATTGATTCACATTTTAGCTTACACAAGGAATCTTAAAATACCTCTTTTAATCTCCAGATCAACTCCAGCGGCTCCTGCCATCCTGAATTGGCAAAATGATCCAGGATAGTTATCAGGCTCTCAAAACTCTCTGGTTTGGCTAAAACATCCTTATGATCCGCCAATATATGCTCAGTTAGTTTTACGATCTCCCGCATGGTGCTTATGTCGTAAGTAAAATTGTTGGCAGCGGCACAACTTACCACATCAGTAGATAACTGCATGATAAACTCAGTATCAAAGGCCAATAATTCGTTGAGCAATTGCATGAAATAATAACCCGTATGGGCAACCATAAAGCCTGGGCCAGTCTTCATTGATTCATCGACTACATACCTTAGTATGGGCTTTATTCTCTGGTAAAAAGGCGCTTTGTTGGGTCTTACCACCTTTAAGGCGCGATTTGCTTTCTGGCCCCTGATAATGGTTGCATGAAACTGCTTTATACAAAAATCGATCACCTCAAATTCATCACTGACAAGACCACTGTCGTAACCTTTTTCTTGGATAACAGAGTATTTTTTAACCAAGATATTTTTGATCAGCAGGTAGATCTTGTCATGATTGGCCGGACGCTTAAGATAAGCATGTCCTTTTCCATGTGGATCAACCAGGGTCAATAGTTCAAGTAACAAAGCTCTGTCCAGAGATTTATTATTTACTGCAGAAGATATGAGCACCTCTGCAACAGGGCTGTCTGCCACCAGTAGTAATTTTAAAATCAGGACAACATATTGGTGCCATATTTCAAACGAAATGGTTTCATCAGTTCTCGTCAGCAGATTAGTCAATGCAGCAATCGCTACAGCCTCTACATGCTTCGTATCGTCCTTAATGATGTTGTCGAAACAAACATTTCTTATCAACTGCTGGAACGTAAGACTATCTTCTTCTACCTTTACCCTGTCTTCAAGTATTTTCCAGAACTCATCGCGCTGGTTATACCAAAAATTGACAAGACCGGTAACAGCTTTCAAACGAATCGCTCGCGAATTATCGTGGAACAGTTCCCGAACGATTGGCCGCATGGTACCAGTGGTGTCGGAATACACGAGGCCTACGAATAATTGAGCGGCAGCAGTCCGGGGCGTGGGTGAATAAGAAACAATTTTGCCCTTGCTTTCGCCTCTCTGGTATTCTTTTTCCTTGTATAGATCACTATTGATATATTCGGTACCTATGCTTACAGCAAATTGCCTGTTGGCCTTACTTAACTTAGGGCCATTCCTCCCCATAAGATTTCCGAAACGGCTGACTTCATAATCACAGTTGAACAACAGACGTTCTCTATCTAAAATGGTTTTAGAATAGGCCCAAAGTTTTTTGACCAGCGGAATTAACGGGCTGAATTCTTTTAGCGGTGGCTTATCATTAATATTATGATCGTACTTATCATTAAAGGGTTTGATCTTTCCGATCAAGGTATAGATTTCTGATTCTATTTTACTCGCAGGGTCAACACCCATTCTCACCTTGATTTCTTCCTCCGTTTCCTGGTAGCCCTGCATGAGCACTGCTTTACTTTCCGGCTTATTGACAATAGCTGCATTATTTTTTATCAGTTTTTTTGACTCAGTATAACTCAGACTGCTTTTGGGAATACATCCCAACAACCGGACTGTCAGGTACTCAGGACGCCCACCATACTTAATAAATTTTGGTAGATTCTTTAAATTCAAAATACGCTGTTCAAGGTTTCGTTTTTGTGTAACTGAGAGATAGTGCCACATTGCGGTTATCAACTCGCCCGCCTCGAACACGGTCTCCGTGCAGACAAAAAACACATCGCTTGCAAGTAGTCCAGTACCGGTATCTTTTAATTGTACAGGATATTTAATAATGAGTTTAATCAGCTTTTTCCACAACCGGCTCGACTTTGCATTACTGATGATTGCTTTAAGTAATTGATCGGTTAATTTTTTATTGTTTTCCTTAATCACTGATTCCAGGTAAAGAAATATATTTTCAGCGTGTGAGAATGGGCCATTTTGATCGTCGTCATCTGAATCGTAATGAGTAAAATCAGGTGCTAAAATGGCTTTTATCTTATTGACAGTAAATTTGAAAAGCGTTTTGTGAAAATAAGAAGTTCCTTCATCGGCGCTAAACCTGTTGACAATTTCTATACCCAGCGGGATAGCTTCTGATGGTGCGATCTGGGCAACTTCTCGGAAATGGGCTTCCAATTGAAAATGAATACCTTCAAAATCCTGCCGCCTGTTACTTATCAGGTTTATAGCAACACCGCCTCTGTGCGTCGCCTTGTCACTTCTTTCCGTATGGAAATACAATGTCCTGTAAATATATAACCCAAAAGATGGGTCGGATTTGAAAAGGTGAACTATCTTTTCTGCAAATGTTTCAACAAACCGAAATGAAAAATCTTCTTCCTGTAAAACTGAAAGCGATTCTTTCAATAGCTTTTTACTCTGTGTTGGGTTAGTATCATAAGTAAGTATTACAGCATGTACACCCCAATGGGCCCCGTTCCTTTCAACAAGCTCCTTATTAATAAAATTCTTTCGTTCACGTAAAATGTAGGTTAGATAATTGCGTGATGCTGCGCCGATTTTTTTGAAATTAATCGCGTCTGGCTTTTTATCCAATTCAGCAATAGCGTTATCGAGCAACCAACCGAGTTCCCAAATCAATTGCATGCTCGCATGTTTACTGGATGCCAGAAATAAATCATAATCCCTATTGTTAACAGCACCTTTATTAATAAACCTCACCGCTTCCAGCACCTTCCTGAGCATTAACCCTTTTTCTTTCGCATCAAGGTTGACAAAGATGGGATCAAGGTCACTCACAGATGAATAAAAGGCAACCAGTATATAATTTAGTATCGACTGATGAAACAACCGGAATAGTGGAGTTTGAATATCCCGAGCAGCAAAATAATGTTTCCAGAATAGCTTATCGTCCAGCTTCCACAGCCTTGAATAAAAATAAATGAAACTCTGCCGGAAAGTAAAAGGTATGGTTTGATTATCCCTTATATAACCAGTCATTTCATCAGGGTCATCTGAAAGCAGATACACACTGACTGCATACTCCAACAAAATATTATGTGCATAGGAAATATTCTGTTTGCTTACAGAACTTTCCACCAGGATACCAGCGCTTATTAATTCGTCCAGGATTGCCACATTCCCTTCTGTGATAATCTGATCCTTTCGGCAGCTCAGGTTCTTATTGTTAATCAGTTGTTGTGTCAGCTTCCGCAAGAACAGATCGCTTTCACTATTGATGAGTACTCTTTTCTTCCAGAACATTTCAAGTAACTGATCGTCTGTCTCAACAGTACCGACCCCGGCTTTTTTTCCTGCGCTGGCTTCTTTATAAATACGTTCAAAAAGTTTTAGGAAATAAGCGGTCTTCAATAACTTTTGTAGGCCTGCATTACTGTTATTGTATATCGTCAGCAGGGAAGTAGTCGATGCCAAAGCTGTTTTCACTTCGTCCTCCGAGAGATCAGGTATTGGGAAATACCGGCAACTTATAGGCTTTAAGACATTTACCTCAGGGAATAGTTCAAGCAACTGCGCAGAACGTTGTGCGTCAAAAGTTCTGGCACTGACAAGCATGTGCCAGTTTTCAGTCAATTGCTCCTGTGCCTTTTTGATCTGCTTTAAAATAGCCGATTTAAGTTTGGATTCTTTGGCAGTATCAAAAGCATCGAATATAAGAATACCTTTGCCTTTACCCGGATCAAAGGACTGATTGTTTAGGTACTGGATCCAGTTTGAAGTGGTATTAAATACCTCTTTGATTTCGCTGTCACCACCATCAATCAATTCATTAACCCTTATGATATAGCAGGGTAGATTCTTTTGGTGACAAAACTTTTGTAATTCTTCCAGGCTGTAACTTTTGCCGGCTCCTGGGCCGCCGACTACCAAACCGTTCGCTATCTGACCGAATGTAAATAACTCCTCTATTATTTTCTTACGGTTAATAATGATCCCGGTGACCGTATTATACGAAACCCGTCTGGAAATGGCAGTTGTAGCCTTTTGGCCTATCACGATGGGCACAGGAGAGATTTCTGTTTGCAACAAAGCATTGATCTCTCTTAGCTTGTCCGGCGATTTACATTTAAAATATATTGCACTGAGCAAAGCAGGAATGTCAAATACCTGGTACTCGAATTTACCCTTCTTACCACTTTTTAAAACAGCGGGTGAACACTTTCGCGAAATAAAAAGGAGTAACAGTTTCTTGTGTTTGATTTTAGCACCTCGTTTTAAATAAGGCGCTAAGGTATTTTCCCGCTTTTTGGAATGGCTTTTAGTAGTCGTTACTTGTACCAATAGTTTTCTGCCCTTATCTTCCAGATCAAAATTTGCCTGGTTTTTCTTTCCTTCATTTGAATTGGTAAGATTCCACCCAAAGGCAGTATTTAGGATATTACAGAACAGGTTTTCACTGTCTATGGCACGATCATTTCTGTTCAACGAATTAGAATGACTTACTAAATCAGCATATTGAAATAAGTAGCTTTCGATATTAGTAGTATAGGTGCCAGAAGCCATTCTGCTGATCGTTTAGAAATGTTTAGAATATTCTTAGTTCCTCCAGCTTAAATTCTTCCTGGTTAAGCTTTATGTCAAAAATGTGGACATGCTCAAAATTATTTTTAACTATTTCGATAATTTCAAACCTTACGTTATCCGGCATGTGGTATCCCAGGTGAATGGTCTCAAGTATTTCAGAGGGGTAGTACATTTTTTCGTTAGCTCTTAATATGCATGTGATCCGGTATTCATCTTCATAGTTCCAAATCTTAGCCTTTGTGTAAATCAACTTGTCCATCAATCCCTGATCTCCATCAAGCATACTAATGATCGGAATATCATCTTCATAATTTACCTTTTTAAATTTTCCGCTTATGAATTGTACCAGTTTTTCCGTGTTGAAACCCAACGCAAATCCCTGATGCTTTTCCGCATAATGTGACCACAATAAAATGTTATGTGGATGGGGCGTTAAACTAACTACGCCAAACATTTGATCCAGGTCAGCAGGCTTGTATCCATAGTTGTCCTGGAAATATTCTTCGGGTCCCTGCATGATATGAAATAATTGTTTGGCGCTCTCTTCTTCCAGTTTTTTTGGATCATATGCAAATTGCGGGAATTGCTTAGGCGCAAGCTGTTCAAGTTTGGCTTTGATCTTTACCGGGTCGGAATCTATTGGATCCGGTCTATAGGGTAACGCACCATCAAAAGGATCATTAAAATTACCAGGACTCGAAAGAAATATCTCCCGTTTAATAAGCATGTCCCTATGATGCTCATCATTCCATGAACGATATTTATACAAACGCTGAGGCATAGATGCAAAAAATTTCTTTTCTGCATCTGGAGAGGTGTCCCAGAAATATGTCAGTTTTTCACGCATCTGTATTATAATTATTCAAATAATGAATCCATCGTCAAATCGCCTTGGATACGACCTTCGGAATATTTGTTTTTTGCCACCCCATATGTTGTTATGAAAGTCAGGAACACTGTTTTTTTAGGTTTTTCTTTGTACTTGAATACCGTGATCTTTTGATCCAACTCCTCTGCATAGCTTTTTGAGATAGTAAACGCATTGGTGGAGAATTTCATCTCACATACATTGATGCAATGATCTTTTCTATCCAGTAACAAATCTATTTGTGCTCCTGGCTGTCCTTTACCGGGCACATGCCTCCAGACCGAGTCTTCTGTGTAAATGGAAGCAATTCCTAATGCCGCTCTGATTTGTGGCACATGCTTTAAACAAACACCTTCAAATGCATAACCACTCCAGCTTTTCCATGTGGCACTTTCGCTGATCCTTAGCCAGGTCCCTTCACCCGTCGCCCGGCTTTTTTCTATATACTTGATATAAAAAATTGAGTATTCATCGCTTAGTCTGTACACAAGATCTTTAGAAGTTCTATTGTAAGGCAGGTAAGACATAATAAAACCGGACTCTTCCAGTTCAAGCAAAATTTCAGTAACCCATCCCCCTGAATTCAACTCTGTTGATTCTATTATCTCTTTTCTTGTCATTCCTTTACTCACAGATGCCAATGCCCGTATGACCATTATATGGCGGGTTGCGTTATCAAATAAAGCTGGATAGAGGTTATCGAATTCTTTTTTCAGCGCACCTTGTTTTGTAAAAAAAAGATTGTCTATGACTTGGGCAGAACTTCGACCTGGCATTATATGCTTTAAGTATTCAGGGATACCGCCCATTACCATATATAGTTGCAGAAGCTGGTATCGATCTAGGTTGATTGATCGGCTTTGCAAGTAGGCTTCCGTTTCTTTTAGAGAAAAAGGTAATAATCTTATTTGTTGAGTGACCCTGTTATGTAAACCGCCTCTGTTCTTAATGACGTTTTGAGACATCCATGAAGCTGCAGAGCCGCATATTACCACAGTTAAATTGGGATACCTGGATGCATAGCTGTTCCAGAAATGTTCAAATGCTTTAAGAAAGTTGGATCTTGGCGTATGCATCCACGGGAACTCATCGAAGAATACAACCGCCTTTCTTTTCTTTATAATAGGAGTTAAAAAGTTTTCCAGTAATCCAAAGGCTGCAAGCCAGCTGACAGGTGGTTGATACGCTGCGGGACTATTCGTAGCTTTTTGATACGCCCTACTAAAACCTTCCAACTGTTCGGCCATCGTTGCATTGTGTACTGCAGAAAATTCAAAAACGATTTGCTTTTCAAACACCGACCTGATCAAGAACGTCTTGCCTACACGCCTCCGGCCTGTCACTGCTATTAATTCAGGGCTATTACTCGATATTGCAAATTCGAGTATCTGTTTTTCTTCGGCTCTACCGGTGAGTTTTTCCATTGCGGGTTCGTTTAAAATTAGGTTTTTGGCGGAATATAAGTTCGCATAATTCGCCAAAACCAGGTAAAAAAAGGAGGGTTTTGGCGGAGTATGCATTTTTATATCCCGCCAAAAGTACCTCAAAAAAAGGCAGTTTTGGCGAAATATAGATTTTTATAACCCGCCAAAACTCGATTTAATAAAGCAACAAGTCAGCATAAATGGAGCCATAGATGTAAAAAATGGCTTTAAAACAATACTTTAGATGCATGACCCTGATCGCTTCAACACTTAACCATAAAATGCCCATTATCATAAGCGATCTTTTGTGGTCCGGGGATCACACACCTGAGCCGGTCAGGTTCCCAACAAACAATTTTGACCCCACGCCATATTTACCGGAAGACCAAGAGGCAAAACCGGTCAAACTGGGCCAGAAAATGTACTTCATCAATGATAAAACCTGTATCGTTTTTGCAGGAATGAGCGACGAAATCATTGTATTACTGACCGTATTCAAAAATACATTCAAGGACAAAGGCCCGCTTTCGATGCAGGAGATAAAGGATTTTTTGGAAGCTTACGAGCTGCATACAAACTTCTCCAACTCTGCATTCTTCATTACCCATATCGATCACGAAGCAAATGGCTCAGTTAACGTTAGCCAATACTATTGTCCCAAGACAACCCATACGGTCGATCCCATTGAATTTACAGTAGAGGCGGGGGTATGGAACGTCATGCCAGATCCCAATTATGATAAAGTATCGGCCTGTGGCTCCGGCGCAGAAGGGTTTTTAAATATGGTAAAGCAGGTAGGTACTGTTTATTCCAGTTGGCCGGAAGGTGACTTTATGAGAGCTGTTCAAACCAATACCGGCCTGATTTCAAAACTCCTGACAATGGAAAGGGTATCATTATATACTTTGAAAGAAAATTGGGGTGGTGGTTTTGAAATGGCCTATTACAACGGCAGTAGGTTTCAAAAAATTGACAAGATTGCCTACGTTATAAATCATAGCCAATTTGACGATACCGAAAATGTGGAATTGCCCATCCCCAGGCTTATCATGCACTATCAGTACATAAATGATATACTATATATACTCGCTCTGGAGGTACATAAATACGCGATTGACTATACTGAAATGCACACAATATTTACAGCGGGGCTGGAAGATTTCCATGGAATAGTATATGAAGTGGAAGGTGCAGATGTAGAAAATATTGAAGTCTTTGCGTTACCATCCGATTTTTCTTTCGAAACGGATAAAATTTCTATGGGATATTCGATAATTACAAAGGAAAACGGAATATACAATCCGGCATTTTTTAATTTAGGCCCTGAAGTAACTGTCAAATTTGAGCAGGACAAAGGTTTAACAGTGGCCATCGCAAACAAAATCATCGAAGACGTAAAGAATAAATCAAGAGATGCGATATTACATCAAGCCTGATTTATCGGCCTTGCACAAAGGCCAAATGACCTATTTCGTTTTATTATTTGGCAAATAAAAATTAAATTGTTTGATATAAACAATGGATTATTCCCCCCCAATAGGATCCCGCGAAAGCGGGGTTCTTTTTTATACATTTAAACACCTAAAGATTTAGCGTATAAATACCTAATAATATACTCATACAAACGGCTATTTTACAAAAGTGAAATGGCAAGCAGAAATGATAAAATCATTTCCGGTCTTGATAGGTCAATGCAATCGGACTTTCCACAATTGTCCTCTGATTCTGCTTAGAGTAGCTATATGGCGACAATTTTCTTATTTAACAAGTGCATGTCCGCGGCGAGTATCGATTTAGAAGTCTTAGCGTAGTTCATCGTGCTCTCAATCTTTTCATGCCCCATCATTTCCTTTATAGTGGTAATTGGAACTCCCTGTTCAAGAGTAACAGTTGTGGCAAAGGTATGCCTGGCCATATAAAAGTTTAGTGGCATACCGAGTTCACATATTTCGGCTATCATCTTAAGTCCTTTATTAAGTTCTTGATTAGCAACTTTTGGAAAACAAGTTTGTTGTGCCGTCACGCTATTAGAGGGAGCATGCTTGTTTAGAAGTTTTATCGCCGGAATAAGTAGCGGTACATTAGCAGTGATTATACTTTTCCCGCGTATATATTTCATCCACGTTACTTGGTTAGAATCAGAATAGATCTGGTGCGGCTTCAAATTCTGCAAGTCGGTTGGCGCGATTCCGGTATAGCAGCTAAACAGAAACAAATCGCGAACAAGTTCTAGCATGCGATCGGAAAATTTTTTCTCCTCCAGCAAACGTATTTGTGACCACGTTAAAACTTTGCTTTCATAGCGTTTCTTTCTGATCTTGAAAGTGGCAAAAACATTGCGCTCAATATATTCCATCTCATAAGCCCATTTGATAATCTTCTTTATACGTTCTATGTGTTTCATACACCCATTAGTGGTACACGGATCATTGGATTTTATTGGCGTAGTGAGAATATATGTTTTGAGCTTATCAAGAAATGAATGTGTCAAAAGTTTTAAAGGAATGTCACCGGAGCGGAATTGCTGTTTGCAAAAAGCTTCAATATAACATCTTGTCGCACCATAATTTTTAATAGTACCCGGTGACAGTTCGCTCCTATATTTTGCGATAGCTTTATCCGTTAATTGTAAAAGCGTCATCCCGGATGAATCTTTACCTAAATAAATATTTTTGATCCTTTCAACAGTAACTGCGACGTCTTGTAACTTAAGATCAAGATAAATAGAGAGTAGCTTGAACTTTATTGATTCCAGGTAAATTCCGAACTTGATTAAATAGTCTGATTGCTGTTTGGGTCTTCCTTTTTTTGCATCCCAGTCCTGCTTCTTTATTCCTTTTTCTATGCAGATTTCTTTACTGTTTTGTCCTTTAATTTTTATACAACAATAGATGTCACACTCTCTAAAATTGATCCGGTTTTTGCGCGCTGAAAAGAGAATGGTAATCGGATGATAAGTGTTCATTGGAGATGTTTTTGAACTTGAAAAAATGATTGATAGCGCTATCAATTTGTGTCAAAAACAGAATCCATTTTTCTTAAAAAGCGGCCCCGACAGGAAGATTCGAACCATATTCTGCAACTGATTGATTTAAAATATGTTACAATTAGGTTTAAAACGAACTCAAGGAATAATCCCTAACTAATTTGATACGTTTTGAAATCTGCCGGAGAACTTGCTCGGTGAATTTTATCAATTCATCATCTAAAGCGTTGATTGTCAATAACTAATGCACTCATTTAGATGCTCGTGAAATCAGTGAAAAAACGTGTTCGAATCTTTCTAAACAGTGATTCTTGGGCAACAAAAAACCCTGTAAATGCTTGATTTACAGGGTTTTATTTGTTAACAACATGTTAATGTCGGGAAGACAGGATTCGAACCTGCGACCCCCTGGTCCCAAACCAGGTGCGCTACCGGCCTGCGCTACTTCCCGAAACTATTGTTCAACCTCAGATTTCCCGCCGGAGGAAATCTTTTTATTTTTTGTGGCCTCACTGCGGTGAGGGCGGGATTCGAACCCGCGGTACAGTTTAACCCGTACGGCAGTTTAGCAAACTACTGATTTCAGCCACTCATCCACCTCACCGTCCTTGCTCTTTTCAGAGAGGGGTGCAAAAATAAGTTTCATATGGGTAACTGCCAAAAATTGATTCAAAAATCCATAAAATAAAACATCCTGTCTGCGGAGAGACAGGATGCACCATATTTTCAGGCGATTACAAAAAATCCGTTACATAGCGGCCAGCTGCACTTTCTGCGTCAGTTCCATCACATTTTCACGGAAAATGGAATCGGTATCCATTAAATCCTTTACCGTTTGGCAAGAGTGAATAACCGTGGTATGGTCCCTTCCGCCAAAATGCTCGCCAATGGTCTTCAGAGAGTTTTTGGTGAAGGCTTTGGCCAGGTACATGGTAATCTGTCTTGCCTGCACAATCTCGCGTTTACGGGTCTTATGCAGCAGTTTTTCGTAAGGAACATCAAAGTATTCACAAACCATTTTCTGGATGGCATCAATGGTAATTTCCTTGCTGCTGGTTTTTACAAAATTCCTCAATACTTTCTTGGCCAGTTCCACATCAATTTCCTTCTTGTTGAGCGAAGACTGTGCCAGCAGGGAAATCAAAGCGCCTTCCAGTTCACGCACATTGGTATTGATATTATATGCCACATACTTCACTACTTCCTTCGGCATATCCAAACCATCGTTCTTCATTTTCTTTTCCAGGATCTCGATACGGGTTTCGTAATCGGGTACCTGCAAATCTGCACTCAGTCCCCAGCGGAAACGGCTCAGCAGTCTTTCCTGCATACCATCCAGGTCTTTGGGTGGTTTGTCGGAAGTAAGCACCAGTTGTTTACCGCTCTGGTGGAGGTGATTGAAAATGGCAAAGAATGCATCCTGGCTTTTTTCCGCCCTGCTGAAGAACTGAACATCATCAATGATCAGTACATCAATCAACTGGTAAAAATGGATGAAATCGTTAATAGCGTTATTGCGGCTATGGTCCTGAAACTGGTTGATGAATTTTTCACTGCTCACATACAGTACCACTTTGGAGGGATGCAGGCGCTTCACGTCGTTACCAATAGCCTGTCCCAGGTGGGTCTTACCTAAACCTACCCCTCCATATATTACCAGCGGATTAAAAGAGTTGGCTCCGGGCTTTTCAGCAACCGTTTTACCTGCTCTCCTGGCCACCCTGTTACAATCGCCCTCAATAAAGGAATCGAAAGTATACATATGGTTCAGCTGGGGATCAATCTGCATTTTCTTCAGGCCGGGAATCACGAAAGGATTCTTTACGGGGTTATCGATCACCAGCGGAAAATTCATTTCATTATTGTTGATGGACTTTGGACCGCGTGCAGGAAGATCCATTGAGCCGTTTCTGCCATTGGAATTGCCGCTGTCTACCATGATGCGGTATTCCAGTCTTGCGTCCTTGCTTAATTCTCTTTTCAGTGTTTTGGCCAAAAGGGTAACATAATGCTCTTCGAGGTATTCATAAAAGAACTGGCTGGGTACCTGGATCATCAGTACATTTTCCTTCAGTTCTACAGGAGTAATTGGCTCAAACCACGTCTTAAAATGTTGCCATTCTACAATGTCCTTGATGATCTTCAAACAATTAGTCCAAACGGATTCAGCGGTCTTAGCCATACAAAAAAATGAACAATTTTATATAATCAGTTACTATTTTCTCTTGCAATTTCTATCCACACTCACTTGCCTTCAAGTTATCGAATTTTCCCCATATGTTAATATGTTAGGAAAATAAATTGGGGCTGCGAATATGTAGACTTTATGTTGAAAAAAAAACTTTTTTATTCGTTTGTTTTTCTCGTCACAATGACAGTATGGGCTTTTGACAGATTTTTCCGCTTATTTGACGAAAAAATATAATCAAGACGACCCAACTGGAGCCCGCCCCAACCTACCTGGTTCACCAAAACATCGCCTCCTTTCCGGTTCCTGTACTTTCTGGGCTGGCTAAAGAACCTGTGTGTATGACCTCCGATAATTAAATCGATGTCGTAACTCTCTTTCGCCAGTATTTCATCGCTCACTTTATCTTCCTCGTATTTGTCTCCCAGGTGAGACAAACAAATGATAAAATCACATTGCTGCTGACGCAGCAATTCAACGGTTGCATTGGCCGATTCAACCGGGTTTTTATACACGGTATTGCCGTATAAATTTGCAGGCACCAGCCCATCCAGTTCTATCCCCACGCCCAGTATGCCAACCTTCTGTTTTCCCTTTTGAATAATGGTGTACGGCCGGTAATTATTTTCCATGGGGGTACCGGTGAAATCGTAGTTGCAAATCACAATCGGAAAACTGGCATGTTGCAACTGGTTGGCGAAATTCTCAATACCTGCATCAAAGTCGTGGTTACCCATCGTAGCCGCGTCGTAGCCCATTTTGCTCATGGCCCTGATTTCCGGCTCTCCTTTGTACAGGTTGAAATAAGGCGTGCCCTGAAATATATCCCCTGCATCCAGGAGCAAAACCTGGTCCGCTTCCTCCCGGATATCTTTAATAAGAGACGACCTGGTTGCTACACCACCCAACCCCTGGTTCCTGCTTCCGTCCATCGGGAAAGGGTCCAGGTGGCTATGCACATCATTGGTATGCAATATGGTCAGCGGATATTCCGCAGGCACTGCACCTGCCACCGACGACGCCATCAGCGCACCGGCTGTTAAAGCGGTTTCCCTGATAAATTTTCTTCTATTCATTCGCAATACTTGCTCTGTTTTCTAATTGACCGTCCACCGGTTTCCCCTGCCTGGTCATTAACCCGATATATTCCACCAGGGCATCTCTCATCAGGTAGCCCTTGTTCTCCGCCGGAATGGCCTTCAGCATGGAGGCATTGCTTCCGCCAGCAGCTATATAATCCGAATTGGCCACTACATAGGTTGCATCCCTGTTGAGCGGCTTGCCGTTGATGATGATCTGTTCCGCTTTACCGGAACGGATCACATAGGAAGAGCCTTTCGAAATAGGCCAGCCCCTGTCTGCGGCAATATGATGAATAAACTGTTCCAGCACATCCCCTTTCAATTCCTGAATCACAACCATGTTGTCGAAAGGCATGAGTTCATATATATTACCCAGGGTGATATTTCCTTTCTGCAGTTCTGCGCGGATGCCGCCGTTATTCATGAAACCCACATCCACGGGTTTGCCAAATTTTACAGCAGCCATTTGTTGCATGCAATCCGCCATAAAGTTTCCCAGGATACTCTCCGGTTGCCTGCGGTACATATTACTATTGGTAAACCCGATCACTTTTTGCATCATGCGCTGCACTTCACCGGAATAGGGTTGCAGCAAATTGGTGAGCGCCGTATCTGATTTGATTTTGGGAGAAACGCTGTACCCCTGGTAATTCATGGATTTCGGCTGGTAAGTGGTAGTACAGGATACCAGGAAGAAAAGAAAAATATACAACAGGGTATTGCGATTCATGGTTGCGATTTGTGCGTTTAGAAAGGTACAATAATTATTATTTACAAAGGTATTTTTTTAATAGTAGCTGTATTTAGCAGTACTTTTACCTAACCTTAAAAAACCCTTGAAAATGAGTTATGAGATTACCGGTAAGTTAATAGCCAGATATGATATCGTTCAGCGCACGGAAACCTTCAAAACCAGGGAGTTCGTGATAGAGAAAACGGAGGACATCAATGGCAGATCTATTACCAACTATATTAAGTTTCAGTGCGTTCAGGACAAAACAGCCATGCCCGACCGGTTTAATATCGGAGACGAGGTGAAAGTAATGTTCAATATCAAGGGAACCAAATGGATGAAGGATGGCAGAGAGAACTACATCACTAACCTGGATGCCTGGAGAATGGAAACCATGAAGTTATCGGGCGAAGGAGCGGATATGCCTCCGGCAGGCAACTACAATGATATTCCGCCGGTTTCAGATGTTGTGGATGATTTGCCGTTCTAGTCCATCCGTTCCGCGTCATAATACCATCAACTTTTTAGGATAAACACCTGACAGTATGCAAAAAGAATTCACGCTCAGGCTGAAGCCGCAGGAAGCTGCTTCGACTGAAACCATCCAAACCCATATAGCCCGCACAGCCGGCCTTGCGTTCAAAGAAGTGAACGGATTCCTGATCACGAAGCAATCCATTGATGCCCGCGGCAAACAGGTTTGGATCAATCTTGGCGTTAAGGCTTTCATCAACGAGCCTGCAGTTCCCCGCAACAGAACAACCTATTTGTTCAAACAAGTAACGCACTCGCCCAAAAGGGTGATCATCATCGGCGCAGGGCCTGCAGGTTTGTTTGCGGCGTTGCAACTGCTGGAGCTGGGCATTCAACCGGTTGTGATTGAAAGAGGAAAAGACGTTAAGTCCAGGAGAAGAGACCTGGCCCGTTTGAACAAGGAAGGCATTGTAAATCCGGAAAGTAATTACTGTTTTGGCGAAGGCGGAGCAGGCACTTACAGCGATGGTAAATTGTATACCCGAAGCAGTAAGCGGGGAGATATCGACAAAGTGCTGCAGTTGTTTTACCAGTTCGGCGCAGAGGAGTCCATCTTATACCAGTCTCATCCCCATATCGGTACCAATAAATTACCGCAGATCATTACCGCCATGCGGCAACAGATCCTGGATTGTGGCGGTGAACTGCATTTCAATAAAAAGCTCACCGATATTCATTGTAACGATGGAAAAATTGAATCCATCACTACCGCAGACGGGGATCATTTAAAGGCCGATGCCTATATACTGGCAACCGGCCACTCCGCAAGGGATATTTTTGTGTTGTTCCGGAAAAAGGAGATTCTGATAGCATCCAAACCATTTGCATTAGGCGTGCGGATTGAACATCCGCAACAGATTGTGGATGCGGCACAATATCATTGCAGCATCAGGGAAGAACAGTTGCCACCGGCATCCTACAGTTTGGTTGAACAGGTGAATGGCAGGGGTGTATTCAGTTTCTGCATGTGTCCCGGCGGCATTATTGCGCCTGCAGCAACCGATCCGGGAGAGCTGGTGGTGAACGGATGGAGTCCGAGTAAAAGAAACAACCCCTACGCCAACAGTGGTATGGTAGTGCAGATTTCCGAAGAAGATGCATTCAACTATTTCAAACAGCAAAAGCAGCCGGTTGAAGCGGGTCCGTTGTTGCTGATGCATTTTCAGCAGGCCATCGAACAAAAAGCGTTCCAGGCAGGCGGCGGAAAATTTGTAGCGCCGGCACAGCGCATGGCCGATTTCTGCAACAACAGGTTTTCCTCCTCGCTGCCCGATTGCAGCTATTTACCGGGGCTGGCATCCAGTTCGCTAAACCAGGTGCTGCCGGGTTTTGTGTACACCAGTTTACAAGGCGGGTTCAGCAGTTTCGGAAAAAAAATGAGGGGCTATTTCACCAATGAAGCGGTGGTGGTTGCAACGGAAAGCAGAACCTCTTCTCCGGTAAGAATACCCCGGTTGCCCGATACACTGGCGCATCCGCAACTGAGTAATCTTTACCCCTGCGGGGAAGGAGCCGGTTATGCGGGTGGTATTGTCAGCGCTGCCATGGACGGGCAGAAACTGGCCTCAATGATTTATGAAAAACTGAAATAAACAGAAAAGCGCCTTATCGATTCCCGGATTCCTTTTTTTTAGCCTGCAGTTTATTATGCTGCAATAATTCATTTTTCTGAAACAACAGGTATTCCTGTTGATAGGCTGCCTGCTTTGCGTCCGACCAGTTTGCAATAGCAGACAGATCCGGCTGGCCTGCATCCACCCAACTGGTGTACCAGAAATCGGCAATAAGTTCTGCTGAAGCAAGCAATTGATTGTTCACCGTCGGTTTCAGAGCCGCACCGTATGCTTTGGCAAAAGCCGATGTGTAATATTTGTATTCTTTACCTTTTCTTACCTGGATCCGGTATTTTTCCGCATCGGTAAAATTTTGGGACACTTCTTTTTCTTTTGCAAGCACAGCGGGCAATAAGGCATGAGCCTGCCTTACGGCTTTCCAGATAGCCTGTTCAGGTTCCTTCAGGTATTGCGCATGGTGATTTGTATACAGCTTATAGCTTTCAATTTCCACCTCGGGAACCACGGTTTCCCATAAACTATGCAACCCGTTTTGCCCGGTTAATTGTCCGTCAAAATTATGGGTGGTATGAAGCGGCACATGTGCATCCGCAATATAATGACCAATATCAGCAGCGTAAAAAAGAATACTGTCCCTGTTTTTCCGGCGGAAGGCCTCCGCCAGTTTTTGTTGGAGAAAAACCACCTGGTAAGGCACATAGCCATACTTCAACAGGCTGTCCTTTCCGTATTGCTTCAGGGCCGCATCCCATTTCAGCGGCATCCGGTGAGCAGCTTCATTTCCAAAGTCTTCCAGGTCTATAAAATGTTTAGGCGCTTCTGTGCTGTCAGTGTTTCTCCTGATATCCGGTCTTACTGCATCATAAATCAATTGATCGGCATGTCCGTAGAAAAAGGGGATCATAGGCGCCGGTAATTGATAAATAGCCAGTTGCTGCACTGTTTTATGTACCAGGAACCCCCAGCTGCTTAACCCGGTTACCATTACAAGCATTACAACAAAAAAAGCCGCCTTCCTGAAACCGTTGGTCATTATTATCTCTTTTTAATTAAATTTCGTGCGAATTTACTACAAAGAATACGGTTGCTGTAATATTTTGGCAAACGGATCAACTAATGGTTTTAAACGCTAATCACATAACCACTAAATAATATGAGTGCAATCCTGGAGCTTGAACACCTCAAAAAACACTATGCTACGCAGAAGGCGGTAGACGATATCAGTTTTTCCATAGAGAAAGGCAGCATATTCGGTTTGCTGGGGCCCAACGGAGCCGGTAAGACCACCCTTCTCAGGATGATCACCGGCATCTTTTATCCCGACAGCGGCAGTATCCGGTTTGATGGAAGAACTTTTAATCCGGAGGAAGATATCGTCCGGATCGGCTATATGCCCGAAGAGCGGGGCCTTTACAAGAAAATGAAAATCGGAGAGCAGGCCTTATACCTGGCGCAGTTAAAAGGGCTGAGCAAGGCTGATGCCATGGAGAAAATCCGTTTCTGGTTCAAGCGCCTCGAAATGGAAACCTGGTGGAACAAAAAAGTAGAGGACCTCAGTAAAGGGATGAGCCAGAAGCTTCAGTTTGTTACCACCGTGTTGCACGAACCCAAACTGATCATTCTGGATGAACCATTCAGCGGCCTCGATCCGGTGAACGCCAACCTCATCAAAGATGAAATATACGGACTGGCGCAAAGAGGCAGCACCGTTATTTTCAGTACACACAGAATGGAACAGGTAGAAGAAATCTGTGATCATATTGTACTGGTAAACCTGGGCAAAAAAATCCTGGATGGAACGGTAGACCATATCAAACAGCAGTTTAAGGAAAACAAGTTCAGCATCAAACTGGCTGAACTGCCCGCGGCCATTCAGTCTGAGGCATTTACCGTGGTAGATCAGAAAGCAAATGAGCTGATTGTAAAAATCAGCAATAACCACAGGAGCAACGATGTACTGCAGCATTTCCTGCAACAGCAATGCACCATTGAATCCTTTCATGAAATATTGCCATCCCTCAATGAAATCTTCATCAGCCTGGTAGAAGGCACTTCCGCAACCACCAGGGCATTTCAGAAAACATCATAATCAATCAACCAGATGAACAAAATTCTCATTATCATACAACGCGAATACCTCAGCAGGGTAAAGAACAGGCGTTTTCTGCTCACTACCATACTCACCCCCTTACTCATAGTGCTTTTTTTTGTAGGCGCCACCTATTTTGCCATACAGGGTAAGGAAGATCATAAGATTGCCGTCATTGACCACAATGGATTTTTTAAAGGGAACCTGGGCAATTCCAAGCATATCCATTTTGAGTTTCCCGAAGGCGTGGATACTTCCAACTACATCAAAAAAGGATACACCGATATCCTGCTCATCCCAAAATTTGAAGGCACCGAAAAAGTGAACTATATCATCCGTTCCAAAAAGCGGATCGGGTTAACCACCGAAGAAGCCATCAGCAGTAAAATTAATGAGGCCATCGAAGACAATATGTTGCAGGATGCGGGCATTCAGCGTTCGCAACTGGATTCCATCCGCGAAAAATCTCAGTTTGCCGAATTAAAATCAATGGAAGAACAGGGTAATACGGCAAAGGAAAGCAATGCCGCCCTCTCCTATGGAATCGGTTTCGGCAGCGGTATGCTGATTTACATCACCATGTTTATATACGGCGCCATGGTAATGCGGGGTGTAATGGAAGAAAAGACTAACCGCATTGCGGAAGTGATGGTGAGCAGTGTAAAGCCATTCCAGTTAATGCTGGGAAAAATCATCGGCATCGGCGCAGTAGGCCTTACCCAGTTCCTGATGTGGATTGTACTGGTGGTTGGATTGATGGCAGCCGCACAGTTCCTGATTCCGCACGATGTGCTGGACCAGGTAAACACCTTAAACCAATACAACGGGCAGATTCCTGCAGGAGGAATGATGCAGGCCGGGGATACCGCGCAGAACATTTATAAGATCCAGCATACCATGAGCACCGCCAACTGGCCATTGATCATCGGATGTTTTATCTTCTACTTTTTGGGAGGATACTTGTTCTATGCTTCTTTGTTTGCGGCCGTGGGCAGTGTAGTGAACGAAGATCCGCAGGATGCGCAGAGCCTGATGATGCCGATTACCATGCCCATCATTTTCTCTTTCATCATCATGACCAATGCGGTACAGAATCCCGGAACACCGATTGCCACCTGGGCAAGTATCATACCGTTCAGTTCACCCATGGTGATGATGGCGCGGATTGCCTATGGCGTACCAGGAACCGTTGCATACTGGGAACTGATTGTTAGTATGCTCAGCCTGGTAGGCGGATTTTTACTGACCACCTGGCTCAGCGCCAAAATATACCGCACCGGTATCCTGATGTACGGCAAGAAAGTAAGCTGGAAAGAAATGGGCAAATGGGCTTTCCGAAAAAATTAAACAGCATACACCCTATTGCTGAAAGCTCCGCAAACAGCGGGGCTTTTTTATTGCGCCAGTGAAATCCGCACATTGATTCCGGCCCTGGTATTGGTGATTGGGGCAGAAGTGGAGATATACGGCGTAACCCTTCGCTGGTCGAAGAAGAACTTGATGTTGATCCGGTTATTGAGTACATAATCAATCGCGGGTTGAAGGGTGATTTCTTTCTGGCCGCCGGTACCATAGGCATTGCTCTGGTCCAGCCTGCTGTTGCTGATAGAAACATCTCTTACAGAAATATCCAGTTTCAGGTTCAGGTCGTTCTCCAGTTTCTTACCTTTTCCGCCGGGCAGCCGGAAGGGCAGGTTAAAGCCCCGCTTTCTCCAGTTCACACCTACAATCCATTCTGTGCTTCTGCTTTCACTGAGCTGATAATCAATCAGGCTCATACTCAGTTGCCTGCTCTTCCTGTATTCAAAATTGAAATTGAACTGAGTAGTGGTGGTCAGGTCCACTTTAATCAGCGGCTCAAACCGTTCTGCAATACTTACATTCGGAATTAAGAAGAAAGGAATAAAGTTACCGCTGGTACTGTCTATGAATCCGGGAGCGCTGAGGCGGAACGGATCCTGGTACAGCAATGCACTGTTGAAACTGTTCATACTCAACTGGCCATTGTAACCATGGGAAATGGTGATATTGGTAAACAGCGAAGAGAGGGCCGGGATCTTACTCAGGCCCGTATAGGTCAGTTTCCAGTTGGGTCTTGGAATGATGCCACGGAAAGGATTGGCGCTGATATTACTGCCTGCTTCTTTAATGAGGCTTACATTATTCGGGTCCTTGCCGGTGTAGGCGGCAATGAATGCAGGCACCAGCACATCCTGAGCATAGCGCCCATAGCCTTTGGCAAACCCGTCGGGGGTGAACTTCTGGTTATCCGGTAAGGCCTGCCAGTAAGGATTGGCGGCAGCCACCCGCTGCGAAACAATGATCCTGTTATCCTGAAATTTCCGGAAAGTGGCAGAGATCTCATTCGGGTTCTGCTTGCCGAAAAGCGTATTGAAAGCAATATAGGAAACGCTGAATCCCCCGTTGAACAGAGGATTCAACTGGCCGAAATGATTTCCGGTACCGGTGGTGTCTTTGATCAGCGCAGTATAATCTTTGGTAAAAGACTTATCAAGATTCAGGTCAATAATCAGTTCGCGGACGGGTTCCAGTTGCGCGGTAATATTCAGTCTTTGTTCAAAACTCTGCCTGAATAAAAAATTGAATGTGCTGTCTTTGGTCAGGAGCCCTTTGGCAATTTTCTGGTCAATCCAGTTTTTATCGGGTTGCCTGCCAAATACATAATCCAGGCCCGGAGCCATGGTTTTAAAGTTCTGGCCAATGAACTGCGTACTGTCCATATAACCGGGTAGCCTGCTGCGGAAATTCTCGCTGTAATTGAGCGATACATTCCGGATCATGGTCAGGAGCTTACCGGCAGAACGCTCAATACCATTTAGTTCTGGCATCAGGTTAGCCCGGCTCAGTTTATCGGCAATCCGGAAATCCCTCCGCTGCTGGCGCCATTTTTTCAGGGCATCAACACGGGCTGTGCCGCTAAGATCCCGCAGCACTTCTTCTTTGGAAGGAAGCGAGGAACTTAAAGTAGCCTGCGGGTTGGCCGGTGCATTTTTAGGGCGGGGAGCCGGGATATTATCCAAAGCCCGCAGCCATTTAGATTTGGCATAGAGGTTGGCAAAACTGAACTGTGCCGTAAAAGTATTTTCCTGCGAATTCTCAATGGTATTACCCAGGTTCACCGCTATCCGGCTTGCGCCGATCCAGTTGTAGGAAGTACCATAACTATACCTGGCGGTGATCCAGTCGGCAAAGGGGAATTTATTCAGCGGAAGATTGTAATTCAGCAAGGCCTTCTGTTGATACAGGGTATTGCGTCCGCCTTTCAGGAAATTGCTTCGAACAAGCTCCTTTTTTTCTTTGGTATCAATTCTTCCGAAGGGCTCGTCTACCCGGGCGTTGTTGGTGGCGTTGAAGTCGGCATTCAGCGAACGGGTAAGGTCCCAGCGCATATTGTAGTAACGGTCGAACGTAAAATATTTATCATAGGTGGTATCCACGCGATCAACCTTATTGCTATAGGAACTTACAATCCTTGGAATGAACTCGGCGAACTGGCGGTTGATATCGGCCCTGAAACTCAGGAAGGAAGGACGCAGGTTGATATTGGCATCCCGGATAAAGGACAGCCACGGTGATTTCCCTTTGATGATTTTTTTAAACGGCTCAATAAAATGGTTCTGCCCGACAAAGGTATACCCCAGGCCCCCCCTGTGTCTTACTACCCTGTTCTGCAGAATAACCGGGCTGGATTGTTCCGTTTGAGAAAAGGCATAACTGAAATCAAAATTGCTTAAGCGAAGCAGGCCGGGTTTTCCCGAACCGGGCATCACCCGAACATTGGTAAAGTTGATTGTTTTGATGGTGGTCTGATCCACGGCGGCCTTCCTGATGGAATCACGCACCGCTTCCGGGCTCTTGCTGATTTTTTCAGCGTACAGCACATCCTTATCGTACGGATCAAACTCAGGGGTGCGAACACTTCTGTTGATGCTGGCATAAATGGGTACAGAAAGCCTGGCTTTTTTCGGAACCAGTTTACCCGCATCAATATTGGCGGCAATATCAAACTGCATCAGGTTGTCTTTGGCGCGTTCATTGGCTCTTTGTTCAATGGTACCAAAGCCCTGCGTGTATTTATTGGCAGATACCGTTAAAGTACCCAGGTCGGCCAGTACCATATCCACTCTTCCCAATGCAGCCCAGCCGCCTTTTTCGTCGATGCCCGACAAACGCAATTCATTTAGCCACACTTCGGTACTGATGGTATAATCATTCTGAATGGGGTTTTCCACTGCCACCAAGATACCCCGCACTTCGCCCAGGTTGGGATTACCCATGATGGAAAATGTTTTATCATCGATCTGCCGGCGGAAGATGGTGGTAACATTTACACCGGCATTGTTCCGCAGTAATTTCAGATCAATCAATTCCCGCAGGCTGAAATCAACATTGTTTTCCACCGGCCATACCCTGGCTTCCTGTCCGCGTGGATAGCTGCCGGGCGGTGTAATCTTCAGTGGAATTTTAATTTCATAATAGTTGTTCAGGAAATCCTGCCCGATCCGGATCACCGCCTGAATTTTATTGTCCGCTACCGGGCGTTGGCCGGTTACGGATTCTGCGTGCAGGTACATCGCCAGTTTTGCATAACGGCGCATATCCAGGTTCAGTGTTTTGAAAATGCCCCTGGCTTCTCCGCTTGGCAGGTTATTCACCCTGAGGCTGATGGCCTGCTCATTCTGTTGCAGGTTCACCCCGTTATTACTCAGGATCTGCACACGTTCCACATCGGGCGGCATGATATAGTTGACCGGTTGCCTGCTGCTGTTTTCTTCCAGGTTCACCGCCAGTGTATTAAAGCTTACACCGCCAGCATTGTTAATGGGTGTATAGGAACCGGTGGTATCGAGGTTGTAAGTAAATTGTCTCCATTGGTTCCTCACCAGGTCTAACCGCGCCAAACGAAGCACCACTGAATCTTCAAAGTCGGTTAAATACATCCGCGCAAAACGAATGGATTTAAAGTCGGGGATATTCCCCACTTTCCTGGAATAGTTTTTAATCGGCACCCGAAACAGGTACCAGTCTTCTGTTCGTGTAACGCCATCAGCAGAATTCACTGTCACTCTTCGCTTATCGGTGATATACGGCGTTACGCCTACATCCATTCCCGGGCGGAGCGCTACTTCATATTCATAGTAAGCTTCCGTTTCGTTGAGGGTATTGTCCCTGTTCAGGTCTTCATTATCCGGGTAGAGGGTGGCGGCAGAAGTAAATTGTCCGCCGGTGGTGGCAATGGGCGAGTTACCCTGCGGGTTGTTAAAATTTTTGTAGCGGCCCAGGATGCCGGTACCCAAAGGATCAAAGGAACCGTCGCGGAACCATTGATAGTTATCGTTTGAAGGATCCGTCAATGCCTTCTGGTAAATGGCGGAACCGGTTCCAAAATTATTGGCCAGTCTTTGCAGCACATAGGCTTTCTTTCTGCGTTCCGCATCATCGTCGATCCCATCAAAACCCACATCCTGGTAAGGCCGGTCATTGGGATCATTGCTGAATGCCTGGGTAATCTGGATCGGGTTCACCGGTGTTTTGCCCCAGGTATTGCTGCTGTCAACTGCAGCGGGAACCGTAGGCGTGTTCATACCATTTTCATAAAACCGTTTACCGTCTTTCAAAACATCTTCGCTGATATTACCAAAGTTCAGGTAGAGTTTACCGCCCTTGCTGTTGGGGTTATTGATGAACGGGTTCTGCACCCAGAATTCAACGAACTCAATATTGTTGGTTTCAAAATCAGTCTGGTCAATCGAACGCATGATACCGCCCCATCGGGAGGCGGGATTGGTGAGTTTGCCCGCAGCAGTTACCTGGCCGGCAGCCGTTTCAAAATTATAAGGCCCTTTTTCGGTGGGATAATAGGCCAGGTCGAATGTGGCTGTTTGTACATCGGTAATATTGGTGGTGCGCTGCGGAAACAGTTCATTGGTAAATACCTGGCGTACCCGCGGGTCGCTGAGTTCTGCAAGGTTTCTGCGTAACGGGTTACCGGCGCTGTTTTTATCCTGCAGATTCGGTTCAATATTGTACCAGGCCAGCTTGGCCCTGTTCATATTGTAGTCGATGCTATCGGTTAAACCGGCTTCCGGAAAACGCGGATTCCCCTGCGGTGTGGATGCCATGGTCCAGGCAACAAAAGGAAAACGAAGATCAATGGTTGCCCTCGTGCCTTCAAAATCATCAATAAAGATCAGGCCCTGATCGCCCTTGCCGATCTGCGAGGGGTGGCCCGGTTTAAGGATGGCGGCTTCCCCATAAGCATTGATAAAAGACTTTGCCTTTGTATCATAGAAAGGCAGTTTATTCAGCAGGCGCGTGAGCCCCGGCAATTCGGATTTATAACTGAAATCAAATCCGTACATGGTATTGCGGATCGGATCATCTCCATAACTCATTTTAGTAAAAAAGGGCCGCTCGCCCAGTCTTACCATGGTAGCGCCCAGGCTCAGTTTTTTACCGGCCAGGTAATCGGCGCGCAAACCGGTGAAGCCCCGCTGCTGCATGCCAAACCCAATATTGTTTTCGAAGGAAACTTTCACGGGCACATTGGAACTGAGAATCCCCTGGTTAATGATCCTGACCGTACCCAAATTATAATCAACGATATAATCGCTTCCCTCGCGCAGCACCTGGCCGCCTGCGGTCACCGAAACGGAGCCCTGCGGAATATTAAATGTATTGAGGTAAATTTCAGAACCGCCGCTGCTGCCCTTCACCTGCCCCTGCAGTACAAACCGGTTCAGGTTGGCATAGGTTTGAGCAATGGCCTTGATGGAATCATACAATTGATAGTACACATATTTTCGCTTCGTGGCAGCGGGCTGCCCGGCAAATGCCAGCGTATCCAGGTCGCGGCCAAAAGGCTCCAGTACCGGAAAAACCACACGGCCCATCTGCGGCAAAATGGTAAAGCCATCCACGTAATCAAATACGCCATCGGGCTGCGGGTCGTTCCGGTTATTCAGCCGGTCCAGGTTCAGTATGCGCAGCAGGGGTTGCCCGTCTACCGCAGGAGAAGATTCGGGCAGGAAACGTTTTAATCCGCCACCCGGCTCTTCGTATAAAACATTCAATTGAAAATCTTCCCGCTGAATGCCGCCGAAGAGATCGAGCGAATACACGTTCTTCATCATCAGTCCCCAGAGCGGCAGTTCCGTTCGCTGCGAAGTGGCTTTCAGCAATTTGAGGAACAACATTTTTTGCACGCCCCTGGCAGAATCCAATGCTATATCCTGCGAAAATTCACCCACCTGGAATACCCGGCCGTTATACGTGTACTGGTAAGCAATGGCCAGCACTTCATCGGATTGCAGTTGCGTGTTCACGGAAATAAATCCCGCCTGCGGGTTAAAATAATATTCGTTGGCGCTGAGTTTACGCGCAAAGGTTTTTTCATAATCATCCACCGGGCGAAGGCCTTTGTTCAGGAGCACAGTGTTGACCAATGCCGGGTTTCGGGCATTGGGATCGCTCACGAGCGAGTTGAATAAATTGTTGGCGCCGTTGGCAGGCAGGGGATTAGAGCTCAGCGACTGAATGGCCGGATTATAAGGCTGCGATTCGCCCAGGTCCATGAAACCCACTACATCACGTGCATCCGTGGTGGCACCGGTTCTGTTGGTTACCCAAACCTCCACCCGCTGCACCTGTACCTGCGAGTTCACCACAGGAAGGTTGCGCATGGTTTTATTAAAATTGGCCCTGAAATAATTACCCAGTAAAAAGTGACGGTTCTCTTCGTAATCGTCCGTTTTTTTGGAAAAAGTCTGGGAAGCGGCTCCGCCCTGCAGGTTTACACTCTGTCGGGAAGAACGCTGGTTGGCAATGGCGGCAGTAACAAATAGCTTACCGAACTGCAGTTCCGTTTTAACCCCGAACAGGTTTTGAGCGCTGGCAATCAGGGTCCCTTTAGACTGAAAGGAAATATTACCCGCTTCAATGCGCTTAATGATTTCATCGTCCATTCCCCTGTAGTCCAATTTCAACTGGTTATCGAACCCAAGGTTAGACAGGGTATTGTAGCTGATGGGGAATTTGAGTTTATCACCGATATTGGCATTCAGGTTCAGGTTGGCATTCATGTCAAAATCAAAACCGCCGTTCTTCCTGGCGCGCTCCGGCAGGGTAGGGTTTTTAATATTCTGTCCCTGGTAACCGGCCATGATATTCACTTCACCGCTCGGGCGAATATCCACTTTCAGGTTATTGCCGCTCAGCCCGAAAATGCGGTCGAACAATTTATCGTATACCCGCATGGGCGGACGGATTGTTTTTTGATTCAGCAGCGTAAGTGCGTCTGCTCTTTTTTTAAAATAGCCTGCTTCGGCTTTTTTATTCTGAATCTTCAGGTATTCTTCGAAGGAGAGTACGGTCGGTTTTCTGTAATTCAGCGAACCGATTTTTTCGCGGATGAAATAGGATTTGGTTTTGGGATCATATTCAACCGATCTTTTAATGAGGCCCGTATCCTGCAGATCGAAGGGGTTATTGCTTTTCACCGAAAACGGATCTCCCCTCCTGTCGCTGATGGGGAAGCGCAGGGAGTCCTTCTGCAGGGAATCCGTCCGTTGCGCCGACACAGCGGTACAGAGCAGCCATGCATAAGCAGTGAGTAAAATACGGGAAGTCTTCAAAAAAATCCGCTTGGTTAAGTAGAGCTCTATCCGATCGCTTATAAATTTTTAAGTGCTTGTTTAATGATATCCTCCAGTGAACTGATTTCAGGTTCGGTCTTCAACACTTTCTTAACCGCCTGCTCGGCCATCACCCTGCCGATACCCAATGAAATTAAGGCATTAACGGCATCGGTATCATTTTGCAGCACACTAAATCCGGGCAGGTGATTTTCTTCCAGGCTTTGTTTGCCCAGTTTATCCCGCAATTCCACAATCAGCCTTTCAGCAGATTTACGGCCTATCCCTTTGATACTTTCCAGTTGCCGGGTGTTGCCCTGTACAATGGCCCGGGTAATTTCTTCGGGTTTCATGCCGGAAAGCATCATCCTGGCAGTGGAAGCACCCACGCCCGATACACTGATCAACTGCATGAAAAGTTCTTTTTCGGCCATATCTGCAAAACCAAACAAACTGTGGGCGTTTTCGGTAATATGCAAATAAGTGAACAACTGCCCACTGTCTTTTTGACTGATGGCAGAATAGGTATTGAGACTGATATTCAGCTCATAACCAACACCATTTACATCTACAACAATGCGGGCGGGCGTCTTAACGGCGAAATGACCTTTTACAAAAGCTATCATAAATGGTGGTGAAATTACAAAAAAGAAAGCAATTAGCTGTACCTTTAAAGTTTTATGTAAGGACAGGAAAAAAAGTAAAAACCTTATTTAAGCAATTGTTTCATGAGTAAATTATCAGCAGCAATCACCGCGGTAGGCGGTTATGTTCCGGAAACAAAACTGACCAATTTTGATCTGGAGAAGATGGTGGATACGAACGACGAATGGATTCGTACAAGAACAGGTGTGGAAGAGAGAAGGATTTTAAAGGAGCCCGGGCTGGGAAGCAGCGATATGGCTGTGCCGGCCGTGCTGGAAATGCTCCGCAAGAAAAATATGGATCCCAAAGAGATCGATTGTTTGATCTGTGCTACGGTAACCCCCGATATGGTGTTCCCGGCAACAGCCAATATTATCTGCGATAAGATCGGAGCCACCAATGCCTGGGGCTACGATATGGGTGCGGCCTGCAGCGGGTTCCTGTTTGCATTAACAACAGGCGCCATGTACATCGAAAGCGGGCGCTACAAAAATGTGGTGGTAGTAGGGGTGGATAAAATGAGTTCCATCATCGACTATACCGATCGGGCCACCTGCATCATATTTGGAGACGGGGCCGGAGCCGTACTGCTTCAGCCAACCACCGAAGATGCGGGCATTAAAGACAGCATTCTCAAAACAGACGGAAGCGGAAGGCAATACCTGCACATGAAGGCAGGGGGTTCTGTAAAACCCGCAACGGTAGAAACCGTACTGGCCAAGGAACATTATGCCTACCAGGAAGGCCAGGCCGTGTTCAAATTTGCCGTAAAAGGAATGGCGGATGTGAGTGCAGAACTGCTGGAGCGAAACAACCTGACAGGAGAAGACATCGCCTGGCTGGTGCCGCACCAGGCCAATCTGCGCATCATTGATGCCACCGCCAGCCGGATGGGGCTGCCGAAAGAAAAGGTAATGATCAACATACAGAAATACGGGAACACAACAGCGGCGACTATTCCGCTTTGTTTGTGGGAATGGGAAAAACAACTGAACAAGGGAGACAATATTGTACTCTCTGCATTTGGGGGCGGATTTACCTGGGGAGCCACCTGGGTGAAATGGGCTTATTAAAAACGGCAACATGAAAAATAAATTAACCGGCATTGGATCAGTTGCGATACATGCATCGGGTCATAACAATGCGGACCACGCGCATCTTACACCTGTATATGCCAGCTCCACTTTTACGTTTGATACGGCAGAAGAGGGCAGCGAACGTTTTGCCGGGAAAGACAAAACGAGGATATACAGCCGGTGGGGCAACCCCGGTTTTACCACTGCCGAAGAAACCATTGCGGCGTTGGAAACATTCGGATTGAAAGATGATGCCGGCAATCCATTGCAGGTAAGAGCCCTGTTACATGCCAGTGGGCAGGCGGCGCTCAGCACGCTGTTTCTCGGAACGCTCCGCGCGGGAGATGCCGTACTCACCCACCATGCACTCTATGGCGGTTCACATGAGCTCTTGCTCAAAGTACTGGCCGGAGCAGATGTGGAAACCATACTGATGGACCTGGATAATCCGGAAAAAATTGAAACGGTTTTAAAAGCGAATGGCCATATCAAACTGATCCATATTGAAACGCCGGGCAATCCCACCTTACGCTGCGTGGATATTGACATGGTGAGCAGAATTGCCGGGAAATACAGTGTACTGGTTTCCGTAGATAATACGGCGGCAACCCCCTACCTGCAACAACCGTTTAAATACGGGGCAGATTTTGTAATGCATTCCACCACCAAATTCCTGAACGGGCATGGCACTGCTATAGGCGGCGTATTACTGGGAAAGGACCTGGAACGTATGAACGGTCCCATTTGGAAATGGCATGTATTACTGGGCGGCAACAGCAATCCCTTTGATGCATTCCTGTTAACGCAGGGAATGAAAACACTGGAACTTCGTATGGAACGGCATTGTGCCAATGCCATGGAAGTGGCGGGATTCCTGGAACAGCATCCTGCAGTAGCCAAAGTAAATTACAGCGGGCTTCCCTCCCATCCCGATCATGCCATTGCCATGAAGCAGATGCGGCATGCGGGCGCCCTGATGAGTTTTGAACTGAAAGGCGGACTGGAAGCGGGCAGCCGTTTTATCAACCGGTTGCAGATGTGCGTACGGGCCATTTCGTTCGGAACACCCGACACTTTATTGTCTCATCCGGCCAGCATGAGCCATATGGGCATCCCGAGAGAAGAAAGACTGAAGTCGGGCATTTCAGACGGGTTGATCCGCATGAGTGTTGGCATAGAAAATATAGAAGACATCATCAACGATCTGAACCAGGCATTAAGCTAATTCATCCTTATGCAAATTAATATAAGAAGAGCGGAACAAAAAGACTGCGCCAGGATACTGGAACTGATTCAGGAGCTGGCCACCTATGAAAAAGCGCCCGACGAAGTAACCGTATCGCTGGAACATTTTGAAGAAAGCGGATTTGGCCCAAACCCGGTGTGGTGGGCATTTGTAGCGGAGGAAACCGATCCGGCCGCCGGCGGCGCCGTAATCCAGGCCTTTGCCCTGTACTATATCAGGTACAGTACCTGGAAGGGACAGCGTATGTACCTGGAAGACATTCTTGTAACCGAAAAAATGCGTGGTAAAAATATCGGCCAGCAGTTATTTGACCGCCTGGTTGTTGAGGCAAAGGAAAGAAAGTTGAATGGAATCATATGGCAGGTACTCGACTGGAATGAACCGGCCATTGGTTTTTACAAGAAAAACAATGCAACTTTTGATGCAGGCTGGATCAACTGCGGCATCAATTGTTAAACTAAACCTTTACGAAAAACACAGCAGATGCGTAAACTCTTGTTCCTGGTAATCATGACAAGTATTTTTTTTACTTCCTGTAAAAAAGATGCAGCGGTTGTTCCCGACAACGGGGAGAAAGTATTGAGCAAACTGGCCGTGGGAATCAACCTGAGCAACTGGTTCAATGATTATTCCGATCAGGCGCAGTTTGCAGGCAGGTACAACAACAATCATTTTACCCAGATCAAAAATGCCGGATTCACGTATGTACGGTTACCGGTAGGGGCCTCCGTCATTAGCGACCCCAACAACCTGTCTGTATTAAATGCTACCAACCTCGGACATATAGACCAGGCGGTAAAGAATATTATCGCAGCAGGGCTCTCCGTATCCATCGTGCTTCATTCCAATTCAGTACCGCTCGAAACAAAACTGGCAACAGACCCTTTGAGCAGGCTGGCTTTCCGGCAATTCTGGAAGAACCTGGCCGCACATTTTAAACAATACGATACCACGCAGGTGGTTTTTGAGATTTTCAATGAACCGCATATCGGGGCAACCCAGGGGGCTGCGGGCATAGACAGAAACTGGTGGGCGCCATTTCAGGAGCAGATCATACAATCCATCCGCGAGGCGGCGCCGGATCATTACATCATTGCGGGTGCGGAGAACTGGAACAACTGGTATGATCTTACACAGCTCACACCATACACGGCAAAGAATATCATATACACTTTTCATTTTTATGATCCTTTTACGTTTACACACCAGGGGGCAGACTGGTCGGGATCTCCGTATGACCAGATCAGTCAGATCCCTTATCCCGGAACGCCCGAAAATATGGCGCCACTGGTTGCTGCCGCCCCAACACAGGATCTGAAATTTTTCCTGCAATGGTATGGCACGCAGCGATACAATGCAGATTCAGTGAATAACGCCGTTAAACAGGTATACAACTGGAGCAATGCCCATCGGGTGCCCGTCATCTGTAATGAGTTTGGGATTTATAAACCTTATGCCCCGGCAGAAAGCCGCCTGCGTTACCTGCAGGAGTTCCGCACCACCGTCAACCAATACAAGATTGGATGGGCCGTATGGGATTACGACGAAGGATTTGGAATGGCCAGTTACCCCACAGCTATCCGCACAGGCGTACCCGAATGGGATGCCGGAGTGCTCACGGCACTCGGACTTCAATAAATATTTACCGGAAAATTTTAGCTGACGCCGGCTGTGGTTACGGCCGTTCCCGCAATTTTACCGATCAAACCCTGCAACACTTTACCGGGACCGCATTCTGTAAACCGGGTAGCGCCATCGGCCACCATCGCCTGAACACATTGCGTCCATTTAACCGCGCCGGTTAGCTGATCAATCAGGTTCTTTTTAATGGCAGCAGGATCGGTCACCGCCTGCGCTACCACATTCTGGTATACAGGACAGGAAGGAGATTGAATAGCCACCGCTTCAATAGCAGCAGCCAGTTCTTCTTTGGCAGGGGCCATCAGCGGAGAATGGAAAGCGCCGCCAACAGGTAATACCAGTGCACGTTTTGCGCCCGCTTCTTTCATCCTGATACAAGCCAGGTCAATGCCTTTCACAGATCCGCTGATGACAAGCTGACCGGGGCAATTGTAATTGGCTGCAACAACCACTTCTCCGGTTTCGGCCTGAATGGCAGCACAGATTTCTTCCACTTTATCATCAGCCAGGTTCAGTACGGCAGCCATGGTAGAAGGATTCAGTTCGCAGGCTTTCTGCATGGCTTTTGCACGAATGCTTACCAGCCTCAATGCGTCTTCAAACAGCAGGGCGCCATTGGCTACCAGTGCAGAAAATTCACCCAGTGAATGGCCGGCAACCATTGCAGGGGCAGCATCTTCAATTGTTTTAAAAGCAGCCACAGCATGTAAGAAGATAGCGGGCTGAGTGATATTGGTTTGTTTGAGTTCCTCATCGGTACCGGAAAACATGGTATCACTGATACGGAAACCCAGTATATCATTGGCTTGTTCAAAAAGTTCTTTTACAGAGGCATGAGACTCGTAGAGATGCTTTCCCATGCCGGAAAACTGAGCGCCCTGGCCGGGAAAAACAAAAGCATGTTTAGACATAACAACAGGTTTAGCGGAACAAAGTAAACACTTTCCCGCTTTTCTTAAAAGGTTGTTTTCAGTTCAAGGTATTTCAGGAATTCATTCTTTGTTTTTTCCTCTTTGAATTTACCCTCATAAAAAGCGGTGATGGTAGAAGAAGTATCATCCTCCACGCCACGGCTGGCAACGCAAAGATGTTTGGCGTCAATCACCACAGCAACATCTTCAGTGCCCAGGGCTTTCTGCAGTTCTTTACCAATCTGAACGGTGAGGCGCTCCTGTACCTGCGGGCGTTTGGCATAATATTCCACCAGCCGGTTCAGTTTGCTCAGGCCGATCACTTTACCGCTGCTGATATAGGCGATATGCGCCTTTCCGATGATGGGCACAAAATGGTGTTCGCAATTGCTGTAGAAGGAAATGTTCCGTTCCACCAGCATCTCGTTGTACTTGTATTTATTTTCGAAGAGTGCAACAGAAGGTTTATTGGCAGGATTCAGTCCGCTGAAGATTTCCTGGATAAACATTTTAGCTACACGCCTGGGAGTGCCCTTCAGGCTATCGTCGGCCAGGTCAAGGCCCATGGTTTCCATGATGGCTTTGAAATGCTCCTGGATGATCTTCATTTTCTCGGCATCCGTTTTATCAAATGCATCCGCACGCAGCGGTGTATCTGCGGAAGTGCTGATATGGTTATCACCCATATCATCTATCATATCGTTGGTGAATTCAATTTTTTCACCCTTGAGACGGATATTCAACAAAGTTTCGTTCGGTTTCATGTAGTCTGATTTTTAGGTCGAGGTGTTCATCCAGTTTAGCCCTCATTAAATCATAAATAACCACCGCAATATTTTCGGCGGTAGGGTTCAACTGTTTGAATTCAACGGTATCCAGGTTTAAATTTTTATGGTCAAAACGGTCGAGCACTTCCTCTTTTACCAGGTCGCTCAGTATTTTAAGATCAATCACATAACCGGTTTCCGGATCAATTTCCCCGGTAACCTGAACGGTGAGTTCATAATTATGTCCATGAAAGTGCTCGTTATTGCAGAGGCCAAATACAGCTTTGTTCCGCTCACTGGTCCATGCAGGATTGTGTAAACGGTGGGCGGCATTAAAATGCTCTTTGCGAAAAACAGCAACTCTTTTATGATTCATTCAACAATTGGTTATTTATGCGTGTACGGGTACACATAGGTTCCTTACGGAATACCCTTTTATGTTTAAATCCGGTGAATCAATCATCCCCGGCACTGTTTCAGAAGTGTGCTGATCAAGTGGCCGGGTTATTACAACTAACATCGAAGCGACCGTTCAGTGAACGGTCCTTATTCTCCAAAATACTCCACAAAAATCCGTGGGGTCTCATAGAGTTTAATACAGTGAAGTTCCACCGTTTTTGGCAAAACCGGTGTTAATTCTTTCCAGATAGCGATGGCCAGGTTTTCGGTACTGCACATCTGCCCTTCCAGGAAGGGAACATCCAGGTTCAGGTTTTTATGGTCCAAACGGTCAATGACGGCCGTTTTGATCATAAAACTCAGCTTTTTTACGTCGAAAAGGAATCCGGTATCCGGATCAGGATGCCCTTTAATGGTTACAAAGAGCTCGTAATTATGCCCATGCCAGTTTTCATTGGCACAAACCCCAAAAACGGCCTCATTCTGCTCTTTGGACCATTTTGGGTTGTATAATTTATGCGCAGCATTAAAATGTTCTATTCTGGTCAGGTACACCATTCCTCCGTAAAATTTCCGCAAAGGTACAAAAACTCAGAAAGTTGACCGTTTTTCATCAACTTTACAGCCATGAGAGTAGTTATTACCGCTGCAACCGTAGGGGAATGGATGCCCGCATTTGCCAACCTGAATGAATTGTATACCGAAAAAAGCAACCGTTTTAAGGTGCAGTTTTACCAGTCGGGCGTAGGCATGCTGGCCAGTGCGGTGGCGCTGACCAGGCTGGCGCTGGAAGACAGGCCCGACCTGATCCTGCAAATGGGCATTGCCGGAAGCTTTAACCCCAACATTGCACCGGGAAAAGTGGTGGTGGTAAAAGATGAAATGCTGGGCGATACGGGTGTGGAGGAAGAGGGCCGCTGGCAAGACCTGTTCGACCTGAAACTGGAAAAAAGCAGTTATCATCCGTATGAAAAAAGAAAGCTGCCCAATCCCTGGCTCGGCACATTCAACCTGTTAAAACTGCCCGAGGTAAATGCCATTACGGTGAACCAGGTAAGTACCGGCGAAAAGCGGATTACGCAACTCATTAAAAAATACAAACCCGGTCTGGAAAGTATGGAAGGTGCGGCCCTGCATTATATTGGCCGGGAAACGGGCATTCCGTTTATACAGATCAGGGCCGTCTCCAATATGGTGGGGGAAAGAGACAAATCCAAATGGCTGATGAAAGAGTCTCTGGCCAATCTCAACCAAACGGTATTGAAATATGTTGAACAATTGTATCAGCTCAAATAGCTTATGAAATTCTCCCTTGCATTTTCACCCTGCCCCAACGATACATTTATTTTTGATGCACTCGTTCATCATAAGATCAACACCGAAGGATTTGAGTTTGATGTACAGCTCGAAGATGTGCAGACCCTGAACGAATGGGCCATCAACGGAAAAATGGATATCAGCAAAATCAGTTATGGCGTATTACCGTTGGTGATGGAACAATACAGCCTGCTCAACAGCGGCGGGGCATTGGGAATGGGTGTGGGTCCGTTATTGATCACCCGGGCTAATTCGGGTATCAGCATCGAACCGAAGGGAGGGGCTTATACCCTTCCGGCAAATACGAAGATTGCCATACCCGGCAAAAATACCACAGCTCATTTATTGTTCTCCCTGGCATTTCCGGAAGCCGGCAATAAAGTGTTTACCATCTTTAACCGGATAGAAGACGCCGTATTATCGGGAGAAGTGGATGCGGGAGTGATCATTCATGAGAACCGGTTCACTTACCAGGATAAGGGCCTGGTAAAACTGATCGACCTGGGCGCGTATTGGGAAGAAACCCTTCAGGTACCCATTCCGTTAGGCGGCATCATCCTTAAAAAAACAATCGATCCGGCCATTGCTGCAACTATCAACAGGCTGATCCGCCAAAGCATCCAATATGCATTTGATCAATACCCGCAGGTAGCGGAATTTGTGAAGCAGCACTCGCAGGAAATGAGCGAGGAAGTGATGCGCAAACATATAGACCTTTATGTAAACCAGTACTCCCTGGACCTGGGGCCCGGCGGACATAAAGCCGTTGAACAGTTACTCAAAATCAGCGGTAATCAACCGTACTAGCAGCACCTCAAATTTAACATTCCGGTTACACCCGGAATTGTTTTAATGTTATAACTTTAATAGAGTAAAGGAACGGCACTCCGGTATGGGTTCCCTTTCGCCAATGCTTTTGGATTGCGTTCTGCATGCTTAACCTTAAAAAATTGCCACATGAAATTACTAGACAAAAAAGTAGCTATTGTAACCGGAGCAGGTTCCGGCATCGGAAGGTCCATTGCCTTATTATATGCCGCAGAAGGCGCTAAAGTAGTGGTGTCCGATATCAGTGAAAAAGGCGGTAATGAAACCGTTGCACTGATCAAAGAAAAACAGGGTGAAGCCCTATTTGTAAAAACAGATACATCGAAAGCCGCAGACCATGAAACACTGGTACAACAGGCTGTTCAACAATTTGGCGGTTTGCATATTGCAGTGAACAATGCAGGTATCGGCGGCCCCCTCAGCTTTACCGGGGAATATCCGATTGATGGCTGGGATAAAGTAATCGGCATCAATTTGTCCGGCGTGTTCTACGGATTGCGCTACCAGATTCCGGCCATTTTACAATCCGGCGGCGGAAGCATTGTGAACATTGCATCCATACTGGGCAAGGCCGGCACCAAGGGTTCTCCTGCCTATGTGGCTGCAAAACATGGTGTGGTTGGATTAACCGAAGCTGCTGCACTGGAATATGCCGACAAGAAGATCCGGATCAACTCCATCGGGCCGGGATATATTGTAACGCCACTGATTACCAATTCACTGGATGAGGCAACCCGGCAGGCGCTGGTCGGATTGCATCCGATGGGCCGTTTGGGTCAACCCGAGGAAGTGGCAGAACTGGCGTTGTGGCTTAACTCAGATAAAGCATCCTTTGTTACAGGGTCCTACTACAATGTAGATGGCGGATACCTGGCGCAATAACCTGCTTACGATTAGCTATTGTAATAACTTAAAAAATAAACAAGATGAAAAGATTAGAGAACAAAGCCGCCCTGATCACCGGAGGTGCAGGAAGCATTGGTAAAACCACTGCAAAATTATTTTTGCAGGAAGGCGCCAAAGTATGGCTGGTAGACCTGAACGAAGAAGCGTTGAAGAAAACAGCGGAAGAGCTGGGTGGAAAAAACATTGGCTATACTGCCGCAGACGTAAGCAAGTCTGCCGATGTACAGCGTTATGTAAATGATGCTGTGGCGGCCTATGGTAAGATTGATGTGTTCTTCAACAATGCCGGAATTGAAGGCGTGGTGAAACCCATTGCCGACTATCCCGAAGAAGTGTTCGACAAAGTGATTGCGGTGAATGTGAAAGGCGTTTGGCTGGGTGCCAAATACGCATTGCCCCAGATCAAAGACGGAGGAAGCATGATCATCACTTCTTCTGTTGCAGGCCTCAATGGCAGCCCGAATGTGAGCGCCTATATTACCAGTAAACATGCTGCACTGGGTGTGATGCGCGCCACTGCAGTAGAATCTGCATCCAGGGGAATCCGCGTGAACGCCATTCACCCTTCGCCGGTAGACAACCGGATGATGCGTTCCCTGGAGGAAGGATTTGCACCCGGCGCAGCAGAAGCAGCCAAAAAGGAACTGGAAAAATCCATTCCGCTCGGACGATATGCACAGCCCGAAGAAATTGCGCAACTGGTGGTTTGGCTGGGTAGCGATGAAAGCAGGTTCATTACAGGAACTTCGCAGGTGATCGATGGAGGCCTGAGCGTACTGTAAACACAACGAATAATTGCAATAAACAAGCGTTGGGAGGTTTATCCTTTCAACGCTTTTGCATATACATCCAGTACCCGCTTGCGGGCTTCCTCGTGCACTACAATGGGTTTGGGATAGCTGAACTCCTCAAACTCAGGTACCCATTTGCGGATATAGCGAAGGTCTTTGTCGAATTTTTGCGTTTGCAGATACGGATTGAATACCCTGAAATAAGGCGCGGCATCACAGCCACTGCCACTGGCCCATTGCCAGCCGCCATTATTGGCCGCCAGGTCATAGTCCAGCAAATGCGCTGCAAAATACGCTTCGCCCCAACGCCAGTCGATCAGCAAATGCCTGGTTAAAAAAGAAGCAACAATCATCCGCACGCGGTTGTGCATGAAACCAGTGGCATTCAGTTCATGCATACCTGCATCCACAATCGGATAACCGGTGGTTCCTTCGCACCAGCGTTTGAATAAAGCTTCATCGTTCATCCATTCAATGCGATCGTATTCGGCTTTGAAGGAATGCCCCTTTCCTACTTTGGGGAAATGCCAGAGAATGGAATGGTAAAAATCCCGCCAGATCAATTCGTTCAAAAAAGTTTCATTCAGTTGCTGCGCCTTACGTGCAACAGCCCGAACACTCACTGTACCGAAACGAAGGTGTACACCCAATTTGGAAGTACCGTTTTCCAATGCAGGAAAATCACGGTTCCTGCTGTATTGTTGAATAATGGCTTCGTTCAGTTCTTTAGATGGAAAAGGTTTGTTCACCGGTTCAAATCCAATCTGTTTCAAAGAAGGCAGAGCAAGCGGCGCCTGCTTCAGGAAAGCATCCAGGTGCTGTTTGGTGGGATAAGCTTCCAGGTCAGAAGCACCAAGCCTCGCCTTCCACTTTCTGGAGTACGGTGTAAAAACAGTATAGGGCTTGCCGTCGTCTTTCACTACTTCCTCCTTCTCAAATATTACCTGGTCTTTGAAGCGGCGGAAAGCAATCCGTTTATCCGCCAGCAGGGCAGCAACTGCTGCATCGCGCTCCAGCGCATCGGGTTCATAATCCTGGTTGATAAACACCGTATCGATCTCGTATTGATTGGCCAGCGAAGCAAATACTTTGGTGGGGATCCCATCCAATACCAGCAATGATGATCCCATTTTCACCAGGGCCTCCTGCATTTCTTCCAGGGCGGCATGGATGAATTCCACACGCCGGTCGGCTTTGTTATCGAGCTTGTTTAAAATAGTGCGGTCGAAAATAAAAACAGGTAAAACGGGGCGTCCGGCTTTGAGCGAATGAAACAAAGCCGCGTTGTCTGCCAGTCGCAGGTCTCTCCTGAACCACAGGATGTTGATGCGTGAACCCATAAAGCTGTTTGGGCAATTAACAGCCCAACAGCCAAATTGTTTAACGATATTCTTTGTTTATCCGCCGAACAGGGGCAGAAGAATATCCTTGTGCAACCCATACACCAACTGAGGGGTGTACTGGTTTTGCTGAAACTGTTTTACCCAGCGGATTCCGTAAATGGCATTGGTTAAAAACACTTCGGAAGCGCCGGCTAAATCATCGGGGCTAACGGAAACCTCCTCCACTTCGTAGTGCAGTTTGCGCAACTGATCAATCAGGTATTGCCGCATCACACCTGCAACGGGACCATCACTCAACGGAGGTGTTTTAATAAATCCGTTCTTCACAACAAATACATTGGCAATGGTGGCATCAGCAATGTTGCCACCGGCATTCAACAACACCGCATCATTCAGATGCTGCTCTTTTACCCAGATGGCCGCCATCACATAGGGCAGGTAGTTGTTGCTTTTGATGCGCGAAAAATCATCCGCCGATTTAATGGCAGGCCGGTAAAGATCAATCTCCAGCCCGTTTTCGTTCAGCAGGTTATTGGCAGGATCCAGTTCCCAGCTCTGGATCAGCAGGTGCGGAAAATGATTCTGCGGATCATAGATACCTCCTTCTCCCCGGTAAATCATCAGTCTTATTCTGGCCAGTTGGTGGTGCCCGTTCTTTTTCACCAGTTGCCGAATGGCATCGGTAATATACTGCGTCGTAAAAAAATGCGGTGGTTTAAACTTCAGGGTTTCCAGCGAGCGAAACAGCCGGTCCATATGATATTGTTCCAGCAGTATTTTACCCCCGCACCACTTCATGGTTTCAAAAAAACCATCCCCATAACGGAAGGAACGGTTATCCGGAGCAATCAGGTGTTTACCGGAACGGATAAATTTGCCATCGTTAAAAAGAAATACGGCTGCTGTCATAGCTACAAAGATAGAATGAAGGTAAATTCGCCTGAAGTAATTTAGCCCATTATGCAAATCAGTCAGATCACCGCCTATCTGGAAAGCAAAGCGCCGCTGGCTTACCAGGAATCATATGATAATTCAGGATTGATCACCGGCCATGCCCGGATGGAATGCACGGGCATTCTCTGCACCCTCGATGCCACGGTAGCGGTAATCCGCGAAGCAAGGGAACGGGGCTGTAACCTGGTGGTAGCCCATCATCCCATCCTGTTTAAGGGCATCACCCGGCTCAACGGAAAAAATTATGTGGAAGAAGCGTTGATCGAAGCCATCAAAAACGATATCGCCATTTATGCCATACATACCAATTTAGACAATATGGCCGACGGCGTGAATGCGGTCATTGCAGCAAAACTGGGCCTGATCAATACCCGGATCCTGCTGCCCAAAAACAACGACCTGGTGAAGCTGGTCAGTTTCGCCCCGCTGAAGGAAAGGGAACAATTGCTGAATGCCCTGTTCCGGGCGGGAGCCGGGCAGATTGGTGCATACAGCGAAACCAGTTTCAGTACAGAAGGAACAGGTACGTTCAGGGGATCGGAGCAAACCAATCCCTATGTGGGTACCCCGGGAATCCGCCATGCAGAGCCGGAAACCCGGATAGAAGTCATCCTGCCTGCTTACCTGAAACAACCGGTGTTAAGCGCCCTGTTGACCGCTCACCCTTATGAAGAAGTGGCCTACGATTTTATTCCCCTGCTCAATGCCAACCGGCAGGTGGGCAGCGGCATGATCGGAGAACTGCCCGGGCCGGTTTCGGAAATGGCCTTATTACAGCAAATTCAGACCGCTTTTGGGTTAAAAATCATCAAACACACCCCACTTTTGGGCAAAAATGTGCAAAAAGTAGCGCTTTGCGGGGGAGCCGGCAGTTTCCTGATTTCCGCTGCCAGGGAGGCCGGAGCTGCGTTTTACATCAGCTCCGACATCAAATACCATGAGTTTTTTGATGCGGAAAACCGCATGGTGATCGCTGATATCGGCCATTGGGAGAGTGAACAATACACGATAGACCTGCTTTTTTCGCTTTTAACCACTAAATTCCCTAACTTTGCCGTCCTTAAAACGGCGATAAACACCAACCCGGTGCGCTATTTTTTAGGGTAATCTCAAACTACAAACTACATATGGCATCTGTAAAAGATTTCTCCGTTGAAGAAAAATTAGTGAACCTGCTTCGTTTACAAAAGATCGATAGTAAGTTAGATGAAATTCAGATTCTGAAAGGTGAACTCCCAATGGAAGTAAGTGATCTGGAAGATGAGATCCAGGGATTAACCAGCCGTCAAACACGTATAGAGGAAGAAATTAACGGTATCAGCGAATTCATTGAAGGCAAGAAAAACACCATCAAAGAAAGCGAGGCCCTGATTGCGAGGTACGAGAAGCAAAGCGACAACGTAAAAAACAACCGCGAATTCGAAGCCATCAATAAAGAAGTGGAAATGCAGCAGCTGGAAGTGAAGCTGGCCGAAAAGCATATCCGCGATGCCAACGAAGAACTGGCCGAAAAGATCAAGGCGCTGGAAATTGCCAAGAAACAGGTAGCAGTTAAAGAAGGCGTGTTAAATCACAAGAAGGGTGAACTGGAAAAGATCATTGCAGATACAGAAAAAGAAGAAACCGCATTGAACAAAGTAAGCGCCGAAGCACGCAGTCATATCGACGAGCGTTTAATTTACAGCTACGATCGTATCCGCAAGAGCTACAGAAACGGATTGGCAGTAGTTCCTGTAGAACGTGATGCCTGCGGTGGTTGCTTCAATTCCATTCCGCCTCAGCGTCAGAGCGAAATCCGTCTGCACAAGAAAATCATCGTTTGCGAAAACTGCGGACGTATCCTGGTAGACGCCGATCTGAACGACAGTGTGGAAGTAAAATAGTATTACAATTTTTTTAGCATAAAGAAAGGGTAGCCATATGGTTACCCTTTCTTATTTTCGGGTAGTGATGAAGTATCTCCATTTGCTCTGTTGTGCCTTATTCCTTTCTGTATTTGGAATGGCGCAAAAGGCATTCGATTTCAACAGCGCCTGCGTAGAAGCCTACCAGGATATCACCCGGCTGAAATTAATATCGGGCGCCGCCTATATCAATAAAGCCAGGGAACAAAATCCAAACAACCTGGTACCGGTACTGCTGGAGAGTTACAGCGATTTCTACACCCTCTTTCTGAACGAGAACCCGGCGCAGTATCAAACCATGTACCCATTGTTCCAGGAAAGGCTGGACCGGTTGCAGGAGGGCCCTGAATCCTCTCCCTTTTATTTGTATTCACAGGCCATTGTCCGCATTCACCGGGCAGGGGTTTCAGTGAAGTTTGGGCATTTATGGGATGCAGGATGGGATTTCAGAAGAGCATATCTCCTGTTGAAGGAAAACAAAAAATTATATCCCAATTTTTCGCCCAACGACCTGATGTTTGGCGCATTACAGGCGGTGATCGGCACTGTGCCAAAAGGATACCGGTGGCTGGTGAACCTCCTGGGCATGAAAGCCTCACTGACAGAGGGCATGCGGGCAGTCCGCAACTATACCAACAGCAATGATCCCTGGGCCCGTACCTTTTTTAATGAGGCGGCCTTCATATACCCCTATCTCCTGTTCTTCATCGAAAACAAAAAAGAAGAGGCGCTGAACTTTGTGCAACAAAAGAAACTGGACCTGGTGAACAATCACCTGCATGCATATATGGCGGCCAATCTTGCATTGAACAACAAGGAAACAGCATTGTCCAGGTCAATTGTACAGAACAGGAACAAGTCGGACGAATACCTTCGTTTAAGCGTATGGGATTTCCAGTTGGGGTATGCCAAACTCTATCACCTGAACTATAATGAGGCAAAGTATCATTTTGAACAATTCACCCGGCAATTCAAAGGAAAATTTTATGTAAAGGATGTGTACCAGAAGATCAGTTGGTGTTATTACCTGCAGGGCAATATGAAGGCCGCGGAAGAAGCCAGAACGCAGGTGATCCGGAGAGGTTCCACCGAGGCCGATGCCGATAAAAAAGCATTGAAAGATGCGCGGGAATTAATATGGCCCAATCCGCTCTTACTGAAAGCGAGGCTGCTGAACGATGGCGGATACCATAGTGAGGCCTACAAACTGCTGGAAGGAAAAACAGAAGACAATTTCAGCAAGCCCGAAGAGAAATTGGAATTTGCCTACCGGGCTGCAAGAATCTACGACGACCTGGGCAGGACAGACGATGCCATCCGCACTTACCAGATTGCCATCCGGATGGGTGCATCCAGGAAAGAATATTTTGCATCCAGGGCTGCATTGCAGATAGCGCAGATCTACGAAGCCAGGGGGCAAAAAGCCATGGCCATTCAATACTACCAGCAATGCCTCAGCATGGAAGACCATGAGTATAAGGATTCGCTGGACCAGCGGGCCAAGGCAGGCATCGCCAGATGCAAGGGCGCATAAAAAAGTGATAATAGAAAATAGTCTGCTAATTGTATAAACAAGCTTTATTAACTTGCCGCCAAACCAATCAACGTGCTTCGTAAGCTGATCATACAGAACTACGCCATCATTGATGAGATCACCATTGATTTTTCTCATCAGCTCAATATCATCACCGGGGAAACCGGTGCGGGTAAAAGTATTCTGATGGGGGCGCTGAGCCTGATACTGGGAGAAAGAGCCGACAGCAGTGTACTGGTGAACAGCGAAAAGAAATGCATCATAGAAGGTAATTTTAAAGCCGGCCACAAGCCGGATGTAGCCGCATTTTTAGCGGCAGCAGACCTGGATGCAGACAACGAACTGGTGTTGCGCAGGGAGATCAGCGCCAACGGAAAATCCAGGGCCTTTATCAACGATACGCCGGCCACTTTACAACAGTTAAAACAACTGGCCGGGTTACTGGTAGACCTGCACCAGCAGTTTGATACACTGGAACTGGGTGATAGCGACTTTCAGCGCCAGGTGATCGATGCGCTGGCGGGCAATGAGGCCTCCATACAGCAGTACCGCAAAATCTTTACCAACTGGCAACAACTTTGCAAAGAAGTAAATACGTTGAAGGAACAGAAAGCCGCTTTTGTAAAAGAAGCGGACTATCACCAGTTCCTGTTCAATGAACTGGAAGAACTGGGCCTGAAGGAAAACGAACTGGAAGCGCTGGAAGAAGAGCTGAAGATGCTGAGCAATGCGGAAAATATCAAGGGCGGGCTCAACACGGTGGTACAGGCATTGAACAACAGCGATCAGCCCCTGGTGGCGCAACTCAGGCAGTTGAACATCCAGTTGCAACCCTACACCGGTATGCTGAAAGAGCTGCCCGTACTCAGCGAAAGAATGAAAGCAGCGCAGGTGGAATTACAGGATATAGCGGATGAGCTGGAACGCCTCAACGACCATATACAACTGGATGAAAAGCGTGCGGAGTGGATTAACCAGCGCATGGGAGAAGGATATAAGCTCACCAAAAAGCATGGTGTAAAGACCACGGCGGAACTCCTGCAGGTACAGGCTGAACTTTCCGAAAAGTTGCAGCAGGTATTACAGCTCGATGATACCATCATTGCCAAAGAAAAGCAGGCTGCGACCTTACAGCAGGAACTGGAAAAACTGGCGGCGCAAATCGGTAAGGCCAGAAAAGCCATGACGGCGCCGTTCGAAAAAGAAGTGAACCGCCTGCTGAAGCAGGTAGGCATGCCCAATGCAAAAGTGCAGGTACGCTTACAACCCACCGCATTATATGAATATGGCACAGAACAGGTAGAGCTCCTGTTCGATGCCAATAACAGCAACCGTTTCGAATCCATCCGCAAAGTGGCCAGCGGTGGAGAACTGAGCCGGTTAATGCTATGCATCAAATCGCTGGTAGCGGCATCTATTGATTTGCCTACACTGATTTTTGATGAGATCGATACAGGTATATCCGGGGAAGCAGCCAAACAGGTAGGGCTGATCATGCAGGCTATGGCCGATAAGCGCCAGATCATCTGCATTACCCACCAGCCGCAGATTGCCGGAAAAGCCAATGCACATTATTACGTATATAAAGAACAAAAAGGAAATCAGGTAAAAACTACGATCCGTCTCCTGGATACCGAAGAACGCATTACAGCCATAGCGCAGATGCTGAGTGGAGAAAAACCAACCGCTGCCGCCCTGGAGAATGCCAGGGAGATGGTTAGCAGGTAATTCGTATCTTCGGCACTCGTTAAAAACAACAACATGGCATATAACCTACTGAAAGGGAAGCGCGGTATTATTTCCGGCGCATTAGATGAAAATTCCATTGCATGGAAAGTGGCTGAAAAAGCACACGAAGAAGGCGCAACATTTGTATTGACCAATGCTCCGATCGCCATGCGTATGGGAGAAATCAATAAGCTGGCCGAGAAAACCGGAGCCACCATTATACCGGCGGATGCCACGAGCGTAGAAGACATCACCAACCTGTATACACAGGCCCAGGAGATACTGGGGGGAAAAATGGATTTTGTGCTGCATTCCATCGGAATGAGTGTAAACATCCGCAAAAAGATCCCCTATACCGAATCCAACTACGAGTACTTTATGAAAGGTATTGATGTATCTGCCATGTCGCTGCACAAGATGCTGGCCGTAGCCAAAAAGCTGGATGCCATCAATGAGTGGGGAAGTGTGGTAGCGCTTACTTATATGGCTGCGCAAAGAACTTATCCGTTCTATACCGATATGGCCGATATCAAAGCCATGCTGGAATCCATCGCCAGAAGCTTTGGTTACCACTACGGAAAAGAGAAAAAAGTACGGATCAACACCGTATCGCAGTCTCCTACCAAAACCACTGCAGGTACCGGTATCAAGGGCTTTGGCGACTTTTTTGACTATGCCGATGTTATTGCACCATTAGGCAACGCAAGCGCGGAAGATTGCGCCAACTATTGTATCACTTTGTTCTCCGATCTTACCAGGATGGTAACCATGCAGAACCTGTTCCATGATGGAGGATACTCCACCACAGGGGTAAGTATGGAAGTGCTGGAAAAATTGGGTATCACCAATCAATAATCCTAAAAAATAGCGCCATGAATTTAATTGACCTGCTGGGCTATTTCGGCGCATTCCTCAGCGCCATCACATTCATGCCGCAAGTTTGGCTGGCATGGAAAACAAAAAGTGTAGGCGATCTGAGTATCTGGATGATATTAATTGTAATTACCAGTTGTGTTGTGTGGCTGGTGTATGCAGTGAATGTAAAAAGCGGGCCGGTACTGGCCGCCAACCTGATTGTGCTGGCATTGTCGCTGCTGCTGTTCTATTTCAAGCTCACGTTCAAAAAGCCAAAATAAAGGCCCCGAAAAAGAACGGCGGTTAGCCCGTAAATAAAAAAAGTGCAGTTATTCGCTGCACTTTTTTTATTAGCATTTTATATAGCGCAGGCCTGGCCTGCGGGTATCCGTTCCATCAAACCGGAACGTTTAAGGTCACAATTAATATTCGTCCTCGTTGAACATGAAGTCTTCCTGGCTTGGATAATCAGGCCAGATGTCTTCGATACTCTCGTATACTTCACCTTCGTCGTCCAACTCCTGGAGGTTCTCCACCACTTCCAGCGGAGCTCCGCTTCTGATGGAATAATCGATTAACTCATCCTTGGTAGCAGGCCAGGGAGCTTCTTCTAAATAACTTGCTAATTCTAAAGTCCAAAACATAGTTTTCGATTATTTTTTGCAAAAGTAACCGTATAAATGATATGACCAAATGTGAGTTAGTCCCACTATGTAAAGAAATGTTTAAAAAATGCCCGTTTCGGGGGCGCGTTTTGTAGGTTTGTGGAGATAATCTTAGCAAAGAGATGCTTAAAGCAGAAAAGATCACCCGGAAATTCGGGGACGTACAGGTATTAAAAGGCGTGGATATAACCATTCAGCCGGGTGAAATTGTCAGTATTGTAGGCTCTTCGGGAGCGGGCAAGAGCACGTTACTGCATATACTGGGCACCCTCGACAGGCCGGATACCGGTAAAATCTGGCTGAACGAACAGGAAATCGGCGCCTTATCCCCCAAAAAACTGGCTGCCTTCCGCAATCAACAGATCGGGTTCATCTTCCAGTTTCACCACCTGCTGCCCGAATTTGATGCACTGGAGAATGTATGCATCCCCGGATGGATTGCCGGAACAGCTAAAAAAGTCGTAAAGGAACGGGCAGAATACCTGTTGAATATCCTGGGACTGTCCGGAAGAATCAGCCATAAACCCCAGGAACTTTCGGGGGGAGAACAGCAGCGGGTAGCCGTAGCGAGGGCGCTGATCAACCAGCCCTCGATCGTATTTGCAGACGAGCCCACCGGAAACCTCGACAGTAAAAATGCAAGGGAGCTGCACCAGTTGTTCCTGCAACTGAACAGGGAAACCGGCACCTCCTTCCTGATTGTTACCCACAACGAGGATCTGGCCGCACTTTGCGGAAGAACCCTTCACATGAAAGATGGCCTGATGGTTTAGGAAACCCGCGGCTTCCAGGGGATTTCCGGAATACCCAGCTGGTGGCTGAAATAGCGGGACAAAACAAAGAGATAATCGCTTAAGCGGTTCAGGTATTTAATCACCAGCGGCTCTACAAAAATCTGTTGTTCCTGCATGTTCACGCAGCAACGTTCGGCCCTTCTGCAAACGCAACGGGCAATATGGGTTTGGGAAACAGCGGGATGGCCACCGGGTAATACAAAGAATTTCATGGGCTCCAGTACATCATTCATATGATCAATCTCCCGCTCCAGTAAAGAGATGTCATCTTCCTTCAGGTCAGGAATTTTCATCAGGGGCTCCTTATCAGGATCACAGGCCAGGGAGGAGCCAACGGTGAACAAGCGGTCCTGGATTTCTTTCAGGATGGTTTTCGTATGCACATCACCGGCATAGTCACTCACCACTCCGATCCAGGAGTTGAGTTCATCCACCGTTCCGTAAGTATCAATCCTGATATGGCTCTTGGGAACTTTGGTTCCGCCAATTAAAGAGGTTTTACCCAGGTCGCCTGTTTTAGTATATATTTTGATGGACATTTGAAATCGGTTGAAACAATTACAAAACTAGCGCAGAATGGTTCACACATGTGCAACATGCGGGTGATGATGTAAGAACTGCTCTTTGGTTTGATCGCTTTCTACCAGTCCGTCTCTCAAACGCACAACCCTGTGTGCATAAGCTGCAATATCTTCTTCGTGGGTCACCAACACTACTGTATTACCGGCTTCCTGAATTTTCCCAAAGATCTGCATTACCTCTACAGAGGTTTTGGAATCGAGGTTACCGGTAGGCTCATCGGCCAGTAAGATGGCAGGATTGTTTACCAGGGCGCGGGCAATGGCTACACGCTGAATCTGACCACCGCTGAGCTCGTTCGATTTATGATGGCTTCTGTCTGCAAGGCCCACTTTGTTCAGGGCCTCCAAAGCACGCTCCATTCGCTCTTTCTTGGGAATACCGGCATAGATCAACGGAAGGGCCACATTCTCCGCAGCCGTTAAACGGGGCAGCAGGTTAAACTGCTGGAACACGAATCCAATCTCGGAATTTCTCACTTCAGCCAGGTCATCGTCGGGCATTTTGCTCACGTCCTTGCCATTGAGGATATACCTGCCGCCGGTGGGAGAATCGAGGCAACCCAGGATATTCATCAGGGTACTTTTACCGCTGCCGGAGGGACCCATCAGGGCCACGTATTCATTTTTAAAGATATCCAGGGAAATGCCTTTTAAAACAGTAATGGCCTGGTTACCCATGTAGTAGTTCTTCTCAATATCCTCCAGGTGAATGATCGATTCGGTGTTAGCCATACAATTCAGTTTATTTTTTAATAACCGTAGGTACTTTAAAATAGGTTCCGTCAGTAAGCGGAGCGTTCCGCAGGGCATCCTCGCGAGATACGGACCCTTTCAGTTCATCGGCTCTCCAGGCATGCTTCACATCACTCATCCACAACAGCGGCTCAACTCCGGAAGTGTCTGCTTCCTGCAGTTTTTCAATGAACCCCACCATCCGGGCAAGGTCGTTGCGGATGGCTTCTTTTCTTTCCGGGCTAAATTCAAGCCGGGAGAGGTGGGCCAGGTGATCGATCATTTTGGGGGTAATTTCCATATAGAACAAATGTAAAAGAAAGACAAGCAAGATAGCGGGGTAAAATTTTAAAAGGCAATAAAATAAAAGCAGCGGTCAAAAGCCGATTTATCCCCCAAAAGCACAAAATGGAGGTTTTCCCGAAAATAGCCCAGATATTAACATTGTGTGAAGATTAAATAGTTTTGCCATTAGGATAATCTTCCTAAATTGGTATAACTAAATCCCCCCGATTATGCTAGTATATATTCTTTTGGTAGTCTACCTGGTTTGTCTTTACCTGGCTTACAGGGGCGCCGCGGTATCAGAGGAGTAAGCTCCCCCCCACAGAACTTTTTCTAAAATCAAACTTGACCTGAAAAGTTTGATTTTTTTTATGCGTTTATCCTATCTTCGATGAAAATAGTTGCATAACTAACTATTTTTGCCAAGCGACGAAAAAATCTAACTATTAAAGTTTACGTATGAAGCGTTCTATCAAAAAAGTTGCCGTTTTGGGTAGTGGTGTGATGGGCTCCAGGATCGCCTGTCATTTTGCAGGAATCGGGTTGCAGGTATTGCTGCTCGACATTGTTCCCGCAGCAGCAGCAGAAAGCACCAAACCTGCGGAAAGAAACAAGCTGGTCAATGACGCATTACAGGCAGCCATCAAAAGCAACCCCTCTCCTGTATTTACCAAATCGGTGGTGAACAACATCAAAACAGGCAATTTCGACGACAATATGAAAGAGATCGCTTCCTGCGACTGGATCATAGAAGTGGTGGTGGAGCGCCTTGATATCAAAAAGGGGGTGTACGACAAGGTAGAACAGTTCAGAACGCCCGGTACGCTTATTACGTCCAATACTTCCGGTATTCCCATTCACCTGATGGCGGAAGGAAGATCGGAGGATTTCAAAAAACATTTCTGCGGAACACACTTCTTCAATCCGCCAAGGTACCTGCGTTTGCTGGAAATTATTCCAACAGTGCATACAGCTCCGGAAGTAACAGCCTTCCTGGTGCACTACGGAGATCTCTACCTGGGTAAAACAACAGTACTGTGTAAAGACACACCTGCATTCATCGCCAACAGGATTGGGGTGTTCAGCATCATGAGCATTTTCCATATCATGGATCAGCAGCAATTAACGATAGATGAAGTTGATGCCTTAACAGGACCCATTATCGGAAGACCCAAATCCGCAACCTTCAGAACAGCCGATGTGGTAGGAATAGACACCCTGGTGAAAGTGGCTAAAGGTGTTGCAGACAACTGCCCTGCCGACGAAGCAAAAGCCATTTTCACTATACCGGCATGGCTGGAAACTATTACTGCCAACAACTGGCTGGGTGATAAAACCGGGCAGGGTTTCTTCAAGAAAACCAAGTCCGCCGCCGGAAAAGAAATTCTGACACTGAACCTGAGCACCATGGAATATGGCGCCAGGGTGAAGCCAAAGTTTGGCAGCATTGAGGCGGCCAAACCCGTGGAAGACCTGAAGGCCCGCATCAAACAATTGAATGCGGCAACAGACAAGGCCGGAGATTTTTACCGGGCGTTCCACAACTCCCTGTTCTCCTATATCTCATTCCGTATCCCGGAAATCAGCGATGAAATATATCGCCTCGATGATGCTATGATGGCCGGTTTTGGCTGGGAAATCGGCGCCTTTGAAACATGGGATACACTGGGAGTGGCCAAAACCGTTGAAGCCATGAAGGCAGCGGGCGCAGCCGTTGCACCCTGGGTTACGGAGATGCTCGCATCAGGCGCAACCAGTTTCTACAAGGTAGAACAGGGCAAGCGCATGTATTATGATCTCGCAACCAAATCCTATAAAGTAATACCCGGCGGAGAATCCTTCCTGATCCTCAAAAACCACAGCGATAACCTGGTGTGGAAGAACAGCGCCTGCAGAATGTATGATATCGGTGATGGTGTTGCCGGGTTGGAATGGAGCACCAAGATGAACAGCATCGGAAGCGAAGTACTGGAGGGCCTGAACAAAGCCATCAATATTGCAGAAGAAAAATTCAACGGACTGGTGATTGCCAACGACGGCGCCAATTTCAGCGCCGGAGCCAACGTGGGTATGATCTTTATGTTTGCGGTAGAACAGGAATACGATGAGCTGGATATGGCCATCAGAATGTTCCAGAACAGCATGATGCGACTGCGTTATTCCAACATACCGGTGGTAACAGCGCCGCATGGACTAACCCTCGGCGGAGGTTGCGAAATGAACCTGCATGCCGATAAGATCTGCGCAGCGGCAGAAACCTATATAGGACTGGTGGAACTGGGTGTAGGCCTCATACCCGGCGGCGGCGGCACCAAGGAATTTGCCTTGCGCGCGGGAGACGAACTGCACAAAGACGAACCGGAAACCAATACCTTAAAAGAGCGCTTCTTATCCATCGCAACGGCCAAAGTGGCTACCTCTGCACAGGAAGCGTATGACATGGGAATTCTGCGGCCAGGACAGGACGAAGTGGTGATGAACATCGGAAGAAGAATTACAGAGGCCAAGAAATCCGTCATTGAACTATACGAACAGGGCTATCATATCCCGGTTCAGCGTAAGGATGTAAAAGTAGTGGGCCGTGCCGGCCTGGGCGCATTACTGGCCGGTATCAACGGCATGTGGCGCGCAGGATATGCAACCGATCACGATGCACTGGTAGCGCGTAAGCTGGCCTATGTAATGTGTGGTGGCGACCTCAGCGAACAAAGCCTGGTCAGCGAACAATACCTGCTGGACCTGGAAAGGGAAGCCTTCTTAAGTCTTTGCGGCGAAAAGAAAACACTGGAAAGAATCCAGAGCGTGCTGAAGAGCGGAAGACCCATCAGGAACTAGTAAGAACGGAAAACGGATTATCGTATACTGTATATAATCCAGTTTTCCGTTTCATATACCCTGTAGGGGGTTAACCCGATTCTGTCTTTCATAATACCTACGTTGTAGGCATTGAGTACGGTGAAATTGTGCAGCCGGTTATTCTTTTTGGCCACGCACATATAATGCACGGTAAGCATAGGATTTTCGATCACCGTAACAAAGCTTTTTTGTACGGGAAGTACCAGGCCGCTGAGGCTAGGTAAATGAGCAATGATGCCATAGGCAGAAGCGTCGTCTATCAGCATTGGCCGTTTATCAGAAGCAATGGACCCGATGTATTCGGCCAGCATCTGCACTTCAGAATTCACTTTAGGCTGCAGCCATTTGGAAGGAGAGGTAGCCACATTGTAATACTGGCGTTCCTCCGGATCATTGCTCTGCGAGAAATAATACACACCTGCAAATATGCTCAGCACCGCACCGCCAACAATCAACCCGGAACTGAAGGAGGAACTGCCCCGCTCCTGTCCTAAAAAAGTAAGTGCTGCAATGGCAATTACATTGATGATTATGTAATACTCAACGGTAAAATAATATTTTACATCCACCAGGATGATGCTGAAGAAAATCAGCGGAGTCAGCACAGTAAACAATTGGTAGAGCCTCCCTCTAAACAGGATCAGCGCTACAATAAAAATGGGCGACAGAAGCATGGTAAACACCTGGAACACAATCTGGGTCTGTTTTCCCACATTGTGCCCGCTCATATTATCGAGAATGGTATTCAGTGAAGTGGTGCCCGTAACCCTCCAGTTGGCATACTGGCTGGTTAAGAAATAAGTAGGGTCGCCGGCATGCGCAGCATTCAGGGCCCGGTACAAATAAACAGCGCCCAGGGGCAGGAGGAATAAGATCAGGTAAAGCGCAATGGTCCGGTTGGCCAGTTTCCTGCGCAGCGAACGGTTGTTCAGCGCCTGGTAATACTGAAACACCACCTGCTCCCCTTTCGCCACCTTGATGCCTTCAATGGAAATCAGCACCACAAAAGGAAAGAAGGACAGCAGCATCCAGATAAAATTGATCTCGGTAAAGATCAGGCAGGTCAGGTAAATGCTGGCCATGGAGAGATAATACGTGGTCTGGCTCCTGTAATATTGAAAGAAACTGCGGAACAGCAGGTAAAAGAACAGCATGATGGCTGCAACATTCCTGCCGCTGACCGCTGCATACAAAAACATGGGGTGTAATACAAACAGCAGCACTATTGCAATCAGTAAAGGTTTTACGGGAAGGCTGGAACTGCTGAGGTCCACTACCATATTATAAAACAGCAAAGCCATCATCACAATGGTCAGCGCAATCGGAGCAAAGAGAAAACCAAAGGGCGAAAAGAAAACCGCACCAATGAACATAGTGGTAGGAAAGGTAGTACCCAGGGTAATCAGGGTATTCTCTTTGTATTCGAAGAGCAGCTTTAGTTTCTCTGCATAAAACAAGGCTTCCGTGTGTTCAAATCCGTTCCGGTGAAACAACCAGGCGGCAATTACATAGTAAAGCACCAGTAACAATGAGCCTATCCGTATTTGAGGATTCGATAATCTCATTACGCTTGATTTGCATTGGCCGCAGTTGCTGCAGCCGAGTGAGACATTTTGGTTAAACCGTGGTTGGTCTTTTCCCAATAAAACGGTTTATAGATCAGTTGCCACAAACCTTTGTAGGCGGCAATGGAGTGCATCAGCCAATACAATGGGTTGCACATGGCAAACAGGATCAGTTCATAGTATCTTCTTTTGAATACCGCCAGCATGTTCAGGTAAATCATCAGGGTATTACCGGCCACAAAGTTAAAAATCGATACATACAAAACCCAGTCGGGGAATAAAACCCGCACCGATTCCAGGTCAAAGATCAGGTACACCAGGAAGAAGGAAAGCAGCACCGGGTACAGCAGGAAAGTGATGGGGGTAAATCCAACAAAGAAGTTGAACCCAAAGAAACCCCGCCAGCCGATCTTACCAACCAGCTTCACCGGGTTCCGCATATGCACCAGGGTGGTTTGCATGTACCCTTTGATCCAGCGGGAGCGCTGACGGATCCAGTTAAAAGGCTCGTTATTGGCTTCTTCCAGCGTGGTACTGTTTACCACACCCACTTTGTATCTCTTTTCAAATACGCGCACGCCCAGATCCGCATCTTCTGTTACGTTGAACGGATCCCAGCCGCCCAGCTCAATCAGTTTATCCAGTTTAAAGTGATTGGAGGTACCTCCCAAAGGAATCGGAACGTCCAGCGACTGAAGACCGGGCAACATATAATCGAACCAGTAAGAATATTCCAGGGTGAACATGCGGGTGAGCAGGTTCTCGTTTTTATTAAAATAGTTCAGCGCCCCCTGCAGTACCACATAATCGCGTGGGAGTTTGCGGAACAGGCAAACCACTTTTTTCAACTGGTCAGAATCCGGTACGTCTTCCGCATCGTAGATAGTGAGGTATTTGCCCTTGCAGAAAAACAAGCCATAGTTACAGGCTTTGGGTTTTGTTTTGGGCATATGGAAGGGAACCACAATGGTTTCGAAGTTGGCCGGGAAATCGAGGTCCCGCACGGCATTCAGCGTTTTATCATCGTCTTCCTCAATCAGGAGTTTAACGTCGAGTTTACCTCTCGGATAATCCAGGCTACGCAGGTTCCAGATCAGTTTACGGATCAGTTTATCTTCTTTGTACACCGGTAACAGGATGGTGTAAACGGGAAGTGTATTATTGTCTACGGCCCTGATTTCATCCTTGGTAACCGTTTCATGCAGTTCGTACCGGGAGCCTTTCAGGGCTATATACAGTTTGAACAGGATGGCAAACAGGAAAATACCGCTGAAAAAGAGGTTGAAGAAAATGAAGATATTGACAAAGCTGAACGTAAGCAATGCAAACGCCATGGCAATGAATGCAAAAATAACCAGCAGTTGCGGGTCCGTAAATGTAATCAGGCCGGAGCTTTCAGGGTCTTTACGCATCAGGCTGAACACCGCTTCCTTTACATAGAACTCCCCTCTCAGTTTGTGTACCATCCAGGTAATGTCCAGATCCGAAGCCGCTACGAATTTCACTTTCGTATTGAATTTAATCTCCAGCGTGCTTCTTAATTTTTCATCCATCGGATCGGCGGCGGCCACGGTAAGTGTACCTCTTCCGTCGCTGCGAACAGGAAGAAACAAATAGGCGTTCAGTTGCTGCAGGTCGCATTGCTCCACATAGGTTTCATCAATCACTTCGGCCCTGATATCGATCAGCGGAAACCCGGAACGATCCAGGAACGCAACATATTCCTTCCGGGTTAAGAAGCCGAAGTTCAATGCAGCTTTGATATACGCATAGTCGTAGTCATTGGCAATCTGCTCAATCTCCTGCAGTTTACCTGTTGTGAACAAGCCCACACCAATCATATTATTCAGAGCACAAACAGGCATATATCGGGTAGTCTTTTATGAATCCATTAAACAATTTCCTGAGATTTCTTCACGCGTTTTCTCACGAAGAAGAAGGAACCGATCAGGATCAGCAGCAAACCACCCAGGATAAAGAACCGGTAATTGTTCCAGAGGATCAGCAAATTGTTTTTATCACCGCGGTAGCTGATGATACCGGAGTTGTCCGGAAGCTTAAAGAAGAAGTTGCTTTTTCCCTTACTGTTGGCAATACATACGTTGCTCTCAATGGCAGAGTACTGGGCGCCAAAGCTTCGGATCACCCCTTCAAAAGCATCACTCACGGCAGTGTCTCCCAATGCAGTGATCAGCATGAAAGTGCTCTGACCCTGTTTAAAGATCTGCGCAATACCGCTGTTGGAGAAGTCGTTGATGGAGTAGGCCGTTTGCCCGCTCACATCCTTGTACAACTGAAAGTCTTTGTTGAACTGAACCGGTAAGGAAGTAAAATTTTTGATAAAACCATCGTTGCGGTGAACAAGCGCAATGGCATTGTAGTTCCTGAGATCATCGAGGGTGATCTTATCAGAACCGGCCATTTCCGGAATATTCATGTAGTTGGAAAGAATGGTAGTAGTATTCAACTGGTAGATCAGCTGGCCCATGGAAGCGGTAAGGCTCGGCATCAGCGAAGGGCTCACAATGAACTTCAGGGGTTTCTTGCGGAACTCACCCGGATAGTTAAAGAAGTTGAAGAACTCATTGGTTTTTTCACCGGAGAACACCAGGTTAGAGGTTTTGGTGTCGATGAAACCGAAGAAGTTCGCAAAACCTTCTCTACAGATATTACCCTGCGGGTGGAAACGCATTTCCACTACCAGCGAGTTGTTCTTGGTGAGCAGGTAAGGTTTCAGTTCAATATCACCGTTGAAGCTGGTTTTATCGTGCAGGTCGGTACTGAACACCAGGTTCTCATTGAGGTAAACGTTCAGGAAACCGCGGTCGCCGGGCTTCAGCATGGAGAGCATGGCTTCGAGGTGGAAGGTCAGTTTCTTAGGGATGGCGTTGTAATCGGAGAGGGAGAAGGCATAGTTGGTCTTCAGCGCACCCACCCCTTCCATGATTCTTGGCGTACCGCCCAATTCTTCCAGGGAAAACACCACCGGTAACGGGTTCTTGTCGAAGTAGTTCGGTGTGGCATTTTCAATGATCATCCTCGAAGAGAAACTGCTGTTGATGATCTTATAATTGGTTAAGGTATTGATCGCTTTCCTGTACCCCTCGGCATCCTTACCCGTAACCACCAGCACCTGCCTTGCGTCTCCGTAAGGATACAGGCTCATGATACAGCCCTGTCCGCCGGAGAAATCAGGAATCTGCGCCCTGATGTTGGCAGGCAGTTTACTGAACAGGCCTGTTACAATAGTATTGCTTACAGAATCTGTTTCGCGGTAGTTATCGGTAATGATTTCACCCAGGCTGGCTTTTTGTTTGATCAGGGCAAACAAAACACCACCAGACAACAGGTCGTCGAGATCGGAATTAACCGGCGTGCTGATCCGGTCAAATTCGTGGATGATTTCCTTTAAACTGTAGTTATAAGAAGCCTGAGACTGTTTCCTGATATCGAGGTAAGAGGAATTCCGTACGTTGATCCATACAGCCGGATTGTCAACATCCTTACAATATTCATCAGACATACAGAGCTTGGCATCCACCCTTAACTTAATGAAACGGCCATCCGGCTGCACATATCTTTTATCCAGCGGAATCACAATGGTGAGAATGGAATCAATCGCATTGGCGTATATACGCTGTGTGAACACCGGCTCGTCTTTCAGCGCAATGGTAATGGTAGACTTGTCTTTGTTCAATACCTGGGAAGGCCGGATATTCAGAACCAGCCTGGTATTATTCACATCATCACCGGGTTGCAGCTTCAGGAAGTAGGTTAACGCCCCCGCAATACCGATCACTGACTCATTGCGATAGCCCATATCTTCCAGTGTGCGGCGCTGCGCATCCTGGGCCAACAACCCTGACATAATCAGCATAAACAGCGCAAACAGGGAAAATTTCGATTTCATAAGCAGGTATTTAAACTAGGCTAGTTTGAATTTTAATTTAAAATAGTTTCCAACAGTGGGATTACTTTCATAGGAAAGGGTACCGCCCATATCAGTAGTTAGCTGCCTGGCAACAGAAAAGCCCATACCAGACTGGGTAACGGCGTATTCTGATTGGTTGGGGGCATGAAGCCTGTTAAAGTATTCATCCAGTTTTTCTGTTCCGATCGGCGTGGCCTTATTAATAATCTCAATAATACACCAACCATCGGAGTCTGCTGCATGAATGCTTAAGGCCGAACCCTTTTGGATAAACCTAATAACGTTAGAAAGGAGCTTAAACAGTATATGGCGTAAAAATATTTTATCCAGATTCACAATAATGGCGGAGGGAGACAGATGAACCTGGAGGCTAACCTGCTTGATACTGGCAGCGTCTACCAGTGCAATGGCCGCAGTTTCCACTTCCGGAACAATATCGAACTCCTCAAATCGATATTCGATCCTGCCGGTATCGGCTTCTGCGGATTCAGCCAGTTTCTGGGAGAGGTAATGCAGTTTTTCATTACCCATGGTAATATAGCTCAGGATTTCTTTCTGGTCGGAAGTAAGGTTACTCGATTTCCGGTTGATCAGGTCAATGGAAATCTGGTTAGACCCAATGAAGTTCTTCAGGTCGTGGATCATGATGTTGAGGGTGTTCTGGCGGTAGTCACTCAGCTCTTTCAGGCGGCGGTTGGCCTCTTCGATCAGGTGGTGCTGGTCGTTGATTTTTTCGTTTTGTTCCAGCATTCTCCTGTTAGACTCTTCAATGATGAGGTTCTTTTCAGTTTCCCTTTTAATGATCTGGTAACGGTTATAGGCAATCAGGCAGGAAAAGGCGGAAACCAGGAAATAAACGCCGCCACCGCTGGCGATCAGGCTACCATAGCTTTCCAGGCGGTTATTGACGGTATAAAGTAATACAATAATGGTATAAGAAATGGCGCAATGCAACTGGGCAAATAAAGGTCTCCAGAAAACCGTGGTATTCAGCAGCAGCATCATGATGGAAGCCAGCAGAAAATAAGGCAGGGCATTGGCGATGGGAATAATACCGCAGATAAAGGAAGTAAGCACCACATTGGTGCCCACCACCAGGTTCAGCACCAGTTCATAATTCCAGCGTTTGCGGGTTCCGTAAGTGTAAAGAAAATACGACACTACAAAAGAAGAGAGCCGGAGCAACAAAAGCAGCACCCAATCTTCCTTCATAAAGAGAAGATCGAGCAACCAGAACAGCGGCAAAGAGAATAAAATAGTCCAGACGGCAACGTTTGAAAAGTACGCGCCACGTTTATTCAATTCGGAACTAAGCTTCTGCCGGTCTATATTTACATAAGGAATCTTATGATAATCCATCATACGTACAAATATGCAAAAGGTAATTGATTATTCATTGAAATTAAACGCAGAAAATATAACAAAATCATTCATTTTAGCCGGTTTATTGACATTTGTGAGTTTCTTTTTTCCTGTTTACGGTGCAGAGAGAACCGATTGGAATAAAATCAGGACAGGAGGCCAACCGGCTTAATTTACCGCTCATCTGCACAGAAACGGGGGATGATCAAAATAGCTGGCAGGAAATCCGAAGCCGCGTACCTTAGAGATATCATCAGGGCAAAAAACGCAGACCCTGGCTCAGCACGCAAGTGTAAAACAAAACATATGGAAATCATTTTATCACTGGATGAAATCAGCAAATCCTACGGGCCCATTAAGGCCCTGAAAGAAGTGTCGATGCAGATCCCAAGGGGAAGTGTGTTTGGGATCCTGGGTCCGAACGGAAGCGGGAAAACCACACTGATGAGTATTGTACTGGATGTGCTCAAGGCCAATTCCGGAACATACAGCTGGTTTGGAAAAGGGAACCATCCCACCGAAAGGAAAAAAATCGGTTCCTTACTGGAGACCCCCAATTTTTATCATTACTTATCTGCCGTGGATAACCTGAATATCACCAGCGCTATCAGCGGAAGAGGCAACCCCGAAGACATCAACCGGGTGCTGGAAGTGGTGAAACTGACAGAGCGGAAGAACAGCCGGTTCAGTGCATACAGTTTGGGAATGAAACAGCGGCTGGCCATTGCGGCGGCCTTGCTGGGCAACCCCCAAGTATTGTTACTGGACGAGCCGACCAACGGGCTGGATCCGGTAGGCATTATGGAAATCAGGGATCTCATTAAATCGCTTGCACAAAAAGGCATTACCATCATCATCGCCAGTCATTTACTGGATGAGGTGGAAAAAATCTGTACGCATGTGGCGATCCTCAAAAAAGGGAACCTGCTAACCTCGGGGCATGTAGATGAGGTGCTGGCCAATGAAGACATCGTGGAACTGGCGGCGGCGGATATGGAACAGTTAAAAAAATGCATTGCAGAGATGGGTGGATACAGTTCCATCAAAGAAGAGCATCAACGGTTGCAGGTGCACTATCCTTTAGGGACAGCCAATATGGAAGCCATCAACAGTCATTGCTTCCGGAACGGCATCACCCTGCAGTTACTGTTCAACAAAAAGAAAAGCCTTGAAAGCAAATTCTTTGAATTAACCAACGATTAAACAAGCGTACATGTTATCCTTATTAAAAATAGAATGGCTGAAGATCAAGAAATACCCTGCATTCTGGTGGATGCTGGGTATAGTATTACTCACCTACCCGGGAATCAACGGGATCTTCATTAATGTATACCAGCAGTTCACTACCCGGAAAGATGCAGCCGGCAGTTTTGCCAAAATGGTGCTGGGCAATCCTTTCGCATTCCCCGAAACCTGGCATACCGTAGCTTATTTCTCTTCTTTCTTTGTATTGCTGCCGGCCATCCTGGTCATTATGCTGATCACCAACGAATACAGTTACAGAACGCACCGGCAGAACATCATCGACGGATGGAGCCGTACAGATTTCATCACCGGCAAACTGATAGATGTACTGATCATTTCCATTGTGGTAACCATTGTGTACATTGCCACCGCAATCGGGTATGGCATTTATGCAGACACCGATAACCTGAACCGCTGGACCGAGCAACTGCATTATATCCCCTTGTATTTCCTGCAAACATTTGCACAGTTATCCATTGCATACCTGCTCGGATACCTGGTAAAGAAAGCCTTTATAGCCCTGGGTATATTCCTGTTCTATTACCTGATTGTAGAAAACATCCTCGTAGCCTACCTGAAATACAAGAAGATCCCCATCACCCGTTTTCTGCCTTTTGAGATCTCCGATAATATGCTGGTAGCGCCTGCATTTGCGGGGAATTTCGGGAAGGATGCCAAATCCGGTTATGAAGCCGCATTGGCGCTGGTACCGCAACAGGTGGCGCTTACGCTTGTGCTGACCGCGCTGATCTGGTTCTGCTGCTACAAGTTGCACAACAAAAGAAACCTGTCTTAAACAGCGCAATGACCGGCATTATGGAACCAGGCGGTCAATCGCCAGATCGATGGTTGGGTATTGAAAAGAGAATCCTGCGGCGGAGATTTTATCCGCGCAAACCGTAGCGCTTTTGAGTACCTCAATGCTCATTTCGCCCAGCACGGCTTTTAATACAAAGGCCGGAACATAAACGGGAATATAAAACCCGCGGCGACATTTTTTCGCCAGCTTCAGTATGAGCGTTTGATTATTGACGGGGTTAGGAGCCACTGCATTGTACACCCCAGCCATCTGCGGATGTTCCATGGCATAGATGTACTGGTTGCAGAGATCATCCACATGAATCCAGCTGATCATTTGCCGGCCACTGCCCAGGATGGCAGCGATTTTAAACTGCAATGGTTTTCTGAATTGGGCAAAAGCGCCCGCTTCATTACTCAGGACAATGCCGGTTCTGAGGATTACCAGTCTTTTGCCCAATTGTGTAACCGGGGTAATACCGGCTTCCCAAAGCCTGCAGGTTTCACCCAGGAAATCCGGATAAGCAGGTGCGGATTCATCAAAGCCTTTTGGCGCAACAGCGGTATTGGAAGTGCCGGCAGGATCCGGACCATACCAGCCAATGGCAGAAGCGCTGACCACACACTGCACTTTATTGGGAACCCGGCTCAACGCCGAAACAATCAGGGCACTGCTTTTGGTTCTGCTACCGGCAATTTCCTGCTTACGTTTTTTGGTCCATCGTTGATCCGCCACACCGGCGCCGGCAAGGTGAACAATGAAGTCTGCCGATGCAATGGCGGCGGGGTCAATGTAATTCTTGCCGGGGTCCCAGCTAAAGTAGCGGACAGTGGAAGAAGCCTTACCGCCATTCCGTGTAAGGATACTGACTTCATACCCTTTCTGCAAGAGCATTTCGGTCAGCAGTTTCCCCACTGTACCGGTACCACCGGTGATTAATACTACAGGCATGGCTTTTATTTAGAAAACAAATCAACCGGCACTAAGTTCGGCATATTGTATAAAAAAACCTCCCGCTTTGCGGGAGGCTACAACTAAAATCAAAGAGAATGCCTCTTTCTATTGGCAAGGGTTAGTCTGGTTTCTTTCCGTCAAGGAAAGTATTAATGGTAGAGATCTGTGTCTGGTTATTCTCGTCTTTGCCTACGGTATACTTACTGTAGAAGTTTTCTACGGAAGTAAGGGTATTTCCGAACAGTTCCATATTTCTTCTGATGTAAGCAGGCACTGCGTCAAATTCACCGCTGGCATCCGACGCATTGTTCATATTGAAAGAGAGGTTACGCAGTTTCTGAATCCTTTCAGCCGCTCTTTTCTTCTGTTCTTCCACGTCGTCCAAATAATGATCGTCGTTGAAAGAAGCATTGGAATGCGCGTTGGCAGCAGCCTGGGCCATTTCGTGAGCGGCCTGTTCCTGTTGCATGGAGGCATCGGATTTCTCCACCAGTTGCATTTCAAACAGCGGCTCTTCCACAGGAGCAGCGGGCGCAACAGGTGTTACAGGCGTAGCAGGCATTTGAACGGCCACCGCGGGTTCAGCCGTTTTTTGTTCGCTGGCGTAAATATTGGCAGGTTTACTCAGGAAACCGGTACTGCTAACGCTTGCAGGTTGTTCATTCATTTGAAAGTTCTGCATGGGATCCGCCTCAGGCTGTTTTACCTGTGCCACCGGTTCAGGAATTTCAACCGGCGCTGAAATTTCAGGGCTCAGTTCAAACTGCAATACCAGGGATTCTCTTTCTTCTACCGCATGCGCTGCGGTTGTATCGGCAACCGGGGCCTGTTCAGCAACCGGGGCCTGCATCACAGGAGTCAGTTCATCGGCTACAGGTGTTTCCATTACGGGAGCAGCCACTTCTTCCACCGGCGCTTTAAAAGCGATCGGCTGCCGGGGAGCGGGTTCTTCCAGGTCCAGTTTCAGGGTAACCACTTCTTTGGCAGGTACTACTTCAGGCGCTTTTACCACCTTTGGCTTAGCAAAAGGATCTTTGTGTTCAAAGCCGGTTGCAATTAAAGTGATGCCGATTTTTTTATCGAGCGAGGCATCATAGCCCATACCCACAATCACATCGGTATCTTCGCCGGCCTGCATCCGCAGGTGGTTGTTGATGATTTCGAGTTCATCCATGGTGCACTCGTGCTCACCTTCTGCACTGTTGATATTAATCAGGATCCATTTGGCGCCTTTGATATCATTATCGTTCAGTAACGGAGAATTCAGGGCTTCTTCAATGGCCAGTTGCGCACGGTTCTCCCCTTCTATTTCGGCTTTACCCAAAATAGCCACACCGCCGTTTTTCATTACGGTACATACATCGGCAAAATCCACAATGATATGACCGCGGCTGTTGATCACGTCGGTGATACATTTCGCTGCAGTAGCCAGCACATTATCGGCTTTGGAAAAAGCTTCCTTCATTTTAAGGTTGCCGTACTGCATACGCAGTTTGTCGTTGCTGATCACCAGCAGGGTATCCACATAAGGCTTCAGCGCCTCAATCCCTTCCTGCGCCTGCTGATGCCTGCGCGGGCCTTCAAATCCAAAAGGAGTGGTCACAATACCCACCGTAAGGATACCCAGTTCTTTACAGATCTGAGCAATGATCGGAGCGCCACCGGTACCGGTACCGCCACCCATGCCTACGGTAATAAATGCCATCTTGGTATTTACCTCGAGGATGCGCTTGATTTCGTCTAATGATTCCTCGGTCGCTTTTTTACCCACTTCAGGATTGGCGCCGGCGCCGAGGCCCTGGGTAAGATGTGGCCCGAGTTGAATTTTATTGGGAATATTACTTTGTTCAATCGCTTTTGCGTCGGTGTTACAAATAATGAAATCAACACCTTCAATGTTTTGTGCAAACATGAAGTTAACCGCGTTGCTTCCGCCGCCGCCAACACCCAACACTTTTATGATGGATGATTTTTGTTTGGGAAGATCAAAATGAATCATAGGGTAGTTTTAGGGTTAGTGAGTGTTTATCAGCGGATCACCTGGTCTTCTTCTTCTTTAAACAGGTCAATGAGATTGTTTTTGAATTTATCCCAGAATCGTTCTTTTCTTACAGAAACATCAACAGTAGCTGGCGCGGGTGTTACCGGCGCTTCCATTGCTGTTTCTGTTTTCTTGGTTAGTTTCTCCGGCACTTCCATTTTTACAAACTTGTCGGAGAACTCTTTGTACTTATGCTCATAGTCGTTGTATCCTTTCAGGATCAGGCCAATACAGGTAGCGTACATGGGCTTTTTCAGCTCATCAATATGATTGGCAGCCAGGTGTTCATTCGGTAAACCGATGCGGGCGTTCAACCCGGTAGTATATTCTGTCAGCTGAATCAGGTGTTTCAACTGAGAACCACCGCCGGTGAGGATAATACCGCCATTCAATGCGCGGTGATCCAGGCCAACCTGCTTTAAGTGATAGGTCACAAAATCGAGGATTTCACCCATTCTTGCCTGGATGATGGCAGCCAGGTTCTTCACGCTGATTTCTTTGGCAGGCATGCCTTTTAAACCAGGGATGGTGATATAGGCATTGGCCTTGGCTTCATCGGCCAGTGCGCTACCGAACTGTACTTTCATGGCTTCTGCCTGGCTTTTCAGCACACCCAGCCCCATGCGGATATCATTGGTGATGTTTTCGCCGCCAAAAGGAATCACGGCAGTATGTTTCAGAATACCTTCATAAAAAACCGCCAGGTCGCTGGTACCGCCGCCAATATCGAGGATGGCCACACCGGCTTCCATATCAATCTCGCTCATCACAGCGCTGGCGGAAGCCAGGGGTTGCAGCACCAGGTCCTTGGTTATTAAACCGCTTCTGTCAACGGCACGGTGAATATTGCGGATGGCGTTCCTGTCGCCGGTAATGATGTGGAAATTGGCACCCACTTTCACACCATTGTATCCAACCGGATCCTTGATATTCTGAATGCTGTCTACATGAAAATCCTGGGGAATCACATCAATGATCTGGTCGCCGGCAGGAATAAATGTTTTGCGCTGGTTGTTGATTAACTGGTCGATCTCGCAGTGCTGAATTTCCAGCTCAGCGTCCTGGCGAACAATGTCACCGCGGGTTTGCAGGCTCTTGATGTGATGCCCGGCAATACCAACATATACTTCGGAGATTTCAAGATCAGGATTACTTTGAGCGCAATTGTCCAAAGCCTGTTGAATGGCTTTGATGGTTTGATCAATATTCAACACTTGTCCATGCTGAACCCCATTACTGTTGGCACGACCAAAGCCCAGAATTTCCAGCTTCCCATATTCATTCTTGCGACCGGCAATGGCCGCAATCTTAGTGGTTCCGATATCCAGACCAACAATGATGGGTGATTCATTGTGATTCATAAGGTATGTATTTAAGTTCTTAACGGTTTTTGATTCTTTTTATTGTTGCCAGGCATTAAAGTTTTGGGTGATTTTAACAGCCTGCCCGCAGGCTTTTTCACAGCAATGCTACCCTTCTGCTTTTTCGCCGGCAGCGAATCCATTGCAGGAGGGAACATCGCCGTGTTCTGGATCAGGGCCAATGCCGCAGCAGAATCTGCATAGGCTTTTGCCGTGCCGCTTCTGATACCCACCACCTGGTTTTTATACTGCAGGTCGAGGGTTTCATAGGTATTGATTCCGTATTGCAACCAGGCCGAGCGATAGAAAGCTTCCAGCCGGTTGAATTTGTTTTCCAGATCGGCTGCATCCCCAAAGCGCACCAACTGATCGCCGATCAGGGGAATCATTTCAAATTTTTTATCGGGCGTGATATCAATCTGTGAAACCTGCGCCGAGAAAAACGAATCCGCCTGGATGTAGCGGGCCATATCAATCACCTGCCGCAACAGCGCAGAGTCGGATAGCAGCTTTACCGGCAAACCCGTAAACACAGGAACCCTTGCACTCAGTTTACTGCTCAGCGGCAGCAATACCGCAGCGGTATCCAGGTAAAAGGATTGGCCATTGGTCTGAAATATCCGGGCCACCGGCTGCCGTTCTTCAATATTGATCTGCAATACCTGGTTATTGTTGAAAAACATTTCGGCGTTCTTCACCCATTTGTTCTGTTCCACCAGCGATTCCATCTGCCGGAGGCGAAGCTGCTGAACGGGTTTACCCACCACCGGCCCGGCTGCATTCAACAGATCCAGTACATCTTTTTCATCAATGAAGAGATGCTGTTCCGCACCGGTAATTTCGATCCGCACTTCCCGGCAACGCCGGTTGTTCTTCTGCTGTATGGCTGCACCGGTAAGCACAATCAGCCCTATGCCGGCCAATACCCAGCATATGCGAACCAATGTTTTTTTCCAGTTAAGCGGTTTCTTCATCAATGAATACTCCTTAATAAATTTTATCCAGTATAATTTTCACTTTAGGCACCAGCGCGTCAATATCACCCGCACCAGCCATCACCACCAGCCCGGGCTGGTGCTCCTCCATCCATTCCAGCAAGGCATTTTTACCAATCACCCGTTTGTGGTCCAGCTTCATTTTATTCAGGATGAGATCGCTGGTAACGCCTTCCACCGGAAGTTCCCGCGCAGGATAAACCGGCAACAACAATACTTCGTCTGCCTTATCCAGGCTTTCCGCAAAACCAACAGCCTGGTCTTTGGTACGGCTGAAGAGATGCGGCTGAAAAACCAGGGTCAGTTTCTCCCCCGGAAAAATGCTGCGCACCCCAGAAATCAGGGCGTTCAGCTCTTCCGGATGGTGGGCATAATCATCAATCAGGATATGCTGGTCTGTTTTCAGCGCATATTCAAATCTTCTTCTTACGCCTTTGAAAGCTTCAACAGCAGCCCTGATTTTATCATCCTCCACGCCAATATGCCTGGCTACGGTAACGGCAGCCAGGATATTATCAATATTGTGCAGGCCGCCCATGTGCAGCACCATCTCATCCAGTTGCCAGCCCTTGCCCACAATGGAAAAAAGGTAGCTGCCCTTGTTCACTTCCAGGTTTTTCACATACACATCGGCAGCGGGATCCCGGTGATCATAGGTATACTGATGTGCAGCATGCAATTCCTTTTGGCGGGCCAGCCCCAGTTTGGTAACCAGGCAACCGCCCGGTTTTAGTTTTTGTGCAAACTGCACAAAAGCATTCTCCACTTCCTCCGCGGTGCCATAGATATCCAGGTGATCCGGATCCATGGAAGTGATCACGGCAATATCCGGGAACAGTTTCAGGAAACTGCGGTCGTATTCATCGGCTTCCACCACCACCACATTCCGTTCATGGCTCCAGAAATTGGTATTGTAGTTGGCCGTAATTCCGCCCAGGAAAGCATTACAGCCATACCCGGAATGGCGCAGTATATGCGCAATCATGGAAGAAACCGTTGTTTTACCATGTGTACCCGCCACGCAGATATTGAACGCATTTTCGGTGATCCACTGCAGTATATCGCTGCGCTTAACCACGGTGTAACCGTTGTTGCGGTAATATACCAGTTCGGCATGTTGCGCAGGAATCGCCGGCGTATACACCACCACATCCACGTCTTTGGGAGCAAGGTCGATGTTCTCGGAGTAATGAACCGCGATGCCCTCCTTTTCGAGCGCAGTGGTTAAAGTGGTAACCGTTTTATCATAGCCGCTCACCCGAACACCCTTCGATAAAAAATACCGGGCCAGGGCGCTCATGCCAATGCCGCCAATGCCAATAAAATATATATTCCGTATCTGCGTCAGTTTGTTCATGCAATCATTTTCAAAATTTCATTCGCAATCAGTTGGTCGGCATCCACCCGGCCAAATTGCCGGATTTGTTTCATCAGTTCCTCCTGCGCGGCAGGATCCAGGGCCAGCCCTGTCACGGTGCTGACCAGTGAAGCAGCAGCCTCCGCATCTTTCACGATCAGCGCAGCGCCTGCGTTCACCAGTTGCATGGCATTAGCCGTTTGATGATCCTCTGCTGCAAAAGGAAAGGGAACCAGCACAGCCGGTTTGGCTACCACACTAATTTCGGCAACGGTCATCGCTCCGGCCCGGCTCACGATTACATCGGCAGCCGCATAGCCATATTCCATTTCCTGGATGAAGTCGTTCACCCAAATATTTTTTTTGCCGGTAGCAGCAGCAGCATATCTGGCCGCATTCACTTTACCGGTTTGCCAGATCAGTTGCAGGTTATTTTTGTCAAAAGCATCCAGTCCGTTGAGCAGGGCCTCATTGATGCTGGCGGCGCCGAGGCTGCCGCCCACCACCAGCACAGTTTGTTTAGCAACATCCAGGCCAAAGAACTGCAGGGCCTCATTGCGGCTAACACGGCTATTGGCAATAGCGCTGCGGATGGGGTTACCCGAAACCGTAATCTTAGCGGCCGGAAAAAATTTTTCCATACCGGGTGTAGCCACAAAAATGCGGGTTGCATTTTTGCCTAAGAGGATATTGGATTTACCCGCAAAGGAATTGCTCTCGTGAATAAAAGTTTTGATGCCCCGCGATTGCGCAAAACGCAGTACCGGAAAAGAAGAATACCCCCCCACGCCAATCACGGCGTCGGGCTTGAATTTTTTGAAAATATGCCGAACCTGTAAAAAACTCAGGAAGAGTTTATAGGGCAGACCAATATTTTTAAGCAAAGAAGAACGGTTGAAGCCGGCAATATCCAGGCCCTCAATGGCGTAACCCGCTTTGGGTACTTTCTCCATTTCCATTTTGCCTTTGGCTCCCACAAACAGGAACACCGCATCGGGCATCTTTAATTTGATGGCGTTCGCGATGGCAATGGCCGGGAAAATATGCCCGCCAGTACCCCCCCCGGCTATGATGAATCGTTTATTCAATTGCTTACGAATTATTTTTATTGGATGTTGCTGTTGCAACCGGTTGCACCGTGCCCTGTGCCACCGGTTGCGGCGCAGGTTCTACCGGAATCTTCCCTTCCAGTTGTTCCACATTTCTTGCCACACTCAAAACAATACCAATGGCAGCACAGGTAAACAGGAAGGAACTGCCACCCATACTTACCAGCGGAAGCGTAACACCGGTAACCGGAACCAGGTTCACGTTCACCGCCATATTGGCCACGGCCTGTATCACCAGCGTAAAGCTCAATCCCAGTGCAAGGAAGGCGCCAAACGCATAAGGGCATCGCCGGAAGATCTTGATGCACCTGAACAAAAAAACCAGGTATATAAAGATCATAAAGGCGCCGCCCAGTAACCCATATTCTTCAATAATGATGGAATAGATAAAGTCGTTGTAAGCCTGCGGCAGGAAGTTGCGTTGCTGGCTGTTGCCCGGCCCCAGGCCGATCAGCACGCCGCCATTGGCAATGGCGATCTTGGCCTGCTGCACCTGGTAAGGCGTTTCCTTATCACCGGCATACATAAAGTCCTGCACCCTTTTTACCCAGGTGCCAAAGCGGCCCATGGATTTCAGTTTCTCCGCCACTACCGGTTTGGTAATATCTTCCCTGGCCCTGCCATTGTAAGTGAGCATGGCCACCGATATAATGAATGCCACCGGAATCAGGGCAATCAACACGGTCAGTAAAATATGTTTAATGCTCACTCTTCCGATGAACATCAATAAAAGGGCGGTGGCCCCGGTAAGCAATGCGTTCGATAAGTTGGCAGGCATGATCAGGGCACAGATGATCAATACCGGGGTTACCACCGGAAGAAACCCTTTTTTAAAATCTTTGATCGTCTCCTGTTTTTTACTCAGGAGTTTGGAAATGTACATGAACAGGGCCAGCTTGGCGAAGTCGCTGGTTTGAATGGTCATGTTGATGATGGGCAGTTTAATCCAGCGGCTGCCCTCATTGATCCTGGCGCCAAAAAACAGGGTATAGAGCAATAAGGGAACGGAAACCAGGAACAACAAAGTAGCCACTTTGGAAAACACGGTGTAATTCACCCGGTGCAGAAAATAAATAATCAACAGGCCCAGCATGGTAAAAGACAGTTGCTTGAACAGGTATATATTGGCATTGCCTTTATACATTTTGTAAGCCAGGGACCCTGTGGCGCTGTATACTACCAGGATACTTACCAGCGATAATACCACCACAATACCCCAGATGTATTTATCACCCCGGGTACGGTTCACCAACTGGCTGCGCATCCCTTCTACGGAAGGGATCTGAGAAAAAAGGGTATCGTTGAATTCAGGCACGGGTTAAATGGTTTGATTTAGAGTTCCTTCACGGCTTCTTTAAACTGCGTTCCCCTGTCTTCATAATTTTTGAACAGGTCAAAGCTTGCACAGGCAGGGCTCAGCAACACCACATCATCTTTCACGGCAGAACGGAAGGCGGCATTCACGGCTTTCTTGGCGCTGTCTGTTTCCACTATAACAGGCACGATATCCCCGAAAGCTTCAATGATTTTTTTATTGTCCACACCCATACAAATAATGGCTTTCACTTTTTCCTTAACCAGCTCCTGGATCAGTGAATAGTCATTGCCCTTATCGGTACCGCCCAAAATCAGGATGGTAGGTTTGTTCATACTCTCCAGCGCATACCAGGTACTGTTTACATTGGTAGCCTTACTGTCGTTGATGAACTCAATCCCGCGTACCATGGCAACAAATTCCATGCGGTGTTCGAGGCTGTGAAAATTCTTAACGGCTTCGCGGATCTTTTCCTTTCGGATGCCGATGGTGGCAGCTGCAATACCCGCTGCCATCGTATTGGACTGATTATGTTTGCCTTTCAGGGCAAAATCATAAATACTCATGCTTACTCTTTCTTCCTGGATACGCAGCATCATCTGATCGCCTTTGATGTAGCCGCCTTTTTTTACTTCTTGTTTCATAGAGAATGGTAGTGGGTTAGTATGGAGGGTTAGTAATGGTAGATGCCGGGTAATCACTTCATCGTCTTCGTTGTAGATGAAGTAATCATTCATGGTCTGGTTCTCAATTATTTTAAACTTGCTGTTGATATAGTTTTCAAATTTGTAATCATAACGGTCCAGGTGGTCTTCGGTGATGTTCAGCAACAGGCTTACATCGGCCCTGAAGGTTTTGATATCATCCAGTTGAAACGAACTGATTTCGGCGATGTACCATTCTTTCGGCGCTTCGGCCACCTGTTTGGCAAAGGAGTAACCGATATTGCCCACCAGTGCACAATCCAGTCCGGCGGTTTTACAGATATGATAGATCAGCGCAGTAGTGGTACTCTTACCGTTGCTGCCCGTGATCGCAATAATTTTACCATCGCCCTTGTGGCGGTAAGCCAGTTCAATTTCACTGATCACCGGAATGCCTTTGGCGCGGATGGCTTTCACCATTTCATTCTTCTCCGGAATACCGGGGCTCTTCATCACTTCATCCGCAGCAAGAATCCGGTCAGCACTGTGCCCGCCTTCTTCAAAATCAATACCGTTGCTTTGCAGTTCATCCCGGTATTTCTCCTTCAGCGAACCCGCATCACTCAGGAACACGCCATAGCCCTGCTGCTTTGCCAGTAAGGCAGCGCCAACACCGCTTTCGCCCCCGCCTAATATGATGATCTTTTTATGCACGGTTGATTATCTCATTTTTAAGGTGATGATCGAAAGCACTACCAGCAAAACCGTCACGATCCAGAAACGCACGGCAATCTTACTCTCGTGAAAACCTTTTTTCTGGTAATGGTGATGGAGCGGGCTCATCAGGAACACCCTGCGGCCTTCGCCAAATTTTTTCTTCGTGTATTTGAAATAGCTCACCTGTATAATCACGCTCAGGTTCTCAATCAGGAATACACCGCAGAAAATAGGGATCAGCCATTCCTTGCGCACAATGACGGCGAGGGAGGCAATGATACCACCCAGGGCAAGGCTACCCGTATCGCCCATGAACACCTGCGCAGGATACGCGTTGTACCAGAGGAAGCCGATACAGGCGCCTACAAATGCAGCCGCAAAAATGGAGAGTTCGCCCAGGTTGGGGATGTACATGATATTGAGGTAATCGGCAAACTTGTAGTTACCGCTCACATAAATGAACACCAGCAAACCTGCGCCGATGATGGCGCTCACCCCAGCCGCGAGGCCGTCCAGCCCGTCGGTTAAATTGGCGCCATTGCTCACAGCGGTGATGATGAGGGTAACAATCAGTATATAAACAATCCAGGTGTATTTTTCCGCGCCGGGCCCCATCCAACTGATCAGCTTGCTGTAGTTGAATTCATGGTTCTTAACAAAAGGAATGGTAGTGATGGGCGTTTTCACTTTCACAAAACTTCTTTCCACCCCATCCATTTCTCTTACAATAATGGTGGAGTCTTTTGCAAAGCGCTCACCCTGTTTCAACACGGTTACTTTTCTTTCGGAACCAATCACTTCGCGTTCAACGGTAACGGCATTGCTGAAATACAGTGTAGCGCCAATGATAATACCCAGGCCAACCTGGCCAATGATTTTAGAAACACCCGCCAGGCCATCGGAATCTTTTTTCTTATAGGCAGTGCCCAGTTTCTGTGCAGCCCTGCGCGCCCTGATCTTCAGCAGGTCGTCGAGGAACCCGATCACACCCAGCCAAACGGTACAGAGAATCATCAGGCGGATGTACACTTTATCGAGGTTGGCAAAAAGCAGGGTAGGAATCAGGATGCTCAGCAGGATGATGATGCCACCCATGGTTGGCGTCCCTTTCTTCTCCTGTTCACCATGGAGGCCCAGCTCACGAACGGATTCGCCGATCTGTTTTTTCTGCAGGTACAGGATAATGCGTTTACCATACACCGTTGCTATCACCAGTGATAACAGGATAGCCATGGCGATTCTGAAAGTCAGGAACTGAAACAGGCCCGCTCCGGGGATGTCGAAAGACTGTTTCAGCCAGGTGAATAATTGGTAAAGCATGTTTATGCGTTTAAGGTTGATGGTTTGTTCCTGTTATTAAAAGCTTCCAGCAACACCAGTTTATCGTTGAAGGGATGTTTCACCCCGTTGATGTCCTGGTATTTTTCATGGCCTTTGCCTGCTACCAGTACAATGTCTTCCGGTTTGGCAAAACCAACGGCCTGTACAATCGCTTCTCTCCTGTCGGCAACGGTGATGTATTTTCTTTTAGCCGCACTGGTTAACCCGGTTTCCATATCCCGCAGAATCTGCTCAGGATCTTCGGTACGCGGATTATCGCTGGTGAAGATGACGCGGTCGCTGAGATCGCAGGCAGCCTGCCCCATCACCGGGCGTTTGGTTTTATCGCGGTCGCCGCCACAACCCACCACGGTAATGATCTGCTCATGACCCTTGCGCAGTTTTTTAATGGTAGTCAGCACATTCTCCAGTGCATCCGGCGTATGCGCATAGTCCACAATTCCAATCACCCCGTTTTGGCTGATGATATAATCAAAACGTCCTTCAGCGCCACTCAGCATACTGAGTGCAGTGAGTACTTCGTCACTGTCTTCGCCCAGGCAAATGGCAGCGCCGTAAACAGCCAGGAGGTTGTACGCATTGAACTCACCAATCAGGCGGAAATGCACTTCCTTCTCATTCACCGTCATCACCAGGCCGGTGAGCGCATTTTCGAGCATCTTTCCTTTGAATGCCGCCATGGTTTTGAGGCTGTACAAATATTTTTTAGCAACCGTATTCTGCAGCATTACTTCACCCCGCTTGTCATCTGCATTGGAGATGGCGAAGGCCGAAGCCGGTAGCTGATCAAAAAAACTTTTCTTCACCCGGATGTATTCGTCGAAGGTTTTATGATAGTCGAGGTGATCGTGTGTGATATTGCTGAACAGGGCGCCGGCAAAAGTTAAACCGGTAATGCGGTGCTGGTGAATGGCGTGGCTGCTGCATTCCATAAACACATGTGAGCAACCCTCCCTTTGCATCTGGTTCAACAGGGCATTCAGGCTAATAGCATCCGGTGTGGTATGCGTAGCAGGAATCACCACTTCATCAATCTGGTTTTGCACGGTGCTGATTAAACCGCAGCGATAGCCCAGTTGCCTGAATAATTTAAAGAGAACAGTGGCAATGGTGGTTTTACCATTGGTACCGGTAACTCCTACCAGCTTTAGTTTAGCGGAGGGATGATCAAAGAAAGCAACGGCCATGTAAGCAGCGGCTTCCTGGGTATCCTTCACCTGAACATAAGTAACGCCCGCCGTTTTTTCATCGGGCATGGTTTCGCAAACCACGGCAACCGCACCGGTATTAATGGCCCTGGTGATGAACAGATGCCCGTCGGCATGAACGCCCCGGATGGCAACAAATACAGCGCCGGCGCATACTTTGCGGGAATCAATTTCAATAGCCGAAACAGGAACCGACAAATCCCCGGAGGATTGTTGGATCTGAATGGATTGTACCAGCTGCTGTAATGTTTTCATCATGTTATACAAATCAGTTCAGTGATAAATGAATACGTTGACCTTTAGCAATTGCCTGCCCCGGCAAAATGGATTGCCCCGCTACCCTTCCTTTCCCGCTCACATTCACCAGTAATCCCATTTCCTCACAGAGGTATACTGCGTCTTTCAGCCCCAGTCCTTTCAGCGCCGGCATGGACTGATCCGAAACCGGTTTCGCCTGCAAAACCAGTGTTGCATTGTTGTTCCGGATGCTGCTCCACAAATCGGCCCTTCCGGTAGAATCCTTGTAGCGCAGTTTCAGTTGCTGCGACAGGAATTCCACATCCTGCCTGTACCCGGTATAACTGTAATCCACACTATCCGATTTACGCAGCGAAACCATGCTGGTTTTAGCGCTGCGGATATAGGTGCTGTAAAGCCTGTCGGCAATTTCCTTGAACACCGGGCCGGCGATAGCTGCGCCATAATACACCGGCGCAAAAGGTTTATTCCTGATCACCACTACGCAGGTATACTGCGGATTACCGGCAGGAAAATAACCGGCAAAAGAAGACTGATAAATCCTGTTCACATATCCTTTATTGCCATCGGCCACCAGGGCGGTACCGGTTTTACCCGCTACTTTGTAAGGAGAATTCAGGAACAACGACTTGGCCGTACCTTCTGTGCAAACGCCTTCCAGGCAGGTTTTCAGGAGTTGTAAAGTGGCGTCGCTGCAAATTTTTTCAGGCAAGGGCCTGGGTTGAAATTCTTTCAGCACAATCCCTTCTTCTTTGATGCTGCTAACCAGGTAAGGCTTCAGCATGGTGCCATTGTTGGCCACCGCATTATACAGCATGGCGGTTTGCAAAGGGCTGATGGAAAGATTGTAACCAAAAGCCATCCACGGAATAGTGGTGGGTCCAAACAGCCTGCTGCCGGGGCGATAGATCACCGGGTTCCGTTCACCCACAAGGTCAATACCGGTAACGGTATCGATCCGCATTTTAGCAAGGTGTTTCAAAAACCGGTTGGGAGCCGCCGCATAATGCGCTACCGCCAGTTTAGCCATGGCCACGTTGGAACTCAGTTCGAATGCGTGTTTCACCGTAACATCATTCTCTTTATGCACTTCAGAATCATACACGGTTTGACCGGCAATTTTCCAGGAACCATTTTCCAGGTTCACCATCTGGTTCAAAGAAACTTTCCGGTCTTCCAGCAGCGCCATCAGGGTAGCCAGTTTAAAAGTAGAACCGGGTTCAGAAGGACTGATGGCATAGTTGAAATCTTCCCAGTACACACCCGGGCCTCTTTTACCCAGGTTGGCAATGGCTTTCACTTTGCCGGTTTGGGTTTCGATCACAATGGCGCAACCATTGTCCGCATCGTTTTTGATCATCATCTTCATCAGGGCGTTTTCCGTAACATCCTGAATAAAAACATCAATGGTGCTCACAATATCTTTCCCGGTTTCCGGCTCAATCAGGTAAGTATCATCTACGGGAACGCCCACGCCGCCGGCAATGGAACGAACGGTTTGTTTGCCGTTGCGGCCGCGGAGTACGCTGTCGTAGGTTTTTTCGAGGCCCACTTTATTAGCGTCCCTTGCCAAACCAATGGTTCTGAAAGCCAGCATCTGGTAAGGGTTCAGGCGGATGGTCCGCTCGTTGGCAATCATCCCGCTTTTGTAACGGCCCAGTTTAAACAGCGGGAATTTCCGGAGTTCGTCGTATTCGCGGAAGGAGATTTTCTTTTTCAGCAGAAAGTAACCGTCTTCCGCTTTATACCCCTGCTGCAAAATGGTTTTGTACCGGGCTGCAGGCAGGTCTTTGAATAATCTGGCGAGATACCAGCTCAGCGAATCCACATTTTCCCGAAAGCGCAACCCGTTTTTTTCGCGGAGGCCCGCCACGCGAAAGTCAATATAGATATCAAACTGCGGAATGCTGGTACTCAGCATCTGGCCGTCTTCGCTGTAAATGGTACCGCGCTCCGCTTCAATTTCATCAATACGCTGGTGCAGGCTGTCGCTCATACTGCGCCACTTGCTGCCTTCTACCTGCTGAATGTAAACCGCTTTACCAAAGATGGCCACACAGGCAATGACCACCAGTATATAACTGAGGTACACTCTCCATAATATGTCGCGTTTTACTTCCATTATTTGTTGATTCGTTCGGGCATATCCTTACTCACTTTCAAGCCCAGGGGCCCGGCCGCTTTCACAATCTGCGCTTCTTCGCTCTTATACATTACTTCGCTTTTCAGCGTTTTATACACGTACTGTAATTCTTTCAATTCGTTGTTGATGGAATTAATCTGCCTGATGGTTCTGTCGGACATATGACCATTGGCTATGTAGAGTACCGCCAGTAAGGAGAGGAACAGGAAGAATGAAATATTCTTCAGGATCCATTCGTAACTGAACAATCCTTTTAAGGGATTCTTCGGGTTCAATTTGTTTTCGGGTACGGACATATATATTAAATCACAACTTTTCTGCTACTCTCAACTTGGCGCTCCTGCTTCTCATATTTCTCTTCAACTCATCAGCGCCAGCCGTTACCGGCTTCTTGTTTACCAACCGGAAAACCGTTTGCTTCGCAACGGATTCAAAGGGGTTATCCGGCGCTTCTTCAAAACTCCCCTGGCGAAAAAAATTTTTCACCATCCGGTCTTCAATGGAATGAAACGTAATGATGGCGGCCCTTCCACCGGGTTTCAACACATCCGGCAATTGCTGCAACATTTCTTTCAGGGCGCCCATCTCGTCGTTCACTTCCATTCTCAGGGCCTGAAAAACCTGCGCCAGGTATTTATTGGGATTTCCTTTCACCACGGGACTGATCAGCGCTTTAAACTGTTCAATGGAATTGAACGGCAGGTGCATACGCTGGTGAACAATATGGTTGGCCAATGTTTTGGAATTGGTAACCTCTCCGTATTGTTCAAACAATTTGTGCAACTGTTGTTCGGAGTAAGATTTGATGATAGAAGCAGCGGTGGTTTCCTGCCTGCGATCCATCCGCATGTCCATCGGGCCTGCGAAACGGATAGAGAAGCCACGCTCCCCTTCATCAAACTGGTGACTGCTGACGCCTAAATCGGCCAGCACACCATCAACGGCAGTTATATTATGCAGGCGCAAAAAACGCTGTATATGACGGAAGTTTTGGGGAATGAACAGCATCCGCGGATCATCCTGGATATTTTCCTGTGCGGCTGCATCCTGGTCAAAAGCAACCAGTTTTCCCCGCTCGCTGAGCCTGTTCAAAATACCCCTGCTATGCCCCCCGCCGCCAAAAGTGCAATCAACATAAATGCCATCGGCCTTAATATCCAGTCCTTCCAGGGTTTCGTTAAAGAGGACGGGGATATGATAAGCAGGTTGCTGTGCATCGGATCGGGGAGTTAGTTCCTTATCCATATCACAGTTGATCAGTTTTATCGGCCATTACTTCCTGCGCCAGGCTGCTGAAAGCCTCGGGTGAAAAATCCTCAAAGAGCTGTTTGTACTTAGGAGCATCCCATATTTCGAAACGATCCAGCGCTGCAGCCAGCACGATGTCTTTGGAGAGGCCGGCAAATTCCTTGAGGGAGGCGGGCAATAACATTCTGCCCGCAGCATCCAGTTCAATTTCAGTGGCCCCACCCAAAAACTGGCGCCTGAATTGGCGTACTTTTGGATCGAAATCATTCAACCGGCTGATTTTGGCAATAATCAATTCCCAACTTTTCAACGGATACAACGTGAGACATTTTTCGAAACCACGGCTGAGAATAAAGCGGTTCTCCCCTTCCGGCAACTGTTTTTTCAGTCCGCCGGGAAGCAGAAAACGCCCTTTAGCGTCAACCGTTGCTTCATATTCTCCGTGAAATCCGCTCATTTGGGTATAAATATTTCCAAGATTACCACTTGTTGACACAAAATAACACTTTTTCCCACTTTAAATCACCATTTAAAGCGCTTGTATTTATCCACAAGCAAAAAACGCTTCGATCCCTTTACAGAGTTGAGTTACAGCCATTTCCACAAAAACGTCATGTGAATTAAATGTGAATAGCTGTGAATAAGCGGTGCATAGCGCTTCAAAGCCCCTGAAATAAAGGCTTCCGAACACAAAAAGGCCCCACTCCAAAAGGAGCAGGGCCCTACTAATCCATAAACCTATTCAGTAATGAAGCTTTACGCAGGTAATCAATATCCCGGATTCTGGAACATTTTCTGGGGGTTCAGTTTTACTTCATTCAGGGGGATAGGAAAATAATAATCCTTTGTGGTACAGTTGGTTAAGGGAGAGTTGTTGTAATCCGCCTGGTTTTTGGAACGGATATACGAAACCAGTTCCGTAGCGTTGAAGAAACGGGTCAGATCGTGCCAGCGATGGTGTTCAAAAGCCAGTTCAATCCTTCGTTCGTGCAGGATGGCCAGTTTCAGCGTAGCATAACGAGATTTATATACCGGATCCAGCAGCATGGTTTCATAGGAAGGCATTCCTGCTCTTTCCCTCACCATATTGAGGTATAAAACGGCATTGGCATTATCATTCAGGTACATATAGGCTTCCGAAAGGTTCAGGATGATATCCGCATACCGCATGATGATGCAGTCATTACCACCATATCCAAGGTTGCTGGCAGCAGCACTTGCATCCCGGAACTTCGTGATAAAATAAGCCTGTACGGCGGGGGCGCTTGCAAACTTGATAGAAAAGTTAGTTCTGCTGTCCCCGGTTTCAAATTCTTTCAGGAGATCGTTGGTCAGTGTGCCGCCGGCGCCGGTAGAAACCACCAGGGAATTGATGGTTTCCCCCCTCGCCTGGTTATTGGCGGCAATGCTGGAGCGATACGTCGGATCGCCCTGCTTATAAGCAACCTGGAAGATGATTTCCGGGTTGGTATTTTTCATATTTACATCAAAAACATCTTTATACGGGATATCAGCCAGTTTGGCAAACCCTTTCTGGTTGTAACAGGCCAGTAAATAGTTTTTTGCATTGGTAAAATACTCAGTAGCATTGGGAGAAGCAAGCGTTGCGCCCATGGTTAAATAGACCTGGCCCAGCAAACCGTTTGCCGCCTGCAAAGAAACCCTGCCTTTATTGGCGGCAGGCTGAACAACCGGAAGGTTGCTGGCGACCACTTCTTTCAGGTCTTTCACAATCTGTGCATACACTTCTTCTCTCGAAGCGCGGAAGGTCAGTGCATCCGCCTGTTCAGCAGAAGTGAGCTTTTCAGTAACCAGCGGAACTGCGCCAAATTCCCTGACCAGGTTGAAATACATCAATGCCCTGATAAATTTCATTTCGGCGATGTATTGTGTTCTTGTTGCATCGGATGCAAAGGGTACTGTTCCGATATAAGACAGGATCAGGTTAGCCCTGGAGATGGGTACATACAGTGCAGTCCAGTGATTTTGCAGCCAGGTGTTACTTGCAACCAGAGAGAACGCCGTGAACTGAAACGGTTCACCATTGTTAGACTGGTTATCGGTTGAGTTCACATCATCAGATCTGTCGTCGGTCCAGGTAGAAGCGCCTTCACCAATGCAATTGTTGCTGCGCAGGGCCTGGTAAGCCCCATAAACGCCATTGGTAATATCGGTTTCCGTATTAAACCCTCTTTCCACCGAAACAGCATTGGGGTTGGTTTGCTCCAGGAAATCTTTTTTGCAGCCACCCAGCATCAGCAACAGCGGACCAGTGATGATCAGGATATATTTTTTCATAATTCTGTTTTTTGTTTTTATGATCGGTTAAAACTGGATTTTAAGCCCTGTGGAAAAAGAACGTACCAGCGGGTATTTACCATAATCAACCCCTGGTGTAAGGTTTACACCATTGTTATAATCCACTTCGGGGTTGTAACCCAGGTATTTGGTAACAGTAAAAACATTGTCGATGCTCGAATACCATCTCAGGTTACTGATTCCCAGTTTTTTAACAAAACCGAACTGCGGGAATGTATACCCGAACGTAATATTGGTGCAGCGGAAATAGGATCCGTCCTGGATATAGAAATCGGACAAACGGGTGCTATTGCTCTGCGTACCACCCCGTGAAGCCCTGTATTCATGGCCATTGCCCGGCTGCGATTCACTTCTGTAACGATTGGCGGTAACTGCATAGTTATTACCGGAGCCTTCAAAGTTCCTGATATAATAATCCTGTCCGTCAATGACTTTATTACCCTGCGAACCATTGAAAGAAGCAGTAAAATCAAATTGCTTATAACTGAGATTAATGTTAAATCCATAGGTGAACTTTGCATAAGGGGAACCGATGATTTGTTTATCGGATTCATTCACCAATCCGTCTCCATTCACATCTTCGAAATACAGGTCGCCCGGATTTAACGGAGTACTGGAATAAGTGGAACGAGGCGGTCCTTTCAGCTTATACCCCGGAGGAAAAGTGTTATTGGGTAATAAGGCGGCGTTGTCTGCAGCAATATTGGCCATATCGCTTTGTCTAACCATACCGGCCACTTTTAAACCGTAGAACATACCAACAGGATCTCCCTCGCGGGTAACATGCGTAATGTAACTTCTTTCAGCGCCGGCCACATAAATTTCACTGGCGCCACCAAGGCTAACCACTTTATTTTTATTGGCAGTGATATTACCGCTGAAGTTCAGGTTAAACTTCCTGCCCTCTATGATTTTTGCATCCAGTTGAAAATCGAAACCCTTGTTTTGAATATTTGAATTGGAGAGGTTGGTCAGGATAGAAGTTCCACCTGTTAAAGAAGAAATGCTTTTGTTGAACAGGAGGTTGTAACTCTTACTGATATAATAATTGAAGAACATGGATAAACGGTTGTTCAACAACCCCAGGTCCAGGCCAAAATTATACTGAGCGGTAGATTCCCATCCCAGTTTACTGTCTGTAATATTTCCGGCCCATGTTGCGGTGTACACATTGTTACCAAGCACCACGCCGCCGGTACCCCCCAGCGCCTGTTCGTACCGATAGTTACCGATATTATTGTTACCGGTCAGACCCCAGCTTGCACGCAGTTTAACGGTAGAGTTTTTACCCAGCCAGCCTTTGTAGAAATCTTCGTTCGACAGGTTCCAACCTGCAGAAACGGAAGGGAACTGACCCCAGCGGTTTTGAGGGCCAAATCTCGAAGAAGCATCAGAACGGAATGAACCGGTGAGGTAATACTTTTGATCGTAACTGTAAATGACCCTTGCCAGGTAAGAAACTAAGGTAGTGGTAGATTTGCCTGTATTAGACAGGATATAGAAGTTGGCCGCATTGGCGCCACGGGCGGTGATTTCCGGGATCAGGTCGTTGGAAAAACCATTGGCGCCGACACCCAGTACATCCATGACGGTTTTTTGCGCAGAGTAGCCCACCAGGCCGTCGAAGCTATGCCTGCCCGCCTGCTTTTTGTAGTTCATGGTAAACTCAGCCATCAGATCCTGTGTATTCAGAAACTGTGCAGCAGCATTGGCAGCAGCAATGGCCTGGGGCGAACCCGGAGGATTGATGCCGCTGCTGAGGTTGGTAGGATAATAGTACTCGTATTTTTCATTGTAGGTCTGGCCGCCCAGGTTCAATTTGGCATTGAGGCCGGGGATGATTTCATATACGGCATTGGCATTGTAAGTAGCCCTGGTTCCCTTTCTTGTAATCTTCACCCGCTGCGCAAGCGCAACCGGATTCTCGATACTCTGAAATGCATAAGAAAAACCATCGGTCTGTTGCGCAGCCTGTCCCAACGCAAGGCTTCCATCCGGGTTATAAAGCGGGAAAATGGGCATATACACCAATGCTCCCAATATAGGCCCCTGGTTAAAGCGGCCTTCCTCTACTTCGCGGTTATTGGTATTGGTAACAAATATGCTGGTACCCACTTTTAGTTTCTTGCTGATATCAGCGTCTATATTGGCACGCAGGCTCAGTCGTTTCTGAAAAGTGCTTATAATAATCCCTTCCTGGTCCTGGTAACCGGCGCTGATCAGGTATCTTGTACTATTGCCGCCGCCGGAAAAAGAAAGATTGTGCCTGTTGGTAATGGCATTCCGGTATAAAGCATCCTGCCAGTCTGTATTATACTGAGGCTTGATCACGGTCTGCGTTTTGAAATCGTATATAGATTTAAGAATGGAAACAGAACCTGTATTAGAACTTCCCGCTTTCAAAACACGGGTAGCATTATCATCGGAGAAGAACGCATCGCTCCAGGTAATTCCTTTCGCAATCAGGATATCCTTGTAGGAATTGTTCCTTCCATCCACAAACAATGAAGCAAAGCCTTCCGCATCCAGCATGTCGACTTTATGCGCCAGGTTGCTGGAAGAAAACTGATAATCGTATTCAAACTTCCCCTTACCCTGCCTGCCCCGCTTGGTAGTGATCAAAACCACCCCCGCAGAAGCCCTTGATCCGTAAATCGCTGCAGAAGCGGCGTCTTTTAAAATTTCGATAGACTCAATATCATCCGGGTTAATGAAGATATCATTACCTGCGGTAGCGGGATTATACCCGGAAGTCTGGTTGGTTGTATTGCCCGGACCGGAACTAACGTTTCCGCCAACCGGGTATCCGTCAATTACATAAAGGGGTTCAGAGCTTGCGTTGATGGAGCCGATACCGCGGACACGGATCTTAGTACCGGAATATGGCGCACCACTCACCTGTGCAACCTGAACGCCGGCCACTTTACCCACCAGGGCCTGGCTCAAGGTAGGGGAGCTCAGGTTCAGTTCCCTTGCCTTAACACTGGAAACAGCGCCGGTAAGGTCGCTTTTTCTTAAGCGCGAATACCCGATAAACACTTCATCCAATATCTTCACGTCTTCCTTCATTTGCACATCCAGTACAGATCCAGTTACCCTCAGCTCCTGCGTAAGATTACCGGTATAGGAAAAAACAAGAATGATACCGGGGTTAACGGTAATGGAATACATACCTTTTGCATCCGTTACGGCAGATTTGCCCACAGGTTTGGAAGTAATACTAACGCCCTGAAGCGGTTTATTGAATTCATCCGTAACAGTACCTGAAACTTTGTTCTGTGCATGTACAAAGGACAGGGAGAGCATCGCAGCCGTAAAAAAGATCCATTTCAATCTTTTCTGCACCCGATGAAAAGCAGACAGTCCTGTCTTGCCGGTTAATGCTGGGTTCATCATAAGTTGTTTAAAGTTTAATATTTGGTTATAGTTGTTCTGAATAGTTACCACGTAACCTGCACCAGGTTGATATTGCCCCTGCGGGAAGAAGTCGTTGCAATGCCTTTGCTGCCGCTATCCAGGAATGTAAATCCTTCCAGCTCGTCATTTCTGTCAAGATCAATCACCCGGATCACCGCCTCCTTACCCGTTTTCAGCGATTGCTCCAGGTCCAGAAAACTGAAACGCCATTTTCTGCCTTCCACCTGGTTCTGGATCAGCACCAGTATGCCCTGGTCCTTAACCCAATGCAGGTTCTGTACCCACGGACTGCAGGAAAATTTTTTGTACAAAATATTTTTTTCAGAGGTTTTGGCAGCGGTCTTCAGCAATACAGGATCGTACAATCTCACTTCGTTGTTCTTTCCTCCATAATCTGCAGTGGCCACATACCATTTGTTGCCGTATTGAATATATTCCGGCCTGGTGCCCTGTATACAGGCATCATCCTCAATCGTGTTGATGAGGTTGCCATCCAGTGTGCCTGTATTTTGTAAGCCGGCCCAGTCAACACAATAAATAACGGCTTTCCATAAAGTACCTTCCGCATTCAAACGGATACTGTTACCGATAAAAACAGGATCCTGCCCGTTAAAGGCAATACCGGTAGGATGGTTGATCAGATCCCGGCCATTCATCGTAAGCCTGATTTCTTTGCCCGCAAACTGCAGGCTGTCTGCATGCAGGCGATATTCCCTGATGACCCCCACTTCCCTGTCTCCGTATACAAACAGCCGCCCCTGCTGAAAGGAAACACCCTGGCAGGCGCCCAGGGAATCCACTGTTTGCGGATGCACCAGCTTCATACTGATATCCGAAAGGAACGCAGTCTGAACTGAAAAAAGCAGCAGTAGGGCTATGATGATTGTTTTCACGGGGGTAGTTTAAGCGTTCAGGATTTAAGGATCAATAGGCTCAGCAGGATTAATGTGCAATGCTTCCATCAGGGGATAAAATTCAATCTCCGTTTCGGTCAGGCGGTTCCCGTTTTTGTATGGAGCCATATTCAACTCCTTTAAACACCTGCCGATCAGTGTGGCGCCGATGCTGTAGCTCTGCCCGCGCGTGGTGCAGGAAATGCCTGGTTTTGAAAAAGGCATACCATACCGGAAAATAATCCGGGCGGCGTTGCGCATATTGGTGGTGGTATGTCTTGCGTGCGGATCAATGATGATGGCGGAAGCGGGGATATGCAGTTTCTTTACCAGGAAATCTTTCATTTCCGTGGCTTCGCAGAATTTGGTTTTATAGGGATGAACTTTACCGCCCGACACAAGGATAAAAGGCGCTGCTCCATTCCGGTATTGAATGGCAGCCAGCCTGCAACGCAGCATACCTTCCTCGCTCAATGCAACAGCAGGATTTTCAGGGCCGGCGCCGGGCACCACAATTACCGAGTATTTAAAAGCGTTCCAGTTGATGGTTTTAATCTTATCAAACGCAGCTTTGTTCTCAGTAGCGCTCATTGGCTCAAAGTCACCGGCCTGTTCCCGTTCGTTCATTTCCAGGAAAAGCAGGGAGGCGCTCAGCGGAATACGAAAGAACAGGCGGTCATTGCTGTGTTGAACAGACAATAAAGAAGCAGTGTTATACAGCAGGCCGGCATGCCGGCCATTATATGTGTTGTAACTTACCGAATCAATATTGGGGTATTTTGCTTTTTTCCCTTCCGCATAAACGCCAAGTGCAAAGTTCACCCCCATTGCATCCTGTTCCCAGGCTTTCACCAACAGCTCCACGGGTTTCAATTGCTGAAATAAAACATAGCAACCGGAAGGAAGCAGGTGATTGCTTACCAGTTTACCCAATGGATTACCGGGCAGATAAAGTTCAGTCAGCCTGGCGCTAACGGCATCTATTTCCGCCTGGCTGAATTTGAGTTGTTCCGTATAACAAAGCGCATCCCTGTTGCACAGTTTCAGCGCCTGGCTGATTCCGTTCAGCCTGCGCAGGGCCAGTTCACTTAATACCGTATCCGCTACCAGCATTTTCTTTACCTCCGGCAGTTCTTCCATCAGGGTAAGCAGGTAATAATTTTTGGATTGAACAAAGCTTTTACCGGCTAACAGTCGGTATTTAGAATCGGGTTGAATGGATTGCGCCGAAACCGGTTCAGTACCGGCAAACAATATCAGCAGAAAAGTCAGCAGGGAAAAACGGATACCGGCAGTACGCATAAATTGGGTTTGAGCATACAAGATGGCGCGATTTTAACAATGCCTAAACAGCCAGAAACCGAATTAGTAATTTCATTACACAAGTATGTTCAATAATTAATTTTAGGTTCATACAGGAATTAACTCAACCCCTTATTTTATAGAGAATTTCATAAGGGCCGGATCAGTTATCTTTACAATTCATGTTATACGAAGCATTCAGGCAAATAAGGATCAGCGATTTTTCTTATGAATTACCCGAAGAAAGGATCGCGCGGTATCCGCTGACCGAAAGGGATGCCGGCAAATTGTTGGTATACCGGAACGGTGAAATCAGTGAAACCATTTATCGTAAACTGGCCGCAGAACTACCGGCAGGGAGCCTGCTGGTATTCAACAATACCAGGGTAGTGGAAGCGCGCCTGTTGTTTCAGAAGGAAACCGGAGGGCAGATAGAGATTTTTTGCCTGGAACCCGGCGATCAGTATGCCGATATTACCACAGCCATGCTACAGAAAGGGAAAGTGTACTGGAAATGCCTGGTGGGCGGCGCCAAAAAATGGAAGGAAGGGCCGCTGCGGTTAGAGATTCAGCAACCGAACGCAGGTGCAGAGCATGCCGGGGCCGGTCAGGCGCCACTGATCATCGAAGCCAGGAAGGCCGCGCAGCACAACGATTATTTTATCATAGAACTGAGCTGGAACCATCCGCAACTCAGCTTTGCAGAATTATTGCATGCGGCAGGGTCCATTCCCTTACCACCTTATCTCAACAGAAAAACAGAGGAGGCCGATAAAGAACGATATCAAACCATTTATGCAAAACTGGATGGTTCAGTGGCGGCGCCCACAGCGGGCCTGCATTTTACACCGCATGTATTTGAATCATTGCAGCAAAAAAACATCCGCACGGCATTTGTTACCCTGCATGTAGGCGCAGGCACATTCAAACCGGTAAAGGCTTCCACCATGGGGGAACATGAAATGCATGCGGAGTTCATAGAAGTATCGGCGGCATTGATACAGCAGCTTATTGATCAGCCTGCCGAAGGGATCATTGCAGTGGGCACCACTTCATTGCGAACCCTCGAAAGCCTGTACTGGCTGGGGGTGAAGGCATCATTACAACCAGGCATTTCAGCAGAAGCATTGCAACTGCACCAGTGGGAAGCCTATGAACTGGCGGAAAAAAAAATCAGCGCTGCAACAGCATTACAGGCATTGCTTCGCTGGATGGAACAACGGCAGATTGACAAGCTGATTACCAAAACACAAATCATCATTGCACCGGGATACCCGTTCAAAATGATCAAGGGGCTGATCACCAATTTTCATCAGCCGCAATCCACCCTGTTGCTGATTGTTGCAGCCATCACCGGCAAGGACTGGAAGCGGATTTACCGGTACGCCATGGAGCATGATTTTCGTTTTTTAAGTTATGGAGACGGAAGCCTGCTCTGGATCTAAGTGCTGGATTTAAGCTTCAACGACCACCGGCACTTCAACGGTGAAAGCGGTGCCCTTCCCCAGGGTACTTTCCACTTTGATGCGGCCCTTGTGGGCATCAATCACCGTTTTAACATAGCTCATACCCAGGCCAAAACCTTTTACATTGTGCAGGTTACCGGTATGCGCGCGGAAGAATTTTTCGAAAATACGTTTGGTGCTTTCTTTATTCATTCCAATACCATTGTCTTCGACCCTGATCACTAAATAATTGCGGGTGCTGTGCGTGGAAATTTTGATCAGCAGGTTTTCTTTGGAATATTTAATGGCATTATCCACCAGGTTGGAGATCAGGTTGGTGAAGTGCACTTCATCGCCTTTGATCAGGTCGTTCTTCGCATTGAGTAGTAATTGAAACTCCGCGCCCTTGTCATGCAACTGCAGTTTGTAATTGTCCATGACCTGTACAATCACATCATTTACATGCAACTGTACCAGGTTCAGTTTCAGTTCCTGCTTTTCCATGAACGCAGCCTGCAGTATGGTTTCCACATGTTTGTTCATGCGGTTGTTCTCTTCCTTGATGATCTTGGTGAAGTAAGCCGCTTTCTCTTTGTTGTTCTGAACCTTTTCATTACCCAGTGCATCCACTGCCAGGGAAATAGTGGCCAGCGGCGTTTTGAATTCGTGGGTCATGTTGTTGATGAAATCACTCTTGATCTGGCTGAGCCGTTTCTGGTTCAGCAGGGTCCTGATGGTAACATAGAACGCGGCAATGATCACCAGCATAAAAGCAACAGCTCCCAGGATAATCCAGCGCAGCGATTGCCAAACCTGTTTTTCAATATCCGGAACAATGAGAATCAGTTTTTCGAAAGAAGGGGTAAACTCCACTTCCGCATTTTCCGGCAGGATCACGGAATAAAATCTTTTATTGTTCACGGTATCCCAGAACTCGCGCTCGTAACCGGGGGACATTAATTCGTAGTCGTCGTTGAAATCGGTAACGGCAAATTCAAACTTCACTTTATCCAGGTCCACCCGTTTAAACTCCTTCCGGATTCTGACTGCAATTTCTTCCTGTGTAAATTTCTGATCAACACTCGGGCGCCTGAGCAGGTATTGCTGAATAGCAGGCCCCAGCGAAAGCATACTCCTGCCTCTGCGGGATAAACTCATGGCCTGCCCCGAACCGGTTGATTTACCCAGGTCAATGGCAACAGAGGTAACCGCGCCATCAATTTTATTTTTGAGCTGCGCCCTGTTAACGGCCAGTAAGTTATCGAACCAGGATACCTGCAAGAGAATAAGCCCGAACAGGGAGAGCGAAATCAGGATCACAATAACAGGGAAGGTTCTCTTCATGGTTTACAAATATAGATTTAAAGCGAGCTTTTTTTTTAGCAAATAACTACTTTTACATATCTTTTAAATAAAATGGAATTATCCCGGGGCATATTACTACTCTCCGATCCTTTTTTAAAGGATCCCAACTTTATCCGCTCTGTGGTACTGGTTTGTGAACAGAATACCGAGGGGGCGTTCGGACTGGTTTTGAACAGGAAAATCGATTTTGTACTGGGAGACCTGGTGCCGCAGGCCACCGGCATTGATGTACCGGTATTTGAGGGAGGACCGGTTCAGCCCACCGCCCTGCACTTCATTCACCGGAAAGGCAACCTGGTACCGGATGGGATAGAGATCGCCAACGGTATTTTCTGGGGAGGCGATTTTGAAACCGTGGTGGAACTGCTGCGAACAAAGGCCCTCAGCCCCAACGATGTCCGCTTTTTTGTGGGGTACAGCGGCTGGAGTGCGGGCCAGTTGGAAGAAGAGCTGGAAGAAAAAAGCTGGATCACCGCCAAGGCGGATCCTGCCATTATATTTGATGCACCCGAAGACCAGATCTGGCGGAAAAGCCTGTATACACTGGGCGGAGAATATGCGCAGATGAGCAACTACCCGATCGACCCGCAACTGAACTAAACCGCGCCACAGGTCCCTTTTGCAGCAGTAAATTATAATTTTGGTATAACACCGCATAAAAAAACGGCCCCGAAACCGGGGCCGTTCAAATCAAATTCAAATTAAAATCGTTTGCATTCCGGGGAACCTTACAGTTCAATGGCGCCTTCTACCAAAACCGTGGCTTTGTTGTTGAGTACTTCTACAAAACCGCTTTGTATCGTATAATTAGCAGACTCTTTTTTATCTACCAGGATCTTCAGGTTACCCTTACCCAGGGCGCTTACCATCGGAGCATGTTTGTCGAGGATTTCAAACAAACCACTGGTTCCGGGCAGTTGTACGCCGTAAACTTCTCCGCTGTACAGTTTCTTTTCCGGTGTTAATATCTCTAGAATCATTGTTGCTGTTTTCTTAATTATCCTTTAGCGGCTTCGATCATTTTCTTACCCTTCTCCATAGCATCTTCCAGGGTACCAACCAGGTTGAATGCAGCTTCCGGATACTCATCCACTTCACCGTCCATGATGGCGTTGAAGGCCCTGATGGTATCTTCGATGCTTACAAACACTCCTTTCAAACCGGTAAACTGTTCTGCAACGTGGAAAGGCTGAGAGAGGAAACGCTGTACTTTACGGGCGCGCTGTACAGTCATTTTATCTTCTTCGCTCAATTCATCCATACCCAGGATGGCAATGATATCCTGCAGTTCCTTATAACGCTGTAAAATCAGTTTAACCCTGTTGGCACACTCGTAATGCGCTTCCCCAACAATGGCGGGGGTCAGGATTCTTGAAGTGGAATCCAATGGATCCACCGCAGGATAGATACCCAGATCCGCAATCTTACGGCTTAATACGGTCGTAGCATCCAGGTGGGCGAAAGTAGTTGCGGGAGCCGGATCGGTCAGGTCATCCGCAGGTACGTAAACCGCCTGTACGGAAGTGATAGAACCGTTTTTGGTAGAAGTGATACGCTCCTGCATCAGGCCCATTTCAGTAGCCAGTGTAGGCTGATAACCTACCGCAGAAGGCATACGGCCTAACAATGCAGATACCTCGGAACCGGCCTGGGTGAAACGGAAGATATTATCTACGAAGAACAGGATATCCCTACCCTTACCGGTACCATCTCCATCACGGAAATACTCGGCAATGGTCAGACCGCTCAGGGCAACACGCGCACGCGCACCCGGAGGTTCGTTCATCTGTCCGAAAACGAAAGTAGCTTTAGACTCTTTCAGGCCTTCCATATCCACTTTGCTCAGATCCCATCCGCCTTCTTCCATGCTATGTTTAAAATCGTCGCCGTATTTCATGATACCGGCTTCAATCATTTCACGTAATAAGTCGTTACCCTCACGCGTACGCTCACCCACACCGGCAAATACAGAAAGACCACCGTGGCCTTTTGCAATGTTGTTGATCAGTTCCTGGATCAATACGGTTTTACCTACACCCGCACCACCAAACAGACCGATCTTACCACCTTTTGCATAAGGCTCAATCAGGTCAATTACTTTAATACCTGTAAACAGAATTTCAGAAGCGGTACTCAGGTTTTCGAATAATGGGGGCTTGTTGTGAATAGGGCGACCGCCTTCTTTGCTCAACTGCGGCAAACCATCAATCGCATCCCCGGTTACGTTGAACAGGCGACCATTAATTCCCTCACCAACAGGCATTGCGATGGCACGACCGGTATCCACTACCGTCATTCCTCTTACAAGGCCTTCCGTACCGTCCATAGCGATGGTACGTACACTGTCTTCACCAAGGTGCTGTTGTACTTCAAGTACCAGTTTCTCACCATTTTCTTTGGTAATTTCCAAGGCATTGTAAATCTCAGGCAGTGTGTTCTCGTCCGGAAAATGAACGTCTACCACCGCACCAATAATTTGTTTAATCTTCCCTTTCGTAGCCATATCAGGAGGTATAATTAAGGTTTTAAATTTAGGGAAACCCAAAGCTCCCCGTTTTGGCGGCAAAGGTAAGGGGATGGCGGTAAAAAAAAGGGGCTATTTACCTGTTTTTTTTCTGATCAGAGAAAACAGGGACTGGGCAACCGGAACCAGCTTCAGCAAATTCCAGGCGCCGGAGAGGGTGGCTGTGCTCAGGACCGCCGGAACAATGGCGCCGGAGGCCGATTTGAAGAGCTGGCCGGGAATTTTATGCACCCTTCCGGAAAGGTCTTTTTCCTGCTGATCAATCCGGTCTTTCAACTGATCAATGGCTCTCAGGAGGTCTTCCCTGGACCTGATTTCGGGTTGTTTATAGCTGCTCATTGCTCTTTTAATAAAATTTGAATCACGGAATCTGTAACGGAACGGCCCAGTTTGTGCCTGAAAAGCCAGGCAATGACCAAAACCAGGAGGTAGAAGCCGGCAACAATGCCAAAACCAATCATGAGGCTACCGGTAAGACCGGCAAAATAGTAACCGGCCATCAGGCTCAGAAAAAACAGGAAACAGATCAGCAGAAGGGTCAGCACCAGTAACACAATTATTTTGCCAACCAGCCGCCCTGTTTTTTCGGCCATTTGCATTTTCAGCAGCAGCACCCTGTTTTCCAGGTAGTTTTCCAGTTCCTTCCGGGTATCGCTAAAAAAATGTTCGGATTCGGACATGTCAGGAGGTTTTAAGTGCCTCTTCTTTCAGTTTTTCTTCCAGATTAGACACAAGTTGTTTGGCCTTGGCCAAAAGTTGCTGGAGGGATTCTTCAGCAGTATCGATACCGGCTTTAAAATCGTCCTTGATGTCGGAAGCGTCAGATTTGAGTTCTTCCACCAATTGCTTTCCCTTCTCTGTATTCATGTATAAAGCCAGTGCGGATCCGGCCAGTGCGCCCAGCAAAAGTCCGGATATAAATTTATGGTTGTCGCTCATACAATCTTATTTAGAGATGAAATGAATACATTTGTTACAAGTTACTCAAAATGCAGCAGGAAATAAAATTAAAACGCTACTTTTTTCTGGGAATCATTCTATTGATCGGCATATTGCTGGTAGCCAGTCTTGCAGAATTTCTGACGGCGTTCCTGGCGGCGATCATGTTTTATGTGTTGAGCAAACATCCCGTAGACTGGCTGGTGCGAAAAAAGGGCTGGGGAAAGGGAACCGTGGCCGTGCTGATCATTATCGTTTCCTTCTTCATCATCCTGTTGCCCCTGTCTATGATGGTGGCTATGCTGTATCAAAAAGTGCTGCTGTTTTCGCAGGATACCAATCTTTTACTGGAACCGCTGAAACGGCTGGATTTAGAATTGCAGGACCGTTTTCATTTTGTTTTATTGTCCGAAAAAAACCTGGCCAAGGCGCAGATCTGGCTTGCCGATTTTCTGGCATCGTTGCTCAACCAGGGATTTAACCTGGTGAGTTCCATCGGTATGATGTATTTCTTCCTGTATTACATGATTGTGAATGTAAACAGGATGGAAGCGGCCATCATACTTTACCTGCCCTTTGAAAAATCCAAGATAGAATTATTCGGTCATGAGCTGAAGGCCCAAACCTTCAGCAACGCAGTGGGCATACCTCTGATAGCCGTGGTACAGGGATTCCTGGCCTATGTGGCGTATATTACCACCCAGGTGCCACAGGCCGGATTCTGGGCGGTATTAACCGGGTTCACCTCCATATTGCCCATCATCGGAACGGGGCTGGTCTGGATTCCCGTGGGTTTATACCTGATCGCCAATGACGGCACCTGGCAGGGGGTCGGGGTTATACTCTGGGGTTTCCTGTTCCTGGGTATTGCGGATAATGTGATCCGTTTTTTACTGGCCAAAAGAATGGCGGATGTGCATCCGATCGTAACGGTATTGGGCGTCATCATGGGATTGAAATATTTCGGCATCACCGGGCTGATATTCGGGCCGTTAATCATCTCTTATTTCCTGATCCTGTTGCGGATTTATTATTCCGAATACCAGAACAAAACGCCGTTGCCGCCGCACAAAAGAAAGAAAACGGTACCAACGCCGTTTAAGCTGCCGTTTATACGTTAGGGTCGTTTAAAAGTGTTTGTCAGGTCGTGTTTACTTTCTCTCAACGCTGTTGAGGGTTTTGGCAGGCAACTTGTTATGCGGCCGGGGTGCTGAACCTGGGAATTGAATCTAAAGTAGCTTTGAGCAATAAATTCTCTTCTTCAATATCAAAATCGTCCTGTAAACCCAACCAGAATTTAGCAGAATTGCCAAAATACTTCGAAAAACGAAGGGCTGTATCTGCTGTAATTCTACGATACCCTTTAACTATCGCGGAAATTCTTGTTTGTGGAATTCCAGTGTCTTTGGAGAGCCTGTACGCTGAAATGCCAAGAGGAACGAGAAATTCTTCTTGTAAGACTTCTCCCGGATGAATGTTTTTGAGTTTTTTCATTTTTAGCGTTTAATGAGGATCGCTGATCCCGCAAACCCTTATTTAAAGTACAGGCCAATGATGGCGCTCATTAAGGTAATGAAGCCAGCGCACATCCAACGAATCAACCGGGCTTCCGTTTCCGCAATCTTTACTTCGGTTTCTGAAATCTTTGCTTCTGTTTCTGCAAACTTGATTGATAATTTACCCGTTTCCTTCGCAAGATCTTCACGGGTAGCCAGTAAGGTGCAATCCAGTTCATGACGCTTATTTAGTTTGCCGTCTACAAAATTCACCAATGCCTCCGCTTCCTGATCTCCCAGTTTGGGCTTCAGCAGTTGAAACAGTTGTATTTCAGATATTGTAAGTGTCATGAGGCAAAACTAAAGGACAGGGGAACCCGCAACAACAGGTATTTATACTGAATTTTTGGGGGAACTTACCATCGGGGCCTTAAGATGTTGGTGTTATTTGTCTTTCAGAAAGTCTGAAATTGTTGAAATTGTTGTTTCACCAAATTTGGTCAGATCTAACAAGTCTTTGTCGCCTGTCAGTAAGATGTCTGCATTTCCGTCAACAGCTAATGAAAGCAAAAAATTATCTTTAGGGTCCCTACAAACCTTGACTGGAGTTTGAACTTTTACAAAGTCTGCGTACTCCTCAATAGTTTCAAGTATTTCTTCAATGTCAGAATCAGAAAAGAAACGTCTGAATTTTGGACGTCGTGCGACCTCTATAAATTCGTCAAGCAATTCCTGACTAAAAACCAAAATACCCTGTTTTGAAAAAATTATTTCATCAAGTTTTGTAAAGTCTTTTGTGATTAAAAAGCTAACCCAAAGATTAGTATCAATAATGATTCTACTAACCTTATTTTGCATAACGTTTGCTTCTTACCAATTCTACTTCTTTGGTTATTTCGTCAAGTGTTGGCGCCGATTTCGCTTTTGACCGAAGCTTTTTCAGAATGTCTGCAAAACCGCTTTTTGAAGTATCTTGAATGGCAATGAGATTTAAGTCTGCTAGGTCTTTTAAGAGTTTTGCAGCTTTTGGATTTAATATATCAATTCGCATTGTATTCATATTCCAAATTTAGTAAAAAGAACTGAATATTCCATTTCCTATTAAACCGAAAGCGGTCTCAAAGCATGACCGGGGCTAAGATCATTGCGCCTGAGTAGATCTATGCAGGCAAACCACATAACCCTAAAAATACATCAGCATCTGGTACAACAAGGCCGCAGTAATGGCTCCGCCGAAGGGTGCAAGGATCGGTACCCAGGCATAGGCCCAGTCGCTGCTGCCCTTGTGTTTGATGGGCAGGAGGCTGTGCATGATGCGCGGGCCAAGATCACGCACCGGGTTAATGGCATAACCGGTAGGGCCACCCAGGCTCAAACCAATACCCAGTACCACCAATGCAACAGGAAGCGCATCGAGCGAACCGAGACTGTTGGAAGATTTGGTAATGAACATCACGGTGAGCATGAAAATAAACGTGGCTAAAAATTCGGTGATGAAATTCTGCTGTGCATTGCGAATGGAAGGAGCCGTAGAAAAAACCGCCAGTTGCGTAGCGGGATCCTGTGTTTCATCAAAGTGATGGCGGTAAATCAACCAAACAAAAAAAGAACCGATCATTGCGCCGATCAATTGCGCCAGCATGTAGCCGGGTACCAGCGCCCAATCGAACTTGCCAATCACCGCAAGCCCCACCGTAACTGCAGGATTCAGGTGTGCGCCGCTCACATTGGCCGTTGTTAAAACCCCAACAAACACCCCAATGGCCCAACCAAAAGTAATGGCAATCAGTCCACCGTTAAAGCCTTTGGTCTTGTGTAAGATCGCATTGGCCACTACCCCATTGCCCAGTGTAATCAACAGGGCCGTACCTAAGGTTTCTGCAACAAAAACGTTCATATAGCGGGTATTAAAGGTTCAATCGTATTCGTAATTTAAGCAAGTATATATTGCTGAGCAAGTTCATTGAATAAATTCACCTGGTCCGTTGCCCAGGAGGAAGGTTGTTGCAGCTCTCCGGCCATGATCGCAGCCACGGCAGGAGCGGCATCCACCGCGGCCCTGGCATCGAGGAACAACAAACGGATTCTGCGGGCCAGGAAATCTTCCACCGTCATGGCCATTTCGTAACGCGCCGCGTACACCACTTCCGCTTTGGTAAAAGCATACGCAGGATGCAGCAGGGCGCCCAATGCAGGCTGTTCCGTCATCAATCCGCGGATGATGCGTTCTTTTTCGGCATCATTCCCGATCGGCAGTTCCCGCGTAATGCAGGGCCCTTTCTCTTTTTGTTTGGAAACAAACAAGGCATTGTTCACCGCATCCTCGGCCATTTTGCGGTAGGTGGTCCACTTGCCGCCGGTAATGGTAACCAGTTTACTGGGCGCAACCACCAGTGTATGATCGCGGCTCAGCAATGCCGTAGACGCATTTTCATTGGCCCTCACCAGCGGACGCAAGCCAACAAACACCGTTTTAATATCGCTACGGCCAACAGTGGCATTGGTATACCGGTTAAAATGTTCCAGGATGAATTCAATTTCTTCGCCCAGGGGTTTGGGTTCCACTTCAATGGTATCCACCGGCGTATCGGTGGTGCCCAGTACCACTTTGTTTTGCCAGGGAACGGCAAACAGTACCCGGCCATCGTCTGTTTTCGGAATCATCATGGCATCTTTACCCGGAAAGAAAACCGGGTCCACCACCAGGTGAATTCCCTGCGAGGGAGCCACCAGTACATCGTGGTTTTCTTCATCCATATCAATTACGGCATCTGTAAAAACACCGGTAGCATTAATCACCGCTTTGGCCCGGACCGTATACTGCACATCATTCAACTGATCATGCAATTCAACGCCGGCGATGATTCCCTTCTCTTTCACCAAACCGGTTGCTTTTGTATAGTTCAGTAACACGGCGCCTTTTGCAGCGGCAGTAACCGCCAGCGCCACGCAGAGCGCGCTGTCGTTGAACTGGCCATCGTAGTATAAGATCCCTCCTTTGAGTTTGTGCGGGTTGATGGAAGGAAGATGTTGAATGGTTTGTTTTTTATTGAGGTACTTTGTTTTGCCCAACGATAATTTTCCCGACATCAGATCGTAGAACATCAGCCCCATTGTGTAATAAATTTTTTCCCACCAGCTAAAAACAGGTACCACAAAGGGTTGTGTGGAAGTGAGCGAGGGAGCGTTCTTCAGCAGGTAGCCCCGTTCCCGCAACGCCTCTTTCACCAGCTTAATATTCCCCTGCGCCAGGTAACGCACACCGCCATGCACCAGTTTGGTGGATCTGCTGGAAGTGCCTTTCCCAAAATCAAATTGCTCTACCAGTAAGGTGGAACAACCGCGGGCAGCGGCATCTACCGCAGCCCCTAAACCTGTAGCGCCGCCGCCGATCACTACGATATCAAATTGTTGCTGCTGCGCAAGTGCAGCCAGCATAGTATTTCTGTTCATGATTGCCCTTCATCAATTAAAAACTCATTGCAGCACTCACTGCTTTACTCCAACCCGCCGCCAGTATATTTCGCTCCGCCGCAGACATTTGCGGGGTAAACACGCTATCCTTTTGCCAAAGCGCCTGAATCTCTTCCACACCGGACCAGTAGCCTACTGCGAGGCCGGCCAGGTAGGCCGCGCCCAGCGCCGTGGTTTCGGTAGTGGTAGGGCGAATCACCGAGGTCTGCAGCAGGTCGCTCTGAAACTGCATCAGGAGGTTGTTGGCCGTAGCACCGCCGTCTACACGCAGTTCTTTAATAGAGATGCCCGAATCGGCTTCCATGGCTTTCAGGAGATCCATGGTCTGATAAGCGATGCTTTCCAGTGCAGCGCGGGCAATATGGCCGCCGGTGGTACCACGCGTAATACCCACGATGGTTCCTTTTGCATGCTGGTTCCAGTAAGGAGCGCCCAGGCCGGCAAAGGCAGGAACAATGTAAACGCCATCGGTGCTCTTTACTTCCAGCGCAAGGCTTTCCACTTCAGCGGCGCTGCGGATTATTTTCAGCCCATCCCTTAACCATTGCACCACAGCGCCGGCAATGAACACACTGCCTTCCAGCGCATACCGGGTTTCGCCGTTGATCTGCCAGGCAACCGTTGTGAGTAAATTATTGGTGGAAGTTACCGGCCTGTCGCCGGTGTTCATCAGCATGAAGCAACCGGTGCCATAGGTGTTCTTCACCATACCCGGGCTGGTGCACTGCTGCCCGAATAAAGCAGCCTGCTGGTCGCCGGCAATGCCGGCAATCGGCACCGAATGTGCAGCCAGCGCGGTTTCGGTGTTGCCGTAAATTTCACTGCTGCTTTTAACAGCGGGTAACATGGAGGCAGGAATGTTGAAGAGCTGCAGCAATTCAAAATCCCAGTCGAGTGCATGAATATTGAAGAGCATGGTCCGGGAAGCATTGGATACATCCGTTACATGCACTTTACCGTTGGTGAGTTTCCAAACCAGCCAACTGTCGATGGTGCCAAAAAGCAGTTCTCCATTCTCCGCACGATCCCGTGCGCCGTCCACATGATCCAGGATCCATTTTACTTTGGTAGCGGAGAAATAAGCGTCAATGATCAAACCGGTCTTCTGCTGAATTTCAGCGGCTTTGCCATTGGCTTTTAAGGTATCGCAGTAACCGGCCGTTCTCCTGTCCTGCCAGACAATGGCATGGTACACGGGCTGGCCGCTGGCCTTATCCCAAACCACCGTTGTTTCGCGCTGGTTGGTGATGCCGATGGCAGCCATATTTTTAATGCTCAGTCCGGCTTTGGAAACAGCTTCCGCAGCAACGCCGATCTGGGTACTCCAGATCTCATTGGCATCGTGTTCCACCCAACCGGGCTGCGGGAAAAACTGGGTAAATTCTTTTTGAGCGGCGGAGATGATCGTTCCCTTCTTATCAAATACAATGGCACGGCTGCTCGTAGTGCCCTGATCAAAGGCAAGTATATACTGTTGCATAAATGACTTTGCAACAAGATACGCAAATTTGCCGCAGCTTATTTCAGGAAAACATGGAGACCTGCACCACCCAGGAACGCGCGATCCGCCACACCATTGTTAAAGCGCATGCGGCCATAATCAATTTCAGCAGAAATGCTGACACTATTGCTCAGCCAGCATTCCAGGCCCGCACCGGCGCTGTAACCCATCAGGCGTTGCCGGTCCGTGGCGCCGGTAGCGGCAGCATTGCTCGTGCGCAGGAACATATTATTATCGGTACCAGGCAGATAATCCAGCAACCCGCCACCCAGTACCACAAAGGGTTCTATCCGGATAAAATAATCTTCGTCAGCAGGAAGCTTATATAAATACCGGAGCCCGTAATAACGGAGCGAGCCCAAACCATCAGCCGTTTTGGTGTTGAAGGGACTGGCGACCGCCTGTACACTGGCAGCCGGCGATACAGCATACTTAATACTGATGCCGTAAAGGCGATCCGTTAACTGGGTGCCGAAACCCCATTTTCTTTTCCGTTCCTGTGCACTGGCGGTCAGGTTAAGGCAAACCGTACCGATCAATACAAACAACAATTTCATAAACATTATAATTTGATTAGTTCCATGTTTTGCAGCAGACACCGTTTTTTTCACCGGTGCCTATTCAGGAAAGCACTACAAAATAATGTTTTTTAACGGGATTTCAGCCAGGGCTTCGGATTTTGGAACACAGCCCGGTCGTTCATGATCATAAAAAGGATGGCGCCCTCCCCATCAATGGAGGTGCCGGATTTGCCCAAAACGGAACCGGCTTTTACATCCTGGCCCCTGGAAACGTTTACGGAAGAAAGGTTTTTATACCCGGTGAAATATTTACCGTGTTTCACCAAAACCACCATTTCACCGGCAATTTCGGTGGTGGATACCACTTCCCCATCGGCTACGCAACGAACGGCGGAACCCACCGGAACGGCAATTTCAATCCCATCGGATTTCTGGTTCAGTTTGGTGCCTTCCATCTGGGTGATGCCAAAATCGATGGTCACCACACCGTTCGATACCGGCCAGGGTAAACGGCCCCTGTTGTTTTCGAAGTTCAAAGACATTTCCATTCCTTCGGGGGTGGATTCCAGTGGAGAATAGGTTCTGTCTTTGGGCGCGGAGCTCATGGCAGTAGCGGGCTCATAGTCTGCAGGGCGCTTTGCCACTTTAGGCGTAGTACCATTGGATTTCGGTGCGGCATCGGAAGGTTTGGCCGCGGCCTGTAGCCTGCGCTGGTCTTCCAGCGCTTTCTGGCGTTTGGCTTCATCGCGTTTCCGGGCTTCTTCAATTTCCCGGCGGATCACGGCGTTGATGGCCAGTTGTACTTTCTGTCTTTGCTTTTCGCGTTCTTTAATTTGCGCATTCAGTTCTTTTTCCTTTCCCTTCAACTGCGCCACCACCTGGTCCTGTTCTTTTTTATCTTCCTGCAAAACCAGCAATTGTTTGTTCTGCACCTGCAGGGTGCTCAGGCGTTCTTTTTTATTGTTGCTCAATACGCCGATCTTATCTTTCAGCAGGGCTTCCGACTTAGTAATGGTATTGGCCTGGGTTTCGCGGTTGCGGCGGTAGCTCTTCAGGTATTCCACCCTTTTGATGGCATCGTTGAAGCTGCCGGCGGAAAACAGGAAGTTGAGGTATTCGTAGCTGCTCCTGTTCTTGTAGGCAAACACAATGCTCTTGGCATATTTCATTTTCAGGGTATCCAGTTCCTTTTTCAGGCGATAGATATCGCGCTCATTGAGGTAGATGGTTTCATCCAGTTGTTTCACCTCTTTATTGATATCGTTCACGAGGTCCTGGCGGGCATTGATTTTTTTCTTGATCAGGGCCAGTTGTTTCAGGGAGGTTTTCTTGCTGTTCTGTGTTTTACTGTATTCCCGGTTCAGTTCCTCCAGCTCTTTCATGATCTCCTGCTTGCGTTTCTGCAGTTCGTCCCTGGTCTGGGCATGCAAAGCCATCCCACCCAGGAAAAAAACAAACAACAGCAGGAAAAACTTCTTAAACATAGGATTGAGCTAAAAGTGAATGAATAGTAAAACGAAGGAAACCCAACTAAATTACTTACGCTTGTAATTTCTTGGCACTTCGAAGGTATATTTTAACGGTTCGTTTAGGGAGAATTCCTTGAAATCGAGGTTGATGTCGAGCTTAGACTTTTCCGCCACCACAATTTTGCGGTACGCTGCAAACTGATAAGGCCCCAGGGGCTGGTAATTGCTGAAGCTGATATCGCAGGTTCTGTTGCGCTGCATATCCACATCATCCAACTTGCTGTGGGTGATCATAAAATCATTGTGCGTAAGGGTAATCAGGTGTTTAAAGATATTACCCACCATCAGCACCAGCAGGTTTTCATTGCCGTCTTTGTACGAAACAATATTGTTATCGAGGAAAATGGGGTTGCCAATCAGGAGGTCCTGTAAGGTAAAAAAGTCGAAGGGGATTTCGGTAGACTCCTGCAGGTAGCCGATGGCCCTGTTCTGTACATATTTGTCGCCCACTTTCCGAACCAGCACCACGCTGTCTTTATTGATCTTCACTTCCAGGCCCACCGCGGAGATGCCCAGGAAGGAACCCTTGATGCGCACATAAATAATACTGTCCTTCACCATGCTCAGGTAGGCCGTGTAGTTATCGCTGCCCGAAGCGCTTTCGTAGTCAACCTTAATTTTGGCGTTGAAGGTGTTGAAATCGATCCTGGTTTTACCCACTTTCTCCATAATACCCCGCACAATCATGGCAGAATCCACTTTGGGGGTTTCCGTAATGATCACCGTTTGCGTGGTGTCTTTTTTGTTGATGGCCTCCTGGATCGTAGTCACTTTCTTCACCGTTTTACAGGAAGCAAGCGCAAGGATCAAAATGGCCAATATGAATAGGTTTCTCATTTCAAAATTCATTATAAGGTTCCGGTACCTCATTGTTTTCCGGTACTTCCAAATCCACCCGCACCCCTAACGGTATCCTCCAGGCCATCCACGGGCAGCCAGGAAATTTTCTCCACCTGTTGCATCACCATCTGGGCAATCCGGTCGCCGGAATGAATGGTTTGCGGTTCGCCGGACAAATTAATCAAAATCACTTTCAGTTCACCCCGGTAATCGGCGTCAACGGTGCCGGGCGAGTTCAGGCAGGTGATGCCCTGTTTAATGGCGAGGCCGCTTCTGGGGCGCACCTGGACTTCCATATTACCGGGCAGTTCAATGAAGAGCCCGGTAGGGATCAATGCCCTTTCCAGGGGGGCCAATACCACCGGTTCCGGAAGAAAGGCCCGCAGGTCCATGCCGGAAGAACCGGGCGTGGCGTATCCGGGCAGGGGATTATTGGAGGTATTGATGATTTTCACCAGGTTTTGCTGCATGGGTGCAAAGGTAATGCCAGAAGTCTTATTTTTGGCCGGGTTCATCCAACTATGGAAAATTATACGCTTAGTGATGCTACAAGAATTCGTTAAAAAAATTTCCGATAATACCAATCAACAATCCCTCTCACATCAATACAGGCGTAAGCGCTTTGAGCAGTTCAAAGCCCTGCTGAACCAACTGCCCAGGCCGGTAACCATACTGGATATAGGCGGAACGGAAGTCTTCTGGAAAGGGATGGGGTTCAATGAACCGGACGTCACCATCACCCTGCTGAACCTGGCGGAAGCCCCACCGGCGCAATTACCCTTTATTACCCTAAAGGGCGATGCCACCCGGCTGGAAGGCATCGCCGATCAGCAGTACGATATCGTCTTTTCCAATTCGGTGATCGAACACCTGTGTACCTGGGGGAACCAGCAGAAAATGGCCGCCGAAGTGCAGCGGGTGGGCCGGTATCATTATATACAGACCCCCAATTACTGGTTCCCGGTAGAGCCGCACTGGGTATTTCCTTTTTTCCAGTATTTCCCCAAGGCCCTCCGGCGCTGGCTCACCCAACGATTTTCGCTGGGACATATTGTCAGGGCAAAGGACCGGGCAACCGCGCAGCGGCAGGTAGAAGAGATCCGCCTGCTCACCCGCAGGGAGCTGCGGCAGTTATTTCCGCAGTCGGTTCTGTATGCGGAAAAATTTGGATTTTTCACCAAGTCCTATACAGCGTATACCGCTGAAAATCAATCTACGTGAAGGAATCGTGATTTTCCCTATATCCAGGGATCGAATCGGGATATTTATTTACCTTCACCAACCCAACTAAGCTGCCCCGCGCAAGTGGCGAAGCCAATGTTATGAAGAAAAACCTCCGAATCTATAATATAACCCGATATCTGGCAGATGCATTGGCAATCCTGGTAGCCTATATGGTAACCCTGCTGATCCATTTCGGAAATTTCGGTACAGGTTTTAACGGGGCATTCCTGGCCCTTTCGATAGTATTCTGGTATGTGTTATCGCAGGTATCCAAGTTGTATGCCGACCGGCGGTCGAATAAGTTTTCGGAGGAGATTGTATTCATTACCTATAATACCCTCCTGCTGGCCATCCTGCTGAGTTCCGCTTTGTTCTTCCTGGATCTGACCACCATCTATACCCCCCGGTTTTTCTGGGCCTTCCTCGGCAATATCTTTGTGGCGGTGGCCGCCATCAAATACCTGCTGCGCAAGAGCGTGCACGCGGCCCTGAACCAGGGAAAGCTGTACGATAAGATCTTACTGGTGGGCTCCACACCTTCCGCCGTTAACTACTACGAAACCATCAACAAATATTATTACTACGGGTATCAGTGTGTGGGATTGATCGATGAGCAACCGGCTAAAATCAACGGATGCAAATATTATGGCAATATCAGTACGCTGGGCCATGTACTCCAAACAGAATTTATCGACGAAGTGGTGATTGCGCTGCCCAACAGCGACTATACCAATATTCAGCTATGCATGGAGATCTGCGATTACAATCGCACGAAAGTACGCCTGCTGCCCGATCTGCAGCAGTATGCCTCTTCTTCCATATCGGTAGATAATATTGGTATGATGCCTACGATCAGCGTAAGGGAATTACCGCTGGACCGCTGGCAGAACAAATTACTGAAGCGGGGATTTGATATCACGTTCGCCCTGCTGGTATTTGCCACCGTGGGCGTGGTGCTGTTCCCGATCATCGCGTTGTTCATCAAGCTCACATCCAGGGGAAGCGTATTTTTTAAACAGGAACGATGGGGATTGAACAACCAGCGGATTACCTGTTACAAATTCCGCACCATGGTACAGGAGAGCAATGATGTAGACAAGGACGGACAATACCTGCAGGCCCGGAAGAATGATCCGAGGGTAACCCTGATCGGAAAGTTCCTGCGAAAAACCAATCTCGACGAACTGCCGCAGTTCCTGAACGTATTGCTGGGCAATATGAGTGTGGTGGGGCCAAGGCCGCATCCAACCCCATTGAATATCGCCTCCATGCATACGGTAGACAACTATATGTTGCGACATATTGTATTACCCGGCATCAGCGGGTGGGCGCAGGTGAACGGCTGCAGGGGAGAAACCCGAAACCCCGGAGACATGCAGCGGAGAGTAGACTTTGATCTTTATTATATCCATCGCTGGACATTCTGGCTAGACTGCCAGATCATATTACAAACAGTCATCAACATCATAAGAGGCGACCAGAATGCGTATTAAACTACTCCTACTCATTGTATTGATACCCTTTACCCTGGCGGCACAAACCGTATGGGAGAATGCCAACAGTGAAGTGTATCCATACCTGTACCGGCTATCCCAAAAAGGGCTGATCGATTTCCAGGACATCATACAACCCGTGAGTCGTAAGCAGATAGCGGCATTGCTGCAGGAGCTGGAAAATAAATCCGCAGCGCTGAGCGACATCGAAAAAAAGGAACTGGCCTTTTACCAGCAGGAATACAGGCCGGTGGCAGGAACGGATTCCGCCAAACTAAGGCTGATCCGCAAAGACAGCAACAAGCGGCTCCGCGGGCTATTCATTCATACGAAGGATTTTCAGTTGAGTGCAGATCCGATCGGCGGGTTGATGCATGTATCCGGCGGGGGCAAGGGCTTTACGCAAATGAGCAATGGCCTGGAGTTCCGCGGGCAGGCCAAACAATTTGCCTTCCAGTTTTATTACCGGGATTATTCAGCATCCGGCAGCGGCATCGATACTTTCAGAAAAGAAAGTCCCGAAACCGGCATCATCAAATTGTACAATCCCAGCGCCACCAGCCAGAACTACAGTGAAGTGCGGGCGCATTTGAGTTATAGCTGGAACAATGGATCCATCAGTATAGGAAAAGATCATTTGCAGTGGGGATATGGAGAGAACGGAAGAATCGTGCTGTCGCAGAAAGCGCCGAGCTATCCGTATATCCGGCTGGATTACCGGCCCTTTACATGGTTGCAGTTCAATTATACGCATGCCTGGCTCAACTCCAATATTGTAGATTCAGCGGCCACTTACAGAACCAATTCCGGCGGCGTAAGCGGAGATATCCGCATCCGTTATATTCCCAAGTATATGGCCACGCATACTTTGTTGTTCAAGCCGGTGAAGGGATTAGATATAGCAGTGGGAGAATCGATCGTGTACAGCGACCGGATGGATATCGGGTTCCTGATACCCCTTAATTTTTTCAAGATCTACGACAACAACCGCAGCAACTATGTATTGAATGCGGGCTCCAACGGGCAGTTCTTTTTGCAGGTGAGTTCCAGGAACCATCTCCGGAAAACACATTTATACGGAAGCCTGTTTGTAGACGAAATCAGGGTATCGCAAATATTCAATAAAGCAAAAAGCAGGAACCAACTGGGTTATACCATCGGAGGTTCCGTCACCGATGTGCTGCTCCCCTATTTAACGCTGGGCGCAGAATATACCCGAGTCAATCCCTTTGTGTACAGCAACCTGCTGCCCGCACAAAACTATACGCAATACGATCATAGCCTGGGCCACTGGATGGGAAATAATTTTGACCAGGCCACGCTGTTTGCGCGTTACACACCATTGCCGCGATTAAAAACCTATCTGCGATACCAGCATATCCGCAAGGGCGGCCCGGGCACACTGGCGCAGCAATACATGGCCGAGCCGCAACCGCCCTTCCTGTTCGATTTTCAGAAGAAACGGGATGATGTATTTATCCAGGCATCTTACGAGCTGATCAATAATTTTTACATCACCGGCAGTTACCAGTACCTGAAACAGGAACTGGCATCGGGCGCTAAAGCCAGCCAGTCTACCATACAGATGGGCATTACGTTCGGTTTGCGTTAAGCGACTGCGCTAAGCGCACCGGCCATCAACACAACTCAGGAAGCCGGGGTTTCATTTTTCCGCAGCACGATAAAGGCAGACCAGCCAATGAAGTGCACGCGCGAAATGATGCGCTGCCGCACAGGCAATAAAAAGGAAAAGGGAAAGAGGAGGGCGAAGAGCCAGTTGCGCGAGGTACCTACGCGAACAGGCGTGAAACCAAAGGGCGCGGCGAGCGCCGCAATTTTACCCAACGGCATGACCTGCTGATGGGTCAGATCGTCGTAGAAATTATAGGTAAACTTACCCGCCTGCGCCGCATAGGGCATGGAGAGGTACAATGATCTGGGATGAGGGGTTTCAATGTACAGCGAGCCGCCTTTTTTCAGGAGCCGGTTGCATTCGCTGAAGAGGTTGTTGAAATCGGTGATATGTTCCACCAGGTGCATGCAGGAGATGGCATCCATGGAAGCGTCCATCCAGGGAAGGGAATCGGAAGTGATATCGCCCCTGAAAAATTGCGTGCCGGAAGGATAGCTGTCGGGTTTGCCTTCAATATCGGTGGCATGCAACTGCAGATCCGGACGCGCTTCGCGGAAATGATTCAGGGTCTGGCCATCGGAGGTACCAATGTCTAAGAGACTACCGCCACGGGGAATCTTCGATAAAAAATGAAAGCGGGTATCCATCCAGAGAAAATTGCGAAGTCTCGTCCAGTTCATGCTGCGAATTTAAGTGGTTTTGAAGCCCAACCATCTTTTCAGGTCCCTTTTCCATTTGTTGTAGCGGAAGGTCCTGTATTCGTACACCCGTTTCAGAAAGTCTTTGGGAAATACATGGCCCGATTCCCTGTTGATGGTTTTGATCCTGCGGAGCAATTCGGAACGAATGATCTCGCCCTCCTGCCTTGCGCTGAGCCCATTGGAAAAAATTTTATCACCCGTGGTCACCGGCTTCAGGTGCCTCACCGAAACCGAATGAATCACGGCCGTGCGATCCATCCCAAGGGTTTTCTGGAAGAAAGGAATGGCATAGTTATCGAGGCCATAAGAAGAAATATTCCATGCATAGTATTCAGCGGCCGCATCAAATACCGCTTTGCGGTAAAAGGGGCACATGATCTCCACCCAATCCACCAGCACAAAATCCGTATCGGGCAACCGGGTAGTGAAAGCATGACTGGTAAAACTGTCGGGGGTGGTAGCGGGCTGAAAGGCATCCAGCTTTTCCTGGGCAGCAATTTGCAACAACCGGTTGATGCCGGAAACGGAGATCTCCAGGTCGTCGTCGAAAAAACCAATATAGGTGTACTGCTGTTGCGCCTCCAGGTGATTGTAAACTTCCGCCATTAAGCGACCCTTAAATTCGGTGGAGATATTCAGCAACTGATCAAAGTACGCATGCTCCTGCATTACAGGTACAGCGCCATTGCCGGAGTAGTTGAACAGCAACACATCAAATCCGGGCCTTGCATCCCACTGAAGGTGTTTAAAAGCTTCTTCTTTACCGTTCCAGGCAAAGACAACAATTGTTTTAATCATGGGCTGTTTAAGCGTCTAGGCGGTAAGCACAGCAGCATTCACCTGTTCCCGGATCCATTCGTAGGTTTTGATAAGGCCTTCTTCCAGCGGTTTACTGGGAGCCCAGTTCAGTTTTTCTTTGATCAGGTGGTTGTCGGAATTTCTACCGCGCACGCCGGTAAAGGAAACAGGAATATTGTTGATGGATAAAGGCTTTCGGGCAATGTCCATTACGATTTCAGCCAACTGGTTCAGGGAAACCATTTCCTCAGAACCAATATTTACCGGGCCAATGAAATCGGATTTCATCAGGCGATCCACGGCTTCGAGGCACTCATCTATGTACAGGAAGGAACGGGTTTGCAAACCATCCCCCCATACTTCAATGAAACCGTTTTCATCGGCTTCGGCCACTTTTCTACAGAGGGCGGCAGGCGCTTTTTCCTTGCCACCGGTCCAGGTGCCTTCGGGCCCAAATACATTGTGGAAACGGGCGATGCGAACATCCAACCCGTAGTTGCGGTGGAAAGCCAGGTAGAGGCGTTCACTGAATAATTTTTCCCAGCCATACTCACTGTCGGGCAGCGCCGGATAGGCAGATTCTTCCGAGCATTTAGGGTTGGCAGGATCCTCCTGGTTATAGGCCGGGTAAATGCAGGCCGAGGAAGAATAGAATATTTTTTTGGCGCCAACCTGGTGGGCCCGGTGAATGATGTTCAGGTTAATGGTGGCAGAATTGTGCATCACATTGGCATCGTTCTCACCGGTAAACAGGTAGCCTGCGCCGCCCATATCGGCCGCCAACTGGTAAATTTCATCGAAGGGTTGATCCAGCACCTGCTTCACCAGGTCCTGTTCGGTTAAATCGCCCACTATAAATTCATCTGCCGGAGACAGGCTGTATTCATGCTTTTTCAAATCCACCCCCCGAACCCAATGTCCCTCTTTTTTCAGTTTTTTCACCAGATGCCCGCCAATAAAACCACCCGCACCACATACTAACACTTTCTTCATAGAATATCCTTTTTAGCCCTGTAAAAATCCAGAAATTCTTTGACATTTAGCCAAATGAATCCGGGAACAATTTCAAAGTACCGTTTATACAGCCTTTGGGGTTCCATCAACAGGCGGAAAAGCCATTCCAGCCCCGATTGCTGCATCCAGCGGGGCGCCTGTTTCACCCGGCCGGTATGAAAATCGAAGGCCGCTCCCACGGCTACCAGGAAGCCGGTATGGGTAAAAGCGGCCAGCCTTTTAGCCAGTTTTTCCTGTTTCGGGCAGCTCAACCCGATCCATACCATGTCCGCGCCGGAGCGGTTGATGGTTTGGCCCAGGTCGGCCAGTTCGGCATCGGAGATCTCCCGGAAGGGCGGGCAGAAAGTACCCACCACCCGGTGGTTGCCAAAACGGTCCGCCACTTTTTGTTTCAATTCACCGGCCACCCCTTCTTTGCCGCCGCAAAAAAAATGTTTCACCGGAAGGTCCGCAGAACGGATCATCAGTTCTTTAAAAAAATCGGGGCCATATCCTCTTTTCATTTGCTTAGCGCCTTTCCACCTGCCGACCCATACCACGGGCATGCCATCCGGGAGGTTCAGGTAAAAGGATTGCAGCAGGGCTTTGAAGGCCGGGTCTTTATGGGCTTCCACCAGGCCATGTGCGCCCGAGGCGCTGATGCAACGGTTCTGCCCTCTGGCAGCGCCCGATGTAATTTCGTTCAGCACCAGTTCCGCGGCAGCAGGGATATCACGGTCAAAAAAAGGAATGCCTAAAACAGGAATCATGCCATGTGCTTTTTAATCAGTTTCACCAGGTACCAGGGATTGAACCAGAAATTGGTCAGCAGTAAGGCAATCAGCGAAGCCAGCGCCATGCCGGTTACGCCCATCTTCAACAGCAGCAGGTATCCCAGGCCCAGGCCTAAGGCGCCCTGTACCAGCGCCATAAGGGTAGACGCTTTGTTTTCGCGAAAGGCCCCCAGGAAAGTGGCTGATACATTATCGATCACAATGAATAAAATAAACACAGAGAACACCATAAAGAGCCGGCTCATTTCCGGATCATTGAACTTACTCCATTGCAGGAACAGGGGCTTGCCGATCCACCATACCAATACAAAAATGATGCCTCCCATGATGGAAACGCGCAACAGGGAACGGAAAAAATAACTGCGGATCTGATCCCAGCGCCCTTCCTCCTGAATGGAAGCCAGCACCGGAAAAAGGACGGCCGTAAAATTGGAGAGGCCGATCCGCATCATATCGTAAAAACGGGTAATCATCAGGTACTTGGCCACACCGGTAGAGCCTGCAATCATGTTCATCATGATCACCTGAGAATTGAATACCAGGGAAACGGCCACGGTGTTCAGGAAGTACCAGAAACTATATCCCAGGTGTTTTACCAGCGCGTTCCATTGAATGTATTTAAGGGAAATGCAGTACACCAGTTCCCTTCGGGAAAAATACACCAATGCAATAATGTACAAAGTATTTACGGTGGCGCTGGCAATCAGCAAAACAGGAACAGACCCCTTAACAGACAGCAACAGCAGCCCGAAAAATTCCAGCAGCAGTTTCACCACCCGGATGGATCTCCCTAAAAAAATCTTGTTGACCGACTGAATGATCACATCAAAGAAAGCAGCCAGGATATTCTGTACAATCAGTACGGAGGTCATGAGGGCAAAAAAAGGAATGCCATCATCCATTTTTACCAGCCCGGCCGAAAATAAAAAAAAGAAAAGCGGAATATAGAGCAGGAACATGCCCAGGAAAAAGAAGAAGACCGTGTTGAGCAATACAAGGCTATCTTCTTTTTTTTCGATCAGTCTTTTTAAAAAACCCACATTCAAACCAAAGTCGAAGACCGAAGAAAAAAGCACCACATTCAGGATCACGCCATAGGTGCCGAAATGCACGGTACCCAGGCGTTCCAGCAGTAAGGGCGTCAGGATCAGTACAGATAAAGCGCTCACAAACTGCGACATAAAAGTGGCGCAGAGATTGAGCAGGTAGCGGGCATTGTCTTTGACCGAATAAATGATTCTTTTCAAACTAAACAGCAGTTACCGGTTTTTCAGGAAGTTTCATGGTTTCAATGTAATACAATCCAATAAAAGTCCAGAAAGGAAAAGCTCCCATCGGGCCTTCCAGGTACACATCAAAGGAGGCATTCACAATGAACACAAACAGGATCGTCAGCAAGGTAAAGCTATACTGCGAAATATCCTTTCGTTTTATGCGGATCATGATCAGGTACATCCAGTACATCCAGAGCAGGAAGAAGGGTACCCCATAGCGGGCCATGATGTTCAGGTGAAAATTATGCGGGGAACGAAGGCCTTCTTCGTCCTGTTCAATATCGTCCACCGCGGCCATGCTCATGCCCAGGCCCCTGCCCACAAAAAAATTGGATCCCGAGAAAGAATCCTGGATGATCTTACCCCACCAGGCCAGGCGCCAGACTTTGTTGTCGTTCAAACTGCCTTCAGCATCAGCGCTCACAATGCTTATCACATTTTCTTTCAACTGGCTCAGACCAACTTTACGGCCCTGGAAATTCTCTTCCAGTTTGGTGGCTCCATAGAGACCCAGCGCCAGGATCAGCAGCAGCGGCATGTACCGCAGGTATTCCTGCATAAAAATTTTGAGTTCCCGGCTCTTGGTATACACAAAGAAAACACCCAGGCCCAGCAGGTAGGCCAGCATGCCCGACCGGCTGTAAGCGGCAATGACCAGGAAAATATAAATGGTGAGAATGGTATTGATTACGGCAAAACGTTTGCTCATGCGGATATACCCGTTGAGCATGAAGAGCGTGGAAATGAGCAGGTGCACACCCATATCGCCAAACTTATACAGCAACAAAATTACGTTGCCAAACACTTTGAAGGTTTCAAAGAAAGGGATATAGGATAAGCAAAGGAAAGAGCAACAAGCCACCAGCGGATACCATTTGTACACCAGGAAGAGTTTTTCTTTCAGGTAATCCACCTGGTCTTTGAAGAAGAGCAGGATCAGGGCAAAGATGGCATAGTTGAGCATGAAGGAATCGCGGATGATTTCCATGAGCGGGTATTTGCCAACGCCACGGGCAATGTACACCAGGGTAATCACCAGGAACAGCACCAGCAGTTTCATGGACCGGTCCCAGATGATTTCCAGTTTCCGGATATCTTTCAGCACAATCAATACACCCACCACCAATAAGATCTCCGCCAGGTAGCTGTAGGCAATGCCTTTGTTGAAGAATGCATAGAGTGCAAACACCAGTATATAAAAATCGAGGTATAGTTTACGGAGCGCGCTCATTTAAAAAAACAGATCAGGTTGTTTTTAAGATCCAGCAGTTTCAGGAACACCTGTTGCTGCCAGTGATGAAAACCGGGTTGGTTGATATAGCTGCCCATTTTACCACCGCTGATCACTTCGGGAACAATGCCACCGATGCGCAGGGCATGCGTATCCACGATGTATTTAAACTGGTCAACCGGGTAAGCAATGCAGGCCGTTTGTTTCAACAGGTGGGCCGCGGCTTTTTGATTGAGCGAATAACCATAGGTACAGTACACGGTTTTAATGAAGGGAACGCCAATGGAAAACCGGTTGTTGAGCGGCTTACGGCTGCTTCTGTGAAGCCGCATATGCCCCAGCCAGGCGCCCCAGAAAAACAGGTCGGCATCGGGCCGATGGTTCAGGAGCAGGTCATTTTCATTGATCACCGAATCGGATTCCAGTACCAGGAAATGAGCGGACTCATCCGCATCCGCCGCAAGAATGGATCTCCAGACTTTGCGGTGGCTCAGGAGGCAACCGATTTCACCGGGCACCAGTCTTTTGCCGGTGCGCTGTTCCGACAACTGCATCAAGGGTTCCAAAAAAGGAACATGAACGCGCGAAGGATACACGGCTTCCACGATGCCCGCATCAGGCAATTGCGCCAGGAGCCGTTCAACATTGGCCCTGCGTTCCTGTTCTATGGAAGAAGTGATGATAAAGGCTTTCAATGAAATTCGTTAAAGGTTTTGTACAAAGCATGTTGCAGGGTGAAGGGCGTAAAGAAACGGTGCGAGCCCCCCTCGGGATACACGATGCAATGTGGTTTCAACAGCAACTGGGCAAGGTGCACCGGAAGACTGTCAGCGCCGTACACAAAATCGGCCTCCTGCACCAGTTGCACCAGTTCCGAAAAACTGTTGTACCCAATCGCGCCGGGCTGCTGTTTATTGATCTGTTTGTTGCGCTGTTTATTAAAGTACGCCAGTTGCACGCGGTCTCCCTTCATGGTATGCATCCGCTTTAAGCAGTTCAAAACAGGTTCGGGCAAATCCCTTCGGGGAATCCGGGCCGAGGGCAATACCAAAATATTTTGCGGGCCGGCAACGTGCAGGCCATCATCGGCAAAGCAAATCTCCGGGTCCACCGTATGAAAAAAACGATGGAAGGCCGTGTACACCGGACCATCATCCGCAATGGAATGAAAGCGGTGCTTCGTGCCCAACTCCAGCAACTGTTTCCGGTGCGGTTGTTCCACCCAGTCGCCACCCGAAGGAGCAGGATGGTTGCGCAGGAAAGAACGGATGGCCGCCAGTTCCCTGCGGGTACCGGCATGCAGCAGGTAACGGTTGCTGAAAGCACGCAACAGCGGGGTACGAATCCCCCAATCCACAAATTGAATATTAAGATCGGCAGGGATCATCTCTGCGGGCAACGCATCAAAAAGAGGCTGATGGTGCAAAGAAGCAATGATTTCGCACTGCGCCCGAAGCGGGCTGTTGATGATCGACTGAAGGGCCACTATACAATCGCCATAGGCCCTGAAAAGGAAGATGCGTTTCAACGGTAGGTGTAAAAAGCCGTCAGTAAAGCAATGCCGAACCCGGCAGCGGCGCCCGCCAGGAGCAGCAACCACCAAGCTTTTTGCTGATCCTGCAATGGCGATTTTGCATGATCGAGCAAATTGATCACCGGGGTTTGACCCGCCAAAGCCATCCTGCTGGCTTCGAGGTTCTTCATTACTTCCGTATATAAAGCGTAGGTAACCGTTTTGTCGCGCTGGGTCACTTCCACCGGAACCGCCGCGGCTTTGTAAGCGGCATTGGCATCCAGGACCTGGAGGGAGGCAGACTTATACGATTTGGCGTTGAGCAGTTGCATCAGCGAATCGGAACGTTGTTCCATCCGGGCAATATTGCGGGTGGCCACGCTGGTTTTGAGGTCAACGTACATGCGCATGGTTTCCAGTACCAGGCGTTCGGTAAATAAGGTAGAGAAGGTTTCACTGGGGGTTTGCGTGGTCACTTCAATGATGGAACCTTTTTTATTGAGGCGTTCCACGGTGAGGTGCTTTTTGATCAGGCGCTGGTGAATCACCAGCAGCACGCTGTCCTGCAGGCGCAGCAGGGGTTTGCCCGGAGAGTACCCGGCAAATGACATTGCAGCCAGGTTTTCTTTGCCGGCCCATTTCTTTTTGAGTTTGCTCCAGACCAGGAACTCGTCGGCCAGGGTAGCGCTGTTGGCGCCCAGGCTGCTGTCGGTTTTGGAGAGCAACACTTTTTCAACAATGGTGCGGGATTTCAGGATATCGAGGATGTTGTCACCGGCAAATAAACCGGCGCTGCCCGTAAGCCCGCCAATATCAAAACCAAACTGCGAAGCCAGGCCGGAGAGCCCGCCCCCCATGCTGCTTTTTTCTTCCAGGATGAAGGAGGCTTTGCCTTCAAATTTCGGACCCTGCATGAACGCATAAGCGGCCGCCAATAGCAGGCCTGCAAAGATGCAGATCCCAAACAATTTTGTTTTGCCCAACAGGTAACGCAGGAAGGCCCCGATCTCATTCATCAGGTCGTTCATCCTGAGCGTAGGCACCGTATGTTGATTTTCCATTTACTTATTCGTATTGATTAACACGATCAAAATACTAACCAGCGAGGTTAAACTGGAGAAGATGCCTACCACTTCACCGGTGCTGAGTTTGGCTTTAGGTCTTTTGGCAGGCACATAAATTTCCGTACCCGGGCGGATGGCAGGATGAAAGCGCATGAACAGAAAATTGCGGGTCTTGCGTACCTGCCCGTTCGGATAAATGACGTAGGCATTTTTGCGGGAAGCATTCATGCTGTAGCGGCCGCTTTCGCGAAGGGCGTCTTTGAAGCTGATGCCTTCGTAGTACACGATCTGCTTGGGCACATTCACCGCGCCAAAGGTTTGAATGGTCTGTAATTCCTTCGGCACTTTCAGCACATCCCCTTCCACTAAAAAGAGATCTTCCGCGGAACCCGGAGCAGACAGGATTTTATCCAGCCGGATGCCCACCGGTTTTTGCTCTTTGTACAGATCATTGATGATGCTGGTATCGGAAGAGGAAGTGGTAACCGCCGCTTTACCGCTTTGGGTATTGATCAGGTTGGCCTTGGTATTGACTAATGCCGCATCGTTCTCCGAAATATCGCGATAGGTTTTACGAATTAAAACCGCACCACCGGCAAAGCCTTTCTGTTTCAGGCCACCGGCACGTTTCACCAGGTCGGAGATCCGCTCGGCGTTTCCGGCCAGGGTGTATTTACCGGGGTAGATCACTTCGCCTTCGATGGTTACACCAATCTGTTCCTTGTACACGGGCGATTTGCGCACCGCCACCACATCAAAGGGATTGAGTTTGAAATTCAATTCCTCCACATTGGCATTATCTGCCAGTAAATTGATTTCGCGAATCAGGGAATACACCGCAGAATCTTTCTGCGTATTACCGCCTGCACGAAGCCTGCGGGACACTTCAATTTTTTGCAGGGCGGCGCCATCGCGGTAACCACCGGCCATCAGCACCAGGTCCTGCACAGTCATGTTCTCGGAAAAAAGATAGGTGCCGGGGCGGTTCACTTCCCCATCCACCACCACACTGTATTTTTCGCGCAGTTCGCTGATCTGGTAAACCTGGATGGAGTCTTCGCGTACCAGCGGAATATTGGTTTTGCCGGAGAGCACTTCATTGAGATCAAAGTTGATGAACTCGGGGTTGAAATCGGGCTTCAGCCTGCGGAGCAGGGCTCGGGCAGTATAAGCGTCTTCACGGGGTTTGGCCGCCAGCAGGAGGTCTTTGAGCGAAGGCATTTCGTTGATGCCATAAGCGCCGGAATAATACACGGCCCCATTGATGGTAACGCGGTTGGTAAACATATTGGCCAGTTGGTCAATCACCAGGGTATCGCCGGACACCAGTTTGAAGGAAGGCAGAGCAGCCGCTTTCACAGAAATCACTTCTTTGTTGCGGGCGCCCATGCGAAACACGCGGATCAATTCCTTGTAGCCCAGGTCGGCAAAGCCACCGGCAAAGCGGATGATATCGGCAGCGGATTCATTGGGTTTCACATCAAAGAGGGCGGGCTTTTTCACGGCACCCTTCACAGCCACGCGCGAGGAGTAAGGGTTCACGCGGATCACATCCCCGTCCTGCAACAGGAGGTTCTTTGTGAGGTCCGCTTTTAAGAGAAAATCATAGAGATCGAAGAAAGAAATGGTTTTACCGTTGCGCACCAGCTCAATGTTGCGGAAGGAACCGATGGCATTGGGACCGCCGGACACAAAGAGGGCGTTCATGAGCGTGGAGAGCGAGGAAATATCGTAGTTGCCGGGGCGGGTGATTTCACCGATTACGGTCACGCGGATGGACCTGATCTGCGTAACAGAGAGCTGCACCGATACTGAGCCATTGGCCATGCCCGGATAAATTCTGGAGAGGGCATTGCGCATTTTGATGCGGGCATCTTCAATGGTTAAGCCTGCCACTTTCACCGGGCCCAGGTTGGGGAAACGGATGAACCCATCGGGGGTCACTTTCAGTTTCTTGGTAATATCAGAAACACCAAATACATCCACGGTGATCTGGTCGTTCACGCCGATCACATAGTTCTGCGGCGTGGGGATATTGATATCGGGGTCGAAGCTGAGGTTTTCGTTTTCGAAGATGGCCGAACCATAAGGACGTAAAACGGTGGTAGTGGTATCTGCAAACCGTTTGGAAGCAGCTGTTTTAATGACCGGCTTGGTGCGCGGCTCGTAGGGATCGGACACATTCTTCACCGGGCTATTGATTTCCTTCAGGATGGAAGGATCCAGCAGGGCCATTCTTTTTTTCAGGAGGGTGATCTGGTCGGAGCTGAGGCCTTTTTCGCGGGCTTTCATTTCCATTTCCAGTTCAGACAAACCATAGAGCTGGTACTGGCTCATTAAAATGATGAGTTGCTGGTCGGTCAGGTTTTCAATGTTCCCCAGGGGAGCCTGCGCCGCAACGGGGGCGGAAGAGATCCCCAATACCAATGCCAGGAGGAGTATTTTACAAAAACGCGTCATATATACAGTTAGGGCGTAAAATTAGGCTTTTTAAAGAAGTAAGTCAGGGAGAGCGAGAATTGCGTATTCCTCCGGTCGGACAGCGCGGAAGGGCCCGCAAATCCACCATCCAGTTTCACCCAGTGGTAGTTGAGCGCGCTGGTATAATTGTAGAAGCCGGACAGGAGTAGGTTTTTATAATCCCATTGAAAGTTGAGCCCGAGGCTGAGGTCGACCCAGTATTTGTTAGCAGAACCCGTTCCGACTACTCCTGAAAAATAATTATAGGTATAGAAATCATTGTTGTGCGAAACCCGTTCCGCCTGCAGGCCAATCCGCTTCATACCCTTTACCCAACTAAGGTGGATGGTCTGGCTGTTGCCGCCCGGGCCAATAGAAGCGCCCAATACCTGGCCCCGGTTGGTATAACCCTGCGACACAAAGGGATGGGTGTACCAGCTATTGGTTTTGGGTATGCCAAATACCGCATCTTTATTAAAGATCAAACGGGCATCAGGCAGTTGGAGCTGGGTGATTTCCGCGCCCAGTACAATGCCCGCTCCATTTTTTTGTAAGAAGATTTTGCGGAACCCGGCCGTAAAACCGGTGGGGATGGTATCCCCGAAAATATTGAAGGGCGTTGCCAACCGGTTGGCCCTGCCGTATTCCAGGTAAACCTCCGCCTGTTCCTTCGGCATGGCATAGCGGAAAAACAAAGATCCGAGGGAAGCGCCACCGGATTTGTTCTCCCAACTGGTCAGGAGATTGGAAGGCTGTGGTTGCACCACCGTGCTGTAAAAATAATGGGCGCCGGTTAAGCCAATGTGGAGATTGGGGGTCCATTTGGGGTTCCAACTAAAAACATACCCCAGTAAACTCCTGTTGGCATTGGGCTTTTTGGCAATGCCATCCGCCCAAACGGTTCGCATGGTTTCGTTGTAAGGTGCATCCACACCGGCACTGTCTAATTTGCCCAGGATGGCCTGGAATTCTATGTTGCCCCAGCCGGTATGGATGGGCTTGCGTGAGTTCAGGGTCAAATGCAAAAAGCCCGGCGCATTGTTGGTCAGGACCAGGCTGTTGCGGATCCCCGGCCCCCACCAGAGATTCTCCGTGGACAGGCCGATGGAAATATGGTTGGTATTGAAGCGGAAGCCGGACTGGCCTGCAAAGACCTTGCTGATGGGTCCTTTGCCAAAGCGGTCAAAATCGTCAATCTTATTAGCGGTGTAGAGATAGTACCTGGCCCAGTAGTTGGCGTCGGCAGGATCGGCCTGGAAGCCGGCGGGGTCGCCATTGGCGGCAACAACCAATTCAGGTTGCAGTTGCAGGCTGAAACCCTTCCATTGCAGAAAGGCGCCCAGGGTAAATCTTTGTTGCAATCCTACAGCAGGATAGAGCGAGCCATCGTTGTAGCCCATGGCCAGATCGGAATTGGACTGCAGGGTATAGCCGGCCTGGTAGAGGCGGGCCGTTGGTTTCGATTTTTCTGTATAGGGCCTGTTGAGAACTTCGTCCCAAAGCTGGGAGGAGGAACGAAGGGCAAAGGAACGGGCCGGGGGGTTGAGGGAATCCTTCAACTGTTGGATCCGTTGAAGATCCATGAGGGCCAGGTCCGACTGCGGGGTTTGGGCCTGCAGGCCATTGAATGCCCATAAACAAGCGATGGTATAGAAGAGTCTGTTTTTCAAAATCACTGATTAAAAGAAATAACTGCAACGGATATAGGAATAGAGGTTCATCTTGTTCCCTTTTTCCCAACCGTAATTTTTTGAATGAACCAATTGCAATTCCCCGTTGAGGAGGAAGCGGTTGAATTTTTTCTGCCCTAAAAAACCAATCGAGACATCATTCCACTGCAAATCGCGCATAGCCAGCGTGTTTATATTATCAACCAATCCCTTGGGATCCTGCTGGATTCGCTGTAGTTTGATCCCCAACTGGTTGAGCCCATTGATCTTTTTTACCTGGAGGGTTTGTACATTGTTCCCAAAGCCGCTGCCAGCGCCCAGGATCTGATTTTGGTGGGTGAACCCCTGGCGTACCCCCCCATGTTCGTACCAATTGCCCGCATTTCTTACCACATAACCCGTGGTCTGCGCCATCTGGGTGATTTCCCCGGAGAGGTCCAGCAATTGGTTGTTCTTTAAGGCAATGATCTTTTTGAAGCCGGCAATATAGGCCGAAGAATGATTGGCATTGACCGAGAAATCCCGCATATTCTGCTTGAAATCGTTGTAGCCATATTCCAGGTAAAATTCCGCGCGGTGTTGGGGCAGGATCCAGCGGCCGAAGAAGCTGAAGGCCCCGTCGCTGGGTATGGAGCTGGCGTCCGCATTGGCCGAGGGGCTGGAACCCACAAACACAGGAAGATATTTTTTAATGAAGCCGGATTTACGGTCCAGGTCGGACTGGTACAGGTGTTCGGACCTGGTAACCCCAAAAAAGAAATTCGGCAAAAACTTGGGCTGGTAGGTGAGTACAATCCCGTTCAGGTATCGCCAGTCATTCCGGGGATGGGAGGGCTTCAGGTAGGCATTTTCAAAAGCCGCGCTGGTGTCTTCGTTCAGTTTCCCCACAATCAACTGCCATTCAAAGGAACCGATGGGGGTTTTCAATGGGCGTGTGGTATTGAAGGTCAGGTGCTGGAATCCGGGGGCATTGTTGCTCATCATCAGGGAGCTGAATTGTCCCGGTCCCCACCAAAGGTTTTCCGTAGAAGCGCCGATGGAAACCGGCCCCAGGTGCAGGCGGATGGAAGACTGACCGGGATAGCCCTTCTGAAAACTTTTACCGGCATTGGAACCATAACCGGCGGTGGTAGCATAGGCCGGGTTGGCTGCATAATAGAATTCCGGCATCAATTGGATACTCAGTGGTCCGGCTTTGGCATACACTCCTGCGGAAACCACAGTTTGCAGGCCTTTGGCCATGATCATACCGGCATCGTTCCAACCGTAAGGATGGTGGCTATTGAATTTCAGGGAAAAGGAAACAGGCAGTATGGCCAGGGTATCTGGTAAACTGCTGTTAAAAAAAGGCCGCGCAGTGAGGGACTGGGCGGCATCTATTTTACCGGTAAGCTGTTGTACCCGCAACAGGTCATCCGTTCCCCACTGCCCTATCGGCACGGTTTGTGCACGACTGATTGTAGCAAGGAACAGCAAGGCGCATAAAAAATTAGTTCTCATTCAAAGGATTTAGTTGGCCGTCTTCTGCAGATTCACCACCGGCGTTTGCTTATCCAGTTTCTCAAATTCAGAATTATTGCTCACAAATTCCGGCACCAGTTCCTTCATGGCTTTCACCACCAGGGTTACGGATTCCTGCCGTTGGGCGGGACCAATGAGCGCATCAATTTGTACAGATAGTGTAGCGTATTCCAGGGTGCGGGTTTTGGCGATCAGGATTTTTTCATGGTAGGTGGGCAGGGTGTTTTCCGCATTGTTCAACAGCTCTTCATATAGTTTTTCACCCGGTCTCAAACCGCTGTATTCAATTTTGACATCATCGTCCGGCTCCAGGCCCGAGAGCTTGATCATTTTGCGGGCCAGGTCGGCAATTTTAACCGCCGAGCCCATGTCGAATACAAAGATCTCCCCCCCATTGCCCATGGAACCCGCTTCCAGTACCAACTGGCAGGCTTCGGGAATGGTCATGAAAAACCGGGTAATATCCGGGTGGGTCACCGTTACCGGGCCGCCCGCTTCTATTTGCTTTTTAAAGCGGGGAATCACCGAACCATTGGACCCCAGTACATTCCCGAAGCGGGTGGTGATGAATTTGGTTTGTTTTTTGGTTTCATCCAGTTTAGCCAATGCATCATGGTGCTGGCACAGGGATTGTACATACATTTCCGCGATCCGTTTGGAAGCACCCATTACATTCGTGGGGTTCACGGCTTTATCCGTAGAGATCATGACAAAGCGCTCCACCCCGTATTTTACCGCCATATCCGCCAATAACCGGGTACCCGCCACATTGGTGCAGATGGCTTCCAATGGGGAATGCTCCATCATGGGCACATGCTTGTAGGCGGCCGCATGGTACACAAAGTTTGGTTGATAATTCTCAAATAAACGCTCCACAATCAGTTCATTGCGGATGTCTCCGAGGGCCAGTTTGAAATTTAGACAACCCATTTCATTGAGTTCCAGGTGCAGGTCATGCAAGGGGGTTTCCGCATTGTCGTTGAGTACAATCAGCTTAGGTTTGTACTGAATCAATTGTCTTACAATTTCACTGCCAATGGAACCTGCAGCACCGGTAACCAAGACAGTTTTATTGTTTAACTGCTTAAACAAAATTTCATTGTAAATCTTGATCTGTTCCCTCTCCAGCAGGTCTTCAATTTTTACATTCTGTAGTTGTTTGGTACTTAACTGCCCGTTGATCCAGCTTTTCAATGGAGGCACTGTAAATACTTCAATTTTATTATCCAGACAGTAATCTACAATCTCATTCTTTCGCTTGGAAGGCAGTTTGATAGTGGCAATGATCAGTTCATCAATCAGGTGTAATTTCAATAATTCTTCCAACTGATCAGAGGAGAAGATTTTAATGCCGTCAATGTTCTTCCCTACTTTGCGTAAGTCATCTTCCAAAAAGAGTACCATCTGTATGTTGGCGGTCATATCATGTTCCAATGCCCGCTTGGTAGAAATGCCCACATCCCCTGCCCCATAAATGGCCACCCTCTTTTTGGTCACATGGAGGGTTGTAATGTAGGCAAAGAAATACTTGATCAAAACTCTGTAAGTACTCAAGGCTACAAAGCTCAGCAGGGTATTAATGATTAGTACAGATACCGGTACAATGTGATAACCGTACCATTGTTGCAAGAGTAAATCCAAAACAAAATAACCTGCATTGGCAAAGAAGACTACCGCAAAAATCCTGAATGTATCCTGTAAACCGGTAAAACGTATGATGCCAGCGTAAACCCTAAAGAGAGAAAATAAAGAAATATTGAATCCAACCAGTATTAAAAGGTTAGTGAGAATTTGGGATTGGCTGAATATCCTGAAGTCGAACTCTGCCTTAATCAGATACGCTAAGAGGAAGCAGATGGCGCTAATGGAGATATCCAAGAGAAAAATAACCCAGCGCGGCAAGATGGATAGGTTTTTGATGCGCTTTAACCGATATTTTTTCAACATAGCTATTGGGTATAATAATATTTTACGGCTTCGCCACTCTCAATCACATAGAAAGAGGTCAAAAACTATTTTTTATCGAGGGGGGTAAACATACTATAAATTTCTTTAAAAATTCACTTCCATATAATCAACTCAGATGTAACATATTTTTGGCTTTACCTGATACTGTTACAACTACACCGTTGATGATGAAGTTATATTGCTCCACTTTAACTTTGATACCAGTTTTCCGGGTGTCCAAGAAGTATAATTCTCTTTTAATACTAATTTATCTACTCTTCTACCTCTCGTGCCAGGAAAATCAACTCCTTCACGCTTCAACCTGGCCCTGTGATTATTTACTGTCGCAAAGAAAACTTTGAAATATTGAGAGACCTAGCGTTCGTTTTCGCTGCTTTTAGTAAATCTGAAAGCTCAAACAATTCTATTTTTGTAATACGCTTTGGCATACTCAGCTGTTATGGTTTACATAATTATAAAAATACAATTTAAAAATTTATAAAAGAACGTGCAGATATAAATACAATACTTATATCTGATATTAATTTTCAATAAAGAATAAAATGAGTGATATAGTGGAATCACATTATTGTAGGCTACTATACCACCGATTACAAGTTAGTTGAATTTTAAATGCGCACCAAATTGTCCACTAGCTAAGTTATTGACAATCAACATAATCATAATTTGGCATAAGTCACTAATCCTTTAATCAATTACACCAACAGTTGCTTGTCTATTCAACCTTGACGCCTTGTCAGATTATTTGATTGAAAAAACAATTTATACTTCGGCAGATTTTGATTTTTTTATGTGCAATTTTTCATAATTGATGCATGAATAATTGCCCCGTTTTTCTGATTTACGTGGCTCCGATTTTTCGGGAGGAGCTCGCATATTTTTTAATTCATAAAAAATTACAACTTCAAAATCAAAAAAAAAACCTTTAATAAGACATTTCACTTTTTAAGTACTAATCAAATAAACCATATAAAAAAGAGAAAAATCCTGATTAAACAGAAGCGTAAGCAAAATCAATGATAAACAAAATTATTTTCAAATCACAAAGGATGAGGAAAATTGTGTAAAACACAAAATCCACCAACAGTGGGTCTACAAGCAACGAATATAGAGTTGTTTAATTTTTGACCCTGTCGCCAAAGCCTTTGCCAAAAACGGTAAGGAAGATGTACTTAAAATACCCGAGGGTATTTAACTCCTGAATCATCTTAGCATCAGTTTCAGCCAAGAGTTGAGGGGTCGACATGTCAATTTTATTGATTTGCGCCAAACCAGTAATACCTGGAAGGATAGAATACACCCCACGAGATTCACGTGCCTCAATCAGTTCTTTTTGGTTGAAGAGGTTAGGACGAGGTCCAACCAAGCTCATATCTCCCACAAGCACGTTCCATAGCTGAGGAAGTTCATCTAATTTAGATCTGCGAAGAAAGCTTCCAAAGTGTGTAATTGATGAAGGATTTGCCAAATGCGTAGCCACAGAGGGAGCATTCATTTGCATTGAACGTAACTTCATCAAACGAAATGGTCGCATACCCTTGCCTACTCGCTCCTGACGGAATAAAGGAGAACCAGTATCAAAGTACCCAACGACTATTAAAACAATTAACAATGGGCTCAAGAACAAAAGACCTATAAATGAAAATACTATATCGAATACACGTTTCATAAATTATAAAACTATTTAATAGCGATAGGGTGACAAACATTTAACACCCATTAACATACTTACTTTTTGTAACTAATATTTTACTATCATAAAAGAAAAGAATGTTAGAAAAGGCTAATTTAAATATCTTGTAAAAGAGAATATCTCTTTTACAAGATATTTAAATGTCTACAAAATTTATCAAGTATGTAAATATCAATTTCCTGAATAAAAAATATGCGAAAACTATCTTTACCTAAGTAATAAATTAGAGAAAAATTAAGATCTTTCAATCTAAAAAAAGCAATAATAAAATACAGTTAATGTGAGTTTCTGGGAAACCATAAAATTAACACTCGACAATATTAATTTACCATTGAAATTAATGCTATTGCCAATTTTACACTGCATTAAATCTGATTGTCGATTGACTGTTATGCGTAAATGTTATTGAACCAGGCATTCTGTTTTTTAAGGCACTTCTTTTATTTACATCCGGAATCACCATGCCGCCGTACTTGACCTTCTAGTTGCAGAAGTAGCTTATTTAACACCAAACTCGTGGTAATTCTTCCAAGTAGTGATACCTGCTTCTTGCTTTTTAAGGTGGAGATAATCAGTGCCTAAGCGAATTGGGATTTTTCATGACAATTTAAATTTAAGATTAATACTCAAGTTTTAAACAGTCAGCATTTTAGAAACACTTACACAAGAATTAAATAGAAGCCTGGAGTAATCATCTCAATTTCCAGTTTAAAACACTATTAGACACCCAACCAATATTCACACGAGCTTTCGTATCATCAAAAGTTAAGTCAGACATTATTTTATTGAGTTTAGGGGTATTTATTAGAGATCCAGCCCCAATTAAATCTCCAATTTTTGCAACAAACCGCATAAGCCATAACGGGAGACAAATTGGTGTAGGCTTTCCAAGTTGCACTGCAATATGTTTTGAAATTTCTAAAAACGTTGGATGGTACCCGTCAGTTAAATTATATACTCCTCCTATGTTAGCTGCATGTAAAATAATTTTTGCTACATCTTCACTTAAAACCATACTTTTTCTAGCGTCTCTACCCGCAATATTAAAATAATAACCGCGACGTATACCTTTTACAAGCGCACCTAGATTACCGGGTGGGTTAGGACCCACAACCAGAGGTAAGCGAAAAATAGTACAAATGACATTATTCTTAGAACACCAATCTAATACTATTCTTTCAGCTAATATCTTACTTTGACCATAGGCATCTTGGGCTAATAGAGGGCTATTCTCATTGATAGAGCTCCCTTCATTAATTCCATATACAGCAACAGTACTTATAAATACAAATGATTTAGGCAGTGTTGATTTCTCTAACCCTTTTAATAAATTTTTTGTTCCTTGAAAATTTACCTTGTAAAATTCACTTATACTTTTTGAATTTTTCTTTGAAGAATGAGCTTTCCCTGCAGCATGAACAACAATATCGAATTGTTGGTTAAAATCAGGAACCTGGTCTCCCAAATTGAACTTATATTGACCACTAGTCTTCGATAGACCAACTACTTCACATTTTTTAGCTAGTTCCTGATGTAAAATTCCCCCTAAAAATCCATTTGATCCTGTTAACAAACAATACATACTATTTAAAATAGATCAAGAAGCTTTTCTTTTTTAAAATTTCTAGAAAAAAGATACGCGCGTTCTCCTTTATTCACGATTTCGTTGATTTTTAAAATCGACAATTCTCTTATAAAATCGATGAGATTATTCTGTTCTTCCCATGAAAAGGACCAACCACAATCATAATTAGAAATATAATTATCTACTTCAGATTCCCTGTCTCCAATGAATAAAACAGCTTTACCTACTGCTAAATAATTATAAGTTTTAGATGGGACACCCAACCCTTTCATGCCACTTACAAGTGTCACTAGACCTATGTGGCAAGCATTCAAAAATAAATTTTGTTCAATACGTGATTTAGTTCCTAAATAATAAACATTTTCAATAATCTCATCCTTAATTTTATTTGTAATTGATTCTCTCAAAGCACCATCACCAATAATTACTAGTATAACATTTTTATTGTTTGCCTTTTTAATGATATCAATAAATTCTAAAAGACCTTGAACACGACCTAAATTACCAGCAAAACTTAACACCACCTTTTCGCTAATATCTAAACCTAAATATTCACCTATACTAAAATCTTTAATTGGATAAATATTGTTATCTGACCAGTTTGAAATAATATCAATCCTCTTTGAATCTTTTCCAATTTTTTCAAACATCAAGTTACTCATATCTTGTCCAAGTACAATTATTCTGTCAACCTTCTTGTAACTACTACTGTAAACCCTACTAAGTAATTTAAATTTACGGCTATCTGATTTCATTAAACCTGCAGGGACTAAATTGTCAGGAAAGACATCATGAACTAATAATTCTAAATTAAATCCTTTGAGTCTTTTGACAAATGGAAGAATTAAAACTAAAAAAGTTGGATTTGTAGTAAACAAAACAGTATCGTCTTTTTTGACTTTTGTTAAAACATTCCAACTCAACTTAGCAGTTAACAATAAAAGTCTAAAAATACGTTGTATTAAAATATTTTTATTAAGTGACGGAAGTTTGACCCTGTAAATAATTATTCTGTCATTTAAGTTTCTCTTCTGATATGCATAACTTGATTCGTAACCCGATGGGCCAGAAATAATACTAACATCAAGCTGCTCATTTTTTTTAACTGCAATATCAGTTAATATTTGAGCAGTCGATACCTCATCAGGATAAAATAATTCAGTAACTATCCAGTACAAATCCTTTACTACTTTTTATTTTTTTTCCAAACTACTCGATTTATATAGTCTGTATAACTTAAAATAATACGAACAACCTTTTCAGAAACGTTTGGCATCGAATAATCTGCTACATTTCTATAGTTTCTTTCATCACCTATACTTTGCTGTTCAAGTTGTACAATTCCTCTCAAAATAGTTTCAGGCTCTAAACCTACCATCATGACGGAGGTTTCTTCCATTGCCTCGGGTCTTTCATGAGCTTCTCGAATATTCAAAGCTCGGAAGTTTAGAATTGACGATTCTTCACTTATTGTTCCACTATCAGAAAGCACCACAAATGCATTCATCTGCAACGCATTATAATCAGAGAAACCTAGAGGCTTTTGCCATTGAATTAAGGGATTTAAATATACGGTACTGTTTTTTTGTAATAGCTCTAACTTCTTACGAGTGCGTGGATGTGTACTCACAATAATTGGAAAGTCATATTTTTCAGCAATTTTATTTAGTGCATCCAATAAGTTATTAAAACTAATATCATTACTGATATTCTCTTCACGGTGAGCAGAAACAAGAAAAAACTTATTCGTTTCCAGATTTAAATCTGTTAATACCTTACTCTCAAATATTTGATTTTTGTAGAAGTTTAATACCTCGAACATTGGAGAACCAGTTTTGATAATTCTATCCGCTGGTAATCCCTCTCTTAATAAGTATTCCCTCGCAATATCTGAGTAGGTTAGATTTATATCAGAAATATGATCTACAATTTTCCGATTCGTTTCTTCTGGCACACGCTGATCAAAGCACCTATTCCCTGCCTCCATATGGAAAATTGGAATTTTACGTTTTTTTGCAGGAATTGCACATAAACAAGAATTAGTGTCCCCCAAAACTAAAAAAGCATCTGGTTGTATTTCTTCCAAAAGTGGATCGATATTAACTAATATCTGCCCAATAGTTGCTGTGGCTGTTTCACCTGAAGCATTAAGAAAAATATCTGGTTTTCTAATTCCTAGTTCATTATAGAATACCTCGTTTAATTCAAAATCATAGTTCTGGCCTGTATGAACGGTTATGTGTTCAATTGTGTCACTTCTATCCAAGGCTGCCATTACTCTTGACAAACGGATGATTTCTGGTCGAGTACCGACCACCGTCATTACTTTTAGTTTTTTCATCTAAACAATTTCAAAATAAGTGTCTGGGTCTTTGGGATCAAAAGGTTCATTAATCCAAAAAACCGTGAGAAGTTCATCTTCGCCAATATTTTTTATATTATGCGTATACCAAACAGGCATATCAACAAATGATGGATGACCACCTTCTAATTTAAAATTGAAAACCACCTCTGTTCCAACCCTTCTAAGTTGAATTAAGGCTTTACCCTTAATCACTGCAAACCTTTCGATTTTTCTTGTATGAAAATGATTTCCTCGTGTAATATCAGACAATGTTGTAGAGTAAGATGTTTGGCCTGATATACCATGGCGAATAATTTCTACAAAAGAACCTCTATTATCTTTATGAGGTATTAGCTTTTTAGGGTAATAAGATTGAAAATCTATAAACGATCTGAAAGTATTAAATAACTGTACATGATATTTTGAGGTTAATTCAGGAATTTCACCATTTGCAAGGTAAAAATCTTTATATATTTTAAGATCCTTCAAAATTTCAGAAACTTTTTGAACAGCACCAGCATTTACTTGACAGTAATGTGTATTATCTGATTTTTGAATTCTGAGGATAATTTCGTGAACCAAATCACCTACATAAATAAGATTTAGCTGTCCATCAACATCAATTTTTGGTAATAGGTCATTCGTTAATTGATGACAAAAGGTTGCAATTACAGAGTTATAAAATGGCTTTCCAAAAGGCCCAAAAACATTTGGAATAAGCAAACCTGTGAAGTTTGAATTTGATTGTTGAGACCACTTTGAAAATAGTTCACGTACTACTTTTTTTGACAATCCATACAAATTCTCTCTTTCTTCTTGAATTGAAGAAGATAATATTACATGGGGCGTTGACCCAGTTCGCTCTAAAGATTCTATTAATGTACGGGCTAATGATATATTAACTTCATATAATACCTCCGAACTTTCATGACGATTTATCGCTGCAAGATGCACTATGACATCACATTTCTTAACAAAAGAATCTAGAGTAGATTTATTTTCAAAAAATGACCTTTCAAATTCAACTAATTCAAATTCTTGACAAGCATATTTTATTTGTTGATATAAATGATATCCTACAAATCCATTTTTACCAGTAATCCCTATTCTCTTCTTCAAAATAAATAAATGATTAAACTATGAATTTTATGTCTGAAAACATCTAAACAACCATGTAATCTTCAATATCTTGACCAAGAAGTTCCTTCTTGACATAACTTAAATTGGAAAGTAAATCCCTAACCTCTTCTACATTTAACTGATTGGTATTTTGTGAATTGTAATCAGAAATTTCATTCAATCCTTGTTGGCCATTTGAAAAATACATGGCATAGTTAAGATCTCGATTATCAGCTGGTATCCTATAAAATTGCCCCATATCCTCGGCTCTCAGCATCTCTTCACGAGTACACAACGTTTCAAATAATTTTTCACCATGACGAGTTCCAATGATATTAATTGAAGCCTCTGAATTAGCAATTTGCTTTAGTGCTTCAGCAAGATTGCCAATTGATGTTGCAGGTGCTTTATTAACAAATAAATCACCCGGATTCCCATTTTCAAAAGCGAATAGTACAAGTTCTACAGCGTCGTTCAAACTCATCAAAAAACGAGTCATATTCGGATCTGTAATGGTCAATGGTTTATTTTCTTTTAGCTGCTTAACAAAAAGAGGAATTACAGAACCTCTAGAAGCCATAACATTTCCGTATCTAGTTAAACAAACTGTGGTTTCCTCTAAATTTCGTGCTTCCGCAATTGCAACCTTCTCCATCATAGCCTTTGAAATGCCCATTGCGTTTATCGGATAAGCAGCTTTATCAGTACTTAAACAAATAACCTTTTTTACACCATTCTGTCCCGCCGCACGAATTACATTCTGTGTACCTACTACGTTTGTCTTTACTGCTTCCATTGGAAAAAACTCACAAGAAGGAACTTGCTTTAATGCAGCAGCATGAAAGATATAATCAACTCCTCTAGTTGCAGGTTCTACGGAATTAAAATCTCTGACATCACCAATGAAAAATTTTAACTTTGAATTCTTCAATTGAATGCGCATATCCTCCTGCTTCTTCTCATCTCGTGAAAAAATTCGAATTTCAGAAAATTGATCAGTTTTTAAGAATCTTTGAAGAACAGCATTACCAAATGATCCAGTCCCACCTGTTATTAATATTTTACTCATTGTTTAACTTTTGATTTCTTAAAAATACCGATATATGACTCCCCACCAGACCAAGGTAAGGATCCTATAAAAAACAATAATAGCCAGTTAAAAACTCCCAAAGGGAATTTGTTTAACAACGGTATACCAGTGAAAAATGTTGATCCAGAATATAATTTAGTAAAGCCTCTCTGTACAAGAAACTCATCCCATTCTGTTCGGCTTTTCAATGATACGTGATCGTTACGGTACCCATGCCATTTCTCTTTCATGAATCGACAACTAATACATCCTAAATTAGGTGTTGTAAATATAAAAACTCCATTATCTGTCAGGTGATTCTCGACACATTTTAACATTTCCCCTGGGCTATAAAGATGTTCAATTACTTGAAGTGATACAATCAAATCAAACTTTTTATTCAATTCAAAATTTTCAGCATTTCCACAATTAATTGTAGCGTTTGTCACTTTTGATTTAGTCAATTCAACTAGACGAGGATCATACTCTAAGCCGAAAATTGAAGCTTTAGGATATTTTTTTTCCAGAAATGACATAAGAAATCCAGACCCAGTTCCTACTTCCAAAATACTATTAGAACTATTATGAATAAAATGATAGTTAATATGCTTTAATACGTTACTATACGTTAACTTCCGCTTAAATCTATAGAACAAATTATCAGGTTCAGAATAATAAGAAGGTGTAGATAAATCAACAGTAGTTTTAGTCATAACTTTAAAATATTTGAGAATTCATTAATGTACTTTTTGTAAAAAAAAATTGACAAAAATGTATTTCTACTATTTTCGCAAAAAAAATCACGATTTTCACTAATTTTTCTCACAGCACAAGAAATTTCAGCAAAATCAGTATTGTCTTTAAGGTATATTCCATTGTAATCTTGAATAATATACTCATTAGATATTTGGGCGTTACCTAATACGGGGGTATTAAACATAAATGCTTTGGGTAATACCCCACTTTGTGTTGATCTATCGTATGCATTCCATACTACCAAACTCTCGTTAAAGTATTTATTAATATCTTCAATGGATAGCCAAGAACCCTCAACAATAACTAATCGATGAGAAGATTGATACCTTTCGAATTTACTTTTAATGTTATACGGTAAATTACTGCCTGTTGCGATAAGAAAAATGAGGTCATCTAACCCTCCATTATTTAGAGTATTTTCAATGAAACTACAGAATTTATCAAAGGCATGATCACAAGCAATAGTCCCTATATACGATATGTATTTTTTTGAATCAGTATTTGAAGATGAATACATATTTTCATCTTCAAATAATAACGGAAGTGAAATAAAATTTTTATTCCAGAATTTATATTTCTCTTTATATATTTTCAATGCTTTGCTAGAAGGCAGGATAATTTTATATGATAACACAACTGTAATGACATTTACAAGATTTATAACAAACAATTTTATTATCCCCCAAAAAGAAAAACCTGATTTATAGAATTCATTGTAGGAAGAAATTGGCTCATGAAAAACATAAATAATTTTTGATTTAGAAAATAACTTGATTTTTAATATTTCAAAAATATTTCTAATATGAGGAAATAGAAATAAAGCATAATCAAATTTTTTATCCCGTCTTATCAACAATTCGTTTAAACTAGAATTGGAAATGGTACTATCTAGTTTTCTGTAATTATTATTTACAACTAATTGACAACTCACTCCAATGTCATGAAATAGAGCGAAAAAGGCCTTTATATGTGAATAATGTCCAGGATGATATTTTAACGAAATAATTATCGCATTTATATTCATATAATATTAATCTATTATAAACGCAAAAACAGAAGATGTAAAAATTAAGATTCGTTTACAACAATCAATGGTAAACTTGAAATCAAATTATATCTTTCGTGCCAAGGCATACCAAACAACTGAGATTCAATTTTATTGTCAATAAATGACATTCCCTTAACACTTAAAAGGAAGTCCTGTGGAAATACGTCTCTTAAAATAAAAAAAGCATTTATTCCATTAGACTCAACTGATATAAATTCATACCCAAATTCACTGAATAAACAACACCAAGCTTTAATCGAAGCTCCATAATACAGCCGCGACTCATGAGCTTTTGAATAATCAAAATCCGGTGTGTAGGGTATCGATACAGCCTTCTCCGGGCCAAAATTGGAGTTATATTCTACAACAAAAATACTTGGGCGGAATCCACTTCTCAATATCGATTTAGCCAAATAAAAATCATTTCCATCAATATCTAAGGCAAAAAAATCTGGAGACTTTGTTGTTGACATTCGCAATAATTCTTCGATATTTTCTACAGTGACAAAAGAATTGAAAGGAACAACTCCTTTGTTAAATACATTATAAATAAATTTTGTATTCCTCGAATGCAATCTATTCCCTTCTACCATAATACCACTAAATTTTTTAACTAATGCTAAATATGCGGTATTATTAGCCAACCCATTAGATGTACCTATTTCAATAAAATGTTTATTGGACCTTAATAATTTTGTAATGAGAAAATCAATTATTCCATCCTCTCCATTTTGACTAAACGCAGAAAACTCCCAAGTTAGCGGATTGTTTTCATCAATATTTCTTACAACGGCTCCAACAGCTCCACGAGAAAAACCTATATTAATTTCTCTAAGAAACAAACAAAATCTTAAGTATATTTTTATTTTTTTCATCTTTTTATATTTTTTTATAACACATTAGATTTTCCAAAGTCCTTTATTTAATCGTGGGCTTGAAAAATATACCAGACCTCGAGTGAAGACATGAAATTTATTAGGACCAATTACCATCAACAAACACTTTAATAAAAAATTCATTATTTTGATCTCTAGGGCATACCCTTCATTCTTATTTAAATTGTTTTTCATGTATCCCAAAGGAGCTATTTTTTTACTTATTAAATAATTCCTTTTAGCAAACTTACCAACTAAACTATCTGAATCAAATGGATCATCTATATGCTTTAATGAAGAGTATACACTCGAATAAGCATGTCTTAACATTGGAGATATATAGTAACCGTTAGACATATAATTATAAGCGTATAAAACAGTAGAGTGACTCACATATTTAGACAATTTTAACTTTAGAGCTAAAGAATATTCTTCACCTAATCTTTGTATATCCTCTCGGATTACACCTTTTTCATACAACGATCTTGCATTTATATATCCAGGATCAGAAAAATCATAATTACTGAAATGAAAAAATACAAGCTGAAATTGACTATTAACTAATATTAATCCATCTGGACTCAAAGATATCTTTCTTTCAAAACTATTCCACGGTGCAACGTTATATCCCTTATTAAAACTCACCTTAATATCTTCGTAAAAACAAGGTGCTATACTAACCCATTTTTGATCCGTTGATAAGCCAAAGTGAGACTCCATATAACACAGATCAATGCATCTTCTCGACCACCAATTTAGAAAATCTATGCTTTGATCGGACTTTTTAATACCGAAAAAACCTAAATTAAAAGATCCAAATCTCATCATACCAGTATCACTTTCTGAAATATCATCTGATTGAGGCGTGGTATAATGAGGAGTCAATAATATTGAATTACTATTTAAATCCTTTAAGATTACGTCGATAGGAGAATAAATGCAAATATCAGGATCAAAGAAAATGACTTTTGAATGGTCATTTAATAAAAAAAGTGTGATAAACGGTTTTAAGGAAGTACTAAACTCTATTATATCATAACGAAATGCCAAGTGTAAAAAATTTGGCACATTCAAATCTTCAATCCAATGAATGATGCAGTGTTCATCTACCAAATTCAGCTCCTGCTTTTTATCAAAAAGAAATATATTAATTGTGTAACCAGAATTGGCATATAAAGAATCTGCTAAAACTAAAGCTTTATGTAAATATGCAATATTACAGACTGTAAAAATTGCAACTTCATCATTTGATTTCATGTTTATTTTTTAAGATTAAGTATTCTGACTAGTACTTGAAAGTAGGAAAATACAAGAAACGACTTGATAAATGTTAATGTATAATCAATTTTTTTATGCCTTATTGAAAATAAAATCAATTTACAATAGGAAGTTAATATATCTCTTATCCTTGATGGGGCGTACGCCCTTAAAAACAATTTTCGCCCAAAAAGATAATAAGGCTTGTCGTCTTGACCAGATATATGATCAAATTCTGGAGTATGTGGGCATTTGCCTAACAAAAAATCATTTATGCATGCACGTAAACAAAATTCGTAATCAACTCCGTCAACGAAATAGGCTTTATTGTGCCAATTTATCTTATTTAAAGCATTTAAATTAAACAGGCTACCACTACTAATCACGAGCTTTACTACTTCTAAAGAAAATTCGTCGTCTGAATGACATTGCTCACTTACACAATTTGAAAATTGAACAGCTGCAAATGTCCTAAAGTCAATATTTCTAACTTGATAGAAACGGTTTATATAGTCAAGAGTTTTGTTAGTAAAGTATGTATCTTGATCAAAAAATAACAACGCCTCAAACCCATCATAAAATGCTTGTTCACAAATACTTGAAATACCAATTCCAAGTCCAACATTCTTTCCACATGTCTGGTAATTACAATTTGATTTTTTTTCACAAAAATCAACTACAAATCGTTCTTTAGGTGAATTATCATAAATGTAAACTTTGTATCCAGCATCAATAGTGGCTTTAATCCTTTCTAACAAAGATCTCTCTGGAAAATAAATTACAAATCCAACTGAAAAATTCAAATGACTTTTATTTTGTATTTAATAAGTATGTTCTAAAATTACAACGCTCAAGTATTATATTATTAAAAGGACGCAAAAGCTAAACATACAATCACAAATTAGAGAAAATACTCAAAACCTGCTTTTCAAACTGTTCTCTCTCTACTTTTATCTGTGCTTTATATACGTTAAAATCTAGGATACATTGATCATATTCATGTAGCACAATCTCGATTTGCTTGACTATATCAGGAATGGAATCTAAGTTATCGGAAAATTTATATCTAGATGGGATCGGTATATCAATATTATTGGCAGCAGATCCACGTTTACCTGTGAGAATACAACAACCACAAATTACCGCTTCTCTTGGAAATCTATCCTTCCCAGGATGATTTCCAAAATCTATATAAATTTTAGAAGTCAGTAATTTTCTTTTAACTTCATATTTATTCATATTTTCCAATGGTACCCAATCTAAATGCGGGGCATAATTTATGAGTTTGGATGTAAACTCATAGCCCTTTTTGGGATTATATAGGACCATGGTGTCAGATTGAATAAAATCAAATTCTTCAGAAACTTCAAGTAATTCATCTTCCAAATAATCACCTAAATCTCTAATACTATTAACATTAATTCCTCTACTTAGTAAAAATAATCTTGCATACTCTGATTGAACAAGGTGAATAATATCGATTTCTTTGTAAACGGAATATTTCTCAATTTGCTCATACTTTTTACAATAATCCATTGAAGGTTGAAAGAGACCGAATCGATTCTTAATGTGATCGAAAAAATTTCCCATGTTTAAAAAGAAATTATCAACACTCATCCACCAAATATATCGCTTAGCCGCCTTGTAGTGTTTTAGAATAGCTACATTAGATTCCAAAGCAATAATTACAGTATCCTTTGAATCTTTTGGAGCCCACAAAACATATGGATTCTTAAAATGCTTATACCTCTCGTGTACAGGATCTACATACAACTTCTTTACAATATTACAGTCATACCACATTCTAGCCTGCAATCCAATTTTAATCAAACTAAAACAAAGTTGGTGAGCTAAAGTTGGCCCTCCTGTATAAGAAGCCGCTGGACAATATATATATATAGTTTTCAAGTTATTTTTTTTTGAAGAGTAACAAAACATAAATGAAACTCAAAGCATATGGAGTTTGAGTAAAATACAAAGTATACATACTACCAAACAAACCAACGATAATTAAGGTATAATAACTTTTATTAATTGCGCTAGGATTAGAAACCATTCTCTTATAAAATTTCCCATTTATAATACCAACAATAAAAGAAACTAGTAATACTCCTAAAGGACCGAAATCAATATAGGGAACATAAAACATGGTCGTAAAAGCATTCATATATTCATTTGGACCAATCTTTATCTCATCTGCCGCCTCAACTAATGCGTCTAATTTAATCCACCACTCAGGATATGACCGGGTAAAATACTTAGTTCCTATCATGATTGGAACAAGATATCCGTGCAAAGTACCAGTTCCCCAATACCATTTATCAATTTGTTCAATCCTGTAAGAAAACCCTGCAACTCCTCCGCCCAAATAAATGTAACCAGTTTCTCCTAGGGAAGTATCTCTTTGAGATGAAAGCCAAGAAATTAAAGAAATGGAGACAATTATCAGAGGAATTAGAATAAAATATTTTTTTAATTTTGATTTAATTGAACCCAAATTCACTGAACTACTGAAAAATATAAAAAACAGACCGGGAATAATGTAGATCAACAATGATCTTCGACCACTTTGCAAAATAGCAAGTAAAATTATTAAAAGAGCCAGTATTATCACCCATATTCGCTTTTTAGAAGAAGTTAATTCCAGACCTAAAATAGGAATAATCACAAACGTTAAAGGCCCCGCGACTAAACTTGTTATTACAGTTATAAAAAAATCTCTTTCATCTAAATTTTGCTGTAGATTCAATAAGTATACATCATTAAAATCTAACCCTGACATTAGTAATCCAAAGTTGATTACTGCCTTAGGAAGAAAAACTAGTATCGTCAATGTACTTAATATAAGAAACAAACGTGTTCGCAACAAAACAGGCCTAGTTTCTACTGAGGGTGAGCGAATCGTTAGTCGCTCTTCAACTAATCCAGAACCTAAAAAAAAGCTAAACGTTCCAAAAAGAAGCAGTAACGAAGAATAAATACTAAACGTATAATAAATCTCTATTTTACCCAAATACGCGAAAAGAATGGCTGACCAGATTAAACCAAAAAGAGTATTCGGAGCAAATAATCTTTTACAAAGCAACCCTCGAACAGCAATGATTAAGCAAAAAAAGAGCGTAATTATATTAATGAAAATACTCACACAAGACTTTTAAAAAATGTTCATTACAAATTATTTTACGTTAGCACTTAGAAGTCTAGAAATCTAAAGTTTTTTAAAAAAAATTGTTATTTCAAATATTCTATCCTATAGGATTTTGTAAACAATACCTAATACAGAAAATAGATTGATTATCATTGTTGTCCGACTAAAATCGGGATTTAATATGATGTAGCCCCTATCAGTAAAGGGATAGATCAAAAAAAATAGTGTTTCAAATTCGGGGGTAGTACCCCCCTTTTTTTCATGGAGAAAAGGCCAATGATGTATTGTACGTTTTCCTCCAGGTTCTATATGTGTCTTTAATAAATTCCAGCAACCCAACATAGCTCATCAAATGCAGTCGTATTACCGTAATCATATTGGCGAACGATTTCTTTGTTGCGGCTTTTTTTCTGATCACCACCATCAGTAGCTGGGCTATCAATACACAATAAACCTGCATTTTGATTGCATTTGAACTTTCTCCCCAGAAGTACCTTAATGGGAAGTTCTGCTTGATTTGCTTGAACAATAACTCAATCATCCAACGATTTTTGTAAATGGTGGCAATCTGGCTTGCCGGCAATGTAAAATTGTTTGTTACAAATACATACTCCTTTCCTTCCGCTGACAAATACAGGATACGCCTCAGCTTTAGTCGCTCTGTTACTATGCCGTTCTGTTTTACCCCAACCGTGATATACTGCTCTTTCAAAACGCCTTTGGCCTTGTGTTTCCTGGTTCTGTCTACCATTACTTTGGTTACATGAAAGTCTGCATTTTTTCGCTCCCTGGTTACAAACCATACCTTCTGCGTACTCCATTTAGCAAATTGTCCGTAGGTAGTATAGGCCTTGTCAAAAACAATCCAGCTATTAGTTGCCAGTTTTAAATGATACAGGAACTTCTGGTCATGCTCCCGGGCTTCTGTAAGCCGAACAAACTCCACAACGCCACTAAAGGCATCCATCATGGCGTGTACCTTAAAGCCTCCTTTCTTTCTTGCCCCATCCAACCTGTTACGACCCACTCCCCGTAAAATCTCACTGAATAATTGAATGGTACTGCTATCAATTACTTTTAAGTTCCTGATACTCAACCCCTTTAACCGGCTGTCCGAGATAAAACCATGATATTTACTGAGCAATCCGTAATAAACGGACTCAAAAACACGATAGTCGCGATGGTTGTTTGCATCCGATAGCGTACTGCGGGCCGGTGCTTTATCCATACCCAAATGGGATAGCTTACCCTCACAGCCTAATAAGCCCTCACACAGCTCCCGTAGACCATTACAGTAGCTAAATACCCCGTATAAAAGGCTCACGAGGTGAACCCGGAATGGAAGGCTTTTATAATACCTGTTTGACTGGTGTTTCCTGCCTGATTGCTGTATCAAAGAACTAGGTATTACATTTAATATTTGCGATAATACCGGCTGTCCGACAAATTTTCTAACTTCGTCCATAGTAATGTTTGTTCTCTAGTAAGTCAAACATAACTATTTAGGGTGGTTCGTAAGAACTGCCCTTTTTTACAGGCGCATTAGCTTATTTTAATCGGACAACAGTGATAAAATATTAACTGTAAAATATTTAAACCCTTGTAATTACCTAAAACCAACAAAACTAATTCGTAATTAATTGTTCAGTGCGTTATATGTCTGAAGTCATTTTAATCGCCGACTCAATTATTTGATGCATATCATAGTACTTATACTCAGCTAACCGTCCTCCAAATATCACTTTTTTATCATTAGCAGCAAGACCCTCATATTTCTTATAAACTTGTTGATTTTTATTATCATTAATTGGATAATAAGGCTCATCGCCAGACTCCCATTCTTTGGAAAATTCTTTGGTAATAAAAGTTTTTGGCTGCTGCCCAAACTCGAAATGTTTATGCTCAATTATTCTTGTGTAAGGTATTGCAGAATCAGTGTAATTAATTACAGCGTTTCCTTGATAATTCTCAGTATTTAATAGCTCATGTTCAAATCTAAGACTTCTGTATTCCAAATTGCCAAACTTATAATTATAAAATTCATCAATTTGTCCTGTAAACACAATTCTTATTGATAGTTCATCCAACTCAAATTTATTCTTGAAATAGTCAACACCTAAACGAACTTCAATTCCTTTTAACAAAGACTCTACCAATTTGGTGTATCCCCCAATAGGAATTCCCTGATATGTGTCATTAAAATAATTATTATCAAAGGTAAATCTAAAAGGAAGTCGACGAATTATAAATGCTGGAATTTCAGTTGCAGGACGCCCCCATTGCTTTTCAGTATAACTTTTAATTAACTTCTCATAAATATCTTTACCACCCAAAACGAGTGCCTGTTCCTCAAGATTTTTTGGACTTAAGATATGTTTATAATTTTCACGTTCTTTTTCAATTTTTAAAATTGCCTCTTTTGGCGTTTTTACACCCCATAATTGGTAAAAAGTATTCATATTAAAGGGAAGATTAAAAAGCTGTCCTTTATAATTCGCCATTGGCGAATTAGTAAACCTATTGAATTCAACAAAAGAATTTACATAATCCCAAATGTTCTTATTACTAGTATGAAAGATGTGAGCTCCATACTTATGGACATTTATACCTTCAATATTTTCAGTGTAAATGTTACCACCTAGATGATTTCTTTTATCAATCACTAAACATTTCTTTCCTTTTTTAGTCGCCTCATGTGCAAACACAGCCCCAAAAAGGCCAGCTCCTACAATTAAATAGTCAAACTTTTCCATAATAATTTATTCTGCTTACAAATAACATACATGTGAATTGTTACATAAATTTCGGTAATGACACTCATTAATGTAATTGATATAATATTTAAGCTTCCTGTTATATAAAAAATAAAAAAAAGAAATAAATAAACTATACAAGAATTAACAATGACTCTAGAGAAACTTTTATTATAACCAAAAGGGATTAATATTTGAATTCCTAAGAAATTACTTATCCCAATAACTGGTACCGTAATTGCCAAAAATCTTAACACTACTAACGAATCTGATAATAAATGCCCTCCCATTATTTTAATCAAAATTGGGGCAGTAAAATACAGAATAAAAAGTACAAATACATTGAGGACAAATACATTTCTTGCCATCTTCCATACAAATATTAAGTTCATTTCTTTACTAATTTTTGGGAAAATAGTTTGCGAGATTAATGATAAAGGAGTTTTAGCTAGACTAACTAATTTCTCAGCCAAATCATAAGCAGCTACCTCGGAAAAACCCAAAAATGAACCAACAATTAACTTATTAGCATTTGTATAAATTTGAATTGCAATGTTTGAAATAAACAAGGAATAACTTTCTTTAATATGATATTTTAAAACACTAAATTTTTGGAAGGAAAATTTAATACCCCCTTTGACAAAAACTATATAAAGGGAAAAAAATCCAGCAATAAGTGCTCCTATTCCTTGTATTCCAGGAACAAGTAAATAATCGTTCTCGGATTTCACTAAAATAAATATGAACAATACAAAAATAGATCTAGATACTACGTTTATTAAAGTAACATACTTCATTTTCTCAATTCCCTGAAAATACCAAACAGGAAAAATCATATCAAAAATGCATGAATACATACTTAAAAGTAGTATAGTGCTGTGTAATTTTGCTTGTAAATTAAAATTTAAGAAAAGACATAAGAGTGCAAAAGAAAATAACAATAATAAACCTTTAATAATAAATACACTACTTACAATTTCATTTAACTTAAACTTATTGTTTCTGTGGATTGAAATTTCTTTTGTCGCTGACAAATTAAACCCAAAGTTTACTATAATTGATAGATATGCGACAATTGTTTGAGCGAATACTAATAAACCATATTTTTCACTTCCTAAAACTTTTATTAAGTAAGGATAAGTAACTACAGGTATTAAAATATTGAAAATTTGGAATACAGAAAGATGTCCAAAATTGATAATCAAAGATTTGTTATTAATTACTTTTTCATAAATTTTATTTGAGATTTGTTTCAAAATGACACGTTACTAGATTATCCAAATAATATTACTATTTCTGACTTTTCTCGCGAGATAAGTTTTATTTTTTAAAATAAAAATATCTCTGTACAAAATTCTAATACTTGTTTACAAATTAAATAATAGTCATTAATTTGAATGACTTGATTTACAATTGCATACTAGATCAAAGCAGTTGTTTTTGCTTTTATATTGTAAATACAACTTTATAATATTATTTACTTTTAAATAATACAAGTTAATATCTATCTTCCAATAAACGCTGAAATTGTGTAAGCCTACAATAGTGATAATTAATAATTATAAGAAGCCTAATACCATTGAAGTAGTTATTATATAACTTTGACAAATCGAATATTTCATTTTTATAATGATGCTGCATACTCTGCAAAGCTTCCAAGTGTTCTATCTTTTTCAGACAATATAATTTCACTGTCCTGTAATTTCCAATCAATATTTAATGCAGGGTCGTTGTACATAATACCCACTTCGTTGCCAGGCTCGTAAAATTTATCCACCTTATAAAAGAAAGTTGCCGCTTCACTTAATACCACAAAGCCGTGTGCAAATCCAGCCGGTACAAAAAACTGCTTGTGATTATCGGCAGTTAATTGAATGGCAAAATGCTTCCCAAAACTAGGAGAACCTTTTCTTAAATCAACAGCAATATCAAGTACAGATCCTTCTAAAACTCTTACCAACTTTGCCTGTGCAGACGAGCCCCTTTGCATATGCAAACCCCTTAATACTCCTTTAATAGACCTTGATTGATTGTCTTGTACAAACAAAATATTGAGACCTGTTGCTTCATTAAAATCTCTTTGATTGAACGTTTCAATAAAATAGCCTCTTGCATCGCCATGCACTTTTTCATGAACGATAAAACAATCTACTAAGGGTGTTTGCTCGATTCTCATTTTCTGTTTGTATACATTTGGTTATAGTAAGTTTGGTAAGCGCCACTAGTTACATTTTCTAACCAAGCGGTGTTTTGCAAATATCAATCGATGGTAGCAGCAAGTCCTTGTTCAAAGGTAACAGATGGGCTCCATCCTAATTCTTTATTTAATTTGGTAGCATCAATAGCGTAACGACGATCATGCCCTGGACGGTCTTTTACATAAGTGATAAGCTGCTCGCTCTCACCTTTTGTACGACCCAATTTTTCATCCATTTGAGCGCATAGTAATTTTATCAAATCAATATTGGTCCACTCATTAAAGCCGCCAATATTATAAGTGTCTCCGTTCTTGCCTTCATGAAATATTAAATCTATGGCGCGTGCATGATCAATCACATAGAGCCAATCGCGCGTGTAAAGACCATCTCCGTAAACAGGGAGCGGTTTTTTATTGATGATACCATGAATGAATAAAGGAATTAATTTTTCAGGAAAATGGTTAGGGCCATAGTTGTTAGAACAGTTTGAAAGTACAATAGGCAAATGATAGGTTTCGCCGTAGGCACGCACAAAATGATCGCTTGTTGCTTTACTTGCAGAATACGGAGAATTTGGATCGTAAGGTGTTGCCTCTTTAAATAAACCTTCCTTACCTAAGCTGCCGTAAACTTCGTCTGTAGAAATATGGTAAAACAAATGATCTTTCTTTCTATCCCAAGTTCCGTTATGTGCATTTTCGTGACTTAAATCTGCCTTCCAAAAATCTTTGGCGGTGTTTAATAAATTCACCGTACCAATAACATTCGTATATACAAAATCCAAGGGTGAAATAATAGAACGATCAACATGCGACTCTGCAGCCAAATGAATCACATCCGTAATGCAATGCTTTTGGAAAATATCCTTTAAAGATGCCACATCCAAAATATTAGCTTTATGAAATGATAGTTAGGCAACTTTTCAATATCCTTTAAATTTTCTAGGTTACCAGCATAAGTCAAGGCATCTAAATTAAAAATTTGATAATCTGGATATTTGGTTACCATCAAACGCACAACATGCGATCCAATAAATCCTGCACCACCAGTGACTAGAATATTTCTCATTGATTATCATTGTTGTCCGACTAAAATCGGGATTTAATATGATGTAGCCCCTATCAGTAAAGGGATAGATCAAAAAAAATAGTGTTTCAAATTCGGGGGTAGTACCCCCCTTTTTTTCATGGAGAAAAGGCCAATGATGTATTGTACGTTTTCCTCCAGGTTCTATATGTGTCTTTAATAAATTCCAGCAACCCAACATAGCTCATCAAATGCAGTCGTATTACCGTAATCATATTGGCGAACGATTTCTTTGTTGCGGCTTTTTTTCTGATCACCACCATCAGTAGCTGGGCTATCAATACACAATAAACCTGCATTTTGATTGCATTTGAACTTTCTCCCCAGAAGTACCTTAATGGGAAGTTCTGCTTGATTTGCTTGAACAATAACTCAATCATCCAACGATTTTTGTAAATGGTGGCAATCTGGCTTGCCGGCAATGTAAAATTGTTTGTTACAAATACATACTCCTTTCCTTCCGCTGACAAATACAGGATACGCCTCAGCTTTAGTCGCTCTGTTACTATGCCGTTCTGTTTTACCCCAACCGTGATATACTGCTCTTTCAAAACGCCTTTGGCCTTGTGTTTCCTGGTTCTGTCTACCATTACTTTGGTTACATGAAAGTCTGCATTTTTTCGCTCCCTGGTTACAAACCATACCTTCTGCGTACTCCATTTAGCAAATTGTCCGTAGGTAGTATAGGCCTTGTCAAAAACAATCCAGCTATTAGTTGCCAGTTTTAAATGATACAGGAACTTCTGGTCATGCTCCCGGGCTTCTGTAAGCCGAACAAACTCCACAACGCCACTAAAGGCATCCATCATGGCGTGTACCTTAAAGCCTCCTTTCTTTCTTGCCCCATCCAACCTGTTACGACCCACTCCCCGTAAAATCTCACTGAATAATTGAATGGTACTGCTATCAATTACTTTTAAGTTCCTGATACTCAACCCCTTTAACCGGCTGTCCGAGATAAAACCATGATATTTACTGAGCAATCCGTAATAAACGGACTCAAAAACACGATAGTCGCGATGGTTGTTTGCATCCGATAGCGTACTGCGGGCCGGTGCTTTATCCATACCCAAATGGGATAGCTTACCCTCACAGCCTAATAAGCCCTCACACAGCTCCCGTAGACCATTACAGTAGCTAAATACCCCGTATAAAAGGCTCACGAGGTGAACCCGGAATGGAAGGCTTTTATAATACCTGTTTGACTGGTGTTTCCTGCCTGATTGCTGTATCAAAGAACTAGGTATTACATTTAATATTTGCGATAATACCGGCTGTCCGACAAATTTTCTAACTTCGTCCATAGTAATGTTTGTTCTCTAGTAAGTCAAACATAACTATTTAGGGTGGTTCGTAAGAACTGCCCTTTTTTACAGGCGCATTAGCTTATTTTAATCGGACAACAGTGATAAAATATTATTAGAACTGGTCCAATTAGCTATAATTTCAACCGCTTTATGGTTCACTAAATCTGCCAATTCATATTCTGATTCAGCTTTATCTACAGCTGTAAATGCAGCACAATTAATTACTACATCCGGCTTATAAAAGTCTAAACGATCGACTACACTTTGAAGATTTAAAAAATCTAATTCAGAACGATCAGTAAATATCCACTCCTTAGATTGAGTATTGGAATTTGCCAATACCCGTAACTCTGAACCAAGTTGACCATTAGATCCTGTAACCAGTATTCTTATCACTAAAGTTTATTTGATTTTGAAATTTTCTAAGCTTATTTAGCCGAACACCAACTTCCTTAATTTCGATGATTTTTTGAAGAATTTGGAAAATCTTGCAAGTCAATAAAATTCTTATTATCAAAAAATTAATGAATTACTTTTATTAACAAATACCTCTCGTTGGTCTGGAGCACACTAATCCCAAATTCGAGTCAAAATTTTTTTGCTTACTAAGAAAAAGATCAATATGAGATTACAACTCAAAGAAAACAGGATAGCTGTTTCCAATTTCGACATTTTTTCTTTATGTAACGGCAGTAAAGGCGCATCCACAATCTGAATTACTGGCGTCTCCTGACTCAACGTAAATTTTGCCATTTCCAAATTTTGGGTTACAGAAGCAAAAATGGTTGCTAACATGGTTTTATCCCTTACCGTTGTTTCAACCGCAACAGCAGTTCCTGTTCTATATAAGGGATTAATATCCATGGTACTGGAAGATGTTTGCAAGGATGCGCCAGAAACTGTTTTCTGCTTCAACAATCTAGCAATACTATCTACCCTTGCTTGCAGGTTATCCACAGTAGCCTTTTGTCTTTGGGTCTTGATTCCTACATATTTTTCAACTGCCAGTTTTACAATCCGCTCACAGTAAACTTTTGCTAATGCTTCATCTTGCATAGTAGCAGTAACATCTATAAACCCAGCTTTCTTATCTGTTTTGCCTACAGCAAACTGTGTTTTAATGATCCTCTCAATCATTTTTTGCAATAAACTGTCCTGCAATCGGCTATAATCCTTTGTTATTTTGCTTGGAGGAAAATTAACCTTCCCTATTTTTTTCTTCTTACTCCACTTCTCTTTTAACTCATATACTTTTGCGTAAACATCAGCCACCGATTCATTGGAACTAAGGTCATATTGTGTCAACAATACCTCCCTGGCCAACGAAGGGCTTTTAAAGTAGAGCAGAATATTATCACCGGATAACAAACCGCCGCCCGATCCGCCACCCATATCAACCCCAAACTGACCTGCTAATGAAGCTAATCCACCCAAACCGGAAGACCCACTCTTCCCCTCTTCCACCACAAAAGTGGCTTTTGCGGTATAAGTAACCGGTTGCATACTAGCGTATACAAACCCTATTACACCTCCCACAAGAGCAATAATAGCAATCTTCCACCATTGTGTCATTAAATACCGCCACCACTCTCCGGCTTTTTGGAGCAGCTCTTTTAAAGATATTTCATCTTCAGCATCAGTTATCTGATTGGTCATGAATGATTTATTTAGTTAAGTTACTGATCGTTATTACCATGGTGGCCAATGTAGCCAATCCTGTTGTAATACCCAGGATTTCTGCCGTACTCATTCCTTTACCAACAGCCTTTACAGGCACATACACTTCGGAACCAGGTTTTACTTTCGGATAAACATTCACAAACAAAAAATGCTTGGTGGTTTTTACCTCGCCATTGGGGTAAACAATATAGGCCCTTCTTCTTTGCCCCCCGGGTATTACACCGCCGGATTCGCGGATCACTTGTTTAATACTTAGCCCGTAACGATAGATGATCTTCTTGGGAAAATACACCCCGCTGAAAGTCTGCACGGTTTCCACTTTCTTGGGCACTTTAATAATATCGCCCTCCTGAAGGATCACATCATAAATGGATCCCGGATTGTTGAGTACATCATCCAACCGGATCCCCACAATCTTCATATCATCTCTCAGGGTACTATCAGCAGCCCTGGCTTTTACAGTATCGGTGAATGTGCTTTTCAAGGTAGCAATCTTGTTCTTTAAAATCACAGTATCAGTAACTGACAGGTTCTCAAAAGTCTTCCGCAACAAAAAAGCCCCGGGTGCATAGCCTCCCTGTTTCAACCCACCGGCGCGTTTCACCAGGTCGGACAGTTTCTCCTGGTTACTGGTAATGGCATAGCTGCCCGGGTAAATGACTTCCCCTTCAATGGCAACACTTACCTGCTCTTTATAACCGGGAGCCTTCCGGACAGAAATAATATCAAATGGTTGCAAAATGGTATTCAATGCATTTGCAGAACCGGCATTGGAAGCATCCACACTTAATATAATGGAGTATAAGGGAGATTCTTGAGTGCTCAACGTGTCCCTGATCCTCCGGGCTACTTCCACCAGTTTTTTACTGGCCCCTTCCTTATAGCCCCCCGCCATCAGGATCGCATCCTGAACAAGCATTCCCTTGGCATAATAAAATTCAGACGGACTATTCACTTCTCCTCTTACCTGCACCTTGGCCCGCTCCTTGATCTCATTATATGGATAGATATGAATAGAGTCTTCCCTGTTCAGGGTAACATTAAACTTGCCGGCCATAACCTCGTCTACATTAAACCCAATGACTTCCGGCGTATAATCGGCCTGTAAACGCCGCAACACCGCCCGCTCTTTAAAAGCTTCTTCCTTTGGTTTGGCAATGGCCAGGAGATCCTTCAAAGTAAGGATCTTATCCAATGAATAAACACCCTCATAATAAACAGCCCCTTTAATACTTACCCTGTTCTTAAAAATATTGGCGATACTGTCTACATAAACGTTATCACCTGTTTGCAGTACAAAGCTCTTTGCATCATTGGCATTTACGGTAAATAGCTCTTTACTCTGTTTACCAAAACGCGATACACGCACAAATTCTTTGTTGGCATTATCATCCAGGCCGCCGGCATAGTTTAGTACATTATCCAATCTGTCTGCCTGGTTAATCTCATAGATAGCGCTTCTTTTAATCGCACCCCTTATCTCCACCCTGGCAGTATAAGAAGCTACTTTAATCACATCATCGTCCTGCAGTACTTTATTCTGCGTAAGATCTCCCTTCATCAGGTAATCGTAGAGATCAAACTTTGCAATCACCTTACCGCCTCGTACCAGTTCAATATTTCTGTAGGAACCGATTTTGGTTGGCCCGCCTGCAGCATACAAGGCATTGGCAATGGTACTCAGTGATGGGATGGAATAAGAACCCGGCTTGGAGATTTCCCCGATCAGGTTCACCTTAATGGTCCTGATCTGTCCCAGGGTGAGTTGTAAACTGGTATTGCCGCTTTTCAATCCCGGGTAGATCCTGCTTAAAGTGGATGTCAGCTTCGCCTTCGCCTCATCAATACTTAGCCCCGCCAGTTTCACCGGCCCGATATTGGGGTAACGGATATAGCCATCGGGGGTTACTTTCAAAGTTTGGCTTTTATCGGAAAATCCATAGATATCGATCTTGATCTCATCTCCTGCGCCCAATGTATAATTCCTGGGGGTGGGTATATTCAGGTTGGGTTCAAATGTCAGGTTCTCCTTGGTAAAGATATCCGAACCATAAATCATCAGCCCATTGATATAATCAGGATTGGACTTAGGCAATATATAAGTGCCGGGCTTCCGGGTAGTAGACTCCTCTTTTTTACCCTCCTGTTTTTGATCTCCGGCAGCAGGTAAATTCAGGGACTGGATCCTTGCTTTCAGCTTTTGGATCTGGTCTGCACTTAATCCACGCTCCCGGGCTTTGGCTTCAAGCTCGGCTTCGGATAACCCGCTCAAATTATTGGACTGTACATATTGCATCAGTTGTTGATCGGTTAACTGATCTATATTGATGCCTCCGGGTAACTGAGCAGTTACGAGTAAGGATGTAAAAACAAGTAAAAAAAGAAGGGGGATTTTCTTTCTAAGATTCATAATGATAGAATTGGAATGGATCTAAATTACAGAAAAATACATGGCTTCGCCTCTCTCACTCACAGGCGAGACAACAGGTTATATTCAACTGCTTGCGCAGGGGTAAACTTACTAAAACTTTTACATAAAAAACTCAGAAACAAGCGCCTCAAACCGTTCAAAATCAATGCATAAAGCCATAGGGGGGATAAATGGCTCATATGCACCCAAAAGAGGTGCAAATATAGGACTACGAGTTTTAGTACCCAAATAATAGATAACTGATCTGAATCTTATTTACTCAAATTAAGTATGCCAAAAATCAACCCGCTCAATCCAACAATGCTGCTACTGATACCCATCAGCTCCCCGGCGCTCAATCCTTTCCGTTTTTTCTTCTCCGGCACATATACTTCTGCGCCCGGGCTTAACCTCGGATAAGACCGGAACAACAGGAAACGCTGGTGGGCGGTGGCTACCCGGCCATTGGGATACAATACATATACCCCGTTTCGTTTGGCATTGTCCTGGAACCCGCCGGCTTCCCTGATCATGGCTCTGGCGCTCAACCCCGGCTGATACAGCACTTTCTTTTCGAACTGTACCGAGCCAAATACCGATACCGTACTCAGTTGTTTCGGGATCTCCAGGATATCCCCGTCTTCCAGCAGGATATCTTCCCCGGATCGGGGGTTTTCCAGGGCCCTGCTGAGTTGGAATGCCACCAACTGTTTACTGGAATCCAGCCGGCGTACCAGTTTTTCCTCTGTAGCCGAATCGCTCAACTGGTTATACACCAACGATTTTTTCATTTTCTTCAATTCTTCCCCACTGCCGGTTCCAAACGTATTGCGCAGCAGGAATGCCCCCTCCGGGAACCCGGTATGCAATACCCCGCCCGCTCTTTTCACCAGGTCGGATACCCGGTCCTGCTTGGTATTGAGGGCGTAAGTGCCCGGGAACAACAGTTCCCCCCGGATGGTGACCGTTCCCGCCTGTTTATTCCGGGGCAGGTTCTTCACATTCACCACATCGTAGGGTTCCAGTTGGATGGAGGAAAGATCTTTGTTCAACCGCAGGCTGTCCGGGATATCCAGTTTAAAGATCATATTGTACACCGCCGTGTCGGACATGGCCGTATCCTTCCGGATCCTTCGCAGCACTTCCAGCGATTTGGATGCCGCACGGTCGTTCAGCCCGCCCCCTAACAATACCAGGTCTTCCACCTGCATTCCCTTGTGAAAAGCATACTGCCCGGGCTTGTTCACTTCGCCCGTAATGCTTACAGTAGCCGCTTCTTCCAGCTCCGCCTTCGCAAATACATGCAGGGAATCCTCTTTCACCAGCGGCAGGTTTACCGCTTTGCTGATGGCATCCAGCAGGTTTACCGGTATGATCGTGCTTTCCCCTTTTTCGTTCAACCGGTACAACAAAGCCCTTCCCCTGAAGGCATTTTCTTTCAACAGGGCATTGGCCAGCAAAGACCGCAGTTCGGGGTTCTTTTCCAGTGAATAATTTCCGGGGAAATACACGGCGCCGCCCACTTTTACCCGGTTATCGTATTGTTCCAGGATATGGCCGATGGTGATTACATCGGAGCTTTTGAGTTTTTCGATCTTCAGTTGCTCATAGGGCACATCCAGCAAATGACGGGTACTGTCGCCGATTCGGCGGATGCTGATCCTTTGTTTATTGGCATTGTCCGACAATCCGCCTGCATATATATGTATCAGGTCCTGTAAACATTCTCCCTCCGTACACTCGTATATGCCCGGTTTCTTAACCGCTCCATCAATGGTTACCCTGATGGCATAAGGTTCTACCTTAATAATATCCTCCTCCTTCAGCATCAGGTTACTACTCAGATCGCCCCGCAGCAGGAAATCATAGAGATCAAACTGCACCAGCTTTTTACCGGCCCGGATCAGGGAGATTTTCCTAAACGATCCGTTATGGGACGGCCCGCCCGATAAATACAAGGCATTGGCAATGGTTGATAAGGATGAGAGCGAATAGGTTCCCGGGGTCCTGATTTCTCCGATCAGGATCACCCGGATGGTACGGATCTGTCCCAGGCTCAGTTGCAGGCTGGTTTTGCCGGTAGCCAGGCCCGGGTATAGTGGCGACAGCCTTTGTTTGAGTTTAATTTTAGCTTCCTCTATCGTAAGGCCGGAGAGATTGACCGGCCCGATATTGGGGATCCGCACCTGCCCTTCCGTATTGAGTTTTAGCTTGCTGGTCTTTTCTGAAAACCCGTAGATATCCAATACCAGCTCATCATCCACCCCCAATACATAATTACCCGGGGTTGCCAGGCGCATATTGGGTTCAAATGTGAGATTGGTATTGCTGAAGAAATCGGCGCCAAAAATCTGGGGTTGGCTTACATTGTTTTGCGGCGCTGCCGGCTTTACAAAGGAGACCGGCTTCCGGCTTTCATAGCTGACTGCTGTTGCTTTTTTATTGCCCTGCAACTGGGTGATGCGCTCACGCAGCCGCTCAATCTGCGCATCGGATAAGCCCCGTTCTCTTCCCTTTGCTACCAGCTCCTCTTCCGATAAACCGGAAAGCTGCGCCTGCTGAAGATAAGCTTCCAACTGTGCGTTGGACATTGCTTCGATATTAATAGCTGATACGTTTTTGGTATCGGGCACTTGCGCCCGGATACCATTAAATACTGCCAATAAAAAAACTACCCCTGGTAAAATCCGCTTCATTTTTCACAAAATGCTATTCCCGGAATAATATACATTCCGGCTAATTACTAAAAATATGATTGGGGGATTGTTCGGGGCGCAAGGTACTTACAAATAGGTATGTTTCTTTTGTTTTTTAGGGATTTAACAAAAAAAACATGTTAAAATCTACAAAAGTTATAGTTCTTAGGCTACGAGCGCCGGTTTTTTAAACTTGCTCTTAATTACAGGTAATACGCTTTTACATCAATTGATTAACTTTTTTTAGCGGGGTGCAGCCTTATTTTTAAATGTTGGCTGTAACGCCCGTGAATATCAATCTTTTAGAAAAATCAGCGGTATATACAAAAAGTATATACATTTGCAAAAAGTTATTTTATGAAAACATTGTCTTTAAAACTTGACGAGACTACTTTTAATGAGGCGGAAGAAATAACTGCGAAACTAAAACTCGCAAGAAACCGCTATATCAATGAAGCTGTAAACGTTTATAATCAGTTCAACAAAAGAAAACTTTTAAAAAGATCACTTGAAAAAGAATCAAAAATAACCGCGAAAGATTCTCTAAAAGTTCTTCATGAGTTTGAAAAGTTCGTAGATGAAAATTAAACAGTATGACATCTGGCTTGCCGATCTTAATCCAGGCAGGGGAACTGAACCGGGCAAAACAAGACCTGTAGTTATAATACAAACAGATCTGTTGAATGCATTTCATTTATCAACAATTGTTTGCCCGATCACATCAAACGTTCAACCGGATATTGAACTTTTAAGGGTCCATCTTCGAAAAAATCAATTAGATAAACCTAGTGATATTTTAGTAGATCAAATCAGGGCTATTGACAATAAAAGACTAACTCAGAAAGTTGGGAAACTCACTGAAGAACAAATCAGCAAGTTAAAGCAAAACATCGCTATTGTTTTAGACCTCTAAGCCCGGAGCGTATGCTTCGCTATTTTATCAAATTCACCACTCCATAAATCAGCCAGCTCATCCCAATGATTCCGGAGCTGATTCCCGTCAGTTCCGCATATCCGAACCGCTGCCGCTTCCGCTTCTCCGGCACATACACTTCTGCTCCCGCAACAAGCTTGGGATAGGATCGGAAGAACAGGAAAGTTTTATGGGCTGTGGCTATCCGGCCATTGTGGTACAACACATACAGTTTGTTTCTTTTGGCATTTTCCTGGAAGCCTCCCGCCTCCCGGATCATGGCCCTGGTGCTCAATCCCGGCCGGTACAATACCTTCTTCTCAAACTGTACCGCCCCAAATACCGATATGGTACCCAGTTGCTTCGGGATCTCCAGGATATCTCCGTCCTGCAACAACAAATCGGGCTGCGTGCCCGGATGCTCCAGCGCCTCTTTTAACCGGAACGCCACCAGTTGCTTACTGGAATCCAGCCTATGGATCAGTTTGGCCTCTGCCACCGAATCGCTCACCTGGCTGTACACCAGGGCTTTCTTGATAACCTTAAGTTCTTCCCCGCTGCCGGTTTCAAAAGTATTGCGCAGCAGGAATGCGCCTTCTGCATACCCGCTGGCCAACACCCCTCCGGCCCTTTTCACCAGGTGACTGATCCGGTCTTCCTTGCTGTTCAGTTGATAGGTGCCGGGGAACAACAACTCTCCGCGGATGGTGACCGATCCGGCCTGCTTGTTCCGCGGCAGGTTCTTCACATGCACCACATCGTAGGGCTCCAGTTGCATGGCTTGCAACTCCGGGTTGTGTCTTAAGCTATCGCCCAGGTCCATTACTGCAATGGTATTGTACACTGCTGTGTCTTCCATGGCCGTATCCTTCCGGATCCTGCGCAACAGCTCCAGCGATTTGGTGGCTGCCCGGTCGTTCAGGCCCCCGCCCAGCAGGATCAGGTCTTCTACCTGCATGCCGGGGTAGTATGTATATTGCCCGGGGCTGTTCACTTCTCCCGTTATTGTTACAGTGGCAGCCTCTTCCAGCTCGGCCCTCGTAAATACATACAGGGAATCTTCTTTTTTTAACTTTACGGGGTTCGTTTCTTCCATCGCTTCCTGCAGGTTCACCGGCTGAATCATCCGCCTTCCCTGCCGGTTCATTCGGTACAACAAAGCCCTTCCGCGAAATGCATTCTCTTTTAACTGCGCTTTTTGGAGCAGGCTCCGCAGAGTGGCATTTTCCTCCAACGAATAGGATCCCGGAAAATACACGGCCCCGCTCAGTTTTACCTGGTTATCGTATTGATCCAGGATATGGCCGATGGTGATGATATCGGAGCTTTTGAGTTGTTCTTTTTTGAGCCGCTCGTAGGGCAGATCCAGCAAATGCCGGGCGCTGTCGCCGATTCTGCGGATGGTGATCCTTTGCTTATTGGCATCATCGGCCAGGCCGCCCGCATAGTAATGCACCAGGTCGTACAAACACTCGCCTTCTATACACTCATAAATACCCGGCTTTTTTACTGCGCCATTGATGGTTACCCGGATGGTATAGGGTTCTACCCTTATGATGTCTTCCTCCTTCAACAACAGGTTTTTGCTGAGATCGGCTCGCAGCAGAAAATCGTAGAGATCAAACTGCACCAGTTTTTTCCCCGCCCGGTACAGGGAGATTTTCCGGAACGACCCGTTGTGCGAGGGTCCGCCCGACAAATACAATGCATTGGCAATGGTAGCCAGCGACGACAGCGAATAGGTTCCCGGATTCCTGATTTCCCCGATCAGGATTACCCGGATGGTTCTGATCTGCCCCAGGCTCAGTTGCAGGCTGGTTTTGCCGGTGGTCAGGCCCGGGTAGATGGGCCTTAACTGTTGCTGAAGTTTTTCTTTGGCTTCGTTGATGGTAAGCCCCGCTAAATTCACCGGGCCGATATTGGGGATTCGCACCTGCCCCTCGGTATTGATCTTTAGCTTGGTGGTTTTTTCTGAGAACCCATACACATCCAGGATCAGTTCATCATCTACGCCCAGTACATAGTTGCCCGGCGTGGCCAGGCGCATATTGGGTTCGAAAGTGAGGTTGGTTTTGCTGAAGAATTCTGCGCCGAAGATTTGGGGCGCTGCCGCTGTTTCGTCGGTCTGTGCTGCCGTTGCCGGCTTGATGGGGGATACCGGTTTACGGCTTTCATACACTGCTGCCTTGGGGGTACTGCCTTGCAACTGCGCCACCCGCTCGCGCAGCCGGTTGATTTGCGCATCGCTCAGGCCCTGCTCCCTGCCCTTTTCTTCCAGCGCTTCTTCGCTTAACCCGCTGAGCCGCGCCTGCTGCAGATAGGCAATTAACTGCTCGTCTGTAAGTGCATCGATATTGATGGCCGAAAGATTTTTGGTATCGGGCAACTGCGCCCCCACCTGAGTAAATACCAACACTGTAATGACTGTTGTGATTGCCGCAAAAAGAATCCGCTTCATCGTAAATAAATACAAGGCCGGCATACTGTTGCACACCGTTTAGTTTTGGGAATGATAATAATAAGGGGGAGTAGCTCAGTGCGCTAAAATATTGCTTAATCAATAACCCCCGCGCTGTTTTCTGCACCGTTCAAAAAACCGGCGGGTATAACTACAAGAATTGTAATTGTTGAACTACATACGCATTCAAGATTGTGCGGGGGTAGAAATTTGCGGGCATAGAAATTATGCGGGTGCAACTAAATGATTAACGTTTTTTAGTGAGAGGGGTATTATTTTTAAGTGTTGGTGGCGATGTTATGGCAGAGCTTGCGAAAACTTTATCCAACACCGAAAAATGGAACATTGTATGAATTTGCACGAAAATAAAACACTATTCAGACAAGCCGTTCAGTTTACATCTGACCAAATGAACCCACTTGTTTCTTTAATAGGAAACCGTATATTTGTATAAAATTTGGCATGTTAGAAAAGTTCAAAGTGGAGTTTCTGCCTGAAGCCGTAGATTTTATGGAGAGTTTGGATAAAAAATCTCAAGAAAAAATATATTATAATATCCGAAAGGCGCAGGTTACAAATGATCCTGAACTTTTTAAAAAATTAACCGGTTCTATATGGGAATTCCGAACTCTTTATAACAAAACTTACTACAGGCTTTTCGCCTTTTGGGATAAAATTGACGGAAAACAAACCTTAGTTTTGGCAACACATGGGCTTATAAAGAAAACCGGCAAAACTCCATTATCTGAGCTTGATAAAGCTGAAAAAATCAGACAACAATATTTTGACCAAAAAAAATAGTCCAATGCACACGAAGAAAAAAATGAAAACAGTTTCTCTTGACAAAATGATTAATAAGCATATTGGCAAAATTGGAACAGCACCCAGAAATAGTTTTGAACAAGAGCTCAAACTTGATTTATTGGGCTACGCAATAAAAGAAGTCAGGCTGCATCATAATCTCACTCAGGAACAATTGGGGAAATTAGTAGGTGTTCAAAAAGCGCAAATTTCAAAGCTGGAAAACAATTTTACAAACGCAAGATTTGACACCATAATAAAAGTGTTTAATGCTTTACATGCAAAAGTCAACTTCAAGGTTGAACTTCCTAAAAAGAAACTATCAGTTGCTTAGTACCCTGGTGGAAAGCCCGCCAATAGCCCATTATTGTACACTGCACCTTTCATGATTCAACATCTCTGATTTGCATTTTGATTTCCAAACCAAGCACACCGGCTATTTTCTCCAAGGTTTCCAAGGAAGGATTTCCAGTGCCATTTTCTATCAGGTAAATGGTTTTGGAAGTGATTCCGGTCAATTCTGATAAGTCCTCTTGTTTTAAAGAGAGATCTTGACGTCTTTTTAAAATGATATGTCCAATTTCTTGCTTAGTCACCGGAAGTATAATACTGATTTCTAACAAAAAGAATCAAATTATTTATTACAATTACTTTAAATAGAAATATATTTCTGATTTTAACTAACAAATAGGGTTTTAGCATGGAGAAATGAAACCCTCCCTACAACCGCCCCGCCACCAGTTCAACCGGTAACACACCCTTTGCATCATAGATGATGGCGCCGCGCTCTTTGTAGCCCGTAAAATCGATCTGCTGAAACCCATCATGCCCCACAGCCAGTACAATAGCATCGTAAGCTTGAGCCGGTGCAGTAACAAGGCTGAGCCCGTATTCTTTTTGTACAGTCGCTGCATGTACAAGGGGATCAAAAACGGATACCGCCAGCCCCGCGGCGTTAAGGGTTGTATAGATATCGATGACCTTGGTATTACGGGTATCGGCGCAGTTCTCCTTAAAAGCAAAACCCAGTATCAGCACCGTTTTACCGCCGATCTGCCCCAGGAACTTTTTGGCCAGCAGGGCTATTACTTTCTCTCCTACAAACACACCCATCTGTTCATTCACATTTCTTCCGCTCAGGATCACCTGTGGGGTATAGCCTGCCTGCATGGCTTTATAGGCCAGGTAATGCGGATCCACTCCTATGCAGTGCCCACCCACCAGTCCCGGTTTAAACGGGAGAAAATTCCACTTGGTGGAAGCGGCTTTCAGCACTTCCTGTGTATCGATGTTGAGCCGGTCGAAGATCAGCGCCAGTTCATTCATAAAAGAGATATTGACATCGCGCTGCGCATTCTCAATGGCTTTGGCGGCTTCCGCCACTTTAATGGAAGGCGCTTTATAAGTGCCTGCCGTAATGATGCTGGCGTACAACTGGTCCACTTTTTGGGCGCTCCGCAAGGTAGAGCCTGATGTGATCTTTTGTATGGAGGTGATGGGGCGGGTTTTATCGCCCGGGTTAATGCGCTCCGGCGAGTATCCCACAAAAAAATCCTTGTTATAGGCCAGCTTGCTGAATATCTCCAGCACCGGCACACATACTTCTTCGGTACAACCGGGATAAACAGTAGACTCGTAAATCACGAGATCTTCTTTTTTCAAAATGCTGCCAATGGAACTGGATGCCCTTACCAGGTAAGTCAGGTCCGGTTGATTTTCTTTGCCTAAAGGAGTGGGAACAGTGATGATATAAATAGTGCAATCCTTCAGCGTTTGAAGATCGGTTGTTAACTGTAGCCCGCTGCTACCGGTGCTTGTTGCTGTAGCGGCGGTGATCTGCTCCGGCGCTATTTCATGAGTTTGATCCAATCCCTGCCGGAGTTCACCGATCCGTTCTGCATTAATATCGTATCCCTTTACGGCATATTGCTTTGCAAAGGCCAATGCCAGCGGCAGGCCTACATATCCTAATCCTATAATTCCGATAACGGGTTGGCGCATAGGATACAAAGATGGAGATTTTCAGGTTACCGGACTAGCGTATAAATAACCACTTTATTCGTATTCTGTCTTTGCTTTCTGGAAAGTGTATTCCAGCAGTTCCAGGTTGGGTTGCGCTCCGCCTGCGGGATACAATACACTTGCTTTTTGCTTCTCCGTCATCGGTGTGTACACCCTGCGTGCCATGGCATCACATTCAAACTTGGCATCTGCCGTAGTCATGTGAACAGGCGGCGTTTTCTGCGACCAGGCGGATGGGCCACGGAGATAACCAATTACATCCATCTCCTGCGCTACTTTACAGAAGCGGATGGCGTCTACTACAATACCGCCGCTGTTCGGACTGTCCTGCACACTGAGGCGGGCAGTGAGTTCGTAGCGGGCGCCGGCATATCCGTAAGCCACAATATCGATATTACAAACCTTGTTGTCGGTTCCCATATACACTCCACCTGGACGTTGCACCACGGTAAGGGACGGACCGGCAAACATGGTGGTGCCCTCTGTTCCTACCCCGCGAACGATCGACTGGCCACTCAGTACATTCTCCTTGGAGATATGCTTATTGTGCAGGCGGTTCTTCTCGGCCATATTCAGGAAATCGGTATTGGCGGAACGGCCGTTGATGATATGCTCCTGGCCCTGCGTGGTGCCAGCGGCCATATTCATCTGGATATGCTGCGTTACCACGAGTCCGGAATCCATCATACTGCCCTGCAGCACTTCGGACAAACGGCTGGCGCCATAGCTCGAACGCATATCGCTTCCCACTACGGTAACCCGGTTCTTCACGGCCTTGGCTTCCAGGACGCGCGCGTCTTCCGTGGAAATATAGGTAGGCATACAGTTTACAATATGGATGCCTGCTTCTACCGCGTTCTCAATATACCAGCGTGCAGCTTCTTCGGAGCCAACCGGCATATAGTTCAGTAAAATATCAACCTTAAATTCTTTGAGGATCTTTTTATATTCGTCCGGGCTGATCACCGGCTGCTGATCATCTTCTACAAAAGTGATGTCGGGGTTCAGGTGGCGCATATGCGGCGCAATACCATCCAGCGTGGGCCCGCGGAATACGGTTGCCTCCGGGGTAATACAACGGAACTTGGTTTCCGGGTCAACCACCTGCATATTGCAGTTGGGATTGGCATAAATGGCTTCCTGCAGGGAATGCGCAACCTTGCGTGCATCAATATCGAAACCCACCACAAAGTCAATATCGGCCGGTTTGTAACCGCCAATTTCAGGATACATTAACCCGTAGGTTTTATCGGTATTTCTGGAATAAAATTCAACTCCCTGGATTAACGCCGACGCACAAGACCCAACCCCCGCAACAGCCACTCGTATTTTAGCAGACATAATCAAATGTATATATTAGAATAATAATTAATTCATATAAACTTAATCCGGCGAAATTACAACATTTGATGTTTAAACAAATTGTAAATCGGTTAATAGTCATTTATACTTTACTTTGCTTGTACAATTTTTTGATATGCGAATAGGCTACGGCATCGATTTTCACCAATTGGTAGAAGGAAGGGACCTGGTGATCGGCGGGGTTAAAATACCCCACCATAAAGGAGCATTAGGACACAGCGACGCGGATGTGCTGCTCCATGCTATTTGCGACGCCCTGCTGGGAGCCGCCTGCCTGGGCGATATCGGCGTTCATTTTCCGGATACCTCCGGCGAGTTCAAAGACATCGACAGCAAGATCCTGCTGCAACGCACCAAAGACCTGGTTACCAGGGAAGGCTATACCATTATTAATATCGACGCCTCCCTCTGCCTGGAAGCCCCCAAGATCAAACCCCATATTGCCGCCATGCAGGAAACCATAGCCGGTATTTTAGGCATCACCACCCGCGATATTTCCATCAAAGCCACCACCACCGAAAAAATGGGCTTCGTGGGCCGCGAAGAAGGCCTCACCGCGCACGCAGTTTGTTTGCTAAGATCAATTTAGTGTATGCTGGCGGTTGGCGCGGCTCAATAGGCAGGAGCGAGCCTTTAAAGAAATGCCGGTAAGTAACCCCCGCATAAGGAACCGCATTGCTTTGCAGCGAACGATGCCTGTTGGCAAGCACAATGCTTTACTGCAATAGATGCCAGTTACAATATCAGGCGCGGGTCAACAGGCAGGAGCGAGCCTTTAAAGAAATGCCTGGTAAGTACCTCCCGCATAAGGAACCGCATTGCTTTGCAGCGAGCGATGCCTGATGGGCACGCGCAATACAAATTGCGAGCAATATGTGCCAGGTACAATATCAGGCGCGGGTCAACAGGCAGGAGCGAGCCTTTAAAGAAATGCCTGGTAAGTAACCCCCGCATAAGGAACCGCATTGCTTTGCAGCGAGCGACGCCTGTTGGCAAGCGCAATGCTTTACTGCGATAGATGCCAGTTACAATATCAGGTGCGGCTCAACAGGCAGGAGCGAGCCTTTAAAGAAATGCCTGGTAAGTACCCCCGCATAAGGAACTGCATTTCTTTGCAGCGAGCGATGCCTGTTGGCAAGCGCAATGCTTTACTGCAATAGATGCCAGTTACAATATCAGGCGCGGCTCAACAGGCAGGAGCGAGCCTTTAAAGAAATGCCTGGTAAGTAACTCCCGCATAAGGAACTGCATTTCTTTGCAGCGAGCGACGCCTGTTGGCAAGCGCAATGTAAATTGTTAGCTGTAATTTTTTGCACCTCAAATTAGAGAAGTTACCAATTTTTGGGACGCAATACCTCCATTTCATAAGGGGATCACTTCGAAGATTTCGTAGACGGCAAAGTTTCAACAGGAAGATTTAAGAATGCCAGTGAAGTTATAAGAGTGGTCTTCGGCTTCGTGAAGAGGAAGAAATCAAAATACAAGCTCACAAAAAAGTAATAACAGAGTGTATTGAAAGTGGTGCAACCAGAAATTTCGACCCAAAAAAGCATTTTGAAAAATTAAAAGCTTCCAGAAGAAAAAATGGAACATCATTACTTAACTACTATCGCCTCAAACTCAACTTTTAGAGTTTCAAAAAGACTTTTCACTTCTAACACTGCAGATGTTTGTTTGATATTGTTTCCGGTTATCCAATTTTGAAAGATGTCAAAATTTTCAAATAACTCTGAAGTAGAAACTGTATAGATATTTAACCGTACAATATTTTTCAATTCATAATTAGCATCTAGAATAACTTTTTCTAAATTTTGAATGGTTTGGATTAATTGTGAACGCATATCTTCATTACTAGATATCCCATCATCATTTATAGCCGTTTGTCCCGAAACGTATAGTGTTCCTTCAATGTTTTTCACTTCTATTGCTTGAACATAATTTCTAGCATCTTGCCAAGTCCAGGGATTGATAATATGTTTTTCCATCTAAAAATTGTTTGAATTACAAAATCTTATTATAGTTGAAGAAACGAAGCCCTAAACTCTAAAGGTGTTAACTTCGTCTTATTCTTAAAAAGTTTACTAAATGATTGAGAATGTTCAAAACCTAATTCATAGGCAATTTGACTAACTGATAAATTTGAGGTAGATAGCTTTTCCTTGGCTTTTTCTATTAGTTTGTTGTGAATATGCTGTTGCGTATTTTGCCCTGTTAATGTTCTAAGTAGATTACCTAAATAGCTTTGCGAAACATTCAATTTTTCTGAAACATATTGTACAGTTAATAGGCCTTGGGAAACTCTGTCATCATTGTTGAAGTAATCCGTTAATATCATTTCTAAATGTTCTAAAATTTGGTGATTAACTTTTTCCCTCGTAAGAAACTGACGATTATAAAAGCGTTCCGAATAACTCAATAGGGTTTCTATATGCGTAATGATAATTTGTTTGCTGAATTTATCAATATTTGCACTACATTCCTGTTTAATATTTTCGACAATTCCATTGAGTATAATTTCTTCTTTATCAGAAAGAAACAATGCTTCGTTTACAGAATAATTAAAAAAATCATATTGCTTAATATTTTGAGTAAGTGAAGTGTTCCAAAAAAAATCCGGATGAATGAGTAAAAGCCAACCTGAATTTACGGGTTGATGAGCTTCATCAACCAACACGCTAAAAACCTGCTGTGGAGACATAAAAAACATAAAACCTTCATCAAAGTCGCATTCCTGGTGCCCGTATTTAAACTTGGCATTGGAAGTTCTTTTCAGCGAAATAGAATAAAAATCGAGCACCCAACTGAGGGAATTATTTTCAGCCGTATGTTTTATATCCGCATAATCAATTACACTAATCAAAGGATGTTCTGGCTTTGGCAAATTTCTAAACCTATGGAATTCGCTAATTGTCTTTATATGAATGGGCGTTTTGTTTGTCATATTTAATTTGATATTACTAAGTTCCTTTCATTAGAAGCCTATTTTTGGTTATAAGCAATTGCAAAATCTTTGGAAAAACTAGCCAACTTAATTTTTCCTAAAACAGGTTTATGCAAATTGAAATCTTCATAAATACTTCTGCTTCGCTGTGCTGACTGCATTGCTACATAATCTGTCGCAATTTGTTTGTTCATTCCGAAATTCAACAATCCATTCAGATAATCTTCATCAGAGACAGTGATCCATTTCAAATCAGGTTTTCCAATAGCTTTTCCTAAAGTTTCTGCAATTTCATCGGCTGATACTTCATCACTGGCTACATAGCGTATTTTTCGGTCAGTAAAAGGACTTTCAAATTCTTCAGCAATCACATCAGCAATATCCAAAGGTGAAACCCAAGGCTCTTTTTTTTCGCTTCCAAAGTTAGAAATAATAATATTTTGAGATTTAATAGTTGGGATTTGACCGAACAAATTGACATAAAAACCAACCGGGCGAATAAATTTAATGACAACATCTTCGGAAAGCTGATTAAGAATACTTTCTGCCAAATGATGGAATTTTAAAATTCCAACACCTTCGGAAGTATGAGCTCCAATACTGCTTAAATGAATGACTTTTTTCACACCCGATTGCTCAATGGCTTGCTTGTAGTTATGTACGACTTGGTCAACATATTGCAGATAATCAAAATCAGGTTTAAAAAAATTAAATGTTTCCATACAATAAATAGCATCGGCATTTTGAAATGTTTTCGTAAGGAACTTCATATCTTCCATTGTCCCGATAGCGGCTTTAGCTCCCAATTTTTCAATTTCCTTTTGCTTATCCGCATTGCTGCTAATAATAGTTACCGAATTCCCTTTTTCAATTAATTTTGTTGCAAGCGGTTTGCTAATATTGCCTAAAGAGCCAGTTAAAATGATATTCATATTTCTATTGTTTTAATGGTACAAAATTGCAATATTGTACTGTAAATTCCGTTCATGTTGCCCCCCTATTCCGGGATGTTGACCCCTCTGAGAGGAAGGCAATAATTGTAAGAGCTTAATGATGATGTAAAAATACTATTGGTTATTGGTTTGGTTTAATTTTTTTC